>Ga0129313_1000013_pt1 | contig 256378 bp, 231 predicted proteins | sample O1105metagenome_FD_94436 | JGI IMG/M metagenome (GOLD analysis project Ga0129313, IMG submission 94436) | Orangutan group fecal microbial communities from fecal samples from Wisconsin, USA - O1105 metagenome | ecosystem: Host-associated > Mammals > Digestive system > Large intestine > Fecal... | reverse complement strand
TATTTTCTTTTCGGAGACATTCTATCTCCGTGAACCATATCTTTATGATGTTGTGTGTTATGCAGCATATCTGTTCATCTTTTAGAAAATCCATGCTTGTAACTAAATAAGAGCAGGGATTTGTGAAAGATAACAAGACGATTTGCAGAGCAGCTAAGGATAAAAATAAATATATCCGGTCTGCAAAGGATATGATGAGGCAGCATATGAGGAAGATCTGGAAACTGCGATTAATGAGGCAATTGATTATTGTATAGAGCATCACATCATGGAAACATTTTTCAGAGAAAACAGGAGTGAGGTGACCTAGAGCATGGTACTTGATTATACATGGGAACGCCGCGAGGAATTGATCCGGGCAGAAGAGTATGAGGATGGAAAGCGTGAAGGACTTGAAATTGGCAGAGCCGAGGGCGAAAAGCTGGGAACAGAAGCCACACAAAAGAAGCTTCTGCAGACACTGATGGAGACGCAGAAGATCACGGAGGCTGAGGCACGTAAAATGCTGCATCTATAAGATCAGGCTTCTGACCATCTGTGCCATGGCGGCAGGTGTTTCCTGCATACCGCCTTCGAGCCATTTTAAAAACACATTGTAAAGGGCGCCGGAATAAAAATAAATTTTATAGCGTCCCACATCATTATATGGCATATCGCCGATCTGTTCTTCTAACTGCCTGTCGAAAATATCCAGGTAAATATAGGCAAGACCTGCTTTATATACGCATAAGATAAAATGCTTGTATGTTTTGAAGTAGCGGAAGATCAATAAGATGGAATCATATCCGAAAAAGTCGTCAGATAGTTTGGCGGCTTTTTCTCTGTAATTCTGCCAGATCTCATCTGTTACCTTGATCAGTACTTCTTCCTTGGAAGTAAAATTCCGATAATAGGAGGCTCTTGCCACGCCTGCGGTCTGCACGATCTCTGTGACCGTAATATCCGAAAAATTTTTCTTTTCCATAAGCTTTGTCAAAGCTCTTGCGATCCGCAGCTTCACAAGGCGGTTCGCTTCCAGCCGTTTATCAGTTTCTTTCATCGTAATCTCCATTCTGCCGCGGAAAAGAGAGGTTTTTTGTTCGTATCACGGAACAATCCGCAGGCATCAAAGTCAGGTGACTTTTGAAATCGGCATCATGATATAAAATGAGATAAAATGTCTCACGTCTATGCCTTGTATTCCGCAGAATCCCTGTTAAAATCATATTTATGTATTCAATGTGATACAAAATATATCATATTTGTCTAACAATACTATGACACAATATGAGAATGAAGTCAAGAAAAGAGATGTCATGTGCTGCATGAATGCAGGAAATCAGGGATGTGGCAGGAAATGGAGTAGAATGAGAATTATAACAGATACGGGAACAGATATACTGGACAAAGAAGCCAAAAAGCTGGGGATTGAACTTGTGGCAATCCGTTCCAATTTTACAGATACCGTTTTCAGCGAGAATACAGAAGCTGAATTCACACGGTTTTATGATAAACTGCGGCAGACGGATACACTTCCTGTCTCCAGCCAGCCGTCTCCGGCCGAGTTTTTAGAACTTTTTGAGGATGCGAAGGAAAAACAGGAAGAGGTCGTGGTGATCACAATCTCCTCAAAATTGTCCGGCACTTATAATGGTGCAATGCTTGCGAAGGACATGGCAGAATATGACAATATCTATGTGGTAGACAGTCTGCAGGCATCTTTGTCGGAAAGACTGCTTGTGGAATATGCGGTAAAGCTCCGCGATGCGGGTATGGGAGCAAAGGAGCTTGTCCGGAAACTGGAACAGGACAGGGAACGCGTGATACTGACAGGTGTTCCTTCCACGCTTCTGTATTTGAAAATGGGAGGCCGCATTTCTCCGGTTGTGGCGGCAGTCGGTGGCGTGATCGGGATCAAACCGGTGCTCTGGCTGAAGGACGGCGTGATCGAAAGCCGCAGCAAGGCAAGAGGTATGCGTATGGCGAAGTCAGGCATGCAGAGCTTCTTAAAAGAATATGAGGCAGATCCTGCAATGCCTGTCATGTTTGCACACAGTGACAATGCTGAAATGGGACAGCAGTTTATGGAAGAAACTGTGCAGCAGTTTGGACTGACAGGCTGCAGCCTGCATGAAATTGGCATGGCGATTGGAACACACATCGGACCGGATGCCCTTGTGATGGCATTTATGCGGAAGTAATTAGGGGAATTGTAGAACAAAAGTGATTGCCCGGCAGTGTATGTATGATTAGTTGAAACCATCTGTATGTTGAAAACCATCAGGTGGTTTTTTTGTTATGGCGACGAGGAAAATGCACGCATTTATGCGGTGCATTTGACGACCGCTAATCAGAGCGAGATTCGCAGAGCGTATCTCGTCTCTGTGTTAATAAACAGTATATAACAGTTGACAACAGTTATATACTGTTATATACTGTTTGTACCGGAGGAAGTATTATATGCATATGATTATCAATAACCAGTCAATGGTACCAATTTATGAACAGATCATGGAGCAGATCAAGAAAGCGATCGCTTCGGGTGAACTTTCGGAAGGAAGCATGCTGCCTTCCGTCAGGGGGCTTGCTGCAGAGCTTAGGATCAGCGCACTGACCGTAAAAAAGGCTTATGACAGGCTGGAGGAAGAAGGGCTTACCGTCACTGTGCATGGCAAGGGCACCTTTGTGACAGAAACGAACCGGGAGCTTGTGAAAGAACAGCAGCGCATGATGGCGGAGCAGGAACTGCAGAAGGTAGTGGAAATGGCACTGCGCGGCGGACTGACAAAGCAGGAGCTTAGAGATCTGTTTGAAATGATAATGGAGGAGTAATATGCTAAAACTTACAAACGTACATAAAAGGTATGAGGATTTTATCCTGGACTGCAGTATGGAGCTGATGCCGGGCAGGATCACCGGGCTGATCGGCAGAAACGGAGCGGGCAAATCGACAGCCTTTAAGGTGGCACTGGGGCTTGTCAGACCGGATGATGGAGAAGCGGTGGTATTCGGAAAACCTGTGGAAATGCTGACAACGCAGGACAGACAGCGGATCGGCGTTGCATTTGCAGACGCAGGCTTCAGCGAATATTTAACGATCACAGATATCGCACCGGTGCTTGCGGCGATGTATCCGTCAGTGAAGGAGAAAGAATTTTTAGAGCAGTGCAGCCGGATGGAACTGCCGCTGTCAAAAAAGATCAAGGAATTTTCGACAGGTATGCGTGCCAAATTAAAGGTGCTGATCGCACTTGACCATGAGGCGGAGCTTCTGATCTTAGATGAGCCGACAGTCGGGCTGGATGTGGTAGCCAGAGAAGAAGTGCTTGCCATGATCCGGGAGTATATGACAGTACATGAGCAGGCGGGGGTTCTGATCAGTTCGCATATTGCCACAGATCTGGAAAGCCTCTGTGATGATCTGTATCTGATCCGGGACGGAAAGATCATCATGCACGAGGATACGGATGTGCTTCTCTCCGAATATGCCCTTTTGAAAGTACCGGCAGAAAAGTATGAGACTCTGGATAAGCAGTACATTCTGCGCAGTAAAAAGGAAAGTTACGGTTACGCGTGTCTGACAGACAAGAAACAGTATTACCGTGAAAATGAACCGGATCTGGTCATGGAAAACGGAAGCATTGATGAACTGATCCTGATGATGAACGGAGGCCGAGAATGAAAGGATTATTGATAAAAGATTATAAACTGTTGATGCTGCAGAAAAAGACCTTTCTGCTAATGTTACTTATTGCGATCTGTATGAATTTTGCAATGCAGGATAATCAGGGGGTTATCATTGGTTATCTCACCTTCTTTGCGGCACTTATGGCAAATACAACCTTGTCCTATGACGAGTATGGAAATGGCATCACTTTTTTGCTGACACTGCCTGTCACAAGAAAAACGTATGTCAGAAGCAAATATGCAGGCAATCTGTTACTGTTTCTGTTTTTCTGGCTCCTGGGTACTCTGCTGGAGGCTCTGATATATGCATTACAGGGCAGAATATTATTCAGAATGGAAACAATGGTCAGTGTACTTGCGATTCTGCCTGTATCTCTTATTTTTGTAGATTTTATGATACCGCTTGTTCTCCGCTTTGGACAGGAAAAAGGAAAACTGGTATGGGCTGCGGTCGGTGGCTTGATTTTTGCAGTGATTGCGGTTCTGAACGCTCTGTCAGAAGCCGGCAGACTGGAAGCGTTGAAACAGATGTTTGGTAAAATGGCACAGCACGGTGTGATAATGACAGTCTGTATTATTGTACTGTCGCTGCTGGGGCTGGCTGTTTCTTATGGCTTTAGCGTAAAGGTCATGGAAAAGAAAATATTTTAATGCCCCGGAAGTAAATGCCTCTGTTCAATGCAGCCGATCAGGCGTATACTTGATATGGATTCAGATTGTGAAGCTGTTTCACAAGTAAAATAAGAATATGCCATACACAGATGGCTGAAAACAGGAGGAAAAACAAAATGACGATCGAACAATTACAAAAAGATATGATGGCTGCCATGAAGGCACATGACAAGGAAAGAAAGGACGCAATATCTTCTCTGGTTTCCGCAGTGAAGAAAAATGCGATCGATGCAGGCTGCAGAGACGCAATCCCGGAAGATATGGTAAACAGCACGATCTTAAAGGAACTGAAGACCGTACAGGAACAGATCGATACCTGCCCGAAGGACAGAACAGAGCTGATCGCAGAGTACCAGAAGCGTCATGATATCATGCAGGAGTATGCACCGAAGCTTCTTTCCAAAGAAGAAGTTCAGAAGATCGTGACAGAGCAGTTTGCAGAAGTGCTTGCAACAAAAAATAAAGGTCAGATCATGAAGACGGTTATGCCGCATCTGAAAGGCAAAGCGGACGGTAAGGTGATCAACGAGGTTATCACGGAATTAACGAAATAAGGATACTTATGATGGATCTTGCAAGTGGATCAATTACGACAAAAACATAAAATTTCTCCTGCCACCCATGTCAGGCAATCTGCTGCAGCAGATGTACAATATACCGACACATGGGTGGCAGGTAGCGTTTTCCCGGGAGATCACGCTGATCGATAATGGACTGACGGACGATCCTGAAAAGTTTGTCACTGAGATCAGGATCCCGGTTCAAAGGATCTGGGAAGCATGATTGTAAATAAAAAGCCTCAGTACAGATAAACAGAACTGAGACTTTCTATATTTATGAAGGGAATTATTGAACGCTGCGTTTCTGCATTTCAGCTTCATCTAAAACAGAAGTACACTGTGGACAACGACAGGCTTCAATGGAAATTTCGGCTCTGCACATCGGACAGATCTTGGTTGTCTTGGCTTCTTCCGGCTTCTTTTCTAAAGCGGCAAGTCTGGCGGAAGCGGTGTTGATCGTTTTGACGATAACAAATACAACAAATGCCATGATCAGGAAGTTGATGATCGCCGTCAGGAATTTTCCGTAGTTTAAAGTAACTTCCCCTAAAATGTTCCAGGACAGCTTGTCGAAATTCATGCCTCCGAAAAGACCCAGGATCGGGGTGATGATATCTTCCACCAAAGAAGATACGATGCTGGTGAATGCGCCGCCGATGATGATACCGACTGCCATGTCCATGACATTGCCACGACTGATGAATGCTTTGAATTCATTAAAAAATTTTTTCATTTGCTATCTCCTTCTGTCATTTTTTCTATATTATAACAGAAAAAGATAAAAAATCCTATTGTGAAAACATTTCCTACGTGGTAAAATGCATTTGAAATGGAAAAGCAATGACGGAGAAAGTAGTGCAAAGGATGCATTCAGAGAGAGCAGCAGATGCTGGAAGCTGCTTATGCAGAGCCTGTATGAAGACCACTCCCGAGCTGTGCGCAGAAGGCAGTCGCCGAAGCGTCACCGTGCAGCTGCGTTATAAGCAAAGAGTAAAAAATAAGGTGGAACCGTGTGAGAGCACCCTTAGATGCGTGTATGCGTATCAAAGGGTGTTTATTTGTAGCGAGGAAAGAAACCAAGCGACAGCGAAGCTGGCAGGATTTTCGAGTCTGAAAGAGGAAAGAAACCAAGCGACAGCAAAGCATACGGTTCAGGATCAGGAAAGGAAACGAAAATGGTAAACTTTAAAGAAAACGAAGAGCTGAAGACACTTAACCATTCCTGTGCCCATGTGATGGCACAGGCGATCAAGCATTTGTATCCACAGGCAAAATTCTGGGTAGGACCTGTTGTAGCAGAGGGCTTCTACTATGATGTGGATCTTGGAGATGATGTCATCCGCGATGAAGATATCGAGAAGATCGAAAAGGAAATGAAAAAGGTCTGCAAATCCGGTAAGCGAATCGTCCGCAAGGAAATTTCCAAGGAAGAAGCAAAGGAAATGTTCAAGGATGATAAGTACAAGCTGGATCTGATCGACGGTCTGGATGATGGCAATATCACATGCTATGAGCAGGGGGATTTCACGGATCTCTGCCGCGGACCGCACGTAGAAAATGTAAAGCTTTGCCGCAACTTTAAGCTGATCAGACATTCCGGTGCTTACTGGAAGGGCGACAGCAAGAACAAGGTGCTGCAGAGAATTTACGGTGTATGTTTCCCGACACCGGAAGAACTGGAAGATCATTTAAAACTGTTAGAGGAAGCGAAGGAAAGAGACCACAGAAAGATCGGTAAAGACATGAACCTGTTCATGGTAGACGATCTGGTTGGCCGTGGCTTACCGATGTTCTTACCAAAGGGCTATACGATCTGGCAGGAGCTTGAAAATTATATCAAAGAAAAAGAAAGAAAGCTTGGTTATCTGCATGTTATGACACCATGTGTCGGAACAGTCAATCTGTATAAGACATCCGGTCACTGGGATCACTACAAGGAGAATATGTTCCCGGCGATGGAAGTGGAAGGTGAGGCTTTCGTACTCCGTCCGATGAACTGCCCGCACCATATGATGATCTATGCAAACAGAATGCATTCCTATAAAGATCTGCCGATCCGTATCGGTGAGATCGCACATGACTTCCGTTTTGAAGCAAGCGGTACATTAAAGGGTATTGAAAGAGGCAGACATTTCTGCCAGAATGATGCGCATCTGTTTGTAACACCGGAACAGATCAAGGAAGAGTTTACAAGAGTGGTAGACCTGATCTTCAGCACATACAAGGATTTCGGTATTACAGATTACCGTTGTGTACTGTCCCTGCGTGATCCGGAGAACAAAGAGAAATATCATGATGATGATGAAATGTGGAATACAGCAGAGGATGCCCTGCGTGATGTTATGAACAGCATCGGTATCGAATATACAGAGGAAATCGGTGAAGCTGCTTTCTACGGACCGAAGCTGGATGTTAACGTAAAGCCTGCTGTCGGTAATGAATATACGCTTTCTACCTGTCAGCTTGACTTCTGTCTGCCGGCTAAGTTTAATCTGTCTTATATTGACAAAGACGGCGAGAAGAAGACACCGGTTGTACTGCACAGAGCGATCCTCGGATCTCTTGACAGATTCATGGCATATATCTTAGAGGAAACAAAGGGTAACCTGCCGACATGGCTGGCACCTGTACAGGTAAGGATCATGCCTGTTAAGACAGATAATGAAGAGCTGATGGCTTATGCAAAATCCGTTCAGGAAAAACTGGATGACAAGTATGTGAGAGTAGAGCTGGATGACAGATCCGAAAAGCTTGGCTATCGTATGCGTGAAGGACAGATTGAAAAGGTTCCGTACCTTTTGGTGATCGGTTTTAATGAAATGGAAAATCAGACCGTTTCTTACAGACTGCACGGACAGGCTGAAACAACAACAATGCCAGTTGATGAGTTTGTAGAGAAGATCGAAAATGAGATCGAACAGAAGCTGAGATAATGACAATAAAAATGCCTGCAGCATTTGCTGCAGGCGTTTTTTTGTGTAATAGGAAACTTCGTTCCTATTACACAAAACGCTTCGCGGAGATGCGCACCTCGCGGAGTGGAAAATTACGCTGCGCATCCGCTCGGGCGCGAAAGTGTGCGGCTGGCGCACACTTTATTTCTGGAAATATATTAGTTTTCTGTATCCGGCAGAACAAAATTGCTGATGTTCTGTGCCAGCATATCTGCTGTACTTCGCAGATTTTTCGTAGAATCTTCGATAATCTGGAAGCTGTCAGCCATTTCGGTGATCGCAGCGCTGGTCTGGGCTGTCCCATCCACATTCTGCTGGGCGATCACAGAGAGGGAATCGATAGCTTCGATGATCTCACCTCTTGCCTGCTCCAGTTCCTTGGCTTTCTGCTCGATGCTGCGGATTCTTGTGATAGATGTCTCCAGTTCATTGATGACACCGTTTACCGTATGTTCCGTGCTGTCGATATGTTCATTCTGCCGGCTGATGATATCCTGTGTCTGCGTCATGGTGTCGACTACCTTCTCGGAATTGTCGATCAGTGTGCTGACGATCTTTTCAATATTGCCGCTTGCTGTGTTGGACTGCTCTGCCAGATTCTGGATCTGGGATGCAACAACAGCAAAGCCTTTGCCTGCTTCTCCGGCTCTTGCCGCCTCAATGCTCGCATTTAGGGAGAGCAGATTGGTTTCGGATGCGATTTCGGAAATAAACTGGGAAGCCTTCCGGATATTCTGCGCAGATTCATTTGTCTGGGTTGTCTGCTCGGAAATAACGGAGACCGCTTCTTTTACCTTCTCACTGATCTCTTTCAGTGCCTCGATCGTCTGTGCTGCCTTATCACTGGACAGCTTCATGGAGTCTGCGCTGTCATTCAGTTCATCGGCTTCTTTTCCGGTCTCAATGATGAGATTCCCCATGTGCTGTGCACTTGCAGAGGCGTTCTTTGCACCGCCTGCCTGTGTATTGGCGCCATCTGTGATATCGGAAACTGTCTGCTGTACCGTATGGATCGATGCATAGGTCTGATGAGAGGTCTGCTCTAATGTATCGGAGGAAGCAACTAAAGTATCGGTTGTTTCTTTGATACCCTGAATGATCTTTAAAAGCTCTGTCTGCAGCATCTGCACAGCCTTTGTCAGATCACCGATCTCATCGGAGCGGGAGAGTGTTTTTTGATCAAAAGTTACTGCAAGGTTACCCGCGGATACCTCTTTTACGCATGCAATACTGCGGTTGAGTGCCCTTGTCATGGAAGTGGCACTCATCTGTACGATGATCGTACAAAATACAATGGCAATGATGACGATGACAATGATCGTATTTAAAATATTGAGGATACTGTGATAAGTCGGCTGCTTTTCAATGCCGGCAAACACCATACCGATCGGAGCGGAAGAATCATCCTTCTGATAGACCGGTGTGTAATAGCCGTAATAGATCGTGCCATCCATGGAAATATTGTCGCTGAAATAGCCTTCTCCTTTTTTCAGAACCTTTTCCGTCACAACATCACCTGCAGGGCTGCCTAAGATCCTGTCCCCGTTTTTATCCAAAGCGGATGTCATGATACGTTCTGTTCCGTAGAAGAAAGTAACATCCATACCGGATTCTTTTTTGATCGTATCCACCAGCGTCTCGGACTGGGAAATATTGTAGCTGCCCTTCCAGATATCGCCGTTTTCAGCTTGTAGGTAAGAACCTGCATTCTGGTCGTAAGCCGCCTGTGTGGCAATAGCCGTTCCTTTCAGGGAGTTTTCCACCTGATCGATGATCGACTGCTTGACAATGGTAGAAGCCAGTGCGATGATGATCGATCCCAGAAGCAGAAGCGGAAGTAAGGAACAAAGTAAAATTTTTTTTCGGATTGTCAGTTTCATGGATTCCCCTCCTTATTCAACGATCACGACATTGTGATAGTACCAGTTGATTCCGCCGGTGATCGTGGCGTCATCTAAGGTGGAGCCTTCCTGACCGATCGTTTCTCCGGTATTTGTTGTCATAACGCCGTCAAACACATTGCTCTGTCCGCTTAAGATCGCAGCAGTTGCTTCATCGACTTTTTCCTGTGTTCCCTCTGCGGCAAAGGAAGCCAGATTGGTAATACCGACAAGCCCTTCTGCCATACCGCCGTAGTAGTTGCTGCCGTCCCAGCTGCCATCGATAATGCTTTTGACAGCGGAGGTATAGTAAGCACTCCAGTTCCAGATGACACTTGTCAGGCAGGAATCCGGTGTTTCTTTGCTCATATCTGAATTATAGCCGATACCGTAAACACCGCGTTCCTGTGCCAGCGTCTGCGGATAAGCTGTATCGCAGTGCTGTGCCATGACATCGCAGCCCATGTCCAGCAGCTGTCTTGAAGCAGCTTCTTCTTTTTCCGGATCATACCAGCTGTTTGTTACGATGACATTGATCTTTGCATCGGGATTAACACTGGCAACACCGATCGCAAATGCATCGATACCGCCTGTTACCTCGGAATTGGATGAGTCCTGTGCAGCAACATAACCGATCAGGTTGCTCTTTGTATTCATACCGGCGACAATACCGCTTAAATAACGTGCCTGATAGATACGGCCGAAATAATTATTGAAGTTTTTGCCGTTGGACATGTAACCTGTACCGTGTGAAAAATAGATATCGGGATATTCCTCTGCCATGGCAGCGGTTGTTTCCATATATCCCCAGCTTGTTGTAAAGATGACATTGCAGCCCTCATCAATGCATTCCCTGATGGATGCCTCAGTTGCCTGCGCATCACTGTCGTCTACGATCTTACGTACGATCTGATCGGAGGACAGTCCGAGATTTTCCTGCATGCCCTGAATGCCAAGGTCATGCGTGTAGGAATAGCCGCTTCCCTCATCGGGATCGGATATGTACAGAACACCGACTTTGATGTCTTCTTTTGCAATGCCTGCAGCAGCCGCGGTTGTTTCTGCCGTATCTGTTTCCGTGTCAGATTTGGCATCTGCCTTTTCGGTCTGATAGCCTTCATTGGTCGCATAATCATCCGGAACCTTGCTTTGACTGCCACAACCTGTGAGCAGTCCGACAAGTGCCAGGATCATGCAGATCTGTTTCCCCTTGCCTTTTACCATATGAAATTCTCCTTTTTGACAAAATGACGTTTATATAGACATTTTAGCACAATGTATGCAAAAATACAATGCAATATTCTTATGGAGAAGTTAATTTGAGGCTGCAATCTGTGCAGCTCTTTTGAGCGCATCATCGATATGGGCACAGAAGTTTTCTTTTCCGACTTCTTCGATAAAACCGTCCTTTTCCATTGTTCTCAGCGGTTGTTCGTTGACATGGGAGAAAACAAGCTGTACACCACTTTTCTGACAGCGGTCGTAAAGCTGTTCCAGGGAACGCATTGCAGTTGCATCAAGTGCCGGAACGCCGCGCATACGGATAACAAGACATTTGGTGAAATCCTTTAGCGTGATCTCGGCAATACGTTCCGCAACACCGAAGAACATCGGACCGGAGATCTCATAGACACGCACCTGATGCGGTACTGTCTTGTGATCGATGGAATCCGGATCTTCTTCTTTTTCGTCGTAGTAAACCCATCCTTTTACTTCGGCTTCTTCGCTCATACGCTTGATGAAGAGCAGGCAGGCTGCGATCATACCGATTTCGATGGCAACAACCAGATCAAATACGACTGTCAGTACAAAAGTAGCGGTCAGGACGATGATATCACTCTTAGGTGCTGTTTTGCACAGATGGACAAAGGTACGCCAGCCACACATATTGTAAGCAACCATGAACAGGATCGCTGCAATGGCAGGCATAGGGATGAGGGCTGCATAAGGCATCAGCACAACAAGTACAAGCAGAAGTACAACGGAATGTACCATTCCGGCGATCGGGGTACGCCCGCCGTTTTTGATGTTGGCAGCGGTTCTTGCGATCGCCCCCGTAGCAGGGATACCACCGAATAAAACAGAGCCGATATTGCCGACACCCTGTGCGATCAGCTCCATATTGGAGCGGTGCTTGGAATTGATCATGCTGTCAGCAACAACGCAGGACAAAAGTGATTCAATGGCTGCAAGGATCGCGATCGTAAATCCGTCTGACATTTCACTTTGGATAATGGCAAGGCTTAAATGCGGGAAACGGAAATGTGGAAGGCTTGAGCTGATCGTATACAGATCGCCGATCGTATTTACCTTCATATGCAGACATTTTACCAGTATGATACCGACGATAACAGCGATCAGAGAGCCCGGGATCTTTTCGGATACGAGCGGCCAGAGGATCAGGATCGCGAGGCAGATCAGACCGACGAGCAGTGCCTGCATATTGATCGTATTGAAATAACGGCAGACTGCTTTTACCTTATCGACTGTCTCGATCGGCTTTACACCTGCTTCATAGGTCAGACCGAAAAAGTCCTTTAACTGCCCGATTACGATCGTGACAGCAATACCTGCCGTAAATCCGGTTGTAATGGTAAATGGGATAAAACGGATCAGACTGCCAAGTCTGAATACACCCATTAGGATCAGCAGAACGCCTGCGATCAGGGTGGCGACAACAAGACCATCCATTCCGTTTTTGGCGACGATCCCCGCAACGATCGTTGCAAAGGCTGCGGTAGGTCCGGCGATCTGGACACGGCTTCCGCCTAAAAAAGAGATCAGAAAGCCTGCGATAATGGCTGTGTAGATACCTTCCTCAGGACCGACACCGGAAGCAAGGGCAAGCGCGATAGACAGGGGAAGTGCAATGATCGCAACGATAATACCTGCCACAACGTCTTTCAGAAACTGTTCTTTCGTGTAAGTTTTCATCACACTGAAAAGCTTTGGTTTGAGTTTTTCCTTATTCATTTTCATTCTCCTCATAAGTTCAAAAAATACATCTGCCGCGATACAGCAAACGCATTAAAAATAGCACTTTCCGTTATAAATGTAAATGTACAAATAGTACAAAATCAGCCGGACTTGCGAAGAACGATGGAGCCGGCTCAGTCGTAACAGGAAAGAAAAGCCTAAGCGGAAAGAAAAAATTGTAAATAATTTGTACAGAAAACTGAAACAGAGACATAAATAGGACTTTATATAAGTACAATAGAACCATCACAGGCAAACGGAGGGTTTATAAAATGAGACATACAAAAGAAAGTAAAATGAAAAACGGAATAGAAACGATAATGATCGCTGTACTTTTTGTGGTGGTGCTTTCGCTCTTATTTTCCATTCATGTGCAGAGCAGGGAAGCAGATGCTGCTTTCACAAACACAGCCTATTATCAGGAACAGGAAAAACAATACCGGAAAGATTGCCGCAAGATCCTGGATGCATACGGATGCTATGACAGTGGTATTACGATGACAAGAGTTGTGGAGGCGGATGGACGTACCTATCAGCTTGAAATACATAATGCACATTTTGCGGTCATGACTGAAGAAGAGAGAAACGATCTGAAGGAGGCACTTACAGCTGGATTTTTCGGTACGCAGATCCCGCAGATCGGGCTTGAGATCAGACTGACAGGAATTACCACAGAATAGTTTGGAGGCAGGATCTAAAATACATGACAAAAGGTTGGATGTGCGTTATACTTGATACAGAAAAAAGCTGATAAGGAGTGACAGATTTGAGAGAAGATCCGAAGCCGTTTGAAATTTATAAACATTTTAAAGGAAACAAGTATCAGGTGCTTATGCTGGCAACCGATTCCGAGACAAAGGAGCGCGTCGTAGTATATCAGGCACTGTACGGAGATTATGCAGTATATGTCAGACCGCTTGCCATGTTCCTGAGTGAGACGGATCATACGAAATATCCGGATGCAGCGCAGAAATATCGCTTTGAAAAAGTAGAGAAAAAAAAAGATGCAGGTGTGACGGAAACAGAAGAAAGCGCCAGCACTTCTGTTGTTTCGGATAAGGTCCTGACGGAGCTTGCAAAGGAAGAAATGGATGAAGAAAATAAAGCATATGCGGCACTGGATCCTTCCGTGCTGGCTTTTCTGGAGTCGCATTCCTATGAAGACAGGCTGAATATACTGGCATCTATGCATGACCGTATCACGGATGATATGATCAACACGATGGCAGTTGCCATTGATGTGGAGATTGAACCGGGCGACCTGGAGCAGCGCTACATGGAACTGAAGAATTGTCTTTTAATGAAAGAAAAGTTTGAACGGGTAAGGCTGCGCTGATGAAGGAATACCGGATTGAAAAAGATATTATTCCACCGCTTCTTGCATGGTATGACGGAGCAAAGCGTATTCTGCCCTGGCGTGGGACAAGAGATCCTTACAATATCTGGGTGTCTGAGATCATGCTGCAGCAGACAAGAGTAGAGGCGGTAAAACCATATTATGACAGGTTTCTGCAGGCACTGCCGACTGTACGGGATCTTGCAGGTGCAGAAGAATCCTATCTTCTGAAGCTCTGGGAAGGACTCGGATATTATAATCGTGTACGGAATATGCAGAAGGCTGCACAGATCCTGGTAGAGAGATATGGAGGGGAAATGCCGGCTGATGCAAAGGAAATCCTTGCTTTGCCGGGGATCGGCAGTTATACGATGGGAGCGATTGCTTCCATTGCGTTTCAGATTCCGCTTCCTGCGGTAGATGGGAATGTGCTGCGGATTCTTACCAGACTGTATGGGGATGATTCGGATATTCTGGATCCGCGGTTTAAAAAGAAAACAGAAGAAGCACTTGCATGCATTATGCCAAAGGACAGACCGGGTGATGTGAATCAGGCAATGATGGAGCTTGGTGCGACGGTCTGCCTGCCAAACGGAATGCCGAAATGTGAAAGCTGTCCATGGCAGGACAGATGCGTAGCAAGAAAAGAAGACCGGCTGAAGGAAATACCGTATAAAGCACCGAAGAAGTCGCGGAAGAAAGAGAAAAAGACGGTATTCCTGCTTTGTGACGGCGACCGGATCCTGATCCATAAAAGAGGAAAGACGGGGCTTCTGGCAGGCTTGTATGAATTCCCGAATGCGGAAGGCTGGCTGTCAGACGAAGAAGTGAAACGGCAGGTACAAGAGCTGGGATATGAGCCGTTATATCTGGAGCGGATGCAGGACAGCGTACACATATTTACACATAAGGAATGGCATATGCAGGGCTGGCTCATCCGTGTGGCGGCAGCATGGCCACAGGAGCGGCAGCAGGAGAATTATCATCTGATCCTGCCTCAGAAGATAGAAGCTGTCTATCCGATACCAAGTGCATTCAGAGCCTATACGGATGGGCTCAATATTGTACTAGGCAATGCACATTTTTTAAGATAAAATAGACAAAAATACGAAGGGAAAACGGTATGAAACTTTTAACAATAACAGTACCCTGTTACAACTCACAGGATTATCTGGATAGATGTATGGAGTCATTACTCGTTGGCGGAGAAGATGTTGAGATCCTGATCGTGGATGACGGTTCTACCGACCGCACAGCTGAAATGGCAGATGCCTATGCGCAGAAATACCCGGCGATCGTCAAGGTGATCCATAAGCAAAACGGCGGGCATGGATCTGCTGTCAATGCCGGTATTGCCGGTGCAACAGGTCTGTTTTTCAAGGTGGTGGACAGTGATGACTGGGTCAAAGAGGAATCCTATTATGAGATACTGCAGGTGCTCAGAGAACTGGTCGTAAGCGGGCAGCAGATTGATATGCTTCTGGCAAACTATGTGTATGAAAAGCAGGGCGAAAAGCGGAAAAAGGTTGTTTCCTTCCGCCATGCACTGCCGAAAAATGAAATCTTTACATGGGATCAGGTCAGACATTTTAATAAAACACAGTACATTCTGATGCATTCCATTATTTATCGTACAAAGCTGCTGCATGACTGTGGACTGGAGCTTCCGGAGCACACCTTCTATGTGGATAATATTTTCGCATTTAATCCGCTTCCGTATGTGAAGAAGATTTACTATATTGATACCAATTTTTACAGATATTATATAGGACGGGCAGATCAGTCTGTCAATGAGAAGGTTATGATCGGCAGGGTTGACCAGCAGATCAAGGTTAACAAGCTGATGGTTGATTATCTGACAGCAACCAAGATCACCAACAGAAAAACCTATAATTATATGGTAAAGTATCTGGATATCATTACGACGGTATCTTCCATTATGCTGATCCGTGCACGGACAGAGGAAGCCATTGAGAAAAAAGAGGAACTCTGGGCATACATCCATCAAAAAAATCCGAAAGTCTTTCTTCGTCTGCGGTACGGACTTTTGGGAAATACCATGAATCTGCCCGGCAGAAGCGGAAGAAGAATTTCGGAGTTTTTATACAGGCTTGCGCAAAAGGTAATGAAATTTAACTAAGCTCTGAATCTGTATGATATTTAGGTGCCTGTGATCTTGCGGGAAGCAGATAAACAGGAATATACAGAATGACGAACAGCGCAAATGCAGTCAGTACATCAAACATGGAGTGCTGTTTGATGAAGAGTGTTGACAATATAATAGCAGTAGAGAGTAGTATGGAGCCATATCGGATCGGTCGGATGGCTCCGATTTTTTTGTTGTGACAGATCGCTGCATTGCATGCCATGGAATTGAAGCAGTGGATGCTTGGAAATACATTGGTCGGTGTATCTGTCGCATACATTGCCTTGACCAGTGATACACAGAAATTATCACGTGCAAAGGTAGTCGGTCGGAGCTGGAGACCGTTTGGATAGACATAGGATACGATCAAGAACAAAGTCATGCCAACCCCGAGTGTGAGACAAAGCTTATAATAATCCTTCCGCTCCAGAAAAACAAAAGTAACGACTGTAGCTGCCACATAAAGAAACCAAAGATAGTACGGGATCACAAAGTATTCGCAGAATGGGATCCTGCGGTCGATGCTCATTTCAATAACATGGATCTGCGAAACAGGTTTTTTTTCCAGATAGAAAAAGATGAGCAGATACACAGGCGCATACAGGATGGGAAGCAGTGCATGTTTATATTGTTTGCAAAATGAAATAATGCGGTTCATGAAAATCTCCCTTTCAAAAAAGTCTGTAAAGACAGGATTGTTTATTGGTAATAAAGCAGCTTTCCGTCTGTTGTGGCGGTCAGCTCTTTATAATGTCCCACGATCTCTCCGTCTGTATGGATACAGAGTGGTCTGGAGGTGACGATGCGGACGGTTTTTGCGCGGTAAGAATGGATTCCTCGATGTCCGACATGTCCGCCAAAGATTGCAAGTGGAATCAGCAGAAGAACACGGAACTTGGAAACATTGCCGGCAACACAGATATCAAGCATACCATCTGTTGCATCTGCCTTTGGACAGAACTTGAAGCCACCGCCTTCATAAGGCTGCTGCATCATGGCCGCGAACATAAAGTGGTGAAAGTGCACAGGCGGTTTATCGTCCAGATACAGATCGCAGGAAACCGGTTTTAAAAGAAGCAGCTGCTTTAAGGCTATGCTGACATAAGTCAGTTTACCGAGCCCAAGACGGTTCAATACTTTTTTTGCAGGTGAACGTAATGCTTCCTCGCAGATGGAAGCATCATATCCTATACCGGAGCTGACAGCAAATTTTCTCTTTTTGTGCCCGCAGCGGACAACACCGAGATCTGTTGCAGCTTCGGATCTTCTTCTGATCGTGCGCATGGCATCTTCCGGAAGATCACTGATATGGAGTGCTCTGGCAAAATCATTACTTGTACCGGCCGGCAGATAAGTAACAAAAGTGTGATCCGGATCCAGAATACTGTTGATGACACAGTTTAAAGTGCCGTCGCCGCCAAGGATAAGTATTTGATTGGGAACAGCATTATATTTATAAAGACACGGGTCGGTAATAGAGCGTGTATAGCGGCAGGTATCCTGCGCCGATTTTGTAAAATGTACAATGTAAGTGATTTTTTCCGCGTCCAGTATTTTTTTCAGTTCGCGCCATTTGGTCCTGCCAAGTCCCGTTTTGGCACTTGGATTCACAATGATATGGTACATTCTGTATGCCTCCTCTTATGTAGCTGACAGAATACAATTACATACCTGCCTGTATCGTATCAGTCTATCATAAAGTAAAAATACGTTCTATACTTATTGAGAAAAAATAAGGGAAATTTAATGATTTGGACAGGAAAACATAAATGTGCAGGGAGGGAAAGTGTGGGCAACTGTCAGATTTCCTTGTGATATTTCATATTTTCATATATGAGAAAATATGCTATACTGACTGCGACGGAGCAAAAAGCGAGTTCAAAACAGAAAGATAATCAGGAGGAGAGGACATGTATTCACTAGACGAAGTAAGAAATGTAGACCCTGAAATTGCAGAGGCAATTGTAGCAGAGCAGAACAGACAGAATGATCATATCGAACTGATCGCCTCAGAGAACTGGGTAAGTAAGGCAGTTATGGCAGCAATGGGATCCCCGCTGACCAATAAATATGCAGAGGGATATCCGGGCAAACGCTATTATGGCGGGTGTGAATGTGTTGATGTTGTGGAAAATCTTGCCAGAGAAAGAGCAAAAGAACTGTTTGGATGCGATTATGTCAATGTACAGCCGCATTCCGGCGCACAGGCAAATATGGCAGTATTCTTTGCTGTTATGCAGCCGGGTGATACCTTTATGGGTATGAACTTAGACCACGGCGGACATTTATCGCACGGATCACCGGTGAATATGTCCGGTAAATACTTCCACTGTGTACCATATGGTGTCAATGATGAAGGCTTCATCGATTATGATAAGGTAAGAGAGATCGCACTGGAATGTAAGCCAAAGATGATCGTTGCAGGAGCTTCTGCTTATGCACGTAAGATCGATTTTAAGAAATTCCGTGAGATCGCTGATGAAGTCGGTGCTGTACTTATGGTAGATATGGCGCATATTGCAGGTCTGGTTGCAACAGGCATGCATGAAAGCCCGATCCCATATGCAGATGTCGTAACAACGACAACACATAAGACACTGCGCGGACCACGTGGCGGAATGATCCTCTGCAATCAGGAAGCAGCAGATAAATATAATTTCAACAAGGCAATCTTCCCTGGTATCCAGGGCGGCCCTCTGATGCATGTGATCGCAGCAAAAGCAGTCTGCTTCAAGGAAGCACTTTCCGATGATTTCAAAGCATACGGAAAAGCGGTCGTTGATAATGCACAGGCACTTTGCAAGGGACTGATGGACAGAGATATCAAGATCGTCTCCGGTGGTACAGACAATCATCTGATGCTGATCGACCTGACAAATTACGGACTGACCGGTAAAGCAATTGAAAAGCTGCTGGATCAGGCACACATCACTGCTAATAAAAATACGATCCCGAATGATCCACAATCTCCGTTTGTCACAAGCGGTATCCGTTTAGGAACACCTGCCGTAACATCCCGTGGCATGAATACAGAGGATATGGATCAGATCGCAGAAGCAATCGCACTTGTGATCAAAGGCGGCGAGGAGAAAGTACCGGAAGCTGCAGCAATCGTAAAGAAATTAACAGAGAAATATCCGTTATTATAAGGAAATGAAAAAAATATGCATTATTTGCCGTAAAAAATGCAAAATATGACACGAAAAAAGGGGATGTGAAAAACTCGATTGAGTTTTTCACATCCCTTTTTGCACTTATAGTCAAGCCCATATTTTCCTTGGTGCCAGGTACTTTTCACGGCATATACTGCCAACATCCATATTTTGCGTTGGCACAGAGACCTGGAAAACAGAAATACCATGCAGTAAGCAGTCGATAGCGTAGCCGACCGAGATTTACGGAGCACTTGCCGCACGGAGGGATCGAAACGCTCTTTTTCGACCGGAGTGCGGCAATATGTGCGCATAGTAAATCGCAGGGAAGGCAAGCGTGACTGCGGCTGCATGGTATTTCTGTTTTTGGCATAGAAATTAAAAAGCTTATGTGTCTCAAAAAACAGAAAAAGAGGCAAGAAAGATGCCGGATATATAAGAGAATCTGGATTTGCATGAAAACCTTAGTAAAGAAGTGTGCAAAATGTGCCAAAATGCAAAGAAATTGTTGCATTTTGGCACATTCTCCGTTATACTGACCTAGGGCAAGCGGATCGCTTGACTTGCTTTCATAGAAATACATCTTTCAGGATGAATCATGTGGTCTCCAGTCTTCGGAGTCTGAATTCTCGCCGGTTCGGTAATTTTTCAAACACATCTAAAGATAATCAGGGTTTTCTTTACATATCTAAAAGTCTGCTGGCACGTCTGAAAACATTAGGGGGGAGATAATCATTTCGCATGACACTTTTCAAGAGGACAACGGATTTGTCCTGATTGTATGTAGGTCCTGTTTAAAATCCCAAATTTTCTCCAACTAAAAAGACTTTGATGCGATCGACATGACCGCTTCTTCTGGTGATAACGATCTGGTTGCAGATACAGTCCGGTGAAAGACAGTTTGCGCAGCTGCCTGTAACGGTGCAGGGCGTTTTTTTATTGAGACGAAGTGTATTTGGCGGGGTGGCGATATTTTGTACACGGGAAAGACCGGTACCGATATCCGTAACAACTTTATTCATGCCTGCAATGATAAATACCTGTTTCGGTCCCTGGATCAGGCAGGCAACACGATTGCCATTACCATCAATATTGATCAGCTCACCATCTAAGGTGATTGCATTTGTGCTCATCAGATAATAATCAGCCAGAACGGATTTTGCAAAAATCTGCCGGGCTTCTTCCGGTGATTTGGCAGTTGTACGGTCGATCATTGTATAACTGCCTGACTGCTGCAACGCATCCATAAGTCCACATTCGTTCAGCGTCTGAGATCCTCCCCATGCAATGGAAGAATTGTTTTCAAACATCGGAAGGATTGTATCAAGAAGTGCCTGACTGTTTTCACAGTAGAATCCCTCCATATTTCTTTTCTCCAGGTTTTTTATAATACTTTTTGCCTTCAGTGCGAAAGCATCAGTTACAAATGACATAAAGATGCTCCTTTCTTTTTAAAATGGTATGATGCTGGGATTGTAGGAGTGCGCAGCCGGAACAATTCGCAGGCATCAAAGCCGGGCTTTTAGCTCTGACATCATTTTATCAATTTTTACAACGTTGTACCAGCATTATATACAGAAATATGTAAAAACAAAACAGGACTTGTTTTGAAATAGACTGAAAACAAATGAATTATATGCAAATTCAACAAAAGTAAAATAAAAACTAAATAATAGACAATGAAAAAAAGGAAATATAGACGAAAAATAAAAAAATATAAAGAAAAATGCAAAATTGTGTTGACAAAACGACGCGCGGTATATATAATAAGATCATACAAAAGAAATTCACATAGATGCTACAAAATCTATAGAAAGAGAGGTACAATCCACCAGAAACATAAGTAAAGTACAAAAGATAAAATAATTTATCTGATTTGTACAGGAAGAAAAGAAGTCGTAATCGAGTACAGTAAGAGAGGCAGCAATGGACAAATGATAAAGTGAGATCAACCTGCTGCAGTACAATCAGTACAAAGGAAAATGGAAAGAGTTACAACAGAATACGGAGGTAGATCCAATGGATCAGGCAGTTATTTAGCGGGTATCAGTCGAAAAGGATTGATACCCGCTAAGCTTTTGTGATAAGATAAACACTACATATATCTTATCAGTTCCGGATGGGAGGTTTGTACAGTGGAATTTGAATCTGGTGGATTGAGTCGGGAAGAGATCAGAAAGAAAAGAAGACAAAAAGAAAGAAAACGTGCATTGCTGGTATTGGGTGGCATTGCAGCAGTAGTCTGCCTGTTGCTTGGCATCGGGATCACAGTACTTGTACATACAATTTCTTCTAATCATGCACAGAAGCAGGAGGCGGCAAAGCAGGCTATGCTGGAACAGCAGGCAGCAGAAAAGGAAACGGCCGCAGCATTGGCTGAAGCAAAGAAAGAGGAAGAGTTGGCAGCGCAGAAGGCAGAAGAAGCGGAAACGGCAGAAGCTGAGCCGGCAGATGCACCGGAAGAAACAGATGTTGCACAGGATGATGTGACGGATACAGACAGTTCGGACGAAATGGCATCTGACCAGACTGATGCGGCAAATCAGGAAGATGCAGAGGCGGTTCTGGAGGAAATGGTAGCTTCACAGATCGCAGGAATGTCCATAGAACAGAAAGCTGCAGCACTTTTCTTCGTGACACCGGAGCAGCTGCTTGGAATTGAAACACCTGTTACAGAGGTGGGCAGCAGCATCAGTGAGAAGCTGAATCAGTATCCGGTCGGGGGTATTGTTCTGAAGGAAGGTAATATAACAAGTGCAGAAGGGTTATCGGAAATGGTTTCCAACCTGCAGGTATTTACACAAAATTCCCTGTTTATCGGTATCAGTGATGAAGGCGGAGAAGACAGCCCGTTTATTACATCCGGTATTTCGGAAAATGTGATCGCTTCACAAAAGGAGATAGCGGAGTCATTGGGAAATACAGGTGCATACAGTGCAGGTATTTCTCTGGGCAGTGAGTTAAAACAGTTTGGATTTAACGTAGATTTTGCACCGCTTGCAGATGTTTCTTTAAATGATGGCAGTATTGCAGAGCAAAAAGGATTTGGCAAAGATGCGGCAACAAATGCGGAGCTTGCACGAAATGTAGTAAAAGGTCTGACAGATCAGAGTATATTTGCCGGTGTAAAATATTTCCCGGGATATGGAGATGCAACGCAGGAAGGAAACGGTGGTCAGATCATTTCGCAGCGAACGAGAGACGACCTGAAAGAGGAATATGCACCGTATCAGGAAGCAATCGATGCAGGAGCTAAATTTTTAATGATATCTCATGTCAGTCTGCCTAAGATCAGAGGCGATAAGAGACCGGCGTCTCTTTCACCGGAGATCATTACGGATATTGTCAGAGATGAGTGGGGCTATGACGGTATTGTTATTACGGATTATATGGACAAATCCTGTATCTATCAGAAATACACGTATGCAGAAGCGGCAGTAGGTGCGATCGAGGCAGGTGCGGATATGATCCTTTCTACAAAAAATTTCGCAAAGTCCTATAATGGAATTCTGGATGCAGTTAAGAAGGGACAGTTGACAGAAGAGAGGATCGATCAGTCACTGACAAGGATTTACAAAGTGAAATTTGCATCTAAGGTAGCGGGATATTAAGCGTGAAGGATGGATGCTCCGGATGGAAACAAAGTAACTGTCTGAGTCAAAAAGGTAATAGAGTGATCTATTGTAGGGTGTGGTTTTTCGAGTGAGATTGAATGGTTACAGTATAAAAGCTTTAAAAAGTTTGAAAATGTTTAGAAAAACGGTTGACAAAAAATAAGGAATTATGTATTATATATCTTGCCCGCTGAAAAGCAGGGCAACATGCGCGAGTGGCTCAGTTGGTGGAGCGCGACCTTGCCAAGGTCGAGGCCGCGGGTTCGAGTCCCGTCTCGCGCTCTTGTTTTTACACGAAAAGGATATCCCTAAGGATATCCTTTTTTCGTGTAAGAAGAGTCCGAAAGGGCTCTTCACAATGGCATGAATTAAAAATCATGCCAGGTTCGAGGTCTCAGCCCACATGAAATATAAGTTGTTTCTAGCAGCTATTTATGATAAACTGACTGCAAGCAGAAAGTCAAAATCATATTTTATATGGGATGGCTGCCATCTCATTTCTATTTATCTGAAATATTCTAAGAAACTTCACTGCTTAAATTCCACAAACAAACGAATAGCAGGGAGGTTTTAGGCTGGATCAGAAATAGATTCTAATGTGATCAGATATGGCAAACCTCCCCGAAGAGGAGGACAAAATGACAGAAAAACAGAAGAACACTTTATACGAAGCCACACAATCAAGAATAGTTAATTTCAATGAAATTGGTATTACAAATGATTTGATGTTTGGCACAGTGTACAAGGATCCGGAGTACTGCAAGGAACTTTTACAGCGTATCCTGCAGATCAATATTGTTGAGATTGGAATCGTTGAACCACAGAAAACAATAAAAACGACAATAATTGGAAAAGGAATTCGGATTGATATTTATGCAAAAGACAATCAGGGGAATGTTTATGATATTGAGATGCAGTCAACAGAAGAAACGGATTTACATTTGAGGACACGTTATTATCACAGCGAGATGGACAGCTACCAAATCCGTGCAGGGCAGAAATATAAAAATCTGAAGAATTCGGTTGTGATATTTATTTGTACTTTTGATCCGTTTAAAGATAACAGAAGTATTTATACATTTCAAACAATTTGCAAGGAAAATAAAGGAATTGTTTTAGAAGATAAGAGATTGACCTATTTCGTAAATATTTATGGAAGCCGGGATGGGATCAGCAGAAAAACAGTTGACCTTCTGGATTATTTTAAAACTGGTAAACCGACAGATATTTATACAAAAAACATTCAAGATCAGGTTGAGATAATAAGAGATGATAATGAATGGAGGGAAAATTATATGACGATTGAGATGAAACTGGATCAGAAATATGAGGATGGATTGAAGCATGGTAGAATCGAGGGTGAAAAAATTGGCAGGACAGAAGGAGAAATAGAAAAAGAAAAAGAATTGATCGCGAAATGGCTGCAAAAGGGAAAAACAATTGCTGCAATCGCTGAAGATTTAGATAAAACAGAGATATATGTGAAGAACCTGATGAAACAGCTATAAGGAGAACAACGATGAGAAGAAAAGACAGAGAAGTGACCGGTTTTTCGGAGATCGTGAAAATCATAGAGCAGTGTGAGATCGTGCGTTTGGGGCTTTCGGACGGAGATTACCCTTATATTGTGCCAATGAATTTCGCTTACGAAGTAAAGGGAGAGCAGCTTTATCTGTATGTCCATGGGGCAATGGTAGGCAGAAGATACGAGCTGCTCACACAAAATCCGGTATGCAGCTTTGAAATGGACAAGCCGCTTTATATGGACTGCATTACGGAAATGAAAGATGTTACCATGCGGTATCTGTCAGTGATGGGAAAGGCAGCGGTAACTTTTTTAGAGGGAGAAGATAAGAAAAGGGCAGTCGATGAAGTGATCATGGCAAGGCACGAAGAAACAAAGCATTTTGCATATAATGAAAGTGCGCTGCCAAGGACTGCGGTATTGAAGCTGACTGTAACAGAGATCAGTGCAAAAGCGAATCTGGATACAGAACGATTTGTGCATAAAGAGGAGCAGGGAGTGGATTGTCATCGGGCTCAGTATAGGATTGAACAGGCTGATGTGACGGATAAAGAAAAAGTGCTGGCATTATATCAGATGCAGCTTGGCAGAGAATATTGTGCATGGGATGACCATTATCCGGGCATGAAGGAGATAGAATTTGACTTGGCAAGAGATGCCCTTTTTGTGATGAAAGATGAGAATGGTGAAATCGTAGCATCTATTTCGATCGATGAAGATGAGGCAGTCAAAAAGCTCACCTGCTGGCGAGATGACCTGCAGCCGGGCGGTGAACTGGCAAGGCTTGCGGTGCATCCGTCTTTGCAAAATAAAGGGATGGCAAGAGAAATGCTGAAATATGGCATGCAGGAGCTGAAAAAACGCGGCTATCAAAGCGTACACTTTCTGGTCAACAAGGAGAATAAGAAAGCACTGAGATCCTATGCTGTATTTCAATTTCCTGTGGTAGGAGAATGTGAGATGTTCGGACAGCCGTTTTTCTGCTATGAAAGTAAGTTGTAGGAAACAGGTTGGAAAAGGGGAACCGTTATAATGGAAGGGACGAGTTTATCTGAGAACTATGACGCCTGAGCGTGAGGCAACGTGGAAGTGTATTGAAGATCGCAGATATGGAGTAGAAAGATCGAAATAGAAAACAGATGTACAAGGAAAGAAAAACAGCGAATGACACATATCATTCGCTGTCTGTGCATTTATTATGGTAAATAACCGATTGATCAGATAACCGGATGCTCCGGTGCGGAAATCTTTTCTACGAGATCTGCCATATCTGTCATCGTATCCTTGATAGCGGTGTTGATCTCATCGGATACACTTGCCAGTTTACCGACTTCATCCGCTACAACTGCAAAACCCTTACCTGCTTCGCCGGCTCTGGCTGCTTCAATGGAAGCGTTCAGTGCAAGCATACGCTGTTTGGATTCGATCTTATCCAGAGCATGTGATTTTTCAATGATCGCATTGATCAGAGAAGAGAGAGTAGTAATACTGTCTTTGTAGGTCTGGAGTCGGGTATTTAACTGAGAAGTTTCATACTGGTTGTTGATCGCCAGAGTAAGCAGGGAGTGAAGAATCTGGACAGATGCTGAAGGATCATCCGTATAATCTGCCGGAGTGCCATAGAGCATGGAACCGATGGATTCTTCTCCCAGGGTAAGCTCTGTTAAGGCATCTTCTGCATGGTAAGTACTGCAGGATTCCGGAATCGCAGTTGTCAGACAGTTGCCGTCCAGATCGGTAATGGCAGCGGAAAGACCTGTCAGACTGTTCCAGTCTTTGATGTAGGTCTGTAATTGTGCTATGTTTGCAAAATCGGTTAATTTTTTCATATGTTTTGTCCTCCTGATATATAAGTTTACGAATTTCATCGGCTGCATGCGTATGAAAGGCTGATAGAAAAATCTATCAGCGTGATAAGAAGATTATAGCAAATATGTACAAAAAATGATATGATTTCTTGAAAAAATTATGTAGAAAATACAAAAACAAATTTGTGACATTTGATAGTGCTCCGTCAGGTGGTTACGCTTTATAAATCAGATGGAGTATGTTAAAATAGAGATGACAATTCAGAACAGATGGTTCTGAATCCTGTAAGACAGGTATAAGTATGAAAGACAGATGTTTAAAAGAAGAGAAGGAATCAAGCCGTGCCACAGAAATTGTCGGGAAAAGAACATGGATTATCAGGCAGCACATTGAAGTATATTGCAATCATTACAATGTTGATCGATCATTTCGGGGCAGCTTTTTTTATTGTTTTTACATCTTTTTATGCGGGAACGGCCTGTTTTGCACAGGCGGATATCCTGTATCAGGTAATGCGCGGGATCGGACGGACGGCATTTCCTATTTTCTGTTTTGTGCTGGTGGAGGGATTATATCATACGCATGATGTAAAGCGCTATCTGCTGAGATTGTTTGCGTTTGCACTGGTTTCGGAGATTCCATTTGATCTGGCACTGTCTGACAGAATTTTGGAGTTTGGAGCACAGAATGTGTTTTTTACATTGTTTCTGGGATTGTTGGCGACAGCACTCATCAAATGTGTTATGGAGAAGCAGGGCTGGGATATGCCACTGAAGCTGTCACTTTCCGTTCTGATCGGGATTGCGGCAATATGGGCAGCTTATTTCCTGAAAACAGATTACAGTGGAATGGGGATCTTGCTGATACTGATCTTTTATGTGTTCAGATCTGACAGAGTCAGGGCATGCGTAGTTGGCTATATCAGTATGATGTGGGAGTGCCTGTGCTTCCCGGCATTTATCTGTATCTATTTTTATAATGGCAAAAAGGGAAATGGAAATAAATGGTTCTTTTATCTGTTTTATCCGGTGCATCTGCTTCTTTTGTATGCACTGCGGATCGTGATAAGATAATGGAACGGGGTACACATTATACATTACAAATTAAGGGAGGAATAGGCATGAAACTGAAATTTATTGGGGCAGATCATGAGGTGACGGGAAGCTGCCATTATCTCGAAGCGTGTGGTAAGCATATTCTTGTTGATTACGGTATGGAGCAGGGAGAAAATGTATTTGAAAACGTAGATCTTCCGGTGCAGGAATCGCTGATCGATTATGTGCTTCTGACCCATGCACATGTGGATCATTCCGGTATGCTGCCGCTTTTGTATGCAAGAGGCTTCAGGGGACAGATCTTTATGACGGATGCGACAGCGGATCTTTGCAGCATCATGCTTCGTGACTGTGCGCATATACAGATGCAGGAAGCAGAGTGGAAAAACAGAAAGGCAAAGCGTTCCGCCAATATGGAAGCGGTAGAGCCGATCTACAAAATGGAAGATGCGGATGGTGCGATCCGGCAGATCGTTCCGTGCCATTATGATACAATGATCACATTATGTCCGGGCATCCAGATCCGTTTTACGGATATCGGACATCTGCTCGGTTCTTCCAGTATTGAAGTCTGGATCACAGAAAACGGTATTTCCAAGAAGATCGTATTTTCCGGTGATATCGGCAATACAGATCAGCCGCTGATCAAGGATCCGAAGCCGACGAAGGATGCAGATTATGTTGTTATGGAATCGACTTACGGTGACCGGTTACATACAAAAGAGAAGCCTGATTATGTTGGGGAACTTGTTAAGATCTTAAAAGAAACTTTTGACAAAGGCGGTAATGTGGTCATTCCGTCTTTTGCAGTCGGCAGAACACAGGAAATGCTGTACTTCCTGCGGAAGATAAAGACAGAAGGGATGGTAGAAGGCTATCCTGATTTCCCTGTTTATGTCGACAGTCCGCTGGCGGTAGAAGCAACCGGAATCTTCCAGAAAAATATATATAGCTGCTTTGATGAAGAGGCTATGACACTTGTAAAGCAGGGAATTAACCCGATCAGTTTTCCGGGACTTCGTCTTTCCATTACAAGTGAAGAGTCAAAAGCAATTAACTTTGAAGATACACCGAAGGTTATTATTTCCGCTTCCGGTATGTGTGAGGCAGGTCGTATCCGTCATCATTTAAAGCATAATCTGTGGAGACCGGAGTGTACGATCCTGTTTGTGGGGTATCAGGCGATCGGAACACTGGGACGCAGTATTGTGGATGGCAAAAAGGAAGTTAAGCTGTTTGGTGAGTCCATCGAGATCCGGGCAAGTATCAAAAAGCTGGAAGGTCTGTCAGGCCATGCGGATAAAAACGGTCTGATCGGCTGGCTCCAGAAGTTTGAAAAAAAGCCGGACAGAGTGTTTATCGTACATGGTGAAGATGCAGTCTGTACTGCATTTGCCCAGTGTCTGAAGCATGAATACGGTTATAGCACGTATGCTCCGTACAGCGGAACAGAAGTAGATCTTATGACTGGTGATATTACCTACGAGGCAGAAGGTATTCCGGTTAAGAAACGTAAGATTGCATCCGATGTATTTAGCAGACTGCTTGCAGCAGGACAGAGACTTCTGGCAGTTATCCAGCATAATGAGGGCGGAACCAATAAAGATCTGGCAAAATTCACGGATCAGATCAATGCGCTGTGTGATAAATGGGACAGATAAAATAAAAGAAAGAGAAATGGCAGCATGACAAAAGCAGATAAGATATTTATTGATATGTGTCAGGATATTTTGACAAATGGAACGAGTACGGAAGGGGAAAAAGTAAGACCGCACTGGGAAGACGGAACAAGTGCCTATACGATCAAAAAGTTTGGCGTGGTAAATCGTTATGATCTGTCCGAAGAATTTCCCATTATGACATTGCGCCGGACTGCACTCAAAAGTGCTACGGATGAAATGCTCTGGATCTGGCAGAAGAAATCAAACAATATCCATGATCTTCACAGCCATGTCTGGGATGAATGGGCCGATGAAAACGGTTCTATCGGAAAGGCATATGGCTACCAGATGGGTGTCAGACATCAGTATAAAGAAGGCATGATGGATCAGGTGGACAGAGTAATCTATGATCTGAAAAACAACCCATTCAGCAGACGTATCATGACCAACATTTATGTACATCAGGATCTGCATGAAATGAACCTGTATCCATGTGCATACAGCATGACTTTTAACGTGACACAGAAGCCGGGCGATGACAAGCTGACATTGAACGCGATATTAAACCAACGTTCCCAGGATGTGCTTGCGGCTAACAACTGGAATGTCGTGCAGTATGCGGTGCTTATGCATATGCTGGCGCAGGTATGTGATATGAAGGTGGGAGAGCTTGTGCATGTGATCGCAGATGCACATATTTATGACAGACATGTACCGCTTGTTAAAGAGCTGATCTCGCGCAAAGGCTTTGCGGCTCCGAAGTTCCACTTAAATCCGGATATCCATGATTTTTATCAGTTCACCAGAAATGATGTCAGTCTGGAAGGATACGAGACCGGTCCGCAGATCGCCGATATACCGATCGCCATCTAAGAGCACAAAAAGAAAAACAAGCACCTGCGAAGCAGGTATTTGTTTTTCTTGTGCTCTTAACGAGCAAACTGTCTGCGAAGCAGACGGAGAAGCACCGCAGGCGCGGGTTTGCGAGTATGAGATAAGGACAGCCAAAAACAAGTACAAGCACCTGCGAAGCAAAAAAGAAATGAAAAGAGGAGCAACATGAAATTAATTGTAGCAGTAGACAGCAACTGGGGGATCGGATTGAGAAATGCCCTTCTGGTACATATCCCAAGTGATATGAAGTTTTTCCGCAGTGAAACGATGGGAAAGACGATCATCATGGGAAGAAAGACACTGGAAAGCTTTCCGCAGGCACAGCCGCTTGCGGGCAGAAACAATATTGTGATCACAAAGGATCCGGCTTATCAGGTAAAGGGAGCGGTTGTGGTACACAGCATTGAGGAAGCAATAGAAGAAAGTAAAAAATATGATACAGATGTGTATTGTATTGGAGGAGAAAGTGTTTACCGCCAGCTTCTGCCATATTGTGACGAAGCCTTTATCACGAAGATTGATCACGCTTATGAAGCAGACAGCTTTTTCCCGAATCTGGATGAAATGCCGGAATGGGAAATGACGGAAACAAGTGATGAACAGACGTATTTTGATCTGGAATATACTTTCACCAAATACGAAAGAAAGCACTAAGCAACAATCTGATTTCTACCGGAGGTTTTACCTCGGTATAATTTTTCATCAGCACGTGTAATGATGGCATCGATGGATTCGGTCATACTGTATTCTTCGATGCCGCCTGTTATTGTCAGGTGCAGACTCACATCTTTGAAAGTAAATTCCTGTTCGGCAATACGGGCTCTGATCTGATCGAGCAGCTTATATGCGCGATCCAGATCTGTGTTTTCAAAAGTCAGCAGAAATTCTTCACCACCCCATCTTGCAACCTGTCCTTTTCCATCCATATTGCTTTTTAACATATAAGAAAGGGACTTGAGGACATAATCGCCCATGCCATGTCCGTGTTCGTCATTGACATGCTTGAAAAAGTCGATATCCAGAATTGCCACGCAGAAGTTCATATGATGTTTGACATACTGCTGGGAAAGCGTGGAAAGGTGCTGTGTCATGGCACGTCTGTTCCAGAGGGAAGTCAGCGTATCTGTAGATGCCATCTGCTCCAGCTTTTTGTTGTATTGCAGGATCTTGGCTTCGGAAGCCATGAATTTCTGGTAATAAGCATATGCCACATAAGAAAAAGCAAGCGTGGAAAAAAAGATGTTAAAGATAAGGATGAACAGTGCAGCGTGACCGCTGATCTCAGCCTGCAGAGGCAGTTTCCCTTTCAAGATAGCCAGCGCGTTCAGATAAACAGACATAAAAACAGAGTAATGGATTTTTTTGCGGATCGGTATATTTAAGCTGAAAAAATATACCATGATCGTAATAAAAGCCGTAGGTGCAAAGAAATATTTCCAGCCGACACGGATTGTCAGCAGGGTAAGTAATGCCAGAACAGAGAAGATATAAAGCAGTGTACCAAGCTTGATACGTGCTTCATAAGTGCAGACCATGGCAGCAAGGATCAGACCAATGCAAAATACGACTCCGAGGCAGCTGTAAATATATCCTGTATAAGCGAGTATGATCGTCAGCAATATATAATGAAGAATGCTGATACAGGAAAGATAACGTACCAGAACAGCCAGATTGTTGGATTCAGCACTTGCTGCGACCTCTTTTTCCATTATCTTTACAAATTTATTCCATAGTTTTTTCATGATGATCCCCCATTTATGTAAGCTGCGCGCTTTACATCCTGCTACGCAGGATATGTGACAGGACTCGTGAACCCCGTGCTGCGCACTCTATTGTCTGCTGCGCAGACGGTTCACTCGTTAATAAGCATAAAGCTCACGAATCCGCGCTGCGCGCTTTGCATCCTGCTACGCAGGATATGTGATAGACTCGTGAACCCCGTGCTACGCACTCTATTGTCTGCTGCGCAGACGGTTCACTCGTTAATAAGCATAAAGCTCACGAATCCGCGCTGCGCGCTTTGCATCCTGCTACGCAGGATATTCGTTCGCTAATGACGCAAGAAAAACAAATGCCAGCTCTGCTGGCGCTTGTTTTTCTTTTGCGTTCATTACATTATATCATAACACGGGGCTATGTTCTATATAAAATAGTGTTCTATCTGAAATGGTTGACAGTATAAAAAAAGCAGTGGTAAACTGTATTGGTAAAGGGCGGAGATATCGCCATGGCAGTGCCGTGTGGTGACTGCAGAGGAAAGGAAGCGTACTTATGGAAAAGAAAAATATCGATTGGTCAAATCTCGGATTCGGTTATGTACAGACAGACAAGAGATTTGTGGCAAACTTTAAAGACGGTGCATGGGATGAAGGTACATTAACAGAGGATCCCAATATCGTGCTGAATGAGTGTGCAGGTGTTCTGCAGTATGCACAGACAGTATTTGAAGGTATGAAGGCTTATACGACAGAAGATGGAAGAATCGTTACATTCCGTCCTGACTTAAACGCTGCGCGTATGGCAGATTCCGCAAGAAGATTGGAAATGCCTGTATATCCGGAAGATAAATTCGTAGAAGCAATTGTAAAGACAGTAAAGGCAAATGAAGCATATGTACCGCCTTACGGATCAGGTGCAACGCTTTATGTCCGTCCATATATGTTCGGCAGTAACCCGGTTATCGGTGTAAAACCTGCTGATGAATATCAGTTCAGAATATTAACAACTCCTGTTGGACCTTATTTTAAGGGCGGTGTAAAGCCTCTGACAATTAAGATAAGTGATTTCGACCGTGCAGCACCACATGGTACAGGTCATATCAAAGCAGGTCTTAACTATGCAATGAGCTTACATGCGATCGTAACGGCACATCAGGAAGGCTATGATGAAAATATGTATCTTGATGCAGCTACCAGAACAAAAGTAGAAGAGACAGGCGGTGCTAACTTTATTTTCGTGACAAAAGACAACAAGGTTGTTACACCGAAGTCAAGCAGCATCCTGCCATCTATCACACGTCGTTCTCTGATGTATGTTGCAAAAGAGTATCTCGGATTAGAGGCAGAAGAAAGAGAAATCCATCTGGATGAAGTAAAGGATTTCGCAGAATGTGGTCTTTGCGGTACAGCAGCAGTTATCTCACCGGTTGGTAAGATTGTTGATCATGGTAAAGAAATCTGCTTCCCAAGCGGTATGGAAAAGATGGGTCCTGTTACACAGAAATTATACGATACACTGACTGGTATCCAGATGGGCAGAATCGAAGCACCGGAAGGATGGTTAAAGGTAATCGAATAAACCGGTCTGTTTTGGAAAATAAAATACAAAGAAAAATGAGGAACCTTTGGCACCTTCGCCAAAGGTTCTTTTGCGTTATGTAAAAAAATATCTGATATCCTCTTGACAATTCGGAAAATTATTGTATGATTGTATTATATCAATAGTACAATAAGACAAAGAAAGGAGAATGCAATATGGCATGGAAACTGGATAATGACAGGCCAATCTATGCACAAATTGTGGAGAAGATCAAACTCAGGATCATATCAGGCTTTTATCAGCCGGGCAGTAAGCTGCCGAGTGTGAGAGATCTTGCTTTGGAAGCCGGTGTAAATCCTAACACAATGCAAAAAGCATTTGCGGAGCTGGAAAACAGTGGACTTCTGATTACAATGCGGACAAGCGGCAGGATGGTGACGGAAGATGAGGAGAGGATCAGTATGGTAAGAGAAACGATCGCACAGGAAAAGATAGATGCATTTTTGCAGGATATGAGGGAGCTGGGCTTTGGCCCGGAACAGTCATTTCTGCTGATCAAAAATAGTGTAGAGCAAAAGAGGGAGGAAGAGTAATGAGTGCTTTAGTACAATGCATGAATCTGACAAAATGCTATGTAAAAGGAAAGGCTCCGGCAGTATCAGACCTGAATCTGACGATTGAAAGAGGTCATATCGTAGGGCTGCTTGGACCCAACGGAAGTGGTAAAACAACGCTGATCAAAATGATGAATGGGCTTTTGAAGCCGACAGACGGTGTGGTGCTGATCGGAGGATCAGAGCCGGGCGTAGAGACAAAAAAGCATGTTTCTTATCTGCCGGAACGGACATATCTGGAGGCGCAGAGAACAGTAGAAGATCTGGTGGATTTTTTTGCTGATTTCTATGAGGATTTCAAAACAGACAGAGCGTATGAGATGCTGCAATCTTTAAATATCCAGCCGGGCGACAGGTTAAAAACGCTGTCAAAAGGTACCAAGGAAAAGATCCAGCTGATTCTTGTGATGAGCAGGGATGCGGATCTGTATATTCTGGATGAACCGATCGCAGGCGTAGACCCTGCAGCAAGAGATTACATTATGAAGACTATTTTGAATAATTATAATCCGGAAGCATCCCTGATCATCAGTACACATCTGATCTCCGATATTGAGAGTATTCTGGATGATGTGATCTTTATCAAAAACGGTCAGCTTGTTCTGCAGGCTTCTGTGGACGAGATCAGAGAAAAACAGGGTAAAACGGTTGATGCATATTTCAGGGAGGTGTTTGCATGTTAAAGAAATTATTTGTACATGAATGGAAAGACTGCTGGCGTCTGGTCGGGCTTATGAATCTGATCGTAATCGGACTGACATTGATCGGAACAGTTGTTATGCAGAGTGATACATGGAGTTTTGCATCTGAGAATGCAATAATACGACTGACAATGACCTTGTATGTCATGGCTTACATAGCATCGATAGCAGCCCTCAGTCTGGTAACGGTATTTTTCTTTTATAACAGATTTTATAAGAATCTTTATACGGATCAGGGTTATCTGATGCATACGCTTCCGGTTACACAGCATGAACTGATCTGGTCAAAAACATTTGTTGCACTGATCTGGCAGCTGATCGGCGGACTGGTCATGGTAATTTCCATCTTCAGCTTCTTCTTCAGCATGCTTGATCCCGCAGATAAGAAGAACTTTTGGAGTGATATGTTTGAGGGATTGTCAGAAATCCCGCGGACTCCGGGTGTTGCAGTGGTTATCATCCTTTTTGTACTGATCGCAATTGTATCTATGTTTATGAACGTTTTTATGGGATACGCGGCAATTAGTATAGGACAACTTTTCAAGAAGCAGAGGCTGCTTGGGGCGATCGGTATTTATATCGGACTTTATATGCTTCTGCAGATGGTATCTTCCTATTCAATGGTTTTTGTGAATTTTATTTCCATAGACACTTATTCCTATGAAAAGATGATGCAGACGATACTGACACTCCTGCTTGTGGTTCTTTTGGTGGAAGCAGCCGCAACGACAGCGTTCTACTTTATCAGTGCACATATCATGAAGAATCAGTTGAATCTGGAATAATGTAGCAGATAAGAAAACCTTTGCATAAAATAAGAAAAAATGCAGAGGTTTTTTTATGCCCGAAAAGAAGGAAGGACCTATGCAGGATATGATAGACAGAGGTAATCTGTCGCTGCAGGTAACAAGCACGATCGGACTTTTGCCGGTTGAAAATGCAAGAATCAGTATCTCTTATACAGGTGAGGACAGTGTGGTAGAGGAAATTACAACGGACAACAGCGGACGGACAGAAGCCGTTTCTCTGCCTGCACCGCCGCTGGAATGGAGTCTGGATGCAGAGCAGACAAACCGCCCTTATGCAGAACTGAATCTGCAGATCACAGCACCCGGTTATCAGCCGGTAACGATAGAAGGCAGTGAACTTCTGGCAGATGCAACTGCACTGCAGCAGGTGAGAATGGAACCGACGGAAGAGATGCAGCAGACAGAAAATATCGTGATCCCGGATCATACATTATATGGAGAATATCCGCCCAAGATCCCGGAGGAAGAGATCAAACCGATGGCGGAAACAGGAGAGATCGTATTATCCAAAGTTGTGATCCCGGAATACGTTGTGGTACATGACGGACCACCGACGGACAGCCGCGCAACAAACTATTATGTGAAGTATAAGGATTACATTAAAAATGTGGTGTCTTCCGAGATTTATGCGACATGGCCGGAGGCGACGATTTATGCCAATACGCTCTGTATCCTGTCGTTTACCTTAAACAGGGTTTTTACAGAGTGGTACAGAAACAAAGGGTACGATTTTACGATCACAAGCTCAACCGCATTTGACCAGAAATGGGTTTATGGGAGAAATATATACGAAAATGTAGACAGGATCGTGGACTCTGTTTTTGCAAATTACTTATCCAGACCGGGTGTAAAACAACCGATTTTTACTTCCTATTGTGACGGAAAACGCACAACCTGTAACGGACTGAAGCAATGGGGCAGTAAGTATCTGGGCGACGAAGGTTATTCTGCCATTGAGATCATCCGCTATTATTATGGGGAAGATATGTATATCAATACATCCGAAACGATTGCCGGTGTCCCGTATTCCTGGCCGGGGTATGATCTGACGATCGGTTCTTCCGGGGAAAAGGTAAGACAGCTGCAGCGGCAGCTGAACCGGATCGCGCAGAACTATCCGGCGATTCCCAAGATCGATGTAGATGGTATCTATGGACCCAAAACGGTGGAAGCGGTCCGTACTTTCCAGAACATTTTTGATCTGCCAAAGACAGGTGTGACGGATTATGCCACTTGGTATGAAATATCGAATATCTATGTGGGCGTGACGCGGATCGCGGAACCGGTCTGACAGATACGGATGCGGATGCGCTCTGATCGGCAGCTGTCAAATGCACCGCATAAGTGCGTGCATTTGACGCTGTTTTTTGCGGTTATTATATGGTATAATGAGCCTGAAATACAACACGATCGAAAGGAAGGGCTTCTGTGAACAGAATCGAAAAATATCTGAATCTGGAAAAGACAGGCTTTGCATGGGAAGATGATCTTCTGCTGTTTACGCCAAACAGATTGACAGGCGCGGTAGGAGAAAATGAAAAACAGGAAGATCATATACAGATCAGTTCCCGGAAAGGGAAAGAAATTTCCTGTGTATTTTATTCAAGCCATTACAGAGTCCAGTGCCTGGATCAGGGCTTTGTAGGCAGAGAGGGAAAGTTACCGTATTGCATCGATACGACAGGACTGAATGCAGGCGATGAGATCCGCGGCGAATTCAGTATTCTTTCAAATTTCGGTGAATACAGGGTACCGTATCAGATCACGGTAAAGCCTGTGATGATGACGGATGAGCTGGGGGAAATGCGGAATTTGTTTCATTTTGCCAATCTTGCCAGAGTTGACTTCGCGCAGGCGGTCCGCCTTTTTTATACAGAAGAGTTTCAGCGTCTCTTTGTGGGACATGACAGGCAGTATTACAACTTGTACAGAGGATTATCCGTATATCCGGGCAATGCTCACAATGTAGATGAATTCCTGATCGGAATCCATAAAAAAAGCGCCATGGTGTATGAGGTAGTCGAGGACAACCTTTTGTTTGGCAGAAATGCACAGGGAGAGGAGCAGATTGAGCTGCACCGGAAAGGCTGGGGCTATACGGATATTACCGTAACAGCCAAGGGGAAATTTATCCGCCCGGAAAAGGAGCATTTAACGGAAGAAGATTTTGAGAAAGATATCTGTGCATTTTCTTTCACGATTTTACCGGAGTATTTTATCGAAGGGGATAATTACGGCAGTATTACATTTACAAGTGACAGTGGCAGTGTGACGGTACATATCATGATTCCAAAGCAGAAGCAGCTGGAGAATGAGAAGCAGACCGCGGACAGACAACGCAGGAAACTGCTTGCAAGGCTCATGCGTCTGTATCTGGCATATCGGATGCAGCCGCAAAACAGAACGGATATCCTGAAAGAGGCGGAGAAACTTGCAGAAAAGCTGAACAGCGGTTATGGCAGGAGTCTCGAAAACCGCCTGTATCAGGTGCTGATCTTATGGCTGCAGCAAAGAGAAAACGAAGCAAAATGGGTATTGAACCATGTGGCGCAAAGCTATCTGCGCGGGGAGATCGATGCAGTGCCTTATGCGGCATATTTATATTTGCGCGGTCAGATCTGTCAGGAGGAAGATACTGCAGAAGAAGCCGGACAGGAACTTTTAATGCTGCAGGAGGAAAGGCCGGAGGCTTACCTGCCTGCCTGTCTGTATAGCAGGATCCAGCCGGATGCGGAAAGCAGAGACGTCTTTTCTGTACTGGAAGCGCATTTTTATAGGGGAGCGGACAGCCCGGTGCTTTTGCAGACTGCGCTTTCACTGGTGGAGAAAAGTCCTTCCTGCCTGATGAAACTGGAATCTTTTGAAATACATATTCTTTGGTTTGCGATCAAATACGGTGTTTATACGGAGTCACTTGCAGAAAGGACAGCGTATCTGGCAATGCGCAGAAAAGAAATGGACAGACCGCTTTACTGTCTGTTGGCCAAAAGCTACCGGCTGTACGAGAGAGAAGATACACTGAAAGCAATGTGTACCTTGCTGATCCGCAGCGGAAAAACAAAAGGATTTGGCAAGTGGTATGCATGTGCACTGGAGAAGGATCTTCGTATCACTTCTTTATACGAATACTATATGATGGCAACGGAGCCGGGTCAGCTGCCGCCTAAAAATGTTCTCTTATATTTTGCGTTCCAGTGTGATCTGCCGGAGGAACGGAAGGCAGCCCTTTTTGCCCTGATCCTAAAAAATCAGAAACAGCTTCAGGATCTGATGCTGCATTATGAGCCGCAGATCGAAAGCTTTGCATGGGAACAACTGGAAAAGGGAAATATCAGCGAGCCATTGGCAACTATTTACCGGTATGTATTTCAGGATCCGCAAAAGCTGCAGGCGGCGAAAAAGGCACTTTTGCAGGTGGCATTTACCCATCGGATCAGCACAAAAGCAGAGAATGTCTGTCGTGTGATCCGTGTACAGGATAAGCTCAAGCAGGAAGAGCAGATACCGCTTGTAAAGGGGATCGCTTATGTATCCTGTTATACGGATGCTTATGAGATTTTTTTAGAGGATGAAAACGGAAACCGTTATCAGGACAGCAGTCTGTACGAAGATAAAAAGCTGATGAATGCGGAACGTATCTTTATGCGCCAGGAGGCAGAAGTGTCTGCCGCACCATTGATGTTATATGCAGAATCACTGGAAGCCGGTGAGAGGCATGACGAGGATCAGACTGTTATGATCTGCAACCGTCTGGTCGCATCGGATGAGATTGAAACGACATATCGAAAACAGCTTGCGGAAAAGCTGATGGAAATTTATTACAGGCGGGATGATCGGGAAAAACTGGAGACACTTTTGCAAAGCTGCGATCTAGCAACTTCAAGTTTGCAGCAACGGGCACAGATCCTGCAATATATGTTGTATTGTGAAATGGATGAGCAGGTAGAAAAGGCACTTCTTACCTATGGATTTGAAGGTGTGTCCCCAAAGCTGCTTGCAAAGTTTATCACAAGGCATTTACAGAAAGATGACAGTTATGATGCAAGCTGGCTGGCGCTGGCACTTTATACTTTCCGGAAAGGGAAATATACACAGGAGATGCTGGCTTATATCTGTCGTTATTATGAAGGCGGCAGCAGACAGATGCAGGAGATCATGCAGGCCGCCCTCCGGTTTGACACAGATGTGCTGCAGCTTTCCGAACGGATCCTGCTCGCAGCAATATTTACACAGGGAATCGGCGGCGGACAAAAGGAAGCATATGCTTACTATGTAAAGTATCGCAAAAACAGCGGGCTTGCCCATCAATATACGGATTATATAGTATACCAATATTTTGTAAAACAGCATCCGGCGCAGGCAGAAGTATTCACAGTGCTGGAGCAGTATCTGGCAGAAGAGCAGTGCAGTCTTCTTTCTAAGATTGCTTATTTGCAGTATATGGCAAAGGAAGAGACCACATATACAAAAAAACAGGAAGAACTGATCCGCGATCTGGTAGAGCAGGTCATGGAAAGAAGAGGGTATTTACCGTTTTTCCGAAGCTTTTCCGGTTTTATCCCGCAGCTTCATCTGTATGCGAATCTGGTGTGCATGGAATACCGGACGGAACCCGGTACTAAAGTAAGCCTGCACTATCTGGGAGACGGTGGCGGGGACCGGTACGAGATCAAAATGCTTTCGGAAGTGTGTGAGGGCTATTATGTGAAACGTTTTGTCCTGTTTTTTGGGGAAAAGCTGCAGTATTATGTGACAGAAGAAAAAGACAGCACCTGGCAGCTGACGGAGAGTGGTTGCCTGGAAAATAATGAAGCAGCACCGGAAACGGGAGAGAGCAGATATGAGCTGTTAAATGATCTGTTCCTGAGTGCTTCCATGGGAGATGAACGGACAAAAAATGATTTTGAACGGGAGTACATCAGACAGGATCTTGTAGCAGGGCAGCTATTCAGATAGAAAGAGAAGGAACAAAATGGAACTTGTAATAGGCTGTGATATCAATGAATATTATGTGCAGTTTTCCTATGCGGAGGAGGGAAAAGAACCGGTCATGCCTGATTTCCCCGGTGTCACACAGGTTGAGACAGCACTTTGCAGACGGGAAGGTGTGAATCAGTGGTATGAGGGAAAGGAAGCGGTAAAGCGTGCGCTGGCTGGAGAAGGGGCGCTTGCAGAGCATCTTTTTTCCCGGATGCTTCATGCGGATACGATCAGGCTTTCCGACAGTGAATATCAGCTGACAGATCTTTGCAGCCTTTTTTTGGAGCACACATATACAGCGTTTGTCAGAAAAGTCAGGGAACAGCTTGGAGAGGAGATAACGGTCCGGGCACTTGTACTGACCGGACGGATCGATCCGGGGGTACATTATGGAAAATTGCAGGAAATCGTAAAAAATCTGCCGGTAGAGGATATTTCCTTCCAAAGCCATGAGGAAAGTATCTTTTCTTATCTGGTGCATCAGCCCAGAAGACTTATGGGATACGAGACACAGGTTCTGGATCTGACTTCAGAGCAGCTCGTGACATACCGTGTGGAAATGAACCATAAAACAAGACCGGTTGTTGTGAGCATAGAAACGACAGAAACGGATCTTTATAAAAAGAAACATTATGCATCCATCATGGAGCATGACAGAGAACTTGCAAAACTGGATCAGGAACTGGCGGAATATATGCAGGACTATACGGCGGGCAGGATCGTAACAAGTCTGTATCTGATCGGCGATGGATTTCACGGAGACTGGTATCAGGAAACGCTCAAGGTGATCTGCAGAAACCGTAAGGTGTTTGCGGGAGACAACCTGTTTGGAAAGGGTGCCTGTTTTGCAGCAGCGGAACGGATCTGGAAAGGAGAAGCATCGGAAGATTTCCTGTATCTGGGCAAGGATATGCTGCAGTATAATGTAGGGATCAGGCTGTATGACAAAACGGAGGAGATCTACTGCCCGCTTTTGGATGCGGGGACAAACTGGTATGAGGCGGCAGGCAGTCTCGCTTTTTATATAGAAGATACAGATGAGATCCGGCTGCAGGTTGTACCGATCCATGGAGGGAAAAAAGAGATCGTGATCGGTCTGGACGGACTCAAAAGACCATATCGAAGCTGCCTTCTGGAGCTTGCTTTTTCCATGCAGGATAAGGAAACCTTGGAGCTTACGGTGCTGGATCATGGATTTGGCAGTTTCTTTGCACCTGTCAGGGAACCGTTTACAAAAGCAATCCGTCTGGCAGAACTGTCCGATGCTGATGAGAAGGAAAATGCATGTTATGTCTGCATAGGACAGAGGCTGCAAAAGCCATATCAGGTCGCCATGCATACAGATATTTTTTCTATGGAAGAGTTGTGTTATTATATTACGGTACATGTGGACATGCTGGATCAGGGGTTTATGCGGGAAGATCTGGCAGATGCAGTGGAACAGATGGAACTTTTTGATCTGGCAGGAAGCTTAAGACAGCTGTTGCATTTTCAGGGGAGTCTGCATACCTTCTGCCGGATGATATTGGAAGAAGCGGCCTATGTTTCTGCTGATAAAATGACGGAGCTGATGGAAACACTGACGAAAAACGAGACATTGACACCGCTTAAGAGAAAGCAGAAGCAGGCAGACGGTCTGTACTCACAAAAGGCATATATGCAGGCGATCACGCTGTACCGGGAACTTTTGCGGGAAGAGACGGAGCAGGAAAACAAGGCGGTATTGCTTGAACAGATCGGAAAATGTATGGCACAGCTTTTTGAATACGGGCTTGCGGAAGCGCAGTTTATGGAAAGCTACCGGCTTGGCAGAAAAGAAGCGCTTCATCTCTATTTGCTTTGCAGAAGAATGCAGATGACAAAGGAAGAATTTGTCCGCTTTATTACGGAGCATGAAGCATATTATGAAAGTGCGCTGACTGTAGAACAGGAATATGAAAGTGCGTTGCAGACAGCGGAAGATACATTGAAGCAGATGGAAGGGCTGCCTGATATGGACAGTCTCCGGGAAACATATCGTGTCATGATGGAACAGCCGGAATCTGTATAAGGGAGTAAGCAATGAAGTTTTGGAACAGATTGTTTAGACGCAGAAAAAAGAAAAAAGAAGAACTGCCGGATGAAGCAGACGGAGCAGCATATGGACTTACGGAACAAGAAACGGATCTGGAGGATGAACAGCAGCGGACAGGTTATGTGGAAAGTCTGCTGACACAGATCGCTGATGCGCAGAAGCAGATCAGCGAGTGTGAAGCCGAATACGCCATGGTCGATCTGTATCTGAAGGACATGGAACTGATCGATTATATTTCCGGTGAAGACAGGGAGAAGCTGGAAGACTGTGCAAAAGCAGTGCATCTGTTGGAAGAGGACAAGAGCCGGTATGAGAAAAAGAAAAGACATATGTCCGATGCAGATTATGCAAAAATGGAGCGCCTGTCTGAGGATGCACATGACAGCCTGACGCGCTTGCAGGAAGCGGAACAGTATCAGGAAGCAATCCGAAACGATCTGAGCAGACTGGAAAATGAAAAGCAGGCATGTCTGTTCAGAAGGCAGGAAGCAAAGACGGCAATGGAAAACCTGCGGGGCATGGCGGTTATCACGACAGCGGCGGTCTTTTTCTGTATCGTGATCCTTTTGATCATGCAGTTTGCCTTTGAAATGCAGACACAGATGGGCTATATTCTGACGGCAGCAGTCTGTGCGATCGCACTGGTGGCAATGTATATGAAATATATGGATGCAGCACAGGAGGACAGATTGTCTTCAGGCAGTCTGAACAGAGTGATCCTTTTGCAGAACCGTGTGAAGATCCGGTATGTCAATAATACAAATCTGCTGGATTATTATTATCTGAAATTCGGCATTTCCTCCGGAGACGAACTGAAAAATCTGCTGGAGGCTTATCAGGCAGAGCAGGTGGAACGGAAAAAGCTGGAACAGACGATGCAGGAGCTGTCCTTCGGACAGGAGGATCTGATCCGTATCCTGAAAAAATATCGTCTGCATGATCCGATGATCTGGCTGCACCAGACCGGTGCGATCTTAGATCCCAAAGAAATGGTCGAGGTAAGGCATGCTATGATCCTGCGCAGACAGCAGCTCAGAAAGCAGATGGAATTCAATACCGACAACGCGGAAAAAGCACAGGAGCAGATCAAAAAGCTGGTAACGGAGTATCCGAAATATGCAGCACAGATCCTGAAAATGGTTTCTGCCTATGAAGAAAAAGCAGAAAGCTGAGAAAAGCAGATTGACAGAGTATGACAGGAATGGTACCATTACACCGTGTTCGATTTACTATGGTAAAGTGCTACTACGATAAAATATCAGGGTTTTACATAAGGAGAGTTTTATGAGTTTTGGAACAATGCTTGGGCAATTAGCTACGGGGATGCTTGTAACAGGAGAGATTTTTTTCCTGACACTGTTATTTTCGCTTCCGCTCGGACTGGTTATTTCTTTTGGACGCATGTCAAAAAACGGTCTGCTTCGGACGATCACAAAAATCTATATTTCCATCATGCGCGGAACGCCGCTTATGCTGCAGCTTATTGTAGTTTATTTTGCTCCGTATTACATATTCCGCATCCGCATTTCATCAGGATATCGTATGATCGCGGTCATCATCGGATTTGTATTAAATTATGCAGCTTATTTTGCAGAGATCTACCGTTCGGGTATCCAGTCTATTCCGGTAGGACAGTATGAGGCTGCCAGGATCCTCGGCTACAGCAAGGGACAGACTTTCTTTAAGATCATTCTGCCGCAGGTCATTAAACGGATCCTGCCTGCTGTGACAAACGAGGTCATTACACTGGTCAAGGATACTTCCCTTGCATTCGTACTTGCCGTGACGGAAATGTTCACACTGGCAAAACAGGTGGCAGCAGCACAGACAACGATCGTACCGTTGATGGCAGCAGGTGTGTTTTATTATCTTTTTAACCTGCTTGTTGCATTTGTCATGGAAACACTGGAAAAGAAAATGGCTTATTACAGATAGGAGAAAGATATGAATTTATTGGAACTGAAGCATTTAAAAAAATCCTTTGATGAGTTGGAAGTCATCAAGGACTTCTCTCTTTCTGTAAAGGAAGGAGAAGTTGTTTCCATTATCGGTCCTTCCGGCAGCGGAAAATCAACGATCCTGCGCTGTCTGACGATGCTCGAGCAGATGGATGACGGCGAGCTTTCCTATCTGGGAGAGTACGCGGCAAAAAGTGAAAACGGCAGATGTGTTTATGCATCCAAAGAAAAGCTGAAACAGATCCATCATTATTTCGGGCTTGTATTCCAGAATTTCAATCTGTTTCCGCATTACAGCGTTTTGAAAAATATCATGGATGCACCTGTCAGTGTAGATAAAGTGCCAAAGGAAGAAGCAAAGAAGCGTGCGCGTAAGCTGATGGAGCAGCTTGGACTTTCCGAAAAGGAAAATGCTTATCCGTACCAGCTTTCCGGTGGACAGCAGCAGCGTGTATCGATCGCAAGAGCACTGGCACTGCAGCCGAAGATCCTGTTTTTCGATGAACCGACAAGTGCGCTGGATCCGGAGCTGACAGGGGAAGTTTTGAAGGTCATCAAAGAACTGGCAAAAGAAAAGATGACAATGATCATCGTGACACATGAAATGCAGTTTGCAAGAGAGCTTTCCGACCGTATCATCTTTATGGAAAACGGTGTTTGTGTACAGGAAGGGACACCGGATGAGATCTTCCATTCCAAAAATGAAAGAGTCAGGGACTTTATCGGCAAATTTGTAGGATAGCTGATTGCACTTTGCAGCGGAAACGATTATAATGTTTTTTGTTTATATACAATTAGGGAAGGTAAGAGATACACCAGACAACAATCTTTTAAGAAAGTGGAGAAAACAATGGCAGAATTAGAACACTTAAAGGAAGAATGCGGCGTATTCGGCATGTATGATTTTTCAGGTGGCGATGTCGCAACAAGTATCTACTACGGATTGTTTGCACTGCAGCACAGAGGACAGGAAAGCTGTGGTATTGCTGTCAGTGAAACAAACGGCCCAAAAGGAAAGGTTTCCAGTCATAAGGATATGGGGCTTTTAAATGAAGCCTTTACCCCGGAAGTGCTGGAGAAATTAAAGGGAGACATCGGTGTCGGACATGTCAGATATTCGACCGCCGGCAGTTCAACCCGTGAAAACGCGCAGCCACTTGTCCTGAATTATGTCAAAGGAACACTGGGACTGGCGCACAACGGTAATCTGATCAATACACCCCAGCTGCACAAAGAGCTCGAATATACAGGAGCCATTTTCCAGACAACGATCGATTCAGAGGTCATTGCCTATCTGATCGCCAGAGAGCGTCTGAATTCCAAAACAGTAGAAGAGGCAGTCGGACGCGCCATGAAGAAGCTGAAGGGTGCGTATTCTTTGATCGTTATGAGCCCGCGTAAGCTGATCGGTGCGAGAGATCCGTTCGGATTCCGTCCGCTTTGTATCGGAAAACGTGACAATGCTTATGTACTGGCATCTGAGACCTGTGCCCTTGATACAATAGGTGCAGAATTTATCCGGGATGTGGAACCCGGCGAAATTGTAACGATCTCACCGGAAAAGGGCATTGAATCCGACAAGAGCTGCTGCATTTTAAAAGAGCAGCATGCAAGATGTGTTTTTGAATACATTTATTTCGCAAGACCGGACAGCCTGATCGATGGCTGCAGCGTCTATCATTCCCGCATTATGGCAGGTAAATATCTGGCAATGGACAGTCCGGTGGAAGCGGACATTGTAACAGGTGTACCGGAATCCGGTAACTGTGCTGCAATGGGATATGCCATGCAGTCAGGTATTCCGTATAATACTGCTTTTGTAAAGAATTCCTATGTCGGAAGAACCTTTATCAAGCCAAAGCAGAAAAACAGGGAAAGCAGTGTACAGATCAAGCTGAATCCGATCAGAGAGGTTGTTGATGGCAAACGTGTCATCATGATCGATGATTCGATCGTCCGCGGAACAACTTCCGACCGTATTGTAAAGCTGCTGCGTGATGCAGGTGCGAAAGAGGTGCATGTCAGGATTTCCTCACCGCCGTTTTTATGGCCGTGTTATTTCGGAACCGATGTACCGGCGAGAGAACAGCTCATTGCCTATAACAGATCTGTGGAAGAGATCAGGCAGATTATCGGAGCGGATTCCCTTGCCTATCTGTCTTTGGACAGACTGCCCGACATCGTAGGCGGCAGAGAGATCTGCACCGGCTGCTTTACCGGGAAATACCCAATGGAACCACCGCAGGATGATATCCGCGGAGAATTTGATGAGTAAAGATGAGGAGAAAGAGATGAGTAATGACAGATATGTAAGCCCACTTTCAGAGCGTTATGCCAGCAGGGAGATGCAGTATATTTTTTCGCCGGATAAGAAATTCAGAACATGGAGAAGACTCTGGGTTGCACTTGCAGAGACAGAGATGGAGCTGGGATTGTCCCAGGATGGCAAACCGGTCATCACACAGGAGCAGATCGATGAGCTGAAGGAGCATCTGGACGACATCAATTACGATGTGGCAAAGGAACGCGAAAAACAGGTCAGACATGATGTAATGAGCCATGTATACGCATACGGACAGCAGTGCCCGAAGGCAGCGGGTATCATCCATCTTGGAGCAACATCCTGCTATGTCGGTGACAATACCGATATCATTGTCATGGCAGAGGCGCTGCAGCTTGTTAAGAAGAAGCTGGTCAATGTGATCGATGAGCTTGCAAAATTTGCGGATAAATATAAAGAACTCCCGACACTGGCATTTACCCATTTCCAGCCTGCACAGCCTACAACAGTCGGCAAACGTGCCACACTCTGGGCGCAGGAATTTGTCATGGATCTTTCCGATCTGGATTATGTGGCTTCTACCTTAAAGCTGCTTGGATCAAAAGGCACGACAGGTACACAGGCATCCTTCCAGGAGCTGTTTAACGGCGATCAGGAAACGATCGACAAGATCGATCCGATGATCGCAGCGAAAATGGGCTTCCAGGAATGCTATCCGGTATCAGGACAGACCTATTCCCGTAAAGTAGATACAAGAGTCTGCAATGTACTGGCAGGTATCGCGGCATCTGCACATAAGATGAGCAACGATATCCGTCTGCTGCAGCACTTAAAAGAAGTGGAAGAGCCTTTTGAAAAGAATCAGATCGGTTCCTCTGCAATGGCATATAAGAGAAATCCGATGAGAAGTGAGCGTATCGCGTCCTTATCCCGCTATGTGATGATTGATGCTTTAAATCCGGCGATCACTTCCGCAACACAGTGGTTTGAGCGTACACTGGATGATTCTGCAAATAAGCGTCTTTCCATTCCGGAAGCATTTCTGGCGATCGACGGTATTTTAGATCTCTGCCTGAACGTAGTAGACGGTCTGGTTGTTTACGACAAAGTTATCACAAAGCATCTGATGGCAGAGCTTCCGTTCATGGCAACAGAAAATATCATGATGGATGCAGTCAAGATGGGCGGCAACAGACAGGAGCTGCATGAGAAGATCCGTCAGCTTTCCATGGAAGCAGGAAAGAATGTAAAGCAGGAAGGCAGGGACAACAATCTGCTTGAACTGATCGCAGCGGATGACAGCTTCCCGATGACACTGGAAGATCTGCAAAGCAGCATGGAGCCTGCAAGATATGTGGGCAGAGCACCGATCCAGGTAACGAAGTTTATCGAGCAGGTACTCAGGCCGGTACTGAAAGAAAATGAAGCTCTGCTTGGCGTTAAAGCAGAGATCAACGTATAAAGTCTGAAAGACAAAAAGAAAGCGGTTTCCTGAGGGGTGGAAACCGCTTCCTTTTTTCTTATGAGGGATTCATGAAAAAATATAAAGAGTTGAAACACTTATCAAAGATGAGAGGGTTGAGGGGTTTTCTTCATCTCTGATGCTGTTAGTATATTTGGAAAGTGTGTTCAATTTGTGTTTTAATTTTTAAAAAAATATGAACTATATTAAGAAAATAGAAAACTGCCTGAAATGCCGGCAAAAGATATATGGAGAGAAAGATTATGACGACAAATCTGGAATATTATAAAGTGTTTTATTATGTAGCGGTCTGTCAGAGCATGACACTTGCGGCGGAAAGACTGATGATCTCACAGCCGGCGGTCAGCCAGTCAATGCGTCAGCTTGAAAAAGCACTGGATACAAAGCTGATCGTCAGATGTGCCAGAGGGATCCGCCTGACCCCGGAGGGAGAAATACTGTTTTCCTATATCAAACAGGGATATGAAGAAATGCAGCAGGGGGAACAGGTGCTTTCCAAACTGAAAAATCTGGAATCGGGCGAGATCCGGATCGGTGCTTCCGATATGACACTGCAGTTTTACCTGCTTCCGTATCTGGATCTGTTTCACCAGAAATACCCGGCGATCAAAGTACATGTCACGAACGGCCCGACTCCCGAGACATTGATGTATCTGAAAGAAGGTAAGATTGATTTCGGTGTTGTAACGGAGCCCTTTGCAGAAGATGAGACAATGGACATCCGGGTCGTGCGTGAGGTGGAGGATATCTTTGTGGCGGCGCACCGCTATACCCAGTTGAAAAATCATATGGTTGATCTGCGTGAGCTGCCTGATTATCCGGTTATTTTTCTGGAAAAAAATACAAGTACAAGAAAATATGTCGATCAGGTGCTGGAAAAACACGGCGTTTCCTTAAATCCTGAATTTGAACTTGCAACGTCTGATATGATCGTGCAGTTTGCACTGAGAAATCTGGGGATTGGATGTGTGATGCGCGATTTTGCGCAGCCCTATCTGGAAGAAGGAAGGCTGTTTGCGCTCCGTTTCCACCAGATGCTGCCCAAGCGGCATATGTGTGTGGTAACAAATAAGCAGCTGCCAAAAAGTATGGCAGCTGCCCGTCTGTTAGAATTATTAAGATCTGAATAAGCGGTAGTTTACTGTGGGCCGATGTATTCGGAATCGCCGAAACCAAGGATCATGTAGAAGATCGGTTTCAGGAAAAGAATACCGAAGCCGAAGCCTGTGCCCTGTCCGTAAGCTTTTGATTTGCTTAACTTTTAATTTAGAAATGACGCAGATTATACCATAATGTCTCATATTGTACTGCATATATGCCACATGGCTCCTTTCAGGATCAGCCACGGAACATCTGCGCAGCAAGTGCACATAAGGCTTCCTGGTCAGTGCATGCCATGAGTTCTCTGGCGGAATGCATGGAAAGAATCGGAACGCCTGCATCAACACACGGGATTGCCAGCTTGGCGGATGTAATGCTGCCAAGTGTGGAGCCGCCTCTCTGATCGGAGCGGTTCACAAATTTCTTGTATGGAATGTTGTTTTGTCTGCAGATGCCCTCGATCACACTGACATAGGAAGAATCCGTTGCGTAAGACTGTCTGGCGGATAATTTCAGTGCAACACCGTCGCCGAGACAGATCTGGCAGGTCGGATCATTTTTATCCGGATAATTCGGATGTAAGCCATGGGCAACATCCAGAGAAAGACAGAGCCCCTCTGCGATCGTGCAGGAAAGCATTTCCTCCGAAAAACCGAGCGCAGCAAAGATGCGCTTTAACAGATCCATTGTCATGACAGAGCCTGCGCCCTGCTTGGTAGCACTGCCGATCTCCTCATTGTGATAAAAGGCGGAAATGCAAATATGATCTTCTTTGGTATCAGCATGCAGAAGGGCGGATAAAGCAGCCTGTACACTGGAATAATTATCAATGCGCGGGCAGGAGAAAAATTCGCCGTTCAGCCCGACTTCTGCACCGGGATCCGCATTGTATAAAAACAGCTCATAGTCCAGAATGTCTTCTGCCTTGCAGCCTGTGAGCAGCTCCAGATAGTGCAGGAAATAATCGGATTTATGATCTTTCTCAAGACGCGTTACAAGCGGCAGAAGCTGGAGCTGCGGATTAAGCTGCATGCCCTTGTTGATCTCCGGATTCATATGGATGGCAAGCCCCGGAATGACCGCAACCGGCTTCTTGGAGTCGATCAGATGCGTGACCGGATGGAAAGCGTCTTTTCCTTTTGTGCAGACCTTGCCTGCAATGCCGAGCGGTCTGTCCAGCCAGCTTGTATATACAGCGCCGCCATACGGCTCGATATTGAGTTTGCCATAGCTTTCCTGCGTCATCTCAGGCTGCGGTTTTATCAGGAAAGAGGGCCAGTCTGTATGCGCCGTGATCATACGCAGCTTTGGCAGCTTCTTACCGGCAGAAACTTTCTTGCCGACCGTAAAGGCAATGCAGGTTGCGTCGTAAAGATCGATATAATATTTTCCGCCGGGGGTAAGGGAAAGCGGCTCATTTTTGGGAAGTGCAAGAAAGCCGGCTTTCTTGAGCGTGTCCTCGCAGTATTTACAGCAGTGGAACGGGGAATGGGCACTCTGGGACAGTACGGAGAGTGCATCTATGGCGGATCGTGTATTTGTTTGCATGATAAATCTCCTTCATTAAAAATAAGTATTACTAGTCAACGGATAGAGGTAATAAACCTTCTGACAGTATGATTCATTATAGTAGAATTTATCCGTGATTTCAATGAATGTCCGGAATCTCCTGCGGAAAAAACTATTTACTTTACATAAGACTGATAAATAAGCATACATTATGGCAAATATAAAAAATATTGATTTTACTTATGAATCAATATAGTATATACTATATCTGTATCAAAAAAGGGACTGCCTGCGGGCAGCTTGATTTTAGAATTTCTGCTAAAAGGAGAATGTGAACTATGGTAAAAGCAGTTGTAGGCGCTAACTGGGGCGACGAAGGAAAAGGTAAGATTACAGATATGCTGGCAAAAGAGGCAGATATCATCATCCGTTTTCAGGGTGGAGCCAATGCCGGACATACGATCGTAAATGATTACGGAAAGTTTGCACTTCATACATTACCGTCAGGTGTGTTCTACGGACATACAACAAGTATTATCGGCAACGGTGTTGCACTGAACATTCCGGTTTTATTCAATGAAATGAAATCTATTACAGACCGCGATGTGCCAAAGCCGAAGCTTCTGGTATCTGACAGATGTCAGATGGTGATGCCATATCACATTTTATTTGATCAATATGAAGAGGAACGTCTTGGCGGTAAGTCATTCGGTTCCACAAAATCAGGTATCGCACCTTTCTATTCCGATAAGTATGCAAAGATCGGTTTCCAGGTAAGCGAGCTGTTTGAAGATGAGGACGAACTGAGAGAAAAGGTTGTCCGTGTATGTGAGACAAAGAATGTTTTACTGGAGCATTTATATCATAAACCGCTTTTAACCCCGGACGAGCTGATGCAGACACTGAAAGAGTATAAGGAAATGGTAGAACCTTATGTATGCAACGTTTCCTTATATCTTGACAAGGCGATCAAGGAAGGAAAGAACATCCTGTTAGAGGGCCAGCTTGGTACGTTAAAGGATCCGGATCATGGAATTTACCCAATGGTAACTTCTTCTTCCACACTGGCAGCTTACGGTGCAGTCGGTGCAGGTATCCCACCATACGAGATCAAGCAGATCATCACAGTCTGCAAGGCATATTCTTCCGCAGTCGGCGGTGGTGCATTTGTATCCGAGATCTTCGGAGACGAAGCAGATGAATTGAGACGCCGCGGTGGTGATGGCGGTGAGTTTGGTGCAACTACAGGACGTCCGAGAAGAATGGGATGGTTTGACTGTGTTGCTTCCAAGTATGGCTGTCGTCTGCAGGGTACAACAGATGTTGCATTTACGGTTCTGGATGTACTTGGTTATCTGGATGAAATTCCGGTATGTGTCGGTTATGAGATCAACGGAGAAGTGACAACAGAGTTCCCTGTTACACATGATCTGGAGAAAGCAAAACCGGTTCTGAAAGTATTACCGGGCTGGAAAAACCAGAGAGAAGATATCAGAGGCATTAAGAAGTTTGAAGATCTGCCGGAGAACTGCCGCAAGTATGTGGAATTTATCGAAGAACAGATTGGTTACCCGATCACAATGGTAAGTAACGGACCGGGCAGAAATGATATCATCTACAGAGAAAGTCCACTGAAGAAATAATAGATAAAGAGTATACGAAAAAACACCAGATCCCGAATTCAGGATCTGGTGTTTTTTTTGGAAAGCGTCACTTGTTCCGCTTCTTCTTTCTGTTTCTGGTCCTTGATGGCTTTTGTGGCAGGCATATTGTCAAAATCGGCAATGGTATGCTTGTTTGTCAGCCTGCCGTACATCCAGATGTAAAGCCAGAGGATGATCGGAATGAAGATCGTTGCAAACAGACTGACCTTGAACATTCTGCCCGCGCCGTCGAAATTGAAGATGGCACAGATCAGTGTAATGATATAAAGAAGTACCAGAGCGGCGATTCCGATGATCGCCAGAATACGTTGCTTTTTGGAATACATATAACAGAATCCTTCCTTTCGATATCGGGCAGCATAAAAACAGAATAAAGCTGTAATACGGATCATTCGGTTAGTATGCCTGAAATAATAATTGTATTGTACTATACTAACATAGAAAGCTTCTGTGGTCAAAAAACAAATCGTGCATGGCAAAATAAACAAATAACAACAGGGACTGTTGTTTAATGCACGCTGCAATGCTATACTAAGGAATGCAAAGGAGTTTGGGGTATGAAGAAGAAAATAACAATAGAAGCGCATCTGTTACAGCCGGGGATGACGCTGGCAGACAGAAGATACCGGATTGATTCACTTCTGGGGAATAACGGCATTATGGTTACCTATAAAGGTTATGATACATTCCGTAAAAAAGTAGTTGTCATCAGGGAACTGTTTCCTGTTGATATCGTGGAAAGAGACAGGCTGCATGACTATCATCTGGACTGCAAGAAGCTTTCCGATGAAGCTTTGTTTGAGTCCATGAAGGAGCATGTGATCGGCCGGGTGAAGAAGCTCATCCGTATGTATCCGGTGGAAGGGATCGCCAATGTACTGACTTTTTTGGAAGAGCGCGGAACTGTATACAGCATAGAAGAATATGTGGAAGGTATGACACTTGACAAGTATCTGTTAAAGCGTCACAGTGCCAAGTTTACCGTAGAAGATCTGATGAAGCTGCTCGCACCTGTCATGCAGACTCTGGCAAAACTGCATCAGGACGGCATCTGCCATCTGGCACTTTCGCCGCAGCAGATCATGGTGCTGCCAGACAGGAAGACCGTAATTGTCGGCTTTACCAATCCGATGGAGGATATCGCTGCCCCGCAGCTAAAAGATCCGGGCGTGCGGCAGGACGGTTATGCGCCGGTAGAGCTTTATCTGCCGGAAGCCAAGAGAAGCAGCAAAACAGACCAGTATGCCATGGCGGCTATTTTGTACCGCTATGTAACGGGAGAAAAACTGCCGGCTTATTATGAGCGGATCAATGAAGAAAAGGAAAGTACACCGCCGCAGCAGATGCAGACACGGATCATGGATTTCCAGAGTGAAGCCATCATGAAGGCGGCTTCTATTTATGATTTTGACAGATACGAGGATCTGGAGACGTTTCGGAAAGCACTTCTGCCTTCCGATATGGATATGGATTCTCTGTACAGTGAGCAGGAGACAACCAAAACACTGAAACGGAAACCGTTCTGGTATGCATATGAGCAGAAAAAGCTGCACCGGTATTATGCGGTGATCGCCGCCCTTTTGCTTGTGGCAGTTATTGTGCTGGGGCCGCGGCTGTATCAGGTAGGACTGGATATCAGGATCAATCATTTTTATGATAAATTTAACAGCGCTTCCTTATATGAACAGTGTCAGATGCTGGAAAATCTATCCAAAAAGCAGAGACAACATTACACAAATGACTACGTGGATATGGACAGTACGCTGACGGATGAAGAACGTTCCAAGGCAATGGAAGCTAAGTATTATGATTTCCAGTTAAATAAATATGTGCTGTATGATAAGGTGGATCAAAGCCGGACATATTATGAGTATATGAAGATCGATCTGCGTGACGGTTATGCATGGGTGGATTATAACAGCGATACGACAAATACACATACAGAGATCCGTTTCCCACAGGAAAAAGGCGGAAGCTACTATGTGCAGATCGAAACCGTAGATGAAAAGGGAAATCGGAAAAACGAGACAGTTTATGCAAAGCCGTAAAAAACCTTTGAAAAATAGGGCAAAATAGTATATACTGTCTTGGTATATAGCAGGCAGCGCCTGCAAGAACGAATGGAAGAAGAAATAAGGAGTATACAAAAATGGCATTATTAGAACAGTGGCGCTCTATGGCGTATTCAGAAACAGCAAACAAGGGTGACTTAAAAAGACTCTGGCAGAAATATTTTCTGAAAGAAAAAGAAATTTATGCACAGCTTCTGGAAGATCCTGATACAGAAGTAAAGGGCACAGTAAAAGAACTGGCTGAAAAATATAATGTAGATATCATGACAATGACAGGCTTTCTGGATGGTATCAATGATTCTTTGGTAGAAGCAAATCCGATCGAAGAGATGGAAGAAGATACACCTGTCAGCTTAAAGTTTGACAAAGCACTTCTGTACAAAAACATGGTTGGTGCAGAAGCTGACTGGTTATACGGTCTGCCACAGTGGGAAAAGATCTTCGATGAGGAAACAAGAAAAGCACTTTACAAAGAGCAGAAGAGCTCTACAACGATCGTAAAAGAGCAGAAGATCTATCCTAACGATCCATGTCCTTGCGGAAGTGGCAAGAAATATAAAAAATGTTGTGGAAGAAATAAATAAGTGCCGGAAGGCAGGAGGTGACATATGCTTCAATTTAAAAAAATGGTAAAAGAAAAAATGGAGCTTTTGTTTGATGGCGAGATCACATTGTTAAAGACAGATTTCTGGCTGGCTGCACTTGTCATCTTCTTACTCGGTGTATTGTATGGTCTCATGAAGGCACCTCTCACACATGGCATTACAGTAAGCTGTGGCAATAATAATGGCAATACATGGCTGCCGGATGATCTGGAAGAAGATTTTGATGAGAATGAATAATTCGGAAAAGTCAAAATGCTTTTAAACAGGGGTATCGTATAAAATCACATGAAAAAACACATACTACTTCTACGGGAAAACCCGGAAGGAGGAAGAAAAATGGTTACTTTAAAATGTGATGTGCGTACCTGTACCTATAACAAAGAAAACTGCTGCTGCAAGGGCGATATCAGTGTCGGTGGAAAAAGTGCCTGTGACTGTTCACAGACATGCTGCGATTCCTTTAAAGAAGCAAAGGGCGATCAGTACCTGAGTGCTTTGGAGCATCCGAGCAAAATGATCGATATCGACTGTGAGGCAGTGAAATGTATTTATAATTCCGATTATAAATGCAATGCCGATAATGTAAAGATCGGTGGCAGCAATGCCTGCGATTGTCAGCAGACAAGCTGCGCAACCTTTAGAGAACGATAAAATGAAGGCATACGGGAGCCCCCTTTCCATGTGAAAGGGGGTTTTTCAATAGGGGGAATACATATGAAGAAGATAATCATATTTTTATTGTCACTGTTCGTTTTAACGGGCTGTGGCAGAAAAGAGGTCACATTTGATACCACCAAAGAGGTGGCAACGGCTTATACAAGTGAAAAACTGGATGTTTCCGATCTGCCACCCATCACAGGTATGTGTGGTGATGAACAATATGTATATATAGCCGCTTCGCCATTGAGAACAGATGAGAAACAGAAGATTTATCCTGAGATTTACAGGATAGATAAAAATAATGAGGTAAAACAGCTTTCCCTGCCTTTTGAAAAAGAAGGAACTGTATATGCGCTTTCCAATATATCAAGTTCTAATGAAAAAAGCACATTTGCTCTGCTATGGAGATATCAGGATCAAGATGGGACAGCCGCATATCAGATTATGATCTGTGATGAGGAAGGAAACGTAGACCAGACGATATCTTTACAGGAAATATCAGAGGAATTGGAAGCGGGGGTATTTGGTTTGCAGGCATTTGATGGTGGGTTCTACATAGCAGGTGCCAATTCTGTTTTATCGATTGACCAGAATGGTAAGAAAAAAGAGGATGTCTGTCAGGGGATGATCTTAGGCTTTACCGGTACTGAAAATGGGATAGCATGTCTTAGACTTTCGGAAAGCGGAATGTCTGTTTATGATCTGAACGAGAAAAAAATGATCTATCTGTTGGAAGACAGGGAGGAGAATGGGGATATGCGTGCCCTGCCGTCTGATCATACCTTGCTTTTATGTGCCAATAAGCTGTGGCATGTGGAAAATGGAACAGCAGCTTTAGTCTTTGCATTGGGAGATATAGGAATGAACAGCGAAATGGTGCAGACAGTCTGTGAACTTCCGGATGGCACGTTGCTTTTGGCTGCAAGGGATGGACTTGATATGAATGCAAATCAGTGGATTTATATTTGCCGTGTAGCAGGAAAGAATGAGAATACAGAAGGATTGAAGAAAACAGAGCTTGTACTTGGCGGGGGATCGATCAGCAGAGAATGTAAGCTGGCGGTAGCCGCCTATAATATGCAGCAGGATACGGTACAGATCACAGTCAAAGAGTATGGAACAGATGAAGCAGGTGAGAAGCAACTTTCCATGGCACTCACAGATGGGAAAATAGATCTTTTATTTTCAAGCTACTTACAAGATATGGAACAGTATCAGGGAAGTTTGGAAGATCTTTCCGGGGTGTATGAAAATATTGCAATGACAAAACCTGTTCGTGAGGCACTTACAGAGGCGGGAAGCCGTTATGTGATACCGGGATTTAGAATGCGCACATTTTATAAGCGGGGGGATAATGGAAAATTGTATCTTTATGGTGGAAAGGAAGAAGTGTGCGATAGCTTCTTATATGCGGATGTAAAAGAAATTCTGGACGAGGAAAATAAGAAGGTAGATACAAACCTCTTAAAAGAATATATAAAGACTGTGGAGGAGATGCCGGAGGCGGAAGAGAATACATCATTACCGGAGCTTTTGAAATCAGATAAGTCAATCTGTGGTGTGACAGAGATCAGTGAGCCAAATGATTATATGGGGATTTATCTGATGGGAGAACAGGCAGTGGACTACACCGGATTTGAACAAAAAAGCAGCGGGCAGTATGTAAATGAGATCGTTCCAATGGGTGTTTATGGGATTGTACATGGAAGCAAACAGGAAGAGAAATGTGCAGACTTTTTGTACTATCTGACCGGAGAGGAATATCAGATAAAAAATGCGTATCCCGATTATTTCCCTGTCAATGAAAAGGCACAGCAGCGTATTTGGGATATTGTATCTGCGACGAAAGAAACAACACTGTCTGATGGCACGCAGGTGAATCCATATCGGTGTGAGGTTGCCTACAATGATTACGAGGTGGTCGTGGAAGCACTGGATCAGGAACAGCTGCATAGCATAAAAGCATGGCTGGATATGCCATGTGTTTTATATCCGCAAAAAAAGAAATATGTTGAACTGATAGAAGAGGAAGTGATAAAATATCTGGAAAAACAACAAAGTCTTTCAGACACATTGGAATATATAGATAAACGTGTATCGATCGTGTTGGCAGAGTAATGCTTGTGGAGATTGCAATGAAAAAAGGATATGGATAGAAATGGAACACACAGCGTCACACATATGTCAAAAATAACATAAATCTTATATAAAAAACTACAATTTTTTCTATAATGAAGATAAGAAATGAATTTGACAGGGAGGATTTTATGCAGACACAGAATGACAAAAGTATTTATAAACAATTATTACATATTGTGGCACCGATTTCTTTTCAGTACCTGATGGCATCCTTTGTCAGTGCATCAGATGCGTTTATGCTTGGTTTTCTGGATCAGGATTCTCTGGCGGCATCTTCCCTGGCAACACAGATCCCGTTTGTATACAGCCTGTTTTATGGGGCGTTCGTATTCGGCTTTAATGTCCTGGCTGCCCAGTATTGGGGCAAGGGAGATAAAAAATCCGTAGAAGAGATATTGACGATCGCAATGCGCTATGCACTTCTGGTCGGTATTTTGTTTTCAGTGCTGACAGCGTGTATTCCCGGGCAGATCATGCGTATTTTCACGGCGGATCCGGTTCTGATCGAAAAAGGTGCGGTATATCTGCGGACAGTATCCTTATCTTTTGTGCTGACAGGCTTTACACAGATCTATTACGGCCTGTTAAAGGTTTGTGATCATGCGGGCTTAAGCTCCATGATAGGCTCTTTGGCAGTTGTACTGAACATTGCATTAAATGCGGTATTTATCTTCGGACTTGTCGGTATGCCTGCAATGGGGATCGCGGGTGCAGCACTTGCCACCGTATGTGCGAGGATCTTTGAAACGATCGCCGTTATCGTTGCCGTTACAAAATATAAATGTCCGAAGCCCGGTAATATGCTTGTGATAAAGGACAGACAAATGCATAAGGACTACTGGAAATATACAACGCCACTATTGGTCAATCAGATCGGCTGGGGCGGCGGTGTGACCATGTATTCTGTTATTATGGGACATATGGGAAGCGATGCAACCGCGGCTAACTCTATTGCCAGCATTGTGCGTACGATCATTGCCAGTCTCTGTTGGGGAATCGCAGCAGGCGTTTCCATTATCATTGGGCAGACACTGGGACAGAATAAGCTGGAGGAGGCAAAGAAGATGGGCGGTAAATTTGTCCGTCTGTCGATCTGGATCGGGGCAGCTTCCGGTCTTGTGATCCTTCTGTTGATCCCACTTGTACTGCGCGTGATCACACTGACGCCGCAGGCAATGTATTATCTGAAGTTCATGCTCTGTATGGCGGCTTATTATATCATCGGAAATTCTTTGAATTCTACGATCATTTCCGGTATCTTCCCGGCGGGCGGCGATACAAAGTTCGGTATGATCTGTGACGTTGTCACACTCTGGTGCTTTGTCGTTCCGCTTGGTATGCTGGCAGCATTTGTCTGGCATGTACCGGTGCTTCTCGTTGCATTTATCCTGACACTGGATGAATTTGTGAAAATCCCGGCAGTATATATTCACTACATGAAATACAAATGGGTAAAAAATATCACAAGATAGTATACTGCGATCAAATTCGATAGCACAAAAGCAGAAAAGGGTGTTGACACCGGTTCTCTTTTGTGCTATTCTCTTTAAGGTGTTTGAAACACGTAAAGAAAGCAGAGTATCCACTCTCACCCTGAGGCAATCGGGCTGTCAGGTGTTTATATAAGAATGCGGCGATAAGTTTTATATTCGTTTTCATTTTTTGTCATGAGTGGATGTTCCCACTCATTTTTTTATTTTGATTCTTATGGAGGTGTATCACTATTAGCGAATTAATGATTAACGAACAGATCAGAGACAGAGAGGTACGTCTGATCGGAGAAGAAGGCGAGCAGCTTGGCGTCATGTCTTCAAGAGAAGCACAGAAACTGGCAGATGAGGCAGGACTTGATCTGGTAAAGATCGCACCGACAGCAAAGCCACCGGTCTGCAAGATCGTTGACTACGGTAAATACCGTTACGAACAGGCCAGAAAAGAAAAAGAAGCCCGCAAGAAACAGAAAACCATTGAAATCAAAGAAATTCGTTTATCTCCTAATATTGATACAAATGATCTGAATACAAAGATCAATGCAGCGAAGAAATTCCTGACAAAGGGTGATAAAGTAAAAGTTACACTTCGTTTCCGTGGCCGTGAAATGGCACATATGAATGCAAGCAAGCATATCCTGGATGACTTTGCCGAAGCACTGACAGAGATCGCAGTTGTGGAAAAGCCGGCAAAGGTAGAAGGCAGAAGCATGACAATGGTGCTTGCAGAGAAACGCTCATAAAAAGCTTTTAACTTGAATTTGCGGATTTAAGTTGAAATAGATTTTCTAAAGTTGATAGGAGGAATTTAAAATGCCAAAGGTTAAAACAAACAGAGCAGCAGCAAAACGTTTCAAAGTGACAGGAACAGGTAAGTTAAAAAGAAATAAAGCTTATAAGCGTCATATCTTAACAAAGAAATCTGCAAAGACTAAGAGAAATCTTAGAAAACCTGCAATGACAGATGCAACAAATGTTAAGAACATGAAGAAGTTAACACCATATTTATAAATCGTAAGGAGGAAGCATAGAAATGGCAAGAATCAAAGGCGGAATGAACGCAAAGAAAAAACATAATAGAGTATTAAAACTTGCAAAAGGTTACAGAGGAGCAAGATCTAATCAGTATAGAGTTGCAAAACAGTCTGTAATGCGTGCACTGGCATCCTCTTACGCAGGACGTAAAGAGAGAAAGCGTCAGATGAGACAGCTTTGGATCGCTCGTATCAATGCAGCAGCAAGAATGAACGGTCTTAGCTACAGCAAATTCATGTACGGCTTAAAGCTCGCAGAAATCGACATCAACAGAAAGATGCTGGCTGAGATGGCTGTGAATGATGCAGAAGGCTTCAAGTCTTTAGCAGAAATTGCAAAATCTAAGATTGCATAATGGACATCCTATAGGGATATAAATAAAGAACATCGGAGTATTCCGGTGTTCTTTGTCGTATATTTAGTAAGGAGTGAAAGAATAGTATGTTAGAGAATTTAGAACCGAAAAGCGTCTTTTCGTTTTTTGAAGAAATAGATCAGATCCCGCGGGGATCAGGCAATACGCAGAAGATCAGCGATTATCTGGCAGAGTTCGCAAAGAAAAGAAATCTGTTTTATATACAGGATACGCTTGGCAATGTCATCATCAAAAAAGATGGGACAGCCGGTATGGAAGAAAAAGAGCCGGTCATCATACAGGGGCATATGGATATGGTTGCTGTAAAAGAGCCGGATTGTGAGAAAGATATGGAAACGGAAGGATTGGATCTGGCTGTGCAGGGCGACTATGTCTACGCAAAAGGCACAAGCCTTGGTGCAGATGACGGTATTGCAGTTGCATATGCGCTGGCACTTTTAGACAGCAAAGATATTCCGCACCCGCCGCTTGAGGTCATCATCACGGTAGATGAAGAAACCGGTATGTTTGGTGCACAGGGGATCGATCTTTCCATGCTGCAGGGAAAGAAAATGCTGAACATCGATTCCGAAAAGGAAGATGAGCTGACCGTGGCATGCGCAGGTGGTCTGCGTGTATACGCAAACTGGCAGGTCGCTTATACAGAGATCGGCGATAAAGAGCAGTATGTTGTTACTGTATATGGTTTAAAGGGCGGTCACTCCGGCGTAGAGATCGGTCTTGGCAGGGCCAATGCCAATAAGCTGCTCTGCGAGCTTCTGTATCTGATGGAGCGTGAGCTGGATGTGCGTGTGATCACAATGGACGGCGGTACAAAGGATAATGTCATTCCATACGAAGCAAAAGCACAGATTGCCTGTGGAGCAAAGGAAGAAGAACTGAAAAAGCTGATTGGCGTTGTGGAAAATTCCTTCCGTGAGGAATGGGCAAAGAAAGAGTCCGGTTTACAGATCAGACTCGAAAAAGCAGAAAAGCAGTATGAAAAAGCGATCGACGCATCTGATTTCTTCCGTGTCATGTCCTTCTTTTTGGAAGCACCGAACGGTGTGCAGGCAATGAGCAGGGATCTGCCGGGACTGGTAGAGACTTCCCTGAATTTTGCAACGCTGCATATGGAGCCGGAAGAGGAGGTAAAAGCCGGTTTTTCTCTTCGTTCCAGCAGCAGTACGGCAAAGCAGGCGCTGAAAGAAAAACTCTGCAATATGATCGCTGAAAGCGAAGGCGAATATGAAGCAAACGGAGAGTACCCGTCCTGGGAATATAAAGAGAACTCAGAGCTGCGCGAGCAGGTAGTCCGCACTTATAAGGAAGTACTGGGAAAAGAGCCAAAGGTATTATCCATTCATGCAGGACTGGAATGTGGTATCTTATCGCAGAAGATCGAAGGACTCGACTGTGTATCTTTCGGGCCGAATATCGACGATATCCATACGACAAAAGAAAAACTCAGCATTTCTTCCACACAGCGGATCTGGGAGCTTTTGAAGAAACTGATGCAGATGGATGCATAGTTATTTTGAAAAACCTCCACAGGATTCCGGCAGACGGAAAAACATGGATGGACAAAGCTGTATCAGCGATAAGAGGAAAGGAACACAACATGAAGAGCAACATCGTATTAATCGGAATGCCCGGTGTCGGGAAAAGCACGATCGGAGTTGTCCTTGCCAAAAATCTGGGCTGTCATTTTCTGGATTCGGATATCGTGATCCAGCAGCAGACAGGAAAACTGCTGCATGAGATTATTACGGAAAAAGGACTTGACGGATTTTTGCAGACAGAGGATGAAGTGAATGCAGGCATAGACGCAGAGAAAACTGTCATCGCGACCGGAGGCAGTGCAGTGTTCGGTAAACATGCCATGCAGCATCTGGCAGAAAACGGAACGATCATCTACCTGTCCCTGCCATACGAACAGATCGAAGAACGTCTGGGAGATCTGCATAAGCGCGGCGTTGCGCTTAGGGAGAATCAGACCTTATATGACATCTATCAGGAAAGGATCCCTCTTTATGAAAAGTATGCGGATCTGATCATTGACTGTCAGCAGAAAAGTATCCGTCAGATCGTGGCAGAGATTGCAAGAAAGCTGGGAAACAAGGAATAAATTCAATATACGGAAGTCTCCCACCGCAGGAGAATCGATACAAGGTCAGAAAAATGAGCCGGCAAAAAGGCTGGCAGACGCTCCGGATGCCACTGAAATCCTATGATGGGAAGATCCTTGTGCAGGATTGTTTCGGGGATCCCATCCGGTGATTGCTGCAGGCAGATCAAACAGTCAGGCAGATCGGAAACAGCCTGATGATGTGCGCTGTTTACAACAGAAAACCCGGCAAGAAGTGTAAAAAGCATTTGCTTTTCCCGTTGGGAAGCAGATGCTTTTTCCTGTGATGGGAAATGCACGGCATATTCTTTGTTCGTCTGTATGGAAGGGAGCGGCAGAAGCTGTACGGAATGCATGGCATCCTTTGTTGTGTAAGCATAATAATGCATGTTATCTTCGGGCAGATTCTGCAGAAGCCTGCCACCGAAAAAGACATGGATGAGCTGCATGCCTTTGCAGATACCGATCACGGGCTTTTTGCGCACAAGGGCGAGCTGCAAAAGCTGAAACTGCATCAGATCCAGCATACCGTCGGATGGCTTTGCGCCTGCGGCTGTTTCTCCATAAAAGGCGGGATCAAAGTCACCGCCGCCGGGCAGAAGGAGCAGATCAAACGAAAGGTTTTGCAGGCTGCTGTATGGAAAGGCTTCCCCTGCACGATAGGAAAGCATCTGTGCGTTCATACCGCTTTTCTGTACGAGCTCATAATATCGTCTGTGGACATCCATGGTTCCGGCGATCAGGATCAAAGGTTTCATGAAAAGAAGGCTCCTGCTTCCTTTTTTATACTATATGCAGTATACTGATAGATGTTCGGAGTCTCTGATACGATGCCGGACACGAAGGAGAGGGTTATAGATGAAAAGGAACGGAAAAAAGAAAAATCAGATTTGGATGGCGGGACTGCTTCTTTGTCTGGGGCTTGCGCTTTTGCTCCCAAAAGAAGTAAAAGCAGAAGAAACAGATCCGGAGGCGGATATACAGATCGAATATACGGTAACGAAAGTACCGGGAAAGGTCAATATGCTGGCAGGCGAGACAAGATATGTCAGCACGTCGATCCCTTATACGGCTACTTTTGAAAGCAGTGATCCGAAGATCGCGGCGGTGGCAAACAGCGGACTTGTTGAGGCACGGAAAAAGGGCACCGTGAAGATCACGCAGACAGACGGAATGACCAAAAAGGTTTATACGGTAAAAGTAAATGATACGGTAGATCTGATCATTTTTGCCGGACAGAGCAATATGTGCGGTTCCGGCGGCAATTCCGGTGCTGCACCAAAGCCGGATACGGGAACAGCTTATGAATTTGATATCTCCACCAATACAAAAAAATGTATTACGATGAAGGAGCCGTTCGGAGAAGGCACAAACCGGATCAACGGTCTGGAGGACAGCGGTACATACAGCACAAAAGGGTCGCTCGTCAGTGCATTTTGTATCAATTATTACAAACAGACAAAGATACCGGTAGTCGGTGTTTCCGCAAGCTGGGGAGGCACCTCTACCAATACATGGCTGAACCGCGGACTGGTCAAAGAGACGCAGCGGCGTGTCAGGCTGGCAAAGAAATATATGAAAAAGAAGGGTATTAAAATCCGCCATACTTATATGGTATGGTATCAGGGAGAATCCGATGCTGTACAGGGGCTGGAAGGCTGGCAGTACAACAACCGTATGAAGAAGATCTATACCAAGATGAAAAAGGTTGGCGTGGAAAAAGTGTTTATGATCCGGATCGGGCAGAATCAGGCTGCGATCGGACAGACGGATGAGATCGTAAAGGCGCAGAAAAAGCTTTGTGATACCAATAAAAACTTTATCATGGTATCAAAGTCAGCCTATCAGTTTGGCCTAAATCCGGGCGCTTACCATTATGATGCGATCCACATCAACCAGACCGGTCTCAACAAGATCGGATATGAGGCCGGAAAGGCTGCGGGAAAATACGCAAAGAAGCATAAGTAAGCCGAGGCTTACAAAATATAAGTATCGATAAGCTCTGCAAGCCCGTCATGTTCATGATCCAGTGCGGTAATAAAACCGGCACTGGATTTTACTGTTTCAGTGGCATTCTGCATTGCGGCGCCGAGCCCTGCGGCAAGGAGCATCGGGATATCATTTTCGGAATCACCGACAGCAATGCTATCGCTGACGGGAACGGAAAGGTAGTCGCACAGAAAACGCAGTGCATTGCCTTTACTTGCCTGTGCGGAGAAGATTTCCAGATACCCTGCGCCGGAAAACATTGTCTGTACGCCGTCTCCGAGTGCGGTCTGTATCTGCACACGGAACTGTTTCAGTGCGTCAGAACCGTCCAGACTCAGCGCCAGCATTTTAAATGGCGGTCTGGACAATACTTTTGTATAATCCGGTGCAAAGATCGCAGGGATCTTCACATGCGTCTGATAATGTAAAAGCTCCGGTGTTTCTTTTTCGCAGACGATCTCGTGATCGGTATAAGTCTGCAGATGGACATGGTGCTGCTTTGCAAGTGCCTGTGCCTGCGGGATCAGTTCCATAGGCAGTCTGTCCTCCAGAACTGCTTTCTTTTCATTACAGTCATAGACCAGCGCACCGTTGTTAGCGATCACATAGGAGTATGGAAAATGAATGGAGAGACTTTCAAGGTAGGACTGCACCAAGAGGATGCTGTCGAGCGGGCGGCCGGAGCAAAGGATCATGCCATGCCCTGCCTGTCCCATTTCCCGGAGCTTCCGGGCAAGAGTGGGAGAGATCGTTCCGTCCTTTCTGAGCAGTGTTCCGTCAATATCTGAAAATAGCAGTTTTGTCATTTGTAATTCCTTTCTGTCTGATATATAATGATGCAAGGGTCAAAAGTCATAGACCATGCTGTGCGGAGCACGTAACAATCCGTATTGCATCATGCTGATTTCAGCATAATACTATCATACAGAAAATGACATTACAAGAAGGACAAGATCATGAAAAAACTATTCATCTATTTGCGTGAGTACAAAAAGGAATGCGTTTTTGCGCCGCTTTTTAAGATGCTGGAGGCATCCTTTGAACTGTTTGTACCGCTTGTCGTAGCGGCTATTATCGATACCGGTATTGCACATGCAGATAAGGGCTATGTCATCCGTATGTGCCTGCTTCTGTTTTTGCTTGCCCTCATCGGACTGACCTGCGCGGTAACGGCGCAGTATTTCAGTGCTAAGGCAGCGGTCGGCTTTGCAACAAAGCTCAGACATGCCCTGTTTTCCCATCTGCAGGGCCTTTCCTTTTCAGAGGTAGATACGATCGGAACTTCCACGATGATCACCCGTATGACGAGTGATATCAACCTGCTGCAGAATGGTGTCAATATGGCACTCAGACTGTTCCTGCGTTCTCCGTTCGTTGTATTCGGTGCCATGATCATGGCATTTACGATCGATTTTAAAGCAGCACTCAGCTTTGTCGGTGCGATCGTTCTGTTATCGATCGTTGTCTTTGGAATCATGTATCTGAATATCCCGATGATGAAATCCGTACAGGCAAAGCTGGACGATGTTCTTTTGACCGCCAGAGAAAACCTGACAGGTATCCGTGTGATCCGCGCCTTCTGTAAGGAGGACGAAGAGCTGGCACGTTTCAGACAGAAAAACGAAGAACTGACCAGAATGCAGAAAAAGTCCGGTTCTATCTCAGGACTGACCAACCCGCTGACCTATGTCATTATCAACTTTGCAATCATCGTGCTCATCTGGACAGGTGCACTGCAGGTACAGAAGGGTATTCTGACACAGGGTCAGGTGGTAGCACTGTATAACTATATGTCACAGATCCTTGTCGAGCTGATCAAGCTCGCAAACCTGATCGTGACGATCAATAAAGCACTGGCAAGTGCAAACAGAATTTCAGATGTATTTGATATCCATTCTTCCATGGAATGGCAGGAAAAAGAAACGGAAGCAGAAGTGACAGATCCGGAAAATGCGGTTGTGTTCGATCATGTGTCACTGGCTTATCATGCAGACAGTGAGGCTGCTATTTCAGATGTTTCCTTTACGGCGAAAAAGGGAGAGATCATCGGTATTATCGGCGGAACAGGTTCCGGTAAGAGTTCGCTTGTCAATCTGATTCCGCGTTATTATGATGCAACACAGGGAAAGATCCTGATCGATGGCAAGAATGTAAAGAATTATACGAAAAAAGAACTGCAGAGACAGGTTGCCATGGTGCTGCAGAAGGCAGTATTGTTCCAGGGCTCAATCGCAGAGAACCTGAAATGGGGAAAGCGTGATGCAACGGAAGCAGAGATGCAGCAGGCGGCTGAGATCGCGCAGGCTGCGGATGTTGTGCGTGTCAAAGGCGGTCTGAACGGACAGATCTCCCAGGCGGGTAAAAACTTATCCGGCGGACAAAGACAGAGACTGACGATCGCCCGTGCGATCATGAAGCATGCGCCGATCCTTATTCTGGATGACAGTGCTTCCGCACTGGATATGGCAACGGATGCCAACCTCCGTAAAGCGATCCGCCGGATGCCGGATCATCCGACCGTGTTTATTGTGTCGCAGCGTACCAATGCCATTATGGATGCAAACCAGATTCTTGTGCTTGACGATGGTAAACTGGTCGGAAAAGGAAAGCATGACGAACTGTTAAAGACATGTGAGATCTACCGTGAGATCTTTGAATCCCAGTATAAGAAAGGAGTGGAGTAAAATGAAACAGAAAGATGTTCTGAAAAAAGTCTGGAAATATCTGGAACATTACAGAATGCTGATCCTGTTATCCTTCCTCTTTTCCATTGCGGTTGTTGTGCTGACCCTATATGTACCGATCCTGGTCGGCCGTGCCATTGACCAGATTGTAGAGACCGGTGTGCATTTCGGACCGATCAAAGGCTATCTGTTTGCGATCGGTGTCCTTGTTCTGATCACGGCTGTTCTGCAATGGATCATGAACCAGATCAATAACAAAGTAACCTATCATGTAGTACGGGATATCCGGAAGGAAGCCTTTGACAAGCTGCAAAATCTGCCGTTGAAATATGTAGACTCCCATTCCTACGGAGAGATTGTCAGCCGTATGATCACAGATGTGGATCAGTTTGCAGACGGTCTTCTGATGGGCTTTACACAGCTCTTTACCGGTATCGTGACCATTCTGGGAACACTGATCATCATGCTGACACTCAATGTCGGCATTACCTGCGTGGTTGTCGTTGTTACGCCGCTGTCGTTATTTGTAGCTAACTTTATTGCAACACATACCTATACAATGTTCCGGGAGCAGTCGGTAACGAGAGGTGAGCAGACAGCACTGATTGATGAAATGATCGGAAATGCCAAGGTGGTCAAAGCGTTCGGACAGGAAGAAGAGGCAATCGCGCGGTTTGACGAGATCAATGACAGGCTTCAGAAATGCTCTCTGAAAGCAATCTTTTATTCTTCCCTGACAAACCCGAGTACCCGTTTTATTAACGCTCTTGTATATGCAGGCGTCGGACTGACAGGTGCATTTGCCGTTATCGGCGGCAAGATGACAGTAGGACTTTTGTCGAGCTTCTTAAGCTATTCTAATCAATATACAAAGCCGTTTAACGATGTATCCGCAGTCATTACGGAGCTGCAGAATGCCATTGCCTGTGCGGGCAGGATTTTTGAACTGATCGAGGAGAAGTCCCAGATACCGGATGCGGAAGATGCAGCTGTGCTGTCAGATGCAAAGGGCAATGTAACGGCAGAACACGTATATTTCTCCTACACACCGGAGCAGCAGCTGATTCAGGATTTCAACCTTCAGGTACAGCCGGGACAAAATATTGCGATCGTAGGGCCGACAGGTTGTGGTAAGACAACGATCATCAACCTGCTGATGCGTTTTTATGATGTAAACAGTGGTAAGATCTGCGTTGATCAGACAGATATCCGTGATATGACAAGAAAGAGCCTGCGTTCTTCCTATGGTATGGTATTGCAGGAAACATGGCTGAAATCCGGTACGATCCGTGATAATATCAAAATGGGTAAGCCGGAGGCAACTGATGAGGAAATGATAGAAGCGGCAAAGGCAGCTTATGCTGATCCGTTTATCCGTCGTATGCCAAAGGGATATGATACGGTGATCGGAGAAGACGGCGGTATGCTTTCACAGGGGCAGAAGCAGCTTTTGTGTATTTCCCGTATCATGTTGGCACTTCCGCCTATGCTGATCCTGGATGAAGCAACCTCTTCCATCGACACGAGAACAGAGCTGAAGATCCAAAGTGCCTTTACACGTCTGATGGAAGGCAGAACAAGCTTTATCGTAGCACACAGACTGTCTACGATCAAAGATGCGGATCTGATCCTTGTCATGAAAGACGGAAATATCATTGAACAGGGTAACCATGAGCAGCTTCTGGCAAAGAAGGGCTTTTATGCACAACTGTATACAAGCTAAAATATCGTCCGTAAATAACCGGACAAGTATCCGCAACGGTTACTTAAGATACGATATACTTGTACCGTTGTGAAGAAAAGGGAGTCTGCATGAAAGAAAAAATAACAGATATTTTTATGAAATGTATCATAGCTCTGGCAGGTCTGATCCTGCTGGGGCTTAGTTTGTATGCGCTCCGTTATTCCTATCTTTTCCCGGTGGAATATCTGGAGATCGCAACCCCGCAGAAGGATTCTGTCTGGAAAACGGTGGTGGGAGCAGCAGCTTTGTTTTTTCTGCTGTTACTTGTCTCTTATGGAATCAGACAGGTTAATTATCGGAAACAAAAGCTGCTGCAGGCACTGCTTATCCTTATGTTTGTGTTGGCAGCCTTTTTCTTTATACAGGACGGAACTGTCTATCAGGCGGGAAGCGATCCATGGTATATTTGTGACAGCGCGGCAAAGTTCATAGAAGGAGATTACAGTCCGCTGCAGGCAGGCGGTTATCTGGACCAGTATCCTTATCAGCTCGGACTGACCTTGTATACGGAGCTTGTTTTTCGTCTGACCGGTGTATGGAACGTAAAGGCACTTGTTTTTGCCAATCTGCTTGCTATGACGGCGGGACTTGCCTTCGGACAACTTTTTCTGAAAAAAACGCATGCTATCCGACAGAGCAGCAGCTTTTCTGTCTGCTATCTGTTGTATCTGCCGATCTATCTGTATTTGCCCTTTTTATACGGAGAAGCTCTGGCAATCTGCTTTACCTTTGCCTTTTTATGGCAGTTTGCAGCCTTTCTGGATGACCGGAAAAAACTTCGTATGCTGTGGCTGGCGGTTTTTGCCTGCCTGATGGTCATATGCCGGGCAAATGCCATGATCGTACTGATCGCAGCGGCAATTGTTTTGCTGCTGATGATGATCAGAAAATGGGATAAATGGTTGCTTGCAGCTATCCTTGTGACCTTTGCAGCTGTATTTGCCGGCAGAGGGCTTGTGACATGGCAGTATGAGCTGCGGGCGGGAGAAAAGGTTTCAGATGGGATTCCGGTATCTGCATGGATCGCTATGGGCATGATGGAGGATATCCGGGGGAACGGCTGGTATAACGGTTACGGACCGGAGCTGTATGCAGAGTGCGGCTATGATGCGGAAGCAGTAGACCGGGAAGCCAAAGCTTACATGGCAGAACGGATCCGGGAATTTGGAAAAGATCCAAAAGCCTGTCTTGCCTTTTATAAAGGGAAAGCACTCAGCCAGTGGAACGAGCCGACGGCAGAATCTCTTCTGGTACTCCGGGCAAGTGTCGATACCGAGCAGATATCCAATGGAAAATACCAGTTAATGTTTGGTAACCGGTATCAGCCTTATCTGTCATATATGAACAGCTATCAGTTTTTACTGTACCTGCTTGCCTTTTTGGGGTGTATCAGGCTTTTGACAGATAGATCCGGAAAGAAAGGTACAGCAAAACAGTATCTGTTTGGTATACTGCCCCTTCTTCTGGTCGGCGGCTTTTTGTTCCAGCTTCTGTGGGAAGCAAAATCGCGCTATATCTATTATTACATGGTGCTTCTTTTGCCGCTGGCGACGCTTGGGATTTCCTTTGTCATGGAGCAGCAGGCAGTTTGGAGAGACAGAATAAGACGGAGATAACAGCGCTTTGCGGAGAGATAATAACAGCAAATAAGAATTGTAAATGCTTTGTGAAAAAAATTGTATTTTGCTGTTGACACAGACGCTTGAAAATGATATTATACTAATCGCGGCAAACAAAACGCATGCGGAAGTGTCGGAACTGGCAGACGAGCAAGACTAAGGATCTTGTGATCATTGCGATCGTGTGGGTTCAAGTCCCATCTTCCGCATTATATATTTATTTTTAATCCCTTGAATCTAACAGATTCAAGGGATTTTTTTCGCTATCTGTGTAGCAGAAAAATAAAAAAGTTTGAAACGATTTATTGGAACTGTTCCAGCTTTTGGATAAAAGAACGGGGTGTCATATGATATTTCTTTTTGAATGCCCTGTGAAAGTAGGATAGATTATGAAATCCAACTGACAGAGAAACATCCAGAATAGAAGTGTTTCCATGTTCAAATTGTTCTACGGATTTTTCGAGCCGTACATTATTGATATATTGCATGCATGTCATATGCATATGTTTTTTGAAAAAACGCATAAAATGATATTCACTGAAATAACATAATCCGGCCAGGTCAGATACCAGAATCGTATCAGCATAATGGATCGAAACGTAGTCCAGAACAATCTTTAACTTGTCAGAGGATGGATTAGAGCCTGCGGATGGGGTGCGGTCGCTGTATGGAAGCAGGAGAAAAACAGACTGTAACAGCAGTGATTTTAACGCCAGCTCATATCCGAATTCCTGTTCTTTATATAGCAGCGCAATCTGTCGGAAGCATTTAAACAGCGGCATATAAGCGGGATGCGGAGCTGTGATGAGGCAGGGCATGGAAAAATCATGATTGATCAACGGTGTAAGATAGCGGGTAGAACAGATGTCGGCTGCATTTCCACCCAGAAAACTCATATGAAACACATAAGTTTCCGAATGGAGTTCCGGACTTCTGTTGTCAAGTGAAGCTGCATGTAAGAGTAATGGCGGAATAAATATAATATCGCCTTCCTTTACTTCGTATTCTGTCAGATCGATCTGATATATGCCGGTTCCCTTGGTTATAACGGTAAATTCTGCCTCCTCATGCCAGTGGGTAGTCATAACAGGATACTCGGATGTCAGTTTTGTAATATACTTCTGGACAGGAAATAAAACTTCTCCGTGTTTGGCATTTTCTTTTTGCCCCGGTGCCAGCGGATTTGAATATTTCATATGGTTTGCTCCTTTTTGAATGGCAGTATTGTGTTATAAAGTGATAAAAATATGCAAGAAATCTAATGCACGAAATAGTACAATGACAGCATAATACAATTTGAACGATGCTGCAACATACACGAAGCAATAAGAAAATGATAAGGAGCGAAGAATATGAAAAGAAAATGGTGGCATGATAAAGTGGCATATCAGATCTATCCGAAGAGCTTTCTCGACACAAACGGAGACGGCATTGGAGATCTGAGAGGTATTATTTCCAAACTGGATTATTTGAAAAAACTGGGCATTGATATTATATGGCTGTCTCCTGTTTATAAATCACCGTTTGTGGATCAGGGTTATGATATAGCAGATTATTATGCAATTGCCGAAGAATTCGGAACCATGGATGAATTTGATGAATTGCTTGCGGAAGCGAAAAAGCGCGATATGCACATCATAATGGATCTGGTGATCAATCATTGCTCTGACCAACATGTGTGGTTCCGGAAAGCATTGGCAGATCCGGATGGAAAATATGCGGATTATTTTTATTTCCGAAAAGGGAAAAACGGAAATCCGCCAAGTAATTATCGGTCTTATTTTGGCGGAAGCTGCTGGGAACCTGTACCGGGAACGGACAAGTATTATTTTCATATGTTTGCCAAGGAACAGCCGGATTTGAATTGGGAAAATCCTGAACTGAGGCAGGAGCTTTACCGTATGATCAACTGGTGGCTGGAAAAAGGACTTTCCGGGTTCCGTATTGATGCAATTATCAACATTAAAAAAGATCCGGCTTTCCCTGATTTTGAACCTGATGGCACAGACGGTCTTGCGAGCTGCATCAAAATGGTCGAAAATGTGGAAGGCGTAGGAGAACTTCTGGAGGATTTAAAGAAAAATACATTTGAAAAGTATGATGCTTTTACAGTAGGTGAAGTGTTCAATATGAAATCAGATGAACTGCCGGCATTTATAGGGGAAAACGGACATTTTTCTACTATTTTTGATTTTAGCGCACATTGCCTGAGCGAGGGAATGCATGGCTGGTATGATGCACCGGAAATAGAGTTTTCCAAATGGCGGGAAGCAATTGTACGTTCCCAGCTTGAAATTCAGAAATATGGATTTGAAGCAAATATTATCGAAAATCACGATGAACCAAGAGGCGCTTCCCGCTTTTTGCCTGCGTATGCCCGGAATCCTGCTGGAGTCAAAATGTTGGGAACTGTAAGCGTTCTTCTCAGAGGAATTCCGTTTATATATCAGGGGCAGGAAATCGGCATGAAAAATGCGGAATGGAGCTGCATGGAGGAATTTGATGATATTAACACAAAGGATCAGTATCAGGTAGCTGTACGGGCAGGGCTTTCAGAGAGAGAGGCTTTGGAAATCTGCGGTAAAATGAGCCGGGATAATGCAAGAACACCTGTGCAGTGGAGCGGAACGGAAAATGCAGGGTTTACGACAGGAACGCCATGGCTGAAAGTAAATTCCGATTACAGAGAGATTAATGTGGCAGCTCAGGAAAATGATCCGGATTCTGTATTAAATTATTATCGTAGGCTGGTTGCTTTACGCAAATCTGCCGCATATAAAGAGGTGTTTACCTATGGTGAGTTCATTCCGGTATGTGAAAATCTGGATGGCATCATGGCATTCTATCGTAAAGATGACTCTGCCCATATACTTGTAGCTGCAAATTTCGGGGAAAAGCCTGTTGATATTGAACTGGAATATATGCTGAAAAAGGTATTGCTGGCAAACCGGTCCCATGAGGAGATCGGCGGTACGATCGGAACAATAAGGCTGGACAGCTGTGATGCGGTTGTTTTGGAATTGATGTGAAAAATATATAAAAACAGATAAAAAAGCTTGCATTATCTGTCAAAAAGACCGATACTATAAATAACAAAATGTTTTTCGCACGGACGCGGTATATCATGTATCGGATACATGTTTTTCAAAGGAGTGGAGCGTATGAGTATTCGGATCACAGGAAGAACAGATTACAGTGCATTATTTTCTTCCCTGAACGGAGGAAAATCTACAGGAATCGGCGGAGGCAGTTATTCCCTCGCTGATTATGCAAGCATAAAGAATGGCAGCTATGGCAAGCTGATGAAAGCCTATTATGGAAAGAACAAAACGGCTTTATCTGATGCTGCCTCTGCGACAAAGAAGACGAATAGTAAAACAGCCACAGCGGACACAACATCTGAAAACGCATCCCTGCAGAAAAGTGCCAATGCGCTTGTGAAATCTGCCGAAAACTTATTGAAAACAGGTAAGGACTCTGTTTTCAAGGAAAAGGATATTACCACAAAGGATGAGAATGGTGTTGAAAAGACAACAAAGGGCTATGATAAGGATGCAATCTATAAGGCTGTATCCGCATTTGCAGATGATTACAACAGCGTTCTGAGTGCTGCAGCAAAGTCTAAGAACAGCAGTGTTGTTTCAACAGCTTCCAATATGGTGCAGCAGACGGTCGCAAATGAAAAAATGCTTTCCAGGATCGGTATCACGATCGGAGAGGATAATAAGCTTTCTGTAGATGAAAAGAAGCTGAAAGCGGCGGATATGACAACGGTGAAGAGCATGATGAACGGAAACGGATCTTTTGCCTATGGTGTGCAGACAAAGGCATCCTTCATCAGTATGTATGCAAAGAATGACCAGAATAAAGCCAGTGGTGTATATGGTTCATCCGCAACTTATACCGCATCTCTGTTCTCAAACGGGGACATCTGGAACAGCTTTATTTAAAAAAGATCGAAAAAAATTGAAATTAGGCATTGACAGAAGCCCTAAAAGAAGATACAATACATCTTGCGCGCAGGAGTGGCGGAATTGGCAGACGCGCAGGCTTCAGGTGCCTGTGGTAGCAATATCGTGTGGGTTCAAGTCCCATCTCCTGCATACCAGACCTCAGCAGAATCTGCTGAGGTCTTTTCTTGTAGCGAGGATTGCGATAAGGAGGGACCCACGAAGTGGGAGGATGCCTTATCGCCAAGTAACGAGCTTTGCTCGTTACAGAAGGTTTCACCCGAGCGTAGTTTGTCATGCATCAAAGATGCATGATGCGGTCTCAGCCCATTGCCGCAGGCAATTATGCATGGGCTGAGGTTCCCGTAGAGAAAATCAGAAGCAGCGAAAATAAAATATAAATAAGAAAAAAGGAATCCCGCGAAATGTGCAGAAAAATATAAATAGGGAGTTTCGGTCTTGTGTTTTTTGGAGAAAGGAAAACAATATGACGATCAGAGAAAATCTGGAACAAATGGAATGCACTAATTTAAGCCCCTATGCCTGTCTGAGCAAAAATTCCAAGGGCAGGGAGCGGGAGGAGAAGCAATGTGATATCCGGCCGGTTTTCCAAAGGGACAGAGACAGGATTCTGCATTCCAAGTCCTTCAGGCGCCTGAAGGATAAAACGCAGGTATTCCTGACGCCGGAAGGCGACCATTACCGTACACGTATGACGCATACGCTGGAGGTTTCCCAGAATGCACGTACCATTGCAAAGGCACTTCGGCTGAATGAAGATCTGGTAGAGGCGATTGCGCTTGGACATGATCTGGGGCATACGCCATTCGGACATGCAGGCGAGAGAGCACTGAACAGCGTCTGCCCGCTGGGATTTGTACATAGTGAGCAGAGCGTTCGTACTGTTGAGGTACTGGAAAAGAACGGACAGGGACTGAACCTGACATATGAAGTGCGTGATGGAATCCGTAATCACCAGACGAGCTGTATGCCATCGACACTGGAAGGTAAGATCGTCCGGATGTCGGATAAGATCGCGTATATCCACCATGACATGGACGATGCGATCCGCGCAGGGATCCTGACGGACGCGGATGTGCCAAAGAGCATCGGCGATGTGATCGGTTATACGCTTGGAGAGCGGCTGGATCACTTTATCCATGATATTGTGACAAACAGCGCGGGAAAGGATGACATTATCATGTCGGAGCCGGTGGCAAATGCCATGAAAGAGCTGCGTGCCTTCATGTTTGAGAATGTTTACCAGAATCCGGTAGCGAAAAGCGAAGAGAGCAAGGCAGAAAATCTCATCATTACCCTGTACGAATATTATTTGAAAAATATGGATCTGATCCCGCGGGATATGCTGAATTTAATGGACCGCGACGGAACACCGAAGGAACAGATCGTTTGTGATTATGTAGGAGCCATGACAGACCGTTTTGCGATCGCAAAATATGAAGAGATCTACATTCCGAAAACGTGGCATGGTTAAGTTGGTGATAAAATGTATTATTCTGATGAACTGGTAGAAGAAGTCAGACAACGAAATGATATAGTAGATATTATCTCGGGCTATGTGAATCTGAAGAAAAAGGGCGGCAATTATTTCGGACTGTGTCCGTTCCACAATGAGAAGTCAGCCTCCTTTTCCGTCAGCCCCGGGAAACAGATGTATTACTGCTTCGGCTGCGGAGCGGGCGGTAATGTATTTACCTTTATCATGAATTATGAGAATTACACCTTTGCGGAAGCGATCAAGCTGTTGGCAGACCGGGCAGGGATTGCATTGCCGGAGATCGAGGATTCCAAAGAGGCAAGAGAGAAGGAAAACCGCAGAAAGACGCTTCTGCAGATCAATAAGGAAGCTGCGACTTACTTTTATTATCAGCTGCGTGCACCACAGGGGCGTGTGGGGCTGGATTATCTGAAGGGCAGACAGCTCAGTGATGAAATAATGAACCGGTTCGGACTGGGCTATTCCAATAAGACAAGCAATGATCTTTGCCAGTATCTGCGCCATAAGGGCTATCCGGATGAACTGATCCGGGAGTCGGGCGTTGCGGTATTCAATGAAAAATATGGCATGAGTGATAAATTCTGGAACCGGGTGATGTTTCCGATTCAGGATGTCAATCATCGTGTGATCGGCTTTGGCGGCCGTGTGATGGGAGAAGGAGAGCCGAAGTATCTAAACTCACCGGAGACACCGGTATTTGACAAGAGCCGGAATCTGTATGGACTGAATTTTGCCAGAACGGCAAGACAGGATAATATCATTTTGTGTGAGGGCTATATGGATGTCATAGCCATGCACCAGGCAGGTTTTACACAGGCGGTCGCTTCGCTGGGAACAGCATTTACAAGCGGACAGGCAAATCTGCTCAGGCGATATACGGAAAACGTTATTTTGTCATATGACAGTGACGGAGCGGGTGTGAAAGCGGCACTGCGTGCGATCGGTATCTTAAAAGAAGCAGGTCTGACCGGTAAAGTGCTGAATCTGGAGCCGTATAAAGACCCGGATGAATTTATGAAAAATCTGGGACGGGAAGAATTTGCAAAACGTCTATTGCAGGCGGAGAATACCTTTTTCTTTGAACTTAGGATGATGCAGAAGCAATATGATCTCTCCGATCCGGAAGCAAAGACGAAGTTTTACAATGAGATCGCAAAGAAGCTGTGCGGATTTTCCGAGGAAGTGGAAAGAGAAAACTACACGGAGGCTGTGGCAGAGAAGTATAATATCAGCATGGAAAGCTTGAAAAAGCTTGTCACAGGCTATGCGGCAAAGATGGGTATGGCGGCGGAGGTCATACGACCGAAACAGCCCGTGCAGCAGAAAAACACGCCGAAGGAGCAACAGGAGAATGTACAGAAGCTGCTCCTGACATGGCTGGTGGAAGAACCGCATCTGTATAAAAAGATCAAAAAATATATCACGCCGCTTTCTTTTACAAATGAATTGTACAGGCAGGTTGCACAGGAACTGTTCCCAAAGCTGGAAGAGGGAAAACCGAATCCGGCGGCGATTATCAGCCGATTTTCACAGGAAGAAGAACAGCGCGAGGCGGCATCTTTATTTAATACAAAGCTGCCCTATATGCAGCAGGATATGGAGTCGCAGTCACAGGTGCAGGAAAGAGAAAAAGCGTTTCATGATATTGTTGTCAAAGTAAAGCGGAATGCCTACGAACACGATCTGAAAGCATCTGGGTCCGATATGGAGGCACTTTCCCGTGTTATTTCGGGCAGACAGGAGCTGGATGAGCTTGAAAAAACGCATATTTCTTTTGATTAAGGTTAAAATAGATACATAAATGGAAGGATGGAAAAAAGATGGACGAAAACACACAGGCAAGACTGGATGAAAAACTGAAAGAGGTTTTGGCACTTGCCAAGAAAAAGAAAAATGTTCTGGATTATCAGCAGGTAGTGGATTCTTTCGCTGAGCTTTCGTTAGAGGATGATCAGCTTGACAAGATTGTAGAATATCTGGAGCACAACGGAGTGGATGTGCTGCGCATTACCGATGATGATGAGCCGGATGAAGAAATGCTGCTGGCAGAGGAGGATGAGGTAGACGTTGAAAATATCGACCTTTCTGTTCCGGACGGTGTCAGCATTGAGGATCCTGTTCGTATGTATCTGAAGGAGATCGGTAAGGTACCGCTCCTGAGTGCGGAGGAAGAAATCGAGCTTGCCAAGAAGATGGAAGAGGGCGATGAAGAGGCAAAGAAGAAATTAGCAGAGGCTAACCTCCGTCTGGTTGTCAGCATTGCAAAGCGTTATGTAGGACGTGGTATGCTGTTCCTTGACCTGATCCAGGAAGGTAATCTTGGTCTGATCAAGGCAGTTGAAAAATTTGACTATCGCAAAGGATATAAATTCTCGACGTATGCTACATGGTGGATCCGTCAGGCGATCACAAGAGCCATTGCCGATCAGGCAAGAACGATCCGTATCCCGGTGCATATGGTGGAAACGATCAATAAACTGATCAGAGTCAGCAGACAGCTTTTGCAGGAGCTTGGACGTGAACCTACGCCGGAAGAGATCGCAAAGGAAATGAATATGCCGGTAGACCGTGTGCGTGAGATCTTAAAGATCTCTCAGGAGCCGGTTTCTCTGGAAACACCGATCGGTGAAGAGGAAGATTCCCATCTTGGCGATTTTATTCAGGATGATAATGTGCCTGTACCTGCAGATGCAGCAGCATTTACACTGCTCAGAGAGCAGCTCAATGAGGTGCTTGATACATTGACAGAGCGTGAGCAGAAGGTACTCAAGCTTCGTTTTGGCCTGGACGACGGACGCGCCAGAACACTGGAAGAGGTCGGACGTGAGTTCAATGTCACAAGAGAGCGGATCCGTCAGATCGAGGCAAAAGCACTGCGTAAGCTCCGTCATCCGAGCAGAAGCCGTAAGCTGAAGGATTATCTGGATTAATGATGGAAACAGTAAGTTTATCAAACCGTCTTCAGACGGTGGCGGATATGGTAACAGGCAGGCGGGTAGCGGATATCGGCTGCGATCACGGCTTTGTGTCCATTTATCTGGTGCAGGCAGGAAAAGCGGATCATGTACTGGCTGCTGATGTCAGACCGGGGCCTTTGTCGCGGGCACAGCAGCATATCAAAGAGGTACAGCTTACTCCATACATAGAAACAAGGCTTTCGGACGGTCTTGCCGGGGTAACACCGGAGGATCGGGTCGACACGGTGATTCTGGCGGGCATGGGCGGACGCCTGACGCGGCGGATTTTGGGAGAGCTGGACAGGCTTCCGGTTCAGGAGCTTGTGCTGCAGCCACAGTCGGAATGGGAAGAACTGCGCGCTTTTCTGTATGAGCAGGCATATTTGATCGTAGAAGAGAATATGGTGCTGGAAGAGGGAAAGTATTACCCGGTTCTGCGCGCAGTCAGAAAAGAGACGGCAGCGAAAGATCAGATTGCATTTATTGAGGCGTGCGAAAATCTGCCGGCGGAAAAAAGACAGGTCATGCATGCATTCGGCCCTTATTTGATGCAGGAGAAAAATGAGCAGCTTGTCAGCTATATCCAAAAGGAACAACAGAAATTCACAAAAATACTGAAAACAATAGAGCAGCATCAGAGCAGTTCTGATGAGGCGGTCAGCAGAAAGAAGATGCTGGATCTGGCAGCAGCCATGCTGGATCTTGCATAAAGAAAACAGGAGGGTATATGCGCTGCGCAGATGTGATACGGAAACTGGAAGAACTGTCTCCGCTTGCTTATGCGGAAAGCTGGGATAATCCCGGACTTCTGGCGGGCAGAACGGATAAGGAGATCAAAAGGATCTACATAGCTGTCGATGCGACGACGGAAGCGATCGCGGAAGCGGAAAGCGTTGGTGCAGATATGCTTCTGACACACCATCCGCTTATTTTTAAAGGGATCAAAAAAGTAAACAGTGAGGATTTTATCGGCAGACGGATCTTAACGCTTCTGCAGGCCGATATGTGCTATTATGCCATGCACACCAATTTTGATGTGATGGGAATGGCGGATGCGGCGGCGGATGAACTGAAGCTGCAGAACAGAGAGGTACTGGATATTACCTTTGAAGATGATATCGCCAAGGAGGGATTTGGAAGATTGGGGGATTTGCCATATCCGATGACGGTTGATGAATGTGCTGCTTATGTCAAGGAGCGTTTCCATCTGCAGGCGGTAAAGGTATTCGGACAGGGCAGCCAGCAGCTTGTCCGGGCAGCAATTTCGCCGGGCTCCGGCAAATCCATGATCGCACCAGCGATCGGAAAGGGTGCAGATGTGCTGATCACCGGTGATATCGACCATCACGAAGGGATTGATGCGGTAGAGCAGGGCATGGCGGTCATTGATGCAGGACATTATGGGCTGGAGAAGATTTTTGTGCCGTATCTGCAGGAATATCTGAAAAGAGAAACAGAAGGTATCGAAATCATAACACAGGGCAAAGCGGATCCGTTCCGTATCCTGTAAGGTAATGGGAGGTAGCAAAATGCTGCATATCAAATATGACGGTAAGATATACGAATACGCAGAAGGAACGACGTATGAAGAGATCGCAAAGGATTTCCAGAGTAAATATACTGCAAGGATCGCACTTGTGATCGCAAACGGAAAGATCCGGGAGCTTTTGAAAGCACCGGAGCGTGATACGGAGCTTTCTTTTTTGACATATGCGGATGACGCAGGACACAAGTCTTATGTCAGAACAGCAACCATGGTACTGATGCGTGCCATGTATGACATTCTGCCTGAGGTACATCCGGATCAGATAAAGGTGGAATTTTCAATCGGAAAGGGGTATTATATCAGTGTCAGAGGCGTCAATCTGACAGATGCGATCGTGGCAAAAGCGGAAACACGTATGCGCGAGCTTGTGGAGCAGGCAGAGCCGATCCATAAGCAGGCGATGCCAAAGGATGAAGCAATCGCTTTGTTTGTGCAGATGCATATGGACGATAAGGTGAAGCTGTTCCGCTACAGACGCAGTTCTATGATCAATGTATATAATATGGGCAGCTATTATGATTATTATTACGGCTATATGCTGCCACACGCAGGGTATGTACCGCATTTTTCCCTGCAGGCATATGAAAGCGGTATGATCTTGAATCTGCCGGATAAGGAAGATCCGGAGGCTGTTTCGCCGTTTGAACCGAGAAAGCAGCTTTTTACAACGCTTTCCCAGGCAACGGACTGGGGCATGAAGCTGGGGATCGATACGGTCGGAGATCTGAATGATCAGATCTGTGAAGGAAAGCTGAACGATCTGATCCTGGTGCAGGAAGCACTGCAGGAGCGCAGGATCGGTGAGATCGCAAAGGATATCGCAAGCCGTGACGGTGTAAAGTTTGTGATGATCGCAGGACCTTCTTCCAGCGGAAAGACGACATTTTCACACAGACTGTCCATTCAGCTGCGCACGCTTGGGTTAGTACCACATCCGATCGCACTGGATGATTATTTCAAAAACAGATCCGAGACACCGCGTGATGAGAACGGCGATTATAATTTTGAATGTCTGGAAGCGCTGGACGTAGAGCAGTTCAATAAAGATATGAGTGATCTGCTGGCAGGCAAAGAGGTAGAACTTCCGACCTTTAATTTTAAAACCGGAGTGCGGGAATACAGAGGCAATGTAAAGAAGCTGGGCGAGGAAGATATCCTTGTACTGGAAGGTATCCATGGGCTGAATGATGCCATGTCGTATTCTCTGCCGAACAGCAGTAAGTATAAGATCTATATCAGCGCACTTACCAGCCTGAATATAGATGAACATAACCGGATCCCGACGACAGACGGCAGACTGATCCGCCGTATGGTCAGGGATGCACGTACCAGAGGCGCATCTGCAAAGAGAACGATCCAGATGTGGCCGAGTGTCAGAAAGGGAGAAGAGGAAAATATTTTCCCATATCAGGAAAAAGCAGATGCCTTCTTTAACAGTGTGCTGATCTATGAGCTGGCAGTACTGAAACAGTTTGCGGAACCGCTTTTGTTTAATATCACGGAAGAGGAACCGGAATATTATGAGGCAAAGAGACTGCTGAAATTCCTCGAATATTTTTTAGGGGTCAGTACGGAACATCTGCCCAATAATTCCATTGTAAGAGAGTTTGTGGGTGGCAGTTGTTTTCCCGTGTAGTAAGGAGGGACCCACGAAGTGGGAGGACAATCCCACGATATGCGAAATATGATTTAATATGATAAATAAGCAAGTAGGACAAATGATCGCGGCTGCCAGACCGAAAGGCGGCAGACGAGGAAAGTCCGGGCTTCACAGGGCAGGATGCCGGATAACGTCCGGTGGAGGTGACTCCAAGGCAAGTGCAACAGAAATATACCGCCGGGATCTCCCGGTAAGGGTGGAAAGGCAGCTTAAGAGACTACCGCCCTGCTGGTAACAGCAGGGGCACATGTAAACCCCATCCGAAGCAAGACCGAGCAGAGAACGATGCAGCGGCCCGTTGCGTTCTCAGGTAGGTTGCTTGAGCCTGCTGGCAACAGCAGGTCTAGATAGATGATCATTCAACGACATAACCCGGCTTACCGTCCTGCTTGCTTTTTTATAAAGTATTTAACAAAGGACAAGAACATGTTATTCAATTCACTGGCATTTGCCATATTTCTTCCGATTGTCTTTTTTTTATATTGGGCACTTCCAAGTAAATACCGTTCTTTTTTTCTGCTTATTGTCAGCTACTATTTTTATATGAGCTGGAATGTCAAATATGTCGTACTCATTCTGTTTACAACCGTGTTGTCTTATGGCTGTGCAAGGCTGCTTGAAAAATACCCTGCACACAAAAAGCTGTTTTTATGGCTGACGGTCGCAGCATGCATGAGTGTTTTGTTTTTTTTCAAATATTACAATTTCTTTGATCTGACGATCGTACGGATTCTCCAAAAATGTGCGATCCCGGTGCAGGCGCATACGCTTACCCTATTGTTACCTGTGGGTATTTCTTTTTATACTTTCCAGACGCTCAGCTATGTGATCGATGTATATCGGGGAGAAGTGGAAGCAGAGCGGAATTTCTTTACCTATGCTGCTTTTATTTCCTTTTTTCCACAGCTTGTGGCAGGACCTATTGAGCGTACATCGAATTTATTGCCGCAGATCAAGGGGGAACATACCTTTCACCGGGAAGATGCAGTATATGGACTGAAGCTGATGGCATGGGGCTTTTTTAAGAAACTTGTGATCGCTGATAATCTTGCAGTATATGTGGATCTGGTTTTTGACACGCCGCAGGACTATCCGGGCTTTGCCATGCTGCTTGCAGCCTTTTTCTTTACGATACAGATTTACTGCGATTTTTCGGGATATTCGGATATTGCGATCGGAACGGCAAAGCTGTTTGATATCAGGCTGATGCAGAATTTTAACAGTCCGTATTTTGCAGCCTCTGTCAAGGAGTTCTGGAGCAGATGGCATATTTCTTTATCCACCTGGTTCCGGGACTATGTCTATATCCCGCTTGGCGGTAACAGAGTCGGAAAGCTGCGGCACTGTGCAAATCTGCTTGTGACGTTTCTGGTGAGCGGACTCTGGCATGGCGCTGCCTTTACCTATATTATCTGGGGAGGACTTCATGGTATGCTGCAGATTCTGGAAAACAGTATTCCACTGTTTCGGGCACATATCAGACGCGTCAAAGAGGGGACAGAGAAGAAGGGCGTTCTGGTCATCAGCAGACTTGTGACATTTTTTCTCGTGATGCTGGCATGGGTCTTTTTCCGGGCCGGGTCGGTATCACAGGCAGTATATATCCTGTGGGATATGTGGACAGGCATAGGGCATCCGCTTTCTTACCTGCGAACAGGCTTTGCGGGACTCGGACTGACACTGCGGACGGCTCTGGAACTGGCTCTGCTGCTTGCTTTGCTGGCTGTTTATGACGCCTGTAGTCTGCATGCAGATCCGATCCGCAAGACAGAGACGTGGAAACCGGTGCTTCGCTGGAGCTTTTATTATGGATTTATGCTCCTCGTGATCCTGCTGGCATCGTTTAATGCACAGGAATTTGTATATTTCCAATTTTGAGGTAATAGAAATGATGTGGAAAGAAATCGGTAGTATTGTCAAAAAGTTAATATTGCTTTTGTTTCCTTTCTTTCTCCTTCTGCCGCTGTATTGCATGCTTTTTCCGGAAAACTATCTGGATGGGGAGTATGCGATGTACAGACAGCAGCAGGATTATGTGCAGGGTAAAACGGGTACTGCTGCAAGGGTACTGATCGTTGGTGATTCCCGCACAAAAGCGGGCATGGATCCGGCGCTTCTCTGGGAAGGCAGCTATAATATTGCACTGGGCGGGACAACGCCGATCGAGGGCTATTATGCGCTGAAGGAATATATCGAAACACACGCGGATGATCTGCCGCAGACGGTTGTGATCGCGTATGCGCCGATGCATTATATGGATGTGGATACATTATGGACAAGATGCATTTATTTTCATACGCTGCGCAGTGAGGACTTTTCGGATCTGGTATCGCGTGCAAAAAGTTTTCAGAACACGGAGCATATTCTGATCGACCACTGCAGACTGGAATATCTGCAATATAAATTCTATATGCCGAATAAATATGCAACGGCTTTGAAAAAAGCGGTATTCTGTGGACGCAGACAGGAAAACCTTCAGAAATATGCACAGGTGGAAGCAGACAGCGGGCATACCTATTATGGAACGGCAGACCATTCGGATGATGTGGACGGAGAAGCCAAGGTCAGTGACTTTAGTGCTTCCGATATCATTACAGCTTATCTGACGCAGATGTTTCTTCTGTGCAGGGAAAACAACATACAGGTGATCTTAGAGCAGACACCGGTCAATGAGACTTCTTATAAAATCTTTACACGGGAGTTGAAAGATCATTATCGCGGTTATATGGCGAATCTGGTGCAGGAGTTTCCGGATGTGCTGTTTTACCCTGATTTTTACTGTTATCCGAATGACTGCTTCGGGGATGCGGATCACCTGAATAAAAAGGGCGTGGAGGCTTTCTGCGTATACTTGAAAGAAAAGTATCCACAGCTATAGGGGCAGAATGCAATCGACAGGAATTCTGTCTGTGATCTGTCGGAAAACAAAAAAGGACTTGCAGAATATTGACAGGTGTGCTAGTATGTACTCACATACTTTAAAGCGTTGAAGCATGAAAGAGAAAAGAAAGGAAGTAGATTACAATGGCACAGAAGGGAAACTTGATGACAGTTCGTACTGACGTCAAGGTATTAGATGCAACAATCAGAGACGGAGGACTGGTGAACGGCTTTTATTTTACGGATGAGTTTGTAAATGAACTGTATCGTACAAATGTAAAAGCGGGCGTTGACTATATGGAATTCGGCTATAAGGCATCTAAGGATATGTTCGATGTCAATAAATTCGGCAAGTGGAAATTCTGTGATGAAGACGATATCCGTGCGATCGTGGGAGATAACAATTCTGATCTGAAAATTTCGGTCATGGCAGATGTAGGCCGCTGCGATTACAAAAAAGATATCATTGATAGAAAAGACAGCGTGATCGATATGGTACGTGTGGCAACATACATCAATACAATGCCTGCAGCGATCCATATGATCGAGGATGCAAAGGAAAAAGGATACGAAGTTACCTGCAATATCATGGCGATCTCCAATGCGCAGGAGGCAGATCTGGATACTGCACTGAAGATGCTGGCAGAGACAAATGTAGATGGTGTATATCTGGTGGACAGTTACGGTTCTCTCTACCCGGAGCAGATCCGTGCTCTTTCCGATAAATATGTGGATGCAATGGATGCAGCAGGCAAATATGTCGGAATCCATGCACACAACAACCAGCAGCTTGCTTTTGCCAATACGATTGAATCTATGGCAAGAGGGGTAAGTCTGCTGGATGCTACGATGAGTTCCATGGGACGTGGTGCAGGTAACTGTGCAATGGAACTGTTACTTGGCTTTTTGAAAAATCCGAAATACAATTTATTCCCGGTACTGAAATTTGTGGAGACACAGATGATGGCACTGAAAGAGCAGGGAGTTGTCTGGGGCTATGATATCCCATACTTCCTGACAGGCAGATTAAATCTGCATCCGTCATCAGCGATCGACTGTATGAAAGCCGGCAGAACGGATTACACAGATTTCTATACAGAGCTTTTGGACAGAAGCTGATCTTGTGTGATAGAAAAAGAGAGAAAGCGTGAAGAAGGGTAGCGTATGCTATCCTTCTTTTTTACTGTATAGGAAATTCATTTGTTATTCCTATACAGTAAAAGCAAGCTTGCAAAAATACGCGCAGTTCACAGATTTTTTATTTGCGTAATGCCTCTAAACACATTAAAATGATGTCGGGGTCAAAATCCCCAATGTCTCATTACGTAAAATTGTGGAAGTACCTAGTACAGCGGTTTCAAAATAACCGGACCTAACTGCTTGTATATTTTCCCGATAGCACATGTCAAAAATCCTCAGCGTAGCCCGCTACGCCTACGTTTTTTGACATGCACTCTCAGAAAAATATACTTCGTATTTAGTCCAGTTATTTGTGAACCGCTATACTAGAAATAGGCACTTCCGCTTTTTTTATGCTTATAAAGTTTGATTGACTATTGATTGACTACAAACAAGCACACATGATTAAAAAGCAAGGGGAATTGAAACTACCTATATTACGATTAAGAAGAAGGAGTAAAAGTATTTGCTCATGTTGGAAAGAATGATATAATGATAGACAAAGACAAATTTGAATTTGAAAGGGTGGTGTGTAGTATGAAAAAGACTTTTCCTATCATTTGCATTTTAGTTTTTTTGGTTGGTATTATATTGATCGTAACCTCTGATACGGGTATAGTTACCAATTATGTATCTGCAAACATTGCAGGTTCTATTATATGTATTTTCGCAGGCATTTACTTAGCAATATATTTTCATGCTTATTTTAGGAAAGATAAGTAGCTTTGAATATTATAGGGTGATAAAAATGACAAAACACGAATTTGGAATCATGTCCAGTGCGCCACAAAAAGGGAAAAGATATGAGGAATACGAACCAGAGAAATATAGCTGTATCTCAGTTGACGATGATTATATAGGAGATATTGTAGCAAAGTTAAATGACATAGATTTTTATTGGCATACACTTGATGTTAAAGGTAAAGGAATTGCATATTATGGTGTAACACTTATTCCTCCTGATTCAATAAAGTCTTTTATCAATGTGATAGAAAACAATACTGGTTTATCAGAACTTATAGAATTGGCAGAAAAAGCAAGTAGCGATAGCAAATGGATGATTCATTTCGGATTATAACGGCTCGTCAAAGTTCAGTTTTTCGAGCTGGAAAATTAATTTTTGAGAGGAAATTTTTTATGTGGAATGAACTATATAATGCGGCAGTTAAAGTGCAAAATAGCCGAACGATTTCGCCATTTATTGATGCAGGTGGTGTTGCGGCTGCTATTCTTACCAAACAAGGAAATGTTTATGTGGGTGTTTGTATAGATACAGCATCAACGCTCGGAATGTGTGCTGAGAGAAATGCCATTGCTAATATGATTACTAATGGAGAAAGTCAAATTGATAAGGTTGTTGCGGTGATGCCTGATGGAACGGTGGGTTCGCCTTGTGGGGCTTGTCGTGAGTATATGATGCAGTTGGATAAAAACAGTGGGGATATTGAAATACTCCTTGATTTAGAAACTAAGAAAACGGTAAGGCTTAAGGAACTAATTCCTGATTGGTGGGGTTACACCCAATTCAATGAGTAGTTCTGTAATTTTCCGTTGATCGAGTTTAAAATTTAGAATTTGTGAAGGTAGTGATTATGAAAAGATTGATAGCAATGATTCTTTGTCTTTTATTTGTTATATCTTTAGCTGGTTGTGGAAAAGGAAATACAAAAAATTTAGTTATTGATTATGGGACATCATCTATATACACAAAAGATGACATGGATGAAGCTATTGATGTTATAAAGAAACAATTTAGTTCTTTTGAGGGGTGTGAATTGCACAGCCTATCTTATACATCTGATGATGCGTGCAATAATGAGGATAATATTGCCTGGATGAATGAATTGGAGGAAGCAAACGACAATAAAGAGAGTTTCACACAATGTATTTCGTTTGATAGTAGTTTCAGGTCACCTAAAAATGGAGGTGGAGCGTGGAACGCTAATGAAGAATACACATGGTCATGGTGGTTGGCGCGTAGCGAAGGCGGAACATGGAAATTAATGACTTGGGGATATTAACGGTCGGTTCCTAAGTAACAAATTTCAGTCTTACAGACGGATTGAAAACACGCGTTTATTTGAATTTTTGCATGAATTTGGAGAGAACATCGTGGGAAGAAATTTTGATTTGATAAAGAAAAACTTGATTTCATTAGGCTATATTGTTAATTGCTTTGAAACTGCTTCCGAAGCAGCTAACTATATAAATTCCCAAATTGATAATCAAACTGTAGGATTTGCAGGTTCTATGACATTAGAAAAGATGGGACTTTTTGAAAGTCTAAGTACACATAATCAAGTGTTTTGGCATCATAGGATACCGGAAGGAAAAACAAGTAAAGAGGTTCGTCTAGAGGCAAACGCAGCATCCATATATATTACGTCAGTAAATGGAATTGCTGAAAGTGGTGAAATTGTCAACATAGATGGAAATTGTAATCGTGTTGCATCCATATTTTATGGGCATGAAAAGGTTTATTTTGTCATAGGTGAGAACAAGATTGAGAAGGATTATGACAGTGCATTGTACAGGGCAAGAAATATTGCAGCTCCGTTAAATGCCCAAAGGCTAGGAGTCAAAACGCCTTGTGCAATAAAAGCGGACAAATGTTATGATTGTAAAAGCCCGGAAAGAATATGTAGAGGACTTTCGGTATTATGGGAAAAACCTATGACTGGCGAATTTGAAATAATTCTAATACATGAAAACTTGGGATATTAATAAACATTCAGTAATACTGAGAGACGAATTTGAATTTTTATTTCAGTTAATCCAGTCGTTTAGACTTGATTATATAAAGCAAAGATAAAAACGCAACGTATGTAGCATGCATGCCAGAGCCGGTAGGTAGCCCGGCCGTCCTTATTATTCAGGGTAAGTAACCTGCCCCTCCGGGTTGTCCGTTCTTTGCTCATCTCAATCAATAAGGAGGGATTGTCATGGGCGAAGTAACAGGCAAGCTGACGGTGTTCTTTGAAGAACCATTTTGGGTAGGCGTATTTGAAAGGTACGAGGATGGGAAATTGTCTGTAGCTAAGGTAACCTTTGGTTCAGAACCAAAGGACTACGATATCAACAAGTTTATCTTAGGGCATTATTATAGTTTGCAATTCAGTCCAGCTGTGGCAGCTGTTGTTATGGAGACGAAAAAGAATCCAAAGAGAATGCAGCGTGATGTAAGAAAACAGATGCAGGAAAAAGGCATTGGAACAAAATCACAGCAGGCTCTGAAAATGCAACAGGAGCAGAACAAGCATGAGCGCAAAGCCAAATGCCGTGAACAGAAACTGGCTGAGACAGAGCGAATGTTTGAACTGAAACAGCAAAAGAAAAAAGAGAAGCACCGAGGTCATTAAGACCTCGGTGTGTTCTCGCACAAATTTCAGTTTGTATTATAGTGTAATATAGCCACCGAATCTTAATGAAGGAGACCAGCTATGATGAATCATATAAAACCAAGAACTTGGATTACCGGTATTTCAATTGCTGCCTGCGTCTTCCTGAGCGCCTGCCAGCTAGCTGATCCGCAGGCAGATACCCCTGCAGCAGATACAACAGGCACAACAGGGCAGTTGGAGTTTCAGCCGGATACGGTCGAAAACATTCCGCAGGCTGAAAGCATTGACAACGCGCGGATTTCCATTGATCTGAGTCAATACTACATCACCAATACCGGTGATCCGACTAATCTATATCATGTTGATGAGAATCAGGTCTTGTGGGGATGCGGAAGCAATCATTACGGCCAACTCGGACAGGGCATTCAGGACGAGGACTTTCATAATGAATATGTGAAAATCGCTGATAATGTCATTCATACCGATTACTCCCAGTCTGGGTTTTCCATCTATCTGACTTCAGATCATAAGCTTTATGGATTTGGAAATGCAGGAAGCGGCGCATTGCAGCAATATGATTCGTTTGACTGGGATCGGTATATAAATGCAGAGCACTACGTAATCACCCGTCCTGTCTTAATGATGGAGAATGTCGCCTATGCCCGATGTGGCAGGGATGACATTGTCTGTCTTGCCGAGAATGGTGAAGTGTGGACCTGGGGAACCATTGCAATCGAAGGCGGTTATCAGTCAACAGATGTGCTGTTCTATCCGGAACCAAGAAAAATCTTTGACGATGCGGCATTTATTACCGGAGGCTGGTTTAATCACGCGATTCTGAAATCAGATGGGACTGTATGGACCTGGGGTTATAATGCGGCCTGGAACTGCGGCGTCGATCATCCTGAGGTCGTTGATACACCCGTACGGGTGGCGGAAGATGCCTGCATGGTCTGGACAGGCAGTATGCAGTTAAATTCAGATGTTACGGACATAGGTCAGTTTGAAGGCATATATCCGCGCTTCATGGATAATACAATTGTTCAGAAATCGGACGGCTCGTATTGGATCTGCGGAGAGAATGTCGGAACAACTGAAAAGGTAGTTCATGGAGCGGAAGCGGATTATACAGTAGTCTGTTCGTATGAGTTTTTGCCTTATAATGCAAATGCTATCGAAGATGGAACATACTGCGATGATATGGGGTCTGAACTTATCATTTCGCATAATGACGGAAATACCTATTCGATAGACTTTGGTGTGTATAAAGTAGCTTATTTTGAAGACGCCATTGGCGAATATGATCCTGAGACAGGAATCTTACATTTCAGCGGGAAAGAGTTTGCAGCAGATATGGCAGATTTGGGAACGGTCTCCGCAGATATAACAATTGAAGATGATCACTTAGTGGTTACAATTACCGATTGGGCATTTGATAATTACCTTCCGAATGGTTCTATGCTGGATTTTTATAAACAGCCTGAGGAAGAGTGAAAATCGGAAGTTGAAGGAGGAACAAGTATGGAAGGCAAGATGACAAAAATTGAAAAAATAATGGCTATTTGTTCATTGTTAATCCTAATCACTGCGATTATTGTAAGAGGTGTTATAGGAGTTAATGATTCAGGAGTTTTAGTTATTCTCTCTTTTGCAGGACTCCTTATGTGGGTAATTTTTCTGATATGTGCTTTTTTTCCATCAGACTGGAGGATGACTGAAAAACAAAAGGCTAAAATCTTGAATCGAGTGGAATATCAAAATAAATATAGGAGAACTCTTATTATTATTGACGCGATTTTAGCAGTAATTTTTGCTGTTATGATAATGACATTAGGATAGGTGAGAATTCCAGTTTGTAGCATTGATTGACTAAGTGATTGACAATGAAAATGACACCGCTGAACTACTTTCTTTATGCGGTTTGTGGGAGTTCATAACATTTCGAATCCCCGATCTTGATGTTTGGAAATAGAAAAGGAAATGGGAGAAACATGGACAAGGTATATCTGGTAGGCGTGGATACGCAAAATGACAGACAATTTGAACGTTCTATGGCAGAGCTTGCAGAGCTGGCAAATGCCTGCGAGATGGAAGTAGTGGGAAGTTGTGTGCAGCACACACAGATCAATAAAGCAATTTATGTGGGACCGGGAAAACTGGAGCAGATCAGAGAAGAAGCGGAAGAACTGCAGGCAGACCTGCTTTTGTTCAATGATTCGCTGACGCCGTCCCAGCTCCGGAATATTCAGGATGATACGGGAATGGCAGTCATGGATCGTACGACGCTGATTCTGGAGATTTTTGCGTCCAGGGCAAAATCCAGAGAAGCAATGCTGCAGGTAGAGGTGGCAAGGCTGCAATATCTGCTGCCACGTCTTGTAGGACTGCATGATGCACTATCCAGACAGGGCGGAACGAGCGGCTCCATGAGCAGCAGAGGCAGCGGCGAGAAGAAGCTGGAGCTTGACAGAAGACGGGCACAGAGCCGCCTGACAGAGCTCAGGCGCGAGCTTGCCGAAATGGAAACGGAACGCCGGACACAGCAGAAGAAACGTGCAAGATCCGCGATCCCTCGCGTTGCACTGGTCGGTTATACTAATGCGGGAAAGTCGACGATCATGAACAGCATGGTCATGCGCTATCTGGGTGATGCGGAAAAAACGGTCATGGAAAAGGATATGCTGTTTGCGACATTGGATACAACAGTCCGCAGTATTACACCGAAGGAAAACAAAACGGTGCTCCTGTCCGATACGGTCGGTTTTATTGACAAGCTGCCACATGGTCTTGTCAAGGCATTCAGGTCTACACTGTCGGAGGCAGCAGGTGCAGATCTGCTTCTGCATGTGGTGGATTTTTCGGATCCTGATTACAAAGACCATATTGCCGTTACAAATGAAACGCTGGAGGAGATCGGTGCTGCGGATATTCCGGTTCTGATGGTATATAATAAGGTTGACCGGATGGAAGGAGCAAGTTACCCAAGGGCAACTGAATCGGCAGTATATATGTCCGCAAAGGAAGAGGACGGCATAACGCTTCTGGCGGATGAAGTGCTGAAACGGGTGTATGCGGGGCATGAGATCTGTCATATGTGCCTGCCTTATGCAAGAGGAGACATCTTCTCTTATTTGAAAGAACAGGCAAATGTGCTTTCGGAAAGCTATGAGGCAGATGGCATTTCAGTGACGGTGGAATGCAGTCAGGCAGATAAAGGAAGATTTGCGGAATTTCTTGTTTGACAAGTGTGCTATAATGTGTATAGCGGCATGGAAAATCCTGTGATTTTCGGTGTAAAAGATAACTATAGTAAGAAACAGAGCAAAGAAAGGTGAAGAACATGACAAAAATTGATATTGTTTCCGGATTTTTGGGAGCAGGAAAAACAACTTTGATAAAGAAACTGTTAAAAGAGGCACTGCAGGGCGAGCAGGTCGTTCTGATCGAGAATGAATTCGGTGAGATCGGTATTGACGGCGGCTTTTTAAAGGAAGCAGGCGTAGAGATCACAGAGATGAACTCAGGCTGCATCTGCTGCTCTTTGGTTGGTGACTTCGCATCAGCACTGAAGCAGGTACTGGATCAGTATCATCCTGACCGTATCCTGATCGAGCCATCCGGTGTCGGAAAGCTTTCCGATGTCATGCGTGCGGTGGAAGGTGCAACAGGAGAAGCAGGCGTACATTTGAACAGTGCGGTTGCAGTTGTGGATGCAAAGAAATGCAAGACTTATTTAAAGAATTTTGGTGAGTTCTTCGAGAACCAGATCGAGCATGCAGGCACGATCATTTTAAGCCGTACAGGTGAAATGAGCGAGGAAAAGATCAACCAGTGTATCGGACTGATCCGTCAGCATAATGAAAAGGCAGCTATTATTACAACCCCTTGGGATGAACTTGACGGCAAAAAGATCATGGAAGCCATCGAAGGTGCCAAGGATCTGGAAGCAGAGCTCCTGAAAGCTGTTATGGAAGAGCATGAGCATGAACATCATCATCACGACCATGACGATGAGTGCTGTCATCATGACCATGATCACGAGGAACATGAGCACCACCATGATCACGATCACGAGGAACATGAGCATCATCATGACCATGATCACGAAGAGCATGAACATCATCATGATCATGACGGACACTGCTGCTGCGGACATGACCACGGGCATGGACATCATCATGCAGATGAAGTATTTACAAGCTGGGGCATGGAAACACCGGACAAGTATACAAAGGAAGAATTACAAAATATGCTGGATGCATTAGAGGACAAAGAAAAATATGGCTTTATCCTGCGTGCAAAAGGTATGCTTCCGTCTGAGAACGGCTTTATCCACTTTGATTATGTACCGGGTGAGAGCGAGATCCGTGATGGCAGTGCTGAGTACACCGGTAAGATCTGTGTCATTGGCTCCGAACTGAAGGAAGATGCTTTAAAAGAGCTGTTCAGTAAATAAGCAGACAGAAATATGATAAGAAAGAGGAAAGAACTTATGATTCCTGTATATATGATTAACGGATTCTTAGACAGTGGTAAGACAGAATTTATCCAGTATACGATCGCGCAGCCTTATTTCCAGATGCGCGCAAAAACGCTTCTGATCGTATGTGAGGAAGGCGATATCGAATATGATGCGACACTTCTGAAAAAGAGCAGAACGGTCATGGAACTGATCGAGGATGAGGAAGATTTTACAGCGCAGAATTTGATCGAGCTGGAGAAAAAGCATAAACCGGCGCGTATCCTGATCGAGTTTAACGGTATGTGGAACAGCAAAAATGTAAAACTGCCATGGCACTGGAAGCTGGAACAGCAGATCACCTGTATCGACGGTTCTACATTTTCCGCCTATTTTACGAATATGAAATCTCTGCTGGCAGAACATATCCGCAAGTCCGAGCTGATCATCATGAACCGCTGTGACAATATTATTGAACAGATACCGACTTATAAGAGAAATATCAAGGCGATCAACCAGAATGCTGAAATCATCTTTGAGGATAAGAACGGCGAAGTAAATGCGACGCTCGAAGAAGATCTGCCGTTTGATGTGGGTGCAGATGTGATCGATCTGGATGATACAGGCTATGGAATCTGGTATATTGATGTGCTGGATAATATGCAGCGTTATGCCGGCAAGACGATCTCCTATGTGGGTATGGTGCTGCATCCTGAAAATTTCCCGAAGGGATATTTTGTACCGGGCAGAATGGCAATGACCTGCTGTGCAGAGGATATGGCATTTCTGGGGTATGCCTGCAAGTATGACCAGGCAGATACCTTAAAACAGAAGGAATGGGTCAAGGTAACAGCAAAGGTAGCCATTGAATACTTTGAAGATTATGGCAAGGAAGGTCCGGTGCTGCATGCTATTTCTGTGGAGAAGACAAAAGCGCCGAAGGAAGAAGTGATCAGCTTTGTGTAAGCTGTAAATAAGTCATGTAATCCGAAAGAACATGACATTTTATACAAAACAAGTGCATCATTTCCGTATAATGAGCCAAGCGACATTGGCTCATTATTTTGTTACAATAAACATAACTATTGTATGCCTATGGGAGGTTCATGTGAAAAGACGAGGAAAAAAACAAAGAAACAGGGTCCTGGCACTTGTGCTGTCTGCGGCGGTTGTGCTGACAGGCATAACAGTTCCGGGAGAAAAGACGTATGCGGCAGAAGATAAGATTGATCTGATGCCATATACACAAAAAAATGGTATATTAGCTGCGGAAGACGGAGAAGGCTCTAATAAGCCGGCTGCGGAGCTGCTGGTCAATCTGCCGGCGGATATGGATGAAAAGCAGGAGCTGGATGCGCTGGGTGTAAAGCAGCTTGTGGTAGATTTTAAGGTAAATACCTTGACAGCCTATGCAGGAGCGCAGACCGGCTGTATGGCATTTGGTATGAGCGAGGCTTATAGCTGGAAAAGTGGAGAATGGGTCAATATTGCAGCGGGAGAGAGTGCTACGGCAAAATTTGATCTGGCTTCTATGGATTGGAGTGGCTATGACAGGATCGGAAAGCTGGGACTGCAGTTTGCCAATCTGGCATCGGGCAGCACTGTAAGCTATGAAATATCAGATATTTATTTTACGACAGATACATCCGGTAATAGTGGAAGCGGCGGTGGTCAGATAACGACGGATAGAGAGGCTTCCGGAAATGTGGTTGTTACGGTAAATGCGCAGGGACAGCCGAGTAATGACTGGTCCGGTTTTGAGCTTTCTGTGGATAATCAGACCGGAAAAAGTATTTGTGACTGGGTGATTACAATGACAGTGCCGTCCGGCAGTGCAGCTAAATTCAAATGCTGGAATGCAACCTTTACCGCAGATGGCGATACGATCTATCTGTATCCGAATAAAGAAAATTCCAATGCGGTACTTGGGACAGGTAAAATGTCTGCTAACCCGCCGGGATTTGGATTTAGCAGTACATGGGTAAACGCATCGGATATTACGATCACCAATGTGGCATACAATTATGGAACACAGTCAACGATAGATTATTCCAAAGGGGATACCAATGATGAGACCGGTGGAAGCGGCGGTAGTGGCGGCGGTGCGCAGAAAGATACGACGACAGATCTGAATCTGGATATCAGCTATAATTTTGCCAAGCTATTGCAGGAATCACTTTATTTCTATGATGGAAATATGTGCGGAACAGATGTGGATGAAAACAGTGCTTTTTCCTGGAGAGGAAATTGCCATACATATGACAGCCATGTGACCTATAATGGAAAGACAGTAGATGTAAGCGGCGGCTATCATGATGCGGGCGATCATGTGAAATTCGGTCTGCCACAGGGATACGCTGCAACCGTTCTGGCACTTGGGTATTATCAGTTTGCCGATGCTTACGATGAGCTGGGACAGACGGCGCATTTTAATACGATCATGGATTACTTCTGTGATTATTTTACACGCTGTACGGTCTATAAAGAGGGGACAGATACTGTAGAAGCTTTCTGCTATCAGGTCGGAGACGGAGGCAGTGACCATGCAAAGTGGGAAGCACCCGAAGGACAGACAATAGACAGACCGGCCTTTTTTGCGACAGCTTCTAATCCGGCGACAGATGAAGTCTCTGTTGCGGTAGCAGCACTTGCATTGCAGGCGGCTAACTATAAGAAGCAGGGCGGAACAGAGGCTTTGTTAAAGAGTAAGGCTTATTTAAAGACGGCGGAAGATTTATTCACTTTTGCAAAAAAATGCAGTAATAAGCAGGTAGCAACACAGGGCGCTTCTCCGTTTTATAAGTCAAATAACTGGGAGGATGATTATTGTGCAGCAGCTGCTGCATTATATGCTGCAACGGGCAAAGAAATTTACAAACAGGAACGGGATGCATATTATGGGAAGCTTAATACGGGCTGGTGTCTGACCTGGGATAACACATGGCCGGTTGCAGCGGTTTTGAAAGAGGATTATACAGCGGTTAGTGCCTTTGCCAGCTATGGCAGTAAGAATACAAAACAAGGCTTTAAAATGATCAACGGCTGGGGTTCAGCAAGATATAATGCATCTGCACAGTTTATGGGACTGATCTATGATCAGGCAAACCAGAAGTTATCCATGACAGACGGCAATTACAGCAGCTGGGCGACCGGACAGATGAAATACCTGCTTGGAAATAATCAGGCAAAACGTTGTTTTGTAGTCGGCTATAATGAGAATGCGGCAAAATATCCGCATCACCGTGCTGCATCCAGATCAAATGATGCAGGACAGGTACGGGAAGACCATTATACATTGCTGGGAGCCCTTGTTGGCGGCCCGAGTGATGAATATGACACATACGCAGACAATCAGGCGGATTATAACTGTAATGAGGTGGCACTGGATTACAATGCAGGTCTGGTAGGTGCTGCAGCAGGACTGTATCTGCTGCATAAGGGAGAGGAAGCCTATCCGGCAGATCTTGCAACAGAGGCAGAGCTTGAGAGTATCGGAGTAGAGAAATACTACGGTACCTCATCCGGCGAATCAGAGAGTCCAAGTGAGACGCCAAGCCAAAAACCAAGCGAGCAACCAAGTGAGACGCCAAGCCCAAGTCCGACACCGAGCGAGACGCCGAGCCCAAGCCCGACACCGAGCGAGACACCGAGCCCAAGTCCGGCACCGAGCGAGACGCCAAGTCAAAAACCAAGCGAGCAACCAAGTGAGACGCCAAGCCCAAGTCCGACACCGAGTGAGACGCCAAGCCAAAAACCAAGCGAGCAACCAAGTGAGACGCCAAGCCCAAGCCCGACACCAAGTGAGACACCGAGCCCAAGCCCGACACCGAGTGAGAGTCCGAGCCCAAGCCCGGCGCCGAGTGAGACGCCAAGCCAAAAACCAAGCGAGCAACCAAGTGAATCACCGAGCCCAAGTCCGGTACCGGGTGAGAGTCCAAGCCCAAGCCCGGCACCGAGTGAGAGTCCAAGCCCAAGTCCGACACCGAGTGAGACGCCAAGCCCAAGCCCGACACCAAGCGAGACACCAAGCCCAAGCCCGGCACCGAGTGAGACGCCAAGCCAGCAGCCAAGCGAATCCCCAAGCGCAACACCTGGTCAGCGGTCAAGTGAAATGCCGGAAGATGATGTGGATGAGACGCCGGATGAGGCTGTGGAGGTCGGAGACAGCATGGATATCAGCGGTCTGGTTTATGAGATCGCGCAGATAGAGAACGGTAAAGTGTATGTCACCTTCAAGGAAGCAGATGAAGATGCGGAGGACATCACGATTCCGACTACTTTTATGGATGCAGCAGGAAGAACCTGCTATGTAAAAGAAATTGCTCCGTATGCATTTGCAAACCATAAAAAGCTGAAAAAAGTAAAGATTGCAGAGGGTATTACAAAGATCGGCAAGAAAGCGTTTTATCATTGCACGGCATTAAAGAAGGTAACACTGCCGGGTAGTCTGGTGACGATCGGAGACAGTGCATTTGAAGGTGACAGAAGCATTACTGCGATCACGATACCGAAAAATGTCAAAACGATCGGTAAAAAAGCGTTTTATAAGTGTAAGAAGCTCAAAACCGTAACGCTGAAAACGACAAAAATGAAAAAGGTTGGTGCGTCTGCATTTAAAAAGACAAAGAAAGGTATGTTGTTTAAACTGCCTAAGAAGAAAAATGCGACGTACAGAAAACTTTTGAAGAAAAAGTATGACAGCGGTGTGAGATTCAGAAAAATAAAGTAAGAGAAAAGTGAGGAAAAATATGATTGAAAAACTGAAGAAAAAATACATGGCAAACTGTATTTTTGCTATGGTTCTTCTGTGGGCGCTTGCTGCTGTATTTGTGGCGATAACATGGGATGACCTTAATGTGCTTTTTCAAAAACCATTGAAAATTGAAGATTTAAAGGCAGAGGATATACAGAAAAATGTGAAGGTTGAGGGTGACGTATATTATTTCATGGATTATTATGCCTATCAGGAAAATGATAAGGGCGGTATGACGGCCATGCAATTTATGGTTCCTGTCGGAGAGGCAGAATATATGGGTGTAAACTGCAGTGGTTCCACAATGAACCGGGCGAAAGAAAATATGGATGCTTACTGGGCGTATCTGGATGGAGACGAATCAGCAATGGACAACCTGCAGCCGGTAAAGATTTCCGGAACGATCCAGCCGCTTTCGGGTGATTATCTGACATACTTTAATGAGTTTGTAGATAGGATTGGTTTGCCGGAGGAAAGTGCGGCATTATTCCTGCCTTATGTGATCAATGACGGTGATATCGGCGAGGGAAATATGGTAACCATTATCTTCTTTATATTGCTTGCAGCAGGTGCTCTGCTCGGCGGTATTTATATGCTTGTCAGTGGGATAAAGGGCAAGAATGTAAAAGCATTGGAAGAATATTGCGAAAGAAAAGGAAACAAAGAATATATACTTTCGCAGATTGAATATTTTTATCAGATGCAGCCGGCGGTGCAGGGAATGCGCATCGGGCAGGATTATTTTATGGCTGTAAAGGGAACAAAGGTGTATTTCGCAGAGGCAGATCAGGTATTATGGGTATATGAAAATGTGGTACAGCACAGAATAAACCTTATTCCGACAGGTAAAACCTATTCTGTTGTTGTGAAGCTTTATGATGGAAGAATCTTTGACATCCCAATGAGTAGAAAGAAAGCATCACAGGAGGCATTGCAATATATTGCTGCCAACATGCCATATTTGTTTATTGGATATGATGAAGACTGGGTGGAACTGTATAATACGGAAAGAGACCGGATGCGTCAGAACGTCAGAAGCAGAAAGCAGGAGTATGAGGTAAATATGACAGGCACTGCCGGGGATATGGCATCTGCACCGGATGCGGAAATGCAGAAATTTTAAATTCGGTATTGACATTCAAAAAAAATAGTTGTAAAGTAAACACAACTTAAAAAACAAAACATAATGTAAAGAAACCGATGAGAAAGAAGAGTAGTCATTAGGAAGTTTCCCAGAGAGCTGCAGGTGGTGGGATTGCAGCAAATGGAATTTTGATGAATGGGCTTTCGAGGCTGACCTGAATCAAGTAGGAGTCAGCGGGATGCACACCCGTTATCAAGGTGACATGTATGATAGTACATGACAGAGTGGACACATTGTCAATTTGAGTGGTACCGCGATAATACTTAGTTTATTACCGTCTCAAGCATTAGCTTGAGGCGGTTTTCTTTATGTAGCGAGGTAACGAAATCAAGCGGCAGCGAAGCTGACATTTGATTTCGCCCGAGCGTACAACGAGAAAATCAAAAGCGCGAAGCGCGATTGACAGCAGAGCTGGCAGGATTTTCGAGTCTGCAGAGGTAACGAAATCAGTAAATCAACAAACTAACAAAATATTTTTCTAGGAGGAAACAAGTATGAAAAAGAAAGTAGTAGCAATGATGATGGCAGCAGTAATGGCATGTTCCTTAATGGCATGCGGCAGCACAAATGACGCAGCAGATACAACTGCGAATGAAACAGAGGCAACGGATGCGACAGAGGCAACGGATGCAACAGAGGCAACAGACACAGCAGAAGCAACAGATGCCACTGATGCAGCAACAGACGGCAAACAGTATACGATCGGTATTTCACAGTTTGCTGAGCATGGTTCTCTGGATAACTGCAGAGAAGGCTTCTTACAGGGACTTGCAGATGCAGGCATCGTGGAAGGCGAAAACCTGACAGTCATTTATGACAATGCACAGGCAGATACAGGTACAGCAAGTACGATCGCAGAAAATTATGTATCACAGGGCGTTGATATGATCTGTGGTATTGCAACACCATCTGCAATGGCAGCATACAACTCCTGCATGAATACAGATATTCCGGTTATCTATACAGCAGTTTCCGATCCGGTAGAAGCAGGTCTTGCAAATGAAGACGGTACACCGGCTGGCAATATCACAGGTACATCCGATGCACTTGCGATCAATGCACAGCTTGAAATGATCCGTGAAATGTTACCGGATGCAAAAACGATCGGTATTATTTATACAACAAGTGAAACAAACTCAGTCAGCACGATCGCAAGCTACAAAGAAGCAGCTCCGGATTACGGATTTGAAATTGTAGAAACCGGTATCAATGTAGTTGCAGACGTAGAAATGGCAGCAAAAGATTTAGCAGGAAAGGTTGACTGCATTACCAATTTGACGGATAATACAGTTGTATCTGCTTTGCAGACAGAGCTCGCAGCAGCAAAGGATGCAGGTATTCCGGTATTCGGTTCTGAAGTAGAACAGGTAAAAGCAGGCTGTGTTGCTTCCATGGGTCTCGAATATGTAGAGCTTGGTAAACAGACAGGTGCTATGGCTGCAAAGGTATTAAAGGGAGAAGCAAAGGCTTCCGAAATGAACTTTGAAGTCATCAGCGAGCCTAGCCTTTACATCAATACAAAGGCAGCAGCAGATGTAAATCTGACGATCAGTGATGATATGTTGGGAAAAGCATATCAGACATTTGATGAAATTACAGTAGAGTAAGAGGTAAGAAATGAGTTTAGTACTGAGTGTTTTCGAGCAGGGTCTGATCTATGCGATCATGGCGCTCGGACTTTATATCACCTACAAAATTTTGGATTTTCCGGATATGACAGTAGATGGCAGCTTCCCGTTGGGAGCTGCTATTACTGCTATGTTGATCACAAAGGGATGGAATCCGTTTTTGACATTGCCAATTTCTTTCGCGGCCGGTGCGGTTGCAGGTATGTTGACAGGACTGATCCATGTCAAGCTCCGTGTGCGGGATCTGTTATCCGGTATTATCATGATGACGGCGCTTTATACCGTTAATCTCCGTATTGCCGGAAAGGCAAATCTGCCAATCTACAATATGGAAAATATTTTTGATAACAAACTAGTCAATGCCATTATCCCGGAGAGCCTTTCCCAGTTTAAAACAGTTATTGTGGCATTCGTGATCACAATGATCGTGAAATACATTCTCGACTGGTATTTAAGTACCAAATCCGGTTTTATGCTGCGCGCGGTCGGCGATAATGAGACGATCGTAACAAGCCTTGGTGTGGATAAAGGATGGATCAAGATACTGGGTCTGGCGCTTGGCGACGGCTTTGCAGCACTCAGCGGCTGTATGTTTGCACAGCAGCAGCGCTACTTTGATGTTACAATGGGAACAGGTACGGTCGTGATCGGTCTTGCTTCTGTTATCATCGGAACAACCGTCTTTAAAAAGGTAACTTTCCTGCGTGTGACATCCAGTGTTGTCATTGGCTCATTGATCTATAAAGCCTGCGTTGCGGTTGCGATCCGTATGGGTATGCAGTCTACAGATCTGAAACTGATCACAGCGATCCTGTTCTTATTGATCCTTGTTGTGGGAACAGAGAGAAAGAAGAAGGTGAAGAGTACATGTTAGAGCTGCAGCATATCCATAAATTTTTTAATCCGGGTTCTGTCAATGAGATCTGCCTTTTTGATGACTTCAATCTGACAGTGAAGGACGGAGAGTTTGTTTCCGTTGTCGGCAGTAACGGTTCCGGTAAGACTTCCATGCTGAATATTATCTGTGGCAGTATTGATATTGACCACGGACAGATCTTAATAGATGGCAAAGATTATGCCGGCAAGAAGGATTTTGTCAGAAGCCGACAGATCGGTCGTGTATTTCAGGATCCTTCCAAAGGAACGTGTCCACAGATGACCATTCTGGAAAATATGTCGATTGCGGAAAATAAGGGAAAACCGTTCAATTTAACAAGAGGTGTCAATAAAGCACACATCGATTATTACCGTGAAATGCTTGCGCACTTAAATCTCGGGCTTGAAGATAAGATGCACACACCGGTAGGTGCGCTTTCCGGTGGTCAGCGTCAGGCAGTAGCACTATTAATGGCAACAATGACACCGATCGATTTTCTGATCCTGGATGAGCATACAGCAGCACTTGATCCGAAAACAGCAGAGATCATTATGCAGCTGACTGATCAGGTGGTACGGGAAAAGAAAGTCACAACGATCATGGTTACTCATAATCTGCGTTATGCGGTAGAATACGGAAGCCGTCTTCTGATGATGCATGAAGGCAAGGTCATTTTAGACAAGACCGGCGAAGAAAAGAAGAATGTGGATACGGAAGAAATCATGAAGATCTTTAACCAAATCAGTGTAGAATGTGGTAATTAACATGAAGAAAGAGACCAAAAAGGAAATTTTTTCCTGGATCTGGACGCTGGCAGTAGCGTTTGTGATCGCACTGTTTTTAAATCATTATATTATTGTCAATGCAAATGTGCCGACTGGTTCGATGGAAAATACGATCCAGCCGGGAGACCGTCTGATCGGTTTCCGCCTTTCTTACCAGAAAGAAGGACCTAAACGCGGAGATATTATTATTTTTAATTATCCGGTGGATGAGTCGGAAACATATATCAAGCGTGTGATCGGACTTCCGGGAGAAACTTTGGAGATCCGGGATGCAAAGGTCTACATTGATCACAGCGAAACGCCGCTTGATGAGCCTTATCTGAAGGAAGAATGGGTTGCCATGAATGACGGGATGATCTATGAAATCCCGGAGGATTGTTATTTTGTGATGGGAGATAACCGGAATAATTCGGCAGACGGCAGGTACTGGGCAATGGAAGCGGTTGATTATGGATTGGCGGACAGCGTAGAAGAAGCGACAGAGCAGAGGTATTGCTTTGTAAGCCGGGATCAGATACTTGGAAAAGCAATCTTCCGTTATTTTCCGAACCCCACCTTGCTGAACCAGTCGCCTTATGAGGAAGATACAGATCAATAAAAGTTGTATATCAGAAAAATAAGCCGCATGCAGTCAGCATGCGGCTTTGCTTATCTTATTGATAGAACAGATCTCTTTTTCTGCATTTCTCTTCACAGTATTTGCAGCGGTATATTTCTTTCTTCTCGTCTGCCAGTACGAAGATGTGTGGAAGCTCCTGCTCAATGGAAGTGATGCAGCGGGGGTTCCGGCATTTGATGACGTTTTTGATCTCTTTTGGCAGGCTCAGATCTCTTTTCTCAACGATCTTGCCGTCCTTGATCACATTGACGGTGATGTTATGGTCGATAAAACCGAGCACATCGATATTCAGTGTATTGATATCACACTCCACCTTCAGGATATCCTTTTTTCCTTTTTTATTGCTGCGCGCATTTTTGATGATCGCAACTGTACAATCCAGTTTATCAAGCTGGAGAAGATGATAGATCGTCAGGCTTTTGCCTGCTTCGATATGATCCAGTACAAAGCCTTCCTCAATTTTTCCTACATTTAACATGGTTGTCTCCTTCTATATATATTAATCTGTGAATACGTGGTAACATGCTTTTTTCCATGCATTTACGGTAACTATTCAGCACCCGATCCGTCATTTATGCAAGCTCAAGAAGTGTCAGGATCAGTGCCATGCGGACATAGACACCGTACTGTACCTGCTTGAAGTAAACAGCTCTCGGATCATCGTCTACTTCAACAGAAATTTCGTTGACACGCGGAAGCGGATGGAGTACAAGCATATCCGGTTTCGCAAGTTCCATTTTCTGTTTATTCAGAATATAGAAATCTTTTAATCTGACGTAATCTTCTTCGTTGAAGAAGCGTTCCTTCTGGACTCTTGTCATGTAGAGCAGATCCAGATCTGCGATCGTTTCTTCCAGACTGGTGTTTTCCTCATAAGAGATGCCCATTTCTTTGAGCATATCCGTGATATAATCCGGAACACGAAGCTCCTCCGGAGAGATAAATACAAAGTGGATATCCTCATAACGTACCAGCGCATGGATCAGGGAGTGAACGGTACGACCGAATTTCAGGTCACCACAGAGGCCGATCGTAAAATGATCGAGGCGCCCTTTCAGGCTGCGGATCGTCAGAAGGTCTGTCAGTGTCTGGGTAGGATGCTGATGTCCGCCATCACCGGCGTTGATGACCGGGATACGGGAATGTGCAGCTGCGACCATCGGCGCACCTTCCTTTGGATGGCGCATGGCACAGATATCTGCAAAGCAGGAAATAACGCGGATCGTATCGGAAACGCTTTCTCCCTTGGAAGCGGAAGAGGAACCTGCATCGGAAAAACCGATAACTTGTCCGCCAAGATTGATCATGGCACTTTCAAAACTTAAACGTGTTCTGGTACTTGGCTCATAAAAGCAGGTTGCAAGCTTCTTTCCGTCGCACTTGTGTGCGTATTTCTGAGGATTTTTTTCGATGTCTGCAGCAAGGTCAAACAGCTGCTCAAGTTCATCTGTTGTAAAATCCAGTGGACTCATTACATGTCTCATAGTTTGTTCTCCTTTAGTTGATTGTTCGGAGCAGACGCATGCAAAGCGGACTTCGTCCGCGGCGTCTGCGCAGGTCATCAGGGCTCCTCCCGCTCTGCGAGCGGGCCCTCCTCATGACATTATTTGGAACCGCAGCTCATGCAGGAGCCGCGGCTACATCATGCATCTTCAATGCATGACATTACATAAATAGAATCGAAGGGAAATGATTCTCTTCGATTCTATCAGTTTACTTATACGTTAATAAATCAGCTACAGCTTTTCTTTTTGGAGCTGCAGGGGTTTCATCCGGATATCCGACCGGGATCAGTGCTACCAGTTCTCTGTCTTCCGGGATCTCTAATAAAGAAGTGATTTTATCATTGTCAAATAATCCCATGATCACGGTGCCAAGACCTGCTTCATAGGCGGCTAAACAAAATGTCTGGCTGGCAACACCCGCATCATACATCTGCCAGGTATCTCCACGCTCTGTAGAGAAGGAACCGTCTCTTTCGTAGCCACATCTGTTTTTGATAACGGTTACAGCGATTAAAAGTGGTGCATTTTCAATAATTTTGCCATTATTTGGGAAAATAGTGGTACAGTCACGTCCGATCTTGTCTTTTAATTCGCCTTCGATCGCAATATAGCGGATCGTCTGGGAATGCTTCCAGCTTGGTGCATAAGAAGCTGCTTCGATCACGGATTCAAGCAGTGCGTGATCAACAGGATCCGGTTTATACTTTCTGATACTTCTACGTCCATAAATACATTCTTTTGCAGTCATAAGTTCCTCCTTCTGATTTGCTTTTGCCTATTATATTAGCATACCGTATTGTCACTTGCAATGCTTATCTGGGAATAAAATTGAAACAATATTGCCAGAAAAAGAGTATTATTTTGCTTACTTTATTTTAGCACTTGCAAATTGATAAAAAACTGATACAATGCAGCGAGGAAGGAAATCTGAAGCAGTGGATTTCCGGGGATGACAGAGAAAAATAAATGAGACAAAGGAGAAAATCATGGAACTGGATATGACAAAAGGAAAACCGATGGGTCTGATGCTGCGTTTCCTGATCCCGGTTGCGATCGGTAATATTTTTCAGCAGCTTTACAATACGGTAGACAGTATTATCGTAGGTCGTTTTGTCGGTGTTGGGGCTCTTGCCGCAGTAGGAAGCACAGGAACGATCATGTTTCTGATCCTCGGCTTTTTATCCGGACTGACATCAGGCTTTACGGTGCTTGTATCACAGAGATTTGGTGCGGGAGATATTAAAGGCATGAAAAGAGCAGTTGGAAATGCTGCACTTCTGGCAGTGATCGTATCAGCGGTCATGACATTCTTCAGCATGGTCTTTATGAAGCAGCTTCTGACACTGATGAATACGCCTGCGGATATTTATCAGGATGCATATGATTACATTATCGTGATCTGTGGTGGTATCTTCTGTAATGTTTTATACAATATGATGGCAGCTGTTCTGCGTGCAGTCGGAAACAGCAAAGTGCCACTGTATTTTCTGCTGGTTTCCGTTGTACTGAACTGCGGACTGGATCTGTTCCTGATCATCGTCTGGGATATGGGAGTGGCAGGCGCTGCCTGGGCAACGATCATTTCACAGGGGGTATCCGGTGTACTGTGTCTGTTTTATGTATATAAGAAAATGGAGATTTTGCATCCGGGAAAAGGAAACTGGAAGCTGGAGCATACGCTTAGCATGCAGCAGCTGGCAATCGGTATTCCGATGGCGCTGCAGTTTTCCATTACGGCGGTCGGTGCGATCATTCTGCAGAGCGCCCTGAATCTGCTTGGTTCTGTCATGGTAGCAGCTTATACCGCAGCTTCCAAGGTGGAGCAGGTTGTGACACAGCCATTCCTTGCCATGGGAGCCACAATGGCGACCTACAGTGCACAGAATATGGGGATCGCGGATATCAAACGGATCCGCAAGGGCGTCGCAGCAGCCAATCTGATGACGATCGTTTATGCTGTTGTGATCGGTGCACTTGTGGCGACAGCACTTGTTTCGGTCGTTCCTGTTTTTGTGACCGGCGACAATGTACAGGCAGTAGTCGATGCAGCGGCAGTTTATATGCGTATCAGTGGACTTTGTTATATTCCGCTTGGACTGATCTTTGTATTCCGTAATGTACTGCAGGGCGCAGGTTATGGGTTTCTGCCAATGATGGGCGGTGTTGTGGAGCTTGTCTGCCGTACGGTTTTTGCATTCCTTGCAGCATATCATCACAGCTATAAGGGTGTCTGTATTGCCAATGTCAGTGCATGGGTAGGCGCGGGCTTCTTTTTGCTGGTTGCCTACTTATATAAGATGAAACGAATTGAAACGCATTTGCAGAGACCGGAGCCGTCAATGCATGGTGTTTAAAATATATTCATAAAGAAGTCCTGTACCAAACCAACAGGGCGCATAATCCAGCCGGATCACACCGTCAATATTGAGTGGAGCCTCCGAATAATCCCACGGGCAGGCATGCTTCTTTTGGAGCAGCCTGCCCGTTATAAATTCTGTGACAAAGATACAGACGGTATAGACACTGCCCCGCAAAAGAAGCGGTTTGCCTTTTAACAGTCTGGACAAGGGCTGCAGGAGAACAGCCATTCCATAGATCGGAAACATCCAGAGGGAAGTATTGCCTTTCAGGCGGATATCATGTTTTTTCATTGTGCAGGCGGCGGTAAAAATGATCTCCAGACACCAGCCGACGACACCGCAGGTCAAGAATTTTTTTATCATACCTGCAGTATTGACAAAATAACTTTTTTTATTCCGTAAAAAATTGTATACTGGATAGGATGATGTGAAAAAGCAGCAGACAGGACGTCTGTATAGAGTGGGGAAGTATAAAAGATGAATGAAAAAGAGGCAATGGAATATATTGCATATTTAAATACACTTGGCAGTAAGCCGGGACTGACTGTAATACGGGAGCTTTTGAGAAGGGCGGGAGATCCGCAGAAGGAGCTTGCATTTATCCATATCGCAGGGACGAACGGCAAAGGATCGGTATCAGCATTTATAGCTAATATCCTGATGGCGGCGGGGTACAGAGTCGGGCGTTATAATTCACCGACGATACGTACTTATCGGGAGAGGATCTGTGTCAACAAGTCCATGATCTCGAAGACAGCATTGTGCAGGCTGTTGACACAGTTGAAAGCATGCTGTGATGAAATGGTGGCGGACGGCTTTGCACATCCGACCTCTTTTGAAGTGGAGACGGTGCTCGGCTTTCTTTATTATAAGGAAAAGAACTGTGATATGGTCGTGCTGGAAACGGGCATGGGCGGCAGGCTGGATGCGACCAATGTCATACCGGATCCGCAAAAGCTTCTGGCGGTATTTGCTTCCGTCAGCATGGATCACATGGCATTCCTGGGTGACAGCCTCGGGCAGATCGCAAAAGAAAAAGCAGGGATCATTACACAGGGCTGCAGTGTGGTAACGATGGAGCAGCGTGAGGAGGTTATGGAGGTATTTCAGAAAGTCTGTCTCGAAAAACAGGCAGTACTGACAGTCAGCAAACCGGAGACCGCTTCTTCCATTCACTATGGGCTGGAAAAACAGACCTTTTTATACAGGAATCGGTTACCGGTTACGATCCGTCTGGCAGGCAATTATCAGATCACAAATGCCCTGCTTGCCCTGCAGGCGGCAGAAATTTTGCAGCAGAAGGGATTCAGGATCACAGACCGGGCGATCTTAAAGGGCATGGAGCAGACCGCATGGCACGGAAGGTTCGAGATATTGTCCAAAAAGCCGTATTTTATCGTGGATGGCGCACATAATGAAGATGCTGCGAGAAAGCTGGCGCAGACCGTGCAATTCTATTTTACAAATAAGAAGATTATTTATATAATGGGAGTATTAAGGGACAAAGAATATGAAAAGATCGCAGAGATCATGAGTCCCTTTGCAGACAGTATCATCACGGTCACAACGCCCGGTAATCCGAGAGCGTTGTCTGCCCTTACACTGGCAGAAACTGTGGCGAAGTATCATAACCGTGTGACGGCAGCAGACAGTTTGGAGGAAGCTGTGGAGATGAGCTATCTTCTGGCAGATAAGGACAGCGTGATCCTGGCATTCGGATCGCTTTCCTATCTGGGACAGATCATGGATATTATAGACAAGATGAAAACGAAGAGAGCGTGAGAAGAATGGTAGATAAACAGAAGGTAGAGCAGGCGGTCCGGTTATTACTGGAAGGGATCGGAGAAGATGCCGAAAGAGAAGGACTGAAGGAAACACCGGCGCGGATCGCAAGGATGTATGAGGAACTGATGGCGGGAATGGACGAAGATGCTGCAGTGCATCTGTCTAAGACATTTACCTCTCAAAATACAGGCATCGTGCTGGAAAAGGATATCACCTTTTATTCCATGTGTGAGCATCATATGCTTCCTTTTTACGGAAAAGCACATGTGGCATATATCCCGGACGGGAAGGTTGTCGGGCTGAGCAAGCTGGCAAGAACAGTAGAGGTATTTGCCAGAAGGCTGCAGCTGCAGGAGCAGCTGACGGATCAGATCGCAGATGCCCTGATGGATGAGCTTGGCGTCAAAGGTGCCATGGTCATGGTACAGGCAGAGCATATGTGCATGACGATGCGTGGGATCAAGAAGCCGGGCAGCCAGACAGTGAGCATTGCCACAAGAGGCTGTTTTACAGACAATGAAGTACTGCAGAATACATTTTTCCAGATGCTGCACAGCTAAGCGGTGGATATAACGGGAAAGGATGATGCAGTAATTATGGAACAGAAAAAAACAGAGCGTATCAACCGGATTTTAACGCATCCTTCTTATATAGAATATGTTTCCCAAAACGCTGAAAAGGAGCAGGACAGGGTGTTCTGCCATCATGATATGGGGCATTTTCTGGACGTAGCAAGGCTGGCTGAGATCCTGAACCTGACAGAAGCGTACGGACAGGATGCAGAGCTGATCTATGCAGCAGCGCTATTGCATGACATCGGAAGGCATATCCAGTATGAAACGGGTGAAGATCATGCACTGGTCAGTGCACGGATGGCACCGGCTATTTTAAAAGACTGCGGGTTTATGCAGGAAGAGTCGGAGCAGATCGTATCGGCGATCGCTACCCACAGACTGGCAGAGGTACGCGACAAAAAAGATTTAAACGGATTGTTATACAGGGCTGATAAGCTGAGCCGTCCCTGCTATTGCTGCAAACAGGAAAGTGCATGCAACTGGAAGGGCGATAAGAAAAACAGACAGCTCATCTGGTAGTATATAAAAACTGCAACAGAAGCGGCGGGATGAATAATTGTAGTAAAGACAGATAAACGGCAGGTTATGCAGGAGGAAACGACGGAAATGATTATCGGAAATAAGACATTTGACACACAGCGCGAAGCATACATTATGGGCATTTTGAATGTCACTCCTGATTCCTTTTCAGATGGTGGGAAGTTTAATACATTGGATGCGGCGCTCAGACAGACAGAGCGCATGGTAGAGGAAGGTGCAGCGATCATAGATATTGGTGGCGAATCAACAAGACCGGGCTATACAAAGCTTTCCGATGAAGAGGAGCTTTCCCGTGTCCTGCCTGTGATCGAGGCAGTCAAGAAGCGGTTTGATGTACCGGTTTCTCTTGATACATACAAATCCGGTGTGGCAAGAGAGGGCTTGCGGGCAGGTGCAGATATGATCAATGATATCTGGGGACTGCAATACGATCCTGCCATGGCAAAGGTGATCGCAGACGCAGACGCGGCCTGCTGTCTGATGCATAACAGAAAGAATACGGACTATCAGGACTTTATGAAGGATGTGCTGATGGATCTGGAAAACTCGCTGGAGCTGGCAAAAAATGCGGGGATTTCCTATGATAAGATCATGATCGATCCGGGTGTCGGTTTCGCAAAATCTTATGAGCAGAACCTGACGGTTATTAAAAATGTGAGTGAGCTGCACAGTCTGGGGCTTCCGGTCCTGATGGCGGCAAGCAGAAAATCAGTTGTCGGACTGACACTGGATCTGCCAAAGGATGAGAGACTGGAAGGTACGATCGCGATCACGGTAGCGGCAGTTCTTTCCGGCTGCAGCTTTATCCGGGTGCATGATGTAAAGGAAAACCTGCGTGCCATGCGGATGGCAAAGGCAATTTTGCAGGCGGAATAGAAAGAGGATTCCATGGATTATATTACGATCAAAAATCTGAAAATATTTGCACATCACGGTGTGTTTGCGCAGGAAACGGAAAATGGGCAGAATTTTTATGTGAATGCAAAGCTCTATGTGGATATGGAGCGGGCAGGCACGACAGATGCACTGGATGATGCGGTCAATTACGGAGAGGTCTGTCTGTTTCTGGAGGGCTTCTTAAAAGAGCATACCTATAAGCTGCTGGAAAAGGCGGTAACAGAGACAATGCAGGCGGTTCTGGTGCAGTTTCCGGCAGTTAACGGACTGGAACTGGAGCTTAGTAAGCCACAGGCACCAATTCCGCTTTCGTTTGAAACGGTATCCGTGACAAGATCCCTGTTCTGGCATAAGGTGTATCTGGGGATCGGTTCTAATCTGGGTGATAAAAAGGAATTTCTGGGTCAGGCGGTTGAAAAATTGAAGCTCGATCAGGCGTTCCGGAAGCTGCGGACTTCAGACTGGATCGTGACAGAGCCTTATGGCGGTGTGGAGCAGGATGATTTCTTAAACGGTGCGATCGAAGCGGAAACATTCCTCTCGCCGGATGCACTGCTTCATAAGCTGCATGAGATAGAGCAGGAGGCGGGAAGAGAGAGAAAGATCCATTGGGGACCGCGGACGCTGGATCTGGATATTTTACTGTACGATCATGAGATCATAGATACAGAAAAACTGACGATCCCGCATATTGATATGCAAAACCGCCAGTTTGTATTGGAACCGCTTTCACAGTTAGCACCGGCTTACATGCATCCGGTGCTGCATAAGACGATCAGTCAATTGCTTGCAGAGCTGCTGCCTTAGCAGCATCAAAGGTCATGACAGATATCGGACCATAGGTGCTGGTCTGATAAACCGGTGTATCAGCGCCGAAGCTGTGAAAATAAACGTAAGATGAGGTAACATTGATATCACTGTAGTTACCTTCTGCTACAATTTCAGGATTACTGCCATCGATGCCCATGCGCATAAGAGCAGGAGAAGAAGGATCATTTTTCTGATAGTATACATAGCTGCCCGCTACATTAAACAGATCCACGCGGTCGGTTGTCAGAACCGTATTACTGCCATCTGTCAGATCATAGCGGCAAAGCTGATAATTATTTTCCGTATCCAGATAATAGATGGAACTGCCGGATAAGGTCGGATACCACATGTTGTACTCAAGCAATGTCTGAACGGTGCCTGACTGTGTATCATAGCTGTAAAGGTAATGATCCTCTGTAGTACCGTTATAATAGATCACACCACTTGCGGCACTTGCCGGATTTACCAGATATTCCGCAACAGCTCTTGCATCGGACTTATCGGTATTTACAGCATAAAGCTGCAATGTTTTGGCATTGTCAACCGCTTTCTCATAATAGAGAGTATTACCGATCAAATTCAGCGTATTACAGCTGGAGCGGTCCAGACAGGTAATATTTTTACCATTTGTTTTGCAGCGGTAAATACCGGACATATGGATCAGAAAACCAAGACCGGAGGCTTTGGAGGCTTCCTTTTGGTAATAGTACAGATAATTGCCGCCTTTATTCAGGAAGGCAAGGGAAGACTGCCCAAGCTTGGTAATCTCTGTCTGATCAGGATTCATACTGTAAAGCGTATAATCATCGTAGGCATTTGCAAAATAAACCTTATTATCTGCCTCACAGAAATAACCGCCATTATTCAGGTTTCCGGCGGTATTTCCGACTGTATCGGAAGAATTCTGCGGAAGCTTTGTGGCAAGTCGGGATAAGAATGTCAGCCCGAAGATCAGTATCAGTATAATGGAAATGGTAATGATCACAGTTTTTTTACCGTTCATAATAACATCCCTTTCATAACATATTTATTTTCTGACTTCATTATAGCAGATGAAGGCGGAAAATAAAATCGCACAGAATATGTTTTCGTGCAGGAAAGAGCAGGGAAGGGAAAAAATAAAATTTTACATAGAGATCGGCTCGATTTTACATAGAACTGATAGCATAGAAAATACAAAATCGTGTATAGTAAACGGAATGGAGGAAACACAATGGATCTCGGTATATTAAGAGATGAGATTGATGAGATCGACGGAAAGATCGTGGATCTGTATGAAAAACGAATGGATATCTGCAAGCAGGTGGCAGAGTATAAGATCGAAACCGGAAAAAAGGTGTTTGACAGAACGCGTGAGGAAGAAAAGATCAGAAAGGTAAAATCCCAGACACATAATGAGTTTAACAGCCATGGTGTGGAAGAACTGTTTGAGCAGATCATGTCCATGAGCAGAAAGCTGCAGTATCAGATGCTGGCAGAAAAAGGAAGCCTTGGGAAACTTCCGTTCATTGGTGTCGATGAACTGGATACGCAAAAGGCAAGAGTTGTTTTTCAGGGAGCGGAAGGTGCCTATTCGCAGGCTGCCATGGATAAATATTTCGGAGAATCCGTCAATAGTTTTCATGTGGAGACATTCCGGGATGCGATGAGTGCGATCGATGAAGGAAGTGCGGATTTTGCTGTTCTGCCGATTGAAAATTCCACAGCGGGTATGGTCAGTGAGATTTATGATCTGCTGGTAGAGTTTGAAAACTATATTGTCGGTGAGCAGATTATCAAAATTGAACATTGTCTGCTTGGTCTGCCGGGAACGGATCTGTCCGAAGTCAAAACAGTATATTCCCATCCGCAGTCCCTGATGCAGAGCGCACGTTTCCTGCAGGGGTATGACTGGCGTCAGATCAGCATGCAGAACAATGCGTTTGCCGCACAGAAGGTAAAAAATGATGGAGATAAGACGCAGGTAGCGGTCGCCAGTGAATATGCGGGCAAGATCTACGGATTGGAAGTACTGCAGAAGGGAATTAACCAGGCGGAAAATAATTCAACCCGTTTTATCATTGTGACAAATCAGAAGATCTTCCGGAAAGATGCACACAAGATCAGCATCTGCTTTGAGGTACCTCATCAGAGCGGATCCCTGTATCATATGCTGTCCCATTTCATCTATAATAATCTGAATATGTGCAAGATTGAAAGCCGCCCGATCGAGGATCGCACATGGGAATACCGGTTTTTTGTGGACTTTGAAGGAAATCTGGCAGACAGTGCTGTGAAGAATGCACTACGCGGTCTGCGGGACGAAGCAAGAAATATGAAGATCCTTGGTAATTATTAATATTGTATGTTTACTGCATTTGTAAAATGATACAAAGGAGATTGAGAACGTGGCACTGAAAACATTTGCTGCTATTGATGTCGGTTCTTTTGAACTGGCAATGAAAATTTTTGAAATATCACCCAGAGCGGGGCTTAGAGAAATCGATGATATCAGACACCGGATCGATCTGGGTACGGATACCTACACGACCGGCAAGATCAGCAATGAGCGGATCAACGAGTTGTGTGAGGTGTTAAAAGAATTTAAAGAGATCATGCGTACTTATAAGGTGAACGCTTACAGAGCCTATGCAACGAGTGCGCTCCGGGAGACGGAAAACAGGCTGATCATTCTGGATATGATAAAGAACCGGACAGGACTGGATATAGAAGTACTCAGTAATTCCGAACAGCGCTTCCTGGATTATAAGGCGATCGCTTCCAAGGGCGAAGGCTTCCAGAAGATCATTGAAAAGGGGACTGCGATCGTGGATATCGGCGGAGGCAGTGTACAGATTTCTCTGTTTGACAATGACTCCCTGATCACAACGCAGAACATCAGACTCGGTGTGTTGCGTATGCGTGAGCGGATTCTTTCCATGCAGGTAAAACCATCCCAATATGAAAAGCTGATCGAAGAGATCGTGGACAATCAACTGGAGATTTTGAAAAAAATGTACTTTAAAGACCGGGTGATCGATAACATTATTGTTGTGGATGATTATCTTTCTCCGGTGATGCAGAATCCGGCTGTGTGTGCAGGCGGCGGCTATATGACAAGAGAGGATTGTATAGCTCTTGCAGGTCAGCTGCAGGGCAAAAACAAAGCGGAGATCGCCAAAAAGCTAGGGATCAGTGAAGAAAAGGTATTTCTGCTGTTTAACAGTGTTGTGCTGATGAAACGGGTGATCGAATGCATGAATGCAAAGCTGTTGTGGGCACCCGGTGTGACGCTGTGTGACGGTATGGTTTACGAGTATGCAGAGGGTAACAAACTGATCAGCCCGGAGCATGATTTTGAAAGGGATATCCTTGCCTGTGTTGCCAATATCAGCAAGCGGTACATGGGCAGTAAAAAACGCAGTGAATCAGTGGAGAATATTGCGCTGACGATCTTTGACAGTATGAAGAAGATCCACGGGCTTGGCAAAAGAGAGCGTCTGCTATTGCAGATCGCCGCAAAGCTGTATGACTGCGGAAAATATATCAGTATGACAAGTGTGGGAGAATGCTCCTACAGTATTATTATGGCAACGGAGATCATCGGACTGTCGCATCTGGAGCGTGAAATGGTTGCCAATATCGTAAAATACAACCGGATCGATTTTCCGTATTATCACGAAAACGGAGAGCAGCTTGGCATGGATCTTGCCTCTTATCTGAAGGTGGCAAAGCTGACAGCGATCCTGAAGCTGTCAAACGGGCTTGACCGGAGCCACAAGCAGAAGTTCAAGACGATCAAAGCAACGCTGCATGAACAGGAGCAGGAACTTGTACTTTCCGTAGACACGGCGGCTGATATTACACTGGAAAAGGGATTGATCAAACCAAAGGCGCAGTTCTTTGAAGAAGTATATTCGATCCGGCCGGTCATCAGACAGAAGCGTAATTACGGAAAACAATAATGGAGGCATAACATGGGAGAAAAATCAGAAAAGCTGTTTCGTAATCCGGCTTATTATACAAACAGAGAATTGAGCTGGCTGCAGTTTGATAACAGAATATTAGGGGAGGCAAGGGATAAGAGTATTCCGTTGTTTGAACGGTTGAAATTTTTGAGTATCACAGCCTCCAATCTGGATGAATTTTTCATGGTGCGTGTGGCATCCCTGAAAGACATGGTGCATGCAGGTTATGAGAAAAAAGATATTGCGGGCATGACGCCACAGCAGCAGTTAAAGGCACTCAACACAGAGACACATGAGCTTGTAAATATGCAGTACTCCACGTATAACAGAAGTCTTTTGCCGCAGCTGAGCAGCAACGGACTGCATATCATTACGCAGCATGAAAAGCTGACGAAAAAGCAGGAAGAGTATCTGAACCGTTATTTTGAAGATGAGGTATATCCGGTTCTGACGCCGATGGCAGTGGACAGTTCCCGCCCGTTCCCGCTGATCCGCAATAAATCACTGAATATCGGCGCCCTGGTACGGAAAAAGGGTGAGGAAAAGGCAGAGATCGAATTTGCTACCGTACAGGTTCCTTCCGTTTTGCCGCGTATCATCCAGCTTCCGCAGGAAATCGGTGAAAAGAGTGCGACGGCGACAGTTATCTTACTGGAAGAAGTGATCGAGCATAATATCGATCAGTTGTTCCTGAATTATGATGTGATCTGTGCGCATCCGTTCCGTATTATGCGTAATGCGGATCTTTCCATTGATGAGGATGAAGCAGCCGATCTGTTAAAGGAGATCGAAAAGCAGCTCAAGAAAAGACAGTGGGGAGAAGCAATCCGTCTGGAAGTAGAGGATGGCATTGACAAACGCCTGTTAAAGATCATCAAAAATGAATTAAAACTTTCTGAAGAGGATATTTATTATATTCCGGGGCCTCTGGATCTGACCTTCCTGATGAAGATGTATGGCATGGACGGCTTTGACGCCTTGAAGGTACCGAAGTATACGCCGCAGCCGGTCAAAGAATTACCGGCAGATGCAGATATTTTTGAAGAGATCCAAAAGCATGATATCCTGCTGCATCATCCATACCAGACCTTTGAGCCGGTCGTGGATTTTGTCAGAAAAGCGGCAAGAGATCCGCAGGTACTTGCAATCAAGCAGACACTTTACAGAGTCAGCGGTAACTCACCGATCATCAAAGCACTTGCACAGGCGGCAGAAAACGGAAAACAGGTTTCTGTTCTTGTGGAATTAAAGGCAAGATTTGATGAGGAAAATAACATTGTCTGGGCGAAGATGCTGGAAAAAGCAGGCTGTCACGTTATCTACGGACTGGTAGGTCTGAAAACACATTCCAAGATCACACTGGTTGTCAGAAGAGAAGAGGACGGAATCCGCAGATATGTACATTTAGGCACAGGTAACTATAATGACGCGACTGCAAAGCTGTATACCGATACAGGACTTCTGACCTGTCAGGAGGCGATCGGGGAAGATGCAACAGCCGTATTCAATATGCTTTCCGGTTATTCCGAGCCAAAGAGCTGGAATAAGCTGGCACTGGCACCGCTCTGGCTGAAGGATAAATTCTTATATCTGATCGGCAGAGAAGCGGAAAATGCAAAGGCAGGAGAGAAGGCGCATATTGTTGCAAAGATGAATTCCTTATGTGACAGAGATATCATCGAGGCACTTTACAAGGCAAGTGCAGCAGGCGTAAAGATCGAGCTGATCGTCCGTGGTATCTGCTGTCTGAAGGTAGGCATTCCGGGCGTCAGTGAGAATATCACAGTACGTTCGATCGTCGGAAACTTCCTGGAGCATGCCCGTATTTATTATTTTGAAAATGCAGGAAGTCCGGAGGTATATATGTCAAGTGCCGACTGGATGCCAAGAAATCTGGAACGCCGTGTGGAGATCCTGTTCCCGGTAGAACAGGAAGATCTGAAGGAAAAAGCAATCCATATCCTGCGCGTCCAGCTTGCGGATACGTTGAAGGCGCATGTGATGCAGGCGGACGGCAGCTACGAAAAAATAGATAAGAGAGGCAAAAAGCTGATCTGTGCACAGGATACCTTCTGTGAGGAAGCGATCCGCGAAGCAGAGGAAGCAAAAGCCAAGGATGATCCGGCAAAGGACAGAGTATTTATCCCGGAAAAGAGCCGGATCATACAGGAGGACGAATGAAAAAAGCAGTGATCTTTGACCTGGACGGTACATTAACAAATACTTTAAAATCATTATGGAAGTCGACTAATATGGCACTTGCGACTGCAGGGCTGCCACCGCACGAGATCGACAGCTATAAGTATTTTGCGGGAAACGGGGCAAAAGAACTGATCCGCAAGAGCCTGATCGCGGACGGTGATACGGAGCTTGCGCATTTTGACAGTGTGATGGAGGCGTATAACCGTATCTTTGAAGAATACTGCATGTATGAGGTAAAGCCTTATGATGGGATACCGGAGCTTTTGAAAGCCCTGAAAGAAAAGGGACTGCATCTGGCAGTGAACTCCAACAAACCGCAGCCGCGTACAGTAGATGTGGTGGAGGAGATCTTCGGAAAAGACATCTTTGACCTTCTTGTCGGACAATGCGAGGAACGCAAGAGAAAACCTGCGCCGGACGGCGTAAATTATATTCTGGAACAGCTGCATCTGAATAAGGAAGATGTACTTTATATCGGTGATACCTGTACGGATATGCAGACCGGCAAAAGTGCGGGCGTGTTTACCGTGGGAGCACTCTGGGGCTTCCGTGACAGACAGGAACTTGTTGAAAACCATGCAGATGCCATTATTGAAAAGCCGCTGGAGCTTTTGCAGTATATTGATCGGTAGAGCTGTAAGGAGAAAGAATAAGAACATGGAGAAAGAAATAAAACATGCCGGGATCAAACTGATCGCAACGGATGTAGACGGTACTTTAGTGAAAGATTCTTCCAGAGAGGTATCGCAGGAAGTGATCGGGACCATTCAGCAGCTTGTGGACAAGGGGTATTACTTTATGATCGCAAGCGGCAGGCAGTATGGCAGCATTCGTAAGATGTTTGCACCGGTTAACCGAAATCTGCTTTACATTGCAGAGAATGGCGCACATATTATCAAAGACGGACAAAATTATGCAGTGACAAAGATGAAACGGGAAGATGTGACAGCAATCATGGCACAGCTCCGTGGCTTTTATCCGGAAGGGTGTCATGTTGTGGCATCAACGGATCATGGCTGCTTCCTGGAGAGTAAGGATGAGGATTTCATACATCTGATCCGCGATGCATACAGAAATGATGTGACATTGACAGACGATATTCTGACGCATGATGTGGATATTGTGAAGCTGGCGATCTATAAAAAGGGCAGTATCCGCGAGATCGGAGAGAAGACTCTTGTGCCCGCATGGAAGGATAAGGTAAAAGTCTGCATGGCGGGAGAAGAATGGGTTGACTTCATGGATGCTTCGGTGGATAAAGGAAATGCCATGAAAGTAGTGCAGGAAGGGCTGGGTATCACGCCGCAGGAAACGATGGTATTCGGTGATAACGAAAATGATATCGGACTTCTGAAATCGGCGGCTTACAGTTATGCGGTGGAAAATGCCAAGGAGATCGTAAAGGCGGCAGCAGCATATACATGCCCGCCCTATTGGGAGAATGGTGTGCTTTCCGTCCTGAAAACATTATTATAACTTGGATTAAGTTCTGCTGCGGATTTTTGAATCGGAAGTAATAACAGGACAGCAGGGAACGCTGGTCAGTAAAAATGATTAAATGGATCAATAAGAAGGGAGAAGGATCATGCCTGAATTTGATGAAAAAGTATTGGATGTATTTTTAGAGAAGCAGTTACAGCTGTTTCCGGAAGAAGTGGCAACGACAAGAGAGGAAGCGAAAGATTTTCTGGATGAGTGTATGGCGGTTGTGGTAAAAGGAGCCAAAGAAGTCTGGACCTACTTTGATGAGGAAGGGGTAGACATTTCAGAAATGAATGAAGTGGATATTTTAGATGCGGATGAAGTGTTTGCCATCGGTGATGGACGTTTCCTGATCGTAGAGGCATAAAAGGTGTATTGCCTTAAGAAAACTTTAAGAAAAAATACCACTGCAAGTGTTTTTGAATCATTGACGCACCCAGATATTGTGGTATAGTAATAATAAGGGTTTTTGATTGTGAAAATGAAAGGAGAATATCATGAAAAAACGTTTATTATGCGCGTTGCTTGCAGCAGCAATGTGTTTTGGCGAAACGCTTTCTGCTTCTGCGGTTACGGTTTCTACAAATGACGTGGAAATGGAACAGACAGGAACAATATCTGAAAATACGACTGAGGTGGATGCAGAGAAAGAGGCTGCTACCATTTATCCGGATGGAAAAGTTCCTACCAAGTTCCCCAAGGGACAAGGCTATGAATTGAAAATGTATGTAACACCTGAAACAAAATATTCAGTTGCAGTATATGATGCCAAAAATGAAATGGTATCTTATACAATGGGAATTTCTGCGAAAGCACCTTTTGGGCAGGAGGGAGAAGTTCTCGAAACAGTAAAGCTTGAGTTTGATAAGCTGGAAGTAGGAAATTATGAATTGAAGTATTGGATTGGCGGATTAGACAGCGCTAATGCATCAACTGCACAGGGTAAAACAATTTATGTGCGGAAATCAATTCTGAAAAAGGAAAATGAGAATATTACCGAAGTCACGGTTTCAAAGGCTGTTTATACGGGAAAATCGGTAAAACCGGTTGTTAAGATCGTAGAAACAGATGGCGATAATACATATACTCTGATAGAAGGAAAAGATTTTTCTTATGAGGTAACATCTGCAAATAAAAAAGAAATGGGTACTGCAACTGTCACGATCATAGGTATGAATGATTATATGGGAACGATGACAGCAGACTTCGATATCACTCCACAGGCGCCGGCGATCACTGGTGCTGTATGTACAGGCTTTAACAGTGCCAAGATCACATGGAATGCGGTAGCCAATGCAAACGGTTATATTTTGGAAAGAAAGACCGGTACCGGTAATTTTGCACAGGTTGCAACGCTTGCATCCGGGGTAACATTTTATGAAGATACCACAGGACTTGTAACGGGTGAAACATACTATTACAGAATCGTGGCAAAAGCAGATTCCAAGACAAATGCAAACCAGTATGTGGAAAGTGAAAGAAATGAGAACGGTGTGGCAGTAAAGATCACCCCATCTTCTCCAAAGCTTATCTCACTGGAGAGTACTTCCTACAATAAGCTGAAGCTTACATGGAATACAGTAAACGGAGCGACAGGATATCTGGTATACCAGATTCTGGCAGACGGCTCTTATAAGCAGGTAAAGACAGTAGCACAGCCAGCAGCAGGCACACAGGCAAGCGCTACAATGACAAAGCTGAAAGCCGGACAGAAATATCGTTATACGGTAAAAGCATATACACTGGCAGCAAACAGTGTGACAAAGATTGTCAGCGGCTGTGATACAACAGGACTTTCCGCAAAGGCAAAGCCTGCAACACCGGCTGTTACATCTGTGAAAGCAACAGATTATAATAAGATCACCGTAAAATGGAAAAAGGTAACAAAGGCTTATGGGTATTATATTTACCGTAAAGTAGCAGACGATGAAGATGCTTCATGGAAGCGTATCAAGAAAGTGAAATATGGCAGCACAACAAGCTATGTGGATACGAAGGCAGAGACAGGTGTGAAATACATCTATGCTGTGAAAGCATACACAAGAGTAAATGGCAAGAATGTATTCAGTGATATGAACAGATCTGAAAAGAATGCCAAGGTTGTCAGAGCCGTTCCGAAAAAGCCAACTATTAAGCTGACCCAGTGGGGACGCAGTATTGATGTGGATATCAATAAGGTAGCAGGTGCTGACGGATATGTAATTTATCGTAAAGTAGGTAACGGTAAATACAAGAAGATCGGTACAATCGACGTAAAGAAGAATGCGGACTTTACAACCTATAAAGATGCAACAGTATCTTATGCAAAGACGTATTCTTACTATGTAAGAGCTTACAAGCAGACAGATGAAAGCCGCGTGATGAGTGCTAAGAGTAAAGCACTTACACTGACAACAAGGTAAAAATAAGAAAAGTAAATGGAAAAAAGCGCCGGGAAAATGTGAAAACATTTTTCTGACGCTTTTTCCATTGTGTATATATATGACACCTTTTGCCGTTTATATCGTGATATAGGGTTATTTGCTCAAATATTGTTTCATGCCGGCAAGTATCTCATAGGGTACATACAGCTTTCCGTAGCCGTTACCCAAGGATAATCCGGGTTTGGCAGCACCGTGGAAATCAGAACCGCCGGATAAGAGCAATTCATATTTTGCGGCAAGCTTTCTGATCTGTCGTTCCTCCGCGGCATTGTAAGTGGAATAAATGGCCTCAATGCCTGCAAGCCCTTCCTGTTTTAGTGTGGCAACCAGTTTGTCCAGTCTTTCGTCCGACATATGATACAGGATCGGATGTGCCAGGATCGGAACGCCACCACTTTGCAGGATCAGATGCACAGCCTGCATGGGTGTTACCTTTTCTCTGGGAATATAGCAGGGAGCATGATCGCCGACATAGCGGTCGAATGCTTCCGGAAGCCCTTTGACATAGCCATGCGCCAGCAGAAAGCGGGCATAATGGGCTCTTGTCAGTACGGAGCCGGGATACTCGGCAAGGAGCTGTTCATAGGTAATATCTACGCCATGCTCCTGCAGCTTTTTGCACATTTTTCGGTTGCGCAGATCGCGTGAATTCTGGAAGTCTTTCAGATAATGCTGAAAGTGTTCTTCCGTATAGTCGATATAAAGTCCGACGACATGGATATCTCTGCCTTCATATTCGGTAGAAAATTCAATACCGGGAATGACCTCGATATCCTTATCTGCTGCATAAGCAAGTGCATCAGCAAGTCCGTCTGTTGTATCATGATCGGTCAGAGCGAAAGCAGCCAGTCCCTTCTCAAGTGCCATATCAACAAGGGCAGAAGGCGTTTCACTTCCGTCGGATCTGTTAGAATGTACATGCAGATCGACCGGACGTGTTTCGTCCGGTCGGATAGTAAGATTTCTTATCATATTAATTATCATCTTCCTCTTTTTCAGCTGTGTATACAGTACGTTTACGAGCCATTTCATCACTTTCCAGATATTCGTCATAGGTGGTGATCTTATCGATCAGACTGCCATCCGGCAGGATCTCCATGATACGATTGGCTGTTGTCTGTACAAACTGGTGGTCGTGGCAGGCAAAAAGCTCAACACCGCCGAATTTGATCAGTCCGTTGTTCAGTGCTGTGATGGACTCCATATCCAGATGGTTGGTAGGCTCATCTAAGATCAGGCAGTTTGCACCGGAGATCATCATTTTAGAAAGCAGGCAGCGTACTTTTTCGCCACCGGATAATACCTTGACTTTCTTTACGCCGTCTTCTCCGGCAAACAGCATACGGCCGAGGAAACCACGGACATAGGTCACATCCTTCACAGGAGAGTAGCCCATCAGCCAGTCAACAATAGTCAGATCATTGTCGAATTCCGCTGTATTATCTTTCGGGAAGTAAGCCTGTGAAGTGGTAACACCCCATTTGATCGTACCTTCATCCGGTTCCAGTTCGCCGACAAGAATCTTGAATAAAGTTGTCTTTGCAAGCTCGTTACTGCCCACAAAAGCAATTTTATCATCATGACCGACATTGAAGGAAATATGATCGAGTACCTTTTCTCCATTGATCGTTTTGGAAAGATTTTCAACAAATAATACTTCATTACCGATCTCGCGGTCAGGTCTGAAATCGATGTACGGATATTTTCTGCTGGAAGGCTTGATTTCATCCAGTTCAATTTTTTCCAGTGCTTTCTTACGGGATGTAGCCTGTTTGGATTTGGAAGCGTTAGCAGAGAAACGGGAAATGAATTCCTGCAGTTCCTTGATCTTTTCTTCTTTCTTTTTGTTGGCTTCCTTCATCTGCTTGACAAGTAACTGGCTGGATTCATACCAGAAGTCATAGTTACCGGCATATAACTGAATTTTACCATAGTCGATATCTGCGATATGGGTGCAGACTTTATTTAAGAAATAACGGTCATGGGAAACAACGATAACCGTATTTTCAAATTCGATCAAAAATTCTTCCAGCCATGCGATCGCATCCAGATCCAGATGGTTGGTAGGCTCATCCAGAAGCAGGATATCCGGGTTACCGAACAATGCTTTGGCAAGCAATACCTTGACCTTATCGTTACCGCCGAGATCGCTCATCATCGTGTAGTGCAGTTCGGAACCGATCCCGAGACCGTTTAAAAGCATAGCTGCGTTAGTTTCAGCATCCCAGCCGTCCATTTCGGCAAATTCACCTTCCAGCTCACTGGCACGGATACCGTCTTCGTCGGTAAAGTCTTCTTTTGCATAGATGGCTTCTTTTTCCTTCATGATCTCATATAAGCGGGCATTTCCCATGATGACAACATCCATAACCGGATAGGCATCATATTTGAAGTGATCCTGCTCTAAGACAGAAAGACGCTGCCCGGGTGTGATGATGACTTCGCCATTGGTTGTCTCAAGCTGACCGGACAGGATCTTCAGGAAAGTGGATTTACCTGCACCGTTGGCACCGATCAGACCATAACAGTTTCCCTCTGTAAACTTGATATTGACATCCTCGAAAAGAGCCTTCTTTCCGATTCGTAAAGTGACATTACTTGCTTGTATCATGTGAAACCTCCTAATTTGATCTCCTGTTTATATTTTTTCTCATACAAAGTCTATTCTATAAGAAAAAATGTGTTTTGTACAGCATTATTGATAAAAGCAGCAGGTAAAATCTGTATAAATTTCCCAAGGAAGGAAATAATAGAGATACAGTGTAGCGAAACTGTGCAAAAAAATATAGTGACAGAATGAGAAATGGGGAAATATAAAATGACAGCATATCAGAAAATTGATTTTCATACACATTTGGAATCAGGAAGACAGGCTGAAGAGCTTCTGTCATCCATGCAGCAGACGGATGTAACACTTTCTGTGATACTGCCGGTTGTGACAAGCCCGGAACAGTTTCAGCGCATAAATAATCATGCAGCGGAAATAAACAGGACTTATCCTGGAAGACTGCTTTCTTTTGGCAGTATCCATCCGCTATCACAGCAGTATAAACAGGAACTGAATTATATCAGGTCACTGGGGCTCCCGGGAATCAAACTACATCCGGACAGGCAGAAAACGGCAATAGATCATAAAGGATATCTGCATATCATAGATTATGCATCAGAGCTGGGACTCGTTATTGTGGTACATGCAGGCATTTCTTCCGGGCAGCAGCTGCCTGTGCATTGCCCGCCGCAGCTTGCAGCCCTTATGTTGGAAGAGGTGCGGCCGCAAGGACTTGTGTTAACACATATGGGAGGATTTAAACAGTGGAGTCTGGTAGAAGAAACTTTGATCGGAAGACCGGTTTATCTGGATTGTGCGGGCTGTTCTGACCAGATGCCGAAAGAACAGCTGGAGAGAATCGTAAACAGGCATGGAAGTGATAAGATTTTATTTGCGTCGGATTTCCCGCAGGGAAACATAAGAGATGAGATAGAATGGATAGAAAGCAGCAGCCTGACGCGGGCTCAGAAGCAGAATATTTATATGAAAAATGCATGTAAATTGTTACATCTACATGCATTGTAAAAGCTTTGAAACCAGATGGCAGGGATCAGGATACGACCTGATTTTTGCCATTATTTTTACCGATATACAGATTGTTGTCAGCTAACTGGATCAGTTTATTGATCTTAAATCCGGGAATATAAGAGGCAACCCCGAAGGTCATGGTAACGGATACCTCTGTGCCTTCTTCCGTAACATATGCCTGCTCGATCGATGCACGGATCTTTTCGGCAAGTGCAGTCGCAACTGTTTCTGTCCCATTGATCAGAAGAAGGATCTCCTCTCCGCCCCAACGGCAGATACAGTCTTCCGACCGCATATGAGAGCGGATCGTATCGGCAACAAGAATCAGTATTTTATCTCCACATTCATGTCCATAAGTGTCATTTACCTTCTTGAAATCATCTATATCACCCAGAATGACACAGAATTGTGTTCCGATTTTTTTTGCCTGCTCCATTGCTTTGCGCAGATGGATCTCCATGCTGCGACGGTTTAAAAGCTGCGTCAGAGGATCGTGGCTGGCGATCGCGTCAAGCGTTTCTTTTTCCTGTTCCAGATGAAGCTGTGTATGTCTGATCTCCAGAACAAAAAAGAAAGAAAAGAGGATCAGCATGACAAAGCATACAAAAGAATTGAAACAGTAGTAAATGCCGACCGCACCGGATGGTGCAAAATCCCGGTAATAAGGCAGATGTCTGACACAGATCAGCTTTGTCCCGATGAAACACAGCAGTATGATAATACCGGAAATGAAGGGCGTCAGAATTTTCCTGCGAAACTGTGACAGTGTAAATGCTATATAAAAAGAAACGGATACAAGCGCGATCGTATAGATCATGAAGCCCCATTCCCAGCCAACCAGCAGGGTGGCGTAGACGGAATGGAACAGAATCTCGGACATACTGAACAGATAAATAGCCCGGTAAGCCTTTTTTTTAATATAGACGCCTGCCATGTAAAGATAGACGCCGAAGATCAGAACGTTATATAGATACATGGGAAAAATATTGTAGTGTAGAAAGACAATGGTAATGATCAGATGTATAAAAGCAACTGCGTAGAGAACGATCGAGTATTTGAAAGTGTCCTCGAGCTGCCGGCTGCCATCCAGATAATGTTTTAATTTATGAGTCAGATTATGCATAGTACCCCTCGTTTCCCAAAAAACTCAAAAATATCCGAAAAAGAAAGCAGATGCAGTAGAGATACCGCATCTGTGAAAAATCTGTTATTATAAATTGGATCATATGGAAAGATCGATATTAGCTCCCAGCTGTGGTGCAACAGAACGTTCCATTGCGGAACGATCGATCATGGAAGTAAGAGCGTCCCCCATTGCGGCTGACATGTCAAGCGATTTGCCAAGCATAGCTACGCCGACCTGAGAATTGATATTGTATTGTGCCATTGCCATTGATAATGCAGGAATATCCATCACACGTCGCCTCCATCCTTTGTATTATATGCCAATTCCAAAATTTGATTAACAATATTTTAGCATAAGTCATGTGTTTTTGCAACCTGAAGAGGTCATTTTTTCATTATTTTTCCGCTGAAATAAGATAGACAAAAAATAGAAAAAAAGTTATAATAATAAGCAATATATCGCGTTAGCAATTTGACAGGGAGGACAGGGAGCACATGGCATTTGGAATGGTTTCACTTGAGAAAAGATTATCAAATAATATAAAAAACTACAGTCTGGATCAATTATTTCAGATCAATGAGCTGTCCGATTATATGGAGGCTGCAGCACATGTCAGCGGACTGAGCTTTCTGCTCGTACACAGGCATGGAGAAAAGGCTGTCAGCGTCGGCAATTTTATCGGGTTTAAGCCGGATGTGGTAAATGAGCCTGGGCATAAGATTAAAGTCTATGGCAGAACGATCGGTCATTTATATGTAAAAGAGGAAGAAGTCTGTACAAAAGAAGCAGAGGATTTTGTTAATGCGATCGTAACCCAGCTCACGAGACAGGCAGAAAATACATACCAGAGCATTGAGACGTCCATGTATGCGGATGAACTGGAAAGACGTCTTGAAAAAGAGCAGTATCAGGTAAAGCATGGCGAAAAGAAGGATGCACTTACCGGTCTTTTAAACAGCACCTATTTTGACAGTCGGATCACAGTGCTTGAACGTGCGGAGATCGTACCGGTAGCAATTATATGTGCCAATATCAATGACTGGAAATATGTCAATGACAAATTCGGGGATGAAGAAAGTGACCGTCTGATCCGGACCGTTGCTTCTATTATAAAGGACGAGGCAAAAGATGAATATGTGATCGCCAGATGCGGCGGTGATCTGTTTAATATATTGATCCCGATGGCAGAGGACGGAGAAGCGGAAGAGTACTGCAGGAGAATGCAGGAGAAATGCGAAAGCTTCGAGGATCCGAAGATCGCGCCATCCGTTGCCTGCGGTATTGTTTATAAAACAAATGTGGAACAGTCGATCAGAAAGCTTCTGCCGGATGCGGAATACGAAATGTTCAATAATAAGTTTGAACTCAAAAATGCACCCGGATACAGGGCAAGATTAGAAAAATAAAAAGGAAGAAACGCCGGAACTTATCAAAGCTCCGGCGTTTTCATGGGTAAGAAGATGAGCGAAAGAAAAGCGGTATTTTTTGATGTGGACGGCACATTATTTAAACAGGGAAAGAATGTTCCAAAGAGTACGATCCGGGCAATCGCAAAGATCCGGGAAAACGGACATCTTGCATTTGTCTGTACAGGACGCAGCCGCGTCATGGTACCTAAAACACCGATCCTTGATATCGGATTTGACGGAGTTGTGGCAGCATGCGGTATGTATGCGGATTATCAGGGAAAGCTGCTTTTTGCGGAAGAGATGCGGCAGGAAGTGCTTGATGATATCCTCCCGGTATTGCAGCGGACGGAAACCATGTATATTTTGGAGGGGACGGAGTATATTTATTATGATGAAAATACGATCGGTAATGCGATCGATGACTGGTATATCGATGCGATCCGTACGATGATCCCCGGACACTTTATCCCGGTACCAAAGGACAGCCGCAAGATCAGAGCCAGTAAGATCAGTATCCAGGTACCGCCGCAGCGTGCGCATGAAGTGATCGAAGCGGCAAAAAAGAATTTCCAGATTTTGTTGCACTATGACAATATTGGAGAGATTGTCCCAAAGGGGTATACGAAAGCATCCGGGATCAGACGTGTCTGTGAGCTTCTGGGAATAGACCGTGCAGATACTATTGCAGTGGGAGACAGTATCAATGATGTGGATATGCTGCAGTTCGCAGGCTGCGGTATTGCAATGGGAAATGCGACAGAACCGGCGAAAGAAATCGCAGACTATGTGACGACCGATATTTTCGAAGATGGCATCTGGAATGCTATGGCACATATGGGACTCTTATAATGAAGAAAATAAATAGTGTGCAACAGGCTTTCTGTCTGCATTATTTTATATTTATTTTATAAAATAATGGAAAAATGAGAAAATAAGAGCAAACATAACAAAAACGCTAGAAAAAGGATAGAAAAACAGAGTTGGATAAAGTTGCATATTGACTCTGAAAAAACTAATATAATCACAGTGATTAGCACTCGAAGTAATTGAGTGCTAACAAATGAAAAGATTGATATTGTAACGAAGAATAGAAGGAGGCAATTATTATGAAATTAGTACCACTTGGAGACAGAGTTGTATTAAAACAACTTGTAGCAGAGGAAACAACAAAGTCAGGTATTGTATTACCGGGACAGAATAAGGAAAAACCACAGCAGGCAGAAGTTATCGCAGTTGGCCCGGGCGGTGTTGTAGACGGAAAAGAAGTCAAGATGGAAGTGAAGCCCGGCGATCAGGTTATCTATTCTAAATATGCGGGAACAGAAGTGAAGCTTGAGGAAGAAGAATATATCGTAGTTCGTCAGAATGATATTGTTGCTGTAATTGAACAGTAAGCAGGCAGAAACGGAAAAGGAAAAACAGATTGTAAGGAGGTCATTTAAAATGGCAAAGGAAATTAAATACGGAGCAGAAGCAAGAGCAGCTTTAGAGGCCGGTGTAAACCAGCTGGCAGATACAGTCAGAGTAACACTCGGACCGAAAGGAAGAAACGTAGTTCTGGATAAATCATACGGCGCACCGCTGATCACAAACGATGGTGTAACGATCGCAAAAGAGATCGAGCTGGAAGATGCTTTTGAAAACATGGGCGCACAGCTTGTAAAAGAAGTTGCTACAAAGACAAATGATGTAGCGGGTGATGGTACAACAACAGCAACTGTACTTGCACAGGCTATGGTCAATGCAGGTATGAAGAACCTGGCAGCAGGTGCGAACCCGATCATCCTTCGTAAAGGTATGAAGAAAGCAACTGACTGTGCAGTAGAAGCAATCAAGAAGATGAGTTCTAAGGTAAACGGTAAAGAGCATATCGCAAAGGTTGCTGCAATTTCCGCAGGTGATGAAGAAGTTGGTAATCTGGTAGCAGATGCTATGGAAAAGGTTTCCGGTGACGGTGTTATCACAATCGAAGAAAGCAAGACCATGATGACAGAGCTTGACCTTGTAGAAGGTATGCAGTTCGACCGTGGTTATATTTCCGCATACATGGCAACAGATATGGATAAGATGGAAGCAGTTCTGGATAATCCATACATCCTGATCACAGATAAGAAGATTTCCAATATTCAGGAGATCCTTCCACTTCTGGAGCAGATCGTACAGAGTGGTGCAAAGCTTCTGATCATCGCTGAAGATGTAGAAGGCGAAGCACTTACAACACTAATCGTCAACAAACTGCGTGGTACATTCAATGTAGTAGCTGTTAAGGCTCCGGGTTATGGCGACAGAAGAAAAGCAATGCTTGAAGATATCGCAATTCTGACAGGTGGTCAGGTGATCAGCTCTGAGCTTGGTCTGGAACTGAAGGACACAACAATGGAACAGCTCGGTCGTGCAAAATCCGTTAAGGTTCAGAAAGAGAACACAGTGATCGTAGACGGCGAAGGCAGCAAGGATGCCATTGCAGCACGTATCGCTTCTATTAAGAAACAGGTAGAAGAGACAACATCTGATTTCGACCGTGAGAAATTACAGGAAAGACTTGCTAAGTTAGCTGGCGGTGTTGCAGTCATCCGTGTTGGTGCAGCAACAGAAACAGAAATGAAAGAAGCAAAACTTCGTCTGGAAGATGCACTTGCAGCTACAAAGGCAGCAGTAGAAGAAGGTATCATCTCAGGTGGTGGATCTGCTTATATCCACGCTTCCAAAGAAGTTGCCAAACTGGCTGATACACTGGAAGGTGATGAGAAGACAGGTGCACAGATCGTCCTGAAAGCATTGGAAGCTCCACTGTTCCACATTGCTGCAAACGCAGGTCTGGAAGGCAGTGTTATCATCAATAAAGTAAAAGAGTCCGAAGTTGGTGTCGGTTACGATGCACTGAAGGATGAATATGTAAATATGGTAGATGCAGGTATTCTGGATCCTGCAAAGGTTACAAGAAGTGCTCTGCAGAACGCAACAAGCGTTGCATCTACACTGCTTACAACAGAATCTGTTGTAGCAAACATCAAAGAAGATGCCCCGGCTATGCCAGCCGGTAACCCGGGCATGGGAATGATGTAATAACGCCTAAAGAAAACCAAGCGCCCGCAAAGCGGGCATTTGGTTTTCAGGCGTTATTAACGAGTGAACGTTTGCTTCGAAGAAGCAAACATAGAGTGCGAAGCACGGGTTCACGAGTATAATAAAATATATATAAAAACAAGCGCCTGCCTAATGGCAGGCATTTGTTTTTATTGCGGTTTTAACGAGCAAACCATCTGCGTAAGCAGATGAATGAGCGCGATAGCGCGAGTTTGCGAGTGTAGTAACATAAAGAAAACCAAGCGCCCGCCTTTGGCAACGCCTGATAAGGAAGTATTTATGTAGGATACGGTGTAACTCAGTAAAATGGGTTACACCGTATCCTTTTGTCATTATGCTACAAAGCGGAAGTCCTGCGGGTTCGTCTGCATTTCCTCCATCATAGCAAGAATTTTCTGTTCGGTTGGAATATCTATCATACCAACCGCAGTATTCCTACCAATTATTACAATCTGGATGTCATTATTTCCGTAGGTTACAGAGTAAACTCCATTCAGGCAACCAAGTTCCGTATATGGGCAACCGGAATTTTGAAGGAATATATGATTAAGGGCTTTGCTATGGATGATGAGCGCCTGAAACAGGGTAAAACAGCTTTTGGAAAAGACTATTTTCGTGAATTGCTGGAAAGGGTTCGCTCCATCCGTGCTAGCGAACGCAGAATATGGCAACAGATAACCGATATTTTTGCAGTGTGCAGCATTGATTATGATAGAGATTCCGATACCGCATATCATTTTTATGCCACTATACAGATATGCCATTACCGGTAAAACAGCGACAGAAATTGTGTATAATCAGGCTGACCACACCAAGGAAAATATGGGCTTGGCCACATGGAAAAATGCTCCCGATGGTCGTATTCTCAAATCTGATACACCGATTGCAAAAAAACTATTCGGACGAGAAACAGATTCGTCAGTCAGAACGTGCTGTTACAGGATATTTTGATTACATAGAGGATTTGATAGAACGTGAAAATGTCTTTACAATGGAAGAATTTTCGAAAAGCGTGAACGAGTTCCTTGCGTTCCGTAGATATGATATTTTAAAGGATAACGGACGTATTTCCCATAAGCAGGCAATGGAGAAAGCATATCAGGAATATGATATTTTTAACAAGACACAACCAATCGAGTCTGATTTCGATAAGGTAGTTAAAGGATTGGCAAAGGCTGGGAAATAACCGTAACAGGAAAGGTCAGTTATGAAACGAGAAGTATGGTTATACATAAATTTTTATCCGAAAAGCAAGTGATAATTCTCTTTTTAAAATTGTATTTATAAATCAAAAATGATACAATTTAAAAAATCGGAATTTTATGGAGAAAATCATGATTCAAGAAATAGAAAACAGAAGAAGCATACGAAAATATAAACCTGATGCAGTCAGTAAAGAAATACTTGAGCATATAATATACAGCGCAACCTTGGCACCTTCCGCTAAAAACAGACAGCCATGGAAATTTATTGTATATCAGGGAAAAGAAAAAGACCGTTTAGTCGATGTGATGCGCAATGGGATTAACTCCGAAAAAAGCACCCATAAACTTATGCCGGAATGGGCTTTTGCCATTCCTGATGCCCAAAATACGGTTCGGATTATGCAGGAAGCCCCGTGTCTGATTGTAGTACTTAACACAAATCAGCAAACGCCATTCGCAAACATTGAAAGTGAGCAGCGAATAGTAGAGATTTGTGATTCGTTGTCGATAGGCGCTTCTGTCGAAAATATGATACTGACCGCCACATCATATGGATTAGGTACCTTATGGATCGCAAATACTTGTTTTGCCTATAATGATCTAATCGATTTTATCGGAACTGAACATCAGCTGACCGGAATTGTTGCAGTTGGATTTGCGAATGAAAAACCAGCTAAAAGACCACGGAAGCCATTTAAAGATATCATTGAATACAGATAAATAGTTGTTTATCAAGCTGTATAATTTTGAAAATTTCTTTGAAAAACTATTGACTCCTACGTAACGTAATAGTTTAGAGTATGCTTATCGAGAGGAGGAAGTGACAATGATGACGGTGAATGAAGTAAGTAAATTAACAGGAGTGAGTATACGCACTCTGCAGTATTACGACACCATTGGACTCTTAAAACCTATTGAATATACAGAGTCAGGTTATAGGTTGTATGACGATACATCCTTGGAAAGGCTGCAACAAATTTTACTGTTTAAAGAATTGGAATTTCTGCTTAAGGAGATTAAAAAGATAATCGATGCTCCTAACTTTGACAGGAACAAAGCATTAGAGCAGCAGATTGAATTGCTTACGATGAAAAAGGAGCATCTTGAAAATCTTATTAGTTTCGCTCGAGGAATAAAAGGAATAGGAGTGAAATATATGGATTTTAAAGTATTTGATACAAGAAAGATTGATGAGTATTCTAAACGAGCAAAAGAACAATGGGGACAAACCTCTGAGTTCAAGGAGTTTGAAGAGAAAACAAAGAGCTGGACTAAAGATGACGAAGCTACTGCCGCCAATGAGTTTATGCAATTATTTGTTGAATTTGGACAAATGAAGGAAATGAACCCGGCAGATGAGCAGGTGCAGTTGCAGGTAAAGAAACTCCAGGATTACATTACGAATCATTTTTATACATGTTCTGATAAGATTTTATGTGGTCTTGGAAGAACGTATGCTGGTGGAGGAGAACTTACGGAAAATATTGACAATGTTGGTGGTATAGGCACTGCGGAATTTGCAAGTAAAGCCATTGATATATTTTATATGAGTAAAAAATAACTTCAGGTTTACCAAAATGATGACAGACAGGAAATTTGATATTTTTGTAACAAAGGCATCAATATCTCTCCCATAATTCCCATAAATTTATAGTATTAAAATTTCATGATACTTATAAAACAGTTCCGATTTTCTTTCGGATTTCTCCTATAAGTAAGACAATAATTATTTTTATACAAACCAGCTTATTCGTGGTAGAATAAAACCACAGATAAGCTGGTTGTTTGTTTTGGAAGGAGAAATACATGGGAAAATTGCGTATAAAGCGGCTTTTGGCAATGCTTGCAGTATTATCCTGTGCATGTTGTCTGACAGCCTGTCAGGGCAACTGCGATGATGAGGAAGAATATGATGCAAAGCCGGTGATCTATCTCTATCCGGAGAGCAAAACGGACGTTACGGTGAAATTGGATTACGCCGGAGAACTGACTTGTACCTATCCTGCGTATCAGGATGGCTGGAATGTGTCTGCCAGCCCGGATGGGACACTGACAGATGCAGACGGACAAACCTATAACTACCTCTATTGGGAAGGTGAAAGCGGGGCAGACTATGATTTCTCCAGCGGATATTGTGTAGCGGGAAGTGATACCGCAGCTTTTCTGGAGAATGCGTTAAGTAAGCTGGGACTTACCCGGAGGGAAGCAAATGAATTTATGGTATACTGGCTGCCAAGGATGCAGGATAGTCCATATAATCTCATTACTTTTCAGTCGGATATTTATACACAGAATGCGCAGCTTTTGATTGATCCAGCTCCGGACACTCTGCTGCGGGTATTTATGGCGTGGAAGCCAGTGGATGAAGCAGTGGAGATTCCGGCGCAGAGCCTTAGTGCTCCGGAGAGAAGCGGTTTTACTGTGGTAGAGTGGGGCGGTTGCCAGGTCAGATAATTGACTATCATCTGCATAATTTGCATTATAGTGGATAAACTCCATAATAATGAATAAAAACAACATTATTGTTCATTGTATATTCTGGAACTCTTCTATTAAAATAGTAGTAGTAATAGGAAAGGTGAGCGGATGCAATGAATAAAGAGCAGATTGGTCTGAGGATTAAGCTGGAAAGAACAAAACAGAATCTGACCCAGGAACAATTGGCGGAGATGGCTGATATCTCTTCTTCTTATCTGAGTGCAATAGAACGTGGTAAACAGTCGATCAGTCTGGATTATACCAACAGGATTGCAGAGGCATTGAAAATTCCGGTCATTGATTTTCTGACACATGAACCGGAAAGCAGATACGGAATGGAAGAAAAGACAGCAGGCACGGGCAAGATGGCTGTTTCAAACGTAGAACGAAAACGTAAGATGGCAGAACTGGAAGAAATGATCAGCAGCAGAAATGACAGAGAATTTAATCTGATCTATGACGAAGTAGCACTTTTCATTTCAAAACTACAGTACTTCGGAGACAGGAGATAAGTAATTAAAAGGGTACGATGTAAAGAGAGATCCAACTGATTGATAATATCATATCAGGTTAGGATCTCTTATTTTTATAGCTTATAAGTCCATAGATATCTCCCATACAAATCGACGATTATTGACGAAAATGTCAAATAATAATATAATATTATGGATTGATGGCTGAAGAAAAGCGGCTTTCGGTTCAAATCAAAGAGAAGACTGAGTGGGCGATATAGTGGGAGAATTGACAAAGGCTGAAGAACAGAAAAAAACTGAATTGGTATTTGATGATGGTCATATTGAAGCTATGGCGGAATACAAAACACCGGAGGAACTGTATCAGGATCTGATCACGCGTGTGAGAAGATACCATCCGAGTGATGATATTTCGCTGATCGAGCGTGCCTATAAGGTGGCGAATGATGCACATAAGGATCAGGCAAGAAAATCCGGAGAGCCATACATTATCCACCCGCTTTGTGTTGCGATCATACTGGCAGATCTGGAAATGGATAAAGAGACGATCGCGGCAGGACTTCTGCACGATGTTGTGGAAGATACGATCATGACGACAGATCAGATCCGGGCAGAATTCGGTGACGATGTGGCACTTCTCGTTGATGGTGTGACAAAGCTGGGACAGCTGCAGTATCAGGGCGACAAGCTGGATCTGCAGGCGGAAAACATGCGTAAGATGTTTCTCGCCATGGCAAAGGATATCCGTGTTATCATCATCAAACTTGCCGACAGACTGCATAATATGCGTACCCTCAAGCATATGACACCGGAGAAGCAGCAGGAAAAAGCCAGAGAAACCATGGACATTTACGCGCCGATCGCACAGCGTCTTGGTATCATGAAGGTAAAGGTTGAGCTGGATGACCTGTCACTGAAATATTTACAGCCGGATGTATATTATGATCTGGTGGATAAGATCGCGGTCAGAAAAGTAGAACGTGAGAGATATGTACAGAATATCGTAGATGAGGTCAGTGCGCATATTGAACGTGCGGGCATCAAGGCAAAGATCGATGGCAGAGTCAAGCATTTCTTCAGTATTTATAAGAAGATGAAGAATCAGAATAAAACGATCGATCAGATCTACGATCTGTTTGCTGTCCGCATTATCGTGGATACGGTCAAGGACTGTTATGCGGCACTTGGTGTGATCCATGAAATGTATAAACCGATCCCGGGCAGATTCAAGGATTATATCGCCATGCCAAAGGCGAATATGTACCAGTCGCTGCATACGACACTGATCGGTTCTTCCGGTCAGCCGTTCGAGATCCAGATCCGTACCTATGAAATGCATAAGACGGCAGAATATGGTATTGCCGCGCACTGGAAATATAAAGAGGCTTCCGACGGTAAGAAGATCAATACCGGAGCCGAAGAAGAAAAGCTCTCCTGGCTGCGTCAGATTCTGGAGTGGCAGAGAGATATGTCGGATAACAGAGAGTTCATGAATCTGCTCAAGAGCGATCTGGATCTGTTCTCTGACAGCGTATATTGTTTCACCCCGACAGGGGATGTCAAAAACCTGCCTGCCGGTTCCACTCCGATCGATTTTGCATACAGCATTCATTCCGCAGTCGGTAATAAGATGATCGGAGCCCGTGTCAACGGAAAGCTTGTGACGATCGATTATGTTATCAACAACGGTGACCGTGTGGAGATCTTAACGAGCCAGAATTCCAAGGGCCCGAGCCGTGACTGGCTGAATGTTGTAAAATCGACACAGGCAAAAAATAAGATCAATCAGTGGTTTAAAAATGAATTGAAGGACGATAATATCATCAAGGGACGTGAGCTTCTGCTTTCTTATTGTAAAGCAAAGGCGATCAATCAGGTGGATATCATGCGTCCGGAATATATGGAATCCATTATGAAAAAGTTTGGATTCCGTGACTGGGAATCCGTCCTTGCTGCACTCGGGCACGGCGGTCTGAAGGAAGGCCAGATCATCAATAAGATGAAGGAAATGTATGACCGCGACCATCCGAAGGAGCTTTCCGATGAGGAAGTGATCAAGGCAGTGGAGGAAAGTGCAGCAGCCAAGCAGATGCTGCCACGCTCCAAGACAGAGAATGGTATTGTTGTAAAGGGTATTCATGATGTGGCTGTCCGTTTCTCCAAGTGTTGTTCCCCGGTACCGGGAGATGAAATTATCGGCTTTGTAACAAGAGGAAGAGGTATTTCTATCCACAGAACAGACTGTGTCAACATTATCAACTTGCCGGAGATCGAAAGGAGCCGCCTGATCGATGCAGAGTGGCAGGATGAGTCCATTGACGGAAAAGGAAGATACTTTGCGGAGATCACGATCTATGCCAATAACAGAAACGGACTGCTGGCAGATGTTTCAAGAGCCTTGACAGAGAAAAATATCGATATCCAGAGCATGAATACAAGGACGAGTAAACAGGGCGTTGCAACGATGAATGTAGCGTTTGAGATTTCTTCCAAGGAAGAGCTGAACAGAGTGATCGATAAACTGCATAATATCGAAAGCGTTCTCAGTATTGAGAGAACGACAGGCTGACAAATAAAAGGAGCATATAATTTATGAAGGTCGGAAAAATCATGCTGGGCATGTGCCAGACAAACTGTTACTACTTATATGAAGAAGGAAGTAAAGAAGCTGTTTTTGTAGATCCTGCGGATCAGGGAGCTTATCTGTATGAACAGGTGCAGAAGGCAGGACTTCAGATCGCCGGTATTTTGCTGACACACGGACATTTTGACCATATCTGGGGTGCGAATGAGCTGCGAAAGTTGTCCGGTGCTAAAATTTATGCGTTGGATGTGGAAAAGGCACTTTGTGAAAATGCCGAAACAAATCTGTCCGCACAGTGTGGCAGACCGGAGACTGTGATCCCGGATGTTTATGTAAGGGATGGAGAGGAGATCACACTGGCAGGTATGACGGCAAAGGTGATCGCAACACCGGGGCATACCGTCGGAAGCTGCTGTTATTACTTCGCAAAAGATAAGGTTCTGATCAGCGGCGATACGCTGTTTCAGGAATCTGTGGGCAGAACCGACTTTGAGACGGGAAGCTATTCCGCGATCATCCGATCTGTCAATGAAAAGCTGTTTTTACTGCCGGATGATGTAAAGATCTATCCGGGACATGGCGGGGAGACAACGATCGGTCATGAGAAAAAATATAATCCCTTTGTACAATAGGAAAGAAGCATAAGATGATACAGGTTAAGATCAATAAAACAGGATGGGAATATGACATTCATTCGCTGGTAAAGGCATTTTATCCGGAGGAGACGGTAAAGGTCCTGACACCGGAGAGTGTGGAAAGGAAGCCGGCAGAGGAACCTTTACAGACATTCACCATCACAGTAGAAGAAAAACAGATTACAATGAAGCCGGAAGACGGGACTTTATGGACACTGGATACAGCGGACATCGGAAGAACTGCTCCGGCTTTCAAAAATGAGTTTAAAAAATTTTTATACAGAAGCCTTTCTGCATATACGGGCAAAAAGTTGCCTTGGGGTAACTTGACAGGCATCCGCCCGACAAAGATCGCAATGACGATGCTGGAGGAAGGAAAGGAAGAAGCAGAGGTAGCTGCTTTTTTCAGGCAGGAGCATTATGTCAGTCAGGAAAAGACAGAGCTTGCCATTGATATTGCAAAGCGGGAAAAGGCGATTTTAAGCCAGATTACACATGATGGCTACAGCCTTTACATTGGGATACCATTTTGCCCGACAACGTGTCTGTACTGCTCATTTACTTCTTATCCGATCGCAGCATTCCGGGAACGGGTAGAAACCTATATTGACTGCCTGATCCGGGAGATGCATGAAACAGCAAGGATCTGCAAGGATAAAGTACTGGATACCGTGTATATCGGCGGTGGAACGCCTACTACGCTGGAGGCGGAGCAGCTTGACAGACTGATCCGTAATCTGAAAGAAATCTTTGATTTCAGTACGGTAAAAGAATTTACGGTAGAAGCAGGCAGAGCGGACAGCATTACAAGAGAAAAACTGGAGGTTCTGAAGAAATACGGCGTTACAAGAATCTCAGTCAATCCGCAGACCATGCATGACAAAACGCTGCAGCTGATCGGCAGAAGGCATACGGTAGGGCAGGCGGTGGACGCTTACCATATGGCAAGAGAGCTTGGCTTTGATAATATCAACATGGATATTATTTTAGGACTTCCGGGCGAGGATGAGGCAGATGTGGCAGAAACGATCCGTCAGATCGAGGCACTTTCGCCGGATTCTCTGACCGTACATTCGCTGGCGATCAAAAGGGCTTCCAGATTGCGCCGCTATATGGACGAGCATCAGGTGTTTTCCATCCATAATACAGATGAAACGATGCGGATCGCAGCGGAGGGTGCACGCACGCTTTCCATGCAGCCTTATTATCTTTACCGGCAGAAAAATATGTCCGGTAATTTTGAAAACGTGGGCTATGCACGGGACGGAAAATATGGCATATACAATATTTTGATCATGGAGGAACTGCAGACGATCGTAGCCCTCGGTGCAGGCAGCATTACAAAGCGTGTCTTCCCGGACGGGCGCATCGAGCGGTGTGATAATGTGAAGGATGTTGCGCTGTATATTGAGAAGATCGATGAGATGATGGAGCGGAAGCAGAAGTTGTTCGCGGAAGAATAGTTGTGAGTGGGTAGTCGGTTGCAATGGCTGACTACCTGCTTTTTATTTTAATAAATTTTTGCCACACAAAATTGAATGAGAAAAAACATGGGGTAAGTTATATTTTCGGTTATCGCAGATTAAGTGTTTCCTCTTCAGAAACCGGAAAAACAACCGATATACATTATATAAGAAGATTCTCAAAAGGATTTGAGACGGAATAAACTTCAAGGAGGAAGTAAATATGAGTATATCAGGTGTTTCTTATCAACAGGCAAATCAGGTCTATCAGAATACCCAACAGGCAAAAACTGAAAAACGGAAAGAGACAGGCAAAACGGCTTCTAAATCAGACACAGTCAAAGTGTCCGAGTGGAAGCCTGTTTCTGAGGGAAGTTCCCTTGCGCCAACGACAAAGGCGGGATACGGAACTGTTGTCGGAAATGTGGAGCTGTCGGACAAAGCAAAATCTTATTATGACAAGCTGAAGAACAAATTTCACGGAATGGATTTCATTCTGGTAAGCAAGGATATGAAATCACAGGTGGAAGCAAATGCCTCTGCTTATGGCAATGCCAGCAAACCGGTCGTTCTGATCGATGAAGAAAAACTGGAAAAAATGGCAACGGATGAAAATTTCCGTAAGAAATATGAGGGCTTGATCGCCATGTCCCAGAGCAAACTGATGAGCGCGAAAAACAGTCTGATAAGCAGCGGTGCAAAGGTCAAAAATTTCGGTATGCAAATCGGGGAGGATGGCAGAGCTTCTTTCTTTGCCACAGTCGAAAAGGCAAATACTGCACAGACTAAGGCACTGCAGAAAAGACAGGAAGCGAAAAAGGCAGAAAAAGCGAAGGAAAAGAAAAAGGCGGAAAAGGAAGCCCGGGAAGAGCGGATAGAAAAACGAAAGGATGAAGAAACGGAAAAGGCGGAGAAGGCAGAACAGCAGCCGGAGTATCTGGAATTTCAGGCAGATACGATAGAGGATCTGGTGGATGCTGTTTCCAGATATGCTTATGATTTCGCGGAAAGAAATGTGCTGACAAAAGCAGAGAGCGAGGTCGGACAGAAATTTGATTTCCGAGGATGAGATCATGATATGAGCAGAGAAATATTGCTGTAATTGAAAAAAATGAATTGACACTTTGCCGATACAAAAATACAATAGAAATAGAGCGTAAGAAAAAAGCCTGTGGAAAACGGGCGAGGAACGAGGATTCATTTATGGATACGGTGAAGATAATCACGCTACTGCTTGGACTTTTGAGCGGCATTGCACTCTTTTTATATGGCATGAGCGTCATGGGAGACGGAATTAAGAAGGTGGCCGGTAATAAGCTGGAAACCCTTCTTTATAAGCTGACCAGCAATCCGGTAAAGGGTATTTTGCTGGGCGCGGGTGTAACAGCTATCATCCAGTCTTCCTCTGCGACTTCCGTTATGGTAGTCGGCTTTGTAAATTCCGGTATGATGAAGGTTATACAGGGCATCAGTATTATCATGGGTGCCAATATCGGAACGAGTATCACAGGATGGATCTTATGTCTGTCCGATATCCAGGGAGCAGGCGGTATTGCATCCCTGCTTTCTTCCACCAGTATTGCTGCGATCATGGCAATTCTCGGTCTGCTGGTCAGGAGTATTTCAAAAAGAGATTCTTACCGTGCGATCGGTGATATCCTGTTTGGATTTACGATACTGATGATGGGCATGTCTGCCATGAAGACAGCAATGGAGCCATTGCAGGGTATTCCGCAGTTTACGGGACTTCTGACAAAGTTCTCCAATCCGGCGCTTGGTATTTTCGTCGGTATTCTCATTACCGCAATCCTGCAGAGCGCATCCGCATCGGTTGGTATCCTGCAGTCGATCGCTATGTCCGGTTATGTGCCGTTTTCAGCAGCACTGCCGATTGTCATGGGTATTGGTATCGGTGCTTCTTGCCCGGTTCTGATGAGCGGTGTCAGCTCCAATAAAAACGGTAAAAGAACAGCACTTGTTTATCTGATCAACGATTTATTCGGTATGATCATCTGTGGCAGTGTTTTTTATGCCCTGCAGGCAATCCTGACAGGTGGAAAACAGTTCGCTTTTATGGACATGCAGATGACTTCCGTATCCATAGCGCTTTTAAATACGGTATACCGTGTTGTGACGATACTGATTCTGGCACCGTTTATCAGGCAGATCAATAAGCTGGTATTCTGGCTGATCAAGGAGACAGATGACGAGATGGAAGATCAGGCAGATTTTGACCTGCTCGAGGAACGTTTCCTGCGTAATCCGGAGCTTGCGCTTGCACAGGTGCATACCGTTATGAACGGAATGGCAACAGGCGCACAGAAAAACGTCATGCGTGCCCTGCATCTGATGGAGCAGTATACAACAGAAGCCTATAATAAGATCCAGGATAAAGAAAAGATCATCGATAAATATGAAGATAAGCTTGGAACTTATCTGATGCGTGTCACGGCGACAGAGCAGAACCAGCAGCAGACCCGACAGAGTGCAAAGTTCCTGCATACGGTCAGTGATTTTGAGCGGATTGCCGATCATGCCTGTGGGATTTCCAGAGTGGCAAAGGAGATCAGTGAGAAGAATATTCAGTTTTCTGCAGATGCGCAGAAGGAATCTGAGGTGCTGATCGAAGCAGTGAAGGAGATCATGGAGCTGACTATTCATGCATTTGAAAACGATGATATAGAAATCGCACACAGAGTAGAGCCGCTGCGTATCACGATCCGGCTGCTCTGCGGTGAAATCAAGAAAAATCATATCATCCGCCTGCAGAAGGGAAACTGTGATATCAATAACGGATTTGCCTTTAATGATCTGCTCAGCAACTTAGAGCGTATTGCAGCGCATTGTTCCAATATTGCGGTGGCAATGATCGAATTTGAAGCGGATGATTTCAATACACATGAATACTTGCGTGATATCCGTAAATCACCGGATTTACAGGTAATGACCGATCTGAATTATTATTCGGGTAAATATACGATCGAAAAAGAAAAAGAAGAAAAAGCCTGATAGGCAGCAAAAAGCTCCGCAGTATGCGGAGCTTTTTTACTAACTGTTTTTATTTGGCATCTATATCGATGGGATCCTATGCAGTATCTGTTTCGATAGAATCCTATTCAGTATCTGTGGTAACGCCAAGCTCACGATCCTTTGCCATGTAGAAAAGGGCGATTGTATCCGGACCGACATGGCTGCCTGTGCAATAATCATAAGAGGTATTGATAAAATCACGCACCTTGATACGCTTTTGGATCTCCTCCATGACATAAAGAGAATCTTCATACGCATCAGCGTGGGCAATTCCTATGATCTGGTTTTCAGGTTCCACGATCGTATCGCAGACCAGATTGATCAGTGTATTCAGGGCTGCTTTTCTGCCGCGGCATTTCTTGAACTGTACGATATAACCGTCTTTATTGCCGCGCAGGATCGGTTTGATCTTTAAAAGATTGCCGACTAATGCAGCAGAGCCGGAAAGGCGTCCTGTTTTTGCCAGATACTTCAGATCGCCGACTGTGAAAACACCGTTCATTTTTGCCGGATATGTTTCCAATAGATCTGCAGCTGCATCGACTTCCATGCCCTGCGAGCGCATTTCACTGGCGTAGATTGCCAGAATTCCCTGTGCCAGAGAGGCGTTCAGGGAGTCAATCATACGGATTTTTCTGCCGCATGGTGGATTTTCCATTAAAGTCTCGGCTGCAAGTCTTGCGGAATTAAAGGTACCACTGATATTTTTGCTGAGGGAAAAATAAAGCACATCTTCATTTTGCTCCATAATGCTGCGGAAGCAGTTCTCAAAATCTCCGCTGGAGATCAGTCCGGTTTTGACATCCATGCCTGCACGCATTGCGTCATAATATTTTTTCCCTTTTTCCCGTTCTTCCTCCGGAGAAAGGGACGGATCGAAGCAGACAAGCTCCTTACCGTCTACATAATTTACAAAAGAGAGCACCTGAATCTGGTACTTGTTCACAAGCTCTGCCGGAATATTGGCAGCAGAGTCAACCACTATCTGGAACATATCGTCACCTGTATCCTTTTAAATTTTTCTGCCATAGATATGTAATGAGAAAACCATGACGTGTCATATTGTTTACAACATTATATGTAGTAATAAAAACCATGTCAAGAGGAGCGAAGATAAAAGTATCATTACATTGCAATATTGCATAACTGGAAAATAGTTTTCCTATTATGCGCAACCAGGTAAGAGAAAGGTAATAAATCCATGGATAAAGCGATAAAAAGATAATAATCCACGGATAAAGCAATAAAAAGATACCAATAACCCTTGAGAACAGATAAAAAAAGTAGTAAAATCAGACAATGTGAAACAATTAGGTAATCATTAGGAAAGAAAAGGGTAATTTATATGGCACTGAATAAGAAACCGGTAAACGGAATGAAGGATATTCTTCCGGAGGAAATGCAGATCCGTGATTATGTCATGGGTGTGATCAAAGAAAATTATCGTAAATTCGGCTTTACACCGATCGAAACACCGTGCGTGGAGAGCATTGGCAATCTTTGCTCCAAGCAGGGCGGTGAAAATGAAAAGCTGATCTTCAAGATCTTAAAGCGCGGCGAAAAGCTGAATCTGGAAACGGCAAAGGAAGAAAATGATCTGGTTGACAGCGGGCTCCGTTATGACCTGACACTTCCGCTTTCCCGTTATTATGCAAATCATGCCAATGAACTGCCAAATCCGTTCAAGGCACTGCAGATGGGAAATGTATGGAGAGCGGACAGACCGCAGAAGGGACGTTTCCGTCAGTTCATGCAGTGTGATATCGATATATTGGGTGAGCCAAGCAATCTGGCAGAGATCGAGCTGATCCTTGCGACAACAACAACGCTTGGCAAGCTGGGCTTTTCCAATTTCAAGGTGCGTATCAACGAAAGAAGGATTTTAAAGGCTATGGCTGCTTATTCCGGTTTCCCGGAGGAGCAGTATGATCTTGTATTTATCATTCTGGATAAGATGGACAAGATCGGTCTTGACGGTGTGAAGGCAGAGCTTTTGGAAAGCGGCTTCACACAGGAAATGGTTGATAAGTACGGCAGACTGTTTGAAGGGATGCAGGCAGCAGACGATGCGATCGCTTATCTTGCCGGAGAGCTTGGCGATTATCTGGAAGAAGGCGTGGCAGACAGCTTAAGCGAGATCCGTACAAGCGTCGGTGCAACGGTTGACGGTAATTTTGAAATCGTATTTGATCCGACACTGGTACGTGGTATGTCTTATTATACCGGTACGATCTTTGAGATCGAAATGCCTGATTTTGGCAGCAGTGTTGCAGGCGGTGGACGTTATGATAAGATGGTTGGCAAATTTACCGGAAAGGATACACCGGCGTGCGGCTTCTCCATCGGATTTGAACGAATCATCACGATCCTGCTCGATCAGGGCTTCCAGGTACCTGGCAGTGCGGAAAAGATCGCATTTTTAGTAGAAAAGGGCATGGATGCTGACCGCCTCTGTGATGTGATCGGCGAGGCACAGAAACTCAGAAGCGAGGGCAGACAGGTACTGGTTGTCCGTATGAACAAAAATAAAAAATTCCAGAAGGAACAGCTGACAAAGGAAGGTTATTGTGAATTCCGGGATTTCTATAAAGAAGCACTTAAAAATTAGGAAGAGGAGAATGAAAAATGGCTGAATCAATGAAAGGGCTGAAAAGAACCCACAGATGTACCGAAGTAACAGCAAAAAACATCGGTGAGACAGTAACTGTCATGGGCTGGGTTGCAAAACAGCGTAATAAAGGCGGCATTATTTTCGTGGATCTGCGCGACAGAAGCGGTATCCTGCAGTTGATCTTTGAAGAGGATAAATGCGGCAGTGAGAATTTTGAAAAGGCAATGAAGCTGAGAAGTGAATATGTTGTTGCTGTTGTCGGTAAGGTGGAAAAGAGAGCCGGCGCAACGAATGAAAACCTGAAAACAGGTGATATCGAAGTGATCGCCGAGCAGGTACGTATTCTTTCCGAATCAGAAACACCACCGTTCCCAATCGAAGAGAACAGTAAGACAAAGGAAGAGATCCGTCTGAAATACCGTTATTTGGATCTGAGAAGACCGGATCTGCAGAGAAACCTGATCCTGCGCAGTAAGATCTGTACGGAAGTACGTGCTTTCATGGCAAAGGAAGGCTTTATCGAGATTGAAACACCTATTTTAAATAAATCCACACCGGAAGGTGCAAGAGATTATCTGGTACCGAGCCGTATACATCCTGGCAGCTTTTATGCACTGCCACAGTCACCACAGCTGTTTAAGCAGCTTCTGATGTGCTCCGGATACGACAGATATATCCAGATTGCAAAATGCTTCCGTGATGAGGATCTGCGTGCGGACCGTCAGCCGGAATTTACACAGATCGATATGGAGCTTTCTTTTGTGGATGAAGAGGATGTTATGGAGGTCAATGAACGTCTGATCCAGCATGTCTGCAAGGAAGCAATTGGACTGGATGTACAGCTTCCGCTGCCAAGAATGACATGGCAGGATGCGATGGATCGTTTTGGTTCCGATAAGCCGGATACCCGTTTCGGTATGGAGCTTGTAGATGTATCCGATGTTGTAAAGGACTGCGGCTTTTCCGTATTTACATCAGCACTGGCTGATGGCGGCAGTGTCCGTGGTATCAATGCAAAGGGACAGGCTGAAATGCCTCGTAAGAAGATCGATGCCCTTGTCAATGACGCAAAGGGAAATGGTGCAAAGGGTCTTGCTTATCTGGCTGTACTGCCGGATGGCAGCTATAAATCCTCTTTCGCAAAATTCATGACAGAGGATGAACTGAAAGCACTGGTCAGCGCAATGGACGGTGAACCGGGAGATCTTCTGTTGTTTGCAGCAGATAAAAATAAGATCGTCTGGAATGTGCTCGGTGCCCTGCGTCTGGATCTGGGACACAAGATGGGACTGATCGATGAAAATAAATTCAATTTCCTCTGGGTAACAGAATTCCCGCTTTTAGAGTGGAGCGAGGAAGAAAATCGTTTTGTTGCCATGCATCATCCATTCACAATGCCGATGGAAGAAGACTGGCAGTATATCGATTCAGATCCGGGACGTGTCCGTGCGAAAGCATATGATATCGTATTAAACGGTGTTGAGTTGGGCGGCGGTTCCGTCAGAATCCACCAGGATGATATCCAGGAAAAGATGTTTGAAGTTATCGGCATCAAGAAAGAAGAAGCGTGGGATCGTTTCGGATTCCTGTTAAGCGCATTCAAATACGGTGTTCCGCCGCACGCAGGACTGGCATATGGTCTTGATCGTATGGTCATGCTGCTTGTCAAGGCAGACAGCATCCGTGAAGTGATGGCATTCCCGAAGGTAAAGGATGCTTCCTGTCTGATGAGTGAAGCACCGAATGTCGTAGACCAGAAGCAGCTTGATGAGCTTTGCCTTGCGGTTGTAAAACCGGAGCAGAAGGAAGAAGCAGGGGAAGAGCCGGAGCAGGCATAAGGAACGGATATGAAAGCTTTGATTTATGTGACTGAGCCTGTTGCATGGACAGAGGAAATGCTTGCTTCATATGAGAGAATCTCCTCAGACGGGCGGCGCAGGAAGGCGGAAAAACTGAAAAATCTGCCGGACAGGGTGCGCTGCATCAGAGCAGGCATTCTGCTTGCACAGGCATATGCATATGAAAAGAACAGACAAATGATAAGAGAGCCGGCAGAAGCTGACTCTCTTATTTGGTTGCCATTACCTTCCGTACAGGAGGCGGAGAGGCTGGTCAGGGAATGCCCCACGGAAGCGGAAGAGGGCAATGGAAAGCCTTTTTTTCCGAAGGAAAGACAGCTGCATTTTAGTCTTTCCCATGCAGGCGCGTTTGTCTGCTGCTGCATGGCAGATATACCGGTTGGGATCGATGTAGAATGCATCCGGCAAAGAAAGGAATCTGTCATAAAGCGCTGCTTTACACCGGAAGAAGCCGGACGTGCAAGAACATCCGACAAATGCTTTACGGAAATCTGGACACAGAAGGAAGCACTTTCCAAGCTCTCCGGTGAAGGGCTTAGCGGTATTTTGCAAAATCATCTGCCGGGAGAAGTAAGATCTTTCTGGATTAGCGATACCTATGTTGTATCTGTGGCTTACTGAACCGTCTTTTTGATCCCATCAGCGATCGCGCGTGCGACTGCAAGGAAATTCTCATCCAGAAAGGCATTATCCTTTGGCGTATCGATATACCCCACTTCCACAATGACTGCGGGCATATTGGTACGTTTTAAAACCGTGAGATTTTTCCGTTCCGTTGTACCGAGATCCGCAAAACCGATCGCGGAAAGTGCAGAGGCAATATTGCGGGCAAGCGTTTCTGCAAGGGTTCCCTTACTGTAGACGAGTGTTTCCACACCTGAGTAGGTGCTTGGAACAGGTGTGGAATTGCGGTGGATGGAGACAAAATAGTCTGCATTTGCCGCATTTGCTTTCCGGGCTTTGACAAGCGGTGTATCATACATATCTGTTTCCCGGGTATAGACGACATCGATGTCCGGGTCTTCGGCAAGCAGTCTGCCGACTGCGAGCGTCAGTGCCAGTGTGTCATCCTTTTCCTGCCTTCCCTGATAAGTGGCACCGAGGTCACTTCCGCCGTGCCCGGCATCTAGTACAACAACAGCCATATAGATTCTCCTTTCAACTGATCATGCCACCAAGCATTCCGCTTGCGAGGCAAAGAAACATGGTAAACAGGAAATTGGAGGCCAGATCGGTAAAAGAGCCTTTGATACAAAGGGAAACGACCACAAGGACAAGGAAATACAGTCCGCCGATACAAAGTCCCCATAGATATTTCTGCGATCCGATCCGTTTTCCGGAAAGAAATCCCGCCAGAAAGGTGGAAAGGATATAGATCACGATGATGCAGGCGTTCACTGCTTTATCCGGCAGATAGCATTTATACACAAACAGAGCCAGAAGAAGCAGCAGGGCTGTTGTGATGGCATATGCTGTGATAAGGAATTTCAGAAGGATTTTACCCATTATTTACCGTCCTGTTCTTGACTTTTTCATTAGTTTATTGTATTTTTCATATAATATATTTAGAACAAAAGGAGTGAACTTTTTTGGACTCGGGTCTAGTGATTCAAATTGTAACCATTATTATTCTGCTGATGCTTTCGGCATTCTTTTCTTCTGCTGAAACATCCCTTACCTGTGTGAATCTGGTACGTATCCATACACTTGCGGAAGGTGGGGATAAACGCGCAGCGCGTGTCGAGAAAATACTTTCAAATCCGGGAAAAATGTTAAGTACGATCCTGATCGGAAATAACATAGTCAATATATCAGCATCTTCCCTTGTGACAACATTTACCATAAAGGTGTTCGGTAATTACGCGGTTGGTATTGCAACAGGCGTTCTGACCGTGCTTGTTCTGATGTTTGGTGAAATCCTGCCAAAAACAGCAGCGAATCTCTGTGCGGAAAAGCTGGCACTGGCTTATTCTTTCTTTATATTGAAGCTGATCTGGCTTCTGACACCGATTGTATTTCTTGTAGATAAGCTGTCCCAGTTTCTGATGAAGCTTCTCGGGATCGATACATCCAAAACAGGCTCCGGTATGACGGAGACAGAGCTGAAGACATATGTGGATGTCAGCCATGAAGAGGGTGTGATCGAATCGGATGAGAGAGAAATGATACTGAATGTATTTGATCTGAATGATTCCCTGGCACGTGATATCATGATCCCGCGTATCGATATGACGATGGTGGATGTGGAGACCGGCTACAGAAGTCTGCAGGCGGTCTTTAAGGAAACAATGTTTTCCCGTATCCCGGTTTATGAAGGGGAGAAAGATAATATCATCGGTATCGTGACTTTGAAGGATTTCTTCAGTAACGGCAGAACGGATTTTTCGCTTCGTTCCATCATGCGCGAAGCCTATTATACATTTGAAACAAAAAAGACGGATGAGCTTTTGAATGAAATGCGTGAAAGCAGCAATTCCATTGCTATTGTGCTGGATGAGTATGGTGCCTGCGCCGGTCTGATCACGATGGAGGATCTTCTGGAAGAAATCGTCGGTGAGATCCGTGACGAATATGATGAAGAAGAAAAGCAGCTGATCCAGAAGATCAGCGCACACCGCTACAGAATTGATGGTTCGGTGAAGATCGATGATGTCAATGATGCACTTGGAACCTCATATGAATCAGAGGATTATGATTCTATTGCCGGCCTGCTCATAGAAGCACTGGACAGACTGCCGGCGCAGGGAGAGAGTGTAACGCTTGCGGACGGTACAACGCTTCTGGCGGAGAAGATCGAAAAGAACAGGATCAGCCATGTGCTTCTGACACTACCTGTCCGGGAAAATGAAAAGACAGAGGAAGAAATCAAAGCACCAAAGGAACCTGCGGAGCAGGCAGAAGAAGTTTCCGGTGAAGAAACGGTAAAGACCTTGTAAAAAACTCTTTCCATGCGGTTGGAAGTGTGATATACTACGAATAGTTTTAATTGAATAAAGGAGGCTATGTGATGAAACATATCAAAACATTAAGCACAAGAGATTTAAAGAAATCTATGAAAAAAGGCGGCTGTGGTGAATGCCAGACATCTTGTCAGTCAGCTTGCAAAACATCCTGTACAGTAGGAAACCAGAGTTGCGAAAATATTAAATAAAACAGTAGTTTTTCTTAAGCAGCGAGTAACTCCGCTGCTTATTATACGTCAAAGAACTATTTATTAAGAAACTGAGAGGAAATAATAGTGATTCATTGTTATCAGAGCAATGGTTATTCCATCGTGATGGATGTCAACAGCGGTGCTGTGCATGTCGTGGATGACCTTGTTTACCAGCTTGTTCCTCTGCTGGAGCCCCTTGTAAAAGAAAAGAAAGACAAGGGAGAGATCCTGGACTTCGTGAAAGCGCAGCAGCTTCCGTATACGGAAGAGGAGACCGCTGAGGCGGTAGAAGAGATTCTGCTGCTTGCACAGGAAGGACAGTTGTATACAGAGGACATTTACGAAAATTATATTGACAGCTTTAAAAACCGGGAAACGGTTGTCAAGGCATTGTGCCTGCATATTGCGCATGATTGTAACCTTGCCTGCAGATACTGCTTCGCGGAAGAAGGCGAATATCATGGCAGAAGAGCGATCATGAGCTACGAGGTCGGAAAGAAAGCACTGGATTTTCTGGTGGCAAATTCCGGTAACCGTACGAATCTGGAGGTCGATTTCTTCGGCGGTGAACCGCTCATGAACTGGGAGGTCGTCAAGCAGCTTGTGGCTTACGGACGTTCCCTGGAAGAGGAGCATCATAAAAAATTCCGTTTTACGATCACAACAAACGGTGTTTTGTTAAATGATGAGATTCTGGAGTTTGTCAATAAAGAAATGGGAAATATGGTACTGAGCATCGACGGCCGTAAGGAAGTGCATGACAGAATGCGTCCGCACAGAGGCGGTCAGGGCAGCTATGATGAGATCGTGCCAAAATTTAAAAAAGCAGCAGAGAGCCGCGGACAGATGAATTATTATGTTCGTGGTACCTATACCCATTATAATACGGATTTTGCGAAAGATGTCCTGCATCTGGCAGACCTTGGCTTTAAGCAGATTTCCGTTGAGCCGGTCGTGGCACCGGAAACCGAAGATTATGCGATCCGCGAAGAGGATCTTCCACAGCTTCTTGCGCAGTATGATGAACTGGCAGAGGAAATGATCAAACGCAGAAAAGAAGGAAACGGATTTAATTTCTTCCACTTCATGATCGATCTGGAAGGCGGTCCGTGTGTGGCAAAGCGTTTATCCGGCTGCGGTTCGGGAACAGAATATCTGGCAGTGACGCCGTGGGGGGATCTGTACCCTTGTCATCAGTTCGTCGGGAATGAAGATTTTCTGATGGGCAATGTGGACGAAGGTGTTCTGCGGACAGATATCAGAGATGAATTCAAACAGTGTAATGTCTATGCAAAGGAAAAATGTAAGGACTGTTTTGCCAAGTTCTACTGCAGCGGCGGCTGTGCGGCAAATTCCTACAACTTCACGGGAAATGTGAACGGTTCCTATGATATTGGCTGTGAATTGCAAAGAAAGAGAATTGAGTGTGCGATCATGATCAAAGCCGCACTCAGTGAGTAAATCTCAGATTTGAAAGGGAATCTGAAAGGGAGGAAAAAGAAATGAAGAAAAACAGAGCAGTCATTACGATGATTTTGGCAGTGCTCGCAATTATCGGATTCGGCTATATTGCCTTTGTCGGTATCGGTGCAGGAAAAACAGGATCCATGGGGAATATCAAGCAGGGGCTTGATCTTGCCGGCGGTGTCAGCATTACTTATCAGGTGGTCGGTGACGAATCTCCTTCTGCAGAAGACATGAGCGATACGATCTACAAGCTGCAGAAGCGTGTGGAAAACTACAGTACAGAAGCACAGGTATATCAGGAAGGTAACGATCGTATCAATATCGAAATTCCGGGTGTTTCCGATGCCAATGCAATTCTGGAAGAGCTTGGTCGTCCGGGTTCTCTTTACTTTATCAAGCAGACTGACAGTGACGGAAACCAGAATTATACGATCGGTGTTACAGAGGATGGTACATATGATTATGTACTGCTGAAAGATCTGAACACATTGATGGAAGACGGCAGTATCGTACTTGACGGTACAATGGTATCGAGTGCACAGGCAGCTACCGTACAGTCAGACAGCGGTACAAAGGATAAACAGTATGTTGTTTCCCTTACCTTTACGGAAGAAGGCAAACAGGCATTTGCGGATGCTACAACAGATGCTTATTCAAAGGGAGAAACGATCGGTATTTATTATGACGGCAGATTTGTTTCCGTTCCGAGAGTAGATGAACCGATCCTTGGCGGACAGGCACAGATCAGCGGACAGGAAAGCTTTGAAGAGGCAGATACACTTGCTTCTACGATCCGTATCGGTGGTCTGAAGCTGGAACTGGAAGAACTCCGTTCCAACGTTGTAGGTGCGCAGCTTGGTGAAGAAGCTGTATCTTCCAGCTTAAAAGCAGGTGCGATCGGTTTTGCACTTGTATGTATCCTGATGATCGTTGTATACCTGTTACCGGGCTTTGTTTCAGCGATTGCCCTTACGATCTATGTTCTTCTGACATTACTTGCGCTGAATGCATTAAATATTACATTAACACTGCCGGGTATTGCAGGTATTATTCTTTCCATCGGTATGGCGGTTGATGCGAACGTCATCATCTTCTCCCGTATCCGTGAGGAGATCGCAGCCGGCAAGACAGTACAGTCAGCCATTAAGATCGGTTTTGAAAAAGCACTTTCCGCTATTGTGGACGGTAATATCACAACACTGATCGCAGCACTGGTCCTTGGTTTGAAGGGTTCCGGTACTGTAAAAGGCTTTGCCATTACATTGGGACTTGGTATTATCCTTTCCATGTTCACTGCATTATTTGTAACACGTCTTCTGTTAAATGCATTTTATGCACTTGGCTGTAAAGATGAAAAGCTGTATGGTAAAGCAAAAGATATCAAGACAGTTGATTTTCTGTCAAAGAAGGCGGTATTCTTTGCTGTTTCGATCCTTGTGATTATAGCTGGTTTTGTATTTATGGGTGTGAATAAATCACAGACAGGACATTCTTTAAACTACAGCCTTGACTTTATGGGTGGTACTTCTTCTACGGTTACGTTCAACGAAGACCTGTCTATTGCGGACATTGACGCACAGGTTGTGCCGGTTGTGGAAAAAATCACGGGTGACAGCAACGTACAGACACAGAAGGTAAATGATTCCACACAGGTTGTTATCAAGACAAGATCTCTGACAGTAGATGAAAGAGAAGCTTTCACAACAGCTATGAAAGAAGATTTCGGTGTAGAGGAAGAAGCGATCACAACAGAGACGATCAGCGCAACAGTCAGCAACGAAATGAAGTCCGATGCGATCGTATCCGTGATCATCGCAACACTCTGTATGCTTGTATATATCTGGTTCCGTTTCACGGATGTCCGTTTTGCGGCAAGTGCGGTTCTGGCACTGTTACATGACGTTCTTGTAGTACTGGCATTTTATGCGGTTTCCAAAACATCTGTCGGCAATACATTTATCGCATGTATGCTGACTATTGTCGGATACTCTGTCAACTCAACGATCGTTATCTTTGACCGTATCCGTGAGCAGCTGAAGACGACAAAGGTAAGAGACAACGAAGAACTGAAGGAAATTGTGAACGAAAGTATCACAAAGACTCTGACAAGAAGTATTTACACGAATATCACAACCTTCATTACGATCTTCATGGTATTCCTTCTCGGTGTATCCAGCATCCGTTCTTTCGCAATGCCTCTTATGGTAGGTATCCTTTGCGGTGCATATTCTTCTGTATGTATCACAGGAGCTCTGTGGTATGTGCTCAGAACAAAATTTGCAGGAAAGAAAAAAGCACCTGCAAAAGCATCTGCTAAGAAGGCTTCTAAAAAGAACTGATAGGATCTGAATCAGAAATCATAAGAAATGCTCCCTGCTTTGGCAGGGAGCATTTTTGTATGAAAAAAACGGAAAAATTTGTATAATATTTCATACTGCAATTTGGCAAACACCATTGTGGTGCCTATCGGAGTTTGGTATAATAAATATAAATGTGGGGTCTTCCCGACAGATTTCTTCAAAAGGGTGAATGGAGGAAAAAAAATATGATAGTATTGGTCATTTTACTGGTAGTGGTTGTCGGTGTGCTGGCATTTCTGCTGTTCCGTGAAAAACAGGGGGCGGCAACAGAAAAACAGGATCCGGCGAAGCTGGTGCCAAAGGGGATTCTTGACAGAGGCGGTGTAGGTCCTGTACTTGCCGTGACAAACGACAATAAGGTCTTATTTTTCAATAAAGACTTTGTACAGCTCTTCCCGGAGATCGCAACGGCAGAGACGATATCTGCATATCCGGAAATGATGCGTCTGTTTAAGGATGAGGAATATGTTTCAGAGGTATTGTCCCGTATTTATGAGATCAGATATGAGACGCTGGAGCAGGAAAATGTACAGGGGAAATTTGTATGGCTCGTAGATATCACGGAGCATTACAAGACGAATAAGAAGCTGAAAGAACTGAAGGAGATGGCAGATGCAGCCAATAAGGCAAAGTCTAATTTCCTTGCCAATATGAGTCATGAGATCAGAACGCCGATCAACACGGTACTCGGTATGGATGAGATCATCTTAAGGGAAGCAACTGAGGTACCGATCAAAGGGTATGCGGAAAACATCCGTGAAGCCGGTACAACGCTTCTGTCACTGGTCAACGATCTTCTGGATTTCTCCAAGATTGAATGCGGCAAGATGGAAATACTGCCGGTGGAATATGAAGTAGCAAATGTACTGACAGAAGTCATTAATATGATCGAGATCAAGGCAGTCAACAAGCGTCTGGAATTCAAGGCAATTGTGGCAGAGGATATTCCGTATCTGTTATTCGGTGATGAGATCCGTCTGAAACAGGTTATGATCAACCTGCTGACAAATGCGGTCAAGTATACGGAAGAGGGAAGCGTTATCTTAAAGGTAGACTGGAAGGAAGCAGGAGATTCTGCAATCCAGCTGATCATTTCCGTGACAGATACCGGTATCGGTATTAAGCCGGAGGATATCGACAAGCTGTTTGTATCCTTTGAACGTATTGAAGAAAAGAGAAACCGGAATATCGAAGGTACCGGTCTTGGTATCAGTATTACAAAGGAACTGCTTGAGCTGATGAACTCCAGCCTGAACGTCCGCAGTGAGTATGGCGTTGGATCTACCTTCTCCTTCACTTTGAAGCAGGGTATCAGAGATCGTAAGCCGATCGGCAGATTCCGTGAGAAATATGCATACAGCAATGAAAAGATCAAGAAATACAGAACAACTTTCGTAGCACCGAATGCAAAGATTCTTGTTGTCGATGACAATGCCATGAATCTTTCCGTTGTAGAGGGACTTCTGAAGAATACCAAGATCCAGGTTGACTGTGCAAACGGCGGTGAGGCTGCACTGGAATTCTGTAAGGACGTCAAATATGACATTATCTTTATGGATCATATGATGCCTTACATGGATGGTATTGAGACACTCAAGAATATCAAAGCAACAAAGGATTCCCCGAATGTGGATACACCGGTTATCGTACTGACAGCCAATGCGGTATCGGGTGCGAAGGAAATGTATTTGGAAGAGGGCTTTGTGGATTACATGTCCAAACCGATCCAGGGCAAGCGTCTGGAAGAAAAAATCGTGGAATACTTACCGGAAGATAAATATGTCATGATCGAATATGATGAGATGGAGAAAAAACTCTATCAGAATCTGTGGAAGACGGTTGCGGATGATATCATGAGGGAATATAAGTTCCGTACGCTGGATATCCCGACGGCAGTTGAATCAGCAGAAGGCGATAAGGATTGCGTGATCTTCCTGTTAGAGTCTTTCCGGGATAATGAGGGCAAGAACAGAAATGATATTGTAACATCTTTTGAAAAAGAAGATTATCCGAATTATACGATCTTCGTCCATGCACTCAAGAGCACAGCCAAGATGATCGGTGCAAATGATCTGTCTGAAAAGGCAAGACTGTTGGAGCAGGCAGGCAAGGACGGCGATATCGATTATATCAGGAGCCATCATGATGAAATGATCCAGGTATACAGCAAGGTTGTAGAAGAGATCAAAGATTATCTGGATCAGAAGAGTAACTGATAAAATACATAAGAAGGGTGAAGGGCTGAGGAACAGATTGTTCTTCAGCCCTTATTACGGACAGAAGATAACATGGATCAGCAGCAGCGTGCCCGCATACGGGAAAGAAACAGAAGAAAGAGAAGAAAACAGGTATTTTATGCAAGGATCGCAGCGTTCCTGATCGTTGCGGCATTGCTTGTGGGTATCTTTTTTGCAGTGCGCGGCGTTATAGCATTGACAGGAGACAAAGACAGTGTGACAACCTTTCAGGAGATTGAAAACAGGCTCTTCAGACGGAAAAAGAAAGTCTATACAAAGCCGGAAATGACGGAAGAATATCTGACGGTCAATCCATATTCCAGGCCGGGAGAGAAGCTTCCCACCGTCAAAAGTGTATTTGTGCATTATACGGCAAATGCAGGGACTTCCGCCATGCAGAACAGAAGTTATTTTGAAAATCTGGGTATTACGGGAGAAACTTCGGCGAGTGCGCATTTTATCATCGGCTATGAAGGGGAGATCGTGCAGTGTCTGCCGCTTGAGGAGATCGGTTATGCGGTGAAGGGACGGAATTATGATTCTGTGTCCATTGAATGCTGTTATCTGGAGGAGAACGGAAAGTTTACGGATGCGACATATCAGTCACTTCTGCAGCTTGTTTCCTGGCTGATGGGGAAATATGATCTGTCCATAGATGATGTACTGCGGCATTATGATGAGGGCGGCAAAAACTGCCCGAAGTATTATGTGGAGCATGAAGACGCATGGCAGAAGCTGAAGCAGGATATCGCGGACTATATTGCAGAAAACGGTACGTATAAAGCACCTGCAGACAGTGCGGAGGAAAGTGAAAATACAGAGGCAGAGGAGTAGATATATGCCGGAAGAAAAATGGTTTGTCACGACAAAGAAAGCAGATTTTAATCATATAGCGGCAGAATTCGGGATCAGCCCGGTGCTGGCAAGGATCATACGGAACAGGGACATTGTTACAGAGGAGGAAGTGCGTTATTTCCTGCACGGAACACTGGAAGATCTGCATGATCCGTATCTTCTGAAAGGAATGAGAGAGGGCAGTGCATTTTTATATGCGGCGATCCGGGAGAAAAAGCAGATCCGCATTATTGGAGATTATGATGTGGATGGGATCTGTTCTACTTATGTCTTATATCATGCATTGCAGCTTTTGGGGGCGTCGGTCAGTTACCGGATCCCGCACCGGATCAAGGATGGGTACGGACTGAACGAAGAGATCATCCGGGAATGCAGCGGGCAGCAGGTAGAAGTGATCGTTACCTGTGATAATGGGATTGCGGCGGCAAAGGAGATCGCACTGGCAAAGGAGCTTGGCATGGAGGTGCTTGTCACAGACCATCATGAAGTACCTTACCGGGAAATAACAGGAGTGGATGGCATGACAGAGCGGGAAGAGATCCTGCCGCCCTCTCTTGTCATCGATCCAAAGCAGAAGGGCTGCCCTTATCCGTATAAGGGGATCTGCGGGGCGGTCGTTGCCTATAAGCTGGTACAGGTACTTTTGGAACAGGCGGAAAAGGAGAAGCTTATTACCGTGGCTGATCGAAAGGCTTGTCTTGCGGAGCTGCTGGAATTTGCAGCAATGGCGACGATCTGTGATGTGATGGATCTTCTGGATGAAAACAGGATCATTGTGAAATATGGACTGAAACAGATGGAACAGTCCAAAAATCTGGGGCTGCGAACACTGATCGAGGTCTGCGGGCTGAAGGGACAGAAGCTTGGCAATTATCATGTCGGGTTTATTTTAGGACCTTGTCTGAATGCGACCGGAAGACTGGACAGTGCGGCACGTGCGATGGAGCTGTTTTTATGTACCGAGCTGCGGGAGGCTGTTGTGATCGCCACAGATCTGAAAGCGTTGAATGAGAGCCGTAAGGAACTGACAGAGCAGGGCGTGAAAGAAGCGGTCAGGCAGATGGAGGCAGGAGAGCATGGAACGGATAAAGTCATGGTCATTTATCTGCCGGACTGCCATGAGAGTATTGCGGGGATCATAGCGGGCAGACTGCGGGAGAAATACGCTCATCCGTTTTTTGTGCTGACAAAGGCGGAAGAAGGACTGAAGGGCTCCGGCAGATCCATTGAGGCATATCATATGTATGAAGGGCTGCATGGGGTAGAAGATCTTCTGACAAAATATGGCGGACACAAGCTGGCGGCGGGACTTTCTTTAGAAGAAAAAAATCTGGAAGAGCTGCGAAGGCGGCTGAATGCAGACTGCCATCTGACAGAAGAAGACTTTGTACACAAAATACTGATCGATGTACCAATGCCGCTTTCCTATGTGAATATGCAGTTTGTGGAAAGCCTTTCCTTGCTGGAGCCGTTTGGAAACGGAAATAAAAAGCCTGTATTTGCCTGTAAGGATGTACCAATCTCACATGTGAAGCTGAAGGGAAAAAATAAAAATGTGGCAGGCTTTCTTTTAACGGACGAGACAGGGAGAAAGCTGGACGGCATTTATTTCGGGGAAGCAGAGCGGTTTTATGAGGAAATGCAGGGCAGACAGAGCCTGCAGATCGTGTATTACCCGGATATCAATGAATTCCGCGGAAACCGCAGCCTGCAGATCGTAGTGACGAATTATATGATACCAGGGGCACAATCCTGAAGCCGTGCCATGCTTGCATGTGCATGGCTTCTAAACATACAAAACCGGCGCAGAATGTTCTGCGCCGGTTTTGAATTCTTATGAGGGGGGGAGTGATAAATCTCTCTATCACTGCTTATAAGCATAAAAATAAAATGTGAATAAAGTGTGTAGAAAGTATAAAAAGAAACGAAAAAGAATAGAAAAGAATTAGAAACAGCCGAAAGCTGGGGCGTGTGAAATAAATTAAAAGTTAGACTGAATATAATATAGAAGATATGTACAATTAGAGTTTCGAGAAAACGAAAATGTTCGTTGCAAATAGTACATAATTCTCATATAATATAAAATAAGTGAAGGTACTTATATATAATGATGCCAGGGCCAAAAGGTCTAAACCCACATGAGCTTGCTCATAGGTGGGTGAAAGACCTTGGGACCCGCCCCGATATGAGCATAAAAGTGGGATGATAATCCCGCAATATGCGAATATTGGGTAGAATTGTGGGAGTGCGTAGCACGGAACAATTCGTAGGCATCAAATTCGGGGCTTTTGACCATGGCATCATATAATGGGAGAAAAGATGATTACATATAAGAATTTATGGAATTTAATGAAAAATAGGAATCTAACAAAGACAGAGTTAAGAAAAAGGGCTGGCTTGAGTTCAAGTACTTTTGCGAAGCTTTCGAGAAATGAAATGGTTTCACTTGATGTTTTAGCTAGGCTGTGCAAAGTGTTGGAATGCCAAATTAGTGATATTTGCTTAGTAAATATACAAGAGGATGATGCTGAAAAAGCGATGAAAAGACAAGGTGCCAGTGAAAAGTAGTATAAAATTGTTTTTAAGATAATAATTGTAAAGGGATGGAGATGATACTATGGAACTTGAGATGGATGTAGAGGATTTATTAAGCAAAAGAAAATTAGAATCAGACCGAATAGAGTTTAAGACCGGGTGGAATCCTGATGACATCTATCATAGTATCTGTGCATTCGCAAATGATTATAATAATGATGGTGGCGGTTATATTATTGTAGGTGTTGAGGAAGAAAATGGTGTCGCCAAACGTCCGGTAAAAGGCTTACCTGGGTGTATGCTGGATTCCATACAGAAAGATATGTTGGGTTACAATAATTTGATTTCTCCACCCTACTTTCCACAGGGTATACCTGCAGAAGTGGATGGGAAATGGATTTTTGTAATTGTTGTCAGAACAGGACAGCAGCGACCTTATAAATCACCAGAGCATGTAACAAGTAAGAAAGAGAAAAAGTACAATTATTATATTCGTTATCAGACAAGTTCTGTTAAGGCAAATAGTGAACAGGAGCGAGAACTGATTAATATGTCAGATCAAACACCATTTGATTGCAGAGCTAATCATAAGGCAACATTTGAGGATATTTCACCAGTGCTGTTAGAAGATCACTTGAGAAAAACCGGTAGTAAACTTGCTAAACAGGTAAGGGAACGTGGTGTTGAGGAAATACTTAATGATATGCAGCTATTGGTTGGTCCACCAGAACTCAGATATATTCAGAACGTGGCAATTATGATGTTTTGTGAGCACCCAGAAAAATTCTTTGGATATACTTATGTACAGACGACCTCCTTTCCAAAAGGAAGCATTGAGAATCCAAGTATTAGTGAAGATTTTCCTAATATTACAGGTTCGGTGCCTCAGATGATTCAGGCAACAATGGAAAGATTTCGCAATTTGATTATTCGGGAAAAAGTAATTAAAGTACCAAATCAGATGGAGGCGTTAAGGATATTCAATTATCCATATCAGGCAATAGAAGAGGCTGTGGTAAATGCCTTTTATCACAGAGATTATATGTCCTTTGAACCAGTAACTATAGAGATAGAGCCGGATTGCATAAATATCATGAATTTTCCGGGGATAGACAGATCTATTTCAGAAAAGACAATAGCTGAGGGAAAGAGATTTGTTTCCAGATATTATAGAAATAGACGACTCGGAGAGTTTTTAAAGGAACTGGATTTATCAGAGGGGCATTCTTCTGGCATCCCAACAATACAGGAAGAACTTGAGAAGAATGGCTCACCAAGAGCAGAGTTCTTTACAGATGAAGATAGACGAGCTATGAGAATAAGAATTCCAATTCATCCGGCATTTTTGAAAGCGGATGATGAAATATCGCTGCCAGATAGCTATGAAAAAGCGACGAAAAAATTATCAAAGAAAAAGATTGAACAATATGACAAAATTCTAAAAATATTGAATGATGGCGAGTGGCATAAAACAGCTGAAATAGCTGATAATCTTGGACTAAAGGATACTAGAACAAAGGAATTGTTAAAGGAATTAATTACGCTTGATAAACTCATTGATAATGGAAAAACAAAAGGCAAATTGTATAGATTAAAATAATTCGTCGCTTTTTTCGTCGCTTTTTTAACGAAAAAAGCGACGAAAAAAGTTATTCTATCATGAGGACTATCTGATAGATGCAGGAACGATTAAGCTCCCACAAGCCACATTTGTATTGCCATTTTTATTTCAAGAGGGGTATGCATAAATAATGAAAAAAGGAATTAAAAGTATGTTACGTGTTTTTCTATGGATCGTAGCAATCATTGTTATTTTAATATGGATTTGCTTTGGTTATCATAGGTATAGGCTTAAGAAAGAGGAAAAACTAAGGGAACCATTAGGGCTGCCTATTGATATAAATGGAAATAACATGAGCGTCTATATTGAGGGCAGCGGTTCCAAAACTCTTGTGTTTTTGTCTGGAGGTGGAACGTGTTCTCCTATTCTGGACTTTAAATCACTATATTCATTGTTGAGTGACGAGTATCGTATCGTTGTTGTTGAAAAGTTTGGATATGGCTGTGCCAGAATATTACGAGAATATGAAAATAAATTTTCCACTGATGAAATTTGGACAATATGCAGCAAGTGTAGGAATTACTAGAATAATTCCTACACTTGCGGAAAGTGATGCTATAAAGCATGGAACATTGACTGATGATGAAAAGAATAGGTATAGAGCAATTTTTTATAGCAGGACAGCAACTGTAACAATGATAAATGAAGCAAAGAGTGTTAAGGATAATGCAAGAATTGTAGCGCAAAATGGAGTGCCACAGGTTCCTATGCTGCTTTTTATTTCTGATGGTACTGGTGGAACTGGTTTTGATAAAGAAACATGGAGAAGAATACCGGAAAAATACATCTCAGAAGTGAAGGCTGGAAAGTACATAGAACTGGATTGTCCACATTATGTGCATGATTATGAGTATGGAAGAATAAGTGAGGAGATTAAAAGGTTTTTAAGGGAGTAAATGAGCAAGCAGAAGAATCAAGAAAAGAAAATTCATATATCTTATCTATAGATTAGAAACAGCCCGAAAGCAGGGGCGTTAGAAACAGCCACAAAGCTGGGCGGAAATTGTAAAGTGTGTCAAAGTGTGATATGATAAACAGTAAGTTTTGACAAGATAACAGAAAGCGGGGAATGGATATGGTACTGGCAGCATTACTGGAAAAACTGGAATATGAACTGGTCAGCGGATCAGCGGATATGCAGATTGAAAATGTAGTATATGATTCGCGTAAGGTAACAGAAGGTTCTTTATTTATCTGTATTGAAGGCGGAACGGCAGATGGGCATACTTTTATACCGGATGTGGTAAAGAAAGGCGCGAAAGCATTGATCGTGACAAAGGATGTATCCGGCCTTTTGCCGGCGGATGCAGACGTGACGGTGGTCAGGGTAAAGGACAGCCGTTATGCACTGGCATTTGTATCTGCCGCTTATTTCGGACACCCGGCAGAGAAGCTGAAGGTGATCGGCATTACCGGTACAAAAGGAAAGACGACTACCACGTATCTGGTAAAATCGATTTTAGAGCACGCAGGACATAAAGTGGGGCTTGTCGGTACGATCGAAGCGATCATCGGGCAGGAGCATATTCCGGCGAATAATACAACACCGGAGTCTTATGTATTACAGGAATATTTCGCAAAGATGGTCGAGGCGGGCTGTGATACAGTCGTTATGGAGGTTTCCTCTCAGGGACTGATGCTGCACAGAACGCAGGGCTTTCTTTTTGATTATGGTATTTTCACCAATATCGAGCCGGATCATATTGGACCGCTGGAGCACAAGGATTTTGCTGATTATATGCATTGTAAGGGACTGTTGTTCAGGCAGTGCAGAGTCGGTATCGTCAACTGTGACGATGCCCATTATCAGGATGTGATCAGGGATCATACATGCAAGATCGAGACTTTCGGTTTTTCTGAGAACGCAGATTACCGGGCACAGGATCTGAAGCTGATCAGCGGCGCAGGTTTTTTGGGCATTGATTTTAAGGCAAGAGGAAAGGTAAATCTGGATATCGAGCTGCATGCACCGGGCAGATTCAGTGTTTACAATGCACTTTGTGCGATCGCAATCTGCAATCACTTTGGTGTCACGGCAGATGAGGTGAAGGAAGCACTTCTGCAGGCACATGTCAAAGGCAGGATCGAGCTTGTCAAAGTATCGGATGATTTCACGCTGATGATCGACTATGCACATAATGCCATGGCACTGGAAAGCCTGCTCACAACATTGCGGGAATATAAGCCTAAACGTCTTGTCTGTCTGTTCGGCTGCGGCGGAAACCGTTCCAAACTCAGACGTTATGAGATGGGTGAGGTCAGCGGAAAGCTGGCGGATCTGACGGTGATCACCTCCGACAATCCGCGAAACGAAGAACCGCAGGCGATCATAGATGATATCAAGGTGGGAATTTCCAAAACAGACGGAAAATACGTGGAGATCATTGACAGAAAAGAAGCGATCGCCTATGTGATCCGCCATGGACAGCCGGGGGATGTCATTGTACTTGCCGGGAAAGGACATGAGGATTACCAGGAGATCAAAGGAAAGAAATATCCGATGGATGAAAGAGATATCATTGCGGATGTACTTGCCGGAAGGATTTAAACATGGAAAAGAAATATGCGGATGTGATCGTGGGGATCTCCCACGAAAAGATTGACCGCGCGTTTCAGTATATAGTGCCGCAGCACCTGCAGACGGAGCTGGAGATCGGAATGTGTGTGCATATTCCGTTTGGCAGAGGTAATCATATACAGGAAGGGTATGTGATCGGCTTTTCGGAGCAGGCGGAGCTTCCGGATGATAAGCTGAAGGAGATCAGACAGATTGTTCCGGCCTCTGTGAAAGCAACAGAGCGCAGTATTCAGTTAGCTGCCTGGATCAGAAGCTATTATGGATGCACGATGATCGCTGCATTGAAAACGGTACTTCCCGTCAAGCAGGAGAAGAAAGCAGTGGTATACCGTGAGGTAACACTGGCGGTAACGGAAAACGAAGCAAGAGAATATCTGTGTCAGGCACAGAAAAAACATCAGGCGGCAAAGGTACGGCTCTTCGAAGCACTGCTGGAGGGGGCGGCGCTCAGTTATACGATGGTAACCGGTAAGCTGGCAGTTTCGCCGCAGACGGTAACGAGTATGGCGGCGCAGGGCATTTTGCGGGTGGAAAGCTATGAAACATACCGCAATCCGGTACATTTTGATGAGCTGCCCGGTGAAAAAAAGAAGCTGACAGAGGTGCAGCAGGAAATTGCGGATGATTTTATCCGTTCGTATGATGCAGGAGACCGGACACCGGTGCTTCTGCACGGTATTACGGGAAGCGGCAAGACAGAAGTCTATATGGAAATGATCGATGCCATGCTGCAAAGAGGAAAGCAGTGTATCGTGCTGATTCCGGAGATCGCCCTGACCTACCAGACACTGCTGCGGTTTTATAAGCGTTTTGGTGATGCGGTTTCTGTGATGCATTCCAGGCTGAGCGCGGGAGAGCGTTACGATCAGATGAAGCGGGCGGCGCGCGGCGAAGTACAGGTAATGATCGGACCGAGAAGTGCACTGTTTACCCCATTTCAGAAGCTGGGGCTGATCATCATAGACGAGGAGCATGAGACAAGCTACAAAAGCGATTCCATGCCTAAATATCATGCCAGAGAGGTGGCAGTCCATCTGGCGGAAATGACAGATGCCTGTGTGGTAATGGGATCTGCAACGCCTTCTTTGGAGGCAAATTACAGAGCGCAGCAGGGCATTTATAAAAAATATGTACTATCGGAGCGGATCGGAGATGCGGTTCTGCCAGAGGTGCAGATCGTAGATATGCGGAAGGAGTTAGCCAGTGGCAACAGTTCGATCTTCAGCAGGCATCTGGAAACTGCGATCGCTGACCGGCTGGAAAAGCGGCAGCAGGTTATGTTGTTTCTGAACCGTCGAGGTGTTTCGGGCTTTGTATCCTGCAGGGCATGCGGTTATGTCATGAAATGTCCGCACTGTGATGTTTCCCTTTCCGAGCACAGGCAGAAAATGGTCTGCCATTATTGTGGCTATGAAGAGCCGAAGCCTTCTGTCTGTCCCAAATGTCAGAGCAGATATCTGTTCGGCTTTAAGGCGGGAACACAGCAGGTAGAGGACAGCCTGCGGCTGCGGTTCCCTGGGGCGCGCATCCTGCGGATGGATGCGGATACAACGAAAAAAAAGGATGACTATGAGAAAATACTGGCAGCTTTTGCAAACCGGGAAGCGGATATCCTGATCGGGACGCAGATGATCGTGAAAGGGCATGATTTCCCGGGGGTAACCCTGATGGGCGTTCTGGCTGCGGATCTGTCATTTCTGGCAGCGGATTACAGAAGCGGCGAGCGTACGTTCCAGCTTCTGGTACAGGCAGTCGGAAGAGCAGGCAGAGGCAGTATGGCGGGCGAGGCTGTGATCCAGACATATCAGCCGGAGCATTACAGCGTGGTCTATGCGGCAAAACAGGATTATGACGGCTTTTATCAGGAAGAAATGACCTACCGCAAGCTCCTTGGGTATCCGCCGGCAGCACATATGCTGGCAGTCCTGTTTACAGGAAAAAACGAGAAAGAGACTTTGTTCTGGGCAGAGCAGATGCTTTCCATGCTGCGCAGGCAGACAAGGGAACGGAAGGATCTTGTGATCATTGGGCCTGCACCGGCTTCTATCGGAAGAATCAACGATATGTTCCGCCAGATCGCTTATTTTAAATCGCCGGATGAAACGCTTCTTATGCGGCTTCGCGGCTGGATGGAGCTGTTTTGCCAGAAAAACGAAGACAAAATGAGGTCACTGCTGGTATATTATGATATGGATCCGGTACACGGTTATTAGCGACAGATAAATGAAAAGATTGTGAGGAAAAAGAAATGGCACTGAGAAAAATCAGAGAGATCGGAGATCCGATCCTGAATAAGACATGCAAGGAAGTAAAGGAAGTCACAGACCGGACGAAAGATCTGATCGATGATATGTTTGAAACGATGTATGAGGCACAGGGTGTCGGGCTGGCAGCACCGCAGGTCGGTATTTTGAAGCGGATCGTTGTCATTGACTGCGGGGATGATCCGTTACTTCTGATCAATCCGGAGGTGCTTGAAACATCCGGTGAGCAGACCGGACAGGAAGGCTGTCTTTCCGTACCGGGCAAGGCAGGTATTGTGACAAGACCGAATTATGCGAAGGTAAAGGCCTATAATGAAGATATGGAAGAATTTATCGTGGAAGGAGAAGAGCTTCTGGCGAGAGCACTCCTGCATGAGATCGATCATCTGGACGGACATCTTTATGTCGAAAAGGTAGAGGGCGACCTGATGGATGTAGTGCCGGACGATGAGGACGAGATGGAGGAAGAAGAATGAAAGTAGTTTATATGGGAACGCCGGATTTTGCGGTAGGGCCTCTGCAGGCAATGCTTTCAGGCGGTGTAGAAGTGCTGGCAGTCGTGACACAGCCGGACAGACCGAAGGGCAGGAGCAAGGAGCTTATGCCATCTCCGGTCAAGGTATGCGCCATGCAGCATCAGATCCCGGTTCTGCAGCCGGAGAGGATCAAACGGCCGGAAGCGGTAGCGGAGCTGAAGCAGTATGATGCAGATCTGTTTGTGGTAGCGGCTTTCGGGCAGATCCTGTCCAAGGAAATACTGGAAATGCCGCGTCTTGGCTGTATCAATATCCATGCTTCCCTTTTGCCGAAGTACAGAGGGGCAGCACCGATCCAGTGGTCGATCATCGACGGGGAAAAAGAAACCGGCGTGACGATCATGCAGATGAATGAGGGACTGGATACCGGTGATATCCTGACGCAGAAGATCGTACCGATCACAGCAGAGGATACGGGCGAGAGCCTGTTTGACAAGCTTTGCGAGGCAGGCGGACAGCTTCTGCTTGAGACTCTTCCAAAGCTGGAAAACGGCAGTATCACACCGGTAAAACAGGATGAAAGCAAGAGCAGCTACGCAAAAATGCTGACAAAAGAGTTGGGACATATTGACTTTTCGGGATCTGCCGTGGAGATCGAGCGTCTTGTAAGAGGGCTCAATTCCTGGCCGAGTGCTTACACAAAGTATGAGGGAAAGACATTAAAGATCTGGAAAAGCCGTGTTGCAGAAAACAGTGAGAAAGAACAGCAGCAAAAGCCCGGTACGATCGTCCGTGTGACGGATGACAGCATTTATGTACAGACAGGAGATGGCGTGTTAGAGCTTCTGGAAGTACAGCTGGAAGGCAAGAAACGAATGCAGGTAAAGGACTTTTTGCTGGGACACAGACCACAGGCAGGCATTGTTCTGGGATAACAGAAAGGAGCAAGGGCAATGGGTTATTATCCATACTATAGCTATTATTATGATCCAACTTATATTTTAGTCTTTTTGTGTGCGATCGCATCGATCATCGCATCCGCAAAGGTGAATTCCACCTTCCGGAAATATGACAGGGTGCGCAGCATGACCGGTATGACAGGTGCACAGGCAGCACAGACACTGTTATACAGTGCAGGCATCTATGATGTGACCGTAGAGCATGTGAGCGGTTCTTTAACAGACCATTACGATCCGTCAGCCAAAGTACTCCGCCTTTCCGATGCCACCTACGGATCTTCTTCCGTGGCAGCAGTCGGTGTAGCGGCGCATGAATGCGGACATGCCATACAGGATAATAAAAACTACGCACCGCTGCGGCTTCGTTCGACACTGGTACCAGCCGCTAACTTAGGCTCCAGGGCGGGAATCCCGATCATCATTCTGGGATGTATCCTCGGCTATAACATGACACTGGTGCAGATCGGTATCTGGGTATTTTCTCTTGCGGTACTGTTCCAGCTTGTTACATTACCGGTCGAGTTTGATGCCTCCAGACGTGCGGTAAGACTTCTGGATGAACAGCATATCCTGCAGGGAGAAGAAGTCGGCATGTGCAGAAAAGTACTGACCGCCGCTGCCATGACATATGTGGCTGCAGCAGCATCTGCGATCATACAGCTGCTTCGTCTGATCCTGATTTTCGGTGGAGGACGCAGAAGAGATGACTGACCGTGAGATCATACTGGACAGCCTGATGGAAATACTGGAAAAAGGACAGTACAGCCATCTTGTGCTGCGCAGTGTTTTACAAAAGTACGATTATCTGCCTAAGCAGCAGCGCAGCTTTATCAAGCGCACCTGCGAGGGAACGATAGAAAACAAGATTTATATCGATTATGTGATAGACAGCTTTGCAAAGACCAAAACACCGAAGATGAAGCCGCTCATCCGCACGCTCCTGCGCATGGGAACGTATCAGATCCTGTTTCTGGACGGCGTACCGGATGCGGCAGTATGCAATGAATGTGTAAAACTTGCCACAAAGCGTGGCTTTGGCCCGCTGAAAGGCTTTGTCAACGGTATTTTGCGTACCATAGCCCGGAATAAGGAGCAGATCAATCTGCCCGATCGTGAAAAAGAACCGCTTATGTATTTGTCTGTCCGGTATTCTATGCCCTTGTGGATCGTAGAGCTGTGGCAGGCGCAGTATGGCAGCAGAGCAGAGGATATGCTCAAGGCGCAGCTTGAAAAAAGACCGCTGACGATCCGTGTCAATGAAGCAATGCCCGGGGAAGCGCAAAGCAAGATGCTTTCGCAGATCGCCGAGACGGGCGTAAAGGTAACACAGTCAAATCAGTTATCTTATGCTTACTATTTGGAACAGGTCGATCATATCGACGCTCTGCCGGGATATGCACAAGGCGGCTTTTTCATGCAGGATATCGGCTCCATGCAGGTTGTGGAGCTTGCAGGCATAAAGCCGGGCGATACGGTGATCGATGTCTGTGCGGCGCCGGGCGGAAAAGCCATGCATGCACTGGCTAAGCTGCACGGAAAAGGCAGTGTGCAGGCACGTGACCTGACGGAAAATAAGGTCAGCCTGATCGAGGAAAATATCGCAAGATGTGCCGGGGCGGCAGATGCCATCGAGGCACTTGCCTGGGATGCACGTATTTTGGATCCGCAGGCAGTAGAAAAAGCAGATGTGGTCATTGCGGATCTGCCATGCTCCGGGCTTGGCGTGATCGGCAGAAAGAGCGATATCAAATACCGGATGACGCCGGAGCAGGTGGCGGATATTGCTGCGCTGCAGCGGGAAATCCTTTCCGTGGTATGGCAGTATGTAAAGCCGGGCGGTATTCTGATGTATAGCACCTGTACGCTGACAAAAGCGGAAAATCAGGATAACAGGGACTGGTTTCTGGAAAACAGCCCATTTACCTTACTGGAGGAAAAAGAATTGCTGCCATCGGCAGAAACAGATGGCTTTTACATGATAAAATGCAGGAGAAACAAGGCATAATACAATGGAGAAGAAAGATATCAAATCAATGGATCTGGAAGAACTGACGCAGGAGCTGCTTGCCATGGGCGAGAAAAAATTCCGTGCCGGACAGATCTATGGCTGGATGCATGTGCACCTTGTGCGCAGCGTCGACGAGATGACAAATATATCGCAGAAACTGCGTGATCAATTAAAGGAAAACTATGCCTTTACGGCGGTAAAGCTGTTAGAGCGGCAGATCTCCAGGATCGACGGTACACAGAAGTTTCTGTTCAGGCTTGCGGACGGCAATGTGGTGGAATCTGTCTGGATGCAGTATAAGCACGGAAACAGTGTCTGCATCAGCTCACAGGTCGGCTGCAGAATGGGCTGCAGGTTCTGTGCATCCACACTGGACGGACTGACGAGAAATCTGCTGCCTTCCGAAATGCTCGACCAGATCTACGCCATTACACTTCTGACGGGAGAGCGCGTTTCCAATGTAGTTGTGATGGGAACGGGAGAACCGTTTGACAACTTCGACAATTTAAAGAAATTCATCCGTCTTCTGACCGATGAAAACGGACTGCATATCAGCCAGCGGAATGTGACGGTATCTACGTGCGGTCTTGTACCGCGGATCTATGAGCTGGCAGAGGAAAATCTGCAGATCACGCTTGCGCTGAGTCTGCATGCGACAACGGATGAGAAGCGCAGAAAGCTGATGCCGATCGCTAACAAATATTCGATTGATGAACTGATGGAAGCCTGTGCATACTATCATCAGAAGACCGGAAGACGTGTTACATTTGAGTACAGCATGGTAAAGGGAGTCAACGACTCTGCGGAGGATGCGCAGCAGCTGACCGCACTGGCAAAACGTGTAGGCAGTCATATCAATCTGATCCCGGTCAACCCGATCAAAGAACGTGATTTTGTGGCGCCTGATACGCATTACGTGCAGGTGTTTAAAAACAAGCTTGAAAAAAACAAAATCAATGTTACAATTAGAAGGGAAATGGGCCGGGATATTGACGGTGCATGCGGACAACTTAGGAAAAGACATTTAGATGAAATGGGCGGGGAGGACTCTTCGTGTTGAAATCGTATTCCGAGACTAACATCGGCAGGAAAAGACAATTGAATCAGGATTATGTATTTTCATCCGGAAAACCGATTGGAAATATGCCCAATCTGTTCATCGTAGCAGATGGAATGGGAGGACATAAGGCAGGAGATTATGCATCACGCTATACGGTAGAGACGATTGAACGCGAGATCAAAGCATCCTTTGAAAAGAATCCTTCTATTATAATACAGAAGGCGATACGGACTGCCAATAAAGAGATACGGCAGCGGGCCAGTGAAGATCCGAATCTTTACGGGATGGGAACAACGGTTGTTGTCGCGACAGTGATCGGCAGATATCTGCAGGTTGCCAACGTGGGAGACTCCAGGTTATACATTGCAAACGGGCAGGAGATACGCCAGATCACAAGAGATCATTCCCTAGTAGAGGAGATGGTCAGACTTGGTGGTATCAAGCGGGAAGAAGCTAGGCTGCATCCGGATAAAAACATCATTACGAGAGCCATCGGTGCAAAGGATGATGTGGACATTGACTTCTTTACTGTGGAGCTTCGCCCCTCAGACAGGATACTTATGTGTTCTGACGGACTGACCAACATGGTAGAGGATCAGGATATCCTGAAGGTTCTGAACGAGCATCAGGATGACAAAACATTAGTAGAGACGGCGAGAGCGCTGATCGATACGGCAAATCAAAACGGCGGTAAGGATAATATTGCAGTAGTGCTTATAAAACCCTTTGCAGATGAGGTGAAGAAATGATAAAAATTGGTATGATTATTGGCGATAGATATGAGATTCTGGAGAAGATCGGAACGGGCGGGATGAGTGACGTCTATAAGGCAAAGTGTCATAAACTGAACCGTTATGTGGCGATCAAGGTGTTAAAGCAGGAATTTTCGGAAAATACAAACTTTGTATCCAAATTCCGTGTGGAAGCACAGGCTGCAGCGGGTCTGATGCATCCGAATATCGTAAATGTCTATGATGTCGGCGAGGAAGACGGTATTTACTATATCGTTATGGAGCTTGTCGAAGGCATCACATTAAAGAACTATATTGAAAAGAAAGCACGTCTTTCCGTGAAGGAAGCACTCAGTATCGCCATTCAGGTATCTATGGGGATTGAGGCGGCACATAACAATCACATCATTCACAGAGACATCAAACCACAGAATATCATGATTTCCAAAGAGGGCAAGGTCAAGATCGCGGATTTCGGTATTGCAAAGGCAGCCACTTCCAATACGATCACGTCCAATGTCATGGGTTCTGTGCATTATACATCACCGGAGCAGGCACGCGGCGGCTTTTCCGATGAAAGAAGTGATATTTATTCCCTCGGCTGTACGATGTTTGAAATGCTGACAGGCCGTGTCCCGTTTGATGGGGAAACGACTGTTGCGATCGCGATCAAGCACATTCAGGAGGATATGCCGTCTCCGAGAGAGTATGTTTCCGAGATCCCGGTCTGTGTGGAGCAGATCATCTTCAAATGTACCCAGAAGAGCCCGGACCGCAGATATCAGTCTATGGGCGAGCTCATCGTGGATCTGAAGAAAGCACTGATCACACCGGATGAGGATTTTGTCAAAATGGTTCCGTTTGATGCAGGCGGTGAGACGCGGACAATTTCAGAAGAGGATATTGCAGAGATCAAGCAGCGGACAGACCGGATTGATCTGGATGCGCCAATGCGGCTGAAAGATCGTGAAGTACGGAAAAACTCATATTCCCCAAAAGACGAGGAAGAGGAAGAAAAGCCTGAAAAGCCGGTCAGACAGGAACAGGTCAGCAGTAAATATAAGCCGGTTGTGGAAGAAGAACCGGACGATATGGATGAAGAAGACGATGAGGAAGAATACGAGGATGACGATATGGATCCGAAAATGGAACGGATCACAACGATCCTGGCAATTGTGGCAGCGGTCATCATCGGTATTCTGGCACTGGTGCTTGTTGCAAATGCACTTGGTGTATTTAAGAGTTCTCCGAAGGCAGACAGTAACATCACACAGGATGAAACAACAGATGAAAGTAAGGTAAAGATGATCAGTGTTGTGGGCATGAATGTGGAAGATGCCAAGAAGGCACTGAATGATATCGGACTTGGTACCAGCGTCAGAAAAGAAGAGTCCGATACCTACGAAGTAAATCAGGTTATCAGTCAGGATGTGGAAGAGGGAGAAGAAGTAGATATGCATTCTACGATTGCCCTTGTGGTATCCAGCGGCAGTAACGGTGTGGCGGTGCCAAATGTAACAGGTCAGGAAGAAGCTGCAGCAAAGAGCACACTGGAGGCAGCAGGTTTTAAGGTGAATGTGACACAGTCCTCTTCCGACAGCGTACAGGAAGGTCTTGTTATTTCACAGGATCCGACGGCTGATTCCAAAGCGGAAAACGGTGCAACGATCACGCTGACCGTCAGCACAGGCCCGGAAGTAAAGAAAGTAAAAGTACCGGATCTGAGAGGCATGACAGAATCCGCAGCCAAGAGTAAGCTGGCTGAATATGGCTTAAACTGCGGTACTGTATCCGAAACCTACAGTGATACCGTAACGGAAGGCTGTGTTGTTTCCCAGAGCTACAGCCCGGACAGCGAAGTGGATGAAGGCACAAGCGTCAATATCCAGTTGAGTGTCGGGCCGGAAAAGCACACCTATAAATATGTGACGACTTTAAACGCACCAAGCGGTTACACAAGCGGCAATGTAACGGTAACGATCACAGCAAGTGACGGTACAACAAGAAGCTTTACAGCTTCTTCTTTCCCTTGTGCAGTTAATGAGACGGGATTTAATGTAAGCAGTGGTACACTGACGTATTCTTATACAGCAACAACTATGCAGACCGTGATCGACTCCGAAACCGGAGAAGAAACAGAGGAACCGATCACAGAGGATGTTACGACATCACCGGTCACTGTTCAGTTTGAGCAGGAGTAAGGAATGGAAAAGCACGGAAGAATCATAAAGGGGATCGCGGGCTTTTACTATGTCCGGACAGAAGATGACTCCTTATATGAATGTAAGGCAAGAGGAAGCTTTCGCAATGAAAAGAAAAAGCCGCTTGTCGGGGATTATGTGACGATCAGTATTTTAAATGAAGAAAAAAAGACAGGCAGCCTTGATCAGATCGGAGAACGTAAAAATGAACTGATCCGGCCGCTTGTTGCCAACGTGGATCAGGCGATTGTGATCTTTGCCATAAAAAGTCCTGCGCCAAACTTCATGCTGCTGGATACCTTTCTTGCCAGAATGGAGCTTGCGGGCATTGACAGTATCATTTGTTTTAACAAAATAGATCTGGATGTAGATGGCAGCCTGCAAAAAGAGATCAATGAGATTTATGAACCATTGTATCCTGTTATTTTTGCAAGCACAAAGACAGGAGAAGGTGTTGATGTGCTGAAGGGATATCTGCAAAAGAAGTGTTCCACGGTGGCAGGACCGAGCGGCGTGGGAAAATCGTCACTCATCAATATGCTGCAGGCGCGTACACAGATGGAGACCGGCGGGATCAGCCAAAAGACAGAGCGTGGCAGGCATACAACACGTCACAGTGAGCTGATCGAGGTAGAGAAAGACACGTATATTCTGGATACGCCGGGATTTACGTCACTTCGTATGGACGATTTTGAAAAAGAAGAAATAGAGGAGGGCTTTCGGGAAATACTGCGATATAAAAACTGCAGGTTTGCCGGCTGTTCCCATATCCATGAGCCGGATTGCGGTGTCAGGGAAGCACTTCTTAAGGGGAAAATCAGTAAGTCGCGTTATGACAGCTATGTAAAAATGTATGAAGAATGCAAGGAAAAAAGGAGATATTAGCAATGATGATGTTAGCCCCTTCTATATTAGCGGCCGATTTTGCCAAGCTGGGTGCACAGGTTGTACAGATCGATAAGGCAGGTGCACAGCAGATCCACATTGATGTCATGGATGGTGTGTTTGTACCGTCTATTTCATTTGGATTTCCGGTCATCCGCTCTATCCGTAAACTGACAGATAAATTTTTTGATGTCCATCTGATGATCACAGAGCCGGAGCGTTATGTCGAGGAGTTTGCCGAAGCGGGTGCAGATGGCATTACAATCCATGTAGAAGCATGTAAATGTATGATAGAAACACTGGAAACGATCAGAAGCCTCGGCTGTAAGGCAGGTATTTCCCTGCATCCGCAGACGCCGGTTTCCGCTATTTTACCTTATCTGGATAAGGTAGACAAGGTGCTGATCATGACGGTCAATACCGGATTCGGCGGACAGAAATATATCGAAGGCTGTACACAGAAGATCGTTGCGATCCGCAAGGCGATCACAGAGCGGAACTTAAATGTCGATGTAGAGGTTGACGGCGGTGTCAACAAGGAAAATGCAAGACATATCATTGAAGCCGGTGCCAACATTCTGGTTTCCGGTTCTGCGGTATTCCGCGGCGAACCAATGGAAAATGTAGAGTATTTTTTGAATATCCTGAAGGAATATGAATAACCACCAGGAGCAAAAGAAAAGCATCGTAAGATGCGATTTTGCGAATGAAATAGCATATGTTGGTTTACGAATTACACGCTTTGATAACTACAACATTTTCTATTATTACGATATGGAAAGTGATGTAGTGTACATAATCAGAGTTTTGTATAACAAAGTGGATTGGCAAAGTTTATTTAAAAGATAAATGATCAGAATTAAGCCTCTAAATCTCTCGTAGATTTGGAGGCTTTCAAGTTAGTGCTAATGGCAGCTAAATAGGTATTAAAACTACGAGATGTTTCCCGATTATTGGTGCAGGCGGAGTGTCCAAAACAATATGTTTCCAGAACTGCTATCTCAAAATGGGAGCCCGGAAGATTTCTATTACCATTCCGACTAAGTATGCTATAATCTTATTGCGGTTACTGAAAATGGCCGTTTGGATTTTTCTTGCATGGAGGAAATAAAGTGATGTCAAAAGACGAATATCTGATTACGGATGAGCCGCTTAAAGCGCTGACTGTTTTTGCAATGCCTATGATTCTCGGAAGCTTTTTTCAACAAGTATATAATATGGCAGATTCCATTATAGTTGGTCAGTTTGTGGGTTCTTCTGCACTTGCGGCTGTTGGTGCCTGTGCAGCGCTTACGAATGTTTTCATTTGTGTGGCACTTGGTGCCGGCGTCGGCGCAGGTGTGCTTGTGAGCCGTTATTTTGGAGCCGGAGATTATAGCAAAATGAAAACAATTGTATCAACATCACTGATCAGTTTTCTGATTCTGAGCATACTTCTCGGTGGCTTTGGTTTTGGCTTTTCCCGCCCGATGATGGAATTATTACAGACACCTTCGGATATATTGGAGGATGCAGTTTTGTATCTTCGCGTTTACTTTGTGGGTTTTCCATTTCTGTTTATGTATAATATCCTTTCAACGATGTTCAATTCGATCGGTGAATCAAAGATACCGTTAGGTCTTTTGATATTTTCTTCTGTTCTGAATATTCTTATGGATCTCTGGATGGTGGCGGGACTCGGTCTGGGTGTGTTCGGCGCAGCTCTTGCAACTTTGATAGCACAGGGGATTTCCGCAATGTTTTCACTTTTACTCTTTCTTTGCCGGATGCATCAATATAAAAGCCAATTTCATTGGTTTGAAGGGCGGGAGTTACATTCCATGCTTCGAATTGCCGTACCGTCGGTTCTCCAGCAATCCACAGTGTCAATTGGCATGATGATCGTACAGGCAGTCGTAAATCCGTTTGGTACACAGGCACTGGCAGGGTATGCAGCGACAATGAGGGTGGAGAATGTTTTTTCGCTGATATTTGTATCTATTGGCAATGCCGTATCACCATATGTATCACAGAATCTTGGTGCAAAGAAAAACGGGCGTATTAAAAAGGGCTATCACGCGGCACTGGTACTGGATCTGTGTTTTGCGGTTCTTGCTTTTATAGTCATTGAAACACTGCATACGCAGATTTCCGCATTATTCCTGGGGAAGGACGGAACTGCCCTGGCATATCAGGTGTCCGGAGATTATATGAGATGGCTGGGCTTCTTTTTCATTTTCATGGGGATCAAGATGGCAACCGACGGCGTCCTTCGCGGGCTTGGAATCATGCGTCCGTTTCTTATTGCAAATATGGTAAACCTTGCAATCCGCTTGTCAGTTGCTTTGGTTTTTGCGCCGCGCTTTGGCATTGCGTTTGTCTGGCTGGCTGTACCGGCCGGCTGGCTGGCAAATTTTCTGATTTCCTATGCGGCCCTCAGGAAATCATGGCCGGCTGATCAAGAAACTTCTGCTGATAACACATAATCGGCAGAGATCCCGATCATTGCCATGACAGCCAATGCCTTTGCAGAAGACAGGAAAAGAGCATTTGATGCCGGCATGAATGGATACATAGCAAAACCGATTGATATTGAGAAGACGGAAAAGGTTATTCTTTCTATATTGAATAAACAGGAGAACTTACTGATATATGGATCGTGTAAAACAGAAAAATAGAAGCAGAAAAGGAAGGAAAATGAAAGGAAAACGAATGATTGCAGGCATTCTGCTTGCGGGAATCTTAGCAGTCACCCTGGCAGGGTGTAAAAACACAGATGACAGTGAAAAAGAAACAGCAAAACCAGTCATCACGCTAGGAAGCGACAGTTATCCACCATACAATTATCTGAATGAAGATGGAATTCCGACAGGAATCGATGTGGAACTTGCTACAGAAGCTTTTAACAGAATGGGCTATCAGGTGGACGTTGTCCGGATCAACTGGGAGAAGAAAAAAGAACTGGTGGAGAGCGGAGAGATTGACTGTATCATGGGCTGCTTTTCCATGGAAGGGCGTCTTGACGATTACCGTTGGGCAGGACCGTACATAGCAAGCCGTCAGGTGGTCGCTGTAAATGAGAACAGTGATATCTATAAGCTGAGTGACCTGGAGGGAAAGAACCTGGCTGTTCAGTCCACAACCAAACCGGAAAGTATCTTTCTGAAGCGGACAGATGAGAGAATCCCCAAACTGGGAAATCTGATCAGTCTTGGACACCGGGAGCTGATCTATACGTTTCTGGGAAAGGGATATGTAGATGCAGTTGCTGCACATGAAGAATCTATCGTTCAGTATATGAAGGATTATGACACAAGCTTCCGTATCCTGGAAGAACCTTTGATGGTTGTGGGGATAGGAGTTGCTTTTGCAAAAGATGATGAGCGTGGAATTTGTGAGCAGATGGAACAGACACTGGAAGAGATGCGTCAGGATGGCACATCCCTGAAAATCCTTGAAAAATATCTGGATGATCCCCAGAAGTATCTGGAGGTGGATGATCTTGGATATTAAGAGAAAGAAAAAAGAAAAACGAATCCAAGTGGTCGGCAGCCTGATCGGAATCTGTGTGGCTGTAGTCTCTCTGTTTTATTTTTTCCATGCAGAAAAAGCGGAAGCAGAGAAAAGAATGGTGGAGATTGTAAACTATGTCAAAGTGCAGTGCTCCACCTACACCCATTATAATGAATCTTCGGAATCCAAAAGTCTCCTCCGTGCCATTGAAAGTGCCAGACAGATGAGTACAAATATTAAAATGGAAACAGAAAACGGTGGTCAGTTAAGCGAGGATTTCCTGAAAGAAAACCTGCAGACTCTCTGGGTGGATGGTATCCTTGTACTGGACGCAGAGGGAAATACGGACTGCGAATACAGCATGGATGAGTCTCTGACAGATGAGGTTACGGCGTATCTGCAAAAAGACAGTATCATGGATTTTACCGGATATGAAGAAAGAAGCTATTCGGAACGGTTTACCGGGGAAGACGGGTCACATGTCGACATTGCAGCCTGTGCCAGAAAAGACGCACCGGGTATCGTGGCGATCTACTATTATACATCTCCCGAATTTGCCAGAAATTATACTTTGACGATACAGAGTCTTTTAAATGGCTATAGTACGCATAAAGATGGAACGATTATTGTTGCAGATGAAGGAACCGTTGTTGCCAGCAATGATGAGAGCCTGTTGGGGCAGAATACGGCTGACAACGAAGTTGTTCAGGCAATGAAGAGACATACAGACAGTCAGCACATTTTTCATTTGAAAAATGGAGAAACCGGATGTTACGGAATCATGCTGAAGCAGCGTGATTATTATATTTATGTATATCTTCCGGATACGGAAGTGTTCCATAATCTTCCATTAAGTGTAATAGGTGTTGTTTTTCTTTGTTTTCTGATGTTCAGTATATTCTGGTTCTGGATGTACAGAATCAATCTGATGCACCGGAAACAAGAACAGGAAAAAGAAGAAAAATATAAAGCAGAGCTTCTGATAGCAGCAAAAAAGGCAGAAGCCGCAAATGAGGCAAAAACAGAGTTCCTCCAGCGGATGAGCCATGATATCAGGACACCGATCAATGGAATCTGTGGCATGATTGATGTGGCTGACCATTATGCAGATGATATGGAGAAACAGACGGAATACAGGACAAAGGTGAAGGAGGCATCCAATCTGTTACTGGAACTGGTAAATGATGTTCTGGATATGAGTAAGCTTGAGTCCGGTGAAGTTGTTCTGGAAGAGATTCCGTTTAATTTGAGCAAAATTGCTGAGGAAGTGCTTATTGTGACTGAACAGATGGCTGCAGAACGGAATATCCGGATCGTGTGGGAGAAAAAAGAAATCACACACCGGGATTTTATCGGAAGTCCGGGATATGTGAAACGTGTGATGATGAACATCCTGTCGAATGCGGTGAAGTATAACAGAGAAAACGGACAGATCTATATCAGCTGCATGGAAATTCCATCTAAGCAGCCGGAAATGACGACAATGGAATTTGTCTGCCGGGATACTGGGATCGGGATGACGGATGCATTCCAGGAACGCATTTTTGAACCATTTACACAGGAACATACCGGAAGCCGTACGAAATTTGCCGGAACAGGTCTGGGAATGCCGATTACCAAAAAGCTGGTTGAAAAAATGGGTGGAACGATTACTTTTGAAAGTAAAGAAGGTGAAGGGACTACATTTGTGATCCGGGTTCCATTCAAAATAGATATGGAAGCGGATAAACGTGAAGAACAGAAAGAGGTATCGGAAAAATCAATGAAGGGACTGCATATTCTGCTGGCAGAAGATAATGAGCTGAATATGGAAATTGCCGAATTTATGCTTCAGAATGAAGGCGCTGATGTGACAAAAGCATGGAATGGACAGGAAGCTGTTGCACTATTCGAAAAAAGCAGAACTGGTGAGTTTGATGTTATTCTTATGGATATCATGATGCCTGTGATGAATGGTTACGATGCTACAAAGATGATCAGGTCTCTGGACAGAGAGGATGCAAAGGAGGTACCGATCATTGCAATGACGGCAAATGCGTTCACGGAGGACAGGATAAGAGCAAAAGAAGCAGGAATGGATGAACATATTGCAAAACCTGTGGATGCAAAATTATTAGTAAAAGTAATTCATAAATTAGTGGATTGGCGGAAAATACTTTCAGAAGGGGATTCACAATGAAAAAGAAAAAATGGAATAAGTTATATGGACCACAAACCTGTATGAAAAATACGCACCATACATCCAGGAACAGCTCCCGGATATCAATGTTGAAAAATCAGAGCCGGGATATTATGATGTTATTTTGCTGGATAGGGAAAAATTGTGATAACCATTCAAAAATGTTTATCCTAAAACAGCAATATAAAAATACATAATAACAGACAGAGACGAAACGATTTGTACAGCTGACGGGAATGTCCGGTAGATAGTAAGGACAGAGTAAGGGAAGAATATAAAAGGAGGAATAAATGCAGATGACAGTACAAGAATGCTACGAGAGTATGGGATCCGATTTCGGAGGTGTGTTGGGCAGAATGGGCAGTGAAGCAATGGTGAAGCGATTCGCCCTGAAATTCCTTGATGATCCCAGCTATGGGAATCTGGTAAAGGCAGTGGAAGAACAGAATGCAGAGGAAGCTTTTCGTGCAGCTCACACATTAAAAGGAATCTGTCTGAATCTGGGACTGGACAGACTTTACAAAGTCAGTGCGTGCCTTACGGAGAAACTCCGGGGGAGAGAGTTCAACGGATATGAAGAAGCTTACGAGGATGTGCAGCAGGAGTATCAAAAAACCATAGAGGCGATCCGAACTATGGCAGAATAAACCTGGAGACAGAAACAGACTTATGAGAGGGTAGGATCATATGGAAAAGGAAATATGAAAAGCTTGTGTCCGTAGCAGATGTATAGGATGCGCTGGTAAACGAGCGCTGTTATAAGGACGCCTTTTCTCCTGCGGAGTTGAGAGAAAAAAGGCATGCAAAGAATCTTTGCGTGCCTTTTTTCTGACTATACGGTATACTGAATACAATATTCTATAATAAGGAACTATATGCAGGGACTTTTATGAGAGGAGGAAGCATATGAGTGAACTCGGAGAACGGCTGTCGAAATTGCGGAGAGATAAAGGTATGACACAGGAAGAACTGGCTTCTCATCTGCAGGTAACGCGTCAGACTGTCAGCAGTTATGAGAACGGAAAAAGTGAGCCGGATATTGCCATGCTCCATAAGTTGTCCGAGGCTCTCGAAACGGAAGTATCTTTCTTGATCGATGGAAAAGAGCCGGAAGAGCAAGAAGAAAAAAAGCAGCAGGATTCAAAAGACAGGAAAAAGAAGATAAAGCTATGGCTTCTGCAGCTTGCGGGAATGGCATTGATACTGCTTGCGATCAGGCTGGCTGAACCGGCGATACACCGTTATGTGCAGGACACCTTTCTGCTTTGGCCGGTGTTTATTTGTAAATATATGTTGTATCCCCTGTGTTTTTTCTGGGGCGGCGGTCTGTTTCTGCAGCTTGTGCATCTGCTGTATCCGGCTTTTCATCCGCTGCGGGGAAAAGCTTATGGCTGGATACACGGAATTCTTTTGCTGATACTGATCGTTTTTGTCCTGCTTGCTGCTTTGCAGATTGCAGAGTGGGGATATGAAGCATGGCAATGGGCAAATCATCCGCCGATGGAATCCTTTGACGGAACAATGATCAGACATTTGGTCTCCGGTAAGCTGCGCGATCTGCCGGATCTTTACCTGCGGATGATACAGTCCGGACTGGCAGGAGGAAGAGGTCAGATCAATTTATCGTATGTATTCGGTCTGCTGCATGGATGCTTCCTTTGGCTGTTTCGCGGAGAAAACAGTAGAAAATGCAGGAAATCAGCACTTCGCAACCGGTGGTTGACACATTGCCTGCACTGCTTTCTTGTACGCAACCGATAAAAACGATAGGATAAATGCATCAAATAACTGACAACAAAAGGAGAGTACAACATGTTTCTGGCAGACAAGATCATAAATCTGAGAAAGAAAGCGGGCTGGTCGCAGGAGGAGCTTGCCGGCAGGCTGGGGGTAACCAGACAATCCGTATCCAAATGGGAAGGGGCGCAGTCAGTGCCTGACATCGAAAAAATCGTGCAGCTCAGCAGACTGTTTTCGGTCACGACCGATTATTTATTAAAGGATGAGCTGGAAGAGCCGGAGTCGGTTCTTGTGACAGATGCGGGAACGCAGGAAAATCCGGAAAAAACATACAGGCGGGTGACTATGGAAAAGGCTTCCGCTTATATGAAGCTGGAAAGAGAAAATGCCCCAAAGAAGGCTCTGGCAACTTGTTTATGGGTGAGTTCGCCTATTGCACTGATCTTATTGGCATCTATGAGTGAATATGCAAGATTTGGAATCAACGAAAATGCCGCCGCTGCGATCGGGCTGTGTGTTCTCATTTTGTTTGTGGCGATCGGCGTTGTGATTTATACGTCATGCAGTGAAAAAGAAAAAGACTATGCATTTTTGGAAAAAGAACCATTTGAAACGGAATATGGTGTAATCGGTCTTGTGAGGGCGCGTAAAAAGGAATTTCAGCCGGTTTATACAAGAAATAAAATTATCGGAACGGTCTTATGTATTTTTTCGGTTATGCCGCTCTTTGGGGCAATGGGACTGGATGCCGGAGATATCGTTTCCTGTGCGGCGGTCTGTTTTATGCTGTTTGTGATAGCAATCGCATGTCTGCTTTTCGTGTATGCCGGAACGATCAATGATTCCATGCAGAAGCTGCTGGAGGAAGAAGAGTATACAAGAGAAAATAAGGCAAGAAGCGGTATTTATAGTGCTGTCAGTACCTGTTACTGGCTGCTTGTCACAGCGGTTTTCCTGTTTGTCTGCTTTGGACCGTATGGAAATGCAAAGCCCCAATATTACTGGGTGATCTGGGCGATCGCAGGTGTGTTATACGGAGCCGTGACAGCTGTTCTGAAAGCTGTCAGGAGACAATGAATTTCCGCTCCTGCTTTGGTGTGATGCCACGCCAGCTTTTGTACTGCCTGATAAAATGGCTGCTGTCATAGAAACCGGTCTCCTGTGCGATATAATCGATATCCAGATCTGAATTGACCAGCAGATCCTGCGCTTTATTAAGCCGGATATACTTGATATATTCCTTGCAGGATCTTCCGTAATTTTCACGGAAAAGCTTTGCAAAATGCGAATAGCTCATATGACAGAGTCTGGCAAGCTCCTGTACCTCCAATGGTTCAGAGGAATGGGAATCTATATATTCCAGAATATGATAAAACGACATAGTATGTTCAGCGCCCGGACATGCCTGTCGTTTTTTTGTGCCTGTTTTGCGGGCTATCGCAATCAGAAGACGATAGATATCTGCCTGAACGGCAAGCATATGCATCTGGGCGGAGCTTTCATATTCCGTAACAACAGAATTTACAATAGAAGGAAAGGTATCAGTATCATGTGCAATGATACAGAAGTCTTCCTCGGAAGTGCGGTGAACAAATAAATCATACATTGTCTGGAGATAAGACTGGGGGATATTCAGCGTCTGGATATTAAATTTGATAACCGCATAGTGGACAGGATCGGTACATTCTTTGTCCGGGAGCACACTGTGCAGCTGCAGCGGATAGAAGTAACACAGATCCCCTGTATGCAGAGTGGTTTCGCGGTTATTGCATATGATCCGGACGGAGCCATTGATCATAAAAAGAATCTCACTGTAATAATGCCAGTGCAGAGGGGAATGTACATTATCTGTATAAAAGATATCATAGGGCTGATTCATAAAATCAATATACTCAAACATTTCCATGGGATAATACCTCCATAGCCTGGTAATAAATAGGCAGCCCTGCTCATCGCTGCAGGCAATTTCATGTGCGAAGATCCATTTTAAGTGATATTTTATCAGCTTGTGCTACTGTGTCAATAGATTGATAATAGGTTTATACAATTTTTGATTTGCATTTTAATAGAATATGCCGGATGCGAAAAGTAAAATGAAGAAAAACGAGAAAACGAGGAGGATACTTGTTAAAATGGAAAGAAAAGCTTTTGAGGAACATCTGGTAAAGAACATTATTCCTTTCTGGAATAAGCTGGTTGATAAAGAAAACGGTGGATTTTACGGGTATGCGGATGCAGACGGAATTCCGGAGAAAGACGCTGTGAAGGGATGCATTCTGAACAGCCGTATCCTGTGGTTTTATTCCGCTGCCTATCATCTTCTGAAAAAGCAGCAGCTTCTTGAACATGCAGAGCATGCATTCCTGTTTCTTAGGAACGCTTTCTTTGACAGCCGGTATGGCGGAGTATATTGGTCGGTTCAGGCAGACGGAACGCCGGAGGATACAACAAAGCACACATACAATCAGGCATTTGCGATCTATGCATTGTCTGAATATTATATTGCGGGCGGAAAGAAGGAAGCATTAGATCTTGCATATAGCCTGTACCGTACAATTGAGGGAAAATGCCGTGATGCGGAGGGATATTTTGAAGCGTTTGACCGTGCTTTTATGCCTGTATCAAATGAAAAACTGTCAGAGAATGGTGTTATGGCGGAGAGAACAATGAATACGCTGTTGCATGTCATGGAGGCATATACGGAGCTTTACAGAGCAGATGGATTTTTTGAAGTCGGAGATTCTGTCCGGGAAATTCTCAGAATATTTAAGAGTAAGGTATATGATGCTGATAAGGAAATCTGCAGGGTGTTTTTTGACAAAGATTACAATTCTCTTATTTCGCTGGAATCCTATGGGCATGACATCGAAGCTTCATGGCTGATCCAAAGAACATGTGATGTGCTTGGAGATAAAGCATATTATGAAGAAATGCTTCCGATCATCAAGGGACTGGCAGATGGCGCATATCGTAACGGAATAGATACGGTTAATTGTGCCATGAATAATGAATCCGAAAACGGAGTAGTGAGCGCAAAGAAAGTATGGTGGGTGCAGGCAGAAGCTGTTACAGGTTTCTATAATGCATATCAGCTTCAGCCGGAAAAAACGAACTATCTTGGTATGTATGAGAAAATCTGGGAGTATATAAGAAATTATGTAATAGATAAGAAGACAGGCGAATGGATCGAGAATATCGAACCGGATAATACAGTCAAGGCAGGGCAGGCACTGGTTCATCCATGGAAATGCCCGTATCACAATGGCAGAATGTGTATAGAAATGATGCAGAGACTGGTATAGAAAAGAAAATTCCTTTTTAGTATAACGACCGCTGATCAGAGCGGATTCGCAGAGCGCATCTCGTCTCTGTGTGTATAATCTATAAATGGGAAGAACTGCAGAAGGAGAAGAAATGCAGAAGATAGAACTGAACGAAAACTGGAAAATGAGAATTGCAGGAGAAGACAGCTTCTTTTCTGCAACGGTACCGGGATCTGTTTATCAGGATCTGCTGGATCAGGGACGGATGGAAGATCCTTATTTCAGGGACAATGAAGACAGGGCACTTGAGATCATGAAACAGGATTTTGAGTACCGAAACTTCTTTGATGTTGAAAAAGCGCAGCTTGCCGGAGCGGATGAAGTACTGCTCAGGTTTCATGGGCTGGATACGATCGCGGACATCACATTAAATGGTACCTTTTTAAAACAGGTTGATAACATGCACCGCACATGGGATTTCTCTGTGAAACATCTGTTAAAGGAAAAAGAGAATGAACTTGTCATTTATTTTCATTCCCCGGTTTTATATATTGCGGAGCAGTTTGAAAAAGACCCGGCAATTCTGGGCACAGAAGATGCAATGAAAGGATTTCCGAAGATCAGAAAAGGACATTATATGTTTGGCTGGGACTGGGGTCCGAGATTACCGGATGCGGGAATCTGGAAGCCGGTAGAACTCTTATTTGTGGAAAAAGCAAGACTGACACGGGTTTATATCAGACAAAACTGGAAGCCTGATCTGTCAGAAGTAAAGCTCTGTGTGGAAACCAAAATAGCGGAGGCAGCTTCATTTTGGAAGGCTGTAAAGGCAGTCAGAGATGCGGATTATGCTGAGGAACGGGAGCTTGATGCTGTAGAAGAGTCAAAAACATACGGTTTAAAGATCACTGTAACAGATCCGCAGGGAGAAAAGCTTTACGACAGAGTAGATGCTGCAATGCCACTGGTGATCGAAAAACCACAGCTCTGGTGGCCAAATGGCTATGGTAGCCAGCCGCTTTATACAGTCGTCGTAGAGTTGACAGACGCAGAAGGAGAAACGGTGTATGACAGCGTTGTAAAAAGGATCGGTCTGCGTACCATGACAATGAATACGGAAAAGGATGCATACGGAAATGCATTTGCCCATTTGGTAAACGGCGTTGAGATCTTTGCAATGGGAGCTGATTATATCCCGGAGGATAATATCCTGCATCGTATGAACAGTGCGCGCACAAGAGACCTTCTTCTGCAGTGTAAGGCAGCTAACTTTAATTGTATCCGTGTCTGGGGCGGCGGCTTATATCCGGATGACAGTTTCTTTGATATTTGTGATGAACTGGGGCTTATGGTCTGGCAGGATTTCATGTTTGCCTGCGCTAACTACCGCCTGACAGAGGATTTTGAAGAAAATATCATGGCGGAGCTGAAGAATCAGATCCGCAGACTGGCACATCATGCAAGTCTGGGGCTCTGGTGCGGCAATAATGAAATGGAAATGTTTGTGGATCAGGGAGAATGGGGCGCAAAAAATGAGATCAAAAGCGACTATGTGAAGATCTATGAATATCTGTTCCCGAAGCTTTTGAAAAAAGAAGACCCGGATCGCTTTTACTGGCCGGCGAGTCCGTCAACAGGCGGTGGATTTGATTTCCCGAATGATCCGGACCGCGGTGATGTGCATTACTGGGAAGTATGGCACGGAAACAAACCGTTTACGGAGTACAGAAAATTCTACTTCCGTTATCTTTCGGAATTTGGATTCCAGTCATTCCCGTCTATAAAGACGGTTGAAACATTTACACTGCCACAGGATCGGAATGTATTTTCCTATGTGATGGAAAAACATCAGAGAAATGCGGCCGCCAACGGAAAGATCATGAATTACATGGAGCAGACATTCCTGTATCCGAACAGCCTGGATACACTGATCTATGCTTCCCAGCTGTTGCAGGCAGAAGCGATCCGTTACGGCGTGGAGCACTTCAGACGGAACAGGGGACGATGTATGGGTACTGTGTACTGGCAGCTCAATGACTGCTGGCCGGTAGCTTCCTGGTCATCTATCGATTATTACGGCAGATGGAAGGCACTTCACTATTACGCAAAGCGTTTCTTTGCGCCGGTGCTTCTTTCCTGTGAAGAAGAAGGACTGTTGAATCAGACGATGAACGTGAACGCTGAGCCATTCCCGGTGAAAAAATCGATCCGGTTAAATGTGACGAATGAAACGATGCAGGAAAAACAGGCAGTTGTGAAATGGCAGCTCAGAAATCCGGATGCAGAGGTACTTTGTGAGCAGGCATGCAAAGTGACGGTCCCTCCGCTTTCGGCTATGTGGCTTGACCGTGTGGATCTTGAACAGGCAGAGCTGTATGCAAATTATGTGAGCTATCAGTTGTTTGAGGGTAACTCTGAGGAAGCGGATAAGCAGAATGGTGTCGTCTCTGAAGGAACGGTTCTGTTCTGTCCGCCAAAGTATTTCCGCTTTGCAGATCCGCAGCTGCATGTTAGAATAGAAAGAGATGAGATTGTTGTTTCGGCAAGTGCTTATGCGAAGAGTGTTGAAATCCAAAATGACAATGATGATCTTATTTTATCAGATAATTTCTTTGATTTAAGCGGCGGTGAAAAGTGCGTGAAGATCCTGAAGGGAAAAGCGGATGGTATACAGGTAAGAAGTGTATACGATATCCGGTGATAAAGGAAAAGGAGACTGCATATGGTAAACGAAGTGAATAAAAAATATCAGATCGACACAGAAGAAAACAAACAGTTTCTGCGGGAAAATGCCGAGGCACTTCTTGCATTCGGGCACAAATTCCCGTCACCGGGCGGAGGCTCCTATTATCTGGGGGATGACGGAACGCCGTGGAAGGACAGAAACAGAGAAACATGGATCACCTGTCGTATGGCACATGTGTACAGTCTTGGTGTCATGCTGGGGCATGACGGCAGTGAGCAGCTTGTGGATGCAGCACTCAGGGGACTTACAGGCGAGCTGCATGATGATATAAACGGCGGCTGGTATGCGGGGCTGACGAAGGATGGAGAGATCGTGCCTTCAAAGCAGTGCTATGCACATGCATTTGTACTTCTGGCAGCATCAAGTGCCATGCAGGCAAAAAGACCGGGCGCGAAGCAGCTTTTAGAGGAAGCACTTGTGCTTTATGATAAGCGGTTCTGGAATGAAAAGGAAGGGTTGTCGGTGGACACCTGGAATACGGAGTTTACGAAGCTGGATCCGTACAGAGGCATCAATGCCAATATGCATACGGTAGAAGCGTTTTTAGCCGTGGCAGATGCACTTGGTGACGAAAATTACCGCTGCAGGGCAGGCAAGATCATCGACCATGTCATAGGCTGGGCAAAAGATAATCAGGACAGGATTCCGGAGCATTTTACAGCAGACTGGAAGCCGGATCTTGACAAGAATAAAGAAAAACCGGATGATCCGTTCAAGCCATACGGCGCAACGCCGGGACATGGCATTGAATGGGCACGCCTTATCACGCAGTGGGCAGTTTCCACATATGGGGAAAAAGACGCGGCTGCAAAGCAGTACATAGAAGCGGCAGAAAATTTATATAACCGTGCAGTTACAGATGCATGGAATGCAGATGGCGCGCCGGGCATCGTTTATACAACGGACTGGGAAGGAAAACCGGTCGTGCATGACAGAATGCACTGGACGCTGGCGGAAGCCATTAACACTTCTGCAACATTATACCGTGTGACGGGAAATAAAAAGTATGCGGATGATTATGCCATGTTTATGCAGTATCTGGACGAAACGGTTCTGGATCACAGCTGTGGCTCGTGGTTCCACCAGCTTGATGCGCATAATCAGTTAAAAGAAACAGTATGGCCGGGCAAATCAGATATTTATCATGCGCTGCAGGCAATGCTGATCCCTTATCAGAAGGTCGGTGTATCGATCGGAACGGTTCTGCTGGGATAATATTCAGATCGGGAAAGAAAAAGAGAGGCAGGAATCCTGTCTCTCTGATTTGTTATGCAGATAAAAGCGTACTTATTTATCGGCACTGTCGGCGTCAGCCACAGCCTGGATCTGTTTCATAAGGGCATCATAATTATCCTGATTATCAATGCCTCCAAGCAGGGGATCGCCAACAATATTTCCGTTTCTGTCTACAAGGATTGTTGTAGGAAAAGCCATGATATCAGAGGCATATCTGCCTGTATCTGATGCGGAGTCAATTGAAAAATTGCGGTATCCGGCGCCCTGGCTTTCAAGGACAGCTTTTGCTTCTTTTATTGCGTCTTCATTTCCGTCAAAGGTTTCCGTATTGATACCGATAACTTCACCGCCCATTGACTTGAGGGTTTCATTTAATTCGTTTAGTTTGGAAAGCTCCGCAACACATGGCTTACATCCGGTAAACCAGAAATTTACGACGGTTACTGCGTTTTGGGCAAAAAGACTGCCATCAGCAGTATTACCATCATAATCTGTTCCGGAGAAATTGCTGAAAGGAGATGCCGTATCTGAACTGCTGCCTGTAGCTGCAGTATCATCTGAGGCAGTGCTGTTTTCAAGTGCGGCGATCTGCTCCTCAATGCCGCGGATTGTTTCAATATCCTCATTCAGTGTCTGAAGTTCTTCATCTGTGAAGGAATCTTTGTTTGATGTAACAGTACCTGCAAGGTAATCGGCATAATTGCCGTTGGGGTCGGCGCTGCTCTTGTTCATCATACCGAATACTTTATCCCACACATCTTTATGATCTGCAAAGAGCTGGTTTTCCTGCTGATATAAATCATCCAGCTTTGCGTCTGCGCCATCAGCGGCTTGTGCTGTATCAGCAGTGGCAGCTGCATTTGGCGTACTTTCCGGTTCTGTTGTTTCCTTTCCCGCACATGCAGTCAGAAGTAATGTAATGCAGAGTGCAAGGACTGTTGACAGTTTCTTTTTTGCTTTCATGTTAAAAATCTCCTTTGTTTTTGTTTGTATTGTTTTTGACATGGGTATCGCTGCTTTTGCATGCTTTCCCCATAAATTGATAGTGAATGGCTGCTTTCGGACAGGCTTTCATACAGGCACCGCATCGTATACATTCCGGATGATCGGGAGTTTTCAGGACATTAACATCCATTTTGCATGCCTTTGTACATTGCTGGCATCCGATACATTTGTCATCCTCAACCTTGATGCTGAGGAGTGATATCTTATTAAACAGAGAATAGATTGCACCAAGTGGGCATATCCATTTACAGAACGGTCTGTAAAACAGAATGCTCAGGACAATGACTGTTATCAGAATAAGACACTTAAAAGAAAACAGACTGCCAAGTGCCGAGCGTATGGCAGGGCTGCTGAGCGACAGCGGTATGGCACCTTCCAGAACACCCTGTGGGCAAATATATTTACAGAAAAAAGGATCTCCCATTCCGATCGTATTTGTTACAAGCATCGGCAGAAGGATAACAAAAACGATCAGGATCAGATATTTCAGATATCTGAAAGGCTTCAGCTTTGCAGTGGAAAATTTTTTTCCGGGAATTTTATGCAGCAGATCCTGAAACCATCCAAATGGACAGAGAAAGCCACATATAAATCGCCCCAGTGTTACGCCCAGCAAAATGAAAAACCCGGTTATGTAGTAGGAAAACTGAAATTTTGAGGAACCGACAACTGCCTGAAAGGCACCGATCGGACAGGCTCCTGCCGCGGCCGGACAGGAATAACAATTAAGTCCCGGTACGCATACGGTTTTTGCATTGCCCTGATATATTTTTCCTTTGCATAAATTGGGAAGATGGATATTGGTGAGTAATGTGGCAGCTGCCTGTATCCATCCGCGGGCTTTGGCTGTTTTGTTTGAAAAAGTATTTGTTTTTTTATCCAATTCCTACACACTCCAGACATAATTTAATTGCTTTACCGAGTACAATGGCAGCTTCGCCTCTGGCAGCACCATAGGTAAGCATGCTCACACCGGTGATAAGAAAAAAAACTTGTAAAATCCCTTTGTATTTCAATTGTCTGTCACTCCCTTCGTCTGCGGTATCCGGCTTTGTTGACCGGCTGACTTTGTTATTATACAATAAGGAATGTAAAATTTTTGTTAAGAGGCTGAAAAAATGAGAGTATTGATTGTAGAGGATGAGAAAGAAATATGTGATACCGTTGCAAAAAGGCTGTATGACATGGGATATGAGGTGGATACCTGCTATGACGGGAATGCGGCGCTTGAGTATGTTCTGGCAGAAAATTATGATCTGATCGTGCTGGATCTGAACCTGCCGGGCAGGGATGGAATGGATATTCTGAGAGAATTGAGACAGAAAGATGAAGAAACAAAGGTTTTGATTCTGTCTGCCAGAAGTCAGATCGCGGATAAAGTTGAGGGGCTGGATGCGGGAGCGAATGATTATATGGAAAAGCCGTTTCATTTACAGGAGCTGGAAGCAAGGATCAGAAGCCTGACAAGACGTAAATTTGTACAGAAGGATATCTGTCTGAAGTGTGGAGATATTTCATTTGACACGATGAAACGCGAAGCATCTGCAAAAGGAAAACCTGTGCTCCTGACGCGGAAAGAAAACGGGATTTTAGAATATCTGCTTCTGAATCAGGGAAGGCCGGTAAGTCAGGAAGAGTTGATAGAGCATGTCTGGGATGCATCTGCGGACAGCTTCAGCGGTGCTGTCAGAGTGCATATGTCGTCTCTTAGAAAAAAACTGAAGGCAGAACTGGGATATGACCCGATTCAGAATAAAGTCGGCGAAGGCTATACAATACGAACGGAGAATGCATCATGAAAAAAATATCGCTTCAATGGAGGCTCACTATTATCACAACGTTGTTTATTGCAATGATATGTGGCTTTCTTACTATGTTTCTGTATAAAAACGGTGTCTACTATATTGATACACTGCAGGATACTGTGGATGCGCAGGGTGGAGAAACGGTGGAAGGCGGAACGGATGAAATATATATTGATATCCCGGATGACAAGTGGAATGATTTCGTAAATGATTTTTCGGTTCAAGTGTATAATAATAAGGCGGATTATAAGAGGAGAAGCCTGCTTGTTTCTATATTGTCCGCGCTTCTGGGCGGTGTAGCCACATATTTTATATGTGGACGCGCGCTTAAGCCGCTCCGTGCATTTTCCGATCAGATAGAAAAGGTGCAGGCACAAAATCTGTCAGATGCAAGGATGGAAGAGAATGGGGTCAGGGAACTGAACCAGCTCAGTATCTCTTATAACAGGATGTTGGAAAGGCTGTCGGATGCATTTGAAGTACAGAGACAATTTACTGCGAATGCGGCACATGAGCTGAGGACTCCGTTATCCGTGATACAGGTACAGCTGGATCTGTATCATTCCACCGGACATCCGGATAATGATGAGAGTACGGTGCAGATCATAAAAATGGTTACCGAACAGAATGAACGGCTTGGCAGAATGGTTAAGACGCTTCTTGATATGAGTGAGCTTCAGACGGTGGCGCGTAACGAAAAAATTGCATTAAATGCACTTGTTGAGGAAGTGCTTGCAGATCTGGATCCTCTGGCGCGGGAAAAGAATATAGCGCTTTCCGGAAAATGTGAAAATCTGACCATGGAGGGCAGTGATATTCTTATTTACAGACTGGTGTACAATCTTGTGGAAAATGCGATAAAGTACAATCAGGCAGGTGGACAGGTTACGGTAACAGCCGCCGGGAAAGACAGGCATATTTATCTTGCCGTGACAGATACCGGAAACGGAATTCCGCAGGAACTCAGAGAACGCATATTTGAACCGTTTTTCCGTGTGGATAAATCCAGAAGCCGGGCTTTGGGCGGTGTGGGGCTTGGACTTGCCCTGGTCCGTGAAATAGTGAGAGTACATGATGGAAGTATATCAGTCAGGGACAATCCGGCGGGCGGTACGGTCTTTGAGGTGATTTTCTGAACCGGCCGCTGCGAAAATTCACGTTGAAGTTTCTGTTGAGATTGAAAAAACAGAGTACTTATGCTATAGTATGTAGTTGCATCGGACTCTTATTTTGAGATAAAAAAGGGTGTACAAGAAATCTGAAGAAAGGTGGAAACCTGTATAAATGATGGGTTTTCGGATAGGTAAATAACAAAATGAAACTTGGAATCGTTGGCCTTCCCAACGTAGGGAAAAGTACATTATTTAACTCATTGACAAAGGCAGGTGCATTATCTGCAAATTACCCGTTTGCAACGATCGATCCGAATATCGGTATCGTATCTGTTCCGGATGAAAGAATCGTAAAGCTCGGTGAGCTTTATCATACAAAAAAGGTAACTCCTGCAACGATCGAATTCGTTGATATTGCAGGACTCGTAAAGGGTGCCAGCAAGGGAGAAGGTCTTGGCAACCAGTTTCTTGCCAATATCCGTGAAGTAGATGCGATCGTACATGTGGTACGCTGCTTTGAAGATACGAATATCATCCACGTAGACGGCAATATCGATCCGGCGCGTGATATTGAGACGATCAATCTGGAACTGATCTTTTCCGATATCGAGATTCTCGACAGACGAATCGCCAAAATTTCAAAACAGGCAAGAATGGACAAGACACTTGCCAAAGAGCTTGAGCTGGTAGAAAGTATCAAGGCGCATCTGGAAGCAGGTAAGATGGCAAGATCCTTTGAAGTACCGGATGATGACGATGCACAGCTTTGGTTCAAGGGCTACAATCTGCTGACTGCAAAGCCTACCATTTATGCGGCTAACGTGGCAGAAGATGACCTTGCAGATGACGGTGCTTCCAATCCGCACGTGGCAAAGGTACGTGAGATGGCAAAGGAAGAAGGCGCAGAGGTATTTGTGATCTGTGCACAGATCGAGCAGGAATTATCAGAGCTTTCCGATGAAGAAAAACAGGAATATCTGGATGATCTCGGTGTTTCCTCCAGCGGTCTGGATAAGCTGGTTGCAGCAAGCTACAGTTTACTCGGTCTGATCAGTTTCCTGACGGCAGGAGAGGATGAGTGTCGTGCTTGGACGATCAAGAAAGGTACAAAAGCACCACAGGCAGCAGGTAAGATCCATACAGATTTTGAGCGAGGCTTTATCAAGGCGGAAGTTGTCAACTACAAGGATCTGATGGAGCATGGTTCTCTTGCGGCAGCCAGAGAAAAAGGGCTTGTTGGTATGGAAGGAAAAGAATACGTGGTACAGGACGGAGATGTGATCCTGTTCCGCTTCAATGTATAGGATAAGAGGTGCAGGCTATGATGGATAAATGGGACATTGCGTTTCCGCATCTGGGTATCTATCTGGAACATTTTCCGAAAAGCTTTACGGTTTTTGGCTTTACGATCGCACTTTATGGCGTGATCATTGCGCTTGGTGTGCTGTTTGGGTTTACTCTGGCAAATCATGTGGCAAATAAGCAGGGGCTTCCCAAAGATCTTTTGTGGGACTTTGCGGTTCCGGCGATTATTTTCTCGGTTTTAGGTGCGAGGATCTATTACGTGGTATTCAGCTGGGATTATTATAAGAATCATCTGAATGAGCTTCTGAACATCAGACAGGGAGGCATCGCGATTTACGGTGCAGTGATCGGTGGCTTTCTGACCCTTCTCGTTTTCTGTAAGATCCGGAAACAGAATTTCTTCCTGATTTCTGATATTGCAGTGCTGGGACTTCTGGTCGGACAGATCATGGGACGCTGGGGTAATTTCACAAACAGAGAAGTATTCGGACATTATACGGATTCCCTGTTTGCCATGCGGCTTCCGATCGAAGCGGTCAGAAGTGCGGATATCACACCTGATATCGCGGCGCATGTTACGGACGGGATCAATTATATTCAGGTACATCCGACTTTTTTATATGAAAGTGTGCTGAATCTGCTTCTTTTGATCGTGCTTCTTCTTTATACAAAGCACAAGAAGTTTAACGGAGAGATCGCACTTAGTTATCTGGGTGGTTATGGCATCATCCGGTTCTTTGTGGAGGGCATCCGTACCGACCAGCTCAAGATCGGCTCCACCGGGATCGCGGTATCCCAGCTTCTGGGTATGGTGCTGTTCATTGCAGCGATACTGACGGATGTGATCGTAAGGATCTACCGCAGGAAAAAAGGGCTGCAGGAATTGCCGCAAAAGGCAGCAGTAGTGCAAAATAAAGTCGAAAATGACGAAAAACAAGACGAATAATAAAAAACAGGAATAAAATGGAAATCCATGGCATTCGGTAATATTTACTGAATGTTATGGATTTTTTTTGTACAAATTTTTAACAAATAGAAAAGAAAATCTTAAGATACACACTTGTCAAATGAGAAAAAGTAGTCTAAAATTAGAGCATAAGTGGTAGAAAGTGGAGTGAAGTGGTATGAAGTGGAGGGAATAACCCAAAACCGAGACCGAAAAGGGTAAAGATTATGTTCATGGGAGAGTACAGTCATACAATCGATACAAAAGGCCGTCTGATTGTTCCTTCTAAGTTCCGGGAATCGCTTGGCGACAGCTTTGTGGTGACCAAGGGACTGGATGGATGTCTTTTTGTGTACGATATGACAGAATGGAAATCCTTTGAAGAAAAGCTGAAAGAACTCCCCATGAGCCACAGAGATACTCGTAAATTCGCCCGTTTCTTCCTTGCCGGAGCGACGCAGGTAGAAGTAGACAAGCAGGGCAGAATACTGATCCCGAATGTACTGCGCGAGTTTGCGGGACTGGAGAAGGATGTGGTATTCCTCGGTGTCGGCAGCAGAATTGAAATCTGGAGCAGGCAGGCATGGGATGGCGAAGGTAACTTCGATGATATGGATGATATCGCAGAGCGGATGGCGGATCTGGGACTGAGTATTTAGGATTGGTAAGAGGCAGAATGGAATTTTCACATAAATCGGTATTATTAGAGGAGACAATTGAAGGACTTGCCATAAAACCGGAAGGTATTTACGTGGATGGGACACTCGGCGGAGCCGGTCACTCCAGTGTGATCGCCGGCCGGCTGAGCGGACAGGGACATCTGATCGGGATCGATCAGGATGCTGCAGCGATCGCGGCTGCGACAGAACGTCTTCAGCCTTTTGCGGAGCATGTTACGATCGTCAGAAGCAATTACGAAAACATGTGCCAGATCATAAAGGATAACGGCTATGCAGGTGTAGACGGAATTTTACTGGATCTGGGTGTATCTTCCTATCAGCTCGATACTGTAGAACGGGGATTCTCATATAAATACGATACAAAGCTGGACATGCGTATGGATGAAAGACAGACGCTGACAGCAAGGGATATTGTGAACGGGTATTCGGAAACAGAGCTGTTTCACATCATCCGGGATTACGGAGAAGATAAATTTGCCAAGAATATTGCCAAACATATCGTTCTGGCAAGAGAAGAGAAACCGATAGAAACAACTTATGAACTGAATGAGATCATAAAGGCCGCAATACCGGCAAAAATGCGTGAGACGGGAGGACATCCTTCCAAACGTACTTATCAGGCGATCCGCATTGCCTTAAACAGAGAACTGGATGTACTCAGAGACAGTCTGGATGATATGATCAAAATTTTAAATCCGGGAGGCCGGATCTGCATTATTACGTTCCATTCATTAGAGGACCGGATCGTAAAGCTGGCATTCCGCAAGAATGAAAATCCCTGCATCTGTCCGCCGTCTTTTCCGGTATGTACTTGTGGCAGAAAACCGCTTGGCAGGGTGATCACTAGAAAACCGATCTTACCGGGCGAAAAGGAACTGGCAGAAAACAGCAGATCAAAAAGTGCAAAGCTTAGAATATTTGAAAGAAGCGAGGGGTAGTAACATGGCTGCAAATTATAATAGAAGAAGATATGCATCATACGAAAGAAGATCACACGGCGATTACTATGTAGACGGCAATGTGGTCAGAAAATATGATGTCGTTAGAGAAATTGAAAAGAAACCGGCAAAGAGACTGAGTGAGCAGACACGTAAAAACAGAGAACGTGCAACGCATATGAGTCTGGGATACGTGGCATTTTTATGTGTTTCCATGTGCGTAGCTGCCATTATTCTGTATAATTATCTGGCACTGCAGACAGCAAATACATCCGCTGTCACAGCAATTTCCACGCTGGAAAGCGAGCTGAACACCATGAAGCTGGATAATGATGAAGAATACAGCCGCATCATGAGCAGTGTCGATATGGAAGAGATCAAAACAAGAGCGATCGAAGATCTGGGCATGCAGTATGCAGAGAAGGGACAGGTTGTAGAAGTTCCCGGTGTTGCGGATGATTACGTACGCCAGTACAAGGCGATGCCATAAACAGTGGAGAGGTGCGGAAGTTGGAACAGAGATCTTATCAGAACAGAAATGTACGCAGAAACAGAAGAAGAAAAGCAAATGCCAATCGGTTTCATATAAGGATGCAGAAAAAGCTGGTAGTATTATTCCTGATAATATTACTGGCTTTCATAGGTTTAAGTGTAAAACTGATTTATATTAATAAGGTGGATGGGGAAAGATATAAGAAGCAGATATTATCCCAGCAGGAATATGATTCCAAAACACTTCCTTACAAACGCGGAGAGATCGTGGATGTAAACGGGACAAAGCTGGCATACAGTGAAAAGGTTTATAATCTGATCATTGATGCCAAGGCGATCAACAACAGTAAGAAGGAAGATGCATTAAGTGCAACCTTACAGGCGCTGGATCAGTATTTTGATCTGGATATCAATGCGATCAGCAATTATATTTCCCAGAATGCAAACAGCCAGTATTATGTTGCTGCAAAGCAGCTGGAATATGAGACGGTGGCACCGTTTCAGGAAGCAAAGCAGGAAAACAGCTCCATTGTCGGTGTCTGGTTTGAGGAAGAGTACAAACGAAAATATCCGTATAATACGCTGGCATCTTCCGTGATCGGCTTTACAGGCTCGGATAATAACGGAACATACGGACTGGAAGAATATTACAATACAACACTGAATGGAACAAATGGCAGAGAGTATGGTTATCTGACGGAAGATTCCACGCTGGAGCGTACAACGATCGCTGCACAGGATGGCTGCACACTGGTTACTTCTTTGGATACAAATATTCAGAATATTGTTGAAAAATACATGAAGCAGTTCAATGAAGAACATAAAGGAGAGTACAGACCGGATGATGACGGAAGCTCTAATATGGGAGTTATTGTGATGAACCCGCAGACCGGAGAAATTCTGGCAATGTCTGACTATCCGAATTTTGACCTGAACAATCCGAAAGATCTGACGCCTTTTTATTCAGAAGAAGAGATCGCACAGATGGATGATGAAGCCATGTATGATGCGCTGAACAGAATCTGGAGAAATTACTGTATTTCCGACACGTATGAGCCGGGATCTGTTGCAAAGGCAATGACGATTGCAGCGGGACTTGATTCCGGAAAGCTGACCGGGAACGAAACGTACGTATGTAACGGTGTGCTGGAGGTCAGCGGTCACCCGATCAAATGTCATAAACACATCGGACATGGTGTCGTCACTGTTTCTCAGGCACTCGAGCAGTCCTGTAACGTGGCTCTGATGCACATTGGTGAGCAGATGGGCAAAGAAACACTGATGAAGTACCTGTATAATTTTAATATTGGATTAAAAACCAATATTGACCTCTCAGGCGAGGCAAGAACCAACACACTTGTTTATAATGTAGACGATATGGTTGCTTCCGATCTTGCGATTTCTACCTTCGGACAGGGCTATAATGTGACAATGATCCAGATGGCAACAGCTTTTTCTTCTATTATCAATGGTGGTAAGTATTATCAGCCGCATGTTGTAACAGAAATCAAGAGTGCGGATGGCACAACGGTAGAAAAGGTAGAGCCGCGTATGCTCAAGCAGGTGATTTCTTCCACAACATCCGATACAATGAAAACGTATCTGGCAAATGTGTGCTCAGTCGGAACGGGTTCAGCAGCTGTACCGGCAGGTTATCTGATCGGCGGTAAAACGGGAACTGCCGAAAAACAGCCGCGTGGTAACGGAAACTATGTTGTTTCCTTCATGGGCTTTGCACCGGTGGACGATCCGCAGGTTGTTGTATATGTTGTCATTGATGAACCGAATGTGGAATCACAGCCTCATTCGTCTTTTGCACAGGAGGTTGCCAAAAATATCTTTACAGAGATCTTACCGTATCTGAATGTATTCCGGACAGAAGAACTTTCAGAGGAAGACATAGAGCAGCTTCAGAAACTGCATATTTTACCGGGAACTGACACAGAAGAAAGCTCCGATGGTGAAAATAGCGGGAATGATGAAAATACAGATGGAAATAATGACGGAGAGAGCGCGGAAGGTGGAGATCCTGAGGTGACCTATCAGGTAGACCCGCAGACAGGAAATGTCATTGATCCGAATTCCGGACAACAGCTTGATCCAAATACGTTTGAACCGGTGGATCCGAAGAGTTCCGATCTGGATGGACTGACCGGTGTGGAAAACAAACCGCAGGATGAAACCGGAGAAGGTACAACAGAAATCAGTGCAGGCGCAGGATTTTAAGCCGTTATGCATATCTGACGGATGCGGCTAATAAGCTATGGTAAGAGACAGCTTTGGAGCCTGTATGCGCGGATATAAAACTTTTCACAGAAAAAAGGTACTCATTTTATTTTTGGGAGTATGCTTCTGTATGTTGCTTCTGGCGGGCAGGCTGACTTATCTGATGGTGTTTCAGTCAGCTTACTATACACAGAAGGCACTAATGCTGCATGAAAGAGAGCGCAGTATCAAAGCAGCAAGAGGTGAGATCTGGGACAGGAACGGAACAGTGCTTGCAGCGAACAAAACAGTCTGTACAATATCGGTGATCCATTCACAGATCAAAGATCCGGAAGCAGTGATCGAGCTGCTTTGCAGGGAGCTTTCCATGGACGAAGAAACAGTCCGGAAAAGAGTGGAGAAGGTTTCTTCTATCGAACGGATCAAAAGTAATGTGGAGAAAGAAACCGGTGACCGGATCCGGAAAGCGGATCTTGGCGGCATAAAGGTGGATGAAGATTATAAACGGTATTATCCGTACGATACACTGGCAAGTAAGGTGCTGGGCTTTACCGGAGCTGATAATCAGGGAATCATAGGGCTGGAAGTGAAATATGAAGATGCACTGCGCGGGCAGGATGGTACCATTTATACGATCACAGATGCCAGAGGCGTTGAAATAGATGCACAGGGAGAAAGCAGAAAAGAACCTGTCAAAGGGCATACTCTGCAGCTGACACTGGATCGGAATATTCAGGCATACGCGACAATGCTTGCAACGCAGGCAATGCTTGCCAAGGAAGCGGAGGGGGTTTCTATTCTCTGTATGAATCCGCAGAACGGTGAAATCTATGCATGCGTGAATGTACCGGAATTTAATCTGAATGCGCCGTATGATCTGACGGATGAATATATCAGTCTGCAGGGAGAAAAACTGACGGATAATCTGCAGGATGAGAGAAACCGGATGTGGCGTAACAACTGTATCAATGACACCTATGAACCGGGATCGACCTTCAAGGTCATTACTGCGGCGGCGGGACTGGAGGAAGGCGTGGTCACACCGGCAGATACGTTTCACTGTCCCGGTTTTTGTGTTGTAGAGGATCGCAGGATCCGTTGCCATAAGGTAACAGGACATGGAAGTGAAAATTTTGTGCAGGCGACCATGAATTCCTGTAACCCTGTTTTTGTGGCAGTAGGTCTGCGGCTTGGACCGGAGAAATATTATGATTATTTTGAACAATTCGGACTGCTGCAAAAGACAGGCGTTGACCTGCCCGGCGAGGCAGGAACAATCATGCATAAAAAAGAAGATATCGGTCTGGTGGAACTGGCAACCATGTCCTTTGGGCAGTCCTTTCAGGTTACACCGATGCAGCTTCTGACAACTTTTTCTTCCATAATCAATGGCGGAAACAGGATCACACCGCATTTTGGAAAAACGATCATTGATGAAAACGGAAAGCAGGAAGAACTGCAATATCCCGTGCAAAAGGGGATCATTTCGGCAGAGACCTCGCAGACAATGCGGAAAATACTGGAAAAGGTCGTATCGGAAGGCGGAGGCAGAAACGGACAGGTGGAAGGCTACGAGATCGGCGGCAAGACCGCAACAAGCCAGACGCTGCCACGTGGAAGCGGTCGCTATATTTCTTCTTTTGTCGGTTTTGCACCGGCATCTGATCCGCAGATCATAACTCTGGTTGTCATACAGGCCCCGAAGGGTGTATACTATGGCGGAACCATTGCAGCACCAGTCTGCAGAAAGCTTTATGAAAATATACTGCCTTACCTGCATATAGAGAAAGGCAGGGAAAATACAGAAAGGGAATCATCATGAACTATACTATTGTAATACCGGCTATTATCGCATTTTGCATCAGTGCTTTACTGGGACCAGTTGTGATCCCGTTTTTGAGAAAACTGAAGGTGGGGCAGACTGTCCGGGACGAAGGTCCGAAAACACATCTGCAGAAAAACGGAACACCGACAATGGGCGGTATTATCATACTGATCTCTATCACGGTAACCTCCATGTTTTATGTGAAAAGCAATCCGCAGATCGTTCCGATCCTGTTTCTGACACTTGGGTTCGGACTGATCGGTTTAACGGATGATTATATTAAAGTTGTGCTGAAGCGTTCCATGGGACTTCGTGCATGGCAGAAAATGGCACTGCAGATCGTCGTAACAGCAATCTTTGCATACTATATCACAACAAAATCTTCCATCAGCCTTGCAATGCGTATTCCGTTTGCGCCGGGAAAATATCTTGATTTTGGAACGGTAGGAAATGTGATCCTGCTGTTTATCGTTGTGATCGGAACCGTCAATGGTACGAATTTTACAGATGGACTGGACGGTCTGGCAACAAGTGTGACAAGTCTGGTTGCCACTTTCTTTACCGTGGTAGCACTCGGACTGGGCAGTGGAATTGAACCGATTACCTGTGCAACGCTTGGTGCGCTTTTGGGATTTTTGTTGTTTAACGGTTATCCGGCAAGTGTGTTTATGGGAGATACAGGCTCTCTGGCACTCGGCGGATTTGTGGCAGCCTGCGCTTATATGATGCAGATGCCTTTGTTTATTCTGATTGTAGGTTTTATTTATCTGGCAGAAGTGGTATCTGTCATGCTGCAGGTATCTTACTTTAAACTGACACATGGAAAACGTATTTTTAAAATGGCACCGATCCACCATCATTTTGAAATGTGCGGATGGAGAGAGACAAAGGTTGTAGCGGTATTTTCCATCATTACTGCTATCCTGTGTCTGGTTGGTTTACTGGCAATGTGACAGCATGTAGGGAAAGGAATGTGACAACATGGAAAAAGAAAAAGTACTTGTAGTAGGTACCGGGAAGAGCGGAATTGCCGCAACGCAGCTTCTGTTAAGGACAGGAAAACTGCCGGTACTGTTTGACAGCAATGCGGAACTTGACAAGGATGAGATACTTGGAAAGCTTTCTCTCTCCGGGGATGAAAAAAAACAGGTCGAGATCGTACTCGGTGATCTGACAGAGGAAGAAAAGAAGGCACTTTCCGGTGTTGTATTAAGCCCGGGTGTTCCGACAGATACAGAATTTGTAAATGATTTAAGAAACAGAGGACTTTTGATTTCAGGAGAGATCGAGCTCGCTTTTGAGCAGGAAAAGGGCGCAGTGCTTGCCATTACAGGAACGAACGGTAAGACAACGACAACGACACTGCTTGGGGAGATCATGAAAGCGACCGGAAAGAAAACATTTGTGGTCGGCAATATCGGAAATCCCTATACACTCGAAGCAGAAAAGACAGATGCAGATTCTGTTACGGTTGCGGAGATCTCTTCCTTCCAGCTGGAAACGATACATACCTTCCGTCCGCGTGTCAGTGCGATCTTAAATATCACACCGGATCATCTGAACAGACATCATACGATGGAAAACTATGTGAAGGCAAAGCAGGATATTACAAAGAATCAGACAAAGGAAGACTATTGCGTGTTAAATGCAGAGGATCCTTATACAGACGCTTTTCTGGAGCAATGTCCGGCGACGGTTATTCTGTTCTCTTCCCAAAGAGAGCTGGCAGACGGCTATTTCTATGCGGATGAATGTATCTACAAGGCAGTGCAGGGCAAGAAGCAGAAGCTGATGAACATTCATGAAATGCGTCTCCTTGGCATGCACAACGTGGAAAATGTCATGGCTGCGATCGCAATGGCAGATGCATATGGCGCAGATATGGAAGTGATCCTTAATGTTGTCAGAGATTTCAAGGCTGTAGAGCACCGCATCGAATATGTCAAAACCGTACGTGGTGTCGATTATTACAATGATTCAAAGGGTACCAATCCGGATGCGGCGATCAAGGGAATCGGTGCGATGGTAAAACCAACCTATCTGATCGGCGGCGGCTATGATAAGCAGAGCGAGTATGATGAATGGATCGAAAGCTTTGGCGGAAAAGTCAGAAAGCTTGTTTTATTGGGACAGACAAGAGAAAAGATAGCGGACTGTGCAAAAAAGCATGGTTTTACAGATTATATTTTTGTGGATGATCTGCAGCAGGCAGTTGACTACTGCGCAGAGCATGCAAAAGAAGGAGAAGCGGTGCTGCTGTCTCCGGCGTGTGCGAGCTGGGGGATGTTCCCGAATTACGAAGTGCGCGGAAAAATGTTTAAGGATATGGTAAATGCCCTTTAGGGCGCCTGATCCGGGAGGGAGTCGTTTTTGCAGAAAAGACGCAGACGGAGAGAAAAAAGAGAATATTTTTATGATTATACGCTTTTGTTTGTTGTAATGTTTCTTGTTTTTTTTGGACTGATCATGTTATATTCCACCAGCTCCTATGAAGCAACACTGGATTTTGGCAATGGTGCGTATTATTTGAAAAAACAGGCAATGGCAACTGTGCTGGGACTTGTCATGATGCTGTTTATCAGTGTTGTTGACTATCACGTGTGGCGGCGTTTTGCACTGCCTGCCTATCTGATATCACTTGTGCTGGTCGTGCTGGTTAAGACACCGCTCGGATATGAAGCAAACGGTGCAAGACGATGGATCAAGATCGCGGGTGTTTCCCTACAGCCGGCAGAGGTTGTGAAGATCACACTGATCCTGCTGCTTGCCAGTGTGATCTGTATTATGGGAAAACAGGTCAGAACTTTGAAAGGGATAGCCATTGTCATGGGAGCGGCTATGATCCCTGCGGTGATGATCCTTCTTATTACGAAAAACATGAGCTCTGCCATTATCATTGCGGGCATTGCAGCTGTCATGCTTTTTGTGGCGGATCCACATTATAAGAGGTATATATTGATTGTACTTGCCGTTGTAGGTCTCGCTGCGCTGGCGGTTCTGGTGATCGTTAATGCGGCAAAAGGGGGAGCTTCGCAGACCGGTGGCTTCCGTGGAACGCGAATTCTTGCATGGCTGAATCCGGAGGCCTATTCAGATAATACCGGCTTCCAGACACTGCAGGCATTATATGCGATCGGTTCCGGCGGATTGTGGGGAAAAGGACTCGGACAGAGTATGCAGAAGCTTGGCTTTCTGCCTGAGGCGCAGAATGATATGGTATTTTCCATTATCTGTGAAGAGCTTGGACTGTTTGGCGCATTTTGCGTGATCCTGCTCTTTGTCATGCTGTTATGGCGTATGATGGTGATCGCCAATAATGCACCGGATCTGTTTGGTGCGCTTCTGGTTGTCGGTGTTATGGGACATTTTGCAATCCAGGTAGTACTGAATATCGCCGTTGTGACTAATTCGATCCCTAATACCGGTATTACGCTTCCTTTTATCAGTTACGGAGGCACTTCGATCCTGTTTCTGATGAGTGAGGTCGGGCTTGTGCTGAATGTTTCGAAAAGTATCCGTTTGAGAGATGTAGGCTGACAGGCACGATTGTGGCAGACCGGCATATGCTGTATATAAGTATGCAGATAGAAAGCGGGTGCCACATGGACTGCATTCACATACATGGTGGTAAGCCACTGGAGGGAGAAGCAGCAGTGCAGGGCTCTAAAAACGGAGCACTTGTACTTGTGACAGCGACAGTACTGATAAAAGGGCAGACGGTTCTTTATAATTGTCCGCACATAACGGATATGGATGAAATGCTTGGATTGTTGAAAACGCTGGGATGTCGGGTAAAAAGAGAGGGGGCTGCTGTGATCATAGACGCCTCTTCCTTACATACATCAGATTGTCCGGCAAAGCAGGTAAGAGCCATGCGTTCTTCTGTCATGCTGCTGGGACCTCTGCTCGGCAGATGCGGCAGTGTCAGTATGGAGCGGCCGGGCGGCTGTATGATCGGCAAGCGTCCGGTTGATATCCATGAAACAGCGCTTACCTGTATGGGTGTCCGTTTCCGCAAGGATGAAAAGCAGATTCTGGCAGAAACGGAAGGACTGAAAGGGGCAGAGATCTGCCTGCCGTTTCCGAGTGTGGGCGCAACGGAAAATGTGCTCATGGCGGCGGTGTTAGCCGAGGGTACAACAGTTCTGTACAATGCGGCGCAGGAGCCGGAGATCACGCAGCTCTGCCATTTCCTGAATGAGGCAGGCGCAAAGATCACGGGAGTTGGCACAAACTGCCTGACGATCAGCGGTGTCGGGAAACTACATCCGGTCACCTTTACGGTAATGCCGGATCGTATCGTAGCAGGAACCTATCTGCTGGCAGGTGCTGCAACGAGAGGTATCGTGACGGTCAAAAATGCACCTGTCAGACAGCTTACCAGTCTTTTGGATGTACTGCGGAAGATGGGGGCTGTGGTAAGATATGAGGAAAATGCGGTCGTACTGGATGCGGCGCGTGCGGGAAAGCCGGTTCCGTATCTGCGTACGGCGGTGTATCCTGGATTCCCGACAGATCTGCAGTCGATGCTGGCAGCAGTGCTGACGCGTGCAGAGGGAAGCAGTGCAATTGAGGAAACGATTTTTGAAGACCGCTTTAAGATCGTACGGGAACTGCAGAAAATGGGTGCGGATCTGAAAGTGGAAAATAACAGAAAGCTCAGGATCTATGGAGTGACGAAGCTGTATCCTGCCAGACTGACAGCGTGTGAGCTGCGGGGCGGGGCAGCACTTGTTATTGCCGCACTGATGGCAGAAGGAGAAAGCAAGATCACAGGCTGTGACTATATCAGGCGCGGCTATGAAGATATTTGCAGAGATTTACGTCTGCTGGGGGCAGATGTGGAGGAAAAAAGGGAATGAAAGAACACGGTTTCAGCAGAAAACGTTTTTTGCTGATTTTGGTAATCATATTGATTCTGCTGGCTGCAGGCGCATATGGTGTGATCACAACACAGTTTGTTGTAACTGATGTGACAGTAGACGGAAATGAACATTATACAGATGAACAGATCAGGGAAATGGTTCTGCCGGGCGGTATCCGCAATAATTCGCTTTATTTATCCCTGCTGTATCGGAAAAAAGAAATCAAGGATATTCCGTTCATTGAATCCATGGATGTCTCCATTGTGAACCGGAACACGATCCATGTTGATGTCTATGAGAAGACGTTGGCAGGCTGTGTCAATTATCTGGGGAGCTATCTGTATTTTGATAAGGATGGCATAGTTGTGGAAAGTGATGCAAAGCTGACAGAGGGAGTACCTGAGATAAAAGGGCTGCACTTTGATCATATCGTCATGCATGAACAGTTACCTGTGGAAAACCCGGAGATATTCAAGGAAATCCTGAAGGTAACGCAGCTGTTTGGGAAATATGAGATATCAGCCGATAAGATATACTTCAGCCCGGCCGGGGAAGTGACGGCTTACTTTGATAAAGCCAGAGTCAGCCTGGGTACGGATCAGAATATTGATGAAAAGGTAATGCAGCTTGCAAGTATTCTGCCGGAGCTTGCCGGAAAAAGCGGTGTGCTTCATATGGAAAATTATGATGCGTCCACAACAAAGATTACTTTTCAACCCGAATAAAAGGCAAAAAATGGCGGTATGATTGCAAAAAATAATTGAAAAACTGGTTGATAAATTCCCTAAAAAATTATATGATAGAGTATATGGAATTGAAAGGGATTGTGAAGGAGGAACTGTCTTGCTAGAAATTAAGTCGAATGAAACAGATCTTGCCGCACGTATTATTGTAGTAGGTGTTGGCGGAGCTGGTAATAACGCTGTAAATAGAATGGTAGATGAACAGATCAAGGGAGTGGAGTTTATCGGAGTCAATACCGATAAGCAGGCACTTCAGTTATGTAAGGCACCGAAGCAGTTACAGATCGGTGAAAAGCTTACAAAGGGACTCGGTGCAGGTGCGAAGCCGGAGATCGGTGAGAAAGCAGCTGAGGAGAGCATTGAGGAGATCACTTCCGCATTGAAGGGATCGGATATGGTATTTGTTACCTGCGGTATGGGTGGCGGAACCGGTACAGGTGCAGCTCCGGTAGTAGCAAAGGTAGCAAAGGAAATGGGAGTTTTAACGGTTGGTGTTGTAACAAAGCCTTTCCGTTTTGAAGCAAAGACACGTATGAACAATGCGCTGAGCGGTCTGGAACGTCTTAAAGAAAATGTGGACACGCTGATCGTGATCCCGAATGATAAATTATTAGAGATCGTTGACCGCAGGACAACTCTCCCGGATGCATTGAAGAAAGCAGACGAGGTGTTGCAGCAGTCCGTACAGGGTGTGACAGATCTGATCAATACACCATCCGATATCAATCTTGATTTCGCTGATGTGCAGACAGTTATGAGAGATAAGGGAATTGCCCATGTAGGTATCGGTACAGGTACAGGTGATGATAAGGCAATGGATGCTGTAAAGGCAGCAGTTGCATCCCCGTTATTAGAGACAACGATTTCCGGTGCGACAGATATTATTTTAAATATTACAGGAGATATCTCCCTGATCGAAGCACAGGAAGCAGCAGATTATGTACAGGATCTTGTCGGAGAAGATGTCAATATCATCTTTGGTGCAAAATATGATCCTGAAATGAACGACCTGTGTATGATCACAGTTATTGCAACAGGCATTGATGAAAAGAATGCAGCACTTGGCAGGAAGAGTGCAGAGCGTGTACATAATGCCGCACAGACAGTCAGACCGATTTCTACACCGAAGTTTGACAACAGTGCAATGGTTGGAACAGGTGCAATCCCGTCTTCTGCAATTAAATCCCCGCTTGCCGGTATTCAGAGACCGGAGCCGGTAAAGAGCCATGTAGAAGCAACATCCTTAAAGATTCCGGATTTCTTACAGCGAAATAAATAGACTGTTCTTGTCGATGAATTTTTAATAAATGCGACGTGATTTTGACAAAAAAATCACGTCGTTTTTTTTATACTGTTTTCCGGGAGGTGAAAACATTGGAAATTTATCTGGACCTCGTGTTTTTAGAAAATTTTCTGATGGATTTCATTCTGCTGCTCATGGTCGGAAAAATGATACATAAAACGATCTGCCCGCCGCGCCTGTTGGCAGCTGCTTTTCTGGGAGGAATCTCGGCAGCGGTTTTGTGCCTGCTGCATCCGCAGTTCGTTCTGCTGCAGGTGTGCAACCTGATCGCAGGATTGTGTATGCTGCTTCTGAGCTATCCGTTAAAGCGTCTGGAATATCTGCCTGCACTTTTGTTTTTGTATGGAAGCGCGTTTGTATTGGAAGGAATGCTTCGATTTCTGGGACGGTTTATAGGAAGCAGAGGGCAGCACAGGCTGTATTTCCTTCTGGGAACAGGACTTTTTGGCTGGTTGTTTTTTCGCTCTTTATGGAAGCAGATCCAAAGGCAGAAGCAGAAAGAAGAGCTGCTTTTGCCGGTCACGATCCTTTGGGAAGGAAAGCAGATCGACTGCACCGGACTGTTGGATACAGGCAATGCACTCAGGGAGCCAACGACCGGAAAACCGGTCATGATCGTGGAGCAGACGCTTTTTACAGAACATGAAATATCACTTCCAAATGACAGATGCTTTTTGATCCCATTCCGGTCGATCGGAAGATCCAATGGAATGCTCCGTGGCTTATTGGCAGAGGAATGCTGGATCGGGCAGGCAGAACAGAAAAAAAGATACAGAAAGGTCATGCTTGGCATATATCACGGGAAATTAAGTCATAAGGCGGAATATCAGGTGATTTTGCATCCGGCATTTTGGGAATAAAGGCATGAGACAGGAGGAAAACATGATTTTAAAAGTGGTAGTACCGGGATTACAGTTCAGACTTTTGCAGAGAGAAAGCAGCTTCTGGTTCTCCAGACAGGGGGAGGTGCACTATATTGGAGGGACGGATGTGCTGCCACCGCCGCTTTCTCAGGAAGAAGAAAATGAAAGGATCAGCCAGCTTGCAACAGATATGGAAAAGGATGCAAAACAGGTATTGATCGAGCATAATCTCAGACTGGTCGTATACATTGCAAAGAAATTTGATAATACGGGAATCGGTGTTGAGGATCTGATCTCCATCGGAACGATCGGTCTCATCAAAGCGATCAATACTTATAATCCTGAAAAAAACATCAAGCTGGCGACCTATGCCAGCAGATGCATTGAAAATGAAATCCTGATGTATTTAAGGCGGAATAATAAGGTCAGGATGGAAGTCAGCATTGATGAGCCTCTGAATGTGGACTGGGATGGCAATGAGCTGCTTCTTTCGGATATTCTGGGAACGGATGAGGATATTATTTATAAAGATATGGAAAATGAAGCCGAACAGAAAATGCTGAAAAAGGCACTTTCCAAGCTTTCTGACCGGGAAAAGCTGATCATCAGTCTCAGGTTCGGTCTGAACAACCGCGAGGAAGAAGCAATGACGCAAAAGGAGGTGGCAGATCTTCTGGGCATTTCACAGTCTTACATATCAAGACTGGAGAAAAAGATCATGAAGCGGCTGAAAAAGGAGATGGTGTAGATTTGAAGATTCCTGCTGCATATGATACACTTATTTTGTAAATAAAAATAGGCTATTCGGCTTTGTTCTAATAATATAGTGTCTTACCTGCTGCTTTTATCCTTTATCTGCATAACGGATTTTGCAGGAACTGGAATTGAATAAGCCAGAGTAAGATGCAGATTTTGCGGATAAGAAGTTGAATAGTGACATAAAGGAATGATACGAATGAATATGGAGATTGTTTATAAACAACTGGATGAACTGCTTCAAATGGGCAGAATAGAGGAAACGGAGGATTTTCTGATCGCTGCCATGGGGCGGGCACAGCAGGAGGGCGATTATAACAGTCTGATCGCTCTGCTAAACGAAATGACCGGCTATCAGAAAGAAACGGGAAAGCCGGATAAGGCAGTAGCCTACGGCGCACAGGCAATCGAGCTGATGAAACAGCTTGGCATGACAAAGACGGCTGTTTTCGGTACAACACTTTTGAATGTGGCAAATGCCTGCCGGGAAGCAGGAAAGCTACCTGAAGCTTACCAATTATATATGGAAGCATTTCCGGTATTTGAAAAACATTTTGCACCGGATGATACCTACTATGCAAGTCTGTATAAAAATCTGGGACTCTTATTTCAGGAGACGCAGGAGTATGAGCGGGCAGTGGAATGTCTGGAAAAGGCACTTGCGGTTATTCAGGGAAAGCCGGAATATCAGAAACAGACCATGGTGATACGCCGGCAGATCGACAGGATGCTTGCAGTAATCCGGAAACAACAGCAGGAGCAGTTTGACAGACAGGAAGCGTCTGCAGAAAAGAAAGAATTAATAGAAGCTCTCATACATATGGAATGCGAAGCATTCCGCCAGATCCGGGAAAATCGCTACGCAGACTGGGATGTAGAGAGCCTCAAAGAATATATTTATGAATTTAAGACGACCTGGGAGCAGGGTGTGAATCCACTTGCACTGGAATGGGCTGATAAAAACGAATAAGCTGAATTTGGATATGTATTCGTATTCTTTTTATTCGTATACATATTCCCTGATACCATCCATGTGGAGACTATTGCGTTACTACAGAGGAAAAGCTACACAAAAGTGCTTAGTTTCAAGGAAAATGTGGCTATGAAACATTTTGATCCGAAGAAGATCGGAAGCGAAATATCGAATGAAACAGAGATTACGGTAACAGTAGCAATTCAAAACGATTAAAGGAACATAAACCTGCTTTATAAATGAATATAGGTAATGTTATAAGGATATTCCAAAACTGGGATATCCTTTTTCATTTGTAAAGGAGGAAATATGACGAAAGAAAATAAGTTAGAAAAAATTGTACCAGTAAGATTGAATGATGACCAGTTAGAGTTTTTGGGAGGATCTGAAGCAATGATGAATAATATGAGATCTATTATCGATAAACAGCGAATGATAGATCAAGTGTGCAGCACGGATCAGCAACTTTCTGGTATTGAACAAGAAATTAAGGATTTAAAAGAAGAGAAAGCACAGCTTCTGACTGAAAGAACAAATCTTTTTAAAAAGATTCGTGCAGCAATGCAGTATCAGACAGAAAAACCATTGCAGAGCTACCGTAAGACATTTCGCTTTAGCAGTAGGGATTACGTATATATCCAGGAACAAGATGGTACAACGATATCCGACAAAGTAAGGAGATTGATCGACGAACACAGGTTGATGCAAATGGGAGAACATGATGATATTCTGGCGGATGATCAGCAACTTCTGCAGATCAAAAGAGAATTATTCCATCGAAAAAGTGAAGTAAAAAGTCAAGTAGAAATATTAAAAGAAATCCAGAGACTTGAAAAGGAGTTGCTTGAAAAATATGCAGAGCTTGCGGATGAAACAGGAGAAAGATTTAAAAATATTATATAGACATGAAAAAAGCCCCTGCAAAAACAGAAGCCTAATTTCATATTTGCAGCAATTGGTTACTCGCAATAACTGATTTGCTGCGGTCTCAATGAATACCACCAACAAAGTTTTAATCAAGGTTTTCAATAGGGTTCTCATCAAGTTTCTTTATAAATATAAGTGTATTCATTGAGAACTTATTTGTCAATATCTTTAAGTAAGATTTTCTACGAAAAAGTGATAAAGGGACATTGAATGGATACATTAAGCAAATTTCTTACAATTAATTACAACTCAAAAGATTATATAGCCCGGATGCAATTTGATCAGGATGGAAAAGCCTGTACATATTGTTATCATCCGGAAGCATTTCTAGCAATATCAAACAGTGAAGACTGCTATATGTCTGTGAATACACTGCAGTTTGTTGATCAGAAAATCAGACGTGATCAGCAGCATATACGCAGACTTAAGTTTCTCTATGCGGATCTGGATACATACCATACACAATTTAATAATGATCAGATTTTAATGAATCTGGAAGAAAATTATTTTAATCGTACAATTCCAACGCCGACATATGTCATTTCATCTGGACGTGGTTTGTATCTTTTGTGGCGCGTGGATGAGCATATTAAGGCACTGCCACGTTGGAAACGTGTACAGAAGTATTTATATGAGCAGCTCCGTGAATTTGGTGCTGATCGCTGTGTTGTAACTGATCATGCAAGAGTATTTCGTATACCGGGATCGATCAATTCAAAGTCAGGCAATAAAGTAAAGATTATCCGTAACACAGGAATAACCTATACACTGTATGAGATCATGCAGGAATTTATGCCTGATCAGCAGCTCCCTGAGAGAACAAGGGCATATAACAGACGATACATACCGTTTGATCAGGTAAGCAGACTCTGTCAGCAACGTATGCGTGATCTGAAGATGCTTTTGCTGAAGCATAGAGACAGGGAAGATGCATATAGGGAAAATATCCTGTTTTTATACAGATATTATCACTTGTGTGTGCATCAGAGCAAGGAAGCAGCTTTGGTAGCTGTTCTGAAACTCAATGCGGAACTTGACCATCCACTTGATGAAATAGAAGTGATCAGATCTACCGGATCTGCAGAAAGGTATTACGATCAGGATGGATTTCAGATATCGAACAGTACTCTAATCAGCTTCTTGTCACTGACAGAATCAGAAATAGCTGATATGCCGTCTATTATGACGAAACAGCGTATGAAAGAGCGGCGCAGCATGGAAAACAAGCGCGCCTACAAAAGACGCGTAAAAGAGGCCGGTAAGCAGCTTAAAAAGACTGCAGTATTTAACCGGCATATAGCAGAGTATAAGATGCTCTCTAGCGGGAAAACACCTGCAGAAATTATAAACAGCCTTGGTATATCCAGGGCGACTTATTATGCAGATCTTCAGGTTGTAAAGCAGCTCCTGCAATCTATTAAAAAGCCTTCCATAGAAAAGCTGCAGATGACATGGCTGCAGATTATGAAGCTGCAGGATATGGATCAGGAAGAACGGCTGCTGGCTTATAGAAAGGACAAGCCGCCGGATGATTTTGTTAATAGAAAGGATGTGATTATTTCATAAGATGGCTCATAAACATAGGAAAATGTGAATAGTCTAAAAAATTCAGTAACTGTATTATGTACGAAGTACTTATATCCCGGTAGAAGAATCCGGAGGAAATGTGGAATGAAGAAAGAGAGGTAAAAAGCATGAGTTGTGGCGAGGAACAGAAGAAAGAAATTGAGACAATCAGAGAGAAAAAAATCACAGTGAAATTGTCAGAAGCAGATTGCAAAAGAATTTCTGATTTATGCGGAGAGCATAATATCAAAATCGCAGATTTGTTAGAGAGTTTTATCGGAGATTTAGTTGGGGGAACATACACCAACGGAAGTGATGAACGAATGCTTGCAAGACAATATTTTGAGCGTTGTTGGTTCGGAATGTTTCCCGAAAAAACTCTTTTGAACTGGCTTTTGAATATGGGCTATGACATCTATGATGATTTTTTGGAAGTGATAGACAATATTGAAACTGGATATGCAGAACTGGAAGATTACAGAAAAGACCCAAGTGTTTTTGATGAAGAAGAAATCGAATTTCTGAAAACTGATATTGAGGACTGGGAACAGCGGATTACAGAAATCAAAACTGACTTTTTCAAAGAAAATGAGAAAGCCGACTGGGAGAAAGAAGTCGAAAAAGTCAATGAATGGTGGAAAGCAAAGGAGAGGTTAATCAATGAATAGGACAAGACCGAAGCAGATGGTAATAAGGGTGTCAGAGGAAGAACTTGCACAGATAAATATAGAATATGATATCAGCTATCTATCCAATAACGAAATTAGAAAATGTATACAAATTTGATACCTGCGCATACATTGTTTTTGTTGCAATTTGCACAAAAATAAGATAAGCTATAAATGATCGTTTTTATATTGCACAGTACCTTTTTTAATACACCAAATTAAGGAGGTACAAAACTATGAAGAAACCATTAATCAAAGCATTAGGAGTAATCCTGAGTGCAGCAATGATCTGCGGATCAGTACCGGCAGGCGTCTCACCAGCGCTTGCAGCAGAAGTGACAGAGGGCGTCTCACCAGCGCCGGTCACGGAGGTATCTGCAGAAGCAACTGCGACCAACGAGGTATCAGTGATCGATACCGGGAATGAAGAAAAGGAGAGTGATAACAGCAGCACAGATCCGGATGAAGACGCTACCAGCGTATCGGGTAATGCTGCAGAAGACGAGACTGGTGAAGCTGCCAGTGACGAAAATGGATCCGTTTCACTTGATGATCTAATGGCTATGGATCTGTCCGCTATGGCGGATGAAGAAGTCTGCGATCTGTTTGATAACGTGGACATGTCTGATGCAGGTATTTATTTTGCTAACTTAACAGAGCAGGATCTTGCAATGATCAAAGACAAGCTGCATGATAAAAAGGTAATCATCTACTCATATGACAGAGTAAACAGCAGTGATCTGAACCAGAAAGATATCACGTCAGAATCTTATGTGGACTACTGTCTGAATCAGTATTGTGAGTCAACAGAAAACCAAAAAGCATGGAAAACAACGAAAGGCGGATTTAAACTGTCAATCTATCATGACAGCACCACAAACACATGGTCTACAACGGGAGTGACTATCAAGGCATCCAGTACGGATTATTCAACTGCTCAAAAAATAAGCATCGCATGCAATAATGACTATCTTGTCTTACCGGCTACGATCAAAACTTCCGGAACAAATAACGTAATGCTCAGTACAGATTTTTCCTATAATCATGATAACTGGGGTATTGCTGGCTGGAGACTTAATCGTGCAACGTCCGATTCAATTAAAGATAAGTCAACTATCACGGTTAATGATCATGATGGCAGTTCTGACACACTTACCGGACACCTCAACGTAAATCTTACCTGGGATGCTAATTTGGGATTATCCGGAAGCAGCGGAGAACATAAGGCTACATTTAAGATCATTCTCAACGAAAACAGTTATACATTGACCTATGATGGAAATGGTGGCGCAGGGAACGTTGATCAGCAGACAGTATCTTACACAGATGTTTCCCAGGTCGTAAAATCAAATGGCTATAACAAGACTTATACAGTTACATATAATGGCGATGGAGGTACACCGGATGTCGCATCTGGTACAGCTACAAGTAAGTTCCTTGGATGGGGACTGAATAACACAAGCCAGGTAACACATCAGCCGGGGGCTTCCATACAATCCTGGAGCAAAACCAACCAGTCTGTATTAGCGATGTATGCTATCTGGCAGCCGGGTACGGTAATTTTACCGAGTGCAACTAGGAAAGGCTACTATTTCGGTGGCTGGAAAACAGCTCAGGGCGTAAAAGCTGCCGGCACAGCATATACAGCAACTAAAGATGAGACGATTAAGGCAGTATGGAATGCACAAGGTTACAACGTAAAATTCATTTCAGATGGCAAAGAATATGGCAGTCAGTCCTTTGTTTATGGAACAGCGCAGAGGCTTAGATCACTTGCAGATCTTAAGATCAGCAAACCGGGTTATGTATTTAAAGGCTGGAACGGAACCTATACAGATGGTCAGGCAGTTAAGGATCTGACAGATATCAATAATGGAACGGTAACGCTGACAGCCCAATGGGAAGCAAAGACAGATACGCCGTATACCGTACACAGATATGTGCAAAAATCATTGGACAGCACAGACCCGTCAACAGGATATGAACTCTATACAGCACCGGAAGGTACAGAAAATCCTATCCTTGGCACTGAGACAAAAACTGCTACGACGGATACATCAGTTACGGAGATAGCAGTAGCAATTCCGGGCTATGACACGCCGGATGCAATCGGACCTAAAACAATCGCCGGTGATGGATCAACAACATTTGATTTTTACTATAACATCACAGACACAAGAGCAACGCTGACTGTAAATCATTACTACCAGACAAGCATTGATGGTGACTGGGTGCTGTATAATGGTACATTTGGATCTTTGACAGATACAACATTTACAAATGTATTCCATGGAACGATTGGCGAGAGTGTGACACCTGAGCAGTTAAGCACGGATGCAATAAAAAACTACGAAACTGCATACCATAATGAATATACTCTTGTTCCGACTGAATCACCCAAGACAGTTGTTTTGGCAAAGAACAGCGAAGTAAATTACTACTACAAGATGGTAAAGAAAAACACTACTGTTGAATATAAGGTAGAGCACTATATCCAGAAGTCAGAAGGTGGTGCGTATGAACTGTTTTCAACTACGACGGAGAGGGCAGAAGTTGGTTCTACAGTATCTCCTGCTTTTGATCAGGCCGCAATCGATGCTGTAAATGCAATTAAAGATTGCAAATGCGAGAAGCCGCAGGTACAAGTTGTCACCATTACAGGCGAAGGGCTCGTGTTTAAGTATAATTATGCCTGCGTTAAAGGAACACCTGATGTAATTTCAGGTGGTAGTAATCTTTCAGATGAAACAATAAATGAGATCGCCAAGAAGCTGGCTGCAGGATTATCTTTCTCAATGGACATCGATGGAGTAACTTACGAGATTGTACAGAATCCGGACGGAACATTGGCAATCAAATTTGCAGCAACAACAGACACAAAGGTAGTGATTCCGGATGTGATCAAGATCGGAGATAAGATCTACAGGATCACAGAGGTAAATGAAAAGGCATTTAAAGACAATACTACGATCAGGGAAGTCGTGATCAGCCAGAATGTAAGCAAAATTGGCAACAGCGCATTTGAAGGATGTACAAGTCTGGAGAAAGTAACGCTGAAAGAAGGGCTTGTAACGATCGGAGACAAAGCATTTAAGGGCTGCAGCTCCCTGACAAGTATCACAATGCCCGCAACGGTTCAGAAGATTGGCAATTATGCATTCGAGAACTGTACAAAGCTTAAAACAGTTAAGCTGAATGAAGGTCTGCTTACAATCGGTAAGAAAGCATTCTATAACTGTAAAGCTCTGAAGAAGGTTAAAATTCCGAAGAGTGTTCTGAAGATCGGCAGCTATGCATTCGCAAAATGTGCAGCGCTGACAAGCTTTACTTTTGCAACAGATTCACAGCTCATGGCTATGGGCGCTGGTGTGTTGAGCAATGATAAGAAGCTCACGAAGATCAAGCTGCCGGGCAAGCTTACAGCAGTGCCAAGTAAGGCGTTTAAGAATGACACGAAGCTTGCAAGTGTTACGATCGGAAAGAGTGTAACCCGGATCGGTGCAGAAGCATTTAATGGCTGCAAGAAGATCAAGAAGGTTACAATCCCGACAAAGGTACAGACAATCGGCGAAAAGGCATTCTATAACTGCAAGAGCTTAAAGACTGTCAGCATCAAATCAAAGGCACTTACAAGTGTAGGAGAAAAGGCATTCAAGAAATGCAAAAAAGGTCTGAAGCTTGTAGTACCGGGCAAAAAGACTGCAGCATACAAGAAGCTGCTGAATGGAAAATACTAAAAGTAATAAGGAGAACCCGGAGTGATCCGGGTTCTTGTATGTGCGCCGCTAGGCGCACATAATGATAAAAGGTACTTGATTTCTCAAGTACCTTTTTGTATAATCTATTTAGAAAGTGAATCGGACGTGATGCCGATTTGCCCTCAGTAAATAACTATATTTGAAATAGCATTCACTTTGGTCGGAGGATGCTATTTCTTTTTATTATGATTGTCTATGTATGACAGTGCCGCAAATATAACCAGCAACAGAGTTAATACTTCCATTGTGTTCATGGGCATCACCCTCCTTTGTAAACTAGAGGGCATCTAATAATCGGAATCACATCCTGCTTTCTCTATAGATACAATACCAGTATACCATAAAGAATACATGTGTACAAGGTAACCAAAACACTGGTTTTTTGTGAAACATATTACAATGTCCTGCAGTATTTGATATGGGAATTTATGTGAAAATTTGTATAAAATATCAATAATATGGAATACTTGATTTTAGCCGGAGCATATGATATATTGTGCTTAGGCAAAAATGATGAAAGTGCTTCTTAGAAGCAGCAAAAACCCCACGAGGTGCGAACTCGTGGGGTTTTCTGTTCCGTTTTGGCAAGGTGGCTTAAGCCCTAGGCTGATTGCCAATTACTTCTCTCTGTCCAACCATTTGCATATATTCGTGGTTTAAACTATAGGCACACGCTGGTTTATTTTTTGTCTATAGTTGATGTGCGGATGATATTGAAAAAATACGAGAAAATACAGTAAATACTTGTATTTGCTGAATGCGTATGATATAATAAATATAGATAAATTAAAGCCCTTATGAGAGGGCTTCGGTTGTGTATAACAGAACATAGTAGTCTTAGCCGGGTAACCGGGGGACGTGCTCTCATCCGATCCAGTATACGGAAAGGATGATGCTTATGGTTTCATGGAGCGACATATTTACATTTGTCATCATGCTGGTATCAATTATTACCTACATAGATCAACATGAAAATAAGAAATAGCCGTCCTGCACCCGCTAAAGTTTAGGACGACTATTCTTGAATAGTTAAGATAAAACTGCGGATCGGGTGAAGTGCACTCACCTTCCGGTTATCCTGTTAAGGTTATTATAAGGTATTTCCATGAGAAAGTCAAAGGGGGAAAGGTACATGAAAAAAAGGATAGTAGCATTCCTGTTATCTGCAGCAATGGTTTTTACAAATATCATGCCGGCTATGGCAGATACTACAGTGATCAATCTGGAGGGGATGGTAACAGAACAGAGCCGGGAAGAGGAGCTGCAGCCTGATCAGGATGTGGTATCAGATAATGATCTATCAACGGATACTGCTGTGGATCAGCAGGCAGAAGATATGAGTGACTATTCTTTGAATATACCAAAGAATGGTACGATCAGCTCCGGAAGCAGCTACGGCTATGCTGAAAACGGTTTAAACTCAAGTCTGGAAAATGACATCGATGCGGATTGTGCTGTGACATATCCTGCTAAATATGATCCGCGTCCTGCAGGGGTGTCAGGTGCCCGCCATCAGTATCTGGGATCATGTTGGGCGTATTCGGCACTTGCTGCAGCAGAATCCAATCTGATTAAAAAAGGATACACTGATAGCTCCATTGATTTGTCGGAGTTTCAGCTTATCTATTTTATGAACCATGAAAATATTGATCCGCTTGGTAATTATACAAAAGACACAAAGGATAGCGGCAAAACCATGACAGAGTTATTTAATCAGGGAGGATCACCTAAAGCGGCAGTATCGTTTCTCTCAAAATGGACTGGCCCGGTATTAGAAAGTCAAGCTCCTGTTATCAGAACATCACTGCCAGGAGGTGGATGGGTGGATGAAGCTGATCAAATGAATGCGGTTGCGCTTGGACAAGAACTTTGTGCTGGCTCCAGTCAATGGCATTTTAAAGGGGCCAAATTTAGTGATTATGACACGGATCACATCAATAACGTAAAAGAGTTGGTTACAAACTATGGTGGTGTCAGCATGTGTTACTACGATGATGGAAAGCAGTACTCTTATACATGCACCGGGGAAGGAGAAGATGCAAATTATTATTTTGCCTATAAGGCGGCGGCTAATCATGCTGTTGAAATCGTGGGGTGGGACGATAATTACTCCAAGGATAACTTTAATCATGCTGGGAGTAATGTCAAACTTCCAGAAGCAGATGGCGCATGGCTTGTGAAAAATTCATGGGCAAATACCCGTATACCGGACCCGTACATTGCTAATACATCGTATATTTCAAGTGGCTACTTTTGGATTTCTTATTATGATAAGTCGATTAGTGAGATTATAGCTTTAGAATATGACTCAAGGGATACCTACGCAAACATGTATGCTTATGATGGCAGTACAGGAGTTGGGTTGGCTGGAAACGGTGGTACCACATATCTTAATGTTTATGAAGCTAAGGCATATGGCAATGAATCAGTGGAAAAGATTGACGGTATCATGACCTATCTTGCTGCAAATATGCCATATACACTTACAATATATGTAAATCCTGTTGTTAAGAATGGCAAACTGGTAAGCTACTCCGGTAAGAGCAATGCGATATCTGGTTGTAGTGATTATGAGGGATTTTATACTTTTGATATCAGTGATAAAAATATTTACGTTCTGGATGGCAAGACATACGGCATTTGTATAGAAACTGCAAAAGCGAAGGCTGATAACGGGGTAGCACCTGTAGGTATTAGTTGTGGTTATCAGGAGACAGGGCAGAGCTATTATGGAAACAGCTTGTATTCTCTCAATGACTATGCAACATCAGAAGAATATAAGGCAGCTGGCGCAGCGGTTTGTCTCAGAGGATTGACCAATAAAGCATCCAGCATAGTCTTATCAGAAAGTGTTTCTCTTGAAACATATAGTTTGTCATTAAAGGAGGGTAAGACGGCAACTGTGGTGGTAGATGAAGTATTGCCGGAAAACACCACCAATAAGACCTGCAGCTTTTATTCGACAGATGAATCGGTCGCAACAGTCGATGAAACCGGTAAGGTAACAGCAGTAGGATACGGTGAGTGTGATATAGTGGTAACAGCATATGATGGCATGAGCAGTGATACATGTCATGTGACGGTATACTGTACAGGACTTAGTCTTGCTGATCAGCAGCTCCTTGTAAATCGTGTATGCACAATCGATCCGGTATATAAAAATGGATACAAAGGAATCACGAGCGATCAGCTCACATGGGAATCCTCTGATCCGGATACGGCGACTGTAGACAGTATGGGACGTGTAACAGCGCATGCTACTGGAACAGTGACGATCACAGCATCTATTAAGGATCCGGTGCTTACGAGTAACCGTCTGGTAAAGGCAAGCTGCAAGGTAACGATCGGGCGCATGGCAGAGAGTATCAAAACAGATACTGACACAGTAACACTTTACGAAGGCGAAACACATCAGATAACTGCAGAGGTTCTTCCGGATGATACGACGGATAAAGGGCTGACTTATAGCTGTATCCGTGATTCGATCGCAAAGGTATCTGCGACCGGTCTTATCACAGCAGTGTCGGAAGGTACCACAACGGTTACACTTACGGCTATGGATGGTAGTGGTATCACAAAAGACATAACAGTAACGGTGCTACCGGCGATCAAGACTATTGATGTATATAATGGTGACATCACACTGCAGGCAGGAGATACATATACAACATACTTTAATGCCTATCCAAGTACGGAAGGATGGAGAGACCGGATCAGGATTACATCGAGTGATCCGTCGGTAGCTGATGTAGGGCAGGTAGTGGCAGGTGACATAGATCCTAACAATGGCATGGCAGTAATTACTGCCAAAAAAGCCGGAGCCTGTGTAATAACTATTGCAGGAGATAAGGTATCTGTTAGTTTTCAGGTAACAGTAACAGCAAAACCGGGTACACCAACAGACAATACAAATGCCGGAAATAGCGGAAATACTGGTGGAAATACCGGTAACAATCAGAACCAGGGAAATAGTGATAATGGTAATGGTAATGTTAAAAAGCCAGCACCTGTTGTAGATCCTGATCCTGTAACTATCTCAACCGGATCCATGCAGTTTAAGGTTGATGGATCAGAAGTAACACTGATCAATATGACAGGTAAGGGAACGAAGGCATCTATACCTGGCTATGTTAGATATAACGGCAAGTCCTACAAGGTAACGAAGATTGGCAACAAGGCTTTTTATAAGAATACGAAGCTCAAAACTGTGACGATCCCATCAACGGTTACAGAGATTGGCAGCAAAGCATTTTATGGCTGCAGGAAGCTCACAAAGGTAACGATTCCAAAGAATGTAAAAGTGATTGGCAGCAAGGCATTTTATGGCTGCAAGAAGATCGCCAAGGTAACGGTGAAAAGTACAAAACTTAACAAGGTAGGCAGCAAGGCATTTACCGGTATCAGCAAAAAGGCTGTGATCAAAGTGCCGAAAAAGAAGCTGGCAGCGTATACGAAGCTGCTGAAAGGCAAATATACCAAAGGCGTAAAGGTAAAGAAGTAATCATAAGGTAGCGGGAGATTCATTCTCCCGCAGCCATACTATTAAAATCACAAAGGAACAGATAGCAGAACTGGATGCGGCAGTGAAAAGTGAAGCAGTGCTTGCACTGAAGCAGCAGAATATGGAGATATTATAATGGAACTGATAAAAAGAAGAAATTGTGAGTATAATATAATATATCAGATTGCCTGGTGCACCAAGGACAGGCAGCCGGTATTAGCTGATTTTCAGGCAAAGATGCAGATGACAACGATCCTGAAAAATAAGATTGAGGAAAATGGGATGGAAATGCTCCGGATTTCGGTGGGAGATGACTATGCATACGTCTGCGTAGCTGCAGATCCCAAGACAGTACCGGTAGATATGGTAAAAGGTCTGAAGGGTGGATCGGCAAGACGGATGCAGATGCTGCATCCGGAAACGTGCGCGTTATTTAAGGACCGTCATATCTGGGATGACAGATATATGATTGTTGCCGGTGATCAGGATATTGTCAGTGATGTAGCAGCTTATGTTAATAGGCAAAAGAAGGGATAATATGTACTATTTAATGAATAAGGATCAAAAGTTGTTAAGCTTTTGTGTTGAAAAAAAATTAGGCAGTGAGATATGTGTTCAAAAGAAATCTTATACAGATCTCAGACCGAAAGGATTTTTGGATATCAATGACTGGATCGGACAGCGTAACTATGCAAAGCAAAAGGAGCATTTACAGAAGTGGCTTACAGCGTGGCATATGGATACAGTGCAGGGGTTTATCGACGTGACACATTGCCTTGGATTAAATGATACCTTATGGGTAAAGGCTGAAGACTCAGACTTAACATGGGATACGGTAAATCTGTACAAAAATGAATTTTCGGATGTGGTAGAGCATACTGCTTTTGATAAAGGACTGCAGGGGCTAAAGCTGCAGACGACATCACCTGAGTTTACGTCAGAGGGCACGTTTGCAAAGTGCTGGAAGAGAAGAAACGGAACGATCGATCTTATAAAGAAAGGATCAGAAGGGTTCGCAAATGCGGGGCTTGAACCATATTCTGAGTATTATGCAAGTCAGATCGCAGGAAAGCTGACAAGGGATACGATACCTTACGATCTGGAAATGTTTAAAGGAAGTCTGTGTACAAGCTGCCAGATTTTTACAGATGTACATACCGGATATATGCCATTTTACAGGATCCTTACAGATACAAGACAACAGAGCATCGCTTCCGTTTTGGGTATTTGTGAAGAAATGGGATACGGTTATGAATTTAGACGTATGATCTTTATAGATTCCATTATCATGAATCAGGACAGGCATCTTGGCAACTTTGGTTTCCTGATAGATAATGATACATTTGAGATTAAGGGATTTGCTCCTTTGTTTGACTTCAACATGTCGCTTATGTGCAGAGCAATGGATAGTGATCTTTCAATACAGGATCCACTTAAGTATATCCATGATTATGATATCGAGCATAAGCTTGGTGGTAAATTTGAAGATGTTGGAAAAGAGATTCTTACACCGGATATGAAAAAGAAGTTACCGGCATATGATAAGATTCATTTACAGCCACATGAGAAATATAATCTTCCGGCAGAACGATTTGAGATCTTAAATAATGCACTTGAACAAACCTATGATATGGTTCGTGGAAGAGTTCAGATGCCGGTTATCGGCTTGGAACCAGAACTGTAAAATAAGAGCAGTTTTTTGCAATAGATTTTCTTACACATTAAGATAAACACGCAACTTTTTACATAAAAAATTGGACAAAATAGGTATTTTGTCCAATTTCCATTTTACACACTTTTTATGGCAGTTGCAAGTGTTTTTTACAAAGAAAAAAAGCCTCATAAAAGGCTTTTTTCTTGTTAAGACATAAGGTTTATTAGAGAAGTATTCATTTCAGTTATGTCGTCACTAGTCAAGACATTTAGTGTATCTAGATCATCAGGGTTGCAGTGTTTGGATTTTTCAAGTAAGGTAGCACATGCGTTTTTAAAGGTCTTTATGGATTTTTGAACAGCTTCGTAGGATGCTCTGATTTGTAAATCCTCTTTGATCAGGGCTGCATTTTCTAATGTGAGTTCTGGCTTAGAATTAATGTTTACTTTATCGTGTTCGAGCTGACTGAGCTGATCTTTTAGCCGTTTCTTTTCTTTTATCAAAGATTCTAACTCTGCAGAAGTTGCTTTTTTACCAGCACGTAAAAGTTGTAATAATTTTTCCTGCTCATCCTGTGACAACTTAGCATAGTTAGTTCCTTCCGTAAGAGTGATGTTATGGCTTTCAAATTCAGAGCGTAGTTCGGGGATAAGATTTTGCAAAGATCTATATCTGAGAACTTGTCTTTTGTCTAAGTCCAAATCTTGAGCAATCTGATGCGCTACATTTATTTTTTCCTGCTTCTTTTTACCAATATTTTTTCGTTGATAGAGTTTTTGCAAGCGGTCTACATTAGCTGCAGTCGTTGCAGGAGAGCGGTCACGGCTCATTTCATTTGTTATTATTAGTCTGATTTCCGAGTCAATAACATCTTCCGGTATATCTGCAAGATCGGTATCCTCTGTATAATCGTATGCGGTACCATCTTTTATGACAGATGATACCTTGCAGGGATACCCCTTCAGTTTGTATTCTTCGATATTGAGTTGATAAAGCTTATAATATTCATCCTCTTTATCGGGGTAATTTTCAAATTCTTCAATTAATTCATCGATGGCACGCGTCCTGGTGTGGCCAGCCTCTAGTACATATATGTCCTTTTCTTCCAAATAAACTACCGTTAGATTTTGCTGTAAGCCAAAATGCAGGATAGAGTCTTTAAGTTTTTCAACCTGGTCTTGCGGATAATGATTCTTTTTGTTTTCCTGGATCTTGGATCGGGGGATATATTTGATATCAAATATTCTTTTTTCCTTCTGATCGAGAGCTCTTAATTTTTCCAGATGCTCTGGCACATTGACTTCTTGATTTGTATTGACTTGCATCTGTGGTGTGGTCATCGGTCTTCCAAAATTAAATTTTTGCCTATCTGCCATGATTATACCTCCTGATCTAAATTGATTGCATGAGCCAACATCTGATTAGCTGCATCATCTAATATTTTGAGCTCCAAGATAAGTCTGGAGTAATCATATACTACGTTTGAGTTAGGACAATACTGAAGGAGCGGTTTAAAAACGCTTTCGAGTTCGCATACCTTTATGTCTTTTCTGATGGCCGTCTTTAAAAAATCACCTTCCAGCATGGTTTCATAGCTCTCTGTGAGATCTTTATAGATCACGGTATTTTTTTCTGCCTGTGTAATAAAGGTACCACCGAACTTCAAGTGTTCAAGATCATGCTCCTCTTTGATGTAGGTAATTGTATCGAGAGTTTCTTGGAGCCCTTTATGGGAAAAACCTTCGAGTCGAATCGGAACCAGAACCATATCGGATGCAAACATACTATTTACCGTAAGTATGTCATTGGCAGGTGCGTTGTCGATGAGAATGTAATCATATTGATCTTTGATAGCTGCGAGAGCGCGTCGCAAGATAATATTATTGTTCCCCGTGGTGTTAGCAGTGATATTTAATACAGTATTTTTATGACGTTTGCTAGAGGGAATGATATATAGATTTTCTACAGGAGTAGTCACGATCAAAGATTCTACATCCTTAGCATCACGATATCTGTATTTAAAGAGCTCTGCAATGTTTGGAGTGGATGCATTGGTAACTCCGTTGATGACATCGTCGCTGTCGTCTATATAGCAATTGAGCAGCATAGACAAATTGGATTGCTGATCAAGATCAACAACAAGCACTTTTTTTCCAAGACAGGCAATAAGCTGTGCAATGAATCCGGTAGATGTTGTTTTACCGACTCCCCCTTTATTATTTACGATTGAAATGACTTTACACATATTCGTATTCCTCCTAATTCTTCTTTGAGGTGACATCATGTCACCTCAACTATTATATTCTGAGTTAGTGGAAGATTCGGGCCCGAATATGTTCCGTTAAATCCAATATAGGGGTTAAGTATAATAATTGCAACAAAAACAGTGTATGCATACCCGATTATTTTGCATACATTTTTGAGCTGTTCTGATCAATAGATAGTGATGCGTAGCATCACAGATTAAGTGACTTCATGTCACCTGAAGTCTGGCAGAGCATTCCGGAGAGATGAGGTGACATGAAGTCACCTGAAGAGCGGCAGAGTATTCTAGCAGAGATGAGGTGACATGAAGTCATCTGAAGCCCGGCGGAGTATTTCGGAGAGATGAGGTGACATGAAGTCACCTGAAGAGCGGCAGAGTATTCTAGCAGAGATGAGGTGACATGAAGTCACCTGAAGTCTGGCGGAGCATTCCGGAGAGATGAGGTGACATGAAGTCACCTGAAGAGCGGCGGAGCATTCCGGTAGAGATGAGGTGCAGTGAATGCACCTGAAGAGCGGCGGAGCATTTTGGCAGAGATGAGGTGACATGAAGTCACTTGAAACAGCTCCGCAGGAGCAGAACAAAAATCTTCGATTTTTGCCTTATCCACAATTTTTCTACGAAAAATTAAGGCAGGAATAGGGCGTTACACGCCGCCGACACAATAACAGGCAAAGCCAGTTATTTTCTGTATTTTTGTGACGTTACGTTTGAGGTTTTGACGTAACTTTCACGTAACACATTTCATAAATAATTGATGAAATATAGAGATACAGTGGAAAAATGACGTAACGCATTAAATTTGCATAAAAAATATCCTTACAGATTGCGCCTGTAAGGATATGATATAATGTTCTTTAACAATAAAAAGAAATAGTGTCAGTTATGAAAAATTTCTTCCATTCTGAGCATATAAGAAAGAATTGTGCTGAAATTAATTCCATGATGATAGACATTTCATGAAAAGGAATATTACTTTTGTTGTTAGCCAAAATACAGCCGCCATTTCTAGTCAACCATATTTTAGTAGAGTTAGGAGTAGGAGTACCTTTGGATACATGGACATGGATAGGTTCGCCATCTTCATTTGACCAGAAAAATACAATATATCCGCGAATAGAAAAAAGCTTAGGCAATTTGAATTCCTCCGTTTTCGGCATACTTATATAGTAGGTGGGCATTGCTGTGTAATAATTGTTCAAAGAAGGCTATTTCATCGTCAGAATAGCCTTCTCGATGCACCCATATATAACCAGGCAATTCGCATCTGGCAGAATCAAAGCCAGTAGTTGTTGGACGTTCAAAATTTACATAGACTTTCTTTTGACCATTTTCTTCAATAATCTGTGAGTGAACTATTTCTGTATTATCAGCTAAAGTAATATAAGGATACATCATTTTAAGCACCTCCTTGAGATTTCGTGAGCATGATATTATATAGTTATTATAGCATACTTTGGCAGCTAAGTAACGTCCTGATCCACATATTTCCCCTGTTCGGTTCTGCGTGATTTTTGAGCAGCTTTACTAAGAGATCTATATATTTGATCTGCAGCATATGCTTGTTGACTTTGTCTTGCAGAACCCAGCGTGCTGAAAAGAATGCGAAAGCATTTATATCCAGCACCAATAGCAAAATTTATGCCACGATTGTGTTGCACATCATTATAGATATCGATAGATGTCTGGGCATATTCGTTGCCCTTTTCTGCAGCTTCTTTCAGATAGGATAGACCTTTTTCTACATCCTGATCGATACCGGGATGTTTGCCCCATAAATATACATTACCAAGTTTGGCCAGTGCATACATATTTTTATCTTTAATTGACTCCAAAAGTTTTATACCTTTTTCCGGATCATAATAATCCGACTCATTATCTAAATAGATTTTTCCAAGTGCATATTGAGCATTATCATTGCCCTTTTCTGCAGCTTCTTTCAAATAGGAGAGTGCCTTTTCAATATCAGGATTGATATCAGGAATTCCGGTAAGATATATTTTTCCAAGTCTGGTCAGAGCATACACATTGTCTTCCTTAACAGCTTCAAGATATGAGATACCTTTGGCTGCATCATAATGTGACTTATCCTGATCAAGATATATTTTGCCTAATTCATAGGTCGCGTATGTATTTCCTTGTTCCTGTGACAGTTCAAAATATTTGATTGCTTTATCCAAATCATAATGAGAAGATTCAGGATCTGCATATGTTTTACCCAGAGCATATTGTGCATGTACATTTTTAAATTCTGCAGCTTTAACAAAATAATCATAGGCTTTGCCCGGATCTGCCGGTGTACCATGACCGGAATAGTACATTGTACCGATTCGGTAGAGCAGGTTATCTTCAGCCCTATCCTCCAGCATTTTTTCAAATTCCTGCAGTGCAGCGTTATAATAATACGATTGTGTTTCTGCGGGCATATTGACAATATCTGCATTTTTAGCATATGTGTATGCCGCATAAGCAAAGCTCTGGTCAGCAGATGCTTTTATATATGATAACCCCTTTTTCATCAGCTCATTTTTATTTTCTGCAGTGAAACTTTCTATCTTTTCATATAGATACATACTGCCAAGCGCATATTGAGCATATTTGTTGTGGGCTGCAGCCTGATAACATGATTGGGCTTTTTCCACTGAAATATCTGTACCATTACCTCGTTCATACAATTTTCCAAGTTTATAGTAGAGTGTTTCTTGAAATTTGATTTCTTTGGAAGTACTGGGTTCTTTTGCATTAGCAATAAGAGTCTGTAAGCCGGTGACTGCATGCCTATAATATGCATCTCCGGTGGCAAGGCTTTTTTCCTGATCAATGCCGGGTATCAGCTTGGCTTTATATAGCTTACCCAGTTCTATACAGGCAAGCAGGTTATTTTGGTTGGCTTCTTCCTGGAGCAGGGGAACAGCTTTAGCAATATCATGATCAGCTTTATTATATATGTAGTTCATTGCCGCCTTATAATTATCTGTATATTTATATACATAATGATGAGCATCAGCCGGCAGGTGTAGAGTATGATCTATAGTGGGTTCCATACTGGTGCTGGCTATGTCTGCATGAGGTATTCGGTCATCCGGATCGAAAGACACGGAGACAATGTCGGGATCCTGATCCATAGCAGGAGAGTTGTCATGAGGTGCAGTGAATGCACCTGAAGATATATCTGGTTGGTTCTCCGACAGGTAGATAGTACGGTCAATATAATGATCAAATATATTTTGCTCATGGATCAGTTTGCTACAGCATTTAAGGGCAGCATTAGCCAGACGTTTCCGGAGATCTTCATCTGCAATCTGCCTATTAGTTTCTGCGTGCTTAGGAGATGCGGAATAGGTTGCAGAAATATTATCGATCGTCTTAAGGAAAGCATTATACTGTGTTGATAATTCATGTTGCTTAAGGATGTCACTAATAAAACAATCTACGGCCTGTTTTGTTTCAGGTGGAAGATATTGATAAGATAAACGACCATGTTCAGGAAGCTTAGCAGACAGTCTTATTAGAGCCTGTCCATATTTACCAAGGGTAGCATTGTCAATCCTTCCCATTATCTGGGATGCATTTTTGACTTTGGTAATTTTATCCATATTGTCATTCAGAATATCTTTACCAAGATCCAGAATCAGATCACGCTGCATTGTTTTATTAAGCAGCTCCTGCTCACGCTCTGCCTTAAACATTTCTTTAGATAAAAGCTCACGGCATTGATTTTGTTTGGATGTATGGATATATGGATCAGTAACACAGGCACCTTCTGACCAAAACATATAGTGGCAGTGTGGATGGGACTGCTCCATATGCACCGCAGCAGTCCATCTGAGCTGATCGATGGGTATATTAAATACGCGTGCTACATCAGGTAATGTAGCACGCATAAAATTTACCCAGTTTTCTTTTTGGGTATAGCCAAGCTGCAGGGCATCTGCTTCGGAAAGACTGACAATGCCTCTGTAAATGACCTTCCCCTGTGCTGTCAGATCAGCAAGCTGATTAGCAACCTGGTTGATGTCTGACACATCTATATTCCCAAAGAGACCATGAGACAGCGGACGTTCGGCAATATAATGCGCATACAAATCATTGGCAGACTGTACTGTGATCTTGCCATCATCCATGTTTTCAATATGAGACTCAGTTGCAGACAGATCAACGCCCTCTCTGGTTCCGATATAAATAAGATGGTTGCGGTTGCAGACACGGGACTTTGTTTTATTTGGATTGTAACAACGAATTTTTGATATAAGTGGTGCTTGTGGCATAAATCCTCTTTCTGATAAATATATAAATCTTATCAATGATAAGTATTCTATAATTGGCATAACTACATGATGTTTTTTAAATTTATCATTTTCTGGTTTTGTAGCAAGCTTACGAAGCAATAGAAATGCCAACTCCAATAAGCAGACTAACACTCAGAACTGACTGTAAATGGTAATATATACTTAATTTGATACACTTTTTTTGAATAACCTGATCGGATACACATCGGCATCTCCAAATTCTTTATATAGCGCTTCCTCTCCAGCCCACACAATAACTGCTTTATCTGGGTTATGCTCCGATCTTTTTATAAAATGCGCTTTCGTTCCTTTTTTATAAAAGGCTGTATCTTCGACCAGTTCTATTATATCTCCTTTTTTCAGTTCTAATTCATCCTTTCTGACTAACACTGCTGTCATCATCGGTTCAGTGTCTCCTTTTGTTGATCGAATGTAGCTTTGAAAAAACTCTGGTATTTTTAATATAATCATCAGTATAGCTACCGGATAAAAGGTAATCCTTATCAGTTCCGGAAGCGAAGCTATATTCCCATTTTTAATCATAAAATTAACTACACATTCCAGTAAGTCAATGAGGCAGATAGGAAGCATAATATATCTTGATATAAACATAAATATGCTTCCTATCAGTTTGCATTTCTCTGAGAGATTTTTTATATTTTTCATTTTTTTCCTTTCTAAGTGCTTAATAATTAATTGAGGGTCATATTGTCACTGCCTAGTTTTCTACGCGTATATTCCACCCCCTTTTTCCTTGCTTTCTCATAGCATTCACGAAATTCTTCCTGCTCCTGCAGTGGTACAAACTTTGAAATAGTTTCGGCGGTAAGATAAGCTGCAGTAGAAGATTGAACGCAGGTTTTGGCCGATAATGCTGCCAGACGTTCAATGTCCGGCTTCAGGATGTCACGAAGCTGCTCACGGATGATGTGTGTGATCATATCAATGTTTTCAGCATTGATACGGACAGTTAGATTGTCAATTGCAGCCTCTCTGACAATTTCACTCATGGTACGTCCTTCCTTATGCGCCAGATTGCGGATCTGCTCATAATCAGATACTTCAAATGTCACATTAATTCTTTTGGTTTGCTGTTTGGTTTTCAAAATATTCTCCCTCCTCCTGAGCTAGTAGATAACGATATAACCTGTCCTGCTGGGCTGTCGTAAACTGCATGTAGATTAAAGTATTTTCTATTTTCTTATGACCTAGCCACCACTGGATATCCTGGACATTTACACCAAGATCAGCAAGCTGTACAGCTCGTGTATGTTTTAAAACGTGAAAATGCTGTTTGTTTGCCGGGATGGATGTGTTCCGGCAATATTTTTTGGTAAGCACATCAAGCTGTTTACGTGATATGGGATTGCCCTTATTGCTTATAAACAGTGCATCAGTGTCATACGATTGCCGGATTCGGTACTTGTACCATAGATCCAGAGCCTGCAGCACATGGTCGTCAATGATCCTCAGTGTATTGCTGCAGCTGTGCTTAAGGCGCTTGCAGTAGATCTGTTGGCGCTGCGGATCATAGTCTCCAATTCTGATAAGCCTTATTTCCGAGGCACGAAGACCTGCGTAGATAGCTATCTCAAAGATGGCCAGATTACGTGTCGCGTTTTTCCCTTTTTCATTTTTAATTTCTGTGAATAAATCTGTTGTTTCGTGTGGTAATAAATACCCTATTTCTTTCATAAACACACCCCTTTTTGGTAGTTAATGAAAAATTGGACAATATACCTATTTTGTCCAATTTTTCAAATCATTCTATCAAACAAAAAAGGGGGAATCGGATGAATGTCAACACTTAATCCGGACCGGATTAAATCAAATCATAGGAAGCGGATCAGAGTATGGATCATAGTTTTTCTGACCGGATCAGTTCTGATGGTGTGGCTGGTTGCAGAGCTGGATCTGATTTTGCGTCGTGGAGCAGTGGATAGATTACCAGTCATGCCCTATATGACAGCATTGATCAATATAATAACGCAGCCGCAGCTGCGTAAGATGTATCTTCTGTTTGAACTGATGTTTGGTGCATGGATAATGTACGAAAATGCAGCAATTGGACAGCATGTCAATAGCATAGATACAGTTATGCTAACTCCGGATATAGAGGTTCCGGTCAAAGCCGGTAACGGGCAGCATGGAGCTGAACGGTTTTTGACAGATGAGGAACTGACAGAAAAACTGGACGTATTTGTATATGATGGGCGCTCACGTCCTAAGCTGCCAGGTAATGGTGGCATTGTTGTTCAGATGAAAAAAAACGGTAGGAAGGAGATCATAGTATATGACTCCGGAGAAAGGCACTGCATTATCTTAGGGGCATCCGGAGCCGGTAAGACAAGGCGTGAACTGCTTATATTGATGTGGCTGCAGATCATTGCAGGACAGTCAGTCATTGTATCAGACGTAAAAGGTGAGCTTTATTACTACACGCAGCCTTATGCAGCACAGCATCAATACAAAACTATTGATTTTGATTTAAGAAATCCAAAGAAGTCAGCACATTACAACTTTCTGCAGCCAATCCTGGATGCATTTGAAAGAGGAGATCCGGCAGATGGAATCGACAAGACATGGGATCTTGTATCAGTGCTGGTGGGCGAGCAGAAGGGTGAACCAATCTGGTACAACGGTGAATGTGCAGCAATAGCTGCAGCCATTCTAATCGTGGCCATAGAGGCTCCGCGTCAATACCGTAATCTGGCCAATGTATATTATTTCATGGCTTACATGTGTCAGTCAGATGAGATGGGTAATATGCCACTTAATATGTATCTTGACTCACTGCCTGATAATCATCCGGCCAAGGGCGTTTTTGCGATGGCAACAATAGCTGCCGATAAAACAAGGTCATCATTTTTTACAAGTGCACTTGGCACGCTAAGGCTTTTTACAAATCCAAATGTAGCAGAAATGACATCATCTACAGACTTCAGGCTTGAGGATATAAGCAGCAGTAAAACAATCCTATATATGATGATTCCGGACGATAACAAAAAAATATACCCTCTTGTATCCATACTGATCACACAGCTATATCAGGCGCAGGTGAAACAGGCATCAGATCATGGATTAAGATTACCAATCGATACAGATTATGATCTGGATGAAGCAGGCAACTTTCCCTTTATTCCTGTACTGGGTAATATGGCATCTGCAGGAAGATCAAGAGGAGTGCGAATGAATCTGGTGTTGCAGGACTACCAGCAGCTCGAATCAAAATATAAAGATGACTATGAAAACATCAAGACCAATTGCCAGCTAAAAATCTATCTGAAATCTGACAATGAGAAGACGCTGAAATCTATATCAGACTCGCTTGGTAATTATACGGTAGAATCCGTCAATGCATCTACATCAGTTTCAGATAGTAAAAGTCAGGGGGCAAATTATTCAAGCAGTTCCTCCCTGACAGGTAGGAAGCTTATGGAACCTGCAGAGATCGGGAGAATCAAGGCACCATATGCACTTGTTATGCAGACTGGTGAGTTCCCGGCAATTACACTACTGCCGGATCTGTCAGAATATAGATTAAACAAGCTTTACGGTCTGGGCAACCCACATCATAATGCACAAATAGTGATGGAGAGGGAAGCAGCCAGAAAAGAACGAGATATCCCACCTATTAAGCTGTGGGGTGTATGGAATGATTATACTGTAGAGTCTGCAGGCTCAGATCCAGGAGAGCGGGTAAGTTTTTTATAAATCAAAGAAGGAGAAGAAAAAGTGAAGAATAAAGTACAGAACTTTAAAACAAAAATGATCAGATTACTGATAATTGCACAGGCGATAATGCTATGTCAGATCCCGGTTTATGCAAAAGGAGGTCTGCAGAAATCAAAAATTTATACAGGGACAGTTAACATTTTAAACGATTTTAAAGTGGTACTGATAGCTGTGGAAGCAATTGTGGTAGTGGTTCTGGTTATTATGGAAGGTATGAAAAGACAGGCAGCGACAGAGCCGGGAGAGCAGGCACAGCATGAGAAAAAAATGAAAAGCATAATTTTCTTAGGAATTATAATTACCTGCGTTTCCGGATTAATTCCGACAATTTTAGCATATTACAAGTAAGGAATTGATATGAACTGGATCACTAAAAATATATTTTTTGGATTTGTTGGAGATGTTGCAGATGATGCTGTTAAATTTGTTTCTAATCAGATCATCAATCTATTTGATAAAAATGTTGAACTAATTACGACGAAAGAGATAGCGGCAGCCGTTCTTGTGACAACAACTGTAGCAACTGTGCTGCTCATCATTATGACTTTCAAAACAATTTTTACCACTTATGTTACAGAAACAGAAGGAGATCCGGATGCAGATCCATTGCAGATCTGGGTAAAAGTATCCATTGTGCTTGCGCTGATTAACAGTAACGATTTTATATATGTTACTTTTCAAAAGCTCTCAAGCAATTTTACAAAAGATCTGGTGGGATCAATTTCTTGTGCGAAATATTTTGATGCAGTCAGACTAACGCTTGCCGTTCTGACGAAATCTAAGAATGGTATAGCAGCAATGATAACAATTGTCGCAAGTGTTATATGCGTGCTGGTTATAGCATTTAAAGCAGGAATACGAGCCGGCGAACTTGTATTGTTTAAAACCATCTGGCCATTTGTATGTATTGATAAACTGGGGGCAAACAGTGAAAGATTTAACGCTTTTTTTTCATCATATGTCGTCACTTTTTTTGGATACAGCATTCAGCTTTTTTGTCTGAGACTTGCTTTTAACAAAATGATTGCAGGTATGACTAATATTAAGGCTGCTGAATTAACGGATTATTTTGCAGCAGTTGTATTTTTCTATCTGGCTATTTGTACACCGAAGTGGCTTGAGAAATTTGCTTATTCGTCCGGCATCGGTCAACGCATTGGGAATGGTGCAAGATCGGCCGTTTATTTGCTCCCAAGTATGCTGATGAGGAGGTAAGAGATGCTTATAACTGCGACAGTTACCTATCTTAATAAATATATAGTGCCTGGAATTGGAACTTTTGTTGTGTTAGGGCTCACGGTCAGGCTGATTGATAAACTAATGAAATGTCAGTCAGAGGATGAACCGCTGAGAGCGGCAATGAAAAAAAACGTCAAGTATATAGCACTTATTATTATGACAACAGTTTTGACCAGCGTTATTACGGTCATTCAGGCTTATTATAAATAACTGAGAAAGGATCAAATCATGGAAGATAAGAAAAGTGATGAAAAATTGTACATGGCAGTCAATGTGCCGGATTCTGCAGATCTTGTGGCTGGAATAGGCAATAAGGAGCTTACCATTATCGGGATATCTCTGGCAATTGCGGTGGTCATGGCAATCGTTATTTATGCATCTGTCGGTGATGAAATAGCAGCCTTAATTGCAGCAGGAATTTTACTGACACTCGTCATAGTCTGTATCAGAAGGGATCCATTTAATGAAAGCCTGATCGATAAGCTGAAGATAGTTATAAATTATCACAGGGCGCAGAAGCAATATGTATACAGCTATTACAATATTTATGAGGATGAATATGGAAAAAATAACAGCAAATGAGTTTACAAATGTCAGAGACATCAAAGATATATACCTATATACAAAAGATAATTATATCATGGCATATCTGCAGGTTTTCCCATTTAACCTGGATCTATTACCGCTGCAGGAGCAGGCATCCCTTACCAGAAAGCTGGCTGCTTCTTTTGAAGGTGACAGGAAGGACTTTGCTTACTTTACATATCCAAGAGAAATAGATCTGGATGATTACAAAAATAATCTTAAAAACAGGCATGCTGAGGAACTGACGAATGTAGGCAGGAGACATCTGTTGACTACTATGCTGCAGCAGGCAGCAACGCTTGCCACAAACGGTGAAAACTATGAGCATCAACATTTTATTAAAATATGGCGGATGATTGGATCTGACAAAAAAGAATGTGAAAGAGAAGTAAGGACAAGAATCACGGAATTTTATCAGAGATATAGCGATAGCGGTATCAATGTAGAAATACTAAAGGCAGATGCCATATTGAAAATGTGTAATTTATTCGGAAATGCTGTAATGGCACCGTTTGAGGTGCCATCAGATCTGCAGTATGAACCGATTTTCAAGTTATAGAGGATAAATCATGAAAAAACAAGTAACAGCCCAGAGGGCTGGATCATCAGTCAATAAGCATCTGCTTAACATCATTACTCCGTCCGGGATTGATTATGACAGCTCAAATGTGAGTCTGGGGGAGCAGGTTGGCAGGATTTATTGTATATCCAAATATCCGACGACAGAAGGGGTTCCATATGGCTGGCTGGCAGATCTTTGTAATCTGGAAGGCACCTCTACAGTAGCCGAGTACAGATATACCGATCCGGCGAATATAACAAATGTATTTAATAAGAGAATCAAAGATCTGAGAGCAGAGAGGGAGCAGGCTAAGGAAGAATCAGACAGGCAGCGTATTGATAAGGCGATTGGTGATCTTATGGAACTGATCAAGCGGATAACGGTAGCGAATGAACCGATTGGGTATGTCAATATAATGCTTTTTCCGCAGGATGTGGATGCGAAGTATTTATCAGCCAGAATTAAGAGGATAAGCAGTGTGGTGCAGGTGGCTGGATGCAATTTGCGTATTCTTAAATACAAGCAGTTACAGGCATTAAAGTGCGTTAGTCCATATGGAATACCGGATCGGCTGGTATCCAACATGGGAGACCGAAATATGCCAATTTCAACTTTTATCGGTGGATTTCCAATGGCAAATTATGGTATACGGGATAAAGGCGGTTATTATATTGGCAAAGCGCGAAATAATAAGCTGATACTGCTTAATATGTGGCTGCGCGGTCAAGACAGGGTAAATTGCAACTGGTATATACAGGGATTACCGGGCTCCGGTAAATCTACATTTATCAAACTGCTTCTTATCCTGGAATATGCCTTTGGTACAAAGCTTATGATCTTTGATCCGGAGCAGGAATATGTGGATCTGGCAAGGCATCAGGATATCAATGGAAACATAATACAAGGGGCTGGTGGCAACACCGGCAGGATCAATCCTCTGCAGGTCAGATCTGTACCAAAGGTAACAGAAGATGATATGGATCCGGGGGAAAACATAGTAGATGATTATTTTGTATATGATGATAAAAATGGAACGTCAGAACTGGCTTATCATATCCAAAATTTACGTGTTTTTTTCAAGCTGTATTTTGGTAACGAAGATTTTACCAGAATAAAAACTACTTTAGAAAAGTGTCTGATTAAAACCTACGAGAAAAAAGGAATAACCTGGGAAACTGATCTATCAAATTATAAACCAGAGGACTATCCGATCATGTCCGATTTGTACGCTGTAGTTGAAGAAGAAGGAGAAAAGTATGAACCGGGTTATCGTAAAAATCAATATGATCAGCTTGCTGATCTGCTTTATCCCGCTGCTGAAGGAGCAGACAAATTCCTTTGGAATGGGCCTACTAATATAAATGTCGGCAGTGCTTTTAATGATATTGATTGCAGTAAGCTTCTGGAGCTTGATGATAATGTTCGGCGGTCACAATTTTTTAATCTGACAACATATGCCTGGCATTTTATGTCGCAAAATCGTTCGGAAAAGGTGCTCTTTGCAGTAGATGAAGGCTACTTATATATTGATCCCGAATATCCTGATCTGATGAAGTTCTTTCGGAATATCTCGAAACGTGACAGGAAATATGAGGGAGGACTGATGTTTATCACACATTCGCTTGTCGATATTCTGGATCCATCAGTCAAACGATACAGTCAGGCGATTATCGACAATAGCTGTTACAAATTCCTAATGGGCTGTGATGGAAAAAATATGCAGGAAACCAAAGAACTGTTTAATCTGTCGGAAAAAGAGGTAGATATCCTGCTTGCACGAAAGCGTGCTCAGGGAATTTTATTTGCCGGTGCAGTACGAATGGATGCAAGAATTGATGTGGATGACAGACTGCTTGCCATGATGGGCAAGGCAGGAGGACGATAATGCCACATTGGATACTTAAACTTGCCGCTGTTGCAGCCAGAAATCCACAGAAAACATCAAAAGCCCTGGTATATGTTGTGGGATGCATAATAGGTGGCATGGTTCTGATCAGCACATTGTCGATGGATATGATCGGATCCTTCCTGGATCAGAAAGATGCATCGGGATCTGACATAGTGAATGAAGATTATGATGTGGAATCGACAAAACTATATAAGCAGATCAAAAAGGTATATGACCGGTACTGCTCAGACATGATAGAAGCAATGGACAAACGAGAGCAGGAGATTATAGAAGAAAACACAACTTATCAGGATGTAACCGTCATAGATGAAAAGGGACAAGAAACAACAACGAAGCAGGCTGTATGCGATGTCACAGTTACAAAGTCCTGGAATGATTTTTCTCTGTCATTTTTATATGCCTATATCAATCACTCCAGTGATGTAAAAGGTGGGAAAAAGTACAAATTTGATCAGGATGATATATATGATGTCTGCAGTAAGATATGCAGCCTGCAGGAAATGAAATCAGTCAATAAGACATATATCCTGTATACCGCTGTCATTACACCGCAGGAAGCAGCAAAGCTTTTATTTGATCAGGATGATGATCAGCAGATGTATCTGGTTAGCTATGATCTCTACGATGATTTTTTAATGTTTACGTCAAATACATATGCATCTGCCGGGGCAGGAATTGTAACAGACGGATCCGGCACAAATGAATCTGGAACAGATACCGGTACAAAGGCAACCGGATCTGCCAGCCAGAAACTGGCTGCACTGTTTCCGGAGGGCGTTCCGCAGACAGAGGCTGAAATGCAGAAGTATCTGACAACTGTACAGATCAGTGTACGTGATAAGGATGGCAATCTGCAGACACGGAGCCTGACCATACATAAAGCACTTGCTGATGATGTAGTTGCTATTTTTCAGGAAATAGCAGATGCAGGATTTTGTGCATATGATGTCGGCTCATACGCCTGGCGTCAGATGGCGGCCAGCGGTAACCGATCGCATCATTCATATGGTGTGGCTATTGATATCAATCCGAATGAAAATTACATGGTTAAAGCAGGGAAGGTCGTAGCCGGATCCTGCTGGGATCCGACTAATAATCAGTATTCTTTTGGCCCAAACAGTGTGGTTGTACAGGCATTCCAAAAACGAGGCTGGGTATGGGGCGGCTCATGGAAATCCAGCAAGGATTATATGCATTTTTCTTATACAGGTTATTAAAAGAGGTAGAAAATGAACAGAAGAACTAAACAGATTTTTACTATAGTGATTTGTCTGCTGATAGCAGCCTTTGGAATATATCACAATATCATGCAGTACATAGCTGCAGATCAGAGTTTATTTAAAATTTTAGGGTTTTAATAGAAAAGAGGAAAAGATATGGGATTACGACAACATAAACAGGTACAATTGCCGCTGACTATGATTGAAACAAGAATACTCAATCTGTATGTCACAGAAAAAAAGGATAGTACATCAGAAGTCGTCGCCATGTGTCTGCAGAAGGAACTGGATATCCTGCAGAAACAAATGGACGAGAGTAACAGCATTACGCTGGAGTTTGATTGCCCGGTTATTAATGAAGGGGATATATATGTCACATATGTTCAACTGCCACTAGGGCTTGTTAAGAGTTTGCAGATTTTCGGTGATTATACCGGGCAGACCGTAAGACGATTTGCAAAATACCTGCTTTTTAGACATATAGGGAGGGAGAAACATTAATGCTATATTATTTTGCTTCAAGTGTCAATCACAACATAATTGCAGAAGCGGTCAAAGAGGCAGAGCAGGTGGTAGTAGGAAGCGAATGTAATCAGGAACTGCAGCTACTGCCTTATGTTAAGGATCATTATGCGGATTTTTCAAGTGTAGATACAGTCATAGTTGATATAGCCGGTGTCAAGGATACAGATGAGGCAATATTAGAAGCGTTAAATATGCTGCGGATCTGTAATGATCAGATGCAGATCATAGTGATTGCGACGCAGCGTTTGCCGGGTGATGCTTTTCTGGCGCAGTGTTTTTCAATGAGTATCTATGATCTGATCACTACGGATGATTTTAATGATCTGGAAGATGAGATAGTATCGTCTCTGCAAAATCCCAGGCAGTATAAAGAGAGCGTCAGATACAAGGATATAATCGATCACTCTGTTAAAGATGAGGAAAAAAAGGAAGTAACCCGCATCACAGTTGGATTTGCCGGTACGCAGCTTCGGATCGGTGTAACTCATCATGCCATTATCCTGGCGAATTGTTTAAGGAGAAAGGGGTTTAAGGTTGCACTGGTGGAGTTAAATGAATCAGGTGATTTTGCAAAAATAGCAGAAAGCTATGATCTAGAAAAATCTGCAGACCATTTTGTAAAAGATGGTATTGATTATTATCCTGCAGCAAATACAGATACGATGCTGTCACTCAGTACAAGAGCTTATAACTTCATAGTAGTAGATTATGGCCCCTATAATCGCTGTGATTTGGACAGCTATCAGCATTGCAACTATAAGTTTATTTTTTCTGGCATAAAGCCCTGGGAAGAGTTAAATATCCAGTCGGTATTTGAAAAAGGACAGGCTGCCGGAGCTGATCTTGCAGAGTATCATTATTATTTTAATTATTGTGCGGATGATGTTAAGGCAGATGTCAGAGCTGGAATGGCGGAGCTTGACAAGGTTTACTTTTGTGATCTGCATCCGGATCCCTTTAGCTGCTATACCTTTCCATCTGCGGAAGAAATATTTGCTGATCTATTGCCGGTAAAAAAAGAGACTGATAAACAACGCCGTGGAGGCAGAAAATGAGAAAGAAAAAACAAAGAATCTGGCTTTATCAAAAATACAAAATAGATCACCCAGAATTGTTTCCGGTAAAGAAAACAAAGCATCATTTAAAGCTGTCAGATAAAGCAATGGGAAGACTGCAGATTGTACTTACAGTGATACTGATCAATGTACTGGCTATAATGATAGCTGCGCTTTTAAATGCAGATATCCGATCCCTGATTTTTTAGGAGTAAACAATATGAAAAAGAAATTATTACTAATATGCCTCTGCAGCCTCTGTATAGCAGTAGGTACAACAGCACAGATAGATATAACGGTCAAAGCAGATATCGTAAGTGATGGTGGATCTGATTCCATCGGCGGGGAGACTGCAGGAGATAATGATGGCGTGATAGTAGGTGATGGAGAGCAGCAGCCAGACCAGCAACCGGCACCACAGCCTGTACCGGTGCAGCCACAGCAGGAAGCGGAAATACCGGCTGAAAAGCCACCGGTAAAAAGTAGTCAGAGCAAGAAAGAACCGGAAAAAACTATAGAACCACAAAAGACAGAAAATCCCGCTTCACCAGAGGAATCGGAAAAGTCTGCAGAAACAGCTCCATCAAAAGAGCCGAAAAAAACGGAGAACCCAGCTCCATCAAAAGAACCGGATGAGATAGAAAATCCCGCTCCTTCAGAAAAAGCAGAAGAGACCAAAACCATTGATACAGCAGATCAAAAAGAGATGCAAAAGCCTGCAGAAACTATTCCATCAAAAGAGCCAGTAAAAGAAAAAACACCGGCAATCAGTCTGAAAATAATCAAGATGCTTGGGGCACTGATCATTGGATATATCGTAGCAGCAGTAATAGTTCTCGGCTTCAGGACTGTAATGTCTCCGTTAGTTTTTTATATGTCGATCGATATACGGTACAGATTTGCAGCTCCTGTAAGACTTAAAAAGGCATCGGAAGGGTATCAGATTGATATTACCAAGATCATAGACCGGTATGATTCCAGTACATTCCAGATCCGCTTTAATCGGATGGCATTAAAAAAACTACAGGGCATGGAACTGACAATCATTAATGGAGAGCAGCGTATAGCAAGCGACATCAGATCCTCTATTGATGTATCAATATAACAAGTAGTAGGAGGTTTAAGGATGGCAGAGGAAGTAAAACAAATGGGATATAAAGGCTTTGCATATATAAAGGGAAATGATAAACCGTATGTGCTGTATGGCAACAGTCAGACAGAGATTATTAACCGTCTGCAAGGGTACAACAAGGCACGTAGTGCGGAGCTGGTATACAGAAACGTAAATATTGGCAGGCTGGACGCACTGCAGGAAAAATACACAGATTATCACAAATTTGATGTATCAACAGGGAAAGATATTACATCAGTGTATCTGCACCTGCCAGCTATGGAGAGAGAGGATTTCAGGTTATTAACGGCTCAACTTAAAGAAGAAGGGGCAAAATATAATGCAGTGAAGAAATCCTGGTATATTACGCAGGAGCAAGCTGGTAATCCGGTCTTTGCAAAGTATCTGCAGCCGGATCAGAAGCCGGTACAGTTGCAGCAGTATGTCAGTGAAATTATAGAAGAAGCAGAAACCCCGCTTGCTGATCAGGCTCTTGCATGGAAACCCAAGCATGAAATGGTAGGATTTTCGGATCGTCATGAAATTACAGTCACACTGCAGGATCAGTCGACAGTTACGTTAGATGCTACAAAGTTTCCGGAAGAATACTGGCAATCAAACGCACTGGAAAAGCTGCAGTATCTGGATTCTATTCTGGATGAGCATATACAGCATCCGGATCGGGCATCAGAGCAGCCTTTACAGGCGGAAGCAGAACAAAATGGCTATGTTCTGGATGTATCGCGTGATATCGAAAAAAACGAATGTACTATTTATTTTCATGACGGCAGGGATCCGATACATCTGTATGGGGATCAGTTGGGAGTCAGCTTTCCTCAACTCGATAGATCGGAAGCTGAAGATGTTGTGGATGGTTATTTGGAAAATCAAAGCGATTACCAGATTAATGACAGGCTGGATTATGCAGTAGGTCATGAGTTTAAAGGTTATATGCTGACTGAGGATGCAGGAACATTAGAGGAGATAAACGGCACAGTAATTGATGCTAATGATAAGCAGGTTATGATCAAACTGTCAGATCTGCCGGAAGACCAGGCTTATCAATTTTATGATAAAAATATGCTGTTGACCGAATCGCAGAAGAATGCGGTTCAGGACATTTTTAAGATAGCAAGGTCAGAGGAAGAGATCAGACGGATCTGCGATCCTGCGTTTACATCCGCGCAGCAGGAGCAGATGATCTCCGGAATTAAAGACAGGCTGACGGAAGAGGCAGTTAAGGTATATACGGATCCAAAGCTTAAGGCATGGCAGATGGATCTATACAGGATCGGATTGCAGCATGGAGTCAGTGCTGATGAGATCCGGAATATAACACAGAGCGGATCGGACTGGATAACAGCCCGCAGACAGATGACAGGGGCAATCAACGTGCACCGGCAGGAACTGGGTAAGCAGATTGAGGCTGCCGGTTTTAAGCCCAATAAAGATATGGTCAGGAAACTGGAACAGTTTAATCATCTGACAGGAAAAGATAACAGTATGAAGGATATCTGCAGGGCTTATAAAGAGCATCAATACAGGGATGCGCCGGATATAGACAGGCTTGTTAAGGAAATAGGCAATGAGTGCCGTATACAGGAGGCTGCAAAGCTGCAGATCCCTGTCAGATAGAGGAGGTGAATTTCATGAAGGATAAGAGAGAAGAAAGGCAGAAACAGAGACTTATTGAGTATGCAAAAAAGTACGCACAGCTAAAGGAAGCAGAGAAGGAGGGTAAAAAGAAATGATGACCTATGATGAATTTAAAGAGTATACAGCAACGCATTTATCAGAATATCTGGCAGAGGATCGTGCTGCGGGAACACAGGTAATGATACAGCCGGTAAATAAGAATAATGGTGTAGTAAGGGATGGTGTAATCATTCGTTATCCGGATCAGAATATCGCACCAACAATTTACCTTGATGATGTTTATGCTGATTATCAGGATGGATTATCAAAAGAAGCATGTATGCACAAGATTGTTGTAGAAACTGATCGTGCTGCAGCAAGATCAGAAGCATTAGATTTAAAAGCGCTGCTGGATTATAGCAATTCCCGTCAGAACCTGTATGTATCTGCTGTAAATTATGAAAGTAATAAAGAAATGCTCCAGAACATGCCCTATGAAAAACATGGTGATATAGCTCTTATTGTCAGGGCAGAAGTGCCACAACTGGGTAGTGGGAGCGGTATTGCTTCTTATAAGATCAACAACGATATGTTAGAGCAATTTGGAGTTAGCAAGGAACAACTGATTAAAGACGCATTGCAAAACAGTTCAAAAATCAGACCGGCAAGATTTGTCAATATGAATCAGATGCTGCAGGATATGCTGCCGGGAATGGAAGAACTGCCGGACATAGGAATGCACGTACTTACTAATACTCAAAATCTTGATGGTGCAGCAGCAATGTTTTATCCGGATATCATGGATGAGATTGAAAGACAGATGGGCGGTAAGGTTACCATCATACCATCATCTATTCATGAGGTTATAGTAATACCGGCAGATGCATCTCAGTCAGAAAAAGAATTTGCAGAAATGATAGCTGAAGTAAATCAGACGGAGGTAGCTCCGCAGGAGATACTGGGATATAGACCGCTTGTGTACGATGAGATCACGAAAGAGGTGGTACCGATGGCAGAGCAGGAACAGTACATACAAGATATCAGAAATGACATTGTAAGATCCGGTCATAAGCCAACAGATAAGCTGATCAGAGGAATAAGACAGCTCGACAATGAGACAGGATTCTGCAATACCATGTCAGATGTGCATAGGTATTCAAAAATGGAAGCTGCAGATTTCAAAAACAATCAAAGCATGAAGCAGACAGTAGATGAAATTGCTGCCGAATGCCGGGCACAGGAAATAGCACGTATTCAGACACCTGAGCTTTAAAAAACGGGACTGTGCAACTGAAAAGAACGATCAGGGAGGGGGCCGGGGATTGGTGACCCGGTCCGGTGTTCAAGGAGATGCGTATGGAAGAAAATACAATTATATTTGTAGAAATGCAAGACACGATAGAACCCACTGAATTTGATGAGGAGGGTGATGGGGAATATGAATCAAAAGACAATTGATTACAGAAAACAGGTGGCTGAGGAATTTGTAAAGGCACTTGAAGAAGACCCGCTGCAGTGGAAGAAAACATGGAATACAGGAGTGAGAGGAATACCGGTAAACGCAACTAACAGCCGTAGATATTCCGGTATCAATAACTTGTATCTGAGACTGCTGATGGAAAAGAATAAGTGGCAGGATCCAAGATTTGCCACATTTAATCAGATAAAAAAGGAAGGCTGGCACCTACAAAAGGGAGCAAAAGGTGTACAGGTCGAATACTGGATGCCAATTGATCCGAATGAAAATAAGGCAATAAGCTGGGAAGCATATGCTAAATTGACAGAACAGGAAAAGGAAAAAATATATGTCCGGGCAAAGTATTTTTATGTATTTAATGCAAAAGATATAGAGGGTATACCACCTCTTCCGGAACCGGATTTTAAAGATGGTATTACTGCAGATCAGCTTATAGATAAGATATCTGAAAATATGGATGTTGAAATAATAAACGATGGAGGAAACAGGTCGTTTTACCGACCATCGGAAGATAAAATACATATGCCGCTTGCCGGCTACTTTGATTCAAGTGAGGCGTATAATTCCGTGCTCCTTCATGAGCTTACCCATGCTACAGGAGCATCAACCAGACTGAATCGTGATATGAGAGGCATGTTTGGAAGTGACAGCTATGCCTACGAAGAACTGGTTGCAGAGATCAGCAGTGCCTACATGGCAGCGGAGTTATCAGAACCTATACCGGTTACATCGTTTGAAATGGAGAATCATAAGGCATACGTTCAGGGATGGATCAGTGCGATCGAGGATAAACCGGAAACACTTTTTAAGGCACTAAAAGATGCAGAAAAAGCAAGTAACTACCTCTGCCATGCGGCAGAGCTTATTACAGACAAGGAATATGAGAGGCTGTCACAGAATCCGGACATGGTAACAAAGCAGGATAAGCCGGTTCCTAAAAAGACCTTAAACGAGTTCCTGGGAGAAAAAGGCCTGTCCAGTCCAATCAGTGATTATATGCTTGATAAAATGAAAATCCCTCATGGACTCAGCCAGAGACAGGAAGCTAAGCTGCAGAAGGAAGCTTTTGCTGCCGCACAGGAATATCAGGAAAGACGATCAGATGCTATTCGCGAGTATAACAGCCTGAAAGAGACCGGTAAACTGCAGGATAAGACACCGGTAGAAAAATCTCTTGATACAGCGGCCGGACATCCGGATAATGCATCTGTCCAGTCGGCGCGCAGAATGCTTGAAAAAAGGGGAATAGATTGGGAGTCAGAGCTGATCAAGCGGGAATTTAAGACATGTGGCTATCTGGCTACAGATAAAACGGTTTCCCATATGAAAAATATAACAAAAGAAACCGGAAGCATAAAGCTGAAGGATGTAGAAGAAATGTATAAAGGGATCAGACCAGTCAGTCCTGAAGTTAAAGCAGATGTAGAAGCTATTGCCATGGATTGCAGGGCGCAGGAAATGGCCAGAGCTGCCGTAAACTGTTTATAATTATGACCTTCCAATTATTTTATATCACAAATAAACAATCCTCTGCCAGAAATGGCAGAGGGGAAAGGAGCTAGCATGGAACTTACAAAAGAACTACTGCTTAAAATTCTGCAGGAGCAGGAAGGGGAGTTTGCCATATACATAGATCTTACAAAGGACAAGGTGCATCAGGATGGAGAATAGCAAATTAGAGCAGGTTTCAATCCGACTTGTGAAGGAAAAAACACTATATAGTGATCACGCCATAACATCACCGGAGGATGCAATTAATGTTGTGGCAGATGCTATATGCGAATATGACAGAGAAGTGCTGTGTGTTATCAATCTGAATAACGCAGGAAAACCAATTAATCTGAACATAGCAAGTATTGGAAACGCCTATGAAACCATAGCTGATCCAAGTCAGGCATTTAAGTCATCTATACTCTCAAATGCAAGCAGGATAATATTACTTCATAATCATCCGGGGAATGAATTGCAGCCATCGTCAGCAGATATACAGATGACAGACCGTATGTCAAAAGCAGGGGAGCTGCTAGGCATACCGGTGTTAGATCATGTAATTGTCGGAACTGATAATACCAGGTATTTCAGCTTCCGGGAAAAACAGATCGTTAAGAGCCAGGTTAATAATGAATATGCTAAAAGTCTGATGGATATAGATCTGAAGCAGGATATTATAAAAGATATAAAAGAAAATGGCTTTAAACCAACACCGCGTTTGCTTGATAATATTGATGCTCTTAATGATATGCAAAAAGAAAAGAAAGAAATAAAATCACTCAAAGATCTGAAAGAATATGGAGATTTTTTGAAACAGGAAAAATGTATTTTTAATGCAGCTATTAAGGAGTGTCGCAGGCAGGAATTATTTAAAATGCCAGATAATGTGAGGTAACATAAAATATATGAGTGATAGTTTATCAGAAGCACATAAGCGGAATATAGAATATACAAAGCAACTGGCTATGTTGGCTTACTCTGAGAGTACAGGGATATTAACACAGAAAGAGTGTCAGATTATAAGAAAATATTTAAAAAAGAAATATCAACATGTTTCATCCTTATTATCTGTTGATTGACAAGTTATAAACATGTATAATATAATTGTAACATAAATAAGATATCGACAATATTAGAGGAATACAAATCTGTGAAGATAACAAAATATGAACCAGGTGAGAATGAAAAAAGAATAAAGGCAGATAAAAATCTCAGAGTAGCTGCATATTGCCGTGTTTCGACCGATGAAGAAGAGCAATTGAATAGTTATAAGTCAATGATTGATTATTATGATCGTTTAATTGGTGAGAATCCCGATTGGACATTGTATAAAATATATGCAGATGAGGGTATAACAGGTACAAAGACAAAAGACCGCGTAGCATTTATGCAAATGATAACGGATGCGGAAGAAGATCAATTTGACATGGTACTTACAAAATCTATATCAAGATTTGCACGTAATACGGTAGATACATTGTATTATGTGAGAAAACTGAAAGACAAAGGCATTCCGATTATTTTTGAAAATGAAAATATAAATACAATGAGTATGTCAGGGGAGTTTATGCTGACAATCTTAGCTTCAGTGGCACAGCAGGAGGTTGAGAATACTTCTGCTAATGTAAAAAAAGGTCTGTACGCCAAAATGAGCCGTGGCGAACTTGTTGGATTTAACCTTTGTTTGGGATATGATTATAATCCAGACACAAAGAGTATTACAGTAAATAAAGAAGAGGCTAAAATAGTAGAAAAAATCTTTGAACTGTATGCATCTGGCAGAGGAGGAGTACAAATTGCAAGAGAACTTAACCAGCATGGATTTAAAACTAAACGTGGCAATAAATGGACAGAATCCGGTGTACTAGGTATCATAAAAAACGAAAAATATGTAGGTGATTTAAAACAGGGAAAAACATATACAACGGATCCTATTACAAAACATCGTGTTAAGAATAATAATAAATCTGTATATTATGTCGCGGAAAACCATCATGAACCAATCATAGATAAAGCATTGTATGAAAAATGCCATGAAATTCTAAAAAAGAGAGCTTACAAAAGAGGAAGTCCGACCAGAGGTAATTACGAAAAACTATACGCGTTTTCATCAGTAGTAAAATGTGGATATTGCGGCAAAAATTATACTCGCCGGTGTTGGCATTCAGGATCACCAAATGAAAAAGTGGTTTGGCAATGTGTGACTAATACAAAAAAGGGAAAAAAGCATTGCCCATATCCCAAAGGTATATCAGAAAATGTACTCGAAGATGCATTTATTAAATCCTATAATATGTTTTGCGGAGACAATAAAGAATCTGTGGATATCTTTATGCAAAATGTAAAAGCTGCTATAGGAGATACTGAAAACGAAAAAAAAGCGCATAAACTGGATCTCGGAATAAAAAAGAATATAGCGGAATGTGAAAAAATATTAGATTTGTATCTTAATCAGAGTATTGATAAAGCTACCTACGAAAAAAAATATAGTAGTTTAAAAAGTAAAAGAGATATAATGGAAGTGGAACGATCGGAACTACAAGTAAAATTGGACTCCGAGAGGTCGCTTGATAACAAGATTCATGAGTTAAGGGGGCTTTTAAAGGATAGACAATTTCTAACTAAATTTGATAGAGAAATATTTGAATGTATTGTTGAAAAGGTAATTATAGGCGATTATGACGAAGATGGGAAACCCAGACCTTATAATATTACATTCGTTTATAAGACAGGTTATACTGATACGCATAGTGTAAAAAAGAAAAAGTGTTCATCTAATAATGGAGACACAAATAAAGGTATTCCTAAAATAGAGTCGGAACATCCAGATCGCATAGCCTTCACCGGTCGGATGCACACCATCTGCTGTATAGGTGAAATTGTTATCGTCTGTTACCATCAAAGAATACAGATCAATATAAGGCAGAGCAAGACCATCACAAAGCTGTCTGAGCTCTGCATTAAAAGCTGACACATCGCTGTTGTCAATACCGGTAGAGGTATTGACCGGAAGAACGCTCTGGACGTAGATCTTACAGTCCGGAAGCGCTTCTGAGAGTTGTGTCAGTATTTTTTTTGTAATTTTGCATGCTCACATCCGGAGGCAGCTTGTGCATGATATCATTAATGCCGATCATCAAAAAGATTTTTTCCGGATGCTGGTTTTCGACCGTATCCAGACGGTTTAACACACCTTCCGTCACATCAGAATCAATACCGCGGTTTGTTACTGTAAGGTCAGAAAAATATTCCTGCCATTCGAATCTGGCTGTGATGGAATCGCCTAAAAAAACAATATCTGTATTTCGCTCCGGCATCAGCTCAAACTGCGTCTTTCTTTGTATGTAAGAGGCATTGTCCGTATACTGAAAGGTATGATCGCTCATAGCATCCTTAAGCATTGCAAAATAATTGCCTCTTTTGAGCAGAAAAAGGACGAAAAGGAGCAGCAGAAGTGTGCTTGCCAGCAGAAGGTATATGATTGTACGATTGTTGTTGCGAACTGTCTTATTCATATCTTTTTCCTTTATTGCAGAATCTTTGCGGTGTAACTTTTCCTCTGCATATTGTTACAGGTATTGTTGCATGCTGTACCATCTGTCGCTTTTATCAATAACATTTTACAGCTTGATTCCGTTCAGATCAATATCATCGTCCTCCTCCACAGGAATGACAAGACATTTCTGACCGTCGATCATCTGCTCTGTGACAAGGCTGGCACGCTCCGGTTTCATACGCAGGAATACATCACACAGCGCGGATTGCCCATTTATATCACTATTTCCGGTAAGATCTGTTTCGGAAGCTGCATCATCTGTTATATCCTCCATATTTCCACTGACAGCATCTGATACGTCATTCATATAGTTGCCTTCTGCTAACTGTTCCGGATCGATCTGTGCTTTGGAGAGTGCTTCCTTTAAGGTGGCAACTTCTGTGATCAGAGCCTTTTGTACCTTGCGCTGTTCATTTTTTGCAACTGCTTTGTTATCGAGCAGTGCATCGGCAGTAGGCAGGGCATCTGTAAATTCTGCGGCAAATGCTTTTTCAATCTTTGGTGCCAGTGATTCGGAAATGTCGCTGTCTGTAATGACATCATGGAATACATCCTGATTCAGCTCGATCGGAGTATCCTCGTTGCCAGCTTCTTCCTGTCTGTCAAGCATGGTGCAGAGACTATCCTGCAGCTTTAAGAAAACTTCTTCCGTTGCTTCGTCATCGCCGACTGCCTGCTTTACGATATTTTCAAATGCCTTTTTCTGCTGCATACTTGTACGCTTTGCAGGGCAGCCAAGACCATTTTCCATAAAAGCCTCATGTGGCTCTTTTGTATTCTTTGTAAAGTAAAGAAGAGAGTGGATATCACTGCTTCTGTCGGTAAAAGCCGGGAATAAAAAGCCGTTTTCCGGTGGTGCCACGATCCAGTCACGCAGACGGACACCGATCTTATTTTCTTCTTCCAGATAACCAAGCCCCGGTTTTGAAAGCGTTACAGGGCAGAGTGAGCACAGGATATATTCATAAACTTCCTCTGATTCGTCTAGCTTTAAATTATCCTCTGTTTTTGTGATGACATCGTATGCATCATGAAAGAGCAGGATCAGATAATTGCCTGTATAGTCATAGCTGTCGATCACAAGATCGTAGAATCGTTCCAGCAGTCCTTCATCCTTTAAGGCACTAGCCTTCAGTCCCATAAAAAACTGCTGTTTGCTCATGGCACCGGATTCTTCTTCCATTGGGAAGGACAGCTCTAAAAGCTGGTTTCCGATCGTTCCCGATAAAGTCTTTTTGGCAATCTCCAGATATTTATAATATTCCTCATCTGGCAGATTCAGAAAAACATTGCTAAAGCTTGTCACTTTTTCCTTTGTCGCATTCACATAGCACCCGGTCATGCGGGTGAAAGTACATTCATTTTTCTTAAAGCGTTTCTTTATTTCCAGTAAATCTTTGCGTTGCATTTTCGTGATTCCTTTCATTTGACTTATGGAATCAGTATAGCATAGAAGAGAAGGATTTGTCACAGGGAAATCGGTGGTGCGGATGTATGAATATTTTTACAGTTTAATTGCGGCTATATGCAGTCAATACCTGTGTTCGGGCAGGATATCAGAAATAAATTGTCAATGCTTTACAATAATGGTATAGTTATTGCAAAGCATATTTTCTTTTATCATGTCTATGGCGCTGAAAATCTGAATTCACTACAGATTCCATTGGATGACGCGCTATATCTGAAACATATCTTATTTCAGGAAATTCATGCTTTATTTCAAACAAATCATTTATAAAGCAGGGGTTTCGGAAGATAGGATAGCTGTATTGATTACTCCTGCAAAAACAAAGGAGGGTCATACAGATGACAGAAAAGAGAAAATTTTATGGGATGCGCAATGATTATATGTTTCACGCGGTACTGCAGAAGAATGAAGAGGTGTTAAGGAATCTCTTAGCAACACTCTTGGAAATGGATGAGGCGGATATTGTAGATTGCCACCTAGAAAATCCAATCGAGCTTGGCAAAGAGATTGAAGGCAAAGAGTGCATTCTGGATGTTAAGCTCACATTGAACAATGCAAAGATCATCAATATTGAACTACAGGTGTATAAGCAGACATATTGGGTGGAACGTTCCCTTTTGTACTGGGCAAGAGCATTTGACAGTTTAAAGAGTGGAGAAGATTATAGTAAGCTGCTTCCGACGTATCATATTGGTATTTTAGATTTTACTTTATTTGAAGATCATCCGAAATTCATGGCACAGTATCAGATCATGGATGTGGAAGATCAGTTCCTGTATTCAGACAAGCTGTGTATTAAGGTGCTTGATCTGACACAATTAGAGGAAGCTCAGAAGCAATCAAATGTAAATAAAAAGCTTCTGAAATGGGCAAGTATATTTAAAGCCGAGACGCTGGAAGAACTGGAACAGCTGGCAAACGGAGAGGAGGTATTTGAGAAGATGGTAGTAACAATGAAGAAACTGAGTGAAGATGAAAAAATCCGTATGCAGTGTGAAGCAAGAGAGGACTATGAAAGATGTCTGCTGTCTGAATTCAATGCCGGAAAACGCGAGGGTGAAGAAATCGGCGAGAAGCGTGGCAGAGCCATGGGTGAAGAAATTGGCGAGAAGCGTGGCAGAGCCATGGGTGAAGAAATTGGCGAAAAGCGTGGCAAAGATGAAACAGAGAAGAAGCTTGTGCAGCATCTTATGCAGTCAATGAAGCTTTCAGAAGCTGATGCCAGAAAAATGCTTGGATTATAGCAGAAGAACCTGAAAGAGTATCATATTTTTACCGGGAACAGAAAAGGAACCAGAAGATGCTGGATGTAATCTTTCGGTTCCTTTTATTTTGTCTTATCGTGTTCGATGACATCTGAAACAGAGCAATCTAATATGTAGCAGAGCACATCTAAGGTTTTGGTTGTAATCGCCTCTCCCTTTTTCATACGGTGGATCGTATTGGCAGATATCCCGTATTTGAAGATCAGTTCATATTCTGTCATATTTTTCCGGAGCAGCGTTTCAAAAAATGGTTTATATGAAATCAAAAAAATCCTTCCTTTCCAGTCCCTCGAGGAAAAGAGTAACATACTTAATTTCTTGACTATACTCAATGTATTAAGTAGAATATAGGAAGAATAGATAACTGTTCTGTAAAGATATGTACTATTCATTTCAAAATATAAGAATGAACAGGGAAAGAGAGGATGATCAGTATGAAATGCAGGGAAATCATGAAAAGAACCATGATCGTTTTTCTGTCAGCAGCAATGCTTCTGCAGTCGCAGTCAGTTGTGACACTTGCGGAGACTTTGCAGCAAAATGTGGCGGAAACAGTAGAGGTGGAAACAGCAGAGCAGGGAATGGAGCAGGATACTTCGGTTTCGGGAAATGATAGAAGTATAAACATTGATAGTGAGAATGAGACATTAGGGATTCAAAATGAAATAGAAATTGAAGAAACAGATTCCTTTGGCACAATTCTGGCTGATCAGATAGGAGAAAGTCAGGAGCAAAGGGACAAGTATGAGGGATATACGATCAGTAATGTCAGGCTGGCAGGGAATAAGGCAACGGTTACATATGATACATTAATTGATGCATATGTGCTTGTGGGTATTTATAGCGAAGATACAAAAATATATATAGGATCAGGATATAAAATGGTATCTGCAGCTGAAAATGAGACGGTGGTTGATGTATCTGTGGATACGATGCCGGATTATTACTATGTGAAAGTGTATTTAGTAAATTTAGAGACATATGGACCGTTATGTCCTGTATACGAAAGCAACTATTATACAAAGGAAATGCAGGATCTGCTAGCAATGACAACAGATCAGTTTGATGAAAATAGAATATATAATCTGGATAATGATACTACGAACAATTTTGGCGTGTTTACAGATGATGTTATCGTGGAAAAGGATAATGGATTAAAAGAACAAATAATAACAGAGACAAGCACTGGATATAAAATTGAAAATGCCAGTGAAGAGGTAAAAGCTTTACAGCCGGGGGATATATATGCTTATGAAGATGAAAATGGGTTGTTGTTCTTTAAGGTAGCGACCATTCAAATTGAAGGGACAACCGTTATGATAGAAGCAGAAGATACAGATGCAGAGGAGGTATTTCAGTACCTAAAAATCGATATGACTGCTACTTCGGATACAGTAGAATATGATGAGACAGGATTGGACGACCATGCAACATATCTTGGACAGGGAGAAAGTGCGGAGAGTGATATTGAGGCGGATAACCTTTCAGGAACAATCCAGACAAAAACAGAATTTAAGTACCAGTTAGATAAAGATATGGAAGATGTTCTGAGTGGTTATCTGGTAGTTGGTCTGGCTCCTAAAATTACATTTTATATTACGCATTCTCTAAAATATTTTGAATTGGGAATTGATTATGAAATTGGTTTTGAAGGTGAAATAAAAGCATCAGGTGAAAAGGTGCTCGGCTTGGGAACACGCTCAAATGAAAAAGTAACTTCCAGTTACTAAGATTTTAAAATTTTATAAAACAGAAATAAGTAATACAAATATGAAGATGGAAGATAGTCTTGCAAATAGACGATCTTCCTTTCCTTTTTT
>Ga0129313_1000012_pt1 | contig 258986 bp, 220 predicted proteins | sample O1105metagenome_FD_94436 | JGI IMG/M metagenome (GOLD analysis project Ga0129313, IMG submission 94436) | Orangutan group fecal microbial communities from fecal samples from Wisconsin, USA - O1105 metagenome | ecosystem: Host-associated > Mammals > Digestive system > Large intestine > Fecal... | reverse complement strand
GTACCTAAAAGTTCCCCATCATTAATAGTTTCATTATAGTTTTGATCATATGTGCGATATGAAGTTTCTGAATCAGACTTAGGATATCCCTTTCCTTTTATGATTGCTTTTAGTTGATAATTCTCGTATCCATATTCTTCAGGTATATAAATCCACATACCAATTTTGTTAGGTTTTACAATATCAATAAGTGTATCTGCTGCAAAACCTAAAACACTGTCTGAAACTCCTGTTAAACCATTTGTTGGAAAAGAAAACTCCATTTTTAACGCGTTTTTACCGAACCGTACAGGCTCACCATTGTCGTCATTTACAATTTTTGCCGAATGCATAGTTCCTGCCTGTCCCAAGGAGCGAAGCCATAGTCTATTTTTTCTGATTTCATTTTTTGACAACATATTGCTTCCACCATTGTCTTTCGATGGTCCTATATGTATTTTCCAAAATTCCTCGGCGGAAGTAACTGTACCATCAGAATTTTTTTGGTCTTCAAAATCCATTAGAACATACGGTTCCATACCTATAATAATTCCGATTTTTCCTACCACATTATTAACCTTAACCGTTACTTCTCCTCTAAGGCTTGCATTTTCTGTTGCTGTAAATAAGTTTCCTGAAAAAGTTCCTAACGAATTGTCGCTTAAACTCCACTCAAAATCTCCATCTTTATAGTGAACTGCTCTGCCTTTATATGTAGGATTAAAGGACAAATCACTTGTTTCACCAAAGTCTAAAGATACACTGTTGTTTGTAAATCCAAGCTTGTCAGGCCACTGCAGTTCTACAGCTGTGCTTCCTACTTCCTTTCCATCTTTCTCTAAGGATATCTTTACTGTTCCTGTCTTACCTGCTGCTGCAATAAATTTGCCGTTGTTATCGATTGTACCAAATTCGCTGTTATCTACCTTCCAGCTAAGTCCACTTGGTAAACCCACAACCGCTCCCGATTTATCAGCTCCCTGAGCTGTAAAGGCAATAGTGCTTCCCGGTGTATAGACCTCCTGACTTGGAGATATTATTGCATGGTCAAACTTACCATCAGCTTTTGCTGTAGAAACTACCAGCAAAGATGATGATACTGTACGTTCATATCCATCTGACGGACTGCATCGCAAAGTAAGACCTGCCTGCTTATCATTGTTTGCAATAACATCACCTGCACGCTGAGTAGCAAAAGTCGAAGAACCTCCACCGTCAAGATTCAGGGCGGTAACACATCCCAAGTCAATCATAGTCTGTGCCAATTCCGCATAATCCATACCGATAGATAAAGGCGCCTGTCTACCATCTACCATATATATAACTACTGTATCATCCGCTTTGATACCTATGCAGGTTCTAGGGTTCTTAGTTGTGTCTCCTGTATTAATAGCCTGTCCATCTGATACAATTACTGTAGCTCCGCCTACAGCCTCTTTCGTATCAGATGGCAGGTTGGCGGATGACGCTGATATATGTGGCTTGCCCGCATTATCTATATAGAAGCAAGGTCTGTCCGTCTTCTGTATAACAGTGCCATTCATTATCAACACTCCGCTAGGTCTACCATTAGACATATCAAAGAAGTCTGCATTAACTGCTCCTACTACATTGACTTTTCTTCTTGTCTCTGCATTCTGAGCCTGGGTTGTAGTTCTCTCCATGCCCCAGTTCTTTCCGGATTTGATGCTTTCTATAGCATAATCCTTGTAACCGGCTATAATCTGAGCATTATCACCAGTCTTAACCTCCAGAACATGCCCCGACTGCTGCGCTGTAAGTTCACTATTATTTGTGACGTACTCACGCTCTTTAATATCTGGCGCTATCTCGAATTGCCTGTCCATTATTACAAGCTTGCCAGATGTTGTAGTCTGTCCTGCTGCAAAAGCAGACCCTGGAATAAGGGCAACTATCATGCAGACTATAATCAGACATGTCAAACCTTTCTTTCTCATCTTCATTTCTCACTCCTTATAAATTCCTGCTACGACTTATTATGCGCCATTCGCCGTCAATTCGTGCGGCATTACTAATGTATAATCCTTGAAAAAAGCACACAAAAAGACTCACATAATCCTATCGCCGAGATTTTCGTCACATCTCAGCAATGAAATTGCAAGCCTCACTTTATTCTCATATTCACGCGCTGGAAACCAGCGTTATAAAAAATGAATTACTTCTCATCTCAATTCTATTCCCTTCATAATTACTGTTATTAAGAGAAACAATCCTATATCGTACTTCTATAGTATACCCCCCCCCCGCATTAATAAGTCAAGTCATAGCGAGATATTTAGTATATTGTCAATTTTGTCAATTTCAAGTATAATAATTTAGTCAGATAACTCGTCTGGGAGTCCTAGTGTATGAAATAATTGTGAAATATGGAAAGGGGAAATTTGTAATGTTTAGAGAAATTAGAAAAAAAGCAAATGCTATTGGATTGGATGAAGCAAAGAAACTGTTAGCTGAAGCAAGAATCGGTATTCTTTCAGTTAATGGTGATGACGGCTACCCTTATGCCATTCCTGTAAACTACAGATACGATGAAGAAAGTCAGCACATATACTTCCATGGCGCTCGTGCTGGTCATAAGGTTGATTCCTTAAAAGCCAGCGACAAAATCTGCTTCACAGTTTATGGCAAAGAAGTCATTAAGAAAGAAGACTGGGCACCTTTTGTAAAGAGTGCAGTTGTTTTCGGAAGATGCCATTTAATTGAAGATCCCGAAGTTGCAATAGAACAGCTGAAGCATTTTGCAATGAAATACTACCCTAACGAAAAACTTGCCGACGAAGAAATCGCTGTTTCCGGCAAAGCAGCCCAGATGTTTGAAATTGAAATCGAACACATCAGCGGCAAAGAAGTCCAGGAAATTTAACTATGTTAGATAAAATGTATCGCGTACTGCTAGGTGCAGCGCTTCTAGTATTCGCGCTCTACCTAGTTACCAGAAATCGCATACTAGGTGGCATAGGTGGACTGCTAATACTGCTGGCTGCCCTAACTTGCTTCATTAATGACGCTAAACAAGGCAAGTTTGCTAAGAAAAATAAGAAAAATAAGAAAGAAAAGGAATATGAAAGACGAAATGTATAATGCATCTCTTATGCATCCGTGTTTGCCAGTGCGGCCCTATCACTTATGGCACATCTAGGCTATTTCAAAATTCCAGTACCAACGACAAGTCAAAGATAAGCTTAGAATTAAAAATAACTGCCTGATTTTTTGATATTTTCTTAAAATCAGGCAGTTTTTCTTTGCATATTCCGGCAAATTCATCTAGTTCTCGATCAGTTCGCCACGGTAGAAGACAAATTTAGGCATCTGCTTCATTACATAAATGTCTTCTTCCGGTTTTCCGTCAATAACAACTAGTTCAGCCTGCTTTCCTACAGCGATAGTGCCCTTGCGGTCGTCCATGCCTGCAATTTCTGCACTGTACTTAGTTGCCTGAAGTAAGATGTCAATAGGCTTGAAGTCAAACCAGTCAGTACGAGCGTAGAATTCCATGCCAGGGTGAGCAACTAGGTTTTTTCTGTCAATGTCAGAACCAAAACCAAGTTTTAGGCCAGCCTGGTATGCGCTGTTAACAGCGTTCTTTTCCATCATTTCATATTTTTTGCTCTTTTCAAGGGCATCATCAGTAAGAGTGCCATCCTCATCATCTAGACATGCAAGACCAATAGCAGCAGTTGGAACTAGCCATGTTTTGTCAGAGTTCTTTAACATTTCAATGGCTTCATCGTCAATAAAGCTACCATGTTCAATAGTTCTTAGGCCACACTTAATTGCAAGCTTGATGCCTTCTACTCCGTGAGCGTGACCCATAACATAGCTGTTCTTCATTTCAGCAATTTTAACAGCTTCACGTAATTCATCCTCAGTTGTAATTAAATCACCAGGGTTGCCAGCTTCATTTAAATATGCGCCAGTTACCATATACTTAATTACATCATTACCATTTTCAAACTGCTCTCTGCAAACCTTGCGAACTTCACAAGGAGAATCCGCAACAGCGTATAAAGATTCAAAAGATTCATTTCCAACTTCAGTTGGAGTCATAATCTGTCCAGAAGTAATTAACTCAGGAATGTTAATAATTCCACTCTTGGCAGCACGCTTCAAAGCAGGCGTAACATTAAAAGGACCACCTGCGTCTCTAATAGTTGTGTAACCCTGCTTCAAGTACTCTCTAGCAAAGTCATACATTTCGAAACAGCTGTCCTCGCAGCTACGATTTCTCATCTGCTTAAAATCCAAGTCCGCTAAGCATAAGTGCGCGTGCAAGTCAAAGAAACCAGGTAGTAATGTGCCGCCCTCCGCGTCAACTACCTTAGCATCTCTAGCCTCAGAAGTGCCAGCAACCTCAATGCGTTCAATTGTATACGCGTCAGACACCCACACGTCAGCAAGCTGATCTACATCCAAACTAACTCCTTCTGTTAATTCCGGAATCAATCTACAATTCTTAAATAAAATCATTAAATTATACCGCCCTTCCCTGATTTTAAGAAACTATTCATATTGAATTCATATTAACAGAAACAGTTTTCCCTGCAAGTACCATTCTTAGAAAACTGGAATAGTCCAAGAAAAATTTCGGACTATGCAACTTATTTTTTTTGGTACTTACTGTGGAGCATAATATTCAATATAATAAAGGCAGAAATTATCTTTATGCAGCAACTATATATTTTATTCTAAATGCTGCAATCACTAGGAGGAAAACTTATGGAAAAGAAAAAGAAGAAATTTGAGCCGAATGCCTTCGTCATTATCTTCGGAATTATGGTTTTCTGTGCAATCTTAACATGGATTATCCCTGCCGGACAGTTCGAAACAGCATTCGACGAAGTAACAGGCAGAGACCTTGTTGTTCCAGGAACTTACCACCAGATAGCTAGTACGCCAGTTGGACCTTGGAAACTTGTAACATCACTGTTTGATGGTTTTGTTGATGCCGCAGACATCATGTTCTTCATCGTTTTCGCATCATCTTATGTATATGTACTTACTAAGAGCAATGCAATGAACGCTATGACAGGTGCAATGTTACGTAAGATTGGATCACACGACAACCTGATTATCCCAATCTTCATGACATTCTTCGCAATCGGTGGTACAACATTCGGTATGTTCGAAGAAACTTACGCTCTAATTCCAGCGTTTATCGTTATAGCTATTACACTTGGATACGACCGTATCGTCGGTGGTGCCATAGTTTACCTGGGTATCTCTGTCGGCTTCTCAGCTGCAATCCTTAACCCATTCACAATCGGTGTAGCATCAGACGTTGCTAACGTACCGCTTGTAGGAACTAAGATTACTATCTTCCGTACAGTTGCTTTCGTTCTGTTCTTAGCACTGACTATCGGATATCTGATGCATTATGCAAGCAAGATAAAGAAAGATCCTACAAAGAGTATTCTTTATGGACACAAGGAAGATATTACAGGTCTGCTAACTCGTGAAGAATGTATGGAAGTTGAATTTACAACTGTGCATAAGATTTCTATGCTTGGCTTCGTTCTTCTTATTGCTATCCTTGTTTGGGGTATCATTAAGCAGGGATGGTGGTTAGGTGAAATCGCATCACTGTTCTTTGTATTCATGCTAATCACTGCATTCATCAACAAGATGACTCCAAATGAAATTGCAGAAACATTCGTAGAATCTACAAGAGCAGCTATGTACGGAGTTTAGTAGGATTCTCAAGAGGTATCTCAATGGTAATGGCAGCTGGTTCAATTATCGACACAGTTGTTTATGCTCTAGGAAATGTAGTAGGAACACTTCCAACAACATTAACTGGTATCGGAATGCTAATCGTTCAGAACTTAATCAACTTCTTCATTCCATCAGGTTCAGGACAGGCAGTTGTTATGATGCCAATTATGGCTCCACTTGCTGACGTTGTAGGAATGAGCCGTGAAATGTCCGTAATGGCATTCCAGTTCGGTGACGGTTTCTCCAACATGATCTGGCCAACTGCAGTTGCTACAGAATGTGGAATCATGGGACTTTCCCTTGGACACTGGTATAAGTTTGTTTTGAAGCTATTTGGAATGATGTTCGTTCTACAGTGCATCCTAATGGTTGTAGGTGTTCTTATCGGAATCTAATGCAAGCAGAACACAATGCAAATTAACAGTGGAATTTTTATGAAAACTGAATTATAATTAATTAAAAGAAAAAGACAGGGCCCATTGCGTCGAAGGAATAAATTCGATTCGGCCCTGTTTGTTTATATGATTAGAAATATATTAACTTAGTAAGTTCAGGGGAGTGATGTTTTTATGAATATAAAGATCAACCGGAACAGTGAAACACCGATTTATCTTCAGATTAAAGCAAGAATTATTAAGCTAATTACATCACGTGAATTAGTTTCGGGGTATAAGTTGCCTTCAGAAAGAAAGCTGGCAGAAGAGCTGGGCGTGCATCGTAACACCATTGTCAAAGCATACAGTGAGCTAACCTGTGAAGGATATATATATGCATCTAGAAAGTCTCCTAAGGGGTATTTCGTAACAGAGGCTCAGGATGCCCACAGCTTTACAGGGCGTTTCTTCCCTTTAGAAAAGCTCATACAGTATGACTTCAGTGAAAGAGAAAAGATATTCCTGGAAATTTTCGCTAATTCAGAAAATAAAGACTATATATCCATGGGTGGCCTGGTTATGAACAGCGACGGTTATCCCATAGACCATATTGCTGACCTTGCTCCAGGCATGTTTCATACTAGAGAAGATGAAACAGATCGTCTTAAAGGCAACATCTGCAAACTGCTCTCAGAAGAAAACATATATGTAAGCAATAAAAATATTCAAGTCGTATCAGAAACCAATCAGGCCATTGGATTTCTAATGGATTTATTCCTTCACGACGGAGACTGCATAATTGCAGAAGAACCAATTGTACCGGACAATGTTTCACTTTTCAGGCTAAAGCGTCTGAAGCTGGTAACGGTGCCTATGGAAAAAGACGGTATGGATTTAGTAGCTTTGGAGGCTTTGATCGCCAAACATAAGCCGAAATTCATTTATACCATACCGAACGGCCACAATCCGTCGGCTGTGACTATGTCTTTGGAGAAGAGACTTAAGCTCCTGGAAATTACGCAGCGGTGCGGAATTCCAATTATCGAGGAAGACTCCTTAAGAGAGTTTCGATATACGGAGCAGCATATTCCGAGTCTCTTTGCTTTGGACAAGCACAATTCCGTAATCTATCTTCATTCCTTTACGTTGACCATGCCTTACGGTGTGGGTACAGGTTACGTTGTGGGTCCTCAGGATTTGGCCGACGAGCTGGGAAGATGCATTATGGTTAACGGCTATGATTTAAAAAATGATAACCATTATCTGCTTAATGAATATATTGAGCGCGGTTATTTTGACCAGCATGCCGAATGGCTAGCCGGCTATTTCAAAGACCGCCGAGATTTCATGATTAAAGAGCTTGAGACTATTCGCCACAAGGGCATCGACTGGGATGTGCCTCCTACAGGGCTTCTAATCTGGTGCCGACTTGCCGACAACATTAAGGAACGCAGGCTTTACCAAATTGCCCGTAGTAAAGGCTTACTTATGATGCCCGGCTTTCTCTTCTATCCTCAGGGATATCAAGGATGCGGACATCTTCGTCTGTCATTTTCAGGATGCTCCGAAGACGAGATTCGCGATGGTGTTCGCATACTAGGTGAGGCTCTCGATCAGTGCGCCAAGGAATATGCACAAGAGCACAGTCAGGAACACGGACAAGAACACGATCAAAACCACCAACCCAAATATACAGAAGAATAGATAAAATAAGCTAAAAAATGCGCCCAGTTGCATCAAGTTACTGCGCGCATTTTTATTTTCATATTTTTTATTTCGCCATGCGTTCTATAGTCCTATTGCTCAGCTCTATAGTATTCAGCGCCCTAGTCTTCAACATCGTCATCATCGTGAATTGTCGATGTCAAGTTAGTGCTTTCAAAACCCAGACCGATAATCTCTGTAGCTGATGACTGTATAACAAAGGCTGTACGGTCATATCTATGTACAACTGCCTTTAAGCGAGGCACCTCTGAAGGCTTGATCACAACGAAAAGAATCTTTTTATCCTCATGGGAATACAGCCCTTCTCCATCAAGTAGTGTAGCCCCTCTTTCCATATCAGCTAGAATTGCATTGCTAATCTTGTCTAGATTCTTATTGGCAAAGATGTAGAACACACAAGCTTTGTTGAAACCACTGTTTAGCTTGTCTGTTACAATAGCAGCTACGGCAATTGCAAGAATCGCATAGATACCTGCTCCGATGTTTCTATAAACACAGATGGCAAGAACTACAATGGATCCATCAATCATCATCATCATCTGACCTACAGTGATGGTTTTGAATTTAGTGATTAGAAGTTTTGCCAATAAATCCGTTCCGCCTGTGGAGATTCCCGCTCTTATGGAGAAATACGATGAAACTCCATATAAAATTCCTCCACAAACTACGGCAACAATCTTATCCTCCGACAAACAAGGCAGAAATGCAAAAGCATCAACAATTGTAGAATATACCGCTACTACAAATACTGTGGTAAAAACATACCTTTTCCCTTTAATGGTCATTCCCCATAGCACAATAGGTAAATTGAGTATGAATACCGTTAAGCCAACAGGGAAATTGAAAAAGTAATTTACAACCGTACCGATTCCGGCAAGGCCTCCCGCTGCAATGTTATTACCTACCATTTTTTGATATTAATTTTTCTATTTCTACTTGTCATCCTTGAAAATATCCCAGTCGTGGTTAACATATAAGGATTCGTCAATGTACCTTTTCTGAACATCCCACCATGCATCATTTCCCCATTCGATATCCTCTTCAGGTGGCATCGGGTCACTGAAAGTCTTAAATTCATAAGGGTCGTACTTCGGTTTTTCAATGTTATCATTTTGCTGCTGTTGAGGCTGTTCTTTCTGCCTTTTACTGCCGACAAGGAAGCTGAAAACCTTGCAAATATCCTCAAGCATACTAGCAAATATATCCATCAGTGCCCCAAGAACGAAAAGCACAATACATATTTTTATCAAAAACCAAAGCATGAAATTCACCTCTTTCCGAGCTAGTCAAAATCAATAATAAGTAAGTCGTTAAGTTTGCACAATGTGTTTACCACCGTGAATATAATTACGGCTCCTAGTTTCGCCGTTGTGTCGTCCTGGTCGAATCTCGGCGAGATTTCGCATATATCAAAACCTCTAACCTTGCGTGTACGCAGTACGTGCTTAATAATTGGCAAAACAGCCTCTGGCTCAAGGCCCAGTGCCTGTGTAGCACTAACTCCTGGCGCGTAAGCCGCTGAAAAGACATCTGTGCAAATTGTCATATAAGCGGAATTGCAGTTAAACAGGAAGGTATCTATCTTTTCCAGGATTATAGCATATGTGGAATTCTGAATTTCCTTAGCCAGAATGTAGTTAACATTGTTTTCCTGAGCATATCTAAATAAGCTAACAGTGTTTCCGTGCTTCTGAATGCCCAGTGGCAGATAGCGGAATGGTACTTTTTCCTCTTTATAAATATCTGCAATCTGTCTGAACATGGATCCGGAGGATGGACCATTATCATAAGGTCTCAGGTCAAAGTGAGCGTCGAAGTTGATTATCCCCATATTAAGAGATTCTTTCTTCGCCTTAAGGTCAGCAAACTGTCCCTGGAAATGTCCAAAAGTTGTCTCATGACCTCCACCTAGGACAATTGGGAATAAATCAAGAGCAAGGATTTTTTCAACTGCTTCCCCTAGGATTTTCTGGCCTTCCTCCATGGAAATCTCATCGCAGAGAATATCTCCTGTGTCATAAAGTTTTACCTTTGAATCGAAGGTGCAAGGCAGGTTGGACATCTGTCTTCTGATAAAATCAGGTGCAAGAGCTGTACCAACACGTCCCTTATTTCTCTTTACACCCTGTTCACTGCAAAATCCGATAAAAGCAAAACCATATTCACATAAAGGCGTCTCGTATTCTTTATTTAAGTCTAGAGGCTGTACCCACTGATGCCATCTGAAAGCCTCATAGTCATCAGTAGTATCTATTCTTCCCTTCCAGTGCTCCATGGCACTGACATAATTCTTTAGTTCCAAGCAAATTCCCCTCTTTCCATAGTCGCAAATTCTAATCGTGTCTCATTATGAAAAATTATATCATTTTTTGGTCTAGATAACAACTCCCTCTGTACACCAAGTGGGTTTTGATTTATAATTTAAAAGGTTATATTTTTGTGACAAAATTAATTACAGTGGAGGTGTTAAGGTGAAGATTTTTGATAACCGAGTGCAAAAGATAAAGTATGAAGTGCTTAGAGAACTGGCCCGTCATACCTGGAACGGTGAAGACGCTTTTACTGCTTTTAATGCTATTGCCAGCAGTATTATAAAGAAGGGCGAACCGCCTATGAGATGCTGCATTTACAAGGATAGGGCAATTATTGCAGATAGAATGAGAGTAGGTCTGGGCAAATGTCTCGACAGCAAGGGGATTATTCAGGTAGTAACTATTGCTTGCGATGAATGTCCTCAGTCCGGACACAGCGTAACCGACATGTGCAGAGGCTGTATAGCAAAGAGCTGTAAGGAGAATTGCCCTGTAGATGCCATTTTTATTGACGAAAAGAAAAAAGCACATATTGATAAAGAAAAGTGTATAGAATGCGGTAAATGCGCAGAAATGTGTCAGTACAACGCAATTACAAACCTCAGAAGACCTTGTGAAAAGGCCTGCCCTACAAATGCGATTTCTGCCGATGAAGAAGGTGCAGCTTCTATTGATAGAGAAAAATGCATAGCTTGCGGAGAATGCGTATGGAAGTGCCCATTTGGTGCCATTCAGGACATTTCTTCCATAGTAGATGTGGTTAACGAGCTGAGAGATGAAAATAATAAGGTTTACGCAATTATTGCGCCTTCCATAGTAACTCAGTTCAGCCAGGCAAGATTCGCCCAGGTAATAACGGGCATCAAGGAATTAGGTTTTGTTGATGTAGTTGAGGCTGCCATCGGAGCTGACATTGCGGCGAGAGAAGATGCCGAGGAACTGGCCGAAAAGGGATTCCTGACAAGTTCATGTTGCTCAGCCTTTGTTGAGTACATCAATGTATACTTTCCTGAACTTAAGGACAAAGTTTCCACAGCACCAAGCCCAATGGCAATTACTGGAAAACTAATTAAGGAAGAACATCCAGATGCAAAGGTAGTCTTCATCGGACCTTGTATTTCCAAGAAGTACGAAGTTTACAAGGAGGGTGTAAGAGAATACGTTGACTACGTTATTACCTTTGAAGAACTTCAGGCTATGTTCGACGCAAGAGATATCGACCTTGCATCTCTTGAGATGACTGATATTCAGGGCGGTTCTTTCTACGGAAGAGGCTTCCCTATTTCCGGTGGCGTAACTAAGGCCGTAGAGGAGGTAATTAAGGAACTGGATCTTGGCATTGAGTTCAAGCCAATTGTTTGCGATGGCATAAAAGAGTGCAAAGTTGCTCTTACTAAAGCAAAAATCGGCAAGCTGGATGCTAATTTCATAGAAGGTATGGCCTGCAAGGGTGGCTGCATCTGCGGAAACGGTACACTTATTAATAAGAAAGCTGCCGCTAAGGTCGTAGACAAGTACTCAAATAACGCAGAAAAGAAAACAATTATATAAATTAATATATAGTAGTTGATTGTTATAGTTTAATTAAAGTTTGGAGGTTTTGGATGAAACAACACGAAGCAATTTATGACGCGCGCCAGCTTGGCACAGGCAAAATCATGATTCTGGGTCTGCAGCACATGTTTGCCATGTTCGGTGCAACGGTTTTGGTACCGATTATAACAGGGTTAAATATTTCAACCACCCTGCTTTTTGCCGGACTCGCAACCCTATTCATGCACTTTGTTACTAATAATAAGGTTCCTGTATTCCTAGGCTCTTCCTTCGCCTTCCTAGGCGGATATGCAGCCGTAAAACAGGCCGGAACAGATGCCGGAATGGACACAGCCCAGGCTCTTTCCTATGCATGTGTAGGTGTGGCCTGCGCAGGACTTCTGTATCTGGTTCTTTCAGCCATTTGCAAAGCTTGGGGCTCAAACAACGTAATGAAGTATTTCCCGCCTGTTGTGACAGGTCCGATTATTATCGCTATCGGTCTTAATCTGGCACCGTCAGCAATCAATAACTGCAGCACAAACTGGTGGATTGCCCTAGTTGCCATTGTCGTAGTTATTGTCTGCAACATTTGGGGAAAAGGTATGATAAAAATTATACCTATCTTACTTGGTGTTATTGCATCCTATGTGGTAGCAGCTGTTTCAGGAAACGTTGATTTCACAGCAGTTAAAGATGCTGCTTGGTTCGGACTTCCAATCATATGGAAAAATACAGGTCTCTACGTTCTTACAAGTAGCGAAACCGACTGGGGTATGGTTGTAACCGCTATAATTACCATAGTTCCAATTGCTTTCGCAACTATGATGGAACACGTCGGCGATATTTCAGCTATCGGTGGCACAGTTGGCAGAAACTACATTAAGGATCCCGGTCTTCACAGAACCCTGATTGGAGACGGCGTAGGCACTATTATTGCTTCCCTTTTCGGCGCTCCCGCAAACACAACATATGGGGAAAACACCGGCGTCCTTGCCCTTACTAAGGTTTACGACCCGCTAGTAATCAAAATTGCTGCATGCTATGCCATTCTGCTTTCATTCTCCCCTAAGTTCGCAGCTGTCATCGAGGTTATGCCAACTGCAACGATTGGCGGCGTTTCACTAATTCTTTACGGCATGATTTCTGCCATCGGTGTAAGAAACGTAGTGGAGAACAAAACTAACTTCCAGGAGTCAAGAAATGTTATCGTAGCAGCCTTGATTTTGGGACTTGCAGTAGGTATCAACTTCTCCGAAGCCGGAGCAATTCCAATTGTAATCGGAGATATTACAATTAATATGACAGGGCTTGCGGTTGCATCAATTGTGGGAATCCTACTTAATGCGATCCTTCCTGGCAAGGATTATCACTTCGTAGAAGAACCTGATGAAACATTAGCTTCATCACTTGGAAAATACTAAAAAGCTATTAAAAAGAGACATCCTCAGGAACGTGTATCAAATTCCTGAGGATGTCTATTTTTTTGATTCATATTATTCCTGTCCTGTAATTCTGTCGTACTTCTTTAAGAAGCATTCTGCCCTCTCTGGAGCCATTTCTTTAAGTTTCATAAGCAAGATGTCGCAGAAATACATTGATAATATCGGCGAATTGAAGAAGGTATCCACGGAGCTCTTAGTCTTCACATAATCAGTTTCCACGCCAAAAACTCTCGCAGTAATGTCTGAATCTGTTATCATAAACATCTTTGCTCCAGTTTCTTTTATATACTCTCCAAACCAAAGATCACTTTCCTGCACCGATGGGAAACAAGTAAAAATAACGAAGTCATTTTCAGTCATTCCAATGACTCTATCTTTCAAGGCAATGCCCTCTTGGCCAACGAATACTGTGCGTATGCCCATAATTGGCAGGTAATTGTACAAATATTCGCAAAGAATTCTGTCACTTCCCAAACCGTGAACATATACCGTATCAGCATCCAGAATGTTTCGGCAAAGTCTTTCCAGCATCTCCACATCCAACTTCTCACAAAACATTCTCGCGTCATTTTCCAAATGCGTATAATAGTCAGAAATCGCGTTATTATCCAAAATGGTATAAGTGTTATGGCTTTTGGATGAAACTCTCTTAACAATTGAGTGCTCGTCTTTAAGCTCGTTCCTTACCTGCAAGAATCCCTTGTATCCCAGGGTTTTAGCAAAACGAACAACGGTAGCTTCGCTAACTCCTGCATTTCTGGCTAAATCCCCACCTGAAAGAGCAAGAACTTCTTTGTAATGGTCTACCACATATTTAGCAACCTTTTTCTCCTGAGTAGAAAACATTTCATAGTCTTCTATAATTCTGTCTTTTAATATTTTTTTCATCTTTTCTTCCTATGCCGTTAAACTTCACTGTAACTAGTTAATGCTTTAAAATAAATCGCACCATTTATTAATCTATATAATAGCATCATTCTATGCTAATGTGCAAATTATTTTTCACGTTATGTAAAGATTTCAGTTTTAGTACAGGGCAAAAGCAGGTCGAAGACAGTGAAAGAGCCGGACGGATTCTCCTCCGCCGGCTCCTTCACCTTAGTTTTATATATGAGTTTTAGACATCAGAGAATTTCAATTTTGAAATTGAAATTCTTTTCTCGATCTTAGAAAGACATATCTAAGAAAACAGATGTTCCATCTGCAAGTACCTTATATCCCTTAAGGTCACTTGTGTATGCAGTATATGACAATTCTTCAACTAATGGTAAAATGTTTACATTCTTGTACATCATTAGCTGTAATTCGCCTACGATTTTAGATCTCTTTTCAGGATCCGGTTCTGAAGCAACCTTATCTCTTAATGCTTCGAACTCTGGCGTTATAGTTGGGTTGTTTGTCTTATCATAGAAGAATGTGTTAAATAAAAGCATAGGTTCAGCCCACTGTAAGCCTTCTATACCAGTGTCATAATTGTTTGAAGAAATCTTTTCGTAGATATAGTTCCAGTCAAGAGTTTCGATATTAAGCTTGAATCCAACCTTCTTTAACTGGTCAGCCATTTTCTGAATCATGTCTGTTGCGCTATCCCATGAGTAGAATGTGAACTCTAACTTCTTTCCATCTTTTTCAAGATATCCGTCACCATCAGTATCTTTCCAACCTGATTCTGCTAACAATTTCTTAGCCTGGTCTACGTCATTGGTTAAGTTTTCTGTGAACCACTTTTCAGCGTCTTCGCTGGAGCACTGAACCTTGCTGATAACCAATGTGTTTGCTGGAGCAAGCATGCCATCAGAAGTTTCAGCTATTGCTTTTCTGTCAATGGCAAGTGCTAATGCCTTTCTTACATTGATGTCCTGGAAGATGCCTTTGTCAGTATTTAATTCAAAGTAATCAATTGAAGGGTATGACGTATCAACGATTTCGATTCCATCAACGTCCTTAAGTTCCTGATACATGTCTCCAGAAAGACTATTTAAGAAATCAAAATTACCACTCTTGAATTCCTCGGTCTCAGTGAATTCTTCTACATTAAATTTAAGATCCACGTTTTTGATCTTCATTACTCCGTGGTTTTCAGCAAGCGGATTGTTGCAGCTCCATCCCTCGTTTGCAACCAACTTTACTTCGGAACCGGAAACGTAGTCGTCAATAGCATATGGTCCATACGGATGTGATTTCCACATTAATTCATCCTTTGACATTTTGTCTAATTCATCCTTATCGATGACTACAAGGAAACCACTTGTCAGATAATACTCTAGTTCTGATCTGTACTGGCTTAAGTGCATTGTAACAGTTCTTCCGTCAACATCCATGCTCTTGATGTTCATATAACCACTGTTATATGGGCTGACTTTCTGACCGTGCTTAATCGATGCAACAACGTCTTCTGGTTCAACCTGCTCTCCTGTTGAATATTTCATCCCTTCAGGAACATCGAAGGTTGCAGTCTTTCCGTCCTTACTTACCTTCCAATTTGTACACACGTAGTCTACAATCTTACCTTCATCTGGATCCCACTGGAATAAAGGTGCTGCTACCATGCCTGTGAAATTAGCTGTGCTGTCTAACTGATAAGCGTCAATTCCGTACCATTCACTGTCTGTTCCGACAAAAGTGTCCTTCGCACTCTTTTCGCCATCGTCGCCACCGCCGCAGGCAGTCATAGTAAATACCATCGCGAAGATTAGGCCTAATGCTAACAATTTCTTTTTCATCTTCGTTCTCCTTTTCTTAAAGTTAAACATTGAGATTGACTCTCTCCTATCACATATCCAGAGGGTGGAAGCAGGCTACCATGTGTTCCTTTGTAACCATGCGATTCTCTGGCATCGTGGTCTTACATTCCTCTGTGGCATATTTACATCTGTCACAGAATCTGCATCCCTCACCTATTTTAATAAGGCTTCCAGGGTCACCCTTAAGAAGTTCTTTTTTGCGTTCTCTCAATCTAGGATCAAGAACTGGTGCCGCATCAAGAAGACCCCTGGTATAAGGATGCATAGCGTGATCTGCAATTTCCTCTGTAGGTCCGAACTCAACAAGTCTTCCCAAATACATAACTGCAATTTTATCACTAATATATTTTATGACATTTAGATCATGGGTTATTACCAAATAGGTCAGACCCATTTTTTCCTGTAAATCAAGCAAAAGATTCAAAATCTGAGCTTGAACAGAAATGTCCAGTGCACTGGTAGGCTCATCTAGTATCATGATTTTAGGATTAAGTGCCAATGCTCTTGCTATAGCAATTCTCTGAAGCTGTCCTCCTGATAGCTGATGTGGATAGCTGTTAAGATATCGTCTATCCATCTTTACCATGTCTAAAACTTCCCCAGCTCTTTTTCTCGCCTCAGCTTTGGGCACTCCATGAATAATCATTGGTCTCATGATGGAAGATTCTACAGTGTCTCTTGGATTTAAGTTTGCTGCAGGATCCTGGAAAACTACTGCTACTTCACTTCTTAAATGCTTAAGTTCCTTTCCCTTTAGCTTCGACGGATCCTTACCATTAATACTCATAGTTCCACCGGTTTTTTTAGTCAGATTCAGTAAAACTCTTGCAAGTGTGGTTTTACCACTTCCTGACTCTCCTACCAGGCCAACTATTTCTCCTTTATTGATTGAAAGAGAAATATCATCTACCGCCTTTGCATACGTTGTCTGGGTTTTGATAATTCCCTTGGTTATGGAGAAGTACTTCTTCATTCCGTCAAGTCTAATGATTTCCTGATTTTCCATTTAGAAGTCCTCCTTTCCATATTTATGGCAACGGCAGAAGTGGGACTCGCTAATATTTACAGGTTGCGGAGTCTCACTGAAGCAAATTTCCTTTGCATATGGACATCTGTTTGCAAATCTACACCCTGGCTTCTTTTCTGTAATTCTTGGAACGGAACCTTCAATAATTTGCAGTCTGCCATCCTTCTTAGTGCCACTTGGAAGGGCCTTCATAAGTAGATTAGTATATGGATGTACGGGATTTTCAAATATTTCGAAAACATCACCTGATTCAACCATTTCCCCTGCGTACATAATTCCAATCTTATCTGCAATTTCTGCTACAAGTCCAAAGTTATGGGTAATAAGCATTATCGCAGTGTTAAATTCTGCTCTCAGTTGTTTCAAAATTTCAAGGATCTGCGCTTCAATTGTTACATCAAGAGCTGTTGTAGGCTCATCTGCAATAAGTAGTTCAGGGTTTCTTGACAGCATCATGGCAATCATTACACGCTGTCTCATTCCGCCTGAAAGTTCGTGTGGAAAGCTCTTTGTTCTTTCTTCCGCATCAGGCATCTTAACATCCTTAAAAAGCTTAATAACCCTGTTCCAAGCCTCTGTTTTATCAACCTTATCAAGTAGAATAGCTTCTGCTGTCTGATCACCTACTGTATATACCGGATTCAGAGAGTCTAGCGGGTTTTGGAAAATCATTCCTATTTCCTTACCTCTGATTCCCTCCATTTCTTTTTCTGTGCATTTCCTTAAGTTCTTGCCTTTGAAAATAATATCTCCCGTAATTGTTGCATTATTTCCCGGCAGCAGGTTCATTATACTGTGCGCTACTGTAGATTTGCCGCATCCGGACTCACCTACGATGGCAAAAACCTCACCTTTATTAATTACACAATTAATATCATTTACTGCGGAAAGATATCCATCTTTAACTTTATAATCAATGGATAGATGATTTAGTCTCAATAATTCCTCACTCATTATCTTTCCCCCCTTACTGTGATTTCATATGCGGATCCAATAGGTCTCTTAAGCCTTCACCAAGAAGATTGAATCCGAATGTTGTATATACTAGAGCGATACCTGGATATAAACTTAACCAAGGAGCTCTTGTAATATCTTTAATTCCATCTGAGATTGCAAGTCCCCAGTCCGGTGAAGGTGGCTGTGAACCTAGTCCTAAGAAGGATAAAGTTGTTGTTGACATAATTGTTCCAGGTAGATTCAATGAAACTAAAACAATCAATGAAGGAACAATGTTTGGCAAAATGTAGCGGAACATGAGTGCAGTGTTTGATTCGCCAAATGCTTTTCCTGTCTCTACAAAGGCCATATTTCTCAGCGACAAAGTCTTAGCTCTTACAGTTCTGGCATAGCTTGCCCACGCAACTAACGAAATTGCAATAATTGTGTTAGTCAGACCTTTTCCAAGAATTGTTACAACTGCTAGTGCCAAGATAGTACCTGGAATACACCATGTAACGTCTGTCATAAATAGCAGAACCCTGTCTACCCACTTGCCGAAGTATCCGCATAGAAGACCTACAACAACACCAATTATCAGCTGCAACGAGCCACCAAGGAAGGCTACCCAAAGCGCTGTTCTAGAGCCATAGATTACTCTCGATAATACATCACGTCCTAGCTGGTCAGTTCCGAAAAGGAACTCTGAACATGGCGGAGTAAATCTTGTGCCAACATTTTGCTCTGCGTAATCATAAGGAGCAATAACATTTGCAAAAATAGCTATTAAAATGATACTAACTAGAATGAAAAGTCCTATCATAAAACTCTTATTTTTACGGCATTCATTCAATGTCTCTTTCCACTTCTTGTTTTCTTCCATTAATTATCACCACCACTCAAAGATAATCTAATCCTTGGATCAAGAATTCCCATAATAATATCACTAAGTAGGTTACAGATAACTGTTAATATAGTGATAAATAGCAAAACCGCCTGCACAACTGGCATGTCCTGAACAATAATAGAGTTCAGGAGTAGATTTCCCATTCCTGGTAATCCAAATATTTTTTCAATAACAACGGCTCCTGAAATCAGCCATGGAATTGACATAAATACTAAAGTAGTTATTAGGATAAGCGCGTTACGTAGCACATGCTTAACCATTACGTTTTTCTTCGATACACCCTTTGCATAAGCTGTAGTAACATATTTTTCATTCATTACGTCCAAAACTTCACTTCGAGTAATACGAAGAGTCGCTCCCATGCCGCCCAAAACCGTTGTTGCGACTGGTAAAATAAAGTGTGCCGGCGTCGAATATCCGCTTATCGGTAGTACTCTCAAATCTACGGCAAAGAAAATTATAAACAAAGCTCCCAGCCAAAATGAAGGAATTGCTGTTAAAAGAAGTGAAAAGTTTACAGTAAATCTGTCAAAAATCTTATCCTTCTTCATGGCACACAATAATCCCAAAGGGATTGCTAGAACAAGTTCCCAAAACATTGCCCATCCACATAACTTTAAGCTATATGGAATTCTAGCCATCATAAGGTCAGTTACCTGACTCTTATATCTTACTGAGTTTCCGAAATCCCCATGTAAAACCTTGTTTGACCAGTCAAAATACTGAACCATAAGAGGTCTGTCGTACCCTAGTTCATGAGCTAATTCAGCCTTTCTCTCAGCAGTAACCTTACGGTCAACGACGATGTCGATAGGATCTCCCGGCATCATGTACATTAGGCAGAAAGTCAAGAAAGAAACAACTATAACCAATAACACGCCTAATAAAATTTTCTTAATTACATAATCTTTAATAGTAATCACTCCCTTCCATTATTCTACTCTCTGGTAGAATCTGGTATAGCACCTTACTGCCCAAGCCTTTCCTTCTCTTATAAAGAACTTGAAGGTGCTAATCCTTCTGTTAGGGTCACCATCTATAACCGCTGCAAATACCGTTCCGCCACAGTGTAACAGTTCTACATCGCGATCAGAATATTTCGCCTTAAGTTTGCCATCCTCGTATCTTACAACGGCATGGGCAGGAACCCCTTCCTTGCAAAGGAAATCTCCGCATAGGGCTTCCGGCATAGTAAATTCCGTACCAGTCGGTTCTGCCCACCTCAACGGCTCAGTGTAGTCCCAACCGTTAACAAAACCGTAACAGCCCCAAATAAAGTTGTCCATGTCAAACTCACCAGCGTTACAGAGAACAGCCATTGAATATCCATTACTTGTAAATCCGCCGTGACTGGATACTCCATGTAAGCCCCCAGAGTGTTCACAAACAACAATGTCTTTTACTCTTCTCTTGTCCAGTCCACAGCAATAATAAGGTTCTTTCTGTACAGGGAATCTATCTCCAACCATTAGTTCAACAGCCTCCGCTGGAATAACCTGTTTTCCTTCATGTATCCCCTTATTGCAAAGACACATGTAATAAGCAGACATGTCCTTTGAAGTCGATTTTACACAAGCGCAACCTCTGAATGGTGGAAGAACTGACCAGTTATCATCTTCTATGAGCTTGCCGTCATCCAACTCGAAAAGTGAAGTAATATTTCCACCAGATAATTTCCTCGCTTCACTGCAATCCAAATCCAAGATGCTGCGTGTCATGCCAATAGGTTTGAACACCCTCTCCATTAAGAAATCCTCCAATGGCATTCCTGCAGCTTGATCCACAACATACGAAAGAATCGCATAGCCCTCATTAGAATAACTCATATATTCGCCAGGCATTCCTAAAGGAACATAATCCCCCTTGGAAATATATTCTACAATCTGCTCAATCTTGTCCATTTTATTAGGAGAAGTCTTAAGCATATGTCTATACCAAGAAGAGTCTCGCTCTATGCTATTCATGGCAATAGACCACTCTAGGGGTTCCATAGGCGGAATACATGCACGATGCTGCATCATCATATCAACCGTGATACACTCATCTGGTACTCCTGGAACTTTAAAGTCGGGAAAATACTTATTTATAGGGTCATCGAGGCTCATCTTGCCCTCAACATGCAAAATGCAGCACGCCAAAGCTACCATCGATTTACTCATAGACGCAACCCCAAACATGGTATCTGTGTCTACATCTGTGTTTCTTTCGATACTTCTCTTTCCATAGGCCTTATCGAAGATTATACCCTCCGGTCCACGAATAGTTACCGACACGCCTGGGTATTTTCCTTCTTCTACAAGTCTGCAAAGATAATTATCAAAACCTACTGAGTCGTATTTCATAATCTCTTTCCTTTCAGTTTTCTTGTATATCTAATCAAATAAGCAATTTATATGCCATTTCCTAATATTCTTGATTAAACTGTGTAATTTAGCGGTGTACTTTATTCACTGTAATAACATCGTATTTTCAAAATACATATTTTATGGCACATTCAATCCTATTAAACTCTATTAAAATCTATTTCTTTCTTTTGTGCTTTAACATGATAAACCCTCCGATTAATAGGATTAAAATTCCTATTCCTGCCACTATTGGCGCAACCTTCATTTTAGGTTCGAATCCATCTGTAAGTTTTAAAAGGTTTATGGTATCTATAAAATCACCCTGAGCCCAACGACCATTTACCTTTATATCATCTCCACTCATTACAACCGAATAGTAGACATATCCGTCTTTTTCCATGCAACACGCGTAACAATAACCAGATGCCGGAATCCAACCTGTTTTGACTCCTACAATGTATTTGGAATACGGACTTTCATATACCTTATCCTGTGGGCACATAGGAGCCAAATAAGTTTTATAAGGTGTAGGTTCAGACCTTTTATTAGAAACTGGTAGGACTCCTCCTTCACTTTTTACAATTTCTCTAAATTTATCGTTCTTCATGGCCTCACGACACATTTTTACCATATCTGCAGGAGTAGTAACATTACTTGATGAAAGGCCACTGCTATCGTAAAAATGTGTATTTTCGCACCCAAGTTTTTCTGCCTTCTCATTCATTTTCTTAATAAAATCCCCATAGTCGTCGTACATACTAAAAGCAAATGCAGTAGTGGCTTCGTTAGCAGAATACACCAGCATAAACTTCATGCATTCATAAGCAGATATTTTTTCACCCGCCTCCAGATGCTTATTTATATCCATCCAAGAACAGTAATAATCCTTTACTGCCCTTGGGTCAACTGTAATTTCTCCCTTTAATGCTGGGTTATCATCTAAGACAACAAGGGCTGTCATAACCTTTGTCATACTTGCTGGTGCAAGCTTCATATCCTTGTTCTTGTCGTAAATCACCGTATCGCTAGTATCTTCATACAAAATTGCAGCCTTGCAATTTGGCGCTTGATCCTGCGTTTCCTCATTACCATATGCCTTCATTGATGTGAAGGTAAAGGTAAAGGAAAGAATAATTGCCAAAGACAAAGCAGCGACACCAATTTTCTTCATGATTGCATTATTCATAAGTAATTATCTCCTCTTCTCACGTCATTGCCATTGATTACAATTATGTGATTACAATTACGCAAGCTTTATGCCATTTCCTCAAAAAAACTATGGCACAGAACTTGCAATTCTATAATAGGTAATATAATTTGTATTAGGAAAATAAAACGACAAAGGAGAGCAGATAAGACAATGGATAAACTAATCGGAGTACTAGGAGGCATGGGTTCCATGGCATCCCAGCTGTTTTACAAAATGGTAATAGAAAGAACAGAGGCACAGTGCGACCAAGAACATGTGAGGCTTTTAATTTTAAACGATGCTTCCATGCCTGACAGAACTGGCGCCATACTTGCAGAAAATTACGATGCAGTTGATAGCAAAATGCTAGAAGATTTCAAGCTCCTCGAAAATGCTGGTTGCAAGGCCATTGCAATTACATGCAATACGGCTCATTTCTTCGCAGACAGATTGCAGGATAAAATAGGAATTCCAATTATCCATATGATAGAAGAAACATCTGAGGAAATTGCAAGGAAATATCCAGGCGGTAAAATTGCGGTTCTTGCTACAGACGGCACTATTCAAACAGGTTTATATCAGAAAAGGCTGGAAAAATACAGTTTAATCCCATTTATTCCTAATAAGGAAATGCAGAAATCAGTTATGCATCAAATTTACGATTGCATTAAGAAAGGATTGCCTTGGGACGAAGATTCATGGATGAAATTACAAACATATATCAAGGAAAATGGCTGTGATTGCGCCATTATGGCATGTACTGAGCTTTCTGTTATAAAAGAAGACAACCATCTGGGAGATTACTATATTGACCCTATGGATGTGCTGGCAAGAAAAGTTATTGAATTCTCCGGGAAAAAATTGAAATAAACTTATTTAATCCTATTATCTTGTGTTATAATCGCAATATACAGCACATATTCTGTGGCTGAGAATAATCTCAAGATAAATTAAGGAGCTGACTATAATGAAAAAAGTAATCCTATTTTTTAAAGACTCATATAACCCAGAGGCTATTTCCTATGTGCAAAACAATATTGATGAGGTTTTTGCAGGATACGTTGAAACAACTGTATATTATGTCATGGATCTAGATGAGAAAACGGTTCTGGAAGCAGATGCCTTTCTAGTTGCTCAAAGTGTGGAAATGCAAAGCATTAAAGACCATGTTTCAGATTTTTCCAAGGTAATTAGGCTTACAAGAAGTCCGAACAAAGATGTTCTCAATAAGCTGTCTTACATTCCTTCGGGATCTACAGTCCTCGTAGTAAACGATAGCTACAATTCATCTTTAGAAACAACTCAGGCCTTTTACGAAGTTGGCATAGGTCATGTAAACATGGTGCCTTTCGACGGAAGCCTCGTTAACACTGGACTTTACGATAATATACAAATTGCAATCACACCGTCTGAACCACATCTCGTACCCAAGCATATCGAAACTATTATAGACATAGGCTATAGAAAAGTCAGCTTTGAGACCATGTTTAGACTCATGAAGATTCTCAAGCTAAACGTACCTGCAGTAAATAAAAATCTATTCAATCATGTTTATTCAGTAATTGAGCCTAATGCAGAGTTCAATTCAAACTACATAAACGGTTATCTGCAGAATGAAATGATTAATAGGGTAATAGATACGGTAAAATTAGGAATTGTTTTGGTGAGCAAATACTATGAAGTTATATTTGTCAATGATATCGCCCTTAACATTTTTCAAAAAAAGGAAAAGGAGGACATCAATCTTGCAAGATATATCCCTGCAGATACCTTGGCGTCTAAGGATGTTAATAATGACAACATTGAAATCAACGGAGATTGGTATCACTACGATAAATATGATCTCACTTTGCTCAATGAGACTGCAGGTTACTACATTACCCTACAAAATCTTACTGATTTTAGCGCTACTGACAAGCAACGCCGAGAGAAGGGCTTCATTGCTAAGCATAGTTTCAAGGATATCGTGCATAAGTCAAAGGCCATGGATGATGTAATAGAAAGGGCCCGTCAGATTGCTCTTACAGATCATACAGTGCTTATCAGAGGGGAAAGCGGAACAGGTAAAGAATTGATTGCTCAATCTATTCATAACGCATCATACCGAAGCCAATTTCCTTTTGTAGCAATTAACTGTGCCGCCCTACCTGAAACACTTCTAGAAAGTGAACTTTTTGGTTATGAAAAAGGGGCATTCACGGGAGCTCAGTCAAAAGGCAAAATAGGACTTTTCGAAGAAGCCAATCACGGAACAATCTTTCTCGATGAAATCGGAGATATATCGCCCGGACTTCAATCCAGGCTTCTCCGTACAATTCAGGAACGGCAAATAATGAGAGTCGGCAGTGACAGAATAATAGACATAGACATTCGCTTAATTACCGCAACAAATAAAGATTTAGAGGAAGCAATTCAAAATGGAGAATTTCGTGCAGACCTATTTTTCAGACTTAACGTGCTACCCATAGAAGTACCTCCACTTAGAAAAAGAAAAGACGATCTGCATGATTTATTCAGTTTCTTCTTAGGACGCGGAGTTGGTGCATTTACCGATGAAGAGAGAAGATGCCTATTAGAATATGATTGGCCAGGAAATGTCCGAGAAGTTGAAAATGCTGCCATATATTATAAAACTCTTTCTCAACTGCCATCGAATATTATTAGCAAACAATTTGATGGCAGTTACAGCAAGAATTCGGTTAACCTAGAAAAAGCCATTTTACAGATTATTGATACAAATACATCTATGTCACATGGCATTGGAAGAACATCACTTCTTCAGCAACTTAAGCAAAGGGGTGTTGTCATCAGCGATGTTAAGCTTCGTAGCATACTAGGTGCCATGGAAACAGACGGTCATATAAAGATAGGTAAAGGTCGTTACGGCACTAGGATAACTGATAAAGGAATCGACAGAATTAAAGAATTGTGAGGTTATGCAAAATGATTTACCCAAAAAAAATTAAGGCCGGAGCTGTAATAGGGCTCGTAAGTCCCAGCTCCTCAATTTCTAATGAAAGGCTGGATGCCTGCGTCAAAGCATTAAAAAACATGGGTTTTACCGTTAAACTTTCCGATAATATCTGCGCAGATAAAGGTGGCTACATGGCAGGGGATGAACAAATCCGCGCGAAATGGATTAATAAAATGTTTGCTGATCCAGAAGTCGATGCCATATTTTGTGTCAGAGGTGGCGATGGTGGAAACAGAGTTGCTCCCTTAATTGATTTAAATATTGTTCGTAAAAATCCAAAGATTTTCGTAGGATACAGTGACATTACCAGCTTCCATCTGTTGTTTAACCAAGAGTGCGATTTAATCACTTTCCACGGTCCAATGGTATCTTCAAACCTGGTGGACCATTACGACAGAGAAACCAAATTGAGTCTCTTCTCCTGCTTAAATGCGGAAGAAAAGTACACCTACGTCGCACCTGACGGTTTTGATATCAAAATCGTCAGAGAAGGTTATGGCATGGGACCGTTGGTAGGCGGCAACCTAACCCTTATCAGTACATCCATAGGAACACCTTACCAAATTGATACCAAAGGAAAAATTCTTTTTATGGAAGAACTGGATTCTCATATTGGAAACATTGACAGATGCATATATCAATTAAAAAATGCAGGTTTATTAGACGAGATTAAAGGGGTTTTGATCGGACAATTTACTAATTGTAGAAACGATAGGGCATATTATGATGTTAATCGCGTTGTTGCAGACGCTCTTGAAGGCAGAAACATCCCAGTTATGAGTAATATTCAGTCTGGCCATGGCTTTCCAATGATTACTCTACCAATGGGAGCACTGTGTGAAATGGATACAGCGACCTCCTCGCTAGTCTTTTACACTAGATAAAACTTTAATTTCTCAATGCAAAATGCAGGCTGATCTTTACCTGGTCAACCTGCATTTTGCATGTAAAAGATTTATGAAAGGTATTATACTACTGGATTATAGAATCTCCGATAGCGCATACACTTTTTTTCCTCTGATTCCTGTTACAGTGTGAGCATGATCAAGTGAGCTGTACACAGACTCTTCCACTGCCTCAGCCGTTGCCTGGAAGATCTTATCTATAGCTCTGTCATTTATCATTTTCATATCTACCATAGACGTATCGCCATAGTGTGGAACTCTGTTGGCTGTCGAAAAAGCAATAGCTATATCACCACTTCCATTTCCTAAATAGGACCCAGTTCTTGCAAGGGCTACAGTCGCTCTCTTAGCAACTCTGCGAAGCTGCCTCTCACTAAGAGGAACATCAGTTGCGATTAGAATAATAACAGAACCTTTTTCAACGTCGCCGTCCTTCTTTTCAGTAATTTCCTTAACATTTATAAGTTTGCCATCAATTCTCAGGCACTCTGGAAATCCAAAATTAGAAAGAACCATAGCCCCTACTGTATAGTCTTTATCATCTATTTGAAAAACTCTTGAAGCGGAGCCGATTCCGCCTTTAAGGCCCATGCAAATCATGCCCGTACCTGCTCCAACATCTCCCTCTTCAAAGATTTCAGACGCGTTTTCTAAGGCCTTAAAAACATGTTCTTCTTCAATATGCTGTCCTCGAATATCATTTAGATCGCCGTCATTACACTCTGTTACCACACAGTTTACAGTACCAGTGCTTACTCCAATATCCTCGTTGTCCTTCAGCATGTACTTTGTCAAAGCATTTAAAGCTGTTCCCACGCTTAATGTATTAGTCATAATAATCGGTGTTTCAATAGTGCCAAGCTCGTCTATCTGCACGAGCCCTGCTGATTTTCCAAAGCCATTAATAACCGACGTAGCAGCCATTACCTTGTCCTTAAAAATATTTCCTTCATGAGGAATTATTGCTGTTACTCCTGTATGAATGTCTCTGGCATCATCTTTAATTGTAAAATGTCCTACTTTCACGCCTTCAACATCAGTAATTAGATTGTTTTTCCCAGGTTTGTAGACAGATGTCATTTTAACCTTACTTTCCAAAGATACACCCATTGTCGCTCCTCCATGTTCGTTTCTTATCAAAGCTTAATTGTCTCGTTTTATACAAATATTAAAGCAAATACTATGCCAATTTTCCCATACTGTTAGGCCCTCAAATAAGTCCTCAGAATTATTGCAAAGTGATACCTAATTGGCAAGATTTTTGCGTTAAAGTATTGTATAATATAATAAATTGTGATTCTATTACACAATAATTTCAATCGTTAATTTTCAATAAGGGAAAGGTGATGACATGAGCATTAACAACACCTTTGAATATCTTTCCATTGGCTTGCCTGAGGATATTCAAAGACGAAAGATTTACGGTGATTTCGAGGGGGCGCTAAGGCTTATAGATTTACGTCTTGCGCGAGAAAGCACTACCTACCCTCTTCGCCAATGCCTTACAGTACAAAGGGAAATCATAAAGAGACTTCCTGACAACTATCCGTACACAAAAGCTGAGGCCCTTGATATTATCAAGGGTAGGATTCCAGATTTCACTATGGATGAACTTGATAACTTCATTGACACCAATCAAGTGGGATGGATATATGTTAATGGAGAAATGCACATTTTCTCAGGTTTCTTCGCAACATTATGCAAGACAAACCACGATTTCGCAAAGAGAGCGCAGATGAATCTTTCAGGTTCAGAAAGTGATTTAAGCGAGCCGGAATATGCGGTAAAAATGAGAAAAGGGCTTAAGGAAAAGGGTAAATTTTCCAACAGAATTCGCATGAAGGCTTGGATTCAGCTTAAAGATGAGAATTTCACACCGGGAATGCAGGTAAAGGTACACCTTCCAATTCCAGCAGATTGCCATGAGCAAAGCGACATCGTCATTGAAGAAATGTATCCAGAAAACGGATCAGTTGCTCCATCTGATGCACCTCAACGTACAGTTTGCTGGCAGGAAACCATGGAAGAGAACCACATTTTCTCAGTGGAATATTCCTATACATATACCGCTTCCATGCACCATACGACAGGTTTAGCTGCGGATGCAGTCCAGCCAGGTTTTGATACCGAAGAGAAGGCGCCTCACATCGCCTTTACACCGTATATCAAAGCTCTCGCGGACTCACTCACTGAAGGTGTTTCTGACCCTATGGAAAAAGCCAGAATTTTCTACGACTTCATAACCCTGAACATGAGATACACTTTCATGCCGGACTACTTCGTATTAGACAGCATCGCGGAAATGTGTGCAAGAAATTACACCGGCGACTGTGGCGTCTTCGCACTGCTCTTCATTACACTTTGCAGATGCAGCGGAATTCCTGCACGTTGGCAGAGTGGACTAGTTGCGGAGCCAGGTTTTGTTGGAGCTCATGACTGGGCAAGATTCTATGTGGAGCCATACGGCTGGTTTTTTGCGGATCCTTCCTACGGTGTTTCTGCTGCTAGATCTGGCGACGAAGAAAGAAGAAAATTCTACTTTGGAAATATCGATTCCTTTAGAATGATTGCTAACAGCGAGTTTCAGGCTCCTTTTACTATTGACAAGGATTTCTGGAGAGACGACCCTTATGACAATCAATATGGGGAATTTGAGTCCTCCGAGAGGGGCTTCAGAGGCTGTGACTTAAACCATGACTGTGAAATGATAAAATATGAGGTGATTTAAATGAAAAAAATTATTGACTTACATTGTGATACTATAACTGCTTGCGATTCAGAAGACAAACTTTTCGAAAACCCAATTTTCAACGATGAATGCGTTATGGACTATAACAAAGTTCCTGGTGACTGTCGCTGGGCTCAATGCCACGCTATTTTTATGCCTGACGAATTCCGTGGAGAATCTGCTGTCAAGTTCTACGATGAAATAGTTAAACGTTACAAGAACCAAATGGAAGATTTCTCCGACAAAGTGTCTCAGTGCAGAAGTGCTTCAGACATTGAAAAAGCTTGGGATGAAGGCAAATATGCATCTATTCTTACTGTTGAAGGCGGCAGTGCTTTAGCTGGAGACGCAGACAGAGTTAAAATTCTTGCTGATGACGGAGTTAAGATGATGACTCTAGTATGGAACGGTGACAATGAAATTGCTTCAGGTCATAATACTGACAAGGGCTTCTCTGAATTCGGAAGAAAAGTTGTTCCTCTACTTGAAGAAAATGGAATCATTGTAGACGTTTCTCATCTTAACGATATCGGCTTCAATGAACTTCTTGAAATTGTGAAGAAACCATTTGTTGCTACTCACTCCAATGCTCGTGCTATCTGCTCACATAAGAGAAATCTTACAGATGATATGATTCGCGAAATGGTTAAAAGAGATTGCTTAATCGGCCTAAATTATTACACTGCTTTTATCAGTGACTATGAGAAAGACGGTGTAGACTCTAACTGTGATTATGCAGATATGTTCTACAGACACATTGCCCATTTCTTTGAACTAGGGGCAGAAAAGAATCTAGCACTAGGTTCCGATTTTGACGGTGCTACTCTGCCAGAATGTTTAAGTTCTCCGGCAAAAGTTGTTGAAATGTATGATTATCTTCTTGAAAAAGGTCTATCCGAAGAACAGCTTGACGGTATCTTCTACAAAAATGCTCTAAGATTTTTACACGAAAATATTAAATAATCGCATTTAATAGGATTTAGAAATTTAAATTTCACGGTATTGAAAAATGGTTGTACTCAGCTAAGTGCTAGGTACAACCATTTTTTCGCTTTTTTTATTTTATATGCTCAGCATTCTTAATATACAAGTCGACCTGTAAACTACGTGAACGACTTAAAGGATAAACATTCTTGCTGTCATCATATCAGCAACATCTTTTGCCACATATCTAACAGTGTGCTCATCAACCTGTTCTGCACCTGGGTAATATGCTTTTCTAAGTGCATTTCCGTGTTCCTTAAAGTTAGCTTCAAAGACAAATTCTTCTGGAAGCTCAATCTTACATTTTTCTATATTCTTTAAAGATTCTTCTACGCCTTTCTTAATCAGTTCAACGCCCTTCTTAGGTGCCATGCTGAAAGTCGCTTCTCCAATCCCGAATTTCACACCGGCAGTCCCGATTTCGGGAACAAGTTTCCTGGCGTGATTGCAGATTCCCTCATCTCCACTTACGAAAACAACAGGCACTCCGTAGCTTGCTGCTACATATGCATTAAGGTCAAACTCTGCAACCTTTTCTCCATTAATTTTCACCCAGCAGTTGTCACGATTCATTGTGTGTGCAAGAGGGCTCGCATTTGAACCTGCCATACTGTGGTATCCAATGAAGATTGCCGCGTCAAAAGAACTATCGATTCCGGCCATCATTGATTCCGGTGTAAGTGTCCAACTTCTAATGACTGTAGCACATTCAGGAAGGTCACTGATATCAATATTTCTACCACTATCATGAGCGTCTTTAATGTAAATCTCATCTGCTCCTGCTGCAATAGCACCTTCACATGCAGCTAGAGTTTCAAGTGTCATCTGTTTGGATGCCCATTTATGTTCACCATTTCCCAGTTCAGTTTCTGCCCAATCAGTTACTCCAGTAACGCCTTCTAAGTCCACGCTGATATAAACTTTCATATTTTTCACCTCTGTCAAATTAATAAATCTTATCTTGTACAAAAAACTACCACTTATATATAAGCAAAAATAGTGCCTAATACTTTAATTAAGTATAACATATAGCTGTAATTATTTGCTAGGTGATTTCTCACATGATTTACCATAATTAGTTTTCTTGCTATTAATCAAAAACTGTGCTAAACTGAACGTGTATAAGCATTATTGGAGGTGTGGTTGTATGAGAACCTTAGATGAAACAGATTATAAATTATTAGAACTTCTTAGAGAAAATGCAAGAACTCCGCTCAAGGAGTTGTCAGCAGCAGTTTTTCTCTCTACTCCGGCCGTTTCTGCAAGAATAGAAAAGTTAGAAAACGATGGATTTATTACCGGTTATCATGCAACTACAGATTATGAGAAGCTTGGAAACGGAATCAAAGCTTTTATTATGATTACGGTTCGCCCTGAAGACAAAGAGGAATTCATTGACTTCATAGGCAACCAAGAATGCGTTATAGAATGCAATCATATTACTGGTAATTACTCTATGATAGTAAAGACTATGTTTCCTTCTACAACGCCTTTAAATCAGTTTGTTGGTGAACTTCAGAGATTTGGAAAAACACAGACGCAAGTTGTTTTTGAAACAGTTATAGAACGCTATTAACTACATTGATTACTAGCCTGCCCTTTATGGCAGGTTTTTTTATTTCTAAATGATTATGGCATAAATCTTGCTAAATATATAGTAGACATAATAATGCAAATTACCGCATATTGATAAAACAAAAGGAGGCGTTTTATTATGAGTAAACAAAATGTATCTTGCATTGAACGTGTAATGTCAAAGAGCACCGGCCTAAATCGTACAATGAAGATGAAGGCTGCCGTTATGACAGGAATAGGCGGTACAATTGGTACCGGACTGTTTCTGAGCTCAGGAGACGTGCTTGCAACAGCAGGCCCTATTGGAGCAATTGTACTTTACATTATCGGTGGATTTATCGCATGGACTATGACATGCTGTTTGGGAGAGCTATCTGCTGCAATGCCAGTTGCTGGTTCACTCCAGGCATATGCTACAGAGTTTTGTGGTCCAGCCCTAGGCTTCACTATTGGATGGGTTAACTGGGTAGGTGGAGCTGCAACCATTTCAGCTCAGGTTGTTGCCAGTGCAATCATTATGCGCGATATTATTCCAAATTCACCAACATGGATATGGATTGTTCTCTTTGCTGTCCTATTATTTGGCGTAAATCTTTTGGATGCTAAACTATTCGGAAACATTTCTTTTTGGGTATCAACTATTAAGGTTCTAATGGTTGCTGCGTTTTTCGTAGTTGGCGGTGCAATGGTATTTGGAGGTTTTGGTAGTGAGGGTGCTGCAATTACTCATGAAAGCGTAGGAACTGGCGGTATCAGCTTTGCTGCAATGTGCGCCTGCGTTCTTACTGCATTCTATGCATATGCCGGAACTGAAATCGTTGCTGCAACAGCCGGCGAACTTGAAGATGAAAAGAAAATGGGTAAAGCTATTAACCTGACAATTGCAATCCTTATTGCAGTAGTAGTTTTGTCAATTACAATCGTATGCTTGTTATTACCTGCAGACCAGGCTAATGTCCTTGGCTCACCATTTGTATACGTATTCAGAAATGCAGGAATGAACGGTGCAGCTTTGGTTGTAAACCTTGTAGTTTTGTCATCTGCCCTGACATCAGGTAACTATTTCGTATATGGATGTTCAAGATATCTTTGGTCATTGGCCAAGTTTGACCAGGCACCTAAAATTTTCGCGAAGACAAGTAAAAATGGCGTTCCTGTAAACGCTTTAATCGTATCTATGTTGTTTGGAATGCTTGCAATTATTGCAGAATTTGTTGCGGAAGATTCTGTTTATCTATTCATCGTATACTTCATAGGCGGTGGTAACATCTTTATGTATTCTGTAATCTGTATTTCACAGTACAGATTCAGAAAACGCTATCTAGCCGAAGGCGGAGATGTAAAAGACCTTCCATACAAGACTCCACTATTCCCACTAGTGCCTATTTTAGGAGTTATATCATTCCTTGCAATGCTCGTTGCAACTCTGACGGATCCCGGTGAAGTAAAGGGAATCATCGTATGTGCAGTTATGTATTCAGCTATCTACATTGGAGCTAGGTTCTATGTTAAGAAAACCGGTGGAGAGGCTATCAATATTGACCTATAAGCATTGACCTATGAACAATATACAGTAATTAATGCACAAAGTATGTAAGGAAGTGTGCCAATTATGATTGATAAGAACAGAATGTATGAAAATCTCAAGCGTCTTGTTTCTGTGCCAAGCATTTCAGGTACTCCAGACGAGGAAGCTGGAGCAGAAAAGATTCAAGAATTACTTATGGAAATACCATATTTTCAGAAGCATCCGGATCAGGTAATGCTCTTACCTATTGGGGGCGACCCTTTTGATAGGAAGTTGATTACCGCATTCCTAGAAGCTCCGGAGAAGACAAAAGATACGGTTATTCTGACAGGTCACTATGACGTTGTTGATGTGGAGGAACTCGGCTCACTTAAAGATATTGCCTTTAATGTTGATGAGATAACGGATAGAATTAAAGAACTCCCTCTAAGTGATGAAGTTTTAAATGACTACATGAGTGGGAATTATCTCTTCGGTAGAGGTGTTCTTGATATGAAGTATGGCCATGTTGCCAGTCTCGAGCTACTACATCATTACTCTGAGACTCAATCACTTAAGGGTAATCTTCTCTATGTAGGTGTCTGCGGCGAAGAGACTAACTCAGAAGGAATGCTTGCAGCGGTTAAGTTCTTTAATAGTTTCAGAAAAGAGAAAAATTTAAACTATCGGCTGATGCTTTTGATGGAAGGTTATCTTGTTGATGGACAGGAAGCTGGAGTACGCTACATCCAGTATGGCAATGCAGGTAAAATTATGCCCATGTTCTTCTGTATTGGTAAGACAACCCATGGTGAAGAACCACTTCTTGGTCTGGATGCCAATTCACTTTCGTCAGAAGTATATAGGTTAATGCACACTAACCCTCTCTTCTGCCAGAACAATCACGGTATTACTACATCACCGCCATGTGGATTGAAACTGCAGGATATGAAAGAGAATTATTCCCTTTCAACTACACTCTACGCTGCCTCTTATTACAATATTGCAACAATCAAACTTGATCCGGAGGACCTAATGAATAAGCTTAAGGGTATTGCCAATGAAGCCTTTGATAATGTAATAGAAATAATTAAGAAGAACGTAGATGGATTTACAAAGCTTGCAGGAAGAGTTCCAGATTATTATATGCCCGAACCTAAGGTGCAAACATTTGCGGAGTTTTACGAAGACATCGAAAATGATTTCGACGGTGATTTAGCAACAGTCGTAAAAGAAAAACTAGCTGAATTTATGAGTGTAAATCCAGAAATGCAAGATTCATGCGTTCAACTCGTAAAATATTTAGCAGGAATTTCTAAGGACAAAACTCCTAGAATAATAATTTCTATTATTCCTCCTTACTATCCAGATGTGAATCTCAATATGGAGGATCCTGATACGGTTAAAATGATGGAAAATATGCAGGATATTATTAAGTACGCTGCTGACAATTACGGTGAAACTCTTAAGACAAGTGAATACTATGGCATCTCTGATATGAGCTACACCTGGCTTGCTGATGGACTCGACTTTGATGCCCTCTTTGAAAATCTCATTGGTGTCGGTTCTATCTACCAGTTCCCCGGTGAGGATCTCAAGGAATTCAAGGTTCCAGGTATGGTTTTAGGATGTGCTGGAAAAGATATGCATAAGTATACAGAACGCCTTGAAAAGCACTATAATTTTGATGTTTTACCTAATCTTTATATCAGAGCAATCGAAAACATCATCGGTTAAACTCTCGTAATTTCAAGTTCCACATATATTAAATCCTCATAAATATACCTCTTGGATTATTATTCCAAGAGGTATATTATTTTTATTCAACTAAGTGACATGCCACAAATCTTCCAGGCTCAACTTCCTTAAGTTCAGGTGCTTCCTGTGCGCATTTTTCTGTTGCATATGGACATCTTGTCCTAAAGAAGCATCCGCTAGGAGGATTAACTGGTGAAGGTATTTCGCCTGAAAGCATATCTTTCTGTTCTTTTCTCCTCTCTGGGTCTGGAATTGGCACAGCCTCAAGCAGAAATTTCGTATATGGATGCATCGGGTTAGCATATATATCTCTCGTAATTCCTAGTTCACATACCTTTCCCAGAAACATCACGCATACCCTGTCAGAAAGATATCTTACAACGGAAAGGTCATGAGAGATAAAAACATAGGTTAAATTTCTTTCTACCTGCAAATCTCCCAGAAGGTTCAAAACCTGTGATTGGATAGATACATCTAATGCCGATACCGGCTCGTCACAAACTATAAGCTTAGGGTTAAGTGCTAAAGCTCGAGCTATGCTGACTCTTTGTCTCTGTCCTCCAGAAAATTGGTGAGGATATCTCCACATAAATTCCGGTCTAATTCCACATTTTGAAAGCAAATTTTCCACGATTTTTTCTTCTTCCTCTTTAGAACTACATACTTTATGAGTAACTAGAGGTTCCGCGACAATATCCTTAATCTTCATTCTAGGATTAAGCGACGCGTAAGGGTCCTGGAATATCATTTGCATTCCTTTTCTTAAATCTCTTATTTCCGCAGGCTTTAAGTCATTAAGATTCTGTCCATCGAATATCACATCTCCCCGCGTTGGTTCTAAGAGGTGTAGCATTAGTCTTCCTAGAGTTGATTTTCCGCAACCAGACTCTCCTACAACTCCTAGTGTTTCGCCCTCATATATATCCAAGGTTACATCCGTAACCGCATGAACTACATTTTTTACTCTGCCGAAGGAACTGGATTTAGTGTTGAATTCCTTTGTTACATTTTTAAGCTGTACAAGAACTTTCTTATTTTCCACTTTCCATTACCTCCTTATCATACAAGAAGCATCTAACCTTGTGGCCTTCCTCTGTTTCATAAAGTTCTGGCTGATACTCTGTACATATTTTCATAGCCTTGTCACATCTAGTGCAAAAACGGCATCCTTTTGGAAGGTGCAGAAGATTTGGTACCATTCCCCTTATGGTAAATAGATGCTCCTTAGTTTCAGTCATTTTAGGTATGGAGTTCATAAGTCCAAAAGTATAAGGGTGCTGTGGATTTTTGAATAGGGCCTTAACGGACGCTTCTTCCATTATTTTTCCAGCATACATAACGTAAACATAATCGCATGATTGTGCTACAACACCCAAATTATGCGTAATCATTACAATTGCCGTGTTTTTTTCTTTCTGCAGTTGATTCATCAAGTACAAAATCTGTGCTTCTATAGTTACATCTAAGGCAGTTGTAGGTTCGTCCGCAATTATAAGTTCCGGATTACAAACCATAGCCATTCCAATCATAACTCTCTGTCGAAGTCCTCCAGACAGCTGATGTGGGTATGCTCCATATCTTTTTTCAGGCTCCGGTATACCTACCTTCCTGAAAATATCTATAGCTCTCTCCTTTGCTTCTTCCTTAGATACATTTTCGTGTGTCAAGATTGCTTCTGAAACCTGCTTGCCAATTGTATAAACCGGGTTTAATGACGTCATCGGCTCTTGGAATATCATAGATATTCTGTTGCCTCTAATCTCATCAATCTCCTTCATGGATTTATCAAGAAGATTCTCACCGTCTAGGAGAATTTCACCATCAACGACCTTACCAGGTTTCTGCAAAAGCTGCATAACCGACATTGCGGTCATGCTTTTTCCGCTTCCCGATTCACCTACAAGACCTACCGCCTCTCCTTGTTTTACTGTAATGTCTATACCATCTACTGCAGGCACGATACCTTTCTTTGTGAAGAACTGGGTTTTCAGTCCTCTTATCTGAAATATTGTCTTTTTATCGCTCATATTTTCACCACCCTAATCCTTAAGTTGTGGGTCAAGCTTATCTCTAAGCGCATCGCCCAAGAAATTGAATGCAACTACAAGAATAAGAATTGCTATACCAGGAGCAAGAGTTGCAATTGGTGATTTAGACAAGTACTTCTTCATTTGGAATACGAGCAGACCCCAACTTGTTGAAGGAGGTTGTGCACCTATTCCTAAGAAGGAAAGTCCAGATTCTGTAAGGATGTTTCCAGGCACATTCATAGTGAACAAAACTATCAGCGTCGGTACACAATTGGGTAATATATGTTTGAGCAAAATCACCCAGGTTTTTACACCAATGGAATTTGCAGCTTCTACGTACTCCTTTTCTTTTAGTGACAAAACTTCTGATCTAACAACTCTGGCGGTTCCACCCCAGGAAACAAAACTTAGCGCACAAAATATAGTTAGCATTCCTGCACCTAGTGTGTAGGATATAAGTATAGCCAATAGCATTGAAGGGAATGCCATAAATACATCTGCAACTCTCATTATTATGCTGTCTACTATGCCACCACAGTATCCGGCAATTAATCCTAAGATGGTACCAATCGCCATATATATACAGGTAGGCACAATTCCAACCAATAAGGAAACTCTTCCACCATACATCATACGGCTCAGTATATCTCGGCCGTAATTATCAGTTCCCAGAAGATGATGAATAGATGGCGCTGCCAGTCTATTCCCAAGATCCTGCACATAAGGATCACAAGGTGCAAATAGTGGAGCAAACAACGTTCCAATAATAAATACTACTATTACTATAGCTGATACTAGAGCAACTTTATTATTCTTAAACATGCTAGCTAGCTGATCTTTTATCGTCTCACTTGGTGCTATCAATGCTTCAGATGCTTCTTCTATCCTTATAGGTTCCGTAGCACGTTTGGGAATCCAGTCTGTACCCTTAGGTCTGTCCTGTGCTGGAGAAAAACCAGCGACTATTCTGTCGGCAAGAATATCTACCGCTTCATTTCTTTTCTTATTATTAAATAGCATCTTTACCTCCAATCTACTGTTCTTTAATCTTTGGATCTAGAACAGAATATAGTAAATCTGCAACCATATTTCCAAGGATAATAATCATAGTAGAAAATATTACAGATCCCTGAAGTAATGGCATATCTCTAGCGTTAATCGCTGAAACCATTAAAACTCCGATTCCTCCAATACCAAATACAGTCTCTGTAAGAACTGCACCTGATAACAAGCTTGCAAACTGCATCGCCATCATTGTAACAACCGGAATCATTGCATTTTTCAGTCCATGTTTGACCACAACCAAAGTCTCACCAATACCCTTAGCTCTAGCGGTTCTAATATAATCATTCTTCATTATGCCTAACAGGCTAGAGCGTGTCAGTCTTGCAATTGTACCTGACGATGCCCATCCTAGCACAAATGCCGGCAATATCATATGCTTAGCCGTTGCATATCCTGAAATTGGAAGAATTCCTAATGAGTATCCAAAAATATACTGTAATAACATTGCTGCCCAGAATACTGGAAGTGAAATTCCTACAAGAGAGAATCCCATTAAAAATCTATCCAATAAAGTGTCTTTTTTAATAGCAGATACTATTCCTGCAGGTATTCCAATAATCCACGCAACTATCGCTGAAGTGATAGCCAGCTTCAGTGTATTTGGAAATGCATCTGCAATAAGTCCAGCTATTGGACGATTTAGTTTATATGAGCTGCCTAAATCTCCATGCACAAGATTAACCAGGTAATCAAAAAAACGTTTTGGCAAAGGATCATTTAATCCCATTTCCTCTGTAACCTTTGCTATTACCTCCGGATTTGCCTTTTCTCCCATCATAACAGCAATAGGATTTCCTGGTACTACCTGAAGTAGTAGAAATACAATCAATATAGTTACTATAATCAGCGGAATAGAAACAAGAATACGTTTTATAATATATTTTGCCATTTCTATTCTCCTTTCAATGTTTCATATTTTTAAAAAATGGGAATACCCGAAACCGTAGATATTCCCATTAGTATAATCCTTTCGACTATATTTTTGAATTATTCGGCAGTTTCCAGCTCAACTGAGTAGTATGAGCAGTCGCCCCAACCTGCCCACTGAGGAACAAAGTTTTTAACTCTATCCTGGACAAGTCTTATCTTTTCTGCGTGCCACAGTGGTACAAATGCAGCATCATCATCTATTATTTTTTCTTCAAGATCCAGGTATTCTTTCATACGAGCATCATTATCTGTCATATGTCTTGCAGCTTCTACTCTCTTGATAACATCCTTATCCTTATAGTTTACTGACCTTTCTTTTGTTGTTGCTGTCGCAAAATATGTATACAAGAAGTTATCTGGGTCATTGAAATCTGCCCACCATGATTCAATGTGAGATGCCAATTCCCCATTGCCTCTGATATCATAATAAGATGCCTCGTCAACCTGTTCAATTTCTACTTCTACGCCAATTTCCTTCAGCTGTTCCTGAATAACTTCCAAGCACTCGCTCTTTTCAGTTGCCTTCTTTGCCAATTTCAGTTTAAATCCGTTTTCATATCCAGCTTCTTTCAGTAACTGCTTTGCACCCTCAGGATCATACTCAATATCTGGAAGATTCTTATTGTAGCAGATTAATGTAGGAGGGAATATACCCTTAGCTAGTGTACCTGTACCTTCATATAATGAATCTATTATTGCCTGACGGTCGATACCCTTCTGTAGAGCTTTACGTACTTTTACATTGTCTAAAGGTTTAACGTTTTCATTTAAAACTAAGTAGTCTCCACCCATTATTACTGTAGAAACTATGTTATCACTCCACTGATCATCATCCTGATATGTTGGGATTAAGCTCTTCGCCTTGTCAATTTCAAAGATATCAGTCTGTCCAGATTCAAATAACATCTTTTCAGTATCTGTATCAGTAGCAACCTTAATCAAAATGCCGTCAATTTTAGGAGCACCCTGCCAGTAATCCTTATTTGCTTCCAGATAAATGTGGTCATTTAGTACCCACTCTTTAACAATAAAAGGACCTGAACCAATAGTGTACTCTGGTTCTGAACCAAATAATGTAGTTTTCTTACCCTTACCTGCTTTATCTCCTGCATCACAAGCTTCTCTATTAAGAATAGACCATGCAGGTACACTTAAAGTTGATAAGAAAGGTGCATATGATTCACTAAGAACTATATCAAAGTTATAATCATCGTGAATAATAATACCTTTTCCTTCTACGGTTTTCGTTTTTCCATCAAGAACATCCTTTGCGCCCTTTATCATATCCATCCAATAATAATTCATAGTCGCACGTTCAGGATCCAACATACTATCTACAGTATAGAGTACGTCGTCTGATGTCATTGGCTCACCGTTTGTAAATTTAATATCTTTTCTTAGATGCATAGAATAAGTCAATCCATCCTTAGAAACTTCCCACTTTTCTGCAGCGCAAGGTTGCAATTCGGTAGTTCCGTCATCTTTAGATACTGTCTGAACTAGCGTATCAAAACAGTTCATTGGAATAATGTAATCCGAAGTTGTCTGTCTAACGTCACCAGACTGACATTCATGGTCATAAGTAACACGAAGGACATTTTCAGCAAATCCATCGTCGTACTCAACTTTTGTTTGCTTGTCGCCGCCACAACCTGCAAGACCTCCTGCAACTAGTGTCAAACTAAGCAACACAGCACTCAATTTTTTAGCCTTCATATCAGAGCCTCCTTTGCTTTATCTCCTAAAAGATATTCTCATAAGATAGTGTCATCCTATTTAATGACAACTTTGTAGCTATAACTAGCACAAAATGTGCCAAATTGAAAACACTCAATGAAAATTTATAAAAATTATGGTATTTTAATGTAAAATTCATCACCAAATCGTGACCATTTTTTTATTTACTACTTTTTCGCTTCATCACATCACATTGATAACGCAATAAATCCCATTAACTCCTATTTTCTATACGCTAAGAAACCCTGAAGAATGACTATGTCTCATCCTTCAGGGTTTCCTATTGTGTGTATGGATATCATATTAAGTTGTAGTCTTTATTTCTGATTTCCAGCGCAGAATTTTACTTATACTGGATATGCCCTATTCTTGGAATCCATCAGCTCAGGATCCACCAGATGTTCCTTAGCTGCTCTCTTCTTGAAGAAGTCAACTGCCGGTCCTGGAAGCAGTGCGTATGAAAGCACGTCTTCATCCTGTTCCTTGTAAACCTTCATTTCCTCTTCAAGCTTATCAAGTTCGTTAGTCAAAAGATCTGCAGGTCTGCAAGTAATCGGTTTCTCGTCACCAATGGCCAGCCTCTGTACTTCCGGGTTAAAAGGCTTAATAGTCTTACCATATTCTCCGTGAAGAATTGCCTTGGTTTCCTTAGACATTACCTTATATCTTTCACCATATAGCACGTTCAAAACTGCCTGAGTTCCTACAATCTGTGAAGATGGTGTTACAAGAGGTGGCTCACCTAAATCCTTTCTAACTCTTGGAACTTCTGCAAGAACCTCATCATACTTATCCATTGCGTTCTGTTCCTTAAGCTGAGACATAAGGTTAGAAAGCATACCGCCAGGAACCTGGTATATGAGGGTTTTGATATTTACATCTAAAGTCTTAGGATTTAGAATACCCTCAGCCATGTATTTCTCTCTAATTGGGCGGAAGTAATTGGCAATCTCAACCAGTAGATTAAGGTCTAGACCTGTGTCATACTCTGTGCCCTTGAAAGTTTCTACCATAACCTCAGTTGCCGGCTGGCTTGTGCCCATGGCAAATGGGGAAATGGCTGTATCGATAATGCTGCAGCCGGCTTCTACGCCTCTTACGTAAGTAATCGGTGCAACGCCGCTGGTGCAGTGACTGTGAAGGTCGATTGGAATGCCAACGGTCTTAGTCAATTCCTTAACTAGTTCTGGTGCGAAGGTAGGTGTAAGAATTCCTGCCATATCCTTTACGCAGATGGAGTCCGCCCCCAGGCTTTCCATATCCTTGGCAAGCTTCTTCCAGTAGTCCAAAGTATAGGATTCCCCTGTTGTGTATGACATTGCCAGCTGAACGTGAGCGCCCTCTTTCTGGGCAGCTTTTACAGCTGTTTCTACATTTCGCAAGTCGTTAAGGGCGTCGAAAATTCTTAGAATATCAACTCCGTTGGCAACAGATTTCTGAACGAAATATTCTACTACATCATCTGCATAATGACGATATCCTAATAAGTTCTGACCACGAAGCAGCATCTGTGTCTTGGTTTTTTTCAAGTTTTTTCTAATAATTCTAAGTCTTTCCCATGGATCTTCATCTAGGAATCTCATACATGCATCGAAGGTTGCTCCTCCCCAGCACTCAATGGAATAGTATCCAACTTCATCCATCTTCTCAAGAATTGGAACCATTTCGTCTGTTCTCATTCTTGTTGCCATAAGGGACTGGTGTCCGTCTCTGATTGCGGTTTCTGTTATCTTAAGCTTTTTATCACTCATAATATTTCTCCTCTTATACCTCTGTCTCTTTTCCCTTTATACTCCAAATATAGCCATAAAGGTTCCGGCTGCTACTGCTGTTCCAATCACGCCGGCAACATTAGGTCCCATAGCGTGCATCAGTAAGAAGTTTGTAGGGTCTTCCTCTGCGCCTACCTTCTGGGCAACTCTTGCCGACATTGGAACTGCTGATACGCCAGCTGCTCCAATTAATGGATTGATTTTTCCATGAGTTACCTTACACATTATCTTTCCGAAAACTACGCCGGCAGCTGTTCCGAAAGCAAAGGCCATAAGTCCTAGAATTACGATTTTAATCGTATTCCAGTTTAAGAAGGCTTCTGCGCTTGTAGTTGCACCTACTGAAGTTCCCAGTAGGATTACAACTATATACATCATGGCATTAGATGCTGTTTCCTGTAGCTGACGAACTACTCCGCTTTCACGGAAAAGATTTCCTAACATAAGCATTCCAACCAGCGGGGTTGTGGTAGGAAGGAGTCCGCATACAACTATCGTTACAATAATAGGGAAAAGCAGTCTTTCCAGCTTGGATACCTCCCTAAGTTGTTCCATCTTAACCAGTCTTTCCTCTTTAGTTGTAAGAAGCTTCATAATCGGCGGCTGGATAATTGGAACCAGTGCCATATATGAATAAGCCGCTACAGCAATTGGCCCCATCAAATCATTTTGGTGTAGCTTCATGGCTAGGAAAATTGATGTTGGGCCGTCAGCACCGCCGATAATTGAGACTGCCGCTGCCGCTGCATCACTGAATCCAAGAAGCATTGCGCCTATATAGGCTGCGAAAATGCCAAACTGAGCTGCTGCTCCAAGTAGGAAGCTCTTCGGGTTAGCAATTAGTGGACCGAAGTCGGTCAAAGCTCCCACACCTAGGAAAATTAAGGATGGCAGGATGGTCCATTCATCTAGCATGAAGAAGTAGTGGAGCAAGCCCCCATCTTCCATGATTGGTGGATAAATATTTACCAAAAGCATTCCGAAGGATATAGGAAGAAGAAGTAATGGTTCATACTTTCTTCCTATAGCAAGATACATGAAAAAGCAGGCAACTCCAATCATTATTAAATTACCGCCGGTCAAGTTGGCAAAAGCCGTCTGACCAACTAAATTACTTAGAGTTTCTGTAATGTATTCCATAAGTTTCTCCCATTGTTACTTTCGTTACATTTTAAGCCGAAGCTTACGCTAAAACTGCTACAACCTGTCCGCCCTCTACAGGGTCACCTTCGTTAACGCAGATATCAGCAATTTTTCCGTCACAAACAGCAACTACTGGAATTTCCATTTTCATAGCCTCCAAAATTAAGATGCTGTCGCCTTTCTTTACTTCATCGCCTACTTTAGTAACAACCTTCCAGACCTTGCCCGCAGTACCGCTTTTTACATCTGTTCCAGCCACCTTTGCCTTCGCTGCTGGTGCAGAGCTTGCGGCTACACTTGCGCTTGCCGCGCTCTGAGTCTGTCCTGAAGTTGCTACGTTATTACCATCTACTTTTTCAACTTCTACTTCATATTCTTTTCCATTTACTCTTACAATATATTTTTCCATGTCAACCTCCCGATTGCTTATCTGATTCGTCTAATTGATCTTACTATGTATGGCGTTGTTCCGTTTCCTGCATTCGCTGGACTGATTCCCTTAGATGCTAGAATTGCTGCAATAATTACTGGAACAAGTTCTTCGTCAGGGTCTGCGCCAATTTCTGTGCCCGCACCTGTACAGGCTCTAGCATCTGCCCCAGTTGCCCTGCTGGCTGTGCTTGTTGGTTTTGATATTTCTGCCTTACTCTTTGGTAAAAACTTGAAGCATGAAATCACCAGGCACATGAATATCAGCATAGCAAAGACGGTTCCCATACCGAGGGCTGTATTCAACAAAGCCTTCTCTAATATTTCACCTGTTGTCATATGTCCACCTCCCGGTCTAGAATACGTTTGCAAAGGCCTCAAATGCGCCTATAACGTACTTTCTCGTATCTTTAGGACTAATTACCTTATCAACGTATCCGTGCTTTGCCAAAGCCTGAGGGCTGCAGTGTGTCTGGCGATACTCCTCCGCCTTCTTTTCAGCCTCAACTGGCCCAAGTTCCGGATACATAATTGCTACGGCATCTAAAGAATCAATGGTATTTACAGTTGCTGTATCCCACATAAATGCCAGATCACATGAAAGGCCTTTACTATTCATCAAGCTGTAAGCACTTCCGTAAATATCTCCCGTTATCAAGTTTACCTTTGGAACATTGGCCTGAGCAAGTGCCCTTATCAAAGCTGTTGCAGATTTTGAAAATCTCATTTCTGTTTCTATAGTTACATCATATCCCTTAGTGTCTGTAACCGTAAGAACTGGAATATTGAATCTATCGCAAAGTCTTACAAGTCTGTTAGCTTTTTCGATTCCTTCAGCTGTCATTCTATCAGAAATACCGTCATTTCCGTATACGCCTACAACTGCGCCGTTAAGTCTCATAAGGCCGGCTACCATATCTCCGCCCCACTGAGCTTTAATCTCTATAAATCTGTGATTGTCGGCCAATTCCTTAAGAAGTGTTCTTGTGTCCTTTGTGCAATCATCTGTAAGCTCACGATTTAAATCATCCTTACATTCCTTAACCATAGGAAGTTCCTTGGTGCTGGATGGCAAGATTTCAACTAGCTTCTTAATATATGCATTTAACTCGTCGGTCTTTAAGATGGCATCTGTATAAACCTTCTGAGTGAAAAGTTCCTGTCCGTTTAAGAAGTTCTGTGAGTTTACGAATAATTTTCCGTGTTCCTCATCTACAAAGAGGAAGTCTGCCATATTGGCAAGGACTGAAATTCCTCCGCCACAAATTCCTGAAACAATGGCAATCTGAGGAATAACTCCCACAGCCTTTGCCTGAGCTTTATATATTTTGGACAGCGCATTTAATCCGTCCAGTCCTTCTTCAACTCTGATTCCGCTGCAATCCAGAATTCCGATAATCGGCGCCTGTGATTTCATCGCCAGGTTGTATAGGTTAACAATTTTTCTTCCGTGCATCTCGCCCAGTGAACCGCCCATAGAAGAACTTTCCTGACTATATATATAGATCAGTTTTCCTCCCATTGTGGCATATCCAGTAACGATTCCGTCTCCCCCTTTGGCATGTACGGGGCTAGAGAAGTCAGTGAATCTAGCCATTACATTTTCGCCGATTTCAACAAAACTCCCATAGTCTACCAAGTCTTCAATTCTCTTTTTCGCTATTCCCATTTCCAATCCTCCATATCTGGATTCAACTAAATTCAATCATGCTCTTTCAAATTCTTTCGATTTAATTATACTGGTATTTTGTGATTTTTCAATGACATTTTTTGTTCAATTTACCCAAAATCCTATTATCTTTTTTTCGAAGTTTTTCAGCCATCTCACCTAAATATTTAAAGTTTTACCATAGAAAAAAAGAGCCGTTTCATGTGAGAAACAGCTCCATAAATAATCTCAATAACTAAGCTAATCCTGTTTAATTTATTTTAGCAATGACTCGATTCTCTGATTCAGCATTTCCAGGGCAACAACATTAAACCCGCCTTCAGGAATAATTATGTCTGCCTTCTTCTTGCTTGGCTCAACAAATTGCTCATGCATAAGTTTTACCGTAGTCAGATACTGTGTTACAACTGAATCTAAGGTTCTCGCTCTCTCCTGAACGTCTCTCAAGATTCTTCTGATAATTCTAACGTCGGCGTCGGTATCCACAAATACCTTAATATCGAAGCAATCCAAAAGCTCCTGATTCTCAAAGATTAAAATTCCCTCAACAATAACTACCTTAGAAGGCTTAACTATTTCAGTTTCCCCAATTGCTCTGTTATGAATTGTAAAATCATATACAGGGATTTCTACAGTTTCCCAGTTCTTGAGTCTCATAACGTGCTCAACAAGAAGGTCTGTATCAAAAGCATCAGGATGATCATAATTCGTCTGACATCTTTCCTCATAAGTCATTCCCTTCTGTTCTTTGTAATAGGAATCGTGACTGATTACAGTTATTGCATCTCCGAAATTTTCCTTGATTTTTTTTTATTAAAGTGCTCTTACCAGAGCCTGTTCCTCCGGCAATACCAATTACAATTACATTATCCATTAATTATCGTCTCTCCTGTGTTAGTTGCCTCTTCACTTACCTCTTCCTTGCTTCTGTCCTCTTCAGTAATTGCAGAACCAAGTACTAAGGTATCCTTATCCAGTTCCTGAACAAGGTTATTAATCTTAGTGAGTTTTGCTCCTGAAATGTCGCTGGCAACGGCAAGGTCTGTAGTGTACAGAATGTTTTCAAGCTGATAGTGAATCTTTGCCAGCTGATTACGCAATCTGTCGATATCGTCGTTCTTTCTGCCTTCTTCCAGGAATTTCTCCACGTGAGTGATTTCCGCAGTGTTCATATCCAACTCGAATTCTGAGTTGCCCAGAACAACGACAGGGTCGTAGCCCAGCTTGTCAGTAATTAGTTTTGCAAAATCCTTCTTAGAGTCTTCCTCACCATGAACCAGGAATACCTGCTTAGGCTTCTTCTGGAAACCAGATATCCACGCTAACAGTCCGTTTTGATCGGCGTGGCCTGAGAAACCTTCCAGATTGTAGATTTCTGCATTAACGTGAACCGCTTCACCAAAGAGTGTAACGTCCTTTGTGCCTTCAACTAAGATTCTGCCAAGAGTGCCTTCTGCCTGATAACCTACGAAAATAACGCTGGCACGTGGGTCCCAAAGGTTGTGCTTCAGATGATGGCGAATACGTCCGGCTTCACACATTCCGCTGGCGGAAATAATGATTTTCGGACTCTTATCCATATTCAGTGCCTGAGATTCGGCTGTAGTTCTCGTAAACTTCAGGTTCTTGAAATCCAGAGGGTTGTCGCCGCGCATAATATATGCCTTAGTTTCCTCATCAAATACCTGTGCGTTTTTTCTAAAAACTTCAGTTGCTGTTGTTGCCATAGGGCTATCTACGTAGACTTTTACCTTATCAAGCTGAGTTCTGTACTCGCTGTGTTCTTCATAGAACTTGTTAAATTCAAATATCAATTCCTGTGTTCTGCCTACTGCAAAAGAAGGAATTACAACGTTTCCGCCTCTCTTTATAGTCTTCAGAACAATATCAAGAAGCTGGTTTATGCTCGTTGAATTTTCAGGGTGATTTCTGTTACCATAGGTAGTTTCCATAATAACATAATCGGCTTTTTTGATGATAGTTGGGTCTCTTAGAATAGGTCTGTCCATCATTCCAAGGTCGCCAGAAAATACTATTTTGGATTCCTTTCCATCTTCAGTAATCCAAAGCTCTGTAATAGCTGAACCAAGAATATGACCTGCATCGTTAAATACGATTTTCATATTGTCGTTAAGTTCAATAAGCTGATCGTAAAGAACCGGCTCTACATACTGCAAAGAGTCCACTGCATCGTTATATGTATACAGCGGTTCAACCATTGGTTTTCCTGCACGCAATGCTTTTCTGTTCTGTCTTTCGGCATCCTTTTCGTGGATATAGCCGCTATCTTTAAGCATTACGTCCAGCAAATCAGCTGTGGCATCAGTGCAGTAGATTTTTCCTTTGAAACCACGCTTCACAAGAAGTGGGATTCTTCCGCAGTGGTCAATATGGGCATGGCTCAAAACCACACATTCGATTTCTGCCGGGTCAAATGGAAACGGCTCGGCGTTCAAAGCTTCCTGCGCCTTCCCACCCTGGAACTGTCCGCAATCGAGCAGAATTTTGTGATTTTCCGTTGTCAATAAATGACATGAACCTGTAACTCCTGATGATGCTCCACAAAACTTAATCTTCATCTTGCTTCCCCCTCGTATAATATTAATTTTACCCCTATTATACTCTTACTTTTACAATATTTCTATCTTTCTTTGTAATCTTCCTCAGTATGGAAATCTGAGCCTTCAGTAATATGCAGATGATACTTTCCTGCAATTGTAACCAGCTTCAGAGAATCTTCCTCGCTGGCAGATGGATGGAAGCATTCAACGCCCTTAAGCCCTGCTTTTTTCAGCATCTTAATAAGCTCATCCATATTTGCCCAGAATTCCTCGCTGCCTTTCTCACCCAGGTTCTTAATCTTCATAGGGTGTGCCAAAACAGCAATGCCTCCCGCCGTCTTAATCAGCTCAATTGCCTCAAATGTATCGATTTTCTTTTTCTCCACAGAGTCCAGAAGCTGCCTCATATTAGGAATGTCATAGCCCTTGGCCTTAAGCGCCCTCGCAAAGTTAGGCTTACCCACATAAGTCTGCTTCGGTCTGGTCAGCAGATCGTCATAGCTCAGCTCGTACCCCTTCTCATTTATCAAAACCAACAGCTTATCGTTTCTCTCTTTACGATTTTCTCTAAGTTCCTTAAGCTTCTCCAAAAGTTCTTCATTTTCAATATCGATATGATATCCAAGAATATGAAGTTCCGTAATTACATCGCCAAACTTACAGTCAGTTCCAAATTCAATTCCCGGAATAACCTGCATTTTCAATGCCTCTCCTGCAATCACAGCCTCATTAATTCCATCTATTCCGTCATGGTCAGTAATTGCCACCATGTCATATTCCTTCTCGCTGAAAAATCTGATAACTTCAGTTGGCTTCATTGTTCCGTCTGAATAATATGTATGAACGTGATAATCAACCTTGTAACCCATATTTTACTTCCTCTGCCTTTTCCTTTCCTGATAAATATTCAATAATAGCCAGTGCAAAATCGGCGGCTACTCCAGGACCTCTACCTGTAATAATCTTGTCATCTACAACAACTTTCTCACCTGTTGAAACTGCATTAACAAGTTCTTCTTCCATGCCTGGATAAATCGTAGCTCTGTGTCCATCAAATAGTCCTGCTTTTGCAAGCACCATAGGTGCCGCACAGATTGCGGCCACTGGCTTGCCCTCTGCCACATATTCCTTAAGAACCACGTTAAAATATTTGTGGTTACAAAGGTTCGTAGTTCCAGGCATACCGCCAGGAAGAACCATCATACCACATCTTTCCGGTTCAATGTTCTTGAACATCATGTCACTTTCCACACCTATTCCGTGTGCTCCAAAGACAGTCTTATCCTCCATCAGAGAAACCGTCTTAACCTGAATTTCGGCTCTTCTCAGTAGGTCAACCACTGTCAAAGCTTCAATTTCTTCAAATCCATGTGCTAAAAATACGTATACCATTATCATTATCCCTTAATAAAAAATTCGTTCCTGCTTAGTTAATCTCATATTCACATACGCAAATATTCCTGCAAATATAAGTGCCACCAATGAGGCAAACAACGCATAGGTCTTAAACATAGGGTCCCCTAGAACCATTACAAGAAGGGAATCCTTTGGTAACTTGATACCAATCCACTGGCCATAGAGCCAGTGTCTGAAAGTTTTGTTGCAGACCAAGATAACCCTTACCAGTATGCACGCCACTGTAATACCTATAGCCAAATAACCTCTATTTCGAAGTGCTTTCGTAGACCCTCGGCGCCAAAAATGAACGTAAATGGCGACGAAAAGCCCCATTGACAAAAGGCCAAGTCCCAGCTCAATGTTCAGCACCTTGCGCACCTGTCTCATAACTTCCTGCTCAGTACTGTTGTAAAGAGGGTCCTTGTACTTGCCATTATCCTCATAAACCTGGAATTTATCGCTGCTAAATGACATCAAATATCCGCTTATTTCGTCGGCCATTTCGCCTCCCTTAACGCTATAAGGTATGTCAAGAACAGCCTGACTGTCGTTAAAGTGATACACATAAGTCGCTGACATTCGCAGTACCAAGGTAGATGAAAGCATTAGTATTGCAAGAGAAATCAGCAGTACCATAATAAACGACAAAATGTAGTTTATCTGTTTCATTCAAATTCTCCTCGTATTCAAAAGGAGACAGACGAACTGGCCTATCTCCATGATTTTCTTCTGATTACGCCTAGCCTTCCAAATATGTAATGTATGGAAGGTTTCTGTATTTCTGATCGAAGTCCAGTCCATATCCAACTATGAACAGATCGTCAACAGTATATCCGATGTAATCCCCATATACGTCAGCTGTTCTTCTTGAAGGTTTGTCCAGCATAGTGCAAATCTTCACGCTTGCCGCTTTTCTCTCACCAAAATAATCTTTCAGGAATTTCAATGTGTTTCCTGAATCGATAATATCTTCAATGATCAAAACATGCTTGCCTTCAACTTCCAGCTCCACGTCTAATTTAATATTAACCTTTCCAGAACTTACAGTTCCTGCGCCATAGCTACTCGCTGAAATAAAATCGATTTCCATATCTGTGTCGATATTTCTCATCATATCAGCCATCCACATAACAGCGCCTCTCAGAGTACCTACAAGTAAAAGTTTCTTGCCTTTGTAATCTTCTGTTATCTGCTTTCCAAGTTCTTCTGCTCTTCTCCAGATATCTTCCTGTGTGTATAATATAGTTCCAATTGTTTCCTTTGCCATTGCTTACTCCTTATCGTCATCTTCTACTTTATATTCTACACCCTCTACCATGTTTTTACCACTGAATTTTCTCGACAGGTCCTCACTTTTTTCGCCCATCCAGTAGGAATCAAGTTCGTCCTTAAGTGTCCACAGAATATAAATCCATAGAATAAGGTCGTCGATAAAGCCGAAAGGAAAAAGTATCGGCGGAATCAGGTCTACAGGAAGCACAAGATATACCAGTCCGAAGATTATTAGTGCTTTCTTCCTAAAAGGCACTGTCCTATCCTTAAGCATGTAGAAAACAGCTTTTATTCTCTTTAAAATTACCCTAAAGCTGATAAATTGCATCTTTAATCCTCCAGGATTTTTTCAATTTCCTCTATCAAAACATCGCACCCCGTCTTCTTAAGTGAAGAAACAGGAATAACCTTGTCCTCCTTGGACAGCTCCAGAGTTTTTCTAATCATCGCTATATTCTTCTGAGCCTCGTTTCTGGAGACTTTGTCAGCTTTGGTGCAGACAACGATACCGTCCAGACCGTAATGCTTCAGATAGTTGTACATCTGAACGTCCTGAGCAGACGGCTTATGCCTGATATCCACAAGCTGAACTACTTTCTTCAGACCCTCTCTTTTCTGGAAATATGTTTCCATCATGTCGCCCCAGTTTTCGGACATTGACTTAGAAACCTTGGCATAGCCGTATCCGGGCAGGTCTACTATTCTAAATTCATCGTTAATGATATAGAAGTTGATTGTTCTTGTCTTTCCCGGACTGCCGCTGACCCTGGCCAGCTTCTTACGACCAGTTATAAGGTTCAAAAGCGATGACTTTCCAACGTTAGAGCGTCCTGCGAAGGCAATTTCCTTCATATCATCGGGCGGATACTGGCTGGGCTTAACCGCAACCGTATCCAAATCTGATTTTACTATTCTTAGTGCCATAATCCTTCCCTACTTTACTAACGCTTCTTCCAAAGCTCTGTCCACATTATCGATCAAAACAAATTCGAGCTGCTTTCTCACTGCCTGTGGAATATCATCGATGTCTCTCTCGTTTTCCTTCGGCAGAAGAATCTTCTTGATTCCCGCTCTATGCGCAGCCAGAACCTTTTCTCTAATACCACCAACAGGCATTACCTTTCCTAAAAGGGAAATTTCTCCTGTCATGGCAACATCACGTTTCACAGGTATCTTGGTCAAAGCAGATATAAGCGCAGTGCACATTGTAACACCTGCTGAAGGTCCGTCCTTTGGAACAGCACCTTCTGGAACGTGTATATGTATATCATATTTATTGTAAAACTCGTTGTCAATTCCAAGTTTGTCGCTGATTGAGCGAATATAGCTTAGTCCGGCCTTTGCAGATTCCTGCATTACATCGCCAAGCTGACCTGTAAGCTGAAGCTTACCGCTTCCCGTAACCACTGCAGTTTCAATCTGCAGCGTGTCTCCACCAACCGCAGTCCAGGCCATTCCTGTCGTTACACCAATCTGATTTTCACCTTCAACAACGTCGTAGTGGAATTTCTTCTTTCCAAGATACTTTTCCAAATTGCTCTGCGTAATTGAGCATGATTTCACATCCTCAGTTACAATTCTCTTGGCAGTCTTTCTGCAAAGATTTGCAATTTCTCTTTCCAGATTACGAACCCCAGATTCTCTTGTATAGTAATTGATTACATCTCTAAGTGCCTTCTCCGAAATCTTCAGATTTTCAAGCTTCAGAGCATGTTCCTTAATCTGCTTAGGAATCAGATATTTCTGAGCAATCTTTACCTTTTCCTCTTCTGTATAACCTGAAACTTCAACAACTTCCATTCTGTCCAGAAGTGGTCTTGGAATAGTATCAATCGAGTTTGCAGTAGTTATAAACATTACCTTTGAAAGGTCGAAAGGTACTTCAAGGAAGTGGTCCGTAAAGGTATTATTCTGCTCAGGGTCTAAAACTTCTAGAAGTGCAGACGCCGGATCTCCCTTAAAGTCCGCACCAATCTTATCAACTTCATCCAACAAGAAAACAGGATTGTTTTTGCCCGCATCCTTTATGCATGAAATGACTCTTCCTGGAATTGCTCCAATATATGTTCTTCTATGTCCTCTAATTTCTGCTTCGTCTCTTACTCCACCCAGGGACATTCTTACAAATTCTCTTCCGGACGCTCTTGCAATGGATCTTGCAATACTTGTCTTACCAACCCCTGGAGGGCCTACTAGACAGATAATCGGTCCCTTAATTGCCTTTGATAAATGTACAACTGCCAGGTATTCCAGAATTCTTTCCTTAACTTTTTCCATACCGTAATGGTCTTCGTTTAAGATTTCCTCAGCACGCTTTAGGTCAACATTGACTTTGGAAGCTTTGTTCCATGGAAGCGCCAAAATGTTTTCAACGTAATTTCTGATAACAGCCGCCTCTGCAGAAGACGGTGCCATCTTTGAAAACTTGCTGATTTCTTTCTTAACTTTTTCGGATGTCTTCTTCGGAAGTTTCAGCTTCTCTAATGCCTCAATCCACTCGTTTGCCTCGACGCCCGCATCCTCTGCAACGCCTAGCTCTTCCTGGATTGCCTTTATCTTTTCACGAAGGAAATATTCCTTCTGGTTTGCATCCACATTTTCCTTAACCTTGCGGGCAATATCCTGTTCCACCTCCGCAATGCTGTTTTCCTCAGCCAGGATTGACGTCAGCTCCAGAATTCGCTCTGAGAAAGACATGTTCTCCAGAATCTTCTGTTTCACGCTTGTGTGCACAAGGAGTTCGTTGGCCATTCTGTCTGCAACGGCAACAGGGTCGTCTCCTGAAAGGCACTTGTCCACTGCATCTCCGCTAATCTGGTTATTCTGCGCATACTCAAGGAACTGGTCGATCAAAACTCTCATAGTCGCCTTATCTTCTGTGCTCATATCATCATCTGTAATTTCCTCATGGAAAGTTTTGATATGGCAGGAAAGGTAATCTTCCTCGGACATTGGCATTGTAATGGCAGCTCTTGAAATTCCCTCTACTAGAACTCTAACCGCATCTCCCTGAATTTTCAGCATCTGCTTTATCTTAACCAGGGTGCCGTATTCATATATGTCATTAAACGTTGGGATTAAAATATCCTCATCTTCCTGTGTCGCCACAAAGAGCAACTTGTCATCCGCCATGGCTTTTTCTAAAGCTCTGATGGATTTCTCTCTTCCTATATCAAAATGAACAACTGTCTTTGGAAAAATTGTTACTCCTCTTAGAGCGATGCAGGGAAATATTCTCTCTTCAAATTTTTCTTCACACATTTCCTCATCCTCCAATAAATCTGTTGTTTGTTTGGGCTCTGCTAGTTTTGCCCGCCGGCGACTCCGCCGCAGTGTCTGCAAAATAGCAGAAAGGTCTCATATTTTCAGTAGACTATAGTGGACTAAAAATATGAGACTTATCCTTACGAGGCGTTAGCCGCCCCCTTATCATCCTTATCGTCATTCAAATTTGCAGGATTTGCATCCTCCAAATTTTCTCTCAAAACCAATTCGGGTTCCTTTTTCTCCTCAATGGTTTCCTTAGTAATAATGCATTTTTCGACATCTTTACGAGAAGGCAGTTCAAACATTATGTCCGTCATAGCGTCCTCAAAGATACTTCTCAGACCTCTAGCTCCTGTCTTTCTCTCAATTGCTTTTTTCGCAATTGCGCGTACTGCATCATCTTCAATATCAAGTTCAACATCATCAAGCTCGAACAACTTCTTGTACTGCTTAATAAGTGAATTCTTTGGTTCCTTCATAATTGTAATCAGAGTCTCTTCAGTAAGTTCATCTAAAGTTACAATTACAGGAAGTCTTCCGATTAATTCAGGAATCAAACCAAACTTCATCAGGTCGCCTGGTTCAATCTTTGATAAAATGTTCTCATCATCCTCAACGGCTTTTGCTTGAACATTTGAATTGAAACCAATAACCTTTTCACCCATTCTTCTCTGAATAATCTTATCCATGCCGTCGAAGGCACCTCCGCAGATAAACAGAACATTAGTAGTGTCAAACTGGATGAATTCCTGCTGAGGGTGCTTACGACCTCCCTGAGGTGGCACGTTAGCAACTGTTCCCTCTATAATTTTCAGAAGTGCCTGCTGAACACCTTCGCCGCTTACATCTCTTGTAATGGAAGGATTCTCAGATTTTCTAGCAATTTTGTCGATTTCATCGACATAAATAATGCCCTTCTGTGCCTTTTCTATATCGTAATCTGCCGCCTGTAAAAGTCTAAGCAGAATGTTTTCAACGTCTTCACCAACATATCCAGCTTCTGTAAGTGCTGTGGCATCTGCAATAGCAAATGGCACATTAAGAAGTCTTGCAAGTGTCTGCGCAAGAAGAGTCTTACCTGAACCTGTCGGCCCAACCATTACTATATTACTCTTCTGAAGTTCCACATCACCTGACAGCTTTTCCTTATTCTTTCCGCCGATATTGTTGATTCTCTTATAATGATTATATACTGCAACAGCCAGTGCCTTCTTTGCTAAATCCTGACCGATTACATAATCAGATAAAATCTCATATATTTCTTTTGGTTTTGGAAGTTCAAACTTAACTTCCTCTGATGGATGTCCTTTATCATTTACGACTGCATCGGAAATAATGTCCATACACATTTCCACGCACTCATCGCAGATATACACACCGGGTCCTGCTATAAGACGCTGAACCTGGTCCTGTGACTTGCCACAAAAAGAACATCTCAGCTGATTGTTTTCATCATACTTGCTCATATAATTTCCCCTAAACTAATGCCTTACTCATGCGTTTAATCTTGCCTGCGCCTGATTTCATGTATTACTTGTGCGCAATTACCTGGTCAATAAGTCCGTAACTCTGAGCATCTTCTGCACTCATAAAGTTATCGCGATCTGTATCCCTCTCAATAGTAGCAAGATTCTGTCCGGTGTTAGCGCTCAAAATCTTATTAAGCTTTTCTCTGGTTTTGATAATCCACTCTGCGTGAATCATAATGTCAGAAGCCTGACCCTGTGCTCCGCCTAGCGGCTGATGAATCATAACCTCCGCGTTAGGTAATGCATATCTCTTTCCTTTAGCTCCGGATGACAGAAGGAATGCTCCCATGCTTGCTGCCATTCCAACACAAATCGTTGAAACGTCACACTTTATATACTGCATGGTGTCATAAATAGCCATACCGGCGGTTACTGAACCGCCGGGGCTATTGATGTAAATACAAATATCTTTCTCCGGATCCTCTGCTTCCAAGAATAGCAACTGGGCCACAACCAGACTTGCAATATCATCATTGATTTCTCCGCTCAACATGATAATTCTATCCTTCAACAATCTAGAATAGATGTCGTAGGATCTTTCCCCTTTACCTGTCTGTTCAATTACGTATGGTACTAAAGCCATTCTTTCTCCCCCTTAATAAATATCTGTATATTCGTAGTTATTATTCTTCTTCAGCTACTGGTTCAACAACAGTCTTTTCCTTAACCATTGTTACGTTAGCATTGTCATAGATTAAATCGATTGCCTTCTTAACCATTAAGTCCTTACCGAAGAATGACATGTTATCTTCTCCGATCATGCTTCTAACCTGTTCTTCTGGAACATTGTAAAGTGAAGCCATTTCCTTAATTTCAGCATCCATTTCTTCAGTTGTAACTTCCATGTTTTCTGCATCAGCAATTGAAAGAAGGATAATTCTTGTAGCAACTCTCTTAGTTGCATCTGCTCTTAATTCATCTCTGAATTCAGCCATGTCCTTCTGCATGAACTGTAAGTACTGCTGAAGTCCTAGACCCTGGTAGCTTAACTGACGGTTAAGTTCCTGAGCCATTGAATCGATTTCATCTTCAACAAGGTTCTTTGGAGCGTCAATTTCGTTAGCCTGGTAAACCTTTTCGATTGCATCGTTCTTAGCTTCGTTTAAAGTCTGATCCTTTGCATACTTTTCTAATTTTTCTTCGATTGACTTCTTTAATTCGTCAAGAGTATCGAATTCGCTTACGTCCTTTGCAAATTCATCATCAAGTTCTGGAAGCTGTTCTTCCTTTACTTCATGCACTGTGCAGTGGAATACTGCTTCTTTTCCAGCTAAATCTTCAGCGTGGTATTCTTCTGGGAAAGTAACCTTTACGTCAACTGCTTCTCCAGCCTTTGCACCAACTAACTGTTCTTCAAATCCAGGGATGAACATTCCTGAACCGATCTTAAGTTCCTGATTTTCTGCAGTGCCGCCTTCGAACTGGTCGTCACCAACAAAACCAGCATAGTCAAGAATTACTGTATCTCCATCCTTAACTTCTCTTTCAACAGTTACAACTCTTGCATTTCTCTTCTGCATAGCCTTAACTTCGTTGTCAACGTCTTCAGCCTTAACAGCTGCTTCAACCTGTTCAACTTCTACGCCCTTGTAGTCCTTGATTTCTACGATTGGGAATACACCAACTGTAATAGTTACTGTAAGTGGCTTGCCGTGTCCGATTTCGCTGAAATCAGCAGCTGGGCTTTCGATTACTTCTAAATCTAATTCCTTAATTGCGGCAGGATAAGCTTCCTGGAACATGTTGTTAATAGCGTCTTCAAAGAAGATTCCTTCTCCGTAGTGCTTTTCAATAATGCTTCTTGGAGCCTTACCTTTTCTAAAACCATCAATTACAAACTGGTCCTTGCTTGCCTGATAAGCCTTAACCACTGCAGCATCAAATTCTTCTGCTGTGAATTCCATTGTAAACTTCACAACATTGTTTTCCTTTGAAAGAAGTGTTGTTTTCATTAATATATGTCCTCCTAAATTATTATCATTCGTTACGCATAGGCGTTATATATTATATACTCTTTTTATCCGAAAGTAAAGCTAAACCTCGCTTGAATTTGCTTGTATTCTCGGGATTTAGGCCATATTTTTCCGCAATTTCGTTTCCAAGGGCGGTCATATCCTCCTCGTCTCCCGAATAAAGTTCCAATTCCATCTCGCAAATAGGTGTCTCTCCACCTGCAGCTCTCACAAAGCCCCTGTCTGCTGACAACACGCAAATTGATTTTCCCGTATCCAGCCTAACCTGCTTTCTCGTGAATTCTACCGTCATCAAGTCATGCAACTCCTCATCTCCCACAAGACTCCCCAGTTCTCCGCCGACTTCGTCCTGGTTGAATATGGCAATGGTCGGAGTCTTTGCTTCTTCATCATCAAGGGTTATATTGAGTTCCTGCCTCTTATGCATCCCCTCTGATGAGGTTCCTGCCCATTTTAGAGTTGCAATATATTCATTCCCCTCCTGCCTAATTCTAAACGCAAAACCTGCTTTTCTCAGTTTTTGATCTTTCGTATCATAAAAAACAGCCTTCATCGGAATCTTCTCTTCCGTATTCTCATCCTTATAACGCCTTACTTTTTCATCATTAAAAATCTCTTCTGCCACGGCCCACTCAGCCATAGTGTACTTTAATTCTATTTCCATAAATCTCAGTCTCCTTTATGCTTTCGGTATTTTAGCACAAACCCCCAGCGCAATCAAGTGCAACTGCGCGCCCCGCGCCTTGCCTGGCGCGTCCGGCTTGCACGCCACCGGGGGTGTGGCTATGCTCTGCGCCCGATGTACGTGAAAAATGCCAAAAGCGGCCGGGCAAATGCCTGATATCACAATTTATTAAGAAAAGTACCGTGAAACATTTTTGTTTCACGCCCCCTGTGGCAAGGAATCATGAATACGGGCATGTTCACTGGAATTTCAAGTCTTTTAACTGATCAAGCATTTAGAACCTAGCTAGGATTTCTCTATATTGCCTCGCTCACCCGGCCGGATTCGGCCAAATTGCTGCTTGGCGGGCAGTTTTCCATTACATTACAGTAAAAACTAGGTATCTGATAGATGTAGCACCGGTACAAATTTCAAAAATATTCAAAATCGGGCATTTGCCCGGCCGTATTAGAAATAAACTTCGAATCGCGGGCGCGGCCATTGAGCGGATTGAGAGTCTCGGGCCATTGTGCCTATTTTTCAAAAAAAGGTGCGAAAATTTTACGTGAATTTTAAAAAAAATGGAATCGGGTGCAAGTTAGTTTTACCTAACTACCGGTTTATCGAGTCAAGGTATTGAGTTCCATTACATTGTTGTAATTTTAATCCATTTATTCTAATAACTGTATGGGTTTTCCGACCGAATCCAAGGCCTTCCGACCAGCAAACAAGGCTAGTCATGCCTAACCTTGCACCCCTTCACTCAAATTTCAGGAATCATGTCAAAATCCCGCACCTGATTGCTCAAAAAAATCAAATCGCGTAACTTTTTTGCACCCGAATAGGCAACCGCCATAAATCATGCCAAATTTGTCACGGTACGGCCAATTTGAGGAATATGGTGCAAAAGTCTCAGAACCACCACAAAAAACCAAACGGAGTCGCTCCGCGACTCCGCACAAATTACATATGGCTTTCGTATATCTTTCATGTATCAAAGGATTTATTTGTCAGCTGCGATTTCCACCATCTTTGCAATGGCATCGTCAATGAGTTCAGTGATATTTTGAACGTTTACTCCTGCTACCAGGTTGTCGCATCTGTTCATAGGCAGCAAGATGCGCTCCGCCCTGCTACGCGCAATGGCTAGAGCCATTCTCTCAGTTACCTCACCTAGCAAGGAATCAGCAATTACAATTCCCAGTGGTCCAATGATTATGTCAGCTCTACGGCACGCCACAACAACAGGGTTTTCTCCTGTTGCAACATCGTCTGCGCCGCCTTTGAGCATAGCGGCCGTAGCAGTTGCATTAGTTCCTACTGCTAGAATTTCCGCGTCAGGAAATTGCTTGCGCGCAGCCTCCACTAACTGTCTGCCAAGTCTACCGCCTTGTCCATCTATAACCAAAATTGTCATTTTATCTTCACATCTCATACTCCACCTCATATTTTCACCACCAGGGTTGTCCGGTGCCCAGGAATTTCCAGTTCTGCAGCGGATTATCTCTGCCTCAGGGATTTCGCAGAGCTTAGGATTTCCAGCTGCGTCCAGGGATTTCTCCATATCCGGGAATTTCTAACTATGCAAAGGATTTCGCGCTGTGCCCAGGGTCCTCCAGTGCTGTCCTAGCGGCGCTGCATGCACAGTGGCAACTCCAGACCGTTGGCTTCCATCAGCTCCTTATTGCTAAGGATTTCCTCAGTGGGTCCTGTCGCAATGATTCGTCCATCCGATAATAACACCGTGGTCTCGCAGGTGTCAAGTATCATGTCAAGGTCGTGAGATGCGATGATTTTCAAGTGATCAAAAGAATTCAAAATATTAATAAGAGCCCTGCGGTTTCGCGGATCCAAGGCAATGGAAGGTTCGTCCATGAGAATGATATCAGGAGTCATGGACAAAATAGTTGCAATGGAAATAAGTTTTTTCTCGCCACCAGACATTTTGTAAATTTGATTGTTTTTCAGGTGCGTGGTGCCCGTCAGCTTTAGGGCATACTCAACTCGCGCCTCCACATCAGCTTCACTGAGTCCATAATTTCGTGGCGCAAAAGCAATGTCGTCATAAGCAGTAGACATGAAAAGCTGACTGTCAGAATCCTGAAAAACGTAGCCGATCTTCCTGCGGATTTCAGCCAGATTCTTCTTTCCCACAGGAATGCCCATGACTTTAATGGATCCCGAAAATCCAAGGTTCAGTCCCACAAGCATCTTCAGCAAGGTGGACTTTCCCACTCCATTTTCGCCGATGATACCAATAGAATCACCATCGCGCAGGTTGAGGTTTATATCCTCAAGCACAGTTTTGCCGCACTCATACGCAAAACTCACATTCTCAATATCAATCCAAGTATCGCTCATCAAGTTTCTCCCTTTCATAACAGTCAAACATCTCGCCTCAGAGGCGCCTCCCAGTATTTCACATTTCTCATGCGTCGATGGTGTCACAACAAGTTCCCCACAACAACAATAACAGGGCACACGCGCAAAAATACAAAAAGTGCCCCGAAGAAAATCAAAAACGCAGCATCACCACTCTTAAACCTGTCCTTCTCCCCAATATAGGTAAAATCGCCATTGTATCCACGAAGGCTCATACTTTCGTAAACAGTAGTAGCCCTGTCCATACTCCGAAGAAGAAGTTGCCCAGTCAAAGAGCCCCACACCTTAAAATGAACGCCCTTCTGCCCCGGCGCCCTGAGAGAATAGGCCGCCGACATTCGGTTCACCTCACCCAAAAGAAGCACGACGTACCTGTATGTCAGCATAATCTGCGTCACCAGAGGCTTCGGCACATGCGCCAAACGGAAGGCATAACAAATCTTCTCAATAGAAGTCGTCGCAATGAGAAAATACGATGCCAAGACAGCGAGCACTCCCTTCAGCATTAAAGTCAGCATGGACAAAACCCCCGCAGGCATAGTCATCCCATATAACGTAACCGGTACCTTATCAAAAAATGGATTAAATATACCTATAAAACATACTAAAGGCAGAACAATTTTAAGCCTGCCAAAGGTATCTTTTATAGAAATATCACCCAAAATAAACATGGCAATAGGATAGACTGTCATGCCCAAAAGCCCCATAATATCATACTTGTTAAAGGATACAACAAGGCTAATATAGAACAAAGTCAAAAACAGCTTAACAAGTGGATGAATATTATTCATCCACTTGTCCTCATCTGACATGTTGTCCAGTTTGTGAATTTCGCCAATGGCCCTATCGATTTTTTCCATAGTCTTCAATCACTATCCTTATTCAAAATGCGACTTTCTATTTTTCACGCTTTACGCTGCGCCCTATTTTCTCTTTCTCTTAAAGAACTTAAACAAGTAACAAGCTCCCACGCAAACAGCCACTACAACGGCTCCGCCGAAAACGCCGGAGAAGGAAGTTCCCACAGCTGAGTCTGAACCCTTGAAAGCATAATCGGGAAGCACCGCTGACTTGTCCTGAATTCCTGCAAAGGTATCATAGATTCCACCTGCTGCTTCAAGTTCAGTAGTTCCTGCAATTCTTTCCATTGCCCATTCAAGTCCATCAGGATTTGCAGAAGCAAATAGTGAAAGTCCGCCACCAATAAGAGCCGCAATAATTGCTAAAGTTGCAACAGTCTTCTTAAAGGACATGCTGCCCTGCTTTTTTTCAGCCTCAGTTGCAGCATATAAAATTTCAGGTCTTGCCTCATATACGAAGCAAAGAACGGCAGCTGTAATTAAGCCTTCAACTGCACCAATTGCAAGGTGAATAGGCTGCATAGTTGCAACGAATACTGAGAATGGCAGCTCAGTAATTCCTGATGCAAGTGTCTCTAGCGTTACGCTAAAAGCACCCATCTGAAGGGTAAGAACGCAGCCTAAAATAGAGGCAAGAATGATTTTTCCTTTAGACATTCCCTTACTCATAATTGGCTTCCAAATCAGCAGAGCTCCCACGAAGCAACCATAAAAGGCCATATTCCACACGTTGGCCCCGAGAGCCAGAAGCCCCCCGTCCGCAAACATCAAACATTGTATGAGGAGAACCCCAATCATCGTAAGGAACCCGGCATAAGGTCCAAGCAATGCAGACAGCAACATGCCGCCGCAAAGATGTCCACTAGAACCGGTTCCCGGAATTGAAAAGTTAATCATCTGAGTAGCAAAAACAAATGCCCCCATAACTCCCATTACCGGAATTTTCTTCGGGTCGTCCTCCTCTCTGACTTTTTTTATAGAATAAGCCGCAGCCGCTCCAGCCGCAACGTACATAGTTCCCGCAACTGCAGGTGCCACTAAGGCGTCAGCCATATGCATAAATTTACCTCCTAAATTTTTACCAATTTATTTCTCAATTTTTTCTCTTACTTCCCAAAGGGACAGTCCATTTTCCCTGGCGATTTTCGCCACGTCGTCAAACTCCGCCTTACGCCTAGTCACGCCCTGACCCGTGCTGGTTTTAACTCTCACATCACCCCAGGGGGTTTCAACAATATCAAAACTTCTTTCCATAACGATTCTCTCGAATCGGTTGACTCTCATGCCGATTGCCGTGGTGTGAGCAAAAATTAGTTTTGATAGACGGTCTTTGTCGCCAGGCTTGCACATGCATACAAGCTTAGTTGCCGGGCGACTTTTTTTCATGACGATGGGCTCTGCGTAGGCGTCAAGAGCGCCGTTGTCCAGGAGAATCTCCATAGCAAAACCGACTTCCTCGGCTGTCATATCGTCCAGGTTCGTTGAAATTTCAATGACATCCTCGGCCTGTTCTTCCGTTTCGCCAAGCATAACTCTCACGCAATTCGCACGTGAGAATTCCTTGGTTCCCATGCCGTAACCGTCTTTTTCCACAATCATCTGCGGCATATTTCTAAATTCTGAAACGAAGTACTTCAAAAGAGCTGCGCCTGTTGGAGTGCAAAGCTCGCCCTTAATGTCCTCGCTATAAATCGGAATACCCTGAAGGATTAGCGCCGTAGCCGGCGCCGGAACTGGCAGCACACCATGAGCGCATTTTACAGTTCCGCTTCCAACGTGAACCGGTGATGCGTATACCTTCTCGATTCCCAGCGTTTCCATAAGCAGGCAGTTTCCCACAACGTCTGCAACTGCGTCCAAGGTCCCCACTTCGTGAAAATGGATATGCTCCATGTCCTGGCCGTGAACCTGGCACTCCGCCTCAGCAATTAACTGATAAACAGCCATTGCGTCTGTTTTTACCTTTTCACTTACGTTAAGATGTCCGATTATATGCTCAATTTCCGCCATGCCCGAGTGCTCGTGGCTATGTCCATGTCCATGATCGTGATGGTGTTCATGCCCATGCTCATGCCCGTGCGCGTGCTCATGCTCGCCCTCTTCAACTCCATGAACGTGAACATGCATGTGAGTGCCCATGATTCCGCAACTCTCCTTAGAATCCGCGTGAACGTGAACTCCTGGAATTCCAAGAGAATTCATCTTTTCCACGAACTCCGACTTGTCAGGCAAGAGCTCGCAAAGAGCCCCCATAAGCATGTCTCCCGCAGCCCCCATGCTGCAGTCAATATATAAAGTTCTCATATTCTATCCCTCCATATTATTAATCAAATGCGCCTGATATCCGGCCCCGAAGCCATTATCGATGTTAACCACGCTAACTCCGCTGGCGCAGGAATTCAGCATAGAAAGCAAAGCCGTAACGCCACCAAGAGCCGTACCATAGCCCACACTTGTTGGTACAGCAATGACAGGGCAATCAGCCAGGCCCCCAATAACAGAGGCCAGAGCCCCTTCCATTCCGGCAATGGCAATAATCACCCTTGCATTCATAATGTCCTCAGTGTGAGCAAGGAGGCGATGAATGCCAGCAACACCAACGTCATAAACTCGCTTAACATTGTTTCCCAGAATTTCTGCGGTAAGAGCTGCTTCCTCAGCCACGGGAATGTCACTGGTGCCACCTGTTGCAACGAGAATATAACCCTTCTGCCTTGGCTCAATCATCTGCCCCACAAGGCCAACTTTTGCGTCCGCATAATATGTAAAAGGCAAATCTTTGTCAATATATTCCGCAGCCTCCCGGCTCATTCGTGTGATCAAAATCGTGCGCTGTCCACCTTCATACATTTTGCGGGCAATAACGTCAATCTGCTCCGGCGTTTTCGACGCACCATAAATAATCTCCGATGCCCCCTGACGCAAGCCCCTGTGGTTGTCAATTTTCGCAATGTCTATATCTTCAAAAGGCGCCAACTTCAGCCGCATCAAAACTTCCTCAGTGCTTACCGCACCATCTTTTACCTGCTGCAGCAGGTCCCTAATTTCCTGTTGTTCCATATCTATTCCTATCCAATCGAAATTTTATCTTTCCTTCAAATCAAGCATGACCTCGGTGAAAAGTGGATCCAATTTGGTTTTGATAGTCGACCTCATCTCAACTGCCTTTACCATTTGATCCGCCGGTAGTTGGATTCGTGCAGCTCCGTGGTAGAGCCTGATGCGAAAGTCTGTAAATCCTAGGGCAAAAAGTGCATCTTCGCCAGCTTCAACTACCGCCAGCTTTTCTTCAGTAATCACCTCACCTGCTGGAATTCGCGTTGCCAGACAGGCGTAGCTCGGCTTGTTCCACGTAAAAAGCCCCGCCTCCTTAGAGAGTCTTCTCACATCGTCCTTGGTAAGGCCACATAATCGCAACGGGGAAAGCACCTTCATTTCATTGAGTGCCCTCATTCCCGGCCTGTCCTGCGCATTGTCACTGGCGTTAGTTCCGTCAATTATAAATTTATAGCCATCAGCATTAGCCACTTCGACGATTTTACCAAATATATTGTTTTTGCAGTAATAGCACCTATCAGACGGATTTTTTCTGACCTCTTCATCAGCTAAGGCATCGCACTCTATTACCGCGAAATCTGCGCCAATGAATTCAGCCAGCTTTCTGGCATCGTCCAGCTCAAACTCAGGCTGGAACTGACTCTTGACAAAGCATGCTTTTACGTCTGCGCCATATTTTTTCGCCGCATAAAACAAAAAAGCAGAGTCCACTCCTCCTGAGAAGCCCAGTGCAACCTTTGGATACTCTGCAAAAAATTCCTGCAAATTCATTTTTCCATACTCCTCTTTCATTCCTGTTTTCCCATTGTTTCAAAAAATAAAAACCATAGTCAGCCCTCCTTCTGGAGTTATCTGCCTCTGGTTTTCTTCTGAAAAACATATGACTCTTCTTGAATCATCAACTATTTTCTCTTATTTCTTTCGTCTTCAGCCATTTTCTTCAGTTCTTCAACTAGCTGGATATCCAGTGCCTGGCGAGTCGCACGAAGTTCCTCCTTAGATGCCATGTCAGTCAGCTGAAGAATCCAAATTTTACCCTTAAATACGGAAGTCTCCAAGCGATTTCTTACCGCCTGATTTATCTCTCCCGCTCTGCTTCCTGCGTTAATAAGGTAAATTCTTGCAATCAAGCCTATGCGCTTTCCACTCTTAATTTCAATGTAATTCTCAATTCTTCCGAAGCGATTTATGGCCTCTCGAATTTCCTTGGCCAAGGCTTCGCTTATAATTCTCTCTTTGCCCTTTCTGACAATCAAAGCAAAAGAAGTTGCCGCAATAATGGAAAGTGGCATAGCCATTTCGAAGCCGAAGGCTTCCTCGGTTCCCACATACATAATCAAGCCTAAAGGAACTCCCATCCACATTAGCAGATTTAGTCTTTTCAATGTCTTATCCATGCTCCAAATCCCTTTCATTTGTAGTCATTAGATAATTATAAATGTTCTCTTTACGTATGTCAAATGCCTAGCTTATGGTAATTTTAGAAATTTGACTTTTCTTGACTTTTCCCCAAAAAACTAGTAAGTTAAAAGGTGAAAAAAGGCAAAAAAGAGCATAAAAAATGGATTATAAAAGGAGCATAAAAAATGAAGCTAAAGAAAAATCTTAATAAATACATCGACCACACCCTGCTGAAACCAGAGGCCACTACAGCGCAAATTCAGGCAATCTGCCGCGAGGCCCTGGAATACGATTTCGCCTCAGTGTGCGTGAACTCTGGCTATGTTGGTTTTGTTGCCAACATGCTTAAGGGGTCGGACGTGCTGACCTGTGCCGTTGTTGGCTTTCCACTGGGCGCGTGCACCACTGCAACCAAGGTCTTCGAAGCCGAGGATGCAATCCGTGCCGGTGCAGCCGAAATCGATATGGTAATAAATGTGGGGAAAATGAAAGAGGCCGACTACGACTTCGTGTCAGCAGATATCAAAGCCGTCGTAGACAAATGCCACAGCCTTGGTGCCATCACAAAGGTAATCATTGAGACCTGCCTGCTCACAAAGGAAGAAATCGTCAAGGTCTGCCAGCTAGCAAAGACCGCAGGCGCCGATTTCGTCAAAACCTCCACAGGTTTTTCAACTGGTGGCGCAACTATAGAAGACGTTGCTCTTATGAAGGAAACTGTTGGCCCAGAGGTTCAGGTTAAAGCCTCTGGCGGCATCCGCGATCTGGACACAGCCCTAAAAATGATAGAAGCCGGCGCAGACCGTATAGGCGCAAGCGCAGGCGTTGCAATTATGAAAGACTTCGACTAATTTAGAAAGACTTCCGCCAATTTAAGCGGAAGCCTTTTTAAATTAGTATCATGGATAAAATACGCCAGTTGTTCTAGATTCCGCGAAGAATTCTAGTACGTCAGCTAAGGATTTCATGACCTTGCCGTTACCATTTTGGTAGCCTAGGAAATCCTCGTATCTCGGAAATTCGTAAAATTCCAAGAGATTCACAATCCTAAATTCCAGTTCATCATCTTCGCCGAAGTTCATCCAGTCAGGATAATTAGAAACGAGCGTGGCGTACCAGTTGTCGAAATCTAGGGTTTCATAAGTGTATGCATCTGCAAAGGTCTCAGCTGCATTTCTTAATCTTTTCTTGGAATTTGTAATTTCCTCTACATCTTTTTCCACCTCATCCTCACTGACGCTATCAGGATTATAAATCCAATCAAACTCATGTGCCGAATTATAAATGTTTCTATCTAAATCAGAAACAAGAATGGATTCTTTTGAATCTGTATCTAAATCATAGTCAGAACTATTTGCGACGCCTGAGAAGGTAGAATATGCAGACAAAATAAGGGCTAAAACTGTCAAGACAAATGCAATTCCCTTCCCGTCGCCTTTTGCCGCAGGCTTTGGCACTTTTCTCGGCAACTTAACGCTTGGGCTCTTCATCCACCCAGGCATCTTCTTGCCGTGTTCCTCGCAGTCTGAGGTGCTATGAATATCCCTGCGCAAAGACTTGCTCTTGCCGCCTCCTTCGCGGCCTCGGTGCTCTGCGCTGCCGGTGCGATCTTCATGGTCGCGCTCAATCCACTTGCCTATCTCCTTAAGCCTGCCGCCCCCTCGACGCTCCACGCGTTCTGCACGCTCTCCATGGCCTCGACGCTCTCCGCGCTCAGCTCGCTCTAGCGCCGGTGCTGCTTGACCAGTCGCAAGTGCATAAGCTTGCTTCAGCTCAGCCATCTTCCTCCTGGCGTAAGCTGGCTCGTCAGCGTAGTCAGCAGACTTGTATTTTTTCAATCTGTACTGGTAAGCCTGTGCAATCTGCTCCGGGCTTGCATCCTCTCTAACGCCCAAAAGTGAAAACGCATCTCTTCTGTCCATAATTTACCCCCACGTCACGCGTCTCCCAGATATTCCTCAAGCGTAAGCCCGCTCTCCTGAATGTCTCTGGCAATAGTTGTACCAATGAATCTCACATGCCACGGCTCGTAAGCGTAGCCTGTAACGGTTTCCTTTATCGCTTTAATTCTATCAAAACTCACAATTAAAGTCTATTATTTTTATAGTATTTGTGATATTATTACATTTATGCAAAATAAATCAGAAATAAGAAATATTATAAATAAACTTGCCTTGGAACAGACCTTAAGTGAGTCTGAACTCATCTACCTTCTGGAAGATGAAAGTGAGGAAAACAGAAGGTTCCTCGGGGAAAAAGCAGATGAAAAGAGACGCACTGTTTTTGGAAACTCTGTCTATATCAGAGGCCTCATAGAAATATCGAATATCTGTTGCAACGATTGCTACTACTGCGGTCTACGTTGCAGCAATTCAAAAGCTGACAGATACAGATTATCAGAATCTCAGATTCTAGACTGCTGTGATAAGGGCTATGAAATGGGTTTTCGTACCTTTGTACTACAGGGCGGCGAAGACGCCTACTGGGATGATGAAAAGCTGGTGGTTTTGATAGAGGAGATTAAGAGAAAGCATGAGGACTGTGCGGTAACCCTTTCTCTGGGAGAGCGCTCAAATGAAAGTTATCAGGCTCTTTATGATGCCGGGGCGGACAGATATCTTTTGCGCCACGAGACGGCTACAAAGGTGCATTATGAATGGCTTCACCCGGGAGACATGTCTTTTGATAACCGTATGGAGTGCTTGAAAAATCTTAAGGAAATCGGTTTTCAGACGGGCTGTGGATTTATGGTTGGAAGCCCGGGGCAGACACTTGATATGTTGGCTTGCGACCTTATGTTTATTAAGGAATTTCAGCCTCAAATGGTTGGAATCGGGCCTTTTTTACCTGCGACGGATACGCCTTTTGCGGAAAAGCCTGCCGGATCTGTTGACATGACTTTGAAGCTTCTAAGTATTATAAGGCTTATGAATCCGAGGGTTTTGCTCCCTGCCACTACGGCTCTTGGAACGGCTAGGGAAGATGGACGCGCTCTTGGAATTCAGGCAGGAGCTAATGTAATTATGCCGAATCTTTCTCCTGCTGACACACGAAAAAAATATAGCATCTATGACAACAAGCTGGCTACAGGCGTTGAGGCGGCTGAGGGACTTGCAAAGCTTCGTTTGGAAATGGAGAAAATCGGGTATAAAGTAGAAATAAGCCGGGGTGATTACCCTAGTTTATTATAGAGTATGTAAAGTATGTAAAAACACAAAGACAAAAAGATTGGAGATGGTAAAATGTATGATCCAAAATCCCTAAAGGCAGAGGAATTTATCAATCACGATGAAATTCTGGACACCTTGAAGTATGCGGATGAAAACAAAGACAACAAGGAGCTTATTCGCCAGATTCTGGACAAAGCGGCTCTTACTAAGGGAATCAGCCACAGAGAGGCGTCAGTGCTTCTAGCTTGTGATGACAAGGAAGTTGAAGAGGAAATCTTTGCTCTTGCTAAAAGAATTAAAGACGAGTTTTATGGGAATCGAATTGTTTTGTTCGCGCCTCTATACCTTTCAAATTATTGCGTAAACGGCTGTGTATACTGTCCGTACCACCATCAAAACAAACATATCGCCCGCAAGAAGCTCTCTCAGGAAGACATTAAGCGCGAGGTAATTGCTCTTCAGGACATGGGCCACAAGAGACTGGCGCTCGAAGCCGGCGAAGACCCTGTAAATAACCCTATTGAGTACATCCTAGACTGTATCAAAACAGTTTATTCCATAAATCACAAAAACGGCGCAATCAGACGTGTTAATGTAAACATTGCGGCCACTACTGTTGAAGAATACAAGATGCTGAAGGATGCCGGAATCGGTACTTACATCTTGTTCCAGGAAACTTATCACAAGGACAGCTATGAAAAGCTTCACCCAACTGGTCCTAAGCATAATTATGCATGGCACACTGAGGCTATGGACAGAGCTATGGAAGCCGGCATCGACGATGTGGGTTTGGGAGTTTTGTTCGGTCTGGACATGTACAGATACGAGCTTGCTGGTCTATTGATGCATGCTGAACACCTTGAGGCGGCTCACGGCGTCGGACCTCACACAATCAGCGTGCCGAGGGTTCGTGCGGCTGAGGACATCAACCCTGACGATTTTGACGGTGGTGTTGATGGCGGTATCACTGACGATTTATTTGCAAAGATTATCGCGATTATCAGAATTGCGGTTCCATATACTGGAATGATTATGTCCACTAGAGAAAATCAGCAGATGCGTGAGCGCGCTCTTCAGCTTGGAATTTCTCAGGTTAGTGGCGCGTCTAAAACTAGCGTAGGCGGTTACGACGAGCCTGAAGAGGACATCGATGATAACTCTGCTCAGTTTGAGGTTGAGGATAGAAGAACTCTTGACGAGGTAATTAAGTGGCTTATCGACCTTGGATTTATTCCAAGTTTCTGCACTGCTTGTTACAGAGAGGGCCGTACCGGCGACAGATTCATGGATTTATGTAAGCACAAGCAAATCCTGAACTGCTGTCACCCTAACGCTTTGATGACTCTAAAGGAATATCTGGTTGACTATGCCTGTCCAGAAACAAGGGCTGCTGGCGAGGCTCTAATTGCCAAGGAACTTGAAAACATCCCTAAGGAAAAGGTTCGCAAAATCGCTGAGGAGTACATCAAGGAGATTGAACATGGCAAGAGAGATTTTAGATTCTAAGAACGCCGACTGCGCAGCTGATGTTGCCAGCGCCGACCACACAGGCACTACGCCGCAGCCAAATCGTGTCGCCGGCCTGAATAGCACGCCAAGCGCTAGCCGCGTGCACATTTCCTTCTTCGGAAGACGCAACGCCGGAAAATCCAGCCTGGTGAACGCAGTCACAGGCCAGTCTCTTTCCATCGTGTCCGACACGCCGGGAACAACTACAGACCCAGTGTCCAAGGCCATGGAGCTGCTGCCCCTTGGACCCGTTGTAATCACTGACACAGCTGGTCTCGATGACGAAGGCCTAGTCGGCGAAATGCGCGTGCAAAAGGCCATGACCATCCTGCGAAAAACAGACATCGCAGTCCTCGTAGTTGACTCGTCTCAGGGAATTTCCCCTTTCGACAGCCAGCTCATGGAACTTTTCGAATCCAAGAAAATTCCTTATGTTGTGGTTGCAAACAAGAGCGACCTGCGCGTTACGGGAACCCCTAACCCTCGCACTACGAATGCGATTTCTGGGGGTTCGACTTCCGATGGCGCGAAAAATGCCGAGGTAATTCCGGTAAGCGCCCTAACCGGTGCAGGCGTCAACCAACTAAAAGAAACCCTTGCATCTATGGGAAAGAAAATTGCCGTAGATAAAAAGATTATTATGGATAGGTTGAAACCTAGCGACGTAATTATCCTAGTAACACCTATAGACTCTTCCGCTCCGAAGGGACGAATGATTTTGCCGCAGGTGCAGACCATCAGAGATATTTTGGACGGTCACGGAGTCTGCATAGTCACTCAGGTCGAGGAACTTTCAATGTGCCTTGGCGCGCTGAAAGAGCCTCCTGCCCTTGTAATCACTGACAGCCAGGCCTTTAACACAGTTAAGAAAACTATCCCTGAATCAGTTAAGCTTACATCTTTCTCAATTTTGTTCGCAAGACTTAAGGGAATTTTAGACACTGCAGTCTCAGGAGCAGAGCACCTAGCAGATCTTAATGATGGCGACAAGGTGCTGGTTTCTGAAGGTTGCACCCACCATAGACAGTGCGAAGACATTGGCACAGTCAAGCTTCCAGCTTGGATTGAAAAATTCACCGGCAAGAAGCTTAACTTCAGCTTCACTAGTGGTGGCGAATTCCCTGAAGGCGACGCCCTCAAGGATTACAGCCTTATCGTACATTGCGGCGGCTGCATGCTCAACGAAAGGGAAATGGTTTCCCGTATGGAACTTGCTGAGGCCTCCGACGTTGAATTCACCAACTACGGAATTCTCATCGCCCACATGAATGGGATACTTGAAAGAAGCATAGAGATTTTAAAAGAATAGAGATATTAAAAGACCTGTAGATTTTTCTATAGGTCTTTTAATATTTACGGTTTTGGGACGGCCGCAGTAGGCACCAGTCTATCGTCTTACACCATTTGATGATTTTGACAGGTAAATGTGTTAATCAAATAGCAAATGAACTATACTTGCTAGGAAATATACATAAACAGTGCATAAGTATTCGCTATATGAATGAACATTTCCGACAACTTTAGAGTAGCTTTGACTTAAAATGAACAAAGGCCTGGCGGCTGCCATTTACTTACATTTTTAGACATTCGTCAGGCCATTTTATCAAATTTTATAAGCTATGAAAACTCAACAAAAGCCTAATCAGCAGCTCAGTTAACACATTTCAATTGCAAAATAGGCAAATGGTGTAACTGGATAGTTTTCAGTTCTGTGTTAGACGTTAGAATTGTGAATAATCCATGAATATGCTTGAGATTTACGCCATTCCTGTATGCTGCAAGCATATGGAGCCTACCCTAGCGCAATTTCCTGCCCAACCACGAACTTCTTCACGATCTTGCACTTGCCACTATCGTAGCACATTCTTTCTAGGCGATCTCTGATGGAAAGTTCTCCCGGTGACAATGTTTCACTGTCGTCTAAGACCAGCGCGTCAAAATCAAAACCATCTTCGAAGGCACCAACTTTGCCAAAGTAGCTGCCGCCTCCGGCGGTAGCCAGGTAGAAAGCTTGCTCGAAAGTAAGAATTCTGCTGTTAGAGTCGATTAGACGCCAGTAAAGCTTGGAAGCTTTGATGCTGGCGATGATGGCGTCCATCATGTTGAGTGACGTTCCGCCGGCAATGTCACTGCCAAGACCCATGTTGAGTCCGTACTCTAGGAACTTAGTGGCAGGTGCAATTCCGCTGGATAGGTTCATATTTGAGTCAGCACAGTGAGCCACGTAGGCGCCGTGTTTCTTCATGATTTCCATTTCTGCCTGGTCGCTGTAAACGCAGTGCGCCATAATTGCGGGTGCTTCCGGCGAACCCATGCATCCGAAAATCTCGTAAGCATTAGCGTAACAAGATGAAGCAGGAACAAGGTCCTTAACCCATTCAATTTCAGAAGGATTTTCGGACAGGTGAGACTGAATGCGCACATTTTGTGACTCAGCAATTTCGCCGAGGTTTGCCATTACCTTATCGCTGCAAGATGGAATGAAGCGAGGAGTCAATATAGGCTTAGTTCGATTATAGCGTCCTTCTATTGACTGCAGCCAGTCACGGGTGTCAGCTATTGATTTTTCAACGCTGGTCTCCTGAAGGTTCATACCACCGTTTCGGTCCATACTCACGCGGCCAACGTAAGTGACAATTCCTGAATCTTCTAGCTTGTCCATAAGCAGAGTCGTCGCCTCTTTGTGGAGAGTTCCAAAGAAAACTGCCCTTGTAGTAAAGGATTTTTTCAAGTCTTTTACCAAAACATCATAGGCCTGGTCGGCGTATTCCAAGCTCGCATACCTTGCTTCCTGGGGGAACGCATAGGCCTCTAGCCATTCCAGCAGTTCGAGATCCATAGCAAAACCCCTGCAGGCATATTGTGGTGCATGGGTATGCAAGTCCGTCATTCCAGGAATTATCAGCTTTTCCCCACAATCAATTAATGGGAATTCTTCGTACTTTTTTGGCAATTTCTCAAAGGCGCCCTTACAAATTCCGTCCTCACAGACCAGGTATCCCTGTTCTATGGTTTTTATTTTATCTTTGTTTTCACTGTAGGCGATGTCGCCCTTTAAGATAAAGTTTTTCATATATGTAAATCTCCTTGTGTTTGATGTGATGCGATTTACCGCCCGACTATAATACCACATTATGCCTGCTAAATTATAGATTTTTTGCGAAACTATGTGATTTTTTCTTCATTTTTTTGGAAATGTGAGATGTTGGCGAGTTGCTTGCGAGCTGTCACTTCAAAGTTCGATGCAAAAAGTGTTGTATGTGCGGCAAAGTTCGCCGTAAAAAGTGTGGTATATCACATTTTTTCGTTGTCGATACGGGGGAAAAGATTATCCCTGTTGAAGTAAAAGCCGAGCTTAATCTTCGAGCAAAAAGCCTAAAAACCTACTATGAGAAATTCTCTCCAGATTTAGCAGTGCGGACATCCATGGCAGATTATAAGAAAGAAGACTGGCTTCTAAATCAACCGCTGTACACTATCGAAAGTTTTGCCAAAATCTAGCGTATGCATCAAAGCTGCACATAAAGCCAAAAACATCAAAACCACAAGAGATTGCATATAATTTGCAGCAATAGCAAAATTCCATTAAAAAAATCCAGCACCCTTATCGGTACTGGATTTTCTAGCTATTTGGCGGAGAGTCAGGGATTCGAACCCTGGGTCCGGTAAAGGACACGGCATTTCGAGTGCCGCACGATCGACCACTCTGACAACTCTCCATAACTTCTTAATTATACCATTAAAACCTTTGTAAAACAAGAAAATTTATGCTATATTAATTGTATATAAAAGTCATAAAGGGGGAGGAGAGATTTGAAAAAAGATATATCTATTCTTGTGGTAAATCCTGCTGGAAATATCACAATATTCGTACTCGACAAATTTGAACGCAGCCAATATCAAAACATCGCCACCCAGCTTCTGGCTCATAAGGAGTTTAACGCTGAGCAGGTGGCTTTTATATTAGACGAAAGCACAATGGAAATGTGTGGCTTAGAGTTTTGTGGGAACGCATCCAGAGCCTTTGCACTTATGAGCGCTAAGATTAAGGGAATGGAAGGCACAGGTTCCGCCGTTGTAAACGTAAGCGGCGTAGACCATCCTCTTTCCGTTGAAATAAATACAGAGACAAATTACACAAAAGTAAAGATGCCAATGCCGATTTCAGTTACTACCCTGTCCGATACCGGAATTCCCCTTGTGGAAAATTCCATGCTTGTGGACTTCGGCGGCATAGTGCACCTGGTATTATTCGATCAACAAGCATCAATGGAAAACTTCAACAAAGCCAAGGAGTTTGCAGACAGCATCGCACCTGCTCCGGCAACTGGCGTAATGTTCTACGACACAGTTACGGGATTCCTGACTCCTGTTGTATATGTTAAAGATGTTGATTCAACTTACTTTGAAGGCAGCTGCGGTTCCGGATCTACAGCAGTAGCCGTTGCCAAATACCTGGATCTTCCGGCAGGAACCTCCTGCGAACGCAGCTTTGAATTTCATCAGCCCGCCGGCTCAATAACCACAACTATTTCGGTAGACTCCGGCCAGCTTGATGCCATTTACATCGAAGGCCCTATTGAGTTCGGCCAAGTAACCACAGTAGAAATAGAAGTCTAGACCGCTAAAGTCTAGACTTTTTTTCTCGCCAGCAGCGACCAGCGATTGGTCTAGCCGCGCCTATTTCAAATTCTCAGGATTCAAGCCCTCAAGTTCAGGCAGTACAAAGATGCCGTCCTTTCTGATAAGCACATCGTCGAACCAGATTTCGCCGCCACCGTACTCAGGACGCTGAATCATTACAAGGTCCCAGTGAACTGCGGACTTGTTTCCGTTCTGTGCATCATCGTAACACATTCCCGGTGTCAAGTGGAAGCTACCTGCAATTTTCTCATCAAAAAGCGTATCCTTCATCGGATCAAGAACGTATGGGTTCACGCCAATGGCAAATTCCCCAAAGAAACGCGCGCCCTCGTCTGTATCAAGCAGTCTGTTAATGCGCTCATTATCGTTAGCTGTCGCCTTGACGATTTTACCATTCTCAACCTCGAAGCGAATGTCCTGGAACGTAAAGCCTTCCTCCAGGCTCACCGTATTATAGTGAATATATCCGTTCATGCTGTCCTTCACCGGCGCAGTGTACACCTCCCCGTCAGGGATGTTGCAATCGCCGTCACACTTCACCGCAGGAATTCCCTTAATAGAGAAAGTTAAATCAGTGTCCGGACCGACCAGGCGCACCTTGTCGGTTTTGTTCATCAAAACCACCAGCGGGTCCATGGCTTTGCTCATTTTATCATAGTCCAAAGTGCACACGTTGTAGTAGAACTCTGCGAAGGCGTCGCGGCTTGTGTTGGCTAGCTGTGCCATAGATGCGGATGGGTAGCGAAGCACGCACCACTTGGTTTTGCTCACTCTGTAGTCAAGAACCGGGCCGAGCACGCGATTATAAATTGACATTTTTTCAGACGGTACATCAGCCAGTTCTGTGCTGTTGTCGCCGCCACGAATTGCAATATAAGCGTCCATGCCCTGCATCTGCTGCATCTGGCACTCTCTCATGAATTCAATCTGCTCCTCGTCGCACCCCATGAGAATTTCTCTGGTAACCTCCGCATCGCAAATAGTTACATAAGGTTTAGCACCTACAGCGTATGCATTTTTTACGATTTCCTTAACCAAATCCTTGCAGTCATTACCCTCATAATCTATGAGGATTTTCTCGTCCTTCTGCAATTTGCAAGAATAACCTGTAAGCAGGTCCGCCAGTTTTTTGTTTCTGATGTCCATGATGTTTACCTCCCTTAATTTTTACTTCCACGTTTTCAAATACTTTTTTATCATAAATGCACAAAAATATGGAAAAGTATACACGTTATTTGCGCATCCAATGTTTAAGTCAGCCAACTTTATGCCGTGGCTTATATCACTATAGTTTTTATTCTTTATCAAAACTTCCAGAGATTTTGATTTACCGTTATTTGACTTTACTTCTACAGGAATCAGCTCATTTGTTGATCTTACAAAGAAGTCCTCTTCTAAGGTAGAGTTGTCCTTTTTGTAATAATAAAGGCCTAATCCTTGCTTCACAAAGGCTTCTGCTACGAAATTTTCATATAACGCTCCCTTATATATACCAAGGTTTTTATTAGCTCTCAGGTCTTCCTGAGCTTCTTCATCTAATGTAGAAATTAACAAGCCTGTATCTGGATAATACAGCTTGAACTTGCTGTCATCAGCGTTACCTTTCAGTGGCAACTCAGGAAAAAACATGCAATTGCATTCTGTAACGACGCCTGCATCAATCAACCATTCTATGCAGCCAGTATACTCTCTCGACCTTGCATTTTTACTGATTTTACTAAATTGAAATTTTTTGTTCTCTTTGGCCAATTGTGATGGAACGCTTCGATAAACGCTGAGTATTTTTGTTTGGTCTAGCCCATAAGCATATTTTCTTACATCTTCTTCGTAGTCCATTCTTATTTGTTTCTGAATTTCCAGAGAATCAGAAAATGTCCCTGTCTGAATATAACTCTTTACCACATCTGGCATTCCACCTAACACACAGTAATCCATAAATAATGATTTGTAAACAGACATCTCCGTTGCACTAAAAGGTTCCATTTCTACCATATGTGTCAGGATATCTGAAATCTGTTCATCGCTATAACCTTTGGCCCAAAGAAACTCTTCGAAATCCATGGAAAACATTTCGTAGTCGGTTTTGTTACCAACACTATTACTATGGGTTTCTTTATAATTTATACCCAGCATTGAACCACTGCAAATTACATCGTAATTCCCATCTTCCCGAAAAGCTTTCAGACATGTTGCTACGTCTGGGTATTCTTGAATCTCATCGAAAATAATGAGGGTTTCATTGGGAATGAATTTGATTTTGGGATCTGCAAGTGATATGTTTTTTATGATAGTCTCTACATTATATCCATCTTCTACTATGTTTGAATATTTTTTATCCAGAACAAAATTAATATAAATGATGTTACTATAGTTTTCATTGGCAAAGTGAAGTATGGATTCTGTCTTTCCAATCTGCCTTGCTCCCTTTACTATCAAAGGCTTTCGCATAGGATTCTGCTTCCATTCTGCTAGAAAGTCATCAATTTTTCTTCTCAAATACATATACATTCCCCCTCCTTTGGCTATAAGTCTATCACATTTTATGAGGGTATTCAACATCATCTTTCACGTTTTATGAGGGTATATCGCTACTTCGCTCACATTTTATTAGGGTATATCGGCATTTCTCTCACATTTTATGAGATTTTAACTTGCCACTTGAAATTGAGCATAAGCCCGTATAAAATAATAGTATGAGAAATTATTTTATTATTAATCCCGCCGCTGGGCAGGGAAAAGGCATTAACAAATTAAGAAACGAAATAGAACAGGTCTCCCACGACTTGGGACTTGAGAGCAGCATTTATATAACCAAATCCATCCACGACGGTGAGAAATATGCTCGCTACACAGCAGAAAAACTAGAAGGAGATAAAGCAAGATTCATTGTGTGCGGCGGGGATGGAACAGTCAACGAGGTTGTAAATGGCTGCTTTGGTTTTGATAATATTTCTGTTGGCGTCATGCCAATCGGAACCGGCAACGATTGGGTGAGAAACTTCCCCGAAGCTGGTGACTTTATGTCCGCCAAATCACAATTGCTCGGGCACTCGCACCAGGTCGACCTGATCAAATACTCTGGGATAATTGACGGCAAACACCAGGAAAGATACTGCGTCAACATGTTCAACATCGGTTTTGATTGCAACACAGTGGCCGCAGCTGCCGAGCTAAAAAAGAAACCTTTTATCGCAGGCTCCATGGCCTACATGCTGGGAATTCTAAGCGAATTCATAAAAAAAGACACCATCGGAATCAAGCTAGTATGCGACGGTGAAACTATATTAGAGGATGACGTCCTTCTTTGTTCAATTTCCAATGGAAGCTACTGCGGCGGTGGCGTCCACACTATGCCTCAGGCGTCAATTGACGACGGGCTTTTCGACCTGAGCACAATCCGAAACGTAAGTAGACGCGAATTCCTGAAGCTGTTCCCAAGCTACAAGGCAGGCACACACCTTCAAATTCCAGGCATTGAAGACGTTATCAAAGTCAGCAAGCACAAGTCCTTGACACTAGTTCCAAAGAACGGAACCTTCCTACTTTGCGCCGACGGAGAAATCACAACCGCAGAAACTGTAGATTTCGAAATCGAGCCAAAGGCGCTGAAGTTTAACGTTCCGGCTAAGGTATAATTCCACAAAAGGTATAATTCCACAAAAAATTATTTGGGGAAGGTGCAATCACCTTCCCAGTTTTCTTGCCTTTTGGCGCTACTATATGCCGCCGCTCTGCTATTCTATACTTTCCAGGCTAATTGCCATACCATTAATCTCCACGCCGTTTCCAGCAGGCACAAGAATGTACTTGCAGCCGTCAATTACTTGAGTCTTTATCATGTGGCTGTTTTCCGGTGCAATGCTGATTTTCACCTCAGGCGTCTCAATGTCAAACTTCTTAGTTTCCACAATATTCTTTGGATCAAGAACTGCGTGCTCACCGAAGCGTTCTTTGCAAGCCGCTGTGAAGTTTTCAACTTTCTCAGCACTCACTCCACTTTCCTGAAGCATATCCCCAACAGTAGAAATTGAAAGTTCCAAGTTCTCAGGATCCTTGGAAATCTCATGATTTTCAATCTTATCCCTAACGCTTTCACTAAGCATTCTCACAACTTCAAGGGAACAATCCTCATCCAAAGTCACCGCCATAACATTTTGAAACTCACTGCGCTGCTCAGGTGCGCTCATAGGCGTCTGCACCACATGGAAAATCTCATCCAAAAGGTCCTGGTACATATTGGCAGGTTTTTTCGTGTAGAAAACCGCATTATAAATGTTTGTACTTCTGTCATCAAAAGCCGGAAACATAAATCCAAGCTCCGGCGATGCTGCAATCTGACCAGTGGAAGTCGTGTGGAACTCACCGTCATCGCCGTTATACTGCAGCTTCATCTTCGGCGGTTTCACCGGGCAAACGCAGCACAAGAAATACTTGTAAACCTCGCTGCCACCGTCATCCATGTCCTCTAGGTTAGAGTCGCGGTACGCAATGTCATAGGCATCATGCGCCATCAATATTAAGAAATTGTCTTCATCAAAACTCACATTGGGCACTATTCGTGCCACTAGCGCATCTCTAGCTTCCTTGTCCCTAAGGTCACTGTCCTTAAGTTTCATAAGAAGTTCATGTTCTTCACTTCCCTCCACCTGCTCAGTGGTAAAAGGAATATCTATCAGATTTCTGCCAATCTGTCCAGACATAGTCTTCTTCAGAATGGACAGGTACATATCAACCTCCGATGGGTCCATTACACCCAGCGAAGTGTCAAAGGACGAAATGATGTCCTTGTTGCTATTTATATAGTAGCCGTAAATTGTGCTTACAGCGTTATAATCATTTTTCCATCTTCTTCTAAGTTCAGCAAATTCGTTTTTTATCATATATTAACAATTCCTCCGATTTATATGCTTTACAGTCCTAGCACTTCCTTCACCAGCGCCTCCTTCTCAGGAGCATCATCTCCGATTACAAAGGCGCGCATAGCCTCGGCTGCGCCTATTTCAAGCTTGGCCTGGTCGTTGCCATAAGCAGTTGCAAGGACGTCACCGGCTGCAACCTTGTCGCCGACTTTCTTGTGTAGGTAGATTCCTGCTGACAGGTCCACTGGGTCTTCCTTGCGAAGTCTACCTGCTCCGGTATGTTGAGAAGCAAGGCCAATTGATTCAGCCTTAATCTTCTGAACGAATCCATAAGAATCTGAAACGATATCAAGGGAAAGCTTAGCAGGTCCAAATAAAGAGTAGTCATCCAGAACCTGAGGGTTTCCGCCCTGGGCCTCAATAAACTGGCGAAGTTTCTCGAGTCCACGGCCGCTCTCCAAAGCATCCTTAGCCATAGCATCGCCTTCCTCGATAGAAGAAGCCTTTCCGCCCACATAAATCATAGTTCCAGCAAGTCTCAAAGATAATTCAGTAATGTCCGCTGGGCCTTGACCTTTCAAGGTTTCTATAGCCTCGATTACCTCAAGGGAGTTACCCACTGCCTGTCCTAGTGGCTGATTCATATCTGTAATTAATGCCACTGTTTTTTTACCAGCTGCCTGACCGATTTCACACATAGTCTTTCCTAGCGCTGATGCATCCTCAGGAGTCTTCATAAAGGCGCCGTCGCCGCACTTAACGTCAAGGACAATGGCGTCGCTACCGGCTGCCAATTTCTTGCTCATGATGCTTGATGAAATTAGACTGAGATTTTCAACTGTTCCCGTAACATCACGCAAAGCATAAATCTTCTTATCTGCTGGTGCAATGTGGCCTGTCTGGCCGATTACAGCCATTCCAATGCTATTAACTTGCGCCAGGAATTCCTCCGGCTCCATAGCCGTCTTAAATCCCGGAATGGACTCCATTTTGTCCACAGTTCCACCTGTGAAGCCAAGACCCCTGCCACTCATTTTGGCAATGGGTACGCCGCAGGCTGCTACAAGAGGCGCCACGATTAAGGTGGTTTTGTCCCCTACGCCACCTGTGGAGTGCTTGTCAACCTTGATGCCGGTGATGGCAGTCAGGTCAATGGTGTCGCCGGAACGTCTCATGACATCTGTGAGCTGGAAGGTTTCTTCCTTGTCCATTTTCTGAAAATATATTGCCATAAGAAGGGCGGATGCCTGGTAGTCAGGGATTTCGCCCTTGGTGTATCCGTTTACGAAGAATTCGATCTCTTCTTTTGACAGCTTGCCGCCGTCTCTTTTCTTTGTAATTATATCTACAATGTTCATAACTCTACCTCAAAATATCCTTTAAGAAGCTTGTTCCGATTGCTGTCGGTGCAACGCCAAGGTAGTCGCAGATAGTTGCGCCAACATCTGCAAAGGTTTTTCTCACGCCTAGGTCAGTGCCAGGCTTAACGTTTTTACCATATACCACTAGAGGAACGTATTCTCTTGTGTGGTCCCAGCCTGTGTGAACTGGGTCGTTTCCGTGGTCAGCACAGATGAATAAAATATCCTCATCCTTCATCTTAGCAATGATTTCAGGAATTCTTGCGTCGAACTCCATAATCGCCTTTCCATAACCAACAGGATTTCTTCTATGACCGTATTCGGAGTCGAAATCTACCAAGTTAGTAAAGATGAAGCCTTCAAAATCAGTTTCAAGAGCTGCAAGAGTTTTGTCAACGCCGTCCATGTTATTGTCAGTATGAACGGAAATGCTAACGCCGTTATTGTTGAAAATATTGCTGATTTTGCCTACAGTGTAAGTAATTTTGCCGCCGTACTTAACGTTGTCTAAAGTGGTTTTGCCGCTTGGGTCAACAGCGTAGTCCTTACGGTCAGAAGTTCTCTTTCTGTGGCCGTTTTCATCGATAATGTAAGGTCTTGCAATTACTCTGCCGCAAGCCCAGTCGCCAACAAGCATCTTTCTTGCGATTTCGCAGATTTCGTATAATCTTTCCAACGGAATTACAGCGGTGTTTGCCGCAATCTGGAACACACTGTCCGCGGAAGTATATACGATAGGCTTGCCTGTCGCTTCGTGCTCAGCGCCTAGTCTTTCAATGATTTCAGTTCCTGAGGCTGTGCAGTTTCCTAAAACTTCTACGCCAATAGCCTCTTCGTAGGCTTTGATAAATTCCTTGGGAAATCCTTCCGGGTAGGTTTTGAACGGGGTCTTAGTCTCAAGGCCAGAGATTTCCCAGTGACCTGTGATCGTGTCCTTGCCCTTAGACACCTCGCTCATTTTACCAAAGGCGCCTTCCGGTGCGTCCACGGCGAACTTCCCGCCGGCCGCGCCTGCAATATTACCAAAACCCAAACGGGCTAAATTGGGAATCGCCAGCTCAGGCACATTTTCTGCGATATGCCCAAAGGTATTCGCTCCCTTGTCTCCATAGTTTTCTGCATCAGGAAGTTCTCCGATGCCAAGGCTGTCCATTACAATTATAGTTGCTCTTTTCATTTTTAATCTTCCCCCTCTTCTGTATAAATAAGCTTAGGCATGCACTCGAGATAGTCAAGTGACACCAGCTTGTATTCCACTCCATTAAAGTTGCCCTTCAGGCCGTTTTTGAAAGCTTCCTTCCCGTGAAGGTGCCCATAAATGCAAGTCGTGGCCCCATACTGTTCCAGTAGCTGTGTGAACCCCGAACCCTGCATTTTGTCATTAGTCGGCGGATAATGCAGCGCCGCTATAATGCGCTCCGCCCCATGTTTTCTTGCCTCTTGGAGAGAAAACTCCAGCCTGAGAAGTTCTCTCTTGTAAATCTTCTCATCGTGCTCACCGAATCCTTCCGTGCCCGGACAAATCCACCCTCGGCTGCCGCAAATCCAGATACCTTCTTCAGCCTCAACGCTGGTGTTCTGCAGAAAAAGCATGTCCTCATGCAGCTTGTTCAGCTTGCCCATGCCCATCCACCAAAGATCGTGATTTCCCTTAGTGAGAATCTTCTTTCCCGGCAAATTGTGAATCCAGTCTAAATCCGCCAAAGCCTCATCAAGCCTCAGCCCCCAGGAAATGTCACCTGGAATAATTACAGTATCTTCATCCCCAACCACGGCTCGCCAGTTCTCCTCAAGCTTCTTGTCGTGTTCCTTCCACCTGGCACCAAAAATGTCCATAGGTTTCTCAATTCTCTCGTCCATAGAAAGGTGAAGATCTCCTATTGCATATATACTCATACCCTTTCCGTAAAATCTCCTTACTCATCAAAATCCAACAGGCGACCGCTCTCCTCGTCGTTCAGCGTCGTTACCTTCTTCAGCTTGCTCTTCATCATACGCGTTCTCGTTCCAACCAGCTTATCAATGTCCTCATTTGCCTGATTTATGCGCTTCTGTGCCGATACTAAAACTCCCTCGAATTTTTCAAATTCATTTTTTACTGCCCCCAGAATATCCCAAACTTCACTGGAATGTTTCTGGATTGCAAGAGTTCTAAAGCCCATCTGCAGGCTGTTAAGTAGTGCCGCCATAGTAGTCGGCCCCGCAATATTCACCTTATAATCTTTCTGCAAAGTTTCTACCAGGCCACGCCTTACAACCTCCGCATAAAGCCCCTCAAAAGGCAAGAATAGGATTGCAAAATCAGTAGTAGTAGGCGGCTCAATATACTTATCCCTAATGTCCTTAGCCTCAGCCTTAATTCTGCGTTCTAGTTCTCTGCCTGCCAGTTCAATTGCTGTGGCATCACCACTGTCATAAGCATCAACCAGCTTGCTATAAGTGTCTCCTGGGAACTTAGCGTCAATTGGAAGATAAACAGTCTTGTCATCGTCACCCGGAAGCTTCACCGCAAATTCCACGCGCTCCTGACTATTTGCCTTAATCTTAACATTTTCCTCATACTGCTCCGGTGAAAGAATCTGCTCAAGAATTGCGCCCAGCTGAATTTCACCCAAAATCCCTCTGGTCTTAACATTAGTCAGCACCTTCTTCAAGTCGCCAACGCCACTGGCAAGATTCTGCATCTCTCCCAGACCCTTATAAACCTGTTCAAGCCTGTCACTTACAAGCTTAAATGACTGCCCGATGCGATCCTCCAAAGTTTTCTGCAACTTCTCGTCCACAGTTTCCCTCATCTTTTCAAGCTGCTTGGTGTTCTCCACATTAAGCTGAGTAATCTGATTAGACATAGTATTTCTAATGTTTTCAAGCTTCTGTTCGTTTTCCAGAGCCATATGGGAGAACTTCTCGTTAAGCTCAGCTAAACGAGCATCCTGCTGCTTGGCTGCCGTCTCCTGACTTCTTGTCATCATCTCGCCAAAGGTCTGAAACGACTGATTTATGTACTGCACAGTCTCCGTGCGCGACTCCTTCATTTCCTGCTGCAGTTCTGTCTTTAGCTCCTTCTGAAGTTCCCTCTGTAGCTGTCCATCATCGCCGCCAGCCTTCTTAAGGTTCACAATAAGCAGCACCATATTCACGACTAAAACCACCAGAATTCCAAATGTCATAATTTCTGTAAGCATTTACATACGTCCTCTTCTAACAATATTTATGCCCGCCTAAAGCCTGCATATAGATAATATAATTATATCATTTTTTCCCGTGAATAAAAAGAAAAAGCTGTCGCCAAGGCGCAGAATTTGCGCCAAAAACAACAGCCCTTTTGACAATAGTAAGTTGAATAGATAATTAGGTAATTATTTAGTTTTGACAGGCTGCCTTACTGCGTCCTGATCTTCAAACCATTCTACTCTCATTTTGTCCCTCCGAATAAATTAAAATTTTATATGCTGCGGTCCCCGAGATTATCTGCCGTATTATTTCAACAAGGAGAACAAGGTTAATGTCCGAACAAAAAAGACCGCAGCCTAACAGGTCTATGACCCGATAAACTACAGCCCGTTTTCACTGTATACAAAATTCCCTTGCGCTCTCCGACACAAGAAAAAGGTTCACCATTTATGCATGTCTCCTGACTTAGAAATCAACATTTTGCTCACCTTCCCACACCATTTCACGCTTTACCTATGCGCCGGTGCAGTGGCATCCGAACAAAACTCCCTCATTACAGTGGCGGGACCGTGCAGGATTCAAACCTGCTTCCATCTTAGCTCCAGCCTCGACTATAATAATCGCCTGGAGAACATAAACGCCTTCATATGAACTTCAAGTTAATTCTAACACTTAATGAACAGGATTACAACAAATATTTCATCATTACCGGTATGAGAATGTTCATGTCAATTGGTTTTGCTACATGGTCGTTCATACCAACATCTAGAGCATTCTGCCTGTCTTCTGAAAATGCATTGGCTGTCATTGCGATAATTGGAATCTGAGATTTCATGGCATCATCCATTTTTCGGATTTTTGCGGCAGCGTGATAACCGTCCATTACCGGCATCTGTATATCCATAAGAATCATCTTGTAATAGCCATCCTCTGCCTTATCCAGCATCTCGATACACTCCACACCGTCGCAGGCTCTTTCAATAATGCAGCCCTCTTCCTTCAGAAGTTCTGTAGCTATTTCCGCATTAATATCGTTGTCCTCAACAAGGAGGATTCTCGTTCCCGCTATGCCTTTTTTATCATAAATACCGGTAGTGTCGCGCTTTGCCAAAGACTCTTCTTCAGATGCAATCTTGCAAGGAACAGTAATGGTGAATTTACTTCCCTCTCCGATTTTACTGGTAACTTCAATGGTTCCATCCATCTTATCAATAAGTTTCTTGACAATTCCCATGCCGATACCACTACCTTCGATTCGGTTTATAGTCGATGTCTGCTCTCTTTCAAAAGGCTCGAAGATGTTTTCTATAAACTCTTCTGACATTCCCACTCCGTTGTCCTCAACGGTTACAACCACATTACACCATCCGTCCGTTTCATTTGGTGTCTGAGTAAAATCACATTTAATAATGCCTCCTGTGCCTGTATACTTGATGGCATTGCTGATAATATTTAGGCACACCTCTGACATATGTGGCACATCTGCATAGACATATGGATGAAGTATATGCTCTGTGGCAACAAGAGTCTGTCCCTTATCCTTAGCCTGATTTCGGAACATCATAATACAATTTCCAAAGTGTTCACCTACATCACAAACAGTGTATTCCATCTTAACCTTGTCATTTTCGATTCGAGCCAGGTCTAGAACATTGTTGAGAAGTGATAGCAGGTTTTGACCGCATGTTTGGATGTTACCCATATATGATTCCAGCTTTTTCTTATCGTCTAGGTGTCTAGAAGCTAGGTCTGCATACCCGATAATGGCATTCATAGGCGTACGAATATCGTGAGACATATTGAATAGAAAAGTTGACTTTGCTTTATTTGCGTTCTCCGCCTTCCCGGCTGCCACCTTAAGTTGTTCATTTAGTTCCAAGGTATCCTGGGCCGCCTTAGAGGAAACTGCCTCCGCACGTCTTGCTTTTCTCAGCAGTCCAAGTATTACTGCAAGAACCACAGAGAATACAATTATGAAAATTGTCCAAACCGACGCATAGTTGTCCTTCAGATACGCACCCCATGTAACTTTCTTATCATTAGCCTCATACTTAGCAATAGCGCTAGTCAACATGCCTGAGGGCATGGCCTTGATGGTTTTGTTCAATATAGAGAGAAGATACAAATCGCCACTGTTAACCGCCATAGCTGAACACTCTGGATTGGTTAAAGGGACACTATAAAATTCGCTGTCTCCGCTAAGGTCCGCTGCTCGACTGGTGCCGGTGATATAGCAGTCAGCATCGCCGGCTTTTACCGCATTGGCCGCGTATTCTGGGCTGTTGTATTCTAGAATCGTCCAGTGTGGATATAAATATTCAATATGGTCCTTCAGCGATGACATTTCCTTAGATATAGCCACATGGTAAGGCTTGCTCTCACTAAATGAATGCTTGTCTGTCATAGCTAAAAGGGTGTAATTCCAAGTAGTATTTGTACAAGCCAGATGGTATTTTTCCAGCTCATTTGGATGCTGCGGAAAGTGGAAGATTACGTCTATTTCTCTATCCTGCAAAGCCTTGATCATTTTCTCCATGCTACTGAAACCGACCATTTCGAAATTCAATTTATCCTTGCTCAAGCAGTCAGTGGCATACTGAACATAGTCCGTTATGGCACCACTGACTTCCGTATCAGGTTCAGCTATAGTACTTACTCCTGGATCATCTAACAAAATTCCCATTCGAATTTCACCATGCGATTTTAGCCAGTTTCGTTCCTCTCCTGAAAGAACCGGCGTGTAATCCAGAGAAAAATATTGCTTGTAAAGGTCAGCTGTAAAGAAAGGATTATCATTTTCTAGCTGTCTCATGGCGTTATCCAATTCTTTCTTTAGCTCTGGACGCTCCTTATTAATTGCATAGTAAATTTTGGATTTTCCTACACAGGCTACAGCTGAAATTCCATAATCCGACCATATGGATTCCTCCAAAGAAACGAAGCAATCGATTTCATTTTTCTTCAATTTCCTCTGGACATCCTTATTATCTGCGATGTTCACATGTTCAGTTTCTATGTCATACTTTTTCTCCCATTTTGTCAGCATGGCTTCTGGCTGAGAATTTTCTAAAACGCCTACTCGCTTACCACTTAACGTTTTGAAATCATGCTCCGAGACATCTGTACTAGAAACATCTGCGTAAAGGTAATACTTTTCCTCACACATAGGCATATCGGAGAATAGCATATGATTCTTTCTATCCTTGCTGTAGGATATACCTCCCAAAATGTCAACGGTTCCATCTTCCAGCTTCTCTAAGCAATTATTCCAAGTACAATCTACATAGTCAAACTTCCAATCAGTATACCCAGAAAGCTTCTCCAGAAGTTCATAACCGTACCCCTGCCTCATGCCTTTCTCGTTGACATAATTATAGACATTCTCAAAGGACCCAACTCTGACGGTTTTGGTCGTGATGTTTTCGCTCACCGACGCCTTTGCATCAGACTTTACAGTTGTGCCTGAACCTATGTCATTGCTTTCTGCCTCAGCCATTACGGCACTAGAACAAATCAAGATTAAACTACAAACAATGCATAGAAATTTTTTCCATATCATATAGTATTTTCTCTATTCCTTCCTTTATTTTTTTCCGCAAGTTTTGCAATGGTGAACAGCATGGTCTCTCTGTCCAGCGGTTTCGCCAGGTGCGCGTCCATTCCCGTCGCCTTGGTTTTCATCCTGTCCTCCACAAAAGCATTAGCCGTCATGGCGATAATAGGCACCGTCTTAGAGTCTGCTCTCTCCAGGGCGCGTATTCTCTCCGTCGCCTCATACCCATCCATAACCGGCATCATAATGTCCATAAGAATGACATCACAACTTCCAGCTTCGTTGTTTTTGAAAGCATCTAAAGCTTCCCTACCGTTCCAAGCCTTAGTAATTTCAGCACCTTCATTTTCTAAAATAAACTGAGCGATTTCCATGTTCAATTCATTATCCTCAACAAGAAGAATCTTAAGCCCTGCAATGCTTGCCGATTTTTCTTCTTTGACTGCAGTGCTTTTTTCTTCTTCCTGTTCGCAGATTTTAAAAGGTAAAACTATGGTAAAGGTAGTTCCTTTGCCCTTAACACTCTGAAAGCTGATAGTTCCACCCATCTTCTCAGTCAGATTCTTTGCAATTGGCATTCCAAGCCCTGTTCCAGCAAACTTAGTGCGTCCACCCTGATATTCCTGGGCAAATTCATCAAAGATGTGTTCCTGGAATTCCTCGCTCATACCAATTCCCGTATCCGCGCAAGTAAACTCAATAATAGCCTCGTCTGTCGTTGGTGAAGGCAATTCTCTGCAACTTAACGTTATGCTTCCATACTCCTTATTGTATTTCACCGCATTACTAAGGATATTCATGAGAATTCTTTTCACATGGGTCGGACTTCCGCTCAAATGTCTATGAGTCACTATATTATCTTCCTTGATAATTTTCACATTATAACTCTTCGCTGATTTCTCAACAAGATCGACGCAATCCTCTGTCAATTTTTTTAAATCAAATTCCCTCTGATCTAAAACAATTTCCCCAGATTCCAGCTTGCCCATATCCAAAACTTCGTTAATAAGTTCAAGCAAAATATCCGAAGCGTCCTTAATCTTCCGCCTGCACTCAGCCTGCTTCTCCAAGTCGTCGCTATAATGGTCTCCGACCTCTACCATGCCCAAAATTCCATTTATCGGCGTTCTGATATCATGGCTCATGCGTCTCAGGAAGCTGATCTTAGCGTCACCGGCCTTCTGAAGTTGCTCCTGATAATCCATTTCCTTCTGAATATCATCCGTAACATTTCTGATTAAATAGAGAGCCATCTCTACGTTTCCCTGCTTGTCTGTCTTCTGAGTTACAATATCAATTTCTATCCACGCTCCAAAAACATCCTTATACAAGAAGCTAATCATATTATTTCCCTGCATACGCTCGCCAATAGTATCCATATTGATGAACTCTACAAACTTTCCACGGAATTCTTCCTCTACATATTTATCCGTTATATCATGGAACATAGTGTCAGATGTTGATGAGATATCCAGACTCTTCTTCAACTCTTCTGGGCATTTTACCCATTCACACTCGCCCGTTTTCACATTGACAAGGACAGATGCCACATAGACCTCACTAATTGCTGAAATAGTCTGGTACTGCTTCTCCATGTCCATATAGTTTTTGCGTTCCGACGTTCTGTAAGCAATATATATCAAGGTACATCCAGCAGTATAAATCAGTGAAATAATAATTAGAATTATAAAATACTTCTGGAATGTAGTTTTAACCGGAAATGAAATATATACCGCATAGTCTTCGCACTTCACCTTTTGGGTGTACCATTTCTTCCCACTAAAACTTACTTTGCTGAATCTTTCCCCTTTTACCGGTTTTGATGCCCCTAGTTTTTCCCATTTCTCTGCGGGAATGCTATAACCCATGTCTTTGTTTGCGGCGATAACCTTACCCTCTGACGCAACAACCACCAGGCCGTCGTAATTGAAGTTCATATTGAGAAAAACATCATCTAGGGTTATGTCGTTAATTCCTACTTTTACAGTATCCTGAAACACATACGCAATAACTGCGCCTTCTGCATCACTTCTTGCGGCTGCCGCTACGTCGATAGTACCCTTGGAGGTAGTCACCCTCTTTGCAAAGGTTTTCTTTGGAAATTCCACAATTTCCTTAACGCAATCTGAATCCAAAAGCTCATTCCAGGCAACAGACTCGGTCTCTGACTTTTTAACCCCATACTTTAAATTCAGGTTTTTATCCACAGCAAAAATACCAGAAAGATGCTGCTCCTGGAGATATTTTTCCATAGACACTTTATCGGCAACATCTACAGATTTCAAGCGATGTGCCGCCTCCACTGTCTTATCAGCCAGACGAATAAGGCTCTTTGTCTTATCGTTGTTCTGATAATTGTCATAGGTTTCTAGCCTTTCTCTCACATAATTTTCTGTATTGCTAAATGAATTTTCGCATTGGTTGTACACATGCTGTAAAAAGACAAAATATAAAACCACAATTATAGCTATCAGAATTACGGCGAGTAATATAGAGCGTTTTACCGCCTTTTGTTTCTCGTCAACTTTTTTCATTAAAACTATTCCTCCGGAATTTGTTATTAGTATTCGTTGTTAGTATTTCATTTTAATACTTAAGACCGTATTTTTCTACTATTCTCTTGACTGTACCATCTGCCTGCATATCATTTAGTGTGCGGTTTAACTGACGAACAAAATCCGAATCGTAGTTTCTTCCAAAAGCCACACCTATCTTCGACAGAAATAGAGGCTCATCTAAAATTTCATATTCCTCAGGTGCCGTTTCAACTAAGGAATTTAGTGCATTCTCGTGACCTGCAATAGCGTCCACATAATTCTTTCTAAGTGCTGCATCAACCTCGTCCATGCTGACAAACGCATAGAGCCTAAATATATCTGGCACGGAGCTATCTCCCTTTCTTTTTCTTAGAAAATATTCCTCTGCCTTTCCCGTCTCCTGCACAGCAACGGTCTTATCCCTTAGATCCTTCAAACCCTTGATATTGATATTCTTTCTTACGCATACTACCTGGCGACTATTCATATATGGGCCTGCCCACTGATACTTATTCTCTCTGCCATTCATACTATAGCAGCCCCAAAGACAATCTATCTTTCCATCTTTCAAATATTCATCCTTATCGTCCCATCCAATCATCTTAAAAACAGGATCATATCCCATTCTTCCCAGGGCCTCTTTCGCCAAATCAATATCAATTCCCTCAAATTCTCCGTAAGAATTTTGATAGAAATATGGCTCGAAAGAATCACTTCCAATGACGATCTCCTGCTTCTCCCTCGAATTATTGCCTTTGCCGGCGTTATCGCTTCCATTGCTGCCACCCGCGCCTGCGCACGCCGCCAACAACATCACAGCCATTATCATTATTACAATTATTATCGTTGTTTTCCTCAAATTACTCATAGTCATATCTCTCACTGCGGGTCAACCCGCAACCCATTGCAATTGATTGCTTTATCTAAACTATCCCAATAATTCCTCAATTTTAAGATTAGACACGAAAAAAAGAAGTCCCTCAAAAACATTACAGGAACTTCCATATCATCGCAAGCCTAAGTTGTTTCACCTGCTTTATCTTTAGCAAAAACAATCACTACCACGCTTTCTCGCAAAATAGCAACTGTCTGCCTTGTGAAATGTTTTCGATATACATAACAATTATAAACCTTCATTTCACCTTGCACAATAAAAATTTACATAAAGAATTCGTGATTATATATTTTTGCGTTTTTATTTTCAAAAACCCTCCGGGCTGTGACGCCTCGGAGGGTTTTGGTTTATAAGAGTTATTTATTATATTCCTTAGCTTTCACTGTAACTGTCATTCTTACGGTCTTCTTGGAGCCGTCTTTTAGTGTTACTGTCGCAGAAATTGTTGCCTTGCCAGCTTTCTTGCCGATGATTGTGCCGTTCTTGCTAACTGTTGCAACTGACCTCTTGCTTGTCTTGTATGTGATGCTCTTAACATTGGCTCTATTTAGAGTATTCTTTAGAGCCATCTTACTAGTCTTGCCTGCAGTGACTGCCTTAACCTTAGCCTTTGGAGCAATTGTAGCCTTAATAGCCTTAACTAGAGCATCCTTTTCTTCTTTAGTAATAATCTGATAGTTTGAACCATCATCTAGTACTGCTGAAATTGAACCTACAGACGATGTCTTATAAGTTGTTGCATTAACTAATGTCTGATTTCCATCCTTATCTACTGCTACGGTGTAAAGTTCCTTATCAGCCTTTAAGTCCTTTGTCTGAGCTGTGATTGTAAATGAATTTTCGCCTGATTCTGCCTTAATAGTAACAGTAATCTCTACAGATTCTACCTCATCGCCTAGGACTGCAGCAATCTGCTTAGCATGATTACCATTTAGATATACCTTTGTGCCACCCTTAACGACCTTGCTGTCCTTAGCATATTCTGCAGTTGCATCCTTAACCTTACCTTCTGCATCTCTCTGTACATCTACAGTGATTGTTCCAACCTGCTTAGTGTCGATTGTAGTTGTCTGTTCAACTGTTTTTTCACCAGTTGCAGAGACTGTAGTTGTAGTTACTTCTGTAACATCATTATCAAAATCATTTTTTGATGTTTTCTTTTCTACAATTTCCTTACTCTTGTCAGCGTTTGTTGTTGTAGTTGTTTCTGTTGCAGTTCCGTCTGGACGAGTTGTAGTTTCCGTTTCAACCTTTGTTTCTGTCTTCTTTCCGTCCTTATCTGTTTCTACTGTAGTCTTAACTTCCTTCTTAACAACAGTACCGTCAGCCTTCTTGTCTGTCTTAGTTTCAGTAGTTACTTCTGACTTAGTTCCGTCAGGCTTAACTGTCTCTACCTTTTCAGTTACTGCGCCAGTAGCAGTATTAGTAGTTGTAGTAGTTGTTACCTGATCTCCATTAGGCTTAGTTTCAGTTGAAGTTTCAGTCTTTTCAGGTGGAGTGGAAGGAGTTGATGGAACATACGGTGCTTTGACAATAATAGTAAAGTTCTGCATCACAGTTCCTTCTTGAATGCCTACGATCTTGTCTTTTGCTGCCTTAGCAGATAATACAACTTCTCCTGTGCCTATAGCCTCTAGCTTTCCGTCTTCACTTATCTGAACGGTTTTCCCATCTGCTGAACTCCACTTCACATATTCGTTTCCTGGTTCAAAATTCATTTGAGCTGTTTCGTGTAAATCAAGAGTGGCCTTTCCTCCATAACAATCCTTGCCGTCAATATCTTTTACCGAAGGCTTAGCAACAAGAAATTCACTTTCTGTGTGCTTGAAACAGAAGTAGTCTTTCGCAACGTACTTGCTTACATCTGAGGAAAATGTTCCGCCTGTGATTTCTGTTGAAACCTTTCCAATAAAATTAGCTTTACCGTATGTATCATCTTTTACATTAAGGTCTTTGAATGCAACTACATCAAAAGCATTTCGTACTTTTGACTGCGTATTAAGCTTTGCATCTCCAGAAATCTTAACATTCATTGTCTGCGCAATTCTTCCCAGGTCATAGATTGCAACGGCACTTCCCTGATCATTTAAGCAGTTAAATGTGCCACCTGTAATATTTAAATTAAGTGAATTTCCGTTGGCATCGTTTCCATTGGCGTAAGTGCCACCGATTACATAGAAGGCATCTGGGAACCATGCACTTCCTGAGTAGTTATAGTATTTTGATGGTGAATCTATTCCATCCTTTATTGAATTTATTGTTCCACCACTAATATTTACCTGTCCCATACGCAATGAGACTCCTCCATTAAGAGTACCGCCCGACATAGTCAAATTCACTTGACCAGGCATATATATTACAGGACCTCTGCTTGATGTCAATGTTCCGCCTTCTACATTAAAGTTCATTTCTCCAGTAGTGTTATTTCCTGTAAGAACTGCATCAATTGCATTGAATTCTCCGCCTTTAATAGTTGCAGTGCCTCCATTTCTGCAATATATTCCGTATCCTGTAATACAACCATTAGCTGCCTTGACTTCTATTTTACCACTTTCCTGTACAAATTCCGTGCTAGTTCCGTCTACAATAATACAATGTCCGCCTTTGCTAGTGTCTATTCCAGTTATAACCAAAGCACCAGTTCCTTTTGTATCTTTAACTGTTAGTTTTCCACCATTAGATACAACAATATCACTACCACTAGATACATTTTTGCCGTTTAAATCTAAAACTACATTCTTCTTTTCAACTTTCCAAACATTGTTTACATCGTTTACATCGCAATCTCTTAGTAATTCTACAGTTCCTCCATCTGACACTGCTGAAACCGCCTCTACTAATGTAGCATACGAAATTTCACCCACTTTGGCTACAGGTTCTTCAGTTGTAGTGCCTTCTGATGGATTTGCCGGAGCGGTGCTTTCTGGTGGGACCCCCCCCAGCAGTTTCACCCTCTGCTGCAAATGCCATGCTCGGCATCATAACCATTACCATGGCTACAGATAGTAATACTGAAAATAATTTTCGTTTCATCTTTCTCATTCCTTTCTACGCCTTAGTTTTTCACGCCTCGAGAAAGCAAATAAATACTGTAACAATAAAATTAAGGAAGAAACTCCAGCGTCCAAAAGTTCTCCCCAACTTTATAATGCAACTGGCTGCCATCTAACAGGCCCTATAGCTTTGCGTCACAGTCTTTAAACTGCTTTGCCGAAATATTTATTTGTTTTTACTAACTACAATTATACTCCTCTAAATCATGATTGTAAAGACTGCAAGGAGCATAATATATAAGTTGTGTATTTTTTTGCACAACTCGGTTAGCCACTTTCTTTTTTCCCTTTTTCATTGTTCTACTTCAAATACAAATCTATGAGTTTTGATACCACTCGCGAATCCAAATTTCCGTCTTGGTCGTCGAATGTCACAATTAGATTGTCCCAAAGCACGAAACCACAATCGTAATACCGTTGCAATTTCCATAGTGCGCTGTCCAAATAGCCCAGTGACAGCAACATCCCCAAATGCTCCCACAGAAAAAGCCTATGCTGGACTGGATGAAACAATTTGAAATCCGGACTGATTATATTTCTGCCATACCATTCCTTCCATTCATATCTATAGTCGATGCCATTTAAATACAGCTGGTTTGCAATGATCACCTCAGACTTCGACCTTACTTTTTCTCCCCTGCTAGTAGTATGCTTCAGATGTTCAGGATACTCATCATTAGCAACAAAGTCCTTTGCCCAGGTGTTCGGACTAATAAGTCCCATAGTCTCAAAGACCTTCTCCGGCAGAATTTCATACGCCCGGCTTATGCCCTTCGAAACAGTCTCAGGATCATAGTTTTTATATTTTTTCAAAAACCCATCCATCAAAACCAAATTATTCTCAATAATCTTTTTCGACTCCGCCATATATCGCTGCTCCTTCAACTGCCGCACAATGGGATCATTCTCGTTCGTACCCAAATAAACCTCCTCCACCTTTCCATCCTTCATATATCGCCAAATAAAGGAATTTCGCCTCTTAATCAAATAGCCAGGCCTCTGACCCCTCAGCCCTAAATTCAGCTTCGCCATATGCATTTTTTGCAAATCCTTCTCGTGCTGTATAATCCCAATAATATCTTGCATATTTATTCCCCTTTCTTTCATACCTCTTTGCTTCCAGCTTTTACCAGCTGCACAATAAACGCAATTTTTTATAAAAAAGTGGTCACGCAGAGTTTCCTCTCAACTTTTTCTCAGCATCAAAATTCAACTATCGAAAAATCTTAGTAGGCTTGCCCATTTCGTTACCAATTTCTTACATTTACATTTGACATTATATACATTTTCTTCCATTTCGACAAGTAGAAATTCTGTTTATTTATACATTATTTTGATTTGTGCCGCCTGGCTGCCCGTAAATGACCACTTTTTTGCTGAAAATCCCGAATATTGTGCAGAACATCAAAATCGCGCCACCGCACCACCACACCGCCGCCCCGCCGGCCTGCTGCCCCGTGCCGCAAAAACGGCACAAAAAACCACGCAAAAAAGACCGCGCAAGCGTGGTCATCTTTTGCATGGTCTTTTAACGTTGTCGCGCACGGCCTGGGCCGCGCGCCGGCCCCGCGGCGCGCACGGGCGGCACAAAAAAAGGACCACGGCATGGTCCTTTTTTTGGTGGTGCGCTATTATGCTAATGCCTGCTCTAAATCAGCAATCAAGTCGGCCTTGTCTTCCAGGCCGCAGGAAATGCGGATTAGTCCTGCAGGGATGCCGGCAGCTTCCAGCTGCTCGTCTGTCATCTGTCTATGTGTTGAAGTTGCTGGGTTTAAGCAGCAGGATCTTGCGTCCGCTACGTGAGTTTCGATAGCGAAAACCTTCAACTTCTCCATTACTTTTTCTGCTACTTCTCTGCCGCCCTTCACTTCGAAGGAAACAACTCCGCAGCCGCCGCATCCGTTAAGATATTTAACAGCGCGGTCATGATATTTGTCGCCCTCTAGGCCAGGATAGCTAACAGAAGCCACTGCTGGATTTGATGCTAGGAATTCTGCTACAGCCTGGGCATTTTCAACGTGTCTAGGCATTCTTACGTGAAGTGACTCTAGGCCTAGGTTCAAGATGAAAGCATTCTGAGGAGACTGGATGCAGCCCAGGTCTCTCATCATCTGAGCGGTGCATTTTGTAATGAATGCGCCTTCTTTACCAAACTTTTCGGCATAGGTGATGCCGTGGTAAGAGTCGTCTGGTTCAGTCAATCCTGGGAACAGCTCCTTGTGAGCCATCCAGTCAAAGTTGCCTGAATCAACGATTGCGCCGCCAACTGCTGCGCCGTGACCGTCCATGTACTTAGTTGTTGAATGTGTTACGATATCCGCACCCCATTCAATTGGTCTGCAGTTTATTGGTGTTGCAAAAGTATTGTCGATAACTAGCGGCACATTGTGTCTGTGGGCCGCTGCTGCAAATCTTTCGATGTCAAGGACTGTAAGTGCTGGATTTGCAATAGTCTCGCCGAATACAGCTCTTGTATTTTCTTTGAATGCAGCGTCCAGTTCTTCGTCTGTTGCATCTGGTGAAACGAAGGTTACGTCAATTCCCATTTTTGCCATCGTAACGGAAATAAGGTTGAATGTTCCGCCGTAAATTGATGATGAAGCTACGATGTGACTTCCGCACTGGCAAATATTAAACAGTGCAAAGAAGTTTGCTGCCTGACCAGAGGATGTAAGCATTGCTGCTGTACCGCCTTCTAGGACTGCAATCTTCGCAGCGACATAGTCGTTAGTTGGGTTCTGAAGTCTTGTGTAGAAGTAACCTGAAGCTTCCAGGTCAAAAAGTTTTCCCATTTCCTCACTTGAGTCATACTTAAATGTTGTTGACTGCACGATTGGAATCTGTCTAGGCTCTCCATTTCCTGGAGTGTAGCCTGCCTGCACACATTTAGTGTTGATTGAATAGTCCATTCTTATTTTCTCCTTGCATAAATTATTTCACAAAAACATACACAATCCACTGAGCTAACGCAATCAGCGCGATTCCAAGAATCATGCTTCCTGCACCGTAAATCACTGCAGTCACATGCTGTCCGCCTTTCATCAAATCCGCCATTTCAAAGGCAAAGGTTGAAAAGGTTGTGAAACCTCCGCAAACGCCCACCTTCAACATAAGTACCCAGTTCGAATTGCTTGCATTATATTTTACAGCAAATGCTGCTATAAGTCCTATTAGAAAAGCCCCTAGTAAATTGACCATGAAGGTTTTTATAGGGAAGGCCATTTCACTGCCAAGGGGCAGAAGGCCCATTAAATACCTGCACACGGCGCCTATAAAGCCACCGATGCCTACAAAGATGCACTGTATCATCTGGCGCCCTCCTGGCCCGCTACCAGCATATCCATAGCCTCCACATATCCGTCGAAGCCCTTGCCCATAACAGTTCCCATGCAACCAAGTCTGATATAGGAGACCTGCCTAAAGTCTTCACGCTGGCTGACATCGGATATGTGCACTTCGACAGTTGGAATTCCAACTGTTTTCACTGCGTCAAGAAGTGCTACGCTAGTGTGAGTATAGGCTGCTGGATTTATGACAATGCCGTCGTAAACGCCATAAGCCTGCTGGATTCTATCCACCAGGTCACCTTCGTGGTTGGACTGGTAGAAGTCTACGCTAACGCCAAGGGCGCGTGCCCCGCGTTGCACATGTTCTACCAGGTCATCGTATGTAGCTTTTCCGTAAATCTCCGGCTCCCTAATGCCTAACATGTTTAGGTTGGGGCCGTTTATTACCAAAATTCTCATAGTTTTTACCATATGTACGCATCGCGCCATGCGATGTTCACCGCGGTCCCGCCGCCAAACAACGAACCATCGCCCGCACGGGCGCTAGTCTCGTCCCTCATTATTATTAATGAAGTAGTCGCTCCACTTAGCGTACAAATCTTTTCTTTCTTCGTATATTTTTTCAACTGGCATAGATTGGGAAATCGGACGGCCCTCTGTTTCTAGCTTGTCCAGGTCTCGCTTAATCCAGCAGATTGTTGCATTCTGTTTTATTATAAAATAGTTTTTCTTGGTTTTCACGATGCCGCCGCCAGCTGCAATGACAACGCCTGACTTGATGCAGGCCTTCTCAAGCATTTCCGTTTCAATCTTGCGGAAGTACGACTCGCCCTTACTTTGGAAAATTTCCGGAATAGACATGCCTTCGTGTTCGATAATCATGTCATCAACGTCCAGGAATTCGCGTCCCATGTTTTCAGCCATTTCGCGTCCCAAAGTGGTTTTGCCCGCCCCCGGCATGCCGATGAGAACCAGGTTAAGGGTCTCGCGGCGAACCTCGTCGTGAACATTTTCCAAGGCTTCGTGCTCAATTTCTATCCCTGTGAAAATTTCGCAAGCCTCCTTTGCCTGCGCAACCAACATCTTAAGACCGCCAGAAGCTGGAATGTCCGCAGCCATGGCATCTAAGACGAATTTGGTTTTGTTCGGGTTGTATATAAGGTCCAAAGCGCCCTCGCACTGAGGAAAACTGCTTGGTTTCAGCGGAATTCGGTCGTTGTCCGGATACATGCCCACAGGTGTTGCGTTTACGATAATCTGGGCGTCGCCGGCCACGTCGTGAACGTTTTCGTAGTTAACAGCGCCACCGCGAGAGACAACAATTACCTCTTCAGCACCCATGTCGGTCAAAACAGCCTGAACCGTCAGTGACGCACCGCCACTGCCGAGAACCAGGCATTTCTTTCCCATAGGGTCGATTTCTGTAGCCTCTATCAAATACTGGAAGCCATAGTAATCCGTGTTGTAGCCCTTGATAATGCCGTCGGCTGTTTTTACAATGGTGTTGACAGCGCCGATTTTCTTCGCCGCCTCAGAAAGCTCGTCGCAGTATTGCATAACGGCCTTCTTATAAGGGATGGTTACGTTGAAACCGCCATACTCCTCAGACTTTATCCAAGCCTCCAAATCCTCTTCATTGGTTTCAATCAGATCATACTCATAGTCAGCAAACTTGCTGTGAATAAGAGCTGAATAGCTGTGTCCCAGCTTTTTTCCGATTAATCCAAACTTTCTCATTAATACCCTTCCTTGTCAAATCTCCGTATAGCTTCCAAGATAAGTGCACTCCTCGGTCAAATCCTCCAACTGGTTCATAAGCCTGATAAATTCCTCCGAATAAACCTCTGACATAATGTCAAAATAGAACATATACTCAAAGTCTCTCTCAGGAATAGGTCTACTTTCCAGCTTAACTAAGTTAATTCCAAGAGCGTTGAATCTTGCAAGTACGTTGTAAAGCGATCCCGGTTTATGCTTAGTAACAAGCATCAAGCTTGTTCTATTTGCGCCGGGGTAGATTTCCAGCTTCTTGCTTATGCAAATGAATCTGGTGTAGTTATTTAAATTGTCCTGAACGTGGTCTGCAAGGCATTCCAAATTGTAAAGATCGATACAATTTCCAGAAGCTAAAGCTGCCACATCATTTCTCTCAGACTCAGCAACAAATTTTGCCGCCTGAGCAGTGTTTTCCAGAACAGTGATCTTGGCATGAGGGAAGTTTTTTAGGTAGTCGTCACACTGCATAATTGCCTGCTCGTGAGACACGATTTCCTTAATATCTTCCTTTTTCACGCCTTTTTTTGCCATCAGACAATGGTTAATTTTCAGTCTGACGCTTTTTACAATATAGAAGTTGTGCTTCATCATAAGGTCATAAATCTGATTGACCGAGCCCGCTGTACTGTTCTCCAAAGGAAGAATTCCGTACTTACAAAGCCCACTCTCAACAGCCGCAAAAACTCCGTTAAAGTTTTTCAAGAAAAAAATCTGTGGCATAGCAAAAAGTTTTTCACACGCCTCCTGTGAGTACGCACCCGTCACGCCCTGACAAGCAACAGCCGCGCGAGCTGGGAACACCTTAGGTGTTTCCTCTAAGGCGGTTTTGATCGCCTTTACGCAATCAGTGTCTTGCTGCGTGATCTTTCTCTGATGGTCCGTGCTGACCTCGAGAATTGTGTTGTACAGGATTCTGGAGTAGCCCGCCATGTCGTCGGACACCATGTTGGTAATAGCGTCGAGCTTTTCCCTTTCTCTCATAGCGTCGTACACAGGAAGCTCATTTTCCTGCTTGAACCTAGCGATTTCCTCCACCGTTCTCATTCTTTCTTCCAGCTGTTCGACAATCTTCTTGTCGATTTCGTCAATCTTTTTTCTATAGTCCCCCATTGAAGCCATTTTACAACCTCCTTCTATTATACTATATTTACCTATCCAATATCAAATCATATAATGCAATTGCGCATGCCGCTTCCACGCAAGGCAGGGCTCTTGGCACTATGCACGGGTCGTGGCGCCCTCTAACTCCAAGGGTTTCAGCCATTTCTTTGCTGTAGCTGATGCTCCTTTGTTCCATGGAAATTGACGGGGTCGGCTTCACCGCAACTCTGAAAATTACCGGCATTCCCGACGTAATTCCGCCCAAAACGCCACCGTGGTTGTTTGTACGGGTCCGCACAACTTTGTCCTCGCCCTCGCCCTCGTAGTAAAACTCGTCATTATTCTCGCTGCCGCGCAGCCTTCCGGCATCAAAACCAACTCCGAACTCAATTCCCTTCACAGCCGGAATGGCAAAAACCGCCTTGGCAATATTGTTTTCGACTCCATCAAACATTGGACTTCCAATGCCTGCCGGCAGTCCATTTACGGTGCACTCGATGATTCCTCCAACTGAATCCCCATTCTCTCTTGCCTCATCTATGGCAGCATATGGGTCTTCACTGTTTCCACCGATTTCTTTTATTACGGCGTCTATGGTAATTCCTGATTCTGCCAAAATCTGCTTGATTATTCCTCCTGCAATGCAAAGCGGTGCAGTAAGTCTTCCTGAAAAATGTCCTCCGCCGCTTACATCTTCGAAGCCCTTGTATTTTACATGGGCAGTGTAGTCAGCATGTCCCGGTCTGGGAATGTCCCTTATATTATCGTAGTCTTGCGACTTTGTATTTGTGTTATGAATAATTGCAGTTAATGGGGCTCCGCAGGTTTTGTTCCCTACGAGACCGCTGAGAAACTCAGGTACGTCCGCCTCCTTGCGCGGCGTGGAGTATTTATTTTGACCCGGCGCCCTGCGATCCATGAACGCCTGCAATTCTTCCATATTAATCTCAAATCCCGCCGGCAGTCCGTCTACAGTCACTCCTATTGCTGGAGAATGAGACTGCCCGAAGATTGAAATTTGAATGTTTTTTCCGTAGGTTGAAGACATATTATTCTACCTTTCTATCTAGCTCTAAATCCCGCAAATCCTCAAAGAATCTCGGATATGATTTCGCTACTGCTTCCTTTCCTTCTATTTCTACCTTGCCTTCTGAAATAAGGGAGGCAATGGCCGCCATCATTGCTATGCGATGGTCGTTATGGGATGAAACCTTGCCACCCTTCAGCCTCTGAACCCCATGGATTACAAGGCCCTCAGGCTTTTCCTCTATATCAGCCCCCAAGGCGTTCAGAACCTGAGTCACCGATGCCAGCCTATCGCTTTCTTTTATACGAAGCCTGCCCGCATTTTTTATAACCGTGTCACCTGCCGCCGCAGATGCCAAAACCGCTAGCACCGGCACCATATCCGGAATCTGCGATGCATCGATTTCGATGCCCCTAAGACCGGCACCGGATGCGCCGGTCTGCGCTTTCTCATCGTCGGTGCCGGATGCGCCGATCTGTGCTTTCTCATCGTCGGCGCCGGCTGGCGGGCCGACCCAGATTTCGTCGGCCCTTGCGTCCACCCTTGCGCCAAACTCTTCCAAAATCGGCACAATGGCTTTGTCCCCCTGAAGGGAGTTTTGATCCAGGCCGCCTACCGCAATGCCTCCCGGCACCAGTGCTCCAGCTGCAAGCCAGAAGCAGGCATTAGACCAGTCGCCTTCAACGACGTAAGTTCCAGGGCTTTTATATTTCTGACCGCCCGGAACATTGTAGATATATGTTGACACCTGAGACTGTAGCGCAACAGCCTCCTCGCCAGGCATTACGGTGGATCCAGACCTTCTTACCTCACCTGGCTCCTCGTCCACTTCAATTCCAAAGTCCCTTAGGACTTTCATCGTCATATCCACATAGGCCTTTGATTCAAATTTACCACTTATAATTATTCTGCTGTCATCCTCTAGAAGAGGTAGCGCAAACAGCAAGCCGCTAATATACTGGCTGGAAACGTCTCCGGCTATGTTAAAGTCCCCGGCCTCAAGCTGCCCCTCAATGGTAAGAGGAATGCTTCCCATAGGACTTAATTTGCAGCCGTGGCGTGTAAGTTCCTCATACAAAGGAGATAAAGGTCTTTCCGGCAATCTTCCTTCACCGTAAAAGTCAGCGCTGTGCCCCAAAGCTCCCATAATAGGAAGTAAGAATCTCAAAGTTGACCCACTTTCCCCTGGGTGCATTTCCCTTTGACCTGCGACCAAAGCCTCCAGGCATGAAATTGTCGCATCGATATCCTTCGAGCTTGCCCTGCACTCGACCTGGACAACACTGCCCAGCCTAGCTAGTGCGCTGGAATCGGTCTCCTTTCTTTCAGAAAGCCTTCCACTGTCAGCGAAATCTCGACTCGAGATTTCGCCATCTGCACCGCACAGCTTCGCTAGTGCGCTACAGATATATGCTCTATGCGCCATGGATTTCGATGAAATTATATCTATTTTTCTCATAGAATTTCCCTTAATTCTTCTGTGCTGATTCTCTTCAGCACACATTTTCCAATTCTCTCAGGAACAACCAGGTCAATTACTCCGGCCTTCCTCTTTTTATCGGAAAGCATAATCTTATAAAGTTCTTCCATTTTGTAATCAATGGATAAATCGAAGCCGTATTCTTCCAGTAGGCTTCTGATTTCTGCCGCACATTCCTTGCTGCACCAGCCCTGCCTTGCTGAAATATCCGCCACCTCCGCCATTCCCTTAGCCACAGCAAAACCGTGTCCTACATCAAAATCGCTGGCGCGCTCGATGGCGTGGCCAATGGTGTGACCAAAGTTAAGTAGTTGACGCTCTCCGTTGTCAAACTCGTCCTCTGCGACTATTTGGGTTTTGATGGAGACGCAGCGCTCCATGATTTCCGGCAGATTTACCTTGACATTAGAAACATCCGAAAGCAATTTCCAAAGTTCCTCATCGGCCAAAACCCCGTACTTCAGGACCTCGGCCATACCCTCAAGAAAAATTTCAGGCGGCAGAGACTCGAGCATGGACAGGTCTCGCCATATTAGAGCCGGTTGATGAAAGGCCCCTGCCAAATTCTTGCCCGCCGGCAGATTTATGGCGGTTTTGCCGCCAATGGACGAATCCACAAGGGCCAAAACCGTCGTCGGCACCTGAATCACCTTGATTCCCCTAAGATAAGTGGCCGCCACAAAACCGGTCAAATCCCCAACTACGCCGCCGCCAAGAGCCACAAGCCCATCGGCCCTAGTAATGGGAATTTCCGCTAAAAAATTCATGAGCTTCAGGTAAGTCTCCCCGCTTTTGGACTCCTCCCCAGGAGCCACCACATAGCTACAAACCTTGAAACCACTGTCTTCCAGTTCTTTAACACATTTGTCTAAATAAAGAGGCTTCACGTTCTCGTCGGTGACCACCACCAGGGTGTCGCCGCCTAAAACTTTCTTAACAGCTTCGCCTAATCCCTGCATTTCTTCTCAACCTCAACTTTTCTCTCTCGTCCCGAAGCGAGCAGCTGCCGCATTTTCTCGGCATCCTGGTCCTCCAATGCCTTGGAATACTCCTGTAGCTCGTCGATGAGAGTATCTATTTCAAACTTCAAATTATCCCTATTTTCCATGAACAGCTCCGTCCACATGTCCGCGTCCAGGTACGCAACGCGAGTGAAATCGCGGTAGCTGCCCGCCGAAATTGCGACCCCGTCGTCTAAGGCTGTTTGGCTCTTGATGAAGGCGTTGGACACCACGTGGGCCATCTGCGACGTAAAAGCGATGATTTTGTCATGCTCCTCGGCGCTGCACGCAATAATTCGATCAAAACCAGCAGCGTGGATTATTTTCCTCATCTTGCTGAGTTCCTCAATCCCCATGTCCTTGCCCGTCACCACGGCGAAAGGCGCGCCCTCGAAAAGGTCGTACCTGCTGTTCTTAAAACCGCCAAATTGCAGCCCCGCCATAGGGTGGCCACCCACATAGGTGAAGCCGTATTCCTCGGCCAGCCTGAAGCCCGCCTCGCAGACCCTTCTCTTGGTTCCGCAGCAGTCGATTACCATAACGCTCTCGGCGATTTCAGGCGCCTTCTCCTCCATCCATTTTACCGCAGGAACCGGTGGAATTGCAATCATTATGCAGTCACATTCGTTCATATTTTCGTCTGTCAATGGCGCGTCTATGGCGTCCGCCATTTCAGCGAATTGCGTAGTCAGTGGGTTTTGATCGAAACCCACAACCGAAAAGCCCGCCTGCTTGTATGCACGCGCCAGGGAGCCGCCGATTAGCCCCAGGCCGATGATTCCGATTTTCATTTTAAATCACCTCGCGAATCTTCTGAACTTTTCCCATAAGCGTTGCAAATTGTGCCGGTGTCAGTGACTGTGCACCGTCGCAAAGTGCCTTGGCCGGATTGTTGTGAACCTCGATCATAAGACCGTCAGCCCCGCATGCTGCAGCAGCTAGAGCCATTGGTTCCACTAGGTCTGCGTGACCTGTAGCGTGGCTCGGGTCGATGACAACCGGCAGATGAGTCAGCCTGTGAAGCACAGGAACTGCCGAAAGGTCAAGGGTGTTTCTCGTGTAAGTCTCGAAAGTTCTGATTCCTCTTTCGCAAAGAATTACGTTTTCGTTGCCGCCGGCCATAATGTACTCAGCGCTCATAAGTAGTTCCTTAATTGTGTTTGCAAGACCTCTCTTCAGCAGAATTGTCTTCTTTGTCTTGCCCAGCTCCTTCAGAAGCTCGAAGTTCTGCATGTTTCTTGCGCCAACCTGAATCACGTCAACGTCTTCGAAAAGCGGAAGATGGCTGGCGTCCATAATTTCTGTAACAATTGGAAGCCCAGTGTGCTTCTTGGCCTCCAGCAGTAGCTCGATTCCTTCAGCCTTCATGCCCTGGAAGTCGTATGGGGAAGTTCTTGGCTTAAAAGCTCCGCCTCTTAGAAGCGTTGCCCCTGCTGCCTTTACGCCCTCTGCCACTTCTTTAATCTGTGCCGGATTCTCAACTGAGCACGGCCCTGCAATTACTGCAAAATTGCCTCCGCCGATTTTCACTCCATTGACATCTATAACTGAATCCTCCGGATGGAAATGCCTGTTAGCACTCTTAAATGGCTCTGAAACCTTAGTCACTTTCTCTACAATATCAAGGAGTTCCAGCATTTCCGGATCGATATTGGAGGTGTTTCCAATTAGCCCCAGCACCGTATAAGTTTCGCCCTGGGATTCGTGAACTGTAACGCCCTGCTCTTCAAACCAGTGAATTAACTGCGCCCTCTGCTCTTCTGTTGTGTTGGGTTTTAAAACTGTAATCATCTTTCTACCTCCATAAATTTCCTTAATCAAAAACTCCGCCAATCGGTTTCGACTGCGGAGTTTGTAAGTAATCTAAATATTAAATCTTCTGTGTATAAAACTTGCGTAATCACTCAAACTTTTTCATTGCAGCAAAACCTACTCCTTCTTGTCCATAAAGAAAAAGTAATAATAATAGTATTCTGCTGCAAAAAACATATTTTTCATGATTACATTTCGTTCCTTTCGTAAGTATGGGATTATACTACCACATCGCCGGAGGAACTTCAAGTGTTTTTCACAAATTAATTATATTATTTTTGTGGATATTACACAACTTTCGTAGTCCAGTCTTCGAGATTCCAAATGTCAGTCACAATATCCTCATAGAATTCAGGTTCATGACTTACTAGAATTACAGTGCCCTTAAAGTCTCTAACAGCTTCCTTAAGCACATCCTTCGCCACTGGATCCAGATGGTTGGTAGGTTCGTCTAAAACCAGTAAATTCATAGGGTTCTGCATCAGCTTGCACAGTCTGAACTTAGCATTCTCGCCTCCGCTAAGTACCCTAACCTGGCTCTCTATATGTTCTGTTGTAAGTCCGCACTTAGCAAGTGCTCTTCTTACTTCCCCATTGTCCATTGCCGGGAATTCATCCCAGAAATCCTGTAGCGCAGTTTTGCTGCTTCCATCGTGTTCCTGTTCAAAATATGCCGGTTCAGCATAATAATCCAGCTTAACCTCTCCATCAAAGGCAGGAATAATTCCAAGCATAGTCTTCAGCAATGTGGACTTACCAAGACCGTTTACACCCTTAATAGCAATCTTCTTTCCTCTTTCAACATGGAAAGTCAGTGGATTTGTAAGAGCTTCATCGTATCCGATTACTAAGTTTTCTGCCTCAATTACATACTTGCCCGGCGCTCTTGAATAATCGAACTGAAATACCGGCTTTGGTTTATCCTTAATCAGCTCGATTTTTTCCATTTTATCTAGCTTCTTCTGTCTGGATTTTGCCATATTAGTTGTAGCTATACGAGCTTTATTTCTAGCTATGAAATCTTCCAGATCCGCGATTTCCTTCTGCTGCTTCTTATACGCCTGCTCTAGCTGTGCACGCTTAATATCGTACATGCGCATAAAGTCGTCATAGTTTCCTGCATATCTTGTAAGCACGCCCTCTTCAACGTGGTAAACAACGTTTACTACATCATTAAGGAACGGAATATCATGGGAAACCAGCAGGAACGCGTTCTCGTAATTCTGAAGGAAACGAGTCAGCCAGATAATATGGTTCTCATCCAGATAGTTAGTCGGCTCGTCCAAAATCAAAATCATTGGGTCCTCTAGAAGAAGTTTTGTTAGAAGAACCTTGGAACGCTGACCTCCTGAAAGTTCTGAAACATCCTTGTCCAGCCCAATATCGCCGAGGCCTAAGCCGTTCGCGTACTCTTCAATTTTTGAATCTATTGTATAGAACCCACTGTGTTCCAGAATGTCCTGAATTTCCGCAGCGTCCTCCATAAGTTTTGCCATTTCTTCATCTGACGCTGTAGCCATCTTGTCATAAGCCTCAAGCATTTCCTTTTCCAAATCGAAGAAGTGTGCGAAGGCTTCGCGAAGCACCTCTCTGATAGTTTTGCCCGGGCTCAGAGTTGTTCTCTGGTCTAGATACCCTGTGGTGATACGGTTACACCAGCTAACCGTACCGGAATCCGGCATCAGATTACCTGTAATAATATTTAAAAAAGTCGACTTTCCTTCGCCGTTAGCGCCGACAAGAGCAACGTGCTCGCCCTTGTTCAGCCTAAAAGAAGCATCGTCAAGAATTTGTCTTCCCCCAAAACCGTGAGAGACCTTATCCACTATTAGTACACTCATTCTGTCATATCTCCATTTTTCACTTTATTTATTGTTTTGTCGTTTGCTTATTTTATTTCGCTGTGCGCGTTGCGCTACGTGCTGCAACTCTTACGTCGCTTCGCGTGCTGTAAATCTTGCGTCGCATGCTATAGGCCACGCGGTTACGTCGCCTTCTGCTTCCTGTGCGCACATACATAGTTAGTTTATCATTTTTTTGTTGATGCCGCAAGCATTTCACTACATCTCCTGCTAATGTAAATGGCAGTCGCTAACTTAGTAGAGGATGCCGCCCTATTAAAGGACTCGATTCTATCAGTTCTGGCATATTAAGCCTTTTTTGAAGATGCAGTACCAAAATACATGATAAAAACCTACTCTTACCGCCTTGTTTTCTATTGTACCAGGTTCTAGAAAGACTCTTGCATTATTTTCTATACAAGAATTGTCCCTTTCTAGAGATAATGTATGTGATGTGGGTAATTCTGTTGGGAGTATTTGACATTTTGTGCTGTAGCTTAGTGTTAGCTTGGTACTGACTAATTTGAAATCTCAAAATGTGCCAGAAATGATACATTGACTAAAGGATTTGAGTGGCTAGTAGGAGACTGTGGCATGATAAACATTAAAAAATAATTTTCTTAAATAGCCTACTAGAAATTTCTATTAGTTTTGATATAATCTTTCTTAGAAACATGTGCGCATGGGAGGCGCATTTACGATAATCGAAGGGAGGCGCGCCTATAAATGAATGCAACAATTTCAAATCCTGGTGCAGGTTGGCGCTCGCAGCTTGCAATTGTGTGGAAGCTGAGCATTCCGGCAATTCTCACACAGTTGACCTCAATGGTCATGCAATATATTGATTCTGCCATGGTCGGGCATCTTGGTGCCAACGCGTCAGCATCTATTGGGCTGGTCGTAACAAGCACCTGGCTTATAAATGGAATCGGGTTTGCCATAATGGCCGGCTTTTCCGTGCAGGTGGCGCAGTACATCGGCGCTGGCGAACCGCATAACGCGCGGCGAGTTGTAAAGCATGGCCTGGTTGCCTGTTTGATAGTGTCCATAGTTACAATGGTCATTGGTGTTTTGATCGCGAAACCGCTGCCGAGGTGGCTTGGCGGTGAGGAGGTTCTTTGGGCCGATGCCAGTGCTTATTTCCTTGTGTATTCTCTTACAATACCTGCATTGAACTTTCACAGACTTGCATCTAGCTATATGCAGAGTGCCGGCAATATGGTAACACCAAGTATTCTCAACGGATTAACCTGCGTAGCTGATGCATTTTTTAATATTTTACTGATTCCGAAATACGGAGTTCTAGGAGCAGCTCTAGGAACAGCTATTGCCACAATTGTTGTGTGCATTCCAATTATGTGGATATGTTGCTTCCGCTATGAACCATTGCGCATAAATAGAAAGGAAGCCTGTCCTCTTGATGTTGGTATTCTTAAGCGTGCGTCTAAAATTGGAATTCCTGTCGGCCTGGAAGAAATGATTATGTCCAGTGCCTACGTAGCTGCAACAGCGATCATTGCGCCTCTTGGCTCCATCGCCATTGCCGCGCACTCATTTGCAGTCACTGCTGAAAGCCTATGTTACATGCCTGGATACGGCATTGCCATGGCAGCTACAACTCTTGTAGGTCAAAGCATAGGCGCCGGCAATTACAAGCTTGCCAGAAGATACGGCTATCTGACTACCGCCTTTGGAAGTGCCTTTATGACAGTTAATGCAGTAATAATGTTTTTTGCTTGCCCATTGGTCTTCATCATCCTTACACCGGTCAAAACAGTCCAAGTCGTAGCAACGGAAATTCTCCGTATCGGTTTGCTTGCTGAACCTTTTTACGGTGCATCCATCGTTGCATCGGGTGCCCTTAAAGGTGCCGAAGATACTTTGGTTCCAAGTCTTATGGCCCTCTTCAGCATGTGGGCAGTTCGCCTGGGCCTAGCTATGGTTCTTGTTCCAATTTTCGGTGTCCGCGGCATGTGGATTGCAATGGCTATCGAGCTTTGCTTCCGCGGAATCATTTTCCTTGCTCGCTTGTTTACTTCAAAATACATGAAGGCGCCCGAGGTATAGGCGGGCCTAAACTGACCGGCGAGTGGCGAAATGTCTTGATATCTTGAAATATACTAAAAAAAGGTGAAACGCGAGCCAATCTAGCACAACGTTTCACCTTTACGCTCAATAATTTACAACTTGAAAGAATTCATCATTTATGATATATTGACTATTTCTTCATTTCCTCATATCTCTTAACTTTACCCGTAGTGGTCTTCACCATGGGTTCGTCCGTAACCCTCAGGCGCAGCATCTGCTTGTACACAGGCAGTTCCTCATTGATCTGGTCAATGTCGCGACGAATAATCGCCTCGATTTCAGCCGGGTCCGTAACGCCGTAATTATCCTTCATCACGTCCTTCTTGTACGTAATCTTGACGCAAAGCGCCAGGTCCTTCTCGTCGCCGTGCTTAGGTTCCCCATAGACCATGCTGTCCTCAACATAAGGCAAATTAGCTATCAAAACCTCCAGTTCCTCAGGATACACGTTTTTACCATTCTTTAGGACAATTACGTTCTTCATTCTGCCACAGATGAAAATATAGCCTTCGTCGTCCAAATAGGCCAGGTCTCCAGTGTGAAGCCATCCGTCCTGGATTACCTTAGCTGTCTCTTTCTCATTCTCATAGTAGCCAAGCATCACGTTTGGTCCGCGCGCGATAAGCTCACCGATTCCGTCTTCATTAGGATTGTCGATGGCCACTTCGATGCCCGGCATTCCGCGCCCGATTGAGCCTGCCTTATGCTCCATGGCAGTTTCTGCCGCGATGCAAGGAGACGCCTCGGTCATGCCATAACCCTGGTACGCCAAAATCCCCATAGCATCAAAACCTTCAGCCGCCACAGGATCCAGTGCGGAAGCCCCACTAATTACATATCTCAGGTTTCCTCCAAGCTGTGCGTGAACATCTTTGAAAATCTTACGGCGCTTGTCAATTCCAAACTTCAGAAGCAGACGTGAAAGTTTGATTCCTGTCTGGAATTTCTTTTCCTTGCCTTCTTTCTTTATAGTAGACATTATTCTCTTATAAATAGACTCAATTAACAGAGGCACACAAACAAATACAGAAACCTTGTATTCAGCAATGTTCTTTTGAATATACTTCAGTCCCTCACAGTAAGTTGTTGTGGCACCAGCCGCGATCATAAGCAACTGACCTGTTGCCCCAAAAGTATGATGATAAGGTAAAAACGCCATATTTACATCTCCATGACGAATGTCCTCTACCTGCATCATTGAATAAATGTCAAAAGTAATATTGTAATGAGAAAGCATTACAGCCTTCGCCATAGAAGTAGTTCCCGACGTGAACAACAAAATCGCCATAGCGTCCTTATCGATAGGAAGCTTCATGTAGTCATCCATGCCAGCTTCAACCAGGTCCTGACCTTCACTTATCAAAGCCTGCACGTTTTCATATCCGTCAATTTCATCCATACAGATGTAATCCGTAATCCCAGTGTTACCACTGTCTCTCAATTCCTCAACAAGTGCCTTATGAGCCTTATCAAAAACAATAGCAGTTGCAGAACTTCTGACAATTGAAGATTCAAGTTCCTCATAAGGAAGTCCCTTATCTAGAGGTACTGAAATTCCGAGACCTCCTACAATTGCTAAATGAGAAAGAAGCCATTCATAACAATTGTTACCCAAAATAGCAATTCGTCTCCCCTGAAAACCTCTCTTCAAAAGAGCTGTTCCAAATCCATTGATTTCATCTCTAAATCTTTTGAAGCTGATATTCTCATAAGTAAACTCTTTTCTTGATAATTTGTGCTTTATAATAAATGCTGTGTCCTGGTCATATTCCATAGCTGCATAGCTTACCATATCTCTCAAGTTCTCATGTAGAACCGGATTGAAAATTGGTTTAAGTTCTTGAACTCTTTTCATTCTATTTTTCCTCCTCTAAAGGTGAATCGCAATACTACATTCTACCACATCACATCTTCAGTGTCAAAAGGCACTCCGCGGTTCCAAGCGCATAACCAAGCAGAATTCCAAGCACCTCCAGCGCTACAACCATTCATGCAATTCTATCAAACTTGGCACATTTCTAGAATTTCAACTCCCTGGTACCAAAGAGCCATCATATTGCACCCTCAAAGCTCTGGCATAATTTTACATTCATCAAAATAATACCCCTTTTAACCTTATTTTAGGTCGAAAAGGGGTAATCATGTGCAAATATTTTTGCACCAATAGCTAAGCTAGCAACTTTTATAGGCCATTTTCTATGGGAAAATTGTAAGTTTCTTGCAACTATATCCTTCCGTAGCATTTCGTTGGTACTACACTTTCAAAGTTCAGCAAATGTGCCAGAAATGATAGATTTCAGTGCGACAAAACCTAGCCGTTGCAACAAAATCATGGCCGGCGCGATATATCCAGGATTATGCTTCGATTTCTTTAATAAGGTTAACCATTTCGATTGCAGAAACCGCGCAGTCGTAACCCTTGTTGCCTGCCTTTGTGCCTGCACGTTCAATTGCCTGTTCGATGTTTTCAGTAGTAACAACGCCGAACATTACTGGAATTTCGCTAGCTAGTGAAACCTGTGCAATTCCCTTAGAAACTTCGTTGCAAACATAATCATAGTGGCTTGTTGCTCCACGAATTACAGCGCCTAGACAAATTACAGCATCGTACTTTCCGGATTTTGCCATCTTCTGAGCGATAAGCGGAATTTCAAAAGCACCTGGAACCCAAGCAACATAAATGTTTTCCTCTTTTACATCGTGACGAAGAAGACCATCCATTGCTCCGCCTAAAAGTTTGGATGTAATAAATTCATTGAAACGTGCTGCAACGATCCCTACTCTTATTTCCTTAGATACTAATTTTCCTTCAAAAGTTCTCATTATTATTTCCTCCAAATTCTCTACATTTACATTTTGTATACGTTTTCATATTTCTCACGTGCCGCGCATTTATCGTCTCATCGCACAATGCTCAACAGGCGGCGCGCATATATCAAACCAAATTAATATTCAAGTATATGTCCCATTCTTACCTGTTTTGTTTTCAGGTAGAAGAGGTCGTGGGCGTTGGCATCCATTTGAATTGGAACTCTTTCGCTGATTTCCATACCAAATTCACCGAGCTGGTAAACCTTGTCTGGGTTGTTTGTCAAAAGTCTCAGGCTCTTCACGCCGATTTCTCTTAGGATCTGTGCGCCGATGTAGTATTCTCTCGGGTCGCCATCAAAACCCAGTGCCAAATTCGCATCCAGTGTATCCATGCCCTTTTCCTGAAGTTCGTAAGCTTTCAGCTTGTTGATAAGGCCGATGCCTCTGCCTTCCTGACGCATGTAAAGCAGAATTCCTCTGCCTTCCTTGTCGATCTGAGTCATTGCTGCTGCCAGCTGCTGTCCGCAGTCGCAACGCAGTGAGCCGAAAGTGTCGCCGGTTAAGCATTCAGAGTGAACACGGCAAAGTACGTTTTGACCGTCTCCGATTTCACCCTTGACAAGTGCCACGTGGTGCTCTCCGTTTAGCTTGTTAACAAAACCGTAAGCCTTGAAATCGCCGTATTTTGTTGGAAGATCAACTACCGCCATCTGTTCAACCAGCGTTTCGTGAATTTTTCTGTAGTTCTGTAAATCCTTGATTGTGATGAATTTGATATCCCATTTTTCTGCCAGTTCCATGAGTTCAGGAGTACGCATCATTGTGCCGTCTTCTCTCATGATTTCGCAACAAAGTCCGCATTCTTTAAGGCCTGCCAGACGGCAAAGGTCAACGGTTGCTTCTGTGTGTCCGTTACGTTCAAGAACGCCGTTGCGCTTTGCAAGTAGAGGGAACATGTGTCCCGGTCTGCGGAAGTCTTCTGGTTTTGCACCTTCAGCAACGCAACCCATTGCAGTTACTGAACGCTCTGCTGCGGAGATTCCTGTAGTTGTGTCAACATGGTCGATGGAAACTGTAAAGGCAGTCTCGTGGTTGTCTGTGTTATGCTGCACCATCTGCGGAATTCCCAGCTTGCTTACATATTCTTCTGACATTGGCATACAGATAAGTCCCTTGCCGTGAGTCGCCATGAAGTTGATGTTTTCCGTTGTTGCAAACTCGGCTGCGCAAATGAAGTCACCTTCGTTTTCACGATCAGGGTCGTCTGTTACTAAAACTATTTTTCCGTTGCGAAGCTCATCTAGAGCTTCCTCCACTGTATTAAACTTTCTCATATCTTCCTCCTGTTAGTTAATTTTACGTAATTCTCAGGTAATAGTTTTTTCTACTGTTAGGAAAATCGCGCCTCCTGTTAGTTAAAATCCGTACTTCGTAAGGAAATCGCGGGTGATTCCTCTCTTAGATGCGCTGCCGTTGGCCGAACCTGCGCTACCGTTAACACCGCTGCCAACAGCAGCTCCCGCGCCTAGGCTTCCGCACACCGCAGGGGCCGGCTGCATGAGCTTTTCTACATATTTCCCAATAATATCATTTTCCAAATTTACTAGGTCGCCTTCCTTCCTATCCTTGAGAACTGTCTGAGCAACAGTATGTGGAATTGCTGAAATTGCAAAGTCCGTACTGCTCACCTTTGCTACTGTAAGGCTGATTCCATCTATGGTAATTGAACCTTTTTCCACTATGTATCTCATAATTTCAGGTTTTGCTGAAATTGTATACCAAATGGCGTTGTCGTCGCGTTTGATGGTTTTGACCGTTCCCGTGCCGTCAACATGGCCGGAAACGATGTGGCCGCCGAAACGTCCGCCTGCAGCCATTGCGCGCTCCAGATTCACGTGACCGCCTCGGGTAAGGCCCGACAATGAGGAACGGTTCAGTGTCTCGTGCATCACGTCGGCCGTGAAGCCTTGCCCCCACAGAGATGTAACGGTTAGGCAGATGCCGTTGACCGCGATGCTGTCACCAATTTGTGCGTCTTCAATAACCTTAGAAGCGCGAATCCGTAAGACAGCCGAGTTCGCACCACGGCTTATCTGGTCCACAGTTCCAACTTCTTCAACGATTCCCGTAAACATTATTTATCACTTCGCTTTCTATTAAAAAGTCATCCCCCTGCTTGGAGATTTTGCTATTTCTCAAATGAAATGCCTCTGCCGGCGAGCTAACTCCGATTCCGGATACCGGCGTTTTTGCTGTCTGCCCGCCAAAAAGTTTCGGCGCAATGTAGGCATATGTTTTGTTGACGATGCCCGCCTCAAGTGCCGACCAATTCAAGGTTCCGCCACCCTCAAGCAGTATGCTGTCGATTTGCATTTCGCCAAGCTTATCCATAAGTTCATCCAGATTCACATGCCCATCGACCTCGTCTAAAACCAACACTGTGCATCCCTGGTCTTTGTACTTTTTGATTTTAGACGCATCCACGACCGGGGAGCAACATGTAGCTATAATTGTTGGAATCTCCTTAGCCGTCTGGACAAGTTTTGACTCTAGCGGCGTGCGCAAATGTGTATCACAAACAATTCTTATTGGATCTTTCCCACCGGCCATTCTGCAATTTAGCATAGGATCGTCGGCGTGAACCGTTCCAACTCCAACCATTATACCTGTGTATCTATTGCGAAGACTCTGCACATGCTCTCTCGCAGCCTCTCCTGTAATCCACTTGGACTCGCCAGTATATGCGGCAATTTTTCCATCCATGGTCATGGCGTATTTCATAGCCACGAATGGCCTTTTTGTCTGTATATAATGGAGAAATACCTCATTAACTTTATCGCATTCCTCGCGCAAGACATCCTCGGTCACTTCGATTCCATTTTCTCTCAGAATAGAAATTCCCTTTCCTGCAACCAGAGGATTTGGGTCCGCTGATCCAACAACTACGCGACTGATTCCCGCCTCAATAATTGCTTCTGTGCAAGGCGGCTGCTTGCCATAATGGCAGCACGGCTCCAAAGTCACATATATTGTGGCTCCCGCCGGGCTTTCACTACAATTCGCCAGGGCGTTTCTCTCCGCGTGAGGCTGCCCACATTTCTCGTGGTACCCTTGCCCAATTATCTTTCCATCTTTAACTATGACTGCTCCAACCATTGGATTTGGCGCTGTCCAGCCACATCCCTTCTGCGCCAGTTCCAAGGCCAAAGCCATGTAATCCTTGTCAATGCTATCTTGCATATAATCACCTCAATTTTGTTGGTAACAAAAAACCCCAAGCGAAATGCTCAGGGCGAAACTACAATCTTAAAAATCTGACATGTATGCATGCTAAACTCGTCATCAATAAAAAACTCCGGAATGTCAAACACTCCAGAGCACGTAATTCATACACATCACATACAAATATATTTTCTAAAATATATTTCATCTTCTTCCATCCAGACTATACTGTCGGCTTCGGAATCTCACCGAATCATGCCTTGCGGCTCGTGGGCTTTACCACCGGTAGGGACTTTCACCCTGCCCTGAAGACCATATTTACTTACCACAAATAAGTATAGTCCTATAGCTCATAAAAGTCAAGGGGTGAATCCTTTCTTTTCTCCCGTCTTTTATCCCGATTCTTCCCGATGAATGCGGAAAACCTCTTCCCCATACATCGATGGTTCCGAGGTTTTCTCCTAATATTTCCACTCTAATTATTTTTACCTTTTCTTTGTCTGTCCTCATGCCATGACAGGAACAGGCAGATAACCAAATACGACGTCGCCAGAGGAACCGTCAGTGCCAACATAATCCCATACCATGTCGCGTTGTGTTTCATCATAAACATGGCAATCACCATGGCTGCAGCGGCTGAAACATAGAAGGCGGTTCGATCAAAACCTTTTGACAGCGCGTAAAGCAATATAATGACTGATGCGACAATCGGTAAAAACATAAAGAACAGCTGCATATTTTTCTCCTTTGACTGTTAGTTTTGATATTAATTAGGCTAGCTGGATGATCTGTGCGATGATAACGAAAATCATACCAAGCAAATACTGCAGACCAATTATTGGTAAGATCCATTTTGCCCACTTTGACCAAGGCACTTTAGCAAGTGCAAGACCTGCCATGAAGTAACCTGAAGTTGGTGTGAAGATATTGGAGATACCATCACCTAACTGGAACGCGATACAAGCAGTCTGTCTAGTAACACCTACCAAGTCTGCCAGCGGTGCCATGATTGGCATTGAAACTGCAGCCTGGCCGGATCCGGACGGAACGATGAAGTTCAGCAAGCACTGGAAGATGTACATACCAACTGCAGATACCATTGCTGGAAGACCCTGAAGTAAGCCTGCCGCACTGTGCAGAATTGTATGCAGAATGTTCGCGTCATTCATAACGATTAAGATACCTCTAGCAAAACCTACTACCAACGCTCCACCGGCGATGTCTGCCATACCTTTTGCTAAGGCATTAGCGTATCCGTTGAAACCTAACTTGCCGATGAATGCTACGATCATAGACATCCCGAAGAACAGAGCTGCGATTTCATCCATGTACCATCCCTGTTTGATAACACCGTAAATCAGTACAATGATTGATGCTAAGAAAACAAGAAGGATTGCTTTTTCTCTTCCGCCAAAAGCTGGAAGGGAATCTAAGTCCGCAACGTCTTCTCTTGTCTGGTCGAAATCGTACATTGGTGAAAGCTGCGGATTCTTCTTAACCTTGGTTGCATAACGCATAACCATAGTTGTAGTAAGCAGTACCATACAGATATACATTGCAATACGGAAGCCCATACCTGATAGAAGTGGTAGCTGCGCGATACCCTGTGCAACCTGAATTGTGAATGGGTTAATGAATGCGCCCGCAAAACCTGCGCTCGCGCCACAGAATACAATTGCTACACCGGTGAGACTGTCATACCCGGCTGCAATCATCAGCGACACGAATATTGGAATGAACGGAATTGTCTCTTCTGCCATACCAAATACAGATCCGCAAAGAGAGAACAAGAACATAACGATTGGAATGAGCAATAAAGTTTTGCTCTTCATTGCCCTAATCATTCTGCCCATGCCGGCCTCAATAGCCCGTGTTTCCTGCAAAACAGCCATGGCTCCACCTACGATAAAGATGAAGAAAATGATCTGTGCAGATTCCTGCAAACCTCTAGGTACTGCAGTCAAGAACTGCATCAGTGTAACTGGAGTTGCGTCTACCGCATGGTAAGTATCTGGGTCAACGACACTTCTTGTCTGACCAGTTTCCGTATTTACAACTACATCATGGTAGTCATACACATTTGCTGGAATAACGTAGCTCAGCAAACTGAAAATTAAAATAAGTGCAAGTAATAGTATGTACACATGTGGTACTACAAATTTTTTCTTTTCCATAACATATGCCTCCTCACCTATATTTATGGACTCAGAATTCCGCAACACGATCCGAGTGGATTTATCGCTTTACAGAACTTTGTATATTTATACTTTACCACAATTCCAACACAATGTGAACATATTTCGCATAAATTATTCAGAATGTGCTTTTTTAAAACAATATTTTCTCCTGACAGTCTAGCCGCGCCCAATTACAAGCACAGCGTCTACAGTAATCTCTGAAATTCCTGATAAATCAAGCTTGCTGACGTCTACATCGAAAAGAAGCGGTGTCATTTCTGTCAGGGTTTTCAAGGTTTCTGGGTCAATTGGTGAAGTCTTTGTCAGCGCCCTTTGGCTTATGATGTCGTAGTGCTGGCTGAAGTAGTCGCTGACGTCTTCGTTGCTGTAGTCCTTGTTTTTCAACTGGTCGCAGGCTGCCGCACGTAGTTCCTTGAGGTGGTTTGCACCTGGAATTACTTTCAGGATGTAGCCACCTTTTTTCAAGATTCGGCCAAATTCCTTGTAGCTGGCCGGCGTGAAGACATCAAGTAAAATGTCGCAAGTGTCGTCCTTTATGGGAATATTGGTCACATCCGCGATGGTCCAGGCCACGTTTTCTGGATTTTTCGCCGCGCAGGCAATGGCGTCGCTAGCAATGTCCAGTGCCACAACCTGCAGGCCGTCGATTTGGGAAAGAGCTCTCGCGTAGTAGCCCTCACCGCACCCGGCATCCACAAGGACCATTTCGTCGCCACAATTATTGTCCCCGGCGTCAAAACCTCCAGTACCTACAATCCGCTCAACTTCTTCAACAATAGCCTCCAGAATATGGCTATAATATCCTTTTGCAAAGAACTGGCTTCGACTCTTGAAGAATTGTTTGTCGTAGCCCTTAAGCGGCTTGGTTGCACCAAGCATATTCACATAGCCCTTGGCGGAAATGTCAAAGGTGTGCTCTTTCTTGCATACCAAGCTGCCTGCGTGGAATCGTATTTTTTTGCCACAGATTGGGCATTTATATAGGTTTTTATAGTCGTAAAATTTATCTATTTTATCTGTTTTTCCCATTCAACAGTCCTCTCATTCATACAGTGTTCTCGCGTTTCTAGTAGCGTTCTATTGTAATGTACTGGCGGTCTTTGCGGGATTTTCCTCCCACCTCGGAAAGCACTGCCTTTCCTTTGCCGCGGAGTGTTAACTTGTCGCCCTCCGAAAGCTGAAAGTCTGTTTTCGTAATCTCCATGTTGTTAACGAAAACCAGGCCGCGGGTAATTGCCTCTGCTGACTTGCCTCGGGACAGGCCAAAGGCTGAGGCAATGACGCTGTCTAGGCGAAGAGACGCCACGGTGTCGGTCACCACGGTTACCTTGTGCTCTTGAAGCAATAACTCTGAAATCGGCAGCTGAGTAACGCTCAGGTTGGTGCGTCCGGCTTTGTAGTAATTCATGTCGATAAAGTCGGCGATTTCCGCTAGGACAATAATGTCCGCGCCGTCATCACGCACCATAATGTCGCCCACCATTTCGCGTTTTAGGCCTAGGCCCAAAAGAGATCCCAGGTAGTCGCGGTGAGTCAGTTCACGGCTGCCTGACGCCTTTGTTGCACGGATAATGCACAGCGGATTGTCGCGTTCCAGGTCCGCGTAGTCGGGCATATTGACCATGATTACTCGCTCTGCGTCTTCGTAGCCTCCGTAGAACAAAGTGCGCACAGGAGGAATTGACGCAAGACCGTCAGACAAAATGGTTTTGTTGTCGTCACCATCAAATGCGATATTCCACACGGGCACATGGTTTTTTTTACAGAAAATGCGGGCCACCGACTGCTGGTGTGAGTCAAGGAAGCCCGTGTTTGTCATTATATATTTGTTGTCGCAGGCGGAGATTTTGTCCTCCACCTGCCCTATAAGGTAATTATCTTCTTTCATAGTCCTCCATTTTTTCGGTGTTACTGTGATTTCCAGCGTTTTCACGACCTTTCATCGTTACCACAGCCACAGGAGTTTTCACGCCCCGTCCGCCGCGCCTACAGTTCGTCGCGCAAGTGCATGGCCACCTCGCTCTGGGTCAGGCAATTTTTCAGGGCCACAATCATCTTTTCTGCATCAAGTGGCTTGGATAGATGATAGTTCATGCCAGCAAGCTTGCTTTCAATAATATCCTCGGCGAATGAGTTGGCAGACATTGCGATGATTGGAACAGTTTCAGAGTCGTCGCGCTTCAAAGTTCTGATGGCGCGAGTAGCCTCGAGGCCATTCATGATAGGCATCATAATGTCCATAAATACAACGTCGAAGTATCCCGGATCGGATTTTTCAAAGGCCCTTACAGCCTCCTCGCCGTTTTCAACATGTTCAACTTCCAGACCGTTGCTTTCAAGCATAAACCTTGCAATTTCAGCGTTTAGCTCATTGTCTTCAACAATTAGAGCACGCTTTCCTTCAACAGAAACGTTTTTAATATCCTCAACTTCACCAATTATAATTGGCTCGCCAATCTTAAATGGAAGCTTGATAATTGCAGTAGTTCCGGCGCCCACCTCACTTTCAAGTTCAATGGAGCCACCCATGCTTTCAGCAAGTTTTTGTGCAATGGTAAGACCTAAGCCGCTACCCTCGTATGAGGATCTGCTGGTTTTGTTGCCCTGAGAGAACATATCGAAGGCATGAGCTACAAAGTCAGCGTCCATACCTGGCCCATTATCCTTACAATAAAGAGTAATCATAACTCTGCCGTCTTCCATTTCCTCTTCATTTCCCCAAACGGTAATCTCACTGTTTGGCGGGCTAAATTTAATTGCATTGTCAGCAATGTTAGATAAGATTCTGCCCAAGTAAACAGGATTTCCTACCAAGAACTGATGCTTAAGTCTTGCTTTATCCCATTTTATTTCATAGTGAATACCTTTATCTTCAGCCTTTTCAGCATAGAGCTTATTTACCTTGCGGACAATTCTTACAAAGTCAAAGTTAAGTTCCTGATTCTTCAAATTGCCGCTTTGAAGCTTGTTCATATCAAGTACATCGTTAACTAACGATACAAGGTAACGCAGTGTATCCTTAGCCTTATTTCTTACGGCCTGCTGCATTTCTGGCTGTCCCATGTATTCTTCATCCATATTGATAAGTCCAACAAGTCCATTAAGTGGCGTACGAATATCGTGGCTCATATTTGCCAAAAATTGAGACTTCATCTCTGCCTCGCGCTTGGTCATTTCAATTTCATATAACAGATTCAGTTCACGTCTCTTGGCCTCGCTGATGCTGCGAACAGTGCAAAGAACACTGGTAACCATACCGTTTTCATCTCTTGTCTTTGCGACGAAACGCATTCTATGCCAGTTTCCATCGCACATTTTGTACTCGATGCCAACGTATTCATCGTCCTTCAGTCTTTCCTGTAAGGTAGAGATGTCCATAAATGGATGTACAATCTCGCGATGCTCTGGCGCAATAAGATTATCACAAATCTCGCGAAGCTTTTCTGATGCGCAGCCCTGGTTCCCAGTCAGGTGGTGGGTCTCATCATCATTAGAAATTTCCTCAAAGAAGTCATTCTCAAGGTCAATTCTGTAAATTGAGAAGTAATTCTTCGCAATTGCCGAAATAATTTCGTTACTCAATCTAGCCTCATCAAGAGCATTCTTAAGAAGGCTCTGAGTTTGTTTCTCTTTTTCAATAATATCGTCAATATGTCTGAATCCCATTATAATTCCAAGCTTATTGGAGGTTTTGTTCTCGTAAACCTTAATGATTTGCGCCGCAAAGAACTTATTGCCCTGCGAATCCGGCATGGTCTCTACGGTGAAGTTAACCCTATCTCTTTCGCTAAGCATATGCTTCAGATTAGCGCATGACATGGTCCTGTAGAACTCGTCACGCTGGTCATCTGGAATGAAATACTGCGCGTACTGCCTCACGTAATCATCAAAACTACTGTACTCGAATTTCTTGGCATGCATAACCACATCTGCGTTGGTTTTTTCCGCTAGCTTCAAGGCCTCAAACTTTCCTGAATTCAGTTCAACATAGAATACAACCGTATAGTCCTCATTGATTTTGTCCAGAACCTGCTTGTCACGGGTAATTCTGTCCATGTGCCTCTTCAGTTCGCAGTTCTGCTTGCGTACCTTAATAACAAGGACAACAAAGACGATAACCGCAATTACCATAAGGATAAGCAACGCTACCGCACCCATAGGGTACATCTGTATCAACAGCTTAAGGTCCATGTCCGATGCCTTGTAAGATGTGTATCTAGCAGCAATATCCTCAATGGTTCTATCCTCCATAGCATAAATTCCCTTTGTGAGAATTCCCGCTAGGGCGTGGTTCACACCTGCGCTTACAACCATCTGGTACTGAAAGGACGGCTCTGGCAAAATCGTGTAAACCAGCATATTGCTTGTGTCATTGTTTACAAATTCCTGAGCCATATAGTAGTAAACATAGGCTGCATCAGCTTTTCCTTTTTTTACAGCCTCCATGGCCTCCTGCCTGCTGTCAAAATGTATTTTCTTTGCTCCGGGAACGAAGTAATCTTCAATGCTCTTGATGTCGCCCTGGCTAACAGTTGCAACGGTTTTGATTTCGCCCTTGAAGTCGCGGCGAACCACCTTTGCCGACCTTATGGTAACGTACGGCGCAGTCAGCGCAAAGTCTCTCCTGTCAGCAACATTTTCAGTATCAAAACGTCCATCTAGCCCAATATCCACCTGACCGCTCTTCTTCTGATAAGCTACATATTCGTCTCTGGACTTGCAAACAATAAATTCATATGAAAGGCCACAGTAATCAGCCACCTTACGGAAATAATCTGGCAGAATTCCCTTAACTTCCCCATTTTCAACAAAGGAATAAGGCTTTCTCGTCGGATCGCAAAGCACTCTAAGTGTATGGCCACCTTCGCTATACTGGCTTATAATTTCTCTTTCCTCATCTGTAAAATCCAGGTTTCTAACTTCATAATTAGTATAATAGCGGTTGAATAAAGAACCCTGCCAGTCGCCTTCGGCGGCGTCGATCTGGTCTATGGCATAATTGATTTTATTAAGCAGCTCAGTGTTACCTTCCTTTACGATGGCGAAGATTTCCTCACCTGCAAATTTTTCAACTACCTTCTCGTTTTCAGAAGCTCTCATAGAACTGGACACAAGCATGTCCACCTTTCCTGTTTGAAGTGCCTTCTCCATATGGGAAAGCTGTTCAAAATACACAGGAGTATATGAGAATTCCTTCTCCTTAGCAAAATCTGCAAAGTCATTGTTTCTGGAATTTCCTTTGAGAAGCCCTACTTTGCAGCCATCATACGTACTGTAATTGCCGGCTTTGACGGTTTTGTTGTCCTTGCGAACAGTCATCATGCACTCGTTGGTACCAATAGGCTTGGAGAAATCGAATTTCTCTTTGCGCTCTGGAGTCTTTCTGGCAGAAGTAACCATGTCGATTTCCCCATTTTCCAGCATCTTCTGCATCTCGCTCCAGCTCTTGTTATAGCCCACATACTCGTACTCAAAATTCTCATAGCGCGCCATTAGACGCAGAAAATCGTAGCCATAACCGCTGCGATTTCCTTCCTTATCCATCATGTGATAGCCGTCCATAGCAAAGAAACCAACTCGAATGGTTTCTCTCTTCTCCGGCACATTTCCATCTTCTGCAAAGGTGGCCATCGGAAACAGGCACACCAATAAAGACATTATCAAAATGCCTACAAAAGTCCTTATAAATATAGGTTTGAGGTTTTCCTTTTTCGTCATACGCCTCACTCTCCCTATTAGTCTCTCTTCCTCACATCGACGCGTTCTTCATAGATTCAGTCACCTCTTCACACCCATGTGTTCTATGCAAATCCTACGGGGTCACCATCCCCATTTGCTCTAGCCTCTTACTCCATGCTCGCTCTGATCTCGTCCTTGACGCTCTCCATAATTTCGTCAGCGTCCATGCCATCAACGTCTAGCATATCTGCTGCAAAGCACTGAGTTTCCTTAATTCCCAGCATATTTCTTGCCAGGACATCCATATACTCGTAGCCAAGATTTTTATTGCCGATTGGGCCACCAGCAGTTGTGATATAAACTAGTTTTTCGCCGTTGCACAGCCCCTTAAGTCCCTCTTCAGTGGACTCGAAAGTCAGGTCACAAACAACGATATTTTCCACATAAACCTTTAAAATTGAAGCGAAAGAAAAGTCGTAGTAAGGCGTTCCAACCACTACAATATCCGCTTCCTTAAGTTGCTTTGCCAAATCGAACATTGGATCCTTAAAATTATGAGCCCCAATAAAAGCGTCCCTTCGCTGAAGGTGCTCATAGGTAAAAGGCTTAATGTCCTGATTGATTAGAGACACAGATTCCACCTGAGTTTCAGGATTTTTCTCAAGATATGCATCTAAATATGTCTCACAAAGCTGCCTGGTTCTTGAGTCCCCGCCGCGAATGCAGGCGTCTAGGAATAATAACTTCTTCATAATTTATACTCCTTAGCTAATTCTTCAAACTTAGGTAATGACCTTACAATCTGGTCATAAGAAACACAGTAAGAAATTCTTACATAACCCGGTCCCGCAAAGGAACTTCCCGGCACAAGAAGCAGGTTGTACTTCTTAGCAGCAGCCACAAACTCCTTCTCATCTTCCACCGGCGACTTCATCCAAAGGTAGAATGCACCCTCAGGTTTCACGCACTGAAAACCAGCCTTAGTCAGTCCCTCATACAAGGTTTTTCCGTTTCTCTCATAATACTCTACGTTACATTTCGCGTCAACACATCTTGCAATAACAAGTTGCATCAAAGAAGGCGCATTAACAAAACCTCCAACTCTATTTGCAATTGTCGCCGCATCTATAAACTCCTGAGCCTCATGAGACTCATCAGGAATTACAATATATCCAATTCTCTCACCCGGAAGTGAAAGTGACTTACTGTAAGAATATCCAACAACTGTATTGTCATATAACTTAGTCAGATAAGGTACTTCAGCCCCACCATAAGCCAGTTCTCTATAAGGCTCGTCAGAAACCAGGTAAATCACAGTTCCGTACTCTTTCTGCTTTTTCTCAAGAACCGCAGCAATTTCCTTAATCACAGTCTCTGGATAAATCACACCCGTCGGATTGTTAGGGTTGTTGATGATAACAGCCTTAGTCGCCGGAGTAATTGCCGCCTCCAGGCCCTTTACGTCAGGCATAAAGCCCGCCTCAGGATTTGCCGGCACAACAACCAGCTTCCCGTCATAGTTTCTCACGTAATTACCATACTCAACAAAATATGGAGCAAAAGTCACCACCTCGTCCCCCGGGTTCAGCATAGTCTTTAACAAAACATTCAGAGCGCTGCCCGCGCCAACGGTCATAATAATATTATTCTCACTGAAGTTTGTTCCAAATCTTCTATTTAAATTTCCTGCAATTGCAGCTCTTGTTTCCGGGAATCCTGCATTGCTCATATATCCGTGAACCTTTACAGGATCTTCATTTTCTAAAATATCCAGAATGGCTTCCTTTACTTCCTCAGGAGCCGGAACATTAGGATTTCCAATACTGAAATCAAAAACATTCTCAGCGCCATGCTTGGCAGCCATAATTTTTCCTTCTTCAAACATTGCCCTGATAACCGAGTTATTGCTTACCAAAGGCTCCATTTTCTTTGAAATCATATATAATCACCTTTCTTTAGAATCCAATCATTCCGCCGACAATATGTACTGCAAAAGCGCAAATCCACGCAATAGCGCACTGCATAATCACTACAATTAACGCCCACTTTCCACCAAGCTCTCTCTTAACTGATGAAATAGCTGCAACGCAAGGTGTATAAAGCAGAGTAAATACAAGAAATACCACTGCCGTAAATGGCGTAAATATGTTCTTTAAAACCTCTGGACCAGAACCGCCCATAAGAACAGTCATAGTACTTACAACGCTCTCCTTAGCAGTAAACCCTGTAATCAGCGCCGTTGAAATTCTCCAGTCTGCAAAGCCCAAAGGCGCAAATATAGGAGCAATAAGTCCACCAAGCAGCGCCAAAATGCTGTCCTGAGATTCGCTCACTAAGTTGAAATGCAAATCAAAGGTCTGTAGGAACCAAATTATAATGGTTGCCACAAAGATTACAGTGAAGGCTCTTGTCAAAAAGTCCTTAGCCTTATCCCAAATCAGCATTCCCACGCTCTTTGCTCCAGGGAATCTGTAGTTAGGCAGTTCCATAACGAAAGGAACCGGTTCTCCCTTAAACTTAGTTCCACTTAATATCAAAGCAAACACAATTGCTACAAGAATTCCCGTAAAGTAAAGCAAAGTCATTACCAAAGCCCCATGTTCTGGGAAGAAGGCCGCAGTAAAGATTCCGTAGATTGGAAGTTTTGCTGAACAGCTCATGAACGGCGTTAGCAATATGGTCATCTTACGGTCTCTCTCGGACGGCAAAGTTCGCGTCGCCATAACCGCTGGAACCGTACAACCAAATCCAATAATCATAGGCACGAAGCTTCTCCCCGACAGCCCCAGTTTTCGTAGCACCTTGTCCATTACGAAAGCAACTCTGGCCATATATCCGCTGTCTTCCAGCATAGACAGGAAGAAGAACAGCACTACTATAATCGGCAAGAAGCTGAGTACGCTGCCAACTCCCGCAAAAACGCCGTCAATCACAAGTGAATGTACCACATGGTTAACTCCCGCCGCTGTAAGGGCGTTGTCGCAAACCTCTGTAACCCAGCCAATTCCCGCCTCCAAAAGATTGGACAGCCACTTTCCGATGACCCCGAAGGTCAACCAGAATATCAAAGCCATTATAGCCGCAAAGCTTGGCAAGGCCGTATATTTCCCCGTAACAATCTTGTCAATAGCCTGACTTCTCTTATGTTCAAGGCTTTCATGAGGTTTGATAACGGTCTCCTGACAAAGCTTATCGATAAAAGTAAATCTCATATTTGCAAGTGCCGCAGCTCTATCCATTCCGCTTTCTTTTTCCATCTGGACCAGAATGTGCTCGATCATTTCGATTTCGTTTTTCTCAAGATTAAGCCTGTTCATAATCGGGCAATCGCCCTCAATTATCTTGCACGCCGCGAATCTCACAGGTATTTCATTTTCTTTTGCATGGTCCTCAATTAAGTGCATAATTGAGTGAATTGCTCTATGAACTGCGCCGCCATCTTCGCCATCAGCCTCGCAAAAGTCCATTCTCGTAGGACCTTCATCAAACTTAGCTACGTGAACAGCATGGTCTATTAGTTCTTCTATACCCTCATTCTTAGCTGCTGAAATAGGAATTACCGGAATTCCCAGCAGTTCCTCCATTTTATTTATTTTTACCGTTCCTCCGTTATCGCGCATCTCATCCATCATGTTCAGCGCCAAAACCATTGGAATCCCTAGCTCAATTAACTGGAGTGTAAGGTAAAGGTTTCTCTCTATATTTGTCGCATCGACGATATTTATAATTCCTCTTGGCTTATCGTCTAGGAAGAAATTTCTTGTCACAATTTCCTCGCTGGTATACGGCGACATTGAATAAATCCCCGGCAAATCCGTCACCAAAGTATTGGTAATCTTTCTAATCTGCCCATCTTTCCTGTCAACAGTTACTCCCGGAAAATTACCCACATGCTGGTTGGACCCTGTCAACTGGTTGAACAAAGTGGTCTTCCCGCAGTTCTGGTTTCCCGCAAGTCCAAAGGTCAACAGCCCCTCAAAACCAGCAGGGTGCGGCTTATCCATTTCGCCTAATCCCGGATGCTTTTCCCTGCGTGCAACCTGGCTGTCCCTTTCATGCTTGCCGTTCTTGTCATTCTTACCTTCACCTGCTTCGCCAGAAGCTCCGCGGTCACTTCTACCTGCGCCTGTTGCTCTGCCTGCACCTGCCGTTCTTCCTGCGCCTATCGCCTCGACTTCGCCATCGACGTCAGGGAGTTTTGATGCTGCGACCTGCGCCACCACATCCTCGGCATCGGCAACATACTCGACCTCGATCCGATCTGCGTCTGCCAGGCGCAATGTCAGCTCGTAACTCCAAATTCTATATTCAATAGGGTCGCCCAGTGGCGCCGCCTTTACGTACGTAATCTCTTTGCCCGGAATCACGCCCATATCCAGGAAGTGCTGCCTCAGCGCGCCGCTACCTCCAACGGACAGAATCCGAACTGTTTCACCCTTATTAATATCCGATAATTTCATTCATTTACCACGTCCTCTCTTAACCATATATTGTACCACACTATCCAAATTTATGCATCAAAAAACTGCACTCCAAATCGTTTGAGTCACGGGCCATTTGAGTCATCCGACTCTATAGGTAAGCGTGCATGATATAGATGGCGCGCGCATTATATTGGTGGTGCGTGCATTATATCTAACTTTAACGAAGTGGGTCAGGTGCGGCAGGACTCCTCGGCATAATGAAAGAGTCTCGGGCACTTGGTGGCGATTGCTCAACGCCAGCGTTTGCCGGAGTTGGTAGGGTGCGACGGGACTCCTTGGCAAAATGAGAGTCTCGGGCACATGATGGCGTTCGATCTATGTTAAACTTTGGCGAAGTGGGTAGGGTGCGACGAGACTCTTCGCGTTGTAACTGTGGCTCGCGCCCGATTTATGTGAAGATCTACGAAAGTGGCCGGGCAAATGCCTGATATTATAATTTACGAGAAAATGTACCGTGAAACATTTTCGTTTCACGCCCCTCTATGTCAAGGAATCGTGAATACGGGCGTAATCACTGAAATTTCAAGACTTTTATCTGGTCATGCATCTAAAACTTAGCCAGGATTACTCTATATTGCCTCACTCACCTGGCCAGATTCAGCCAAATTATTTCTTAGCGGGCAGTTTTCCATTATATTACAGTAAAAATCAGGTATCTGATAGGTGTAGCGCCGGTACAAATTTCAAAAAATTCCAAAATCGGGCATTTGTCCGGCCGTCTTCTCCAATTTTCAAAGAACGCGGGCGCGGCCATAGTTAGCTAGTTTCTTGTAGTAGTTTAGGCAGGCCGGCGCCTTACAGAATATCGATATACTCGCCTGAGAGAGCTTTGTTCATGCTGCGTACGGCGCAGAACTTGCCACACATGCTGCAGGCCTCGTCGTGATCTTCTTCAGGCTTGCGACTGTCTCTAATGGCCCTTGCAGTTTCAGGGTCTAGGGCGCAGGCAAACTGCTCGTCCCAGTCAAGATTTCGTCTTGCGTCAGCCATTCTATCGTCAATGTCGCGAGCTCCCGGAATGCCCTTTGCGATATCTGCGGCATGGGCTGCAATCTTAGATGCAATGATGCCCTGCTTAACATCGTCAACATTTGGAAGAGCAAGGTGCTCAGCAGGAGTAACGTAGCACAAGAATGCGGCTCCGCTCATAGCTGCAACTGCTCCGCCGATGGCAGAAGTAATGTGGTCATAGCCTGGTGCAATGTCAGTTACGATTGGTCCAAGAACATAGAAAGGCGCGCCCATGCAGATGGACTGCTGAACCTTCATGTTAGCAGCAACCTGGTCTAGTGGAACGTGTCCTGGTCCTTCAACCATTACCTGGACATTGTGGTCCCAGGCTCTCTTTGTCAGCTCGCCAAGGCGAACCAGTTCTTCAATCTGGCATACGTCAGTTGCGTCAGCTAAGCAGCCTGGGCGGCAAGCGTCTCCAAGAGAAATAGTTACGTCGTGTTCCTCACATATATCAAGGATTTCATCGTAGTATTCGTAGAATGGATTTTCTTCTCCTGTCATGCACATCCAAGCAAATACAAGACTTCCTCCACGACTTACGATATTTGTTTTTCTTTTGTGAGTTTTGATCTGGTCAATAGTCTTTCTTGTAATTCCACAGTGAAGTGTGACGAAGTCAACTCCGTCTTCTGCGTGAAGGCGTACGACATCGATAAAGTCCTTTGCAGTTAGTGTAGCAAGGTCTCTCTGGTAGTGAATAACGCTGTCATAAACCGGCACAGTACCAATCATTGCAGGGCATTCGCTAGTCAGTTTGCGTCTGAAAGGCTGAGTGTCGCCGTGGCTGGAAAGGTCCATAATGGCTTCGGCGCCTAGCTCTACAGCACTCATAACTTTCTGCATTTCGATGTCGTAATCTTTGCAGTCACGGGAAACTCCCAGATTTACATTTATCTTTGTGCGAAGCATGCTGCCCACACCTTCAGGGTCCAGGCTCTTATGGTGCTTATTGGCGCAAATGGCAACCTTGCCCTCCGCCACCAGCTGCATAAGTTTTTCCACAGGCATATTTTCCTTCTTAGCAACAGTTTCGATTTCCTTAGTTATAATTCCTTTTCTAGCAGCATCCATCTGCGTTGTATATCTATCCATCTTAATTTTCTCCTTCTAACATATATCCATGATTCATCGGTCCTGCGCCCTTGCCCAGGTCCAGTCCGTATTCCAGGGCACCGGTCAAATACTCCTTGGCCATCCCAACGGCTTCCTCCACGGAATAGCCTTTCGCCAGGCCCGCCGCAATGGCTGAGGATAGGGTGCATCCTGTGCCGTGGGTGTTCGGGTTGTCGATTCGCGTCCCCATGAACCATTTAAGTTTTCCGGCGTTTCCATGGCCTTCGGCAGTGCCAGCTTCCCTAGCATTTCTGAGCCCTTCGGCAGCGCCAGCATTTCCAAGCGCCCCACTGTCGTACAGCAAGTCATCTGCATCGCTGACGATGTGACCGCCCTTAAGAAGCACCCGGCAGCCAAACTTTTTACCAATGCTTTCGGCCGCCGCCTCCATGTCCGTCTTGTTCTCAATCTCCATGCCGGACAAAATCTCCGCCTCGGGAATATTGGGCGTTATCAAAACCGCCAAGGGTATAAGTTCCTCTTCCAGGGTTTTTACCGCGTCCTCGTCTATAAGTCTTGCCCCACTAGTTGCAACCATTACCGGGTCTAAGACAATGTTTTCTGCTTTATATCTTTTAAGCTGAGTAGCAATTTCTTTTATAAGTTCAGCTGAGGAAACCATGCCGATTTTCACAGCGTCCGGCCTAATATCCTCAAAGATTGCTTCCATCTGTTTTCTGAAAAATTCTGGTGTCACGTTCATGATGGCGCTTACGCCAGTTGTATTTTGGGCGGTTAAAGCGGTTATGGCGCTCATGGCATAGACCCCGTTCATAGTCATAGCCTTAATGTCAGCCTGAATTCCTGCGCCGCCGCTGCAGTCGCTGCCTGCAATGGTTAGAGCGGTTTTCATAGTTTTTCCCATTATCTCACCAGCCCTTCTCCGGCCCCCGGCGCGATTCCCAGCTTCTCGCGGGCGGCCTCAATGAGCTCCACAGTTGCATCATAGGAGCTGTCAGCCTTCATAATAGCTGAAACCACGCAGATTCCTGCAATGCCAGAGCCTGCGAGGACATCGATATTGTCCTTGTTCAGGCCGCCGATGGCATTGACCGGAATCGGCACCGCCTTGCAAATTTCCTTAAGAGTGCCAACGGAAGTCAGCACTGTTTTTACCTTAGTTGTAGTCGGATAAATAGCTCCAACTCCCAAATAGTCTGCGCCCTGCTCAAAGGCTTCCAGTGCCTGAGGTACAGTCTTTGTAGTTGCCCCGATAATATAATCATCGCCCATAATTCTTCTAGCCGTGGCGATAGGCATATCCGACTGCCCCAGGTGAACGCCCTCGGCCCCAACAGCCATGGCTACATCCATTCTATCGTCAATAATTAGAGGTACATTATACCTGGTCGTCAGGGCGTGAACCTTCGTCGCCAGGTCGATGTAATCTCTGGTGGTTTTGTTCTTTTCGCGCAGTTGCAAGAGAATTACCCCGCCGCGGAGTGCGTCCTCAACCCTTTGCAAAAACTCCTCTTCGCCGCAGTAAGAGCTGTCGGTGATGAAGTACATGGATGTGTCAAGTTTTCTATCAAAACTCATTCAGTCCAACCTCCTTACACATAAAGGTAATCATTCAGCACCGGCTGAAGTCCCTCATCTTCAATGTCAGCGTACATTTTCTCCAGGCTGCGCCCGTCGCAGATTTCAAACTGCTCGTCGCCTGCATCCTCGCCGGCCTCGTTGCCTGTGTACTTGTCCTCGTGGTCGCCTACACCCGTTGAAACGCCTGCAGACACCTTAGTTGCCGCAATTTTTACGATACCATTTCTGAAGGATGCGCTTTCACGAGATGAAACAGTGATTCCTACAAAAGGCAGGAAGATTCTGTAGGCACAGAGAACCTGGCAAAGCTGTTTTTCGCCTACATCCAGAGGATTAATTTTCTCATTATTTATAATAGGACGAAGTCTTGGACATGACAACGAGAGCTCTGCATAAGGGTATTTCCGCTGCAGATAATATGCGTGCATTGCCGTCGCCAAGGCGTCTTTTCTAAAGTCAGACAGACCCAAAAGCGCTGAAAATGCAACGCCTCTCATGCCTCCTCTAAGTGCTCTTTCCTGAGCATCAAATCTATATGGCCAAACTCTCTTGTGTCCCCAGAGATGCAAAGTTTCGTACTTATCGCTGTCGTAAGTTTCTTGGAACACTGTAATATAGTCGGCCCCACATTCGTGAAGATATCTATATTCGTCAGTATTTACAGGATAAATTTCCAGTCCTACCATACGGAAATATTTGCGCGCCAATTTGCAGGCTTCTCCAATATACTCCACGCTGCTCTTGCCCCTGCTCTCTCCTGTAAGAATGAGGATTTCTTCCATTCCACTGTCTGCAATTACCTTCATTTCCTGCTCAATCTGCTCCATATTAAGCTTGACTCTGTTAATGTCATTGTAGCAGTTGAAACCGCAGTAAACGCAATAGTTTTCGCAGTAGTTGGCAATGTAAATCGGTGTGAAAAGATACACTGTATTACCAAAGTGACGGCTGGTTTCACGCTTTGCTCTCTCAGCCATTTCCTCTAGGAAAGGCTCTGCGGCCGGTGAAAGCAAGGCTTTGAAATCCTCGATGCTGCAGGTTTCGTGCTGGAGCGCCGCTCTGACATCTTTTGCAGTATACTTGCTGTAATCAAAGCTTTCCATCTGCTCCATAACCTTGCTACACACGTCTGATTCCAAGACTTCCATGCCTTCCATATATTCCATATGATTAGTTCTACACGTTGGGTCGCTTTCCAGTCTGTGTTTTTTTGCCAAAGCCGCCTCAGACAGTTTGGCAGAGTCTATCAAAAATTCATTTTCCATAATAAAGCGCCCCCTAGTCTCTCAAAAAACCTGTAAGAGGACTTGATGCTGCCGCACCTCTGGTCAAAACTCTTCCGATTCCTGACAAGTACGCCTGTCTGCCGGCTTCGATAGCCTTCTTAAATGCTGATGCCATCATTGGAAGGTCGCCAGCAGTTGCAAGAGCTGTGTTTGCCATAATTGCTGCCGCTCCCATTTCCATTGCCTCGCAGGCCTGTGACGGTCTGCCGATTCCGGCGTCTACGATTATAGGCAGGTCGATTTCGTCGATTAAAATCTGTATGAATTCCTTTGTAGCAAGTCCCTTATTCGAGCCGATTGGTGATGCAAGAGGCATAACAGCAGCCGCTCCGGCGTCCACCAGGTCGCGCGCAACGTTTAGGTCCGGGTACATATAAGGCATTACAACAAAACCTTCTTTGGCCAAAACTTCAGTTGCCTTAATTGTCTCCGCATTATCAGGAAGAAGATATTTTGCATCTCTCATAATTTCTACTTTAACAAAGTCACCGCAGCCCAGTTCCCTTGCAAGTCTTGCAATTCTTATAGCCTCTTCTGCAGTTCTCGCTCCTGAAGTGTTTGGTAAAAGAGTTACGCCTTCAGGAATGTAGTCCAAAATGCTTTCATCATCTCTTGTATTTGCTCTGCGCACTGCCAGAGTAATAAGTTCAGCTCCTGCATCCTTTACAGCTGCTTCAATTAGATTTAGAGAATACTTTCCTGATCCTAAAATAAAACGTGAGTTAAATTCGTGTCCTCCTATAATTAATTTATCGTTTTCCATGGTACTTCCTTCTTTCTCATATATTACTGTCATATCAGCGCCGCTAGCGCCTACTCGTCTACTGCTAAAGCTACGCTTCCATCTTGCCTGCCAGTATCCTAAGTACTGTAGTCGCCTGGTGCGCCGCACAAAGCATAACCCGCGGCGCAAATAAGCTGCCCAGCTTTTCCACATCACTTTCCCCGTCGCCGCAGAGATAAAAATGACTTGTGACCCTGTGGGTTTTGATAGAGTTTGGGGTGGCTAGGCCGGCCATGCCTGATGCCGCTACCAGATACTTTTCCGGCATGTTTTCCATTACGAAATCCACCAGCTTGCTCTTCTCCTCGGCCACGTCAAAAGCCTCGCAAATAACGTCGGCGTCCTTGAGAAGCCTATGATAATTGCTGTCCTCAAGTTTCACGAAGTGACTTTCCAGCTCTATATACGGAGCGATTTCCCTTAGATTTTCCCTTAGCCCCTCCGTCTTTTCCATGCCGATTTGGGCCACCTTATACTGCTGACGGTTCATATTGCTCACATCGACTCTGTCAAAATCTATGAGAATCAACTTGCCGACTCCCGCTCTCGCCAGGGAAATTGCAATGTTTGAGCCCAGTCCGCCAAGACCACAAATTGCCACAGTGGAGCTCTCAAACTTCTCAAGAAGCCGGCTTCCAATGCGCTCCTCCAGGGCCTCTCTCAGTTCTTCCTTTGTCACCACGTCTTTCATCAGCCACCTCCAACAAAACTTACAATCTCGATGGCATCGCCGTCACAAAGTACAGTTTCTTCATACTTAGCTTTTGGAATTATGTCGCCATTCCTTTCAACAGCAATACGGCCAGGATTATAGCTAGTTGTCTGCAAATACTCAGTCAGCGTCATTCCCTGAGTTTCTGTTTCAATTCCGTTAATCTTTACCATTGCCCCTTCCTTTCTTGGTAATCCAGAAATATCGAAGCGATATTTCCTACATAATAAAAAAAACGGAGATTCCCTTTTGCGGGTATCTCCGAAAATAATCGATTATGTCTTCCTACGACGGCATTATCCGCATCAGGTTTAAGGGTCGAAGTTGATGACTTCCTCTCAGCCCGCTTCACGAGCTCCCCTGTCTTCACTTTTCACAATCTAATTCTAGCACATTTTTTGTGTCGAAACAACAATTATTCAACCTTCCAGGTCACGCTGATTTTCGTGCCCTTTCCGACCTCACTCTTAAGAACCAAGTCACCGTCGGTCAAGCTACAGATGTGCTTTACAATAGCCAGCCCCAAACCGGTTCCGCCCAACTCCTTAGAACGGCTCTTATCAACTCTATAGAATCTCTCAAAAATTCTTTCCTGGTGTTCCTTAGGAATTCCGATTCCCGTATCCTCAACAGAGAAGAGAATATGAGTATCATCCTTAAAAACCTTAACAAATACCTTACCGCCCTTTTTATTATATCTGACCGCATTGGCAATTAAGTTAAAAACAAGCTCTTGGGCCAGTTCCTTCCCAATCTTAACATCGGCCTCCTTCACGCCTTCGTAAGAGATAGTCACCTGATTTTTGGATGCGCCAAGAGAAAGCATTTCCACGCTGTCCTCGGCGATTTCCGCAATATTCACAGGCTCCAAAACCTCTCCGGCGTTGCCGGAATCCAGCTGCGATAGTTTAATAATATCATTTATCAAAGTAAGCAGCCTAGCCGCACTCTTTCTGATTTCCCCAGAAAACCTCTTAATGTCCCCCTCATTGGCCATGCCCGCTTCCATAAGCTCTGCATAGCCTGAAATTGCTGCAAGCGGCGTCTTCAGTTCGTGGGTAACATTAGCCGTAAATTCCTGCCTGGTGTTGGCCGCCGAAAGAATCTCCTCATGCTGCGCGCGAATCTTCCGCGCAAAAGGAACCAGCTCCGGATAGACCTCCACCTCGTTGATATGGTCCAGGTCCGCAGCCATTTTGTCTATAGGTTTTACCATAGATTTAGTCAAATAATGCGCCAGCACCATACATATCAAAACCAACAGGATTCCAATTCCTATACTCACTGGTAGCGTAGAAAGCAAAATTGAGAAAACACTTCTAGCTTCTTTTCCAACTCTCAAAATTTGTCCATTATCCATTTTCAGAGCATAGTAAAAAACACTTTCGGACAAGGTGTCGGACCTTCTCTCATCCTCACCAGTTCCTTTCTTAAGTGCTTCCTGAACCTCTGGTCTATCTAAATGGCTTGACAATTTACTTGCGTCTACATCTGAATCGTAGGCCACACTTCCGTCTTTATTTATAACTGTAATTCTCAGATTATCCACCTGATTTTCAATGGAATTCTCTTCAATGAGAATTTCTGCCATAATATGCAGATCTGAAAAAACTTGTCTTTTAACCTGTGCATAGAAAGCAGCCGTCATAACTAAAGACGTAACTACAATGGACAATATTCCTATTTGTATAAATCTTGCGTTGATTTTCTTCTTCATTATTCTAGCTTGTACCCCACGTTTCTGATTGTGACGATCATAGCGCCTGCATCGCCCAGCTTCTTTCTGAGAGTTTTGATATGCATGTCAACCGTGCGAGTTTCGCCGGTAAAATCGTAACCCCAAACCGATGCCATAATGGAGTCTCTTGTGAGAACGATTCCGGTGTTGTTGAGGAAGAGCTTCAAAAGCTCGTATTCCTTGAACGTCAGGTCAACCTTCTCGCCGTCAACAAGGCAGAGTCTTCTGTCCTGATCTAGGGAAATGTTGCGGTAGCAAAGGACGTCTTCGGGCTCGTCTGTCTTCACCCTTCTAAGGAGTGCCTTAACCCTTGACATTAGCTCCATAACGCCGAATGGCTTGGTAATGTAGTCGTCTGCACCTTGGTCTAGCCCTTTCACCTTGTCGATTTCCGTTGACTTTGCCGTTACCATCATAATTGGCAGATCCTTTGTCTCGTTCTTGCTGCGAAGTTTCTTCAGTATGGTCAGCCCATCGTCTCCGGGCAACATAATGTCCAGAATTACCAAATTGGGCAAAACGCACTCCACTGTCTTCAAAAAGCTCTCGCCTTCATCGAAGCATTTCACTTCGTAGCCTGCGCCGGAAAGGGCGTAACTCTCTATTTCTTGTATGTTTTTATCGTCTTCAACGATGTAAATTAGTGACATTGTACTCATCCCTTTCTTAACCTCACCTTCATTATACTTTCAAAGCATGGTCTATTTCAATGTAAATCTTTCTTTATAGTCGTTATATAGTTCTTTGTAATATTCGTTTCCTTCTTTCAGACTTCTTGCGTACTCGTGAAGTGCATAAGTGTCTGTTTCTGTTGCAATGTAAGCCTCTGCTACGTTGGAACAGTGCTGTGCAATTCTTTCAAGGGAGGTAATCATATCTGTAAGTGTTACTCCCAGTTCCACAGAACAATTTCCTTCAGCAAGTCTTCTGTTGTGACGTCTTCTCAGTTCTTTCTTAAGCTCATGGATTACGTCTGCAAGTGGGTCTACCTGCATCGCCATATTCAGATCGTCGTGAACAAAACACTGTACTGTGTTTTCAACGATTTCCGTTGTTGCCTCAAACATTATTGTAATGTCTCCCAGTCCCTCTTCTGATGGCTGTTTCTTCTCTGCATGAAGCTTTTTCTGGGAATACACTATGCCCTTTGCGTAGTCAGAAATTCTTTCGAAGTCGATTATAGCCTTGCTGAACTTTGTTACGGATCTGCTGTCTTTTTCAGAAAGTGGTCTCATAGAAACCTTTGTCAGATAGCTTGACAATTCGTCCTGCATCTCATCTAGCTTGTCTTCTATATTCATGACTTTACTTACTAGATCCCTGTCGTAGTTCTTCTGGTTGAAGCCTGTCATTTTCATTGCTTCTTCAACGTACTGAGCCATATCGCATGCTACTGTCTTACACTGTGCAACTGCAAATGCTGGTCTTTCCAGGAAACGTTCGTCCAGTACTTTTAGTTCTGTTTCTGGTTCCTGATCCTCATTACCTTTGTCTGGAATAGTCAGGTATGCAAGCTTCACTAATAGTTTTGATGCTGGTAGTAACGCTATGGTTGCCGCGATGTTGAAGGCACTGTGTATAACGGCGATAATTGCACCGTTTGCTGTATCTGATAGAAACGCGAAGTCTACAAATGCGTTTATCCCATAGAAAATCAACATAAATAGTGCAGTTCCGATTAGGTTAAAGTACAGGTGCACCAGGGATGCCCTGCGGGCGTTTTTATTTGCGCCGATACCGGAAAGTAATGCTGTCACGCAAGTACCGATATTCTGTCCCATGATTACGGGAAGTGCTGCACCTATTGTAACTCCGCCTGTTGCGCACATTGCCTGCAGTATACCTACTGAAGCTGATGAACTCTGAATTACTGCTGTCAAAATTGCACCAACTGCCATACCTAGAATAGGGTTCTGGAATGCTGTAAACATTGATGTAAACTCTGGCACATCAGCCAGTGGCTTAACTGCGCCACTCATTGTTTCCATACCAAACATCAGTAGTGCAAAACCTATCATGATGGTTCCTATATCTTTTTTCTTTTCGCTCTTTACAAACATGATCAAAACGATACCGATCATAGCCAGCACTGGCGAAAATGATGATGGCTTAAGCAGCTGAAGTATGAAGCTCTCGCTCTCAATCCCTGTTAAACTCAACAGCCATGATGTCACTGTGGTTCCTATATTCGCACCCATAATTATTCCAACTGCCTGCGTCAGCTTAATAATCCCTGAGTTAACAAAACCAACTACCATTACTGTTGTCGCTGATGATGACTGTATTACCGCAGTTACTCCTGTTCCTAGCAGCACTGCCTTCAGCTTATTGTTTGTTGCCTTCTCTAGAATCTGTTCCAGCCTGCCACCTGCTAACTTGGACAGCGCATTGCCCATTGTGTCCATTCCATACAGGAACAGCGCCAGTCCTCCTACCATCGTTAGTAATCCGAAAAAATCCATTAGTTGTCCTCCGTTGTTTTCTGTAAATTGTGTTTCTCTAGATTCTTTTTCTCTAGATTTCGCTTCTCTAGATTTTGTTTCTCTAAATTTTTGTGATGCGCGTAGCTCCTGCCGCCGCATGTGCGTGATGCTTGTCACCGCATGTGCGTGATGCTTGTCACCGCTCGCGTGCCTTACGACACGCTTGCGTTTGCGTCTGCGCATATATTTTCTTGTATTCTTGTGAATACTCTTTTGCGTTTGTAGGTTCTTGTAAAGAACTCGTAAACCCGATGTATACTCCGAGACATTTTGTAAACCGCCGTTCTATTCTTAGGTTTTCTTGTAAATCCTCGGCGAACCCCGAGACACATTGTAAGTTCCTGTTCTTACAGCATAGATTCTATAGATACAAAGTAAAAAGCAATACCAAAGAAATGTAAAGTTTGTGTAAAAAAGCTTTACATTTCTTTGACCGGGCGCACCGCCTCCCGTCTGGCGTGGCGGAGCCGGGGGCGGCTGGACACTCCGCGTGGGCTCCTCGGCCTTGCTCCCAGCTCCGTGATGTGCGTGGCTGGGCGCCCGCCCCCGTCTGGCACCTTTTCGCCTAAATTGAAGCTAGCGAGGCATATTTGGCATGTTTTCATGAATTTGCCAAGTCTGACCAAAAAAAATGGCATGTTTCTAGAAATTTAGCTTGCAGGGTGCAGGATTTTTACATGAATTCAAAAAAAGAGGAGTTGGGTGCAAAATTAATAACACAAACAACATATGTGCAAAGCTAAAAATTCCATTATATTACAATTCTTGCCCCGGAATGCCACGTTTTTCCTAACCATGCCAAAATGTAAAGATTTTACTTGCATGTATTCCCAAATTATAACAATATATTCCGGTTCCTTATCGTAGTTTGCACTCGACTGGACAAAATTTATAAATCGCGTAAAAAATCCGCACCCTTTTAGAAGAAAAGAGGTATTTGGCCCAAGCTTAGCTTTCTACTACTACCTTTCACACCACTTTTTCCTACCATGTCCACTAGCGGGGCTACCATGACGACTTCTTATGTTATGGTCTGACCCTGTAGTAGACTCTACTTCTAAATAGTTGTAGTACATATCCGTTGCCCCGCCCGATTTCACTTCCTTTTCTCAAACCTGACCGGGCAAATGCCTGATTTCTCAAAATTCGGAAATATGTACCGTGAAACATTTGTGTTTCACGATATATTCAACTTGTTTCAGTAGGATTCAGTCCAGCAACCACCAAATATGATGTCAAGTTAACTGATATAAGCTACTCCTACTCATAATCTTGACCTCCTACCTACCCTTCCTCCACCCCTGAACTTACCTGCCCGCCCTACTTTATCATTTTGGGCAAAAAAAGGCCGTGAAACACAAATGTTTCACGGTACTTTTTCTTAAATATTCAAATATCAGGCATTTGCCCGCCCCAAATTCTTATTTTTCGAAAAATCGGGCACACCGCACTGCCGGGCAGATCGCCACGCCACGCTACTGGGCAAATTGGGCACGCCGCACCGTGGCAAACACTTCGGCATGCGCTGGCATTACGCACACCTCATCTTGTGCCCAGGACTCTTCCCTTTGCAATGTGTCCTGCCGCACCCTACCTTACTTGCACTTTCTGCACATCTTGCAAGCCGTTGGGGTTGCTGCATTTCCGCCGAGAGCGGTTTCACGCAGTTCAAATGGTAGGGATGTGCCGACTTCGTACATAGCCTGGCACATTTCGTCAAAAGGAATCTGGTGATAGATTCCTGCTAGAGCCATTTGAGCTGCGGTAAAAGCATTTGCAACGCCTATAGCATTTCGGCTCTGACAAGGTGCTTCCACTAGACCGGCGATAGGGTCACATACGAGACCTAGGAGATTTGATAGAGCCATGGAGGCTGCGCTTAGAGATGCTTCTGGTGAGCCTCCGAAAATTTCAACTAGAGCACTTGCAGCCATGGCCGATGCCGCTCCGACCTCCGCCTGGCATCCGGCCTCCGCTCCAGAAACTGAAGCGTTGCGAGTTAAGATGTAACCAACTGCACTGGCATTAATCAATGCGTCAATTACAATTTTTTCATCTTGGTCAAATTCCTCCGCTACTGCAATGAGTGAGCCAGGAACGACTCCCGAAGATCCTGCCGTAGGTGCCGCAACGATTAGGCCCATGCTGGCATTTACCTCCAGAACGGAAAGCGCGTAAGCCATAGCCTTTGTCAGCACCGGCCCACAAAGGTTGCCTCCAAAGTTTCTAGCGTTTCCTGCACCTTCAGTGCTTCCAAGGTTTTCAGGGTTTCCAATATTTCCATTGTTCCCAATGTTTCCAGCAAGCCCTGAATTCCCAGCACTTTGAAATTCCAGGACTTTTCGGCCCTCGCCACCGATAAGGCCACCCATTGATTTTACAGGCTTTTGCAAGGGTGTATGCACCGAATCCTTCATTATTCCAAGAGCCGTTCTCATTCTATCAGCGATTTCATTCTCGCTGACGTCACCGAGGAACATTTCCCTTTCTAGCATTACCTGCGATATTGTTTTATTATTTTCTGCACACAAAGCGAGCAGTTCTTTTCCATTTTTAAAGTCCACATTTGCCTCCTTCTTCGCGGGTGCAATCCGGCGCTTCCACGCAACTTCAAGCAGTTCCCGCATTTAACTCTTTCATCTCTCGACCTGAGATCCTACACCTGCACCACTTTAGTCGAATGCACATACTCGTGCTCCATGATTTTTTCCTCAATAGATTCTGGAATGTGTTGGTCCGATTCGATTACAGTGTAAGCGTTCTGCCCCTTCTCCTCCCTGAAAAGGCGCATGAAAGCAATGTTGACGTCATTGTCGCTGAGGCATTTGGTAATGTGGGCAACGACCCCCGGCTTGTCCGTCTGCTTCACAATCAGCGTGCTGTATTCACCAGTAAATTCAACGTCGATGTTGTTGATTCTTACGATTTTAATCTTGCCGCCGCCAACAGACTCCCCACGAACAAAACCAACAGTGCCGTCCTCCGCCTCGAGCAGCATGTCCGCAGTGTTGGGATGATTTGTGTGAGTTTTGTCATCGATGACGAACTCGTACTTCAGGCCGCGCTGGTCCGCAATTTCGAAGGCGTCGCGGATACGAATGTCGTCAGTAGCAAAACCCATAATGCCACCGAGCAAGGCCTTGTCCGTGCCGTGGCCACTGTAAGTTTTGGCAAAAGAGCCGTAAAGAGTGAAAGTAACCTTCACCGGCTCCTTCTTGAACAGGTTGCGCGCCATGAGAGCCATAGACGCCGCACCCGCCGTATGCGAACTTGAGGGTCCAATCATGTTGGGCCCTATAATATCGAAAATACTAATGTAATTCATAAGATGTCCCTTTCGTGTTTTGTCGTATAATTTAATATACCACGAGGGACCGCCGCGGTCAAATTGCATTTGGGTTGGCATACGCTAAAGCATATGCCCTGCGCTAAAGCATATGCCCTTACTTAACCTCTTCGAAGTCGCCGCTAATGGAGAACAAAACCCACTCGGCTATATTCGTAGCGTGGTCGCCGATACGCTCCAGGTACTTAGCCACCATTAGCAAGTCAAGCTCCTGCAAGGCATCCGAGCCACCACACTTAATAGACTCAGCGATGGAGTCCTTGATTTTGAGAAAAATATCATCCACTACATCGTCGTGATCAATGACAGCCTGAGCCCTCTCTGCATCCTTGGCAGCGAAGGCGTCCACAGCCTCCATGACCATAACAGAAGTTTCCTTAGACATCTCCTCAACTAGCTTGATTTCAGGTGGGTAAGGCTTGCCACTCATAAGCAAAGTAAGCTCAGAAATGTCAGCACCATTATCGCCGATACGTTCCATGTCAGTGAGCATCTTAAGTGCCGCCGAAACAGTTCTAAGGTCGCCGGCAATAGGCTGCTGTCGTAAAAGCAAAGTGTAACACTGCTGCTCCAAAATTCGAACCTGTTCATTAACCTTGCCGTCGCCGGCTGCAATGGCAGCCGCCTTTTCAGTGTCCTGATTGACCAAGGCCGCAATAGTATTTCTGATAACATCTTCAATGGTAGTGCCAAGAAGCATCATTTGAACCTTAAGCTCCTTAAGCTGCATATCATAATTTAATCTTGCCATAGCATATCTCCTTTAATCATCGGCTGGGGACAGCCTAGGGACTGGGCCCTAAGCCTTAACCGAATCTTCCTGTAATATAATCCTCTGTTCGCTTGTCCGAAGGACTAGCGAAAATCTTGTCAGTTTTGTCAAACTCCACCATGTCGCCTAGCAAGAAAAACGCAGTGTTGTCAGAAATTCGTGCCGCCTGCTGCATGTTGTGAGTAACCATGACAATAGTGTAATTCTCCTTTAGGTCAGCGACTAGGTCCTCAATTTTTGAAGTAGAGATTGGGTCAAGAGCACTAGTAGGCTCGTCCATAAGAATAACCTCAGGTTCAACGGCTAAGGCCCTTGCAATACAAAGCCTCTGCTGCTGACCACCACTCATCCCGAGAGCGTTTTTCTTCAGCCTGTCCTTACACTCATCCCAAATAGCCGCCTGCCTCAAGGAACGCTCAACGATTCCATCAAGAGCCCTCTTGTCCCTGATTCCATGAGTTCTAGGGCCATAAGCGATATTGTCATAAATGCTCATAGGAAAAGGATTCGGACTTTGGAAAACCATGCCTACCTTCTTTCTAAGTTCGCTGACATCAATTTTGCTATATATGTCCACACCGTCCAGCTGAACCAAGCCCTCAATTCTGCAACCCTCAACCAAGTCATTCATGCGGTTTAAGGATTTCAGAAAAGTAGACTTACCACATCCGCTAGGTCCGATAAAAGCAGTGACCTCATGCTCAGGAATCTTCATATCGATGCCCTTTAGCGCATGAAAATCACCATAATATAAATTCAGATTTTCAATTTCAAACTTATTCATACATTTTCCCCTCAACTGTGTTGGTTTTGATCCCTAAACATCCGCCTATACATTACGTTTACCATTGAAGTGCTTCCTTACGAGCTCTGCGCTTAGATTTACCAAAACAGCCAGAACCAGCAAAATCACTGCAATAGAAAACGCCACCTGGAACTCGCCCTGCTCCTTGGCGTAAACATAAAGAGCCACCGTAAGCGTTGCGCCCGAGCTCGTAATGCCGTCAGCGAAGCCGTGAAGCGTGTGAGCAAAACCAGCAGTGAACAAAAGCGCTGCCGACTCGCCCAAAATTCTTCCTGCAGAGAGAATGCAGCCAGTGATAATGCCGTCCAGACACTCCGGCACCACAATAGTCCTCACAACCCTCCATTTAGAAGCACCCAGACCATAAGCACCCTCACGCAGGCCCTTAGGCACAGAAAGCAAACTCTCGCGAGTAGTCCTCATAATAGTCGGAAGATTCATAATTACCAAAGTCAGGGCGCCTGCAAGCAACGAAGTCTGCTGATTCATAAATTGACAGAAAAACAACATTCCAACCAGGCCGTAAATAATCGACGGAATACCCGACAAAATCTCTGCCGCGTTGTCGATAAGCCTTACAATTCTATGGTTTCTAGCGTATTCACTAAGGTAAACAGCTGCGCCAACCCCAAGAGGCACTAAAACTAACAGAGACACAATAAGCAAATAGACTGTATTCATAATGTCCGGCAGAATGCCGATGTTGCCCGTCGTGTAACTTGGACTAGTTGTCAGAAAATTTATGCTGAGTTCCTTAATCCCCTGCACCAGGACATACCCGATGAGAAAAATCAGAATGGCACAAGTAATTAAAGTACATGCCAGCATTATGGTCTTCCATAAATTCTCCTTGGCCTTCCTCATTTACTTTCACCTCCAGACATTACCTTTCTCAGAAGCATGTTAATTAGCATTATGAATACGAAGAGTACCAGAGCAATTGAGAATAAGGCCTGCTGCTGTAAGCCCGATGAATAGGACATTTCAGAAGCTACGGCAGTGGTCAGGAATCTAACAGATCCAAACAATTCAGGCATATTCGGAACGTTGCCTGATACCATCATAACCGCCATGGCCTCGCCAATAGCTCGGCCAGTTCCAAGGACAATGGAAGCCACGATGCCTGACCTAGCAGCAGGAACAGAAACCCTTAGGTAGGTTTCTAGCTCCGTTGCGCCAAGAGCCAGCGAGCCCTCCTCATACTTTCTTGGAACCGCGTCCAGTGAAGTCATTGACACATTTATAATAGACGGCAGAATCATTATTGCAAGAACAATAATTGCCGCGAACAAAGTCGCACCATCAGCCAAATTAAAGGCTTTTCTAATAGCAGGCACCAAAACCAACATGCCCACAAGGCCGTACACTACCGATGGAATCGATGCCAAAAGAGATACAACAAAACCAACAGACTTCTTCACAGCCAGAGGCGCTACCTTAGAAAGATAAACAGCTGTAAAGAACCCAATTGGCACTCCCAAAATGATTGCGCCAAAAGTACCATATATACTTGTCAATATGAAAGGCAAAATCCCATAAGTGGGATTGCTGGCCGTAGAAGCCCAAACCTTTCCGAAAAGAAACTTTATAATCCCTATTTCACCAATTGCCGGAAGTCCTGATACAACCAAATAAACCGTTATTACCAGTACGCAGGCTACCGTAACAAGCCCACAAAATAGAAAGACTCCCTGCATTATTCTATCTATTACCTTATACATAAAAACATTCCTTAAATGCGGCCGGGCTTTGGGCCAGCGCTCCCCGCGCGGCCCCAAACCCCGGCCCTTGACTATCCTTTAAATCCCTTATTTGCTTGCAGGAACTACACCTGCTTTTTCAATAACAGACTTAGCATCATCAGACATTGCGTAATCATAGAATGCCTGCGCAGCATCTGAAAGTTTTGTTCCCTCCTTAGTTACTAGAACGAAAGGTCTCTGAATCTTGTATGTACCATCTAGAACTGTGTCAGCGCTTGGTGCAACTCCACCAACTGTAAGTGCCTTAACTGTGTCGTCAACTGATGCGAGGGATGCGTAACCGATTGCGTTTTCGTTGCTCTTAACTGTTGCGATTACGTCACCTGTTGATGTCAGCTCCTGACGAAGCTTGCACGTTTCTTCTGTTCCAGTGATAGACTCGAAGCCATCTCTTGTTCCACTTCCGGCTTCACGTCCGATTACTACGATTTCTGCATCTACGCCGCCAACTTCCTTCCAGTTCTTGATTTTTCCTGTATAGATATCAGCAATCTGATCAATTGTAAGGTCTTCTACCTTATTGTCTGCGTTTACGATTACTGCAATTCCGTCGTATGCAAGAACGGTTTCCTCTAATCCCTGTTCCTTTTCTTCATCCTTCAGGCTTCTGCTGGAAAGCCCAATATCGCAGGTTCCCTTTTCAATTGCTGAAATTCCGCTTCCGCTTCCTGTTGGATTATATGTGAAATCTATTGACTCGTTTTCCGCCTGAAAAGCTTCGCCAAGTGAACCGATAACTTTTTCCATTGAAGTTGACCCATCTGTTGAAACTGTGCCAGCTACTTCATCTTCTGTTTTGGAGCCGCATCCTGCCAGGCATCCAACGGCTAGGCATGCAACCATTGCTAATGCAAATAATTTCTTTTTCATTTCCTTTTTCCTCATCTTTCGTTTGTATTTTTTCCTTCTTTCGAGTACAGGTATAGGATACGTAATGAATGTAAAAGCCGAAACCATTCTTCAGTAAAGAGTTTGTAAATGGAATTAAAGTGTTTGTAAACTCCCCCTTGAAAAAGTAAATATCCTATGATATAGTAGATTCTGGAAATAAACAAAAGAAATTCGTGTTCTTCTTTCCCACCATTATGCTGTAACCGGATATTAAGCCTATCGGGTTTTGCGAATGGACGAGATTGAAGCTAAGATGGAAGCAGGTTAGAATCCTGCACGGTCCCGCCACTGTATTGACGGAGTTTTGTTCGAATATGTCACTGAGCTAGCCGCTTGGGAAGACTGGATGAAGCGTTGAGGTCTGAGTCAGGAAACATGCATGAAGTTCAAGGTTAGTGTGTCGGCGAGCACATGTTTAACCACTTAATGAATAATTCACAGTAAATACGGACTGTGGTCTTTTGGTGTTTTCCACACTATGGGGCTACAGTCCTTTCATGTTGTTAGAGCAATGCAGGCGGTATCGCTGGCGATATCGCAGAAGAGGTTTCCACTAACTAATAAAGTTCATAAAAACAAAAATAAAATCCAAATTAAAAACAAAATTCAAATAAGAAATAGCAAATCCAAAACGAATAAAAAAGCAAATTCTAACTCTTCAATCAAAACTCTAACACCATGTAGCCCCTGTCAATATTTATATCATTAATAATATTTCTATCATTACTAATGAAGGAAAGGAGCAACGGCATGTTAAAATTATTTACATCAGCCTACTGCATTCCGCGTGCTGTTGACCGTGGCAGTGCAGAAGGCGAAGGATTCAACTAACTGTTAATTTTTCTCAAAATATTACTTTGATTAAATCTAATGCTATTGAATGCAGCGTTAATGCAGTTGCATTTAGCGTTTGCGCAAATGAATGTAAAGGAGAAAAATTATGGAAAAGAAAAAAACAATAATGGAAACAATCACAGGTGCAATCACATCAAATATCGATAACAAAGCTGAGGGTACTATGAAAATGTATCCACCTCTAGAAGAAAGGCCATCTGATGCTATCAGTTACTACACTGAGCATGGCAAGCGTGGAAAATCAGGAATTAAATAATGCAAAGAAACAAGAATTTTTCACCAAAGGAACTACTAATCGATATACTCACTGATGTGTTCGCAGGTCTTCTCATAGCACTTGGAACTTATAATTTCAGTAGCTATGCCAAATTCCCAATGAGTGGATTCAACGGAATTGGCTTGATTTTTTACCACCTGTTTAACTTACCTATCGGTGCCGTGGCGCTGGTACTAAATATTCCTGTAGCAATAATCTGCTACAAAACCCTGGGCCGCGATTTCATGCTTCGCTCTGTTCGCAGCATCATAATCACCTCCCTGATAATGGACTATGTTGCTCCCCTCTTCCCTGTTTATACAGGTGAAAAGATTCTTGCAATGGTCTGCACCGCCGTTTTGGCTGGACTAGGCTACGCAATGATCTTCACAAGGGGATCATCGACAGGAGGTACGGATTTCATTTTGCTTACGGTAAAAGCAAAACGACCTCACCTAACCATCGGCGCTATCTCTTTTGTAACTGAAGCCATAATCGTCTTAGTCGGAACAATTCTCGTATCCAAGGACATTGACGGTTTAATCTATGGCTTACTTATAAGCTTCATCTTATCTGCTGTTATGGATAAATTCCTTTATGGATTTTCTTCAGGTAAGTTGGCTTTGATAGTAACTGAACATGCAAAAACCATTGCGCCGCTAATTGAAGCAACTACAGGCAGAGGCTGCACCTTCCTCAAAGCAGAAGGCAGCTACAGTGGCATCGACAAGGACGTAATAATGTGCGCAACAAACCGCAAGGAAATGTACGGCGTCCGCAAGGCCGTAAAGCAAGCGGACCCACAGGCTTTCATTATAATTGTGGAATCCAACGAAACCTTCGGCCAGGGATTCTCAGAAAATGCATAAAACGTGTGCCCCGCAAAGCTTATTCAGGCGCTCTGCAACTCAAAGCCTACACTGTCCATACGATACACTAATAAAAACGTACGGAGTTAAAAAGGGCTGCTTCCTCATTGGAAGCAGCCCTTTTACTGTTATTCAGTGCAATAGAGATTTGTGATGAAAAAACTAGTAATTAATTATGTCTTAATCTGTTTAGTTTTCATTTTTGTCTAGAACAACTAGTATATTTTATATTTGCATATATCTATATATAGTAGATCTAGAATATCAGGTGTGCGATTGGACAAACAATCACTAAACTGATGATAGTTCTTTCTAAGAAAATTACGAATAACTCCCAAAGTTTAACTGGAAGTTTTGATCCTAAGATCAATCCGCCAACTTCTGATAAGTAAACTAGCTGAGTAACTGAAACTACTGCTACGATGAATCTAGTCATAACATCCTGGCATTCTGAGATTAGGATTGAAGGAGTAAGCATATCTGTAAATCCAATAATCATAGTCTTAGATGCTTCAACAGCCTCAGGAACCTGTAATACCTGTAGAAGTGGTAAGAAAGGCTTTCCTAGGATTTCGAATATTGGTGTATTATTTGCGATTGCAAGAGCTAAAGTACCGATTGCCATTACTGTAGGCAGTACTCCGAACCACATTCCAACTGCATTTTTAAGACCATTTTCTAAGAACTGACCAGGGCCCTGGTGACCAGCAACTCTCTCAAGTGCTAGCGCCATACCATATTCATGTGAGCTCTTATACTGAGCTGGAATATCTTCTGGCATAGTTCTTCCTTCTACTAAGTAAGTGTCTTTTTTAGTTGAAAGAGGAGGTATTCTTGGGCAAATAATTGCGCAGACAACACCAACCAGACAAATAATCAGGTAGTAAACGCCAAAGTATTCCATTAGGTCAACCTGAGCTAATACTACGATACTGAAAGTGATGGATACAGCTGAGAATGTAGTAGCAATGATAGATGCTTCTCTAGCTGAATAGTATCCGCCTTCGTACTGGTTGCATGTAAGCATTACACCTAGTGTACCGTCACCAATCCATGAAGTGAAGCAGTCAACTGCTGCACGACCCGGAATTTTGAACAAAGGTCTCATTACCTTTGTCAATAATGCTCCTACATATTCTAGAAGACCGAAGTCAAGAAGTAATGGAAGCAATAATCCTGCAATTGCGAAGATAATTACAAGCGTTGTAAGTAGATCTCCTAATACGAATCCGCCTGCGCCACCATCTGTAAGCATATGGATAATACCGTTATCGTTTTCGCCTGTAGCAACTCCCAGATAAGTAAGCCAAATAAATACTGCACCTAGATCTCTAACTACAACCCAAATTGGGGAGCAAGCAAAAGTATCATTTAATAATGGTGTTTCAGTTATGAACTTAGGCTTAGCCAATGCAATAGTTGATAAAACCGCTGAAATTGTAACGATAATAACGCATAGCAATGGAAGGATTCCACCAATTGCAGATCCAATAAAGTCAGCCAGAATCTTTACACAAATTGTCCAGCTGCCATCATACTTAACAGGTATCATAAATAAGATAATACCTATTATGGATGGAAGTAAAAATTTCACCTTAAGGTTACTTTTATTTGATTCCATAGTTGTCTCCCTTCATGTTCTCTACTACACACCCTTATACTAACATCTTTTCAACATAATTTCAACAAAACTCTCAAAATATTAAGGATTAAAGGGTTCCTTGAGTCTTAGAAAAGCTAAAGAAAATGGTTTTTTATGCATTTTTTACAGAAAAGCACTTTTTCCTTTTACAAAATAGTGGCATAATGAGGTTGAGATTGTATGGCATCGTTGAGCTAGGATGGCATCAATGTGCTGTGATTTCCAAGGCGTTATTAATCCAAGACGCCGTGTAGGCAAGCCGCTGGACAGGCCCAAGCTACAGCCAGTGCAGACCTGGCGTCATTAATCTTTGAGTCAACTAATTTTTACTATAGACAACAATAACAATCAGCAAAGGGGGAATTGATTATGGAAAATTTGAGAAAGAAAAAAGGTTTTATATGCGATATGGACGGTGTAATCTACCACGGCAACAAGGTGCTTCCAGGAGTTAAGGAGTTCATCGACTGGCTGAAGGCCAACGATAAAAACTTCCTCTTCCTGACCAACTCCGGCCAGAGCACGCCTCGCGAACTTCAGGAAAAACTTAAGAGAATGGGCCTCGACGTAGATGAATCCCACTTCTACACCAGCGCTCTTGCAACAGCCAACTTCCTGAAATATCAGTCACCAGGTTGCAGCGCGTACATCATGGGAGAGCACGGAATTCACAACGCACTTTACGATGCAGGAATCACATACAACGACGTAAACCCAGACTATGTAGTTGTTGGCGAGCCAAGCGGTTACAGCATTGAAATGATCACAAAGGCAATTCGCCTGGTAAACAATGGAGCAAAACTCATAGGCACTAACTACGACCTGTCCGGCCCAACAGAAACCGGTATCGCTCCTGCATGCCGCGCACTGCTTTCACCAATTGAAATGGTAACAGGCAAGCAGGCATATTATGTGGGCAAGCCTAATCCGCTGATGATGAGAACCGGCCTCCGCATGCTAGGCGTTCACTCAGAGGATGCAGCCATTATCGGCGACCGCATGGACACCGACATTGTGGCGGGCATCGAATCCGGTCTAGACACAGTCCTCGTGCTTTCAGGAGTCACCACCCGCGAAGAGTGCAAGATGTACCCATACAGACCGCGCCTGATTCTCGACGGTGTCGGCGATATCCCAGACAAAGAATCATCGAACAAAACTCCCGCAGCCAAAAAATAGCTACGCAGACTACCACAAGCAATCGCGCATAACGGTCGCTTCATGCGACTGTTTTTGTGTATTCAAACAAAGAATTTAATATTTTTTGTGAGTTTTGATAAAAACCACTTGACACGGTCCGGATCTAGTGATAAAGTGTGCATTGTAAACAACTTAACTTACCAATTTACTTAAACCGATGAATGAGAATAGTAGGTTTCGGGACCTGGCTAGGAGAGAGTTGCAGGCGGTGAGATTGCAGCAGCAAAGGCGAAACTGAATGGCCTCACGAGGGCGGGAAGAACAGGCGCATTTCTATTTGCGAAAACCTTAGTAATACCCGACGGGAGCTCCACCCGTTATCCAGGGAGCAGGTATCACGCTGTACCTGAGCTAGTGCAAATTTTTAATTGCACGGGGTGGCATATACATCGACTATCAAGTCCTTGTCCTCCAAATACGGCGGGCAAGGATTTTTTGTTTTTAGCATTCCCCTCTTTCAGCGTAGAAAGGAAAAGAAAATGAATAAAAACGTTAACGAAATCCCTTACAAGATCTATCTATCTGAAGACGAGCTTCCAAAGCAATGGTACAATGTGAGAGCTGACATGAAGGTTAAACCTGCACCGCTTCTGAATCCTGGAACCGGGCAGCCAATGACCGCTGCGGAACTTGAGGGAGTCTTTTGCAAGGAACTGGTAAAACAGGAGCTGGATGATGACACTGCATACATTGATATTCCTCAGGAAATTCAAGATTTCTATAAGATGTACAGACCATCCCCTCTTGTTAGGGCGTACTGCCTGGAAGAAAAGCTAGGCACTCCGGCAAAGATTTACTACAAATTTGAAGGCAATAACACCAGCGGTTCCCATAAGCTAAACTCAGCAATTGCTCAGGCATATTACGCTAAAAAACAAGGACTCAAGGGAATTACTACAGAAACTGGCGCCGGCCAGTGGGGCACTGCCCTTTCAATGGCTTCAGCTTACCTGGATCTTGATTGCAAAGTTTATATGGTAAAAGTTTCATATGAACAAAAGCCATTCCGCCGTGAAGTTATGCGAACTTACGGCGCATCTGTTACACCTTCTCCATCCAACACCACAAAAGTTGGCAGAGAGATTCTCGAAAAATTCCCAGGCACAGGAGGCTCCCTAGGATGTGCAATCTCTGAAGCTGTTGAAGATGCAGTAACTCACGAAGGATATAGATATGTGCTTGGGTCCGTTTTGAACCAGGTTCTTTTACACCAAAGCGTCATTGGTCTGGAAGCAAAAACGGCCTTGGACAAATACGGCATAAAGCCTGATGTCATCATTGGTTGTGCCGGAGGCGGTTCCAACTTGGGCGGACTCATTTCCCCATTTATGGGTGAAAAACTTAGAGGCGAAGCTGACTATCAGTTCATTGCCGTAGAACCTGCCAGCTGCCCTTCCTTTACAAGAGGTACTTACGCTTATGACTTCTGTGACACAGGTCACGTCTGCCCTCTTGCTAAAATGTATACTCTTGGAAGCGAATTCATGCCTTCACCTAACCACGCTGGTGGCTTGAGATTCCACGGTATGAGCAGCACTCTATCTGAGCTTTATCACCAGGGTCTAATGGAAGCAAGAGCTGTGGAACAGACTTCAGTTTTCGAAGCGGCTCAGGAATTTGCAAGAATCGAAGGTATTCTTCCTGCACCTGAATCCGGCCACGCAATTAAGGTGGCCATAGATGAAGCCAAGAAATGCACCGAAACCGGCGAGGAAAAAACAATCCTCTTCGGCCTAACCGGCACCGGCTACTTCGATATGTACGCTTACGCCGCATACAATGACGGCACTATGAAAGATTACATTCCTACAGATGCAGACCTGGCCGCAAGCATTTCCAAGCTGCCAAAGATTAAATAGAATTTTATCGCGCCCGGGAATTACGACACGCCGGCCGGGCATATTTGTTTTTCAAAAACAAATCCACCTTTATTCTTTATTATCTTCCACAAATGTGATACAATAATGTAATCTGGAATCAGACCAGATAATTGGAAGAAAATTTTTAAAAAACGAAGGTGACAAACAAAATGACAATTATCGATTTACTTGAGAAAAACGCCCGCGAGCTAGGCAATGAGACTGCCCTCGTGGAAATCAATCCTGCCTTCGACGGGAAGAAAAGACTGACATGGCGAGACTACGAGCTAGTTCAGTCAACAGTTCGCACAGGCTATCGACGCGAAATAAGCTGGATGGTTTTTAACGAAAAGGCCAACCGCTTTGCAAACGCTTTGATAGATTGTGGAATCGGCAAAGGCGATAAAGTAGGCATTCTGCTAATGAACTGCCTGGAATGGCTACCTATCTACTTCGGAATTCTAAAAACGGGAGCAATGGCAGTACCACTAAACTTCCGTTACTCCTCCGACGAAATCAAATACTGTCTGGACCTTGCAGAGGCTGACGTACTTGTTTTCGGAGAAGAATTTATCGGACGTGTGGAAGAAGTTGCCGATGACATCAGCGATAACCGTCTTCTAGTTTATGTAGGCGACGGATGCCCTTCCTTCGCAGAAAGCTACTCCAGTTTGACAGCTGACTGTGCAAGCGGTAATCCAGGAATCTACATTAATGAAGACGATTATGCAGCAATTTACTTCTCATCAGGAACAACAGGATTCCCTAAGGCAATTCTGCACAAACACAGATCCTTAATTCACTCAGCGAGAGTAGAACAGATGCATCACTCACAGACACACGATGATGTATTCCTATGTATCCCACCGCTGTATCACACAGGCGCTAAGATGCACTGGTTTGGGTCACTTATTAGCGGATCAAAGGCTGTTTTGTTGAAAGGAACCAAGCCAGAATTTATACTTGAGGCTGTTTCTAAGGAAAAGTGCACAATTGTGTGGTTACTAGTTCCATGGGCACAGGATATATTAAATGCTCTTGATTCAGGAGAATTAAAGAAAGAAGATTATGAACTTGATCAGTGGAGACTGATGCATATAGGTGCACAGCCAGTACCTCAGAGCTTGATTAAGCACTGGATGAAGTACTTCCCTAACCACCAGTATGATACAAACTACGGTCTTTCAGAGTCAATCGGACCAGGCGCAGTACATCTAGGTGTAGATAACATTGAAAAAGTTGGAGCAATTGGCGTTCCTGGCTATGGATGGGAAGTCAAAATTGCAGATGAAAACGGCAACGAGGTTGAAGATGGCGAAGTAGGTGAACTTTGTCTTAAGGGCGCAGGCGTAATGGACTGCTACTACAACGACCCTGAAGCAACAGCTAAAGTTCTAAAAGACGGATGGCTGTTCACTGGAGACATGGCTATGAAAGATGAAGACGGTTTCATCTTCCTTGTAGACCGTAAGAAAGATGTAATTATTACCGGCGGTGAAAACCTGTATCCGGTACAGATAGAAGACTTCATTAGAGGTTTTGATAAAGTTGACGATGTGGCGGTTATCGGTCTTCCAGACGAGAGACTTGGTGAAATCGCCGCAGCAATCATTCAGATAAAAAAAGGCTACACTTGCACCGAAGACGAGGTTAACGCCTTCTGCAAGGCTCTGCCAAGATACAAGCGTCCGAGAAAGGTCATTTTCGCCGACGTTCCGAGAAACCCTACGGGCAAAATTGAAAAGCCAAAGCTACGCAAAATGTACGGCACAGAGCATCTGGTTCTTGAACAGAATCAGGCCTAACGGCAAACAAAGAACTTAGAAAATTACATATAATGAATGTTTAACGAAAGGTTAATATAAAATGACAACGACAATGATGATTACTTCCGTTCTAATCATTTGCTTTTTCGCTGTAATGATTGGAATAGGTGTCCGTTCCAGAAAACATGCAACGGACATTAACGGTTTTGTCCTTGGATCCCGTTCAGTGGGACCTTGGCTCAGTGCCTTTGCCTTTGGTACATCCTACTTCTCAGCCGTAATTTTCGTTGGCTATGCAGGACAGTTTGGCTGGAACTTCGGTTTAGCTTCGACCTGGATTGGCCTTGGAAATGCTTTTATCGGCTCACTTCTTGCCTGGAGCGTTCTAGGAAGAAGAACGAGAATCATGACCCAGCACCTTTCCAGCAAAACCATGCCGGACTTCTTCGGAGCGCGTTTTGAGTCAAAGAAGCTGAAGGTTGTAGCTTCCGCTATTACCTGCATTTTCTTGATTCCCTACACAGCTTCCCTTTACAACGGTCTGTCCAGACTGTTTTCCATGGCATATAATAATGTAGACTACTCAGTTTGCGTTATAGTTATGGCGGTTTTGACCGGCGTGTATGTTTTGATCGGGGGCTATATGGCTACGGCCATTAATGACTTTATTCAAGGCATCATTATGCTAGGCGGAATCATTATGGTTATTCTGGCGGTGCTTAAGGACAACGGATGGCTCATGGCGGCCATGGAGGGAATTGCCACCAGCGACAACGGTGGCTGGCAGTATGCTTCATTCTTAGGACCTGACCCGATGTCCTTACTTTTTGTTGTAATGCTTACGTCCCTGGGCACCTGGGGACTTCCGCAAATGGTTGGAAAGTTTTATGCCATTAAGAATGAGGATTCAATTAAGAAGGGAACCGTTATTTCCACCTTCTTTGCAATCGTAGTTGCAGGTGGATGTTACTTCCTGGGAGGCTTTGGAAGGTTGTATAATATAGATGTCGAGGCTATGGGTTTTGACGCAATTATTCCTGCAATGCTTTCTACTTTGTCTCCTATTATAATCAGTGTTGTAATCGTTCTCGTACTTTCCGCATCTATGTCCACGCTTTCTTCGCTGGTACTAACAAGCGGTTCTACACTGACTCTTGACTTCGTTGCACAGGTTTCACGAAAGGAAATCACTGAGCAGCGAAAGATGCTTATAATGAGAGTTTTTATCGTTATTTTCATTGTAATTTCAGCGATTATAGCCATTAAGCAGGCTCACAGTAAAAGTCTCTTCATCGCTCAGATGATGGGTATTTCCTGGGGTGCCCTTGCCGGTGCCTTCCTGGCGCCTTTCCTATACGGCCTGTATTACAAGAAAACAACTCGCGCTGCGGTCATTGTCTCCTTTATCTACGGAGTTGGGCTGGAAATCATTCAGCTATTTATCTCCCTAGGTCTCTGGGATGTTTCCGGCAGCTCACTTCTTTCCTTCGTCTTCAGGAATTCCCTATTCTCCGGCGTTTTTGCCATGGTAGGTGGCTTGATTCTTGTACCACTTGTAAGTGCATTCACCCAGGGTTCTCGCCCTGAACATGTTCACGACATGTTTGAGTGCTACAAAGGAAAGAAAACTGTTGATATTACCGACAGCTTAGGCGAATAATAAAATAACCACTGGGATCAATCCGCATTAGGATTTTTCTCAGTGGTTTATTTTTATGATTTTTTTATTAACTTTTTATCTTGTAAACTCAGTACCTGTCAGCAACTGATATGCTTCTTTATACTTGTCTACTGTCTTTTCAACAACTTCTTCTGGAAGAAGGAAGTCGTTATCTGGATTAGCCTTAAGCCAGTCTCTTACAAACTGTTTGTCGAAAGATGGCTGACCCTTGCCTGCTTCATATCCTTCAAGAGGCCAGAATCTTGAGCTGTCAGGTGTAAGCATTTCGTCACCTAAAACAACATCTCCATTTTCATCAAGACCAAACTCAAACTTAGTGTCTGCAATGATAATTCCCTTAGTCTGAGCATATTCTTCACACTTCTTGTAAAGTTCAAGGGTGTAATCCTTAATTTTAGTTGCATAGAATTCGCCCTTACCTGGGTAAATCTTTTCAAGAACTTCTACTGACTGCTCAAAAGTAATATTTTCATCGTGGTCTCCCAGGTCAGCCTTAGTGCTTGGAGTGTAAATAGGCTCTGGAAGTTTTGATGATTCAGTCAGACCCTCAGGTAACTTGATACCGCATGCAGTTCCGTCTTCCTGGTAGCTAGCCCAGCCACTGCCTGCAAGATAACCTCTAACCACACATTCAACCGGCAGCATTTCCAACTTCTTGCACATCATGCTGTTTCCATCGAAACGTTCCTGCTGGAAAAATTCAGGCATATCCTTAGTGTCAACTGAAATCATGTGATTTTTCACAACGTCCTTAGTGAAATCGAACCAGAAACGTGACATCTGTGTCAGAATGGCACCCTTATCTGTGATTTTATTCTTAAGAATGTTGTCGAAAGCGGAAATTCTATCAGTTGCAACGATAATTACGCTGTCTCCAATATCATAAACCTCTCTTACTTTACCTTCTTTAAACGGCTTGTAACTCTGCATCGGTAGCATCCTCCTTTTTTACGCAAACAATTTAATATCAAAACCAACTCACCAAAGGCAAATTATTTTGCCTTTGAGTAGTCATCATAAATCTTTTCCATAACCTTATTATAAAGAAGCGCTGGTCTTAGACCTTCGTTTTCACAATATTCTTCAACGGTCATGCCGTAAGTGCTCTTGAATGTTTTTTCGTCGATTCCTGAAGATTCAAGCATATCGTCCATGCAATCCTTGTATTCCTTATCTGTAACTTCAAGGTCCTCAGCTCTTGCAATGCTGTAGATTACCATTTCGTTTAATACTCTGTTCTGAGCATATTCCTTGATTTGCTTGTTAATTGTCTTTTCATCAGTGTTCTGCTGCTTCAGATAATCTTCAAAAGTTGCTCCTGATGATTCAATCTGCTGCTTCAAGTTATCCTTAGTTGTTGTCTTAATAGCATTCAGTTCTTCTTCAGGGTACTTCTTAGCCTTTGATTTACTAATAATCTTAGTCCACAGTTCCTGCATAGAAGCCTTCTTAGCCTGTTCTTTCTTATCCTTTAACAGATCTTCCTTTACAGACTTTTCGTATTCCTCAAGAGTCTTGCAATCGCTGTTTTTCTTTACGAAATCAAGATTATATTTAGGCGTAGTTTCAACCTTCTTTGACTTAATTGTTACAGTAAATACAACGTCTTTACCGGCAACGTCTTCATTCTGATAATCATCAGGGAACTTAAGGTTAAGAGTTACTGTTTCTCCAATCTTCTTTCCAATCAGACCTTCAACGAAGCCGTCAATCATAGAAGTCTGTCCAACTGTGATGTCATAGCTATCTGAAGAACCACCGTCGAAACTCTTGCCGTCAATTTTTCCTTCATAAGATACGTTAATTGTATCCCCCTTCTTAACAGTACCCTTCTTAACTTCTTCAGTAGTCTTTGCATTTTCAAGTCTGTTATTGATTTCCTGCTGAACCTCAGCATCACTTACGGAAACTTTAACTTTACTATATGTTAGGTCCTTGTAGTTTCCAACCTTTACGTAATCGTCAAGGTCATAGTCGTAGGATTTGTCTCCTCCGCATCCTGCAAGAACAGACACGGACAGTACAAGTACTGTCGCCAGTGAAATACACTTTAAAACTTTCTTTCTCATATCCTTACCTTTCTCTCGATAAATATTATGCCTGCTGCTTTAACCTTCCTCAGCGGCCTGAACAGCCATTGCCTTCTTAGCTCTGTTACGTTTCTTGTTTGCGCTTCTAACTGTAATATATACCAGCATCAGAACTGTTGCCAGATATGGAACAGCTTCTGTTAAGTCTGATGGTATACCCACAGACTGTAGTCTGATAGCGAGCGCCTGTAAGAATCCGAATAGCAACGCAGCTCCAAATACCTTAGGAGGGTTCGCCATACCAAATACTACACATGCAAAGGCGATAAATCCTCTACTTGCACTCATTCCTTCAGCGAAGCAGTTAAGATATCCAAGTGCCAGATGTGCTCCTGACAGTCCGCAGAAAATTCCGCAAAGAACACTGGAAAGAACCTTCATCTTAACAGGGTCGATACCTGCTGTTTCAAGGGCTTCAGGATGTTCACCAGATGCTCTCATCCAGAAACCATAAGGTGTTCTATATAGGAATACCCATACTAGGAATACTAGTACCCATGAAATATATACGAAAATTGAGTATCCGCTTAAGATGTCTCCAAGTAGCGGAATATCCTTAATAACCGGAATATCAATAGGTGGTAATCCCTTGATATCTGTTGATACCCATGAACCAGTCTGGTGGAACACTGTACGAAGCAGGTATACAGTAAGACCTGCTGAGAATGTATTCAGTGTCATACCAATAATAAATTCGTCACTCTTTAACTTTACAACAAACAGTGCAAAGAAAAGACCGATAATTATGCCAATCAGCACAGCGAACAAAACTCCCATAGGAGCACTTGCAAAGGTAAAACTGAAAACAACGGCAACGAATGCGCCACCTAGAATCATACCTTCCATACCGATGTTCATAATTCCCGCATGTTCTGTAAACAGTCCACCAAGAGCGGCAAGAATTACCGGAGTTGCATTACGAATTGTGTTCTGAAATAATCCAACTGTAAATAGTGCTGTTATCTGTTCCCACATTTAAATGCCCTCCTTTCCTGCTTTTTCCTTAGCAATGGCTCTGGCCTTCTTTTTCGCCTGGCTTTGATTAAACCACTCAATAAAGCCTTTATTAGCAGCCATTAAGAAGATCAGAACTGAGAATATGATATCATAAATTTGAGAAGAAATTCCCATTGTCATATCAATCATATTCGCTCCTGTGTTTAGAATTGCAAAGAATACACTCATAATAACGATGCCAATAGGGTTGTAATTCATAATCATTGCAACCAGCATTCCATCGAAATAGTAGTCAGAACTGATAGTATCTACCATCTGTCCGTTATATCCATAAACAAGTGTCATACCTACAAATCCGCAGATAGCTCCGGATGCAACCATGGAACCAACCATGATTTTGTCACTCTTAAGTCCTGAAAATCTTGCAAATCTTGGATTCTCACCAGTAAGCTTCATCTGAAGACCAACAGTAGTCATCTTCATAAAGTACCAGATTAAGAATGTTAAAATTGCACCAAATATGAATCCTGTGCTTAAGTTTGATGCTGCAATAAGTTTTGTAAATGCTAACTTATCAGGTAAATAATCTGTTCCCTTTGATACTGCTGGTGAGCTTGAAACCCAAGGTCCGTTAACTAGATAGGTAACTACCTTAATCGCAACAGTATTTAACATAATAGTTGTAATGATTTCACTTACATTTAGCTTAACTTTAAGCATTGCTGGAATCCATGCATAGAATCCACCAACAACAACTGCTGTTAAGAATGCTAGTAAAATTACAATTGGAGCAGGTAATGAACTCAGTGTCAAACCTACCATTGTGGAGGCAAGGGCACCAAAGAATAACTGACCTTCTCCTCCAACATTGAATAAGCCACCCTTAGCACCAATTGCTGTAGCAAGACCCAGTAGACAAAGAGTCATAAACTTTTCAATTGTATTACCAAGAAGTCTAGGCTTTCCAATAGCTCCTTCTATGATTGTAGCGTATGCTTCAATAGGGTTAAAACCTGTAGCCAGCATAATGAAAGCTCCGCATAGCAGTGCAACGAAGATACAAATAATCAGTGTAAGCACATATTTCTTGTCAATTTTATTTAAAAATTTCACTATGCTTCACCTCCTGCTTCATTACTTCTATCACCGGTCATGTAATAACTGATACCCATCTTATCGATTTCGCCTTCAGCAAATTCTCCGGTAATCTTTCCTTCATACATTGTAATAATTCTATCGCTCAGACGGAATACTTCGTCTAAGTCCGCACTTACAAGTATAATAGCACAGCCTTCATTTCTCTTATCGATAATGCACTGGTGAATAAATTCAATCGCACCTACGTCTACACCTCTTGTAGGCTGAGCAATAATAAGCACAGGTGTATTGAATGAGAACTCTCTGGCAACTACAACCTTCTGCATGTTACCACCCGATAGAGAACCTACCTTAGTGTCAACGCCCGCACCACGCATGTCAAACTTTTCAAATATTTCGTTTGCATATCTAACTATTGTGGATTTCTTCAGCTGTAATTTGTACTTAGAAAACTCAGGTCTAGTTTCCTTGCCGATAATAAGGTTATCTGTAATATCAGACTGTACAGAGACACCTGTGGCAATTCTATCTTCTGGAATATGTGCCAGACCTAAATGTCTTATCTGACCTGGGTCCATTCCATTGATCTTCGTACCTTCAATATATACTTCTCCGGCTTCAATATCTCTAAGACCTGTAATAGCCTCAAGCAATTCACTCTGTCCATTGCCTTCAATAGCTGCAACGCCAAGAATTTCCCCTGCCCTTACATTAAGATCTACGCCTTTGACAGCAAGAAGACCTCTGTTATCAGTAACATGAAGATCCTTAACTTCAATTTTCACATCCCCAGGGGTTCCTGTCTTATTAACTTTACCTAAAAGAACATCACGACCTACCATCATGGAAGCAAGGATTCTTTCGTTCACATCCTTGGTATTCTCCACGCCGACAAGCTTGCCCTTTCTCATTACGCCAACCCTGTCAGAAATAGCCATTACCTCATTTAACTTATGGGTAATGATAATAACTGTCATATTCTTTTCTTTTACAATTCTACGGATTACGTCGAAGAGTTCTTCTGTTTCCTGTGGTGTCAGTACGGCAGTCGGTTCATCCAAAATCAGAATATCCGCACCTCTGTATAAAGTCTTCAGAATTTCAACTCTCTGCTGCAGACCTACACTGATTTCCTCAACAACAGCCTTAGGATCAACTACAAGTCCGTAATCTTCAACCAAATCACTAGTTGCCTTTTCTGCAGCCTTCAAGTCATAAAAGATTTTGCTCTTTCTCGGTTCCTTGCTTAATGCAATATTCTGGGCAACTGTAAAAGATGGCACAAGCATAAAGTGCTGATGTACCATTCCAACTCCGCATGCAATTGCTTCACTTGGATGGAACTTTTCCATTTTCTTGCCCTTAATGTACACATTCCCTGCAGTCGGGGTGTTGATTCCGTAAAGTACATTCATCAGTGTACTCTTTCCGGCACCATTTTCGCCTACAAGTGCAAAAACCTCGCCCTGTTTAATATCAAAACTTACATTGTCGTTTGCAAGCACACCCGGGAATTGCATTGTGATGTTTTCAAATTTAATTATACTGTCTTGCAAAATTCTACCTCACATTCCCTTCATTAGAAATATAATATAATAAATAATAACTAGAGCGCAGCCTCAGGCTACGCTCTATAGACTATTTAGAATAGCATGTTATTTTACTTAAAAACTGTATCAACTACAATCTTACCAGATTTAATTTCTTCAGCCTTTTCATCTACAGCTTTTCTTACATCTTCAGGGACGATTACTTCCTGATCGTCTCCACCATATGAAACCTTGATGTAGTCTCCATCCATACCTGCATGGAATACTTCTCCACCAGTCCAGCTGTCGTTATCTTCATAATAGTTGTTAACCATGTCAATTACTGAGTTACCAACGTTCTTAAGCATTGAGCAAAGAATATCGTCAGCATAGTCAGACATTGTAAGTCTCTGATCCTGGTCAACTCCGATAACCTTGATTCCAAGATCCTTAGCCTTTAGGATAGCACCATTTCCGGATGCACCTGCAGCTGCGAAGATAATGTCTGCGCCCTGAGCCTTAAGGTCCTGTGCACACTGTGCTCCCTTATCAGGATCTGACCAGCTACCAGCATATCTCTTAACAACTTTGATGTCCTTGTTAGCGTCCTTAGCACCCTGAGCATATCCTACATAGAAGTCATTGATTACGTCGATATCCATTCCGCCGATGAAACCAACAACGTTGCTCTTAGTCATGCTACCTGCAATGTATCCAACAAGGTATGAACCTTCATTCTGCTTGTACTGGATGCAAGTTAGGTTGTCGTAATCGCTTAAGTGATCAGCTACCATGTCAACCCATACGAACTTAACATCTGGATAGTCCTTGCAGACTTTTTCGATCATTGTTAATTCTGAACCTACTGCAATAACCATGTCTGCTGTGTCAGCAGCACTTCTTAAGCTCTGCTCCCACTTACTTGAGTCTCCGTTACATTCTACTAGAGATGTGTCGAATCCCTGTTTCTTAAGTGTATCTAGACCTTCTTTTGCAGAGTCATTAAATGACTTGTCACCTAGAGCTGTTGAAACTACACCAACAACCTTTAAGTCTTTTCCTTCGCTGCCTTCATCTTTGCTGTCCCCGCAACCAGCCATAACAAATGTCATGGATAAAATCATAGCTGTAGCTAGGACTAAGGAAATAAATTTCTTCATCTTTTCGTCCTCCGTTTTTTTGCTTCTTGAGCAATAGTTGATACTTCAATCTTACCATATATACATGGGATTATCAACCTTAAATCCCATCAAAACCTTATGGTTTTAATTTTATTTAATATTATTTGCTAGCTTCCTGAACAGCTACGGCAACGGCTACACTCATACCAACCATAGGGTTGTTTCCTGCGCCGATAAAGCCCATCATTTCAACATGTGCAGGCACTGAAGATGATCCTGCAAACTGTGCGTCAGAGTGCATTCTTCCCATAGTGTCTGTCATACCATATGATGAAGGACCAGCTGCCATGTTGTCAGGATGAAGAGTTCTTCCTGTACCACCGCCAGAAGCTACTGAGAAGTAGTTCTTTCCTTCTAAAATTCTTTCCTTCTTGTAAGTTCCTGCAACTGGGTGCTGGAATCTAGTTGGATTTGTTGAGTTTCCTGTAATAGAAACATCTACATTTTCGTGATGCATAATAGCTACACCTTCACGAACGTCGAAAGCACCGTAGCACTTAACCTTTGCTCTGTCTCCCTTTGAATAAGGAGTTGCTTTTACAACCTTAAGTTCACCACTGTTCAGATCAAAATCAGTCTGAACATAAGTGAATCCGTTGATTCTTGAAATAATTAAAGCAGCATCTTTTCCAAGACCGTTAAGAATAACGCGAAGCGGATTCTTTCTTACCTTGTTTGCTGAGTTAGCAATACCGATAGCACCTTCAGCAGCAGCGAAGGATTCGTGTCCTGCAAGGAACGCGAAACATTCAGTTTCTTCACTTAAAAGCATGGAAGCAAGGTTTCCGTGACCCAGTCCAACTTTTCTATCATCGGCTACTGAACCTGGAATGCAGAATGCCTGAAGACCTTCGCCAATTGCCTTAGCAGCTTCAACGGCAGTAGTTGCACCCTTCTTCATAGCAATTGCCGCACCTAAAACATAAGCCCAGCACGCATCCTCGAAACAGATTGGCTGAATACCCTTAACGATTTCATAAGGATCAAAACCTTTATCCACGCACATCTTTCTTGCAGCTTCAAGGCTTTCGATTCCATATTCTTTCATAACGGCTTCAATTCCGCCGATTCTTCTATCATAGTTTTCAAATAAGTCCATGTGTCGCCCTCCTATTCCTTACGCGGATCGATAGTCTTAACAGCTTCGTTAAATCTACCATATACGCCACTTGCTTTTTCAATAGCTTCCATAGGGTCCACTCCATCCTTGATGAAGTCCATCATTCTTCCAAGGTTTACATACTTGTATCCGATGATGTTGTTGTCTTCATCCAGACCTTCTTCCAGAATGTAACCTTCTGCAAGTTCCAGATATCTAGGTCCCTTAGCCGCAGTTGAGAAAATAGTACCAACCTGGCTTCTTGTGCCCTTTCCAAGGTCCTCAAGACCCGCACCAACTGCAAGACCACCTTCAGAGAACGCAGACTGGCTTCTTCCGTAAACAATCTGTAGGAACAGTTCTCTCATAGCTGTGTTAATAGCATCGCATACCAAGTCAGTGTTCAAAGCTTCCAGGATTGTCTTTCCAACAAGAATTTCTCCTGCCATAGCAGCAGAGTGAGTCATTCCAGAACATCCCAGAGTTTCAACAAGTGCTTCCTGAATAATTCCTTCCTTTACGTTAAGAGTAAGCTTGCAAGCACCCTGCTGAGGTGCACACCAGCCTACACCGTGAGTAAGACCGGAAATATCAGTAACTTCCTTGGCCTGAACCCATTTACCTTCTTCTGGAATAGGTGCAGGTCCATGGTTTGCATCATTTCTATTAACAATGCACATGTTTTCGACTTCTTTTGTGTAAACCATTTATTAATAACCTCCATAAATAACAACAAAAGCTAACACTTACATTATATCATAACTAAAATGTAATTCCAAGGACGGTTATAACACATCCCCAAAGTACACTCAACCCGTAAAGCAGCACCACAATGCAAAGGTTTTCCTTCATGTGGTGGTTCTCCTTGAACAAAACCAACAGCCCCACGCCGGCGCTTACCAGCAGCCCGCTCATAAGAGCTCCTGATCCAATGATTCCATCCAAATATAATTGTGTAATAACAACCGATGCAGCACAATTTGGAATAAGTCCAATTAGTCCCGCAACAATTTCTCCCAGTAATGGCACCTGCAAGAACACTGAAGATAAAACTCCATTTCCTACAAATTCTATACATCCACCGATTACAAGAGATATTACAAATATAAAAGCAGTTACCTTTAATGCGCGAATTACTGCATCCAAAATAACTCCCGTTCCACAGCAGCAACAATCTCCGCCGTGATTCATATCGAACCCTTCAGGCACTCTGTTGTGTCTCACCATCCATCCGAATAGGAATTCCACAACAAAGCCCGTAATCATTCCAATTGCAACCTTAGCCACCAGAATCTTTACAATAACACTGGCCGCAACTTGCTCAGAAATCAGTATAGGTAACATCTCATCAGAAGTAGCCATATAAATAGAAATCAGCGTCCCCAACGTAATGACTCTTCCAATATAAAAATAAGATGCAGCCGCCGAGAAACCACACTGCGGAATAACTCCCACGAGGCTTCCCCAAATCGGCCCAATACTATCCGCTCTCTTTATTAAGCTTTTCGATTTGCCACTGGTCATCTTCTCAAGGACACCCATCGCCAGGTAAGTCACAAAGAGAAATGGCCACAGCTTTGCACTGTCAACCAGCGCCTCTAAAAAAACTTCCCTCATACACCCTTCTTTCTACTATTCTTATTTCTCAAATTCCGTCACGCTTAGCGCATCTCCAGAATTCGATCTACAACAGCCCTTGCGACCTCATCCTTGCTCATCAGCTCAAGCTGTTTAACCTCATCTTTAGTTATAAGCGTAACAATGTTTGTGTCCACCCCAAAACCAGCTCCTTCAACCTTCAGATTGTTCGCCACAATCATATCAGCATTCTTTCTATCAAGCTTTGCTCTGGAATTTTCTATCATATTCTCTGTTTCCATTGAGAATCCACACAGAACCTGTCCATCCCTCTTGTTTTCACCCAGATGCTTCAAAATATCCTGAGTTCTCTTTAGAGGAATTGACATATCTCCGTCTTTCTTCTTTACTTTCTGGTCACTTACATTTAGGGGCGTATAGTCCGAAACAGCCGCCGCCTTAATAATTATATCCTGCTCACTAGAAAGTCCTGTTACAGCATCGAACATATCCGCTGCACTAGATACCGGAATCACATTAACAAATTCAGGTACCTCAGCCGTCGTACTTGCCTTAACAACTGTAACATCAGCACCACGCAGCATACATTCTTTAGCAAGAGCAAACCCCATCTTACCACTGGAATGATTAGTAATGAATCTCACCGGATCCATGGACTCACGTGTAGCACCAGCAGTTACAAGAACCTTAAGTCCCTGCATATCTTTCTCTCTTCCAATTGCCTTTTCAATATATTTGTAAAGTGTGCTTGGCTCAGGCATCTTGCCCGCACCCGTATCTCCACAAGCCAAATATCCAGAAGCAGGAGCAATAACCTCAACCTCATATTTTTCAAGAGTCTTCATATTATCCTGCGTTATTGGATTCTCGTACATAGCTGTGTTCATAGCCGGAGCTACAATCTTATGGCATCTTGCAGCAAGAAATGTTGTTGTCAGCATATCATCTGCAATTCCATGGCACATCTTTGCCATTACATTAGCAGTTGCCGGAGCAACCATAAAAACATCCGCCTTTTTCGCCAAGGAAACATGTTCAACATCAAAGCTAAAGTTTCTGTCAAAAGTATCAACTATGCACTTATTTCCTGTCAGAGTCTCAAAGGTTGTAGGCGTAATAAAATTACATGCATTCTCAGTCATAATCACATGAACTTCAGCACCTTTTTTCACCAACATACTCGCTAGATTTGGTATTTTATATGCGGCAATTCCGCCACTTACGCCAAGTAAAACTGTTTTACCTTTTAGCATTTTCGTCTCCTATCCGTACGCTCATTTCTTCTAAAACATACATAGTAGATTATGCCACAGATATGCCGTTTTTTCAAGGGGGTCATTGCAGGACAGCCCCGCTACCTGGCGGGACAGGTGTGATCAGCACATTCTATCATTTCTGGCACATTTGGCACTTTTAGTCTTCTCCAGTACCAAAGCAAGAAGAGACTCTGCCGAATATTGATGGATTTTCACAATTCTAGGCATTTTCAAAATGTTTCATACCCTCTTTGCACCAAGATATATCCAGTTTTCATATTTCCTTACATATATATGCTTCCATTTCTCGCACCATTTCGGTCAATTTATGATTTTATTAGCATTTTTATTTATCCCTCGACATTTTCTAGCTTGCTCTTGGTACTGGGCATATCAAAATACCCCCAATGTGCCAGAAATGATAGATTAACATCGCCTAACTGCAATGCGTACCGGCCACATTCAGAGTATTACACAGTATTGCACAAAATTCTGGCAATGCATGCTGTCACGGTGTGCCAGCCAACGTCTAGCACGGTAGGCTTTCCTGATGCTTCGGAAATATCGCGGCGATATTTCCGAAGCAACAAAAAGAGCGCTGAAAATTCAGCGCCCCAAGCATAATCAAATTGTCAATCTAATTATTTAATTATTTTCCGCAGTTCTTCTTAGCTGTTTCGCAAAGCTGAGCGAATGCAGGTGCATCGTAGATAGCCATTTCTGAAAGCATCTTTCTGTTGATTTCGATTCCGCTCTTCTTTAGGCCATCCATAAGTCTGCTGTATGACATTCCGTTCATTCTAGCAGCAGCGTTGATTCTAGCGATCCACATCTGTCTGTACTGTCTCTTCTTTAACTTTCTTCCAACGTAAGCTGATCTTAAGCTTCTCATTACTGCTGGGTTAGCAGCTCTGAATACCTTGCTCTTTGCTCCGTAGAATCCCTTTGCCTGCTTTAGGACTTTTTTATGTCTCTTGTGCGCATTAACGCCTTTCTTTACTCTTGCCATATTTCTTTACCTCCTATAACTATTTAGCCATTGATCTTAACATTCTCTTAGTATCAGCGCTTGTAAGAATTGTAGACTTTCTTAAGCCCATTTTTCTCTTAGGTGTCTTCTTAGTAAGAATATGGCTCTTGTATGCCTTATTTCTCTTAATCTTTCCAGATCCAGTTAACTTTAATCTTTTGCATGCGCCTCTATGGGACTTCATCTTATTCTTTGCCATGATGATATTCTCCTCCTATTTATTTGAATTTACTTATCGGATTTTGGTGCTAAAAACATTGTCAGGCTTCTTCCTTCAAATGTCGGTTTCTTGTCGAGAACACTTACCTCGCTGCAAGCTTCAGCAAATTTATCCATTACTTCACGACCTCTTGCTGTGTAATCCTTTTCTCTTCCTCTGAATCTAAGGCTAACCTTAACCTTATCTCCTTCCTGAAGGAATTTGCAAGCAGTCTTTGCCTTTACCTGGATGTCATGATCCTCGATAAATGTGCTCAGTCTGATTTCCTTAACCTGAATGGTCTTCTGTTTTTTCTTGGCTTCCTTTTCTCTCTTCTGCAGTTCGTATCTATACTTACCATAGTCAAGAATCTTACAAACCGGTGGGTTTGCATTAGGTGAGATATTCACAAGATCCAGCTTCTTTTCTTCAGCCAAATCCAGAGCCTCAGCTCTGCTCATAATTCCAAGCATCTGACCGTTCTCATCAATAACTCGCAGTTCTTTGTCACGAATTTCTTCGTTGATCTTATTCTCCTTGCTAATCGCTAGCACCTCCTATATAACTAAAAAAAGCGGGCAAAGATTACCCGCTCCAAAACACGCATTACGCGTCAGTCTCAAACTATTAACCCGCACAACTTGCTCGCTGTCAGGTGAGAAGCGGATAACTTCTTCTTCATTACCGCAATAGTTTATCACCTTTCAGCGCCCATGTCAAGGGCTTTTTAACATTTTTTCCATCAGAACTTTTCTCTATGCCAAATCTCGCCATCCAAGGTTTTCCAAAGGATTTCGTCGTCAGTGAGGACCATGAAGCTGTGTGGGTTTTGTTCTTTTGGAATAGAAACCGAGCCCGGATTCAGATACAAATTGCCCTCTCCGAAGGTCTCCCACGCCGCCACATGTGTGTGCCCATGCAGGAGAATGTCGCCGTCCTGAAGCGGTGGCAAATTGCTCAGATTGTAGTTGTGGCCGTGAGTCGCATAAATCAGACGCTTTCCCCATTGCATAATGCAGTAGTCCGCCATAACGGGAAACATCAAAACCATCTGATCCACTTCCGTGTCGCAATTGCCTCGCACACAGAAAATTTCTTTTCTCCGCTCGTTGAGCATGGCTAAAACTTCTTTTGGCGCATAGTCCTTGGGCAAGTCGTTGCGTGGACCGTGGTAGAGAATGTCACCTAAGAGCAACATTCTGTCTGCTTTTTCTTCATCAAAAGCCCTAAGGAGCTTCTTGCAATAATAGGCTGATCCGTGAATGTCAGATGCGATAATTAACTTCATTTATACATATTCCTTTCTACATCACGTGTTTTCGTATAATATTTTGGAAATTTTTGTTCTTTTTATCGAACGTCCGTTTACTTTTTGTTTGAACTATGCTATGATTATAGCACAAGAAAGTTATCTTTCCTACACAAGCAAGGAGGAAATTACGATGAAAGATTTTAATTTGCTGAAAGAACGCGAACAGAAAATTCTAATGTTTTTAATAGAAGAAATCAATAAAAATGGTTATGCACCTACTGTTAGAGAAGTGTGCGCTGCTATGAATATTAAGTCAACATCTACTGCTCATAAGGACATTGACAACCTAGTTAAGGCGGGTTTTATAACTAAGGATCCTGCTAAACCTAGAACTCTAGTTATTACTAAAGAGGTAATGGAAGAGTTCCGCAAGAAAAACGGTGGCGCAGGCAATGCTGATGAGGCGAAGGGAGCCGCTTCAGGAGCTAGTGCTTCCGGTGAACATAACGCGTCAGATTCCAATGCGACTACCGTAAGAGAAGACGTTGTAGATATTCCTGTAATAGGAAATGTAGCGGCAGGAACACCTATACTTTCTGAACAGAATATTGAAGAGACACTTCCAATCCCCGCTTCCTTTGTAAAGGGCAACTGTTTCATGCTTCACGTACGTGGCGACAGTATGATTAATGTGGGAATTATGGACGGCGACTTGATTCTAGTCGAAGAACAGAGTACGGCTCGTAACGGAGAAATAGTCGTTGCTATGGTGGACGGTTTTGAGACTGAAGCCACAGTTAAGACCTTCTATAATGAAGGCGATCACATAAGACTTCAGCCAGAAAACGATACTATGAGTCCTATTATCGTAAAGGACGTTAAAATTGCCGGAAAAGTTAAGGGCGTATTCAGATACTTCAGCTAACAGATAATTCAAAAGTACTTTTCTGTTAACATATATATGGGGCAAGATTTCAGTTCATGGCTTGTCCACATCTAACCAATGAGTCCAGCAACGAAGTCATACAAAGGACAGAAAACAATAGGCAAAAATAATGCCGGCATGTAATTTAGCACCTTTAGCTTACTATTAAGAGCCAGGTTAAAGCCGATTGACATAATCAATATAGAGCCAACGCAGGTCATTTCATTGACAACGGCAGTTTGAAGGAATGGCTCCACTAAGCCTGCAAGAAGGACAATTCCGCCTTCAATGACGATTACAGGCACTGCTGCAAAGAGCACGCCGATGCCCATAGAAGCTGCAAACATTACGGCGGAAACTCCGTCCATGATGGTTTTGGTCAGAAGAAGGGTAAGATCTCCTTTAAGGCCTGCGTTTAGCGAACCTACAACGGTCATGGCACCAACGCAGAATAATAAGCTTGATGTTACAAGACCTTGAGCGAAATTGCTCTCTCCATTACCCCTGCTATCAAGTTTCTTTTCGATCCTGTCAGCCAGGGAGTTGAAGCGTCCATCGATATCGGCAGATTCACCGATTATTGCGCCGACTACCATGGAGAAGATCATTACCAGTGTATTTTCTCCGTCGAATATGCCACGTATTCCTATGTAAAGGGAAATCAAACCCATTCCCTTCATGATTATTGTATTCCAGCTTTCCGGAATTGCCTTCTTCGCAAGGAGACCTACGGTTGCACCGATTATTACTGAAATTGCATTAGCTATAACACCTATCATTTATATTTCACCTCTGATATCTAAAGATTTATATGAATAATTACAAAATAAGTTACATTATTTTCTTCTTTTTGTCAATTGCTTAGTATGATATAATATTTGTATCGTTTTTTTCAATGCAAGGCATAATTAGTTAACATAAATGTCTTGCAAAATTAATAAGTTATTACAACAGCAATTGAAAGGAAAATGTTTAATGATGAGAAAAACTGTTCGCAGAATTCTCATAGCAGGTTTGACGGTAATGCTAACGGCATCTAGCGTTTTTGCAGGTGACAGTTATGCAAGTATGTCAGGTGTAGGCAGCACAAGATATCATAATTATTCTTCTGATGACTACATAATAATCGACGGTGTAGACGTTTCAGCATACCAAAGTCTATCGGCTTCCGACTGGAAAAAGCTAAAGAATGCAGGCATTGATTATGCATTTATTCGTACTAGTGGAACATATTACGGCAGTAATAAGCATACAACGTATGACGACTATAAATTTGAGGACAATTACAATAACGCGAAAGCTGCAGGCATGATGCTTGGTACTTACCACTATACATCTGCTATAACCAAATCAGAAGCGCAGAAAGAAGCAAAGAAAAGTCTTGAAATAATAGACGAAAGAGATCTGGATCTTCCTATCGTCTTCGACAGCGAATGTAATTTTGACAGATGCCATAACCTTCGCTACAACGGAGGGAAAAGAATTGATTTTGCTTTGGCTTTTGATGACTATATTCGTTCCAATTCAGATTACACAACTATGTACTATTCATATCTGAATATGATGAACACTGAGCCTGGATTTAAGGCCAATCTGTCTAAGTTAACAAAAGCTATGCCCCTTTGGGTTGCACAGTATAACAGCACCTGTGACTACAGCGGAGACTATGCATTTTGGCAGCACACAAGTAGTGCCTACTTTAACTCAGGTACAATAGGTCCACTGGACTGCAACTTCTGGTATTTTAAAAGAGATAGCAAAATTACCAATTCCACGACAAAAGAAGAATGTAAGGTAAAAAGTCTGGCTACCTATAAATACTATAAAGGTTACGCGCTAAAGCCTAAGGTAAAAGTTACCTGTGGTGGCAAAACTCTTGTAGAGGGCACCGACTATAAGGTAAACTACGTAAAGAACGTTAAGGTCGGAAGAGGTTATGCCATCGTTATAGGACTCGGAGATTATTCAGGACAGGCTGCTGCTGGATTCAGGATTTATAAGCAGTCAATAAAGAAAGCAGTGGTTAGCGGTTTTGATAATGGGTATGCGTATACAGGATCTGAAATTACGCCTAAACCGGTAGTTACCCTAGGCAATAAGACTCTTGTAAAGGATAAACATTACACTCTTTCCTACTCCAACAACTTGAACGCGGGCAAAGCCTCTGTTACGGTTAAAGGAACAGGAATATATACGGGATCAGTATCTGCAAGTTTTGAAATAGACAGAGCACCACTTGACCCGGATAAGTTTGAACTAAAGGATGCTGCTTACACGGGAGAGGCTGTCAGCCCTAAGGTGGTAACGGACTATCAGAGCGAGGACTATACGATTAAGTGCCACAACAATGTGGAACTTGGCACAGCCACAGCCACAATCACAGGCAAGGGCAATTGCACAGGAAGCTTCACCAAGGAATTTAACATTTATCTTCCTGCAACTAAATCACTGACTCCTAAACTTTATGGAATGCAGGACATTAAGGTTTCATGGAAGAAAGTAACGGGCGCAGAAAGATATCTTGTGTACTATAAGTATGGGGAAATGAATGCCTACAAGAAGCTAGACAAGATTAAAGAAACATCCATCGATCTTCCAAAGGGTGAATCAGGAACAAAGTACAGTTTCAAGGTTATTCCTTGTAGGACAGTGAATGGAAAAGAGTATAAGGGAAAAGCCAAGATTAGCAACATTTACACTATGGAGCGCATTTCCAAGCCATCTATAAAGAAGTCCGCCAGTCAGCTGGAAATCAGTTGGGATATGGTCGAGGGAGCAGACGGATATGAAATATCTAAGTCTACTTCAAGATTTAAGGCTAATCCGACTTACGATTTTGCAGGAGATACTACGTGTAAAAGGAAAATAAGTGCAAAGACAAACACCAAGTACTACTATAAAGTTCGTGCGTATAAAGAATACGACGGCCAGCGTGTCTACGCAACTTGGTCGCCAGTGCGTGCATTTACAAAGTACTAGTCGTAGTACTTTGCAGAGCAACGCAAGGCGGTATCACGCAGAGTAGCGTGGTGCAAGGTAAATGCATTGTCGTGAAAAATAAAATACAGAAAAAACAAAAACTGCCATGTCGGTGAATCAATTGACTCGCCGCTATGGCAGTTATTTTTATATTTTTTCGTGCCGTGCTTAGGCCCTAGGACTTAAAGCGTTTCCACTGGGTGCTGTACATGTCGTCAGCCTTGCTGCCCAGTTTCTTCAGTGCTTCGCACTTGCTTAGGACTTCTTCATCTGGGAAGAGAACCTTCATGGCTTCCTTATCAGAAGAAACGTAGTCTGCAACGTTTTTGTTCGGGATTGGATATGTCAAGTAGTCGAAGTTCTTTCTTGAGGCCTCCTTACTGAGCATGAAGTTTATCCAAAGCTCTCCGTTTTTCTTGTTTCTCGCAGAGGATGGAATTGCCCAGCAGTCTGTAAATTGCTCTGTTCCTTCCTTTGGAACCACAAACTTAAGATTTGGATTTTCTTCCTGACAGTAAAGAACCTCACCGCTCCAAACCACTGAAATGTCTACGGAGCCACCAAGAATCAAATCTCTTGCTGAGTCGTTGGCGTATTTATAAACCAATGGTTTCTGCTTAATCAAATAGTCCACAGCCTCAGCCACTTCCTTCTCACTAGTCGTATTCAACGAATGGCCCTTGGCCTTCAGGGCAATGGCAATTGTGTCCCTGACGCTATCAGGCATTACAATTCTCTGCTTGTACTCTTCCTTCCACAGGTCGTTCCAAGACGTGATCTTGCCTACCCCAACAGTCTTCGGATCATACAAAATTCCCAAAGTTCCAACTGTGTGCGGAACCGCATACTTGTTACCCGGATCAAAATTCTCCGCAATCTTCAAATATCGAGGCATCAAATTCTTGTAATTTGGAATATTTTCCTTATTGATTTCCGCCAGCATGCCCTCGCCCGCCAGTTTTTCGATCATATAATCCGACGTGCAAATCACATCGTAATTAACCGATTCATTCTTCAGCACCGGATACATTTCCTCATTGGTATCAAAGGTATCAAGAACCACCTTAACGCCCGTCTCCTTCTCAAACTCAGCCACCAGCGCCGGGTCGATATAGTCACCAAAAGAGTACACATAGACCTGATCTCCGCCACCCTTAGCAGTAATTCCGCTGGCAAAGAGAACTCCTCCCAGTATCAAAACCACCATGGCTGTAGCAGCTGCGGACAACATCTTTTTTCCCTTACTTGGATTTTCACCCTTTGCTAGGTTTGATGCAACAAGGAGCACTAGCACAGTTATGAAAATCAGTGTGGACAAAGCGAAAAGCGTCGGTCTAATGCCCACCTTAACCTGACTGTAAATTAAGGTGGAAATTGTATTAATTCCAGCACCTCTCGTGAAGTGTGTAATTACAAAATCGTCTACTGACATTGTAAATGACAGCAGGAAGCCGGATACGATGCCCGATCTGATTTCCGGCAACACTACCTTCCAAAATGCGTAAACAGGTGACGCACCAAGGTCTAGGGCCGCCTCGTAAGTCTGCGCTGTCATCTGCTGAAACTTAGGCATTACAGACAGAATAACGTAAGGCAGACAGAAAGTTATATGGGACAGAAGCACTGTTCCGCGACTTAAGGAAATTCCGAAAACTAGGAATGTCATCATAAGGGAAATACCCGTTACGATATCCGCATTAAGCATCGGAATATTCGTAAGAGCCATAACAGTGTTTTTTGTGCTTTTTTTCATTACGGAAATGCCTATGCAGGCAATGGTTCCGATTATAGTAGCAACTGCTGCTGCAATTAACGCAATGGTAAAGGTATTCCAAACAGCCTCCATTATCATGGTGTTATTGAACATTTCCTTATACCACTTAAGAGAAAAACCGCTCCATACGGACATGGATTTACTGTGGTTAAAGGAAAGTACCATAAGCGTTGCTATTGGCAGGTACAGGAATAACAGTATAAGCACCAGGTAGAGAGTTCTTCCGAATTTCTTCATATCAGATTGCCCTCCCCATCTTTATCCAGTTTTCCAAGCATAGCCATGCTTAGGATGATGAAAATCATCATTACAAGGGATAGACCGGAGCCCAGGTTCCAGTTGGAACTTGTGGTGAATTCCTGCTCGATAATATTACCGATGAGTAGGATTTTACCGCCGCCCAGCATATTGGAAATTACGAAGGTAGTAAGGGCAGGTACAAATACCATAGTTACTCCGCTGGCAATTCCGGGCACACTAAGTGGAAGCAAAATGTCAAGAAGAACAGTCTTCTTAGTTGCTCCAAGGTCGTACGCCGCTTCAATAAGGTGGTCGTCGATTTTCATCAACGTGTTAAAAATTGGCAAAACCATAAAAGGCAGATAGTCGTAAACCATACCTAGTACAATGGCTGCCGGCGTATTAATAATTTCCAGAGCCGGCAGATGAACGGCTGCCAGCATAGCGTTAATTATTCCACCTTTTTCAAGGATTACCTGCCAAGCCATAGTTCTCAGCAGGAAGTTCATCCACATAGGCAGAATAAATATAAATATCATGAATCCGCTGCGTCCCAGCTTGCTGTTTCTAAGTATCAAAGCCAAAGGATATGCAAGTAAAAAGCATATTACCGTACTTATAAATGCAAGAAGCAAGGACAATCCAAGCGCCTGGGCGTGATCCGCACCGAAGATAGCTTTGATATTGGCAAATGTGAACACACCGCTACGGTCTGTAAACCCGTAGTACGCAATTACAAGCAATGGGATGACAGTTCCGCAGGCAATCCACAGCATATATGGTGTAGCTAAAAACTTCCTAGACATCCAGTTCTATTGCCTCCTCTTCCTTATTCTGAGGCTTGTGCATTATCTGGATGTTTTCTGGCTCAACATCAAGGCTAACCTTGGTACCGATAGGGTAACTTTCAGTGTTTTGTGCCAGCCAGGTGTATCCGCCTGCCTCAATTTCCATTTCATAGTGCACGCCAATGAAAACGTTGTGCACTACTTCGCCGTCCAGCCTGCCCTGTCCCGGCTTTCTTATTATCAAATCCTTCGGTCTGACAACTACGTCTACCGGCTTATTTCTACCAAAGCCTTCATCGATGCAAGGGAAAATTGTGTCGCAGATTTTTACCACTCTATCTTCCACCATAGTGCCGTCGATAATGTTACTGTCTCCAATGAAGTCGGCAACGAAGGCATTTTCCGGCTCATTATAAATCTGTTCCGGTGTGCCCATCTGCTGAATTCTGCCACCGTTCATAACCACAACCTTGTCGCTCATCGTCAAAGCTTCCTCCTGGTCGTGGGTTACGAAAAGGAATGTGATTCCTAGCTCATTTTTCAGTCTGATAAGTTCGTACTGCATGTCCTGGCGCAGCTTCAAATCCAGTGCGCCAAGGGGCTCGTCTAAAAGTAGCAGCTTCGGCTCGTTTACAATGGCTCTTGCCATGGCGATTCTCTGCTGCTGACCTCCTGACAGTGAGTCAATTTTTCGCTTCTCAAAACCATCAAGGTTCACCAGCTTCAGTGCATATTTTACCTTATCCTTTATATACTGCTCGCTCTTTCCACTGATTTTTAATCCGAAGGCAATGTTCTGTTCTATGCTCATATGCGGAAACAGTGCATATTTCTGAAATACTGTATTAAGATGTCTTTTGTTTGGCGGGACATTGGTAATGTCTTTGCCTTCGAAAAATACCTGACCACTGTCGGGCATCTCGAATCCGCCTACAATTCGAAGTGTCGTTGTCTTACCGCAGCCTGAAGGTCCAAGCAGGGTTATGAATTCATTTTCGTTTACTGTCAGATTAAAATCATCGAGTACCAAGGTGTCATCAAAAGATTTTGAAATGTTTCTTAATTCAATAAGTGATGATGCCATTTCCGTTTCCTTTCTGTTAGTTTTGATATTCTTTAGAAACTCGGCGGGGTGCTGACCCAGATGATTTCTGCGCCTTTTGCCGACGAGATGTAGTGCTTTTTCTCCGAGCTGTAGTAGAAGGACTCGCCCTTCCTGGCTCTATATTTTTTCTTCCCTATATGTATGGCGATTTCACCTGCGAGCACGTAGCCGAACTCCTCGCCCTCATGAGGTGTGTCTGGATATGTGGATCCGCCTGCCTCAAGGGTCAGCCTGATTGGCTCCATGGCATTTTTCTGCGCAGATGGCACTATCCACTCAATCTTATTCTTTAGCTCACAGTCCTCTTTCTCAAAATAGTCTTCGTAACTGAACACCACTTGTTCCTCAATGTCATCTGCAAAAAACTCTGCCAGAGTTACTCCCAGGCACTGCAGTAAATCGTCAAGGGTGGAAATTGACGGTGAAGTTAAATCTCTCTCAAGCTGAGAAATGAAGCCTTTCGAAAGCTCCGCCCTGTCCGCCAGTTCTTCCTGCGTCAATCCTTTCACTATTCTAAGTTCTTTAAGTTTGGCACCTATGTCCATGAATATCGCCTTTCTTTTCTATCATTAATCCTTGCCTATGCATTGCAACTTGTGTCGCTTTCTTGACTAACAAAGATTGTAAACTTTCGGTTTAGTATACCTAAACTAAACCAGCAAAAATGATTATACTCTTTTTATCAATAAAGTCAACAGTATTTGCAATGAAAAATGCAGAAAATTAACATATGCAAAAGAAAAAGCCAAGCCCAAATTAATGAACCTAGCTCTATTTCTTAATCTCTGTGAGTTTTGATACTTGTGGTTTTCTGCAAGTGCGTTAACCGGCCTAGAACTGTGCAACTTCCGGATTTGCCTCTTCGACCTCTTCAACCTTCAGGCAGTAAAGCACAGGGCCAACTTCGCCATAAATGTCTGCATATTCAACAAAGACCTTGGCTGTAATTGTAACCCATCCACCATGAGTCAGAGTCTTTGCCGCATCCTTCCACTTGCAGGCAAGGCCAGCAAACTGAATGTCCTCGACGCAGCAAGTCATAACATGTCTTCCGAAAACGAACTCGTCGTCGGAAAGGCCTCCGCCAATTACGCTACGGCCTTTAACTGTTATAATCTTGCCATCATATTTATCCTGCTCATCGTTAATGTCTCTGTACCATTCTGCATAAGCATCGTCGCCAACGGTGAATTCATCAGCATCAATGTCAAAAGGCAGCGGGTCAACGATATCGTCAACTTCCACATCATCCTTTGCATACTCATACAAAATCTGACTCTTACGGTTTGCTGCACGAACAATTTTGTGGAATTCCATTTTGTCCATGCTGCAGTCACGCTTAAATCTGTTAAAAACAACCAGCTCCGCGCTCTTCAGTTTATCGAAGACAAGCTGCCTCATGTTTTGATTGTAAGTCATGAAAGTTGTGGCATCGGCAAACATTGTTTCCTGGTATGCAAGCCATGACTCTGGCATGTTAGCATAAATAGTGTCCAGGCTCCACATTCCGTTGTACTCAACGATTACGCGCTCCACATCGTGCTTTTTCTGCAGCTCCTCAAGGTGTTCAGGCGTCAAATCCTCCTCATCTTCAATGGTTTCAATGAAAACGTTAGTCCCAAAGAACTTCGCCGGGTGGTACTCTTCCTCGCCCTCTTCACATAAAAGCAACAATGTTCTCTCTCCTGAGTTAAAATCCTCGCCCTCAAGAGCCTCCTGAACAAAACTGGTTTTGCCGCTTTCCAGGAATCCTGTAAATAAGTACACTGGTATTTCTATCATTCCCTTAATTCCTCTCTGATTACTCTTCTAGCTTAAAAATCTCGCTAATTGCTTCTGGCTGAAGGTCCACGCCGATAACGCAAAGCATTCCTGTTACTGCAGGCTCGCCAAATCTAACGTCTTCTTCGCCTGGAACGTAGTCGAAGTGAATCCATCTTCCGTCCACACATTCAACGATACCCTTAGCACGCAGAACCTGTCCGTATTCTGTAAAGTTACCAAGTGCCATCAAAGCTTCCTTAATCTGTTCTTCCTCAAACTTACGTGTAGTTTCTACGCCATAGCTCTGGAATACTTCGTCAGCATGATGGTGATCATGGTCGTGACAGCAGCAGCCTTCACCGTGTTCGTGATCGTGGTGGTGTTCGTGCTCGTGGTCGTGATGATGCTCATGGTCATGCTCATGTTCATGGTCGTGGTGGTGCTCGTGCTCGCAGTCAGCTAGCAGATGTTCTAGCTGGTCAAGAAGAGTGTTCTTGTTTTCCATAGTTGCGAGAATCTGCTTACCTGTAAGCTGATCCCATGGAGTTGTAATAATAGAAGCACCTTCATTATGTTCACGAATCAAGCTTACGCACTTTTCAAGCTTTTCCTCTGATAATCCATCAGTATGGCTCAAAATAATTGAGCTTGCATATTCAATCTGATTGTTGAAGAATTCACCGAAATTCTTCATATACATCTTAGCTTTCTTAGCGTCTACAACTGTTGTAAAAGCGTTCAAAGCGATTTCCTCATTATGTAGGTTTTGAACTGCCTGAATTACATCGCTCAGCTTGCCAACACCAGATGGCTCGATAAGAATTCTGTCTGGGTGATATTCAGAAATAACCTTACCTAAGGCATTTCCAAAATCGCCAACCAGTGAGCAACAGATGCAGCCAGAGTTCATTTCATTAATCTGAACGCCTGAATCCTTTAGAAATCCACCGTCTATGCCTATTTCACCAAACTCGTTTTCAATAAGAACAACCTGTTCTCCCTTATAAGCTTCTTCAATAAGTTTTTTAATTAAAGTCGTTTTTCCAGCTCCAAGAAATCCTGAAAAAATATCAACCTTTGTCATAATTCGTCACCTCGATAGTTTTAAATCTTTACCTTTCATTATAGCACACTACGTCAAATCCTTCAATGCGCCCTGTCCCCTTCCGAAAATATTATTACCCACAATCGCCCATTTCCAAACGACCAAAACTTTCTCAAAAATCCCGTAAGATTCCCTTGATTTCTCCCCGCCGTATAAATATAATAGAAGTCGCGGCCTCGTGCCCGCACCTAACATAAATATGAAAGGAATTTACATATATGAACACAAAAAAAGGCGCAATAATCACCCTGACCGCCGGCATTCTATGGGGATTTTCCGGCTGCTGCGGCCAGTACATTTTTGACAACTTCAACGCAGACCCCATGTACCTCACATCTTACAGAATGTTCATGGCCGGCGTTATCCTTGTAATCATCGGCTTTATCAAAACCCCAAAAGCTATGACTTCCATCTGGAGGGATAAAAAATCAGTAGCAAGACTTATGACTTTCTCATGGCTAGGAATCATGTTCAACATGCTTGCCTACCTGACAGCTATTGCAAACTCCAACTCCGGTACTGCTACAATTCTTCAATACATAGGACCAGTTCTTGTAATGATTTTCAGTTGCTTTGCAGCGCACAAACTTCCTGATAAGCGCGAAGTTTTCGCTATCATCATGGCAGTTCTTGGAACGTTTATCCTAGCAACACACGGCGACGTGCACAATATGGTTTTGACGCCTCTAGGTCTGACTTGGGGACTGCTTGCAGCCTTTGCACTTTCCCTTTACACCCTTCTGCCGGTAAAACTTATTGACAAATTCGGCCCAATCCCTGTAACCGGCTACGGTATGGTAATCGGCGGCGCAACTTTGTTCATCGGTAGCGGCTCCTGGAAGGCACCAATGATTTACGACCCATCATGCATCGCCGCATTTGCCGCAATGGTAATCCTTGGAACAGTTATAACTTTCACCATGTACCTTGTCGGCGTCAACCTTATCGGGCCAGTCAAAGCCAGCATGCTTGCCAGCATCGAGCCCGTTTCTGCCACAGTTATAATGGTAATCTGGCTTAAAGAATCCTTCCAGTTCCTTGACTTCGTCGGATTCATGTGCATCTTCGTAACAGTCTTCCTGCTTACGAAAAAAGAGGACAGCGAAGACGTCTAAATTTACTGCCATTCGCCTTTACCTGCAAACCACTTTTTACCAAAGTCTTTACCATCAATCGCAACTGTAAATGGTTCTTCTAGGAAAGATTTTATCGTTTTTAGTACAACACTGTAGTTGTCTGTGTCGGTTTTGATTTTACGAGCAAAAGCTTTCCATTTCTTTTGCATGACTTCGTCCTCATCAAAACTCATAACTTGTTCAAATTGTTCTACCGTAAAACAATGTTCTCGATTTAAGAAAGTTTTTTCTAATGCTTTAGTCAGAACGCTTCCATCAAAATCGAATTTGTTGGCAAGATAGTAAATATCATAGTAATCCTTCATTCGGCTGGAGAATTCCATTAGATCTAAAATTGCGTCAATCTTTTCAGCAATTGTCGTTTCTAAGGAATATGTGTTTACAGTCGGAGCAGTAAAACTATCCAGTTGTGTAGGAATCTTTCTTTTTTCATATTTCGGAACAATAACATCACCAATTCCGAAGTCAATGCTAAATGGTGTTCTGGTATTTTTTATGCGTGCCACAAGGGATGCACCAATTCCTGCATATTTCTTAGTGACGGCAATAGGACTTACGCCCTTAATCTCAAAGGTTATAAAATCATTTTCCGTTGGTGTAGAGATAATCTCCTCCAACACATTTCGGATTTCCTCTGGCGTGTTCGGCATTTGCCGCAACAAAAAATCCACATCAACTGTAATTCTACTATCAAACCCAGTTAAGACGTAAATAAATAGACCACCTTTAAGCACAAATTTTTCTGAATATTGGGAATGTTCCAATCGTCGCAAAAACTCTTCCTGACATAGGAGTTGCAGACAAAGCTGATAGCTTCTGCCTGTCTCCTTTGCCTTATTTTTAAGTCTTGCAAGAACGGACGTAGCAATATCACCCATTAAGCAATACCTCCATTACATTCATTACTTTTTCGTAAATCTTCATTTTCTTTGCATATCTAGACAGATTTGCGAGGTTCTTTTTTTCATCAGCTGCATAAGCATTAACAGCCTTATTAAATATTTCTCGATCAATTTTAGTTCGATACTTAAAACAATCACATATTGTTCGTTCTCGATCATATGTAGGCAACTGTACTCCGTCAAATTCACCTATCGACTTACCAATATCCATAAGATCTTTTTGTATATAGTAAGCCTTCATCGGGAACTCGTCTATATTTTTTACAACACGTGTTGCTGTTCTTGGCACAGCTATTGACCATTCTCGGGGAGAAAAATCGCTATATCCATAATAAAACAAAGCTGACTCCAAACATACAATCCCCTGTGGAAGAAGTTCACGTATAAGCTGAGCCTCTGTAATTCCATCGTCTTGTGGAATCTGATAAAATCCTCTGCGAATTCTTTCTATAGCACCATCCTTACAAAATGACGATACCTCATACTTACTTATACCTTTAGTAGCAAAGTCTGAGGTTCTAGCTATTCCACCATTATCCGTAATTACAGCTATCAGATCTTCTTTCTTTCCCAAATAATTCCCACCAACTTTCTGCATACAATTTACGTTTAATATATGCACTTATTATATCAAATGAGGACATCATGTGCAACAACTAACGACATACAAAATTTTAAAACTGCATGTCTTTTTTCTAACCCATAAAAAAGAACCTAGCCGAGGCAAAGTGCCCTCAAAAAGGGGCGAGCCAACATATACTAGGTTCGAAAATATAATATCACAAGATAAACTGTCTGTCATCTAAAATTCGCGATAAGACACTCCTGGTATAACTTTACGAAGCTTTGGATTTAGGACGGATTATGCCGACTTCTCTATGACCGCCATTGCATCTTCGTCGCTTGCATACTTGCGTCTTAAAGCTTCAATAGCTCTCAGGTTCTCCTTGTTCATCTTCTCGCCTCAATATAACTTCTAAGGCGATTTCATCACCTTAGACTTATAACACTACATTATTGTTATAAAATCTTTTCATCCAATATAATCGTAAACGGTCCATCGTTCAGAAGTGACACCTTCATATCTGCGCCAAACTCTCCAGTTTCAACCACCGGCACCTGCTTGCGACATTCCTCAATGATATACTCATACAATTCCTCTGCCTGCTGCGGCGCCCCCGCCTCAACAAAACTTGGTCGGTTGCCCTTCTTGCAGTTAGCATAGAGCGTAAACTGCGAAACCAGAAGCAATTCGCCATCAACATCCTTCAGCGCAAGATTAGTCTTACCATTTTCATCATCAAAAATTCTAAGCCCAATCAGTTTCTTAATAAACTTGTCCGCAATCTCCTTGGTATCCTCCTGGCCTACACCAATCAAAACCAGAAAACCTTTCCCAATCTTTCCACTGATTTCTCCATCAATAGTAACGCTAGCTTCAGTAACTCTTTGTATTACAAATTTCATTCTATTCTCCTCTGCTTTTTAATTTATCATTGTGCGTTTATGCATACTCAATTATATCAATTAGTAGCAAAATTACCAACTACTAGGTGCCTATGAATTGACAAAATCTGCGTCCATATGCATGACCCTCTCTTGACTAGTTGATGTGCTTTGTGCTCATTTGTAGCCACAAAAATGTTTAACAAATATCATCTTTTTTCTTCCACTCCGTAATTATTTCTTCGGCTTTTTCTTTGCTAATAGTGTCACATTCAATAGCACCACAATATATGCCGCTCATACCACTATCAGCATACCGCCATTTTTTCAGCTTTTCATCATATTGTTCTATGCCACCTTCATCGTCTATTCTTACCAATTCGGTGGCCGTTTCAAGGTATCGCATCATATCTCCTCTCATTTTCACTTATGGTCTTAGCGGTAGTCTCCTATTTTAACGTTGTTACAAATTGTTCCTTTTCTGTAGCACACAACTAGTGTTTTTTATGTTCATATACTCGTGGCGTACGGAATAATATCTCAAAACCTCATTCACATCCGACAGCATCTGTAGTTACTTGATTTCTTTCATAATTTACAAGGTTCTCAAACACTCACGCGTCCCTGCGGGATATAAAGTAATAATAACGCCAGTCAATCTTATGCCTTTTGCACCTTTTCATTGCATTTTTCTCTAAAATACACTTTATTCTTTGTTTTTCCATAACTTTTTAGAATACCCAATTTTTCCGACTTCGATAGCAGTCTGCCTGCCGTCTTCATTTCCACTTTCAATAATTTTGCTGCAATAGAGCTATTTATTTCTTTATTTGTATCGAGATAGCGCAAAACAATCTGCATTCTTGTTCTTTCTAATTCGGACATTGATTTGGACATTAATTCGGACATTGATTCGGACATTGTCTCTGTTTCTTCAGAATTTTGAGAAACGCCATAGTTCAGATTCGGCATTACTGCAGTAAACTGATATCTGTCTGATCGAAATGATGGTCTTTTACTCTCATCATAATTAATTTGAAATTCGTATCCACTAATAATTTTTTCAAATCCACTACCTTTACGTTCCATATATGATGGTATATCAAGCATCTTGAATGAAAAGTAAACCTATAGTCAAAATAACATTCTCATCTACTTTATTGTTTTACACCTATATTTCTCTCCGCACGCCTTCCAGCCACTCTCTTCCAACCTCAATCTGTCTTCTAACCTCGGCTGGTGCGGTTCCGCCGTAGGACATTCTCGCGTCCACGCAGGCTTCCATGCTGATGTCCCCAAGAGATTCCTTGGTTACACGGCTGTCAATGGCCTGAAGTTCCTCTTCAGTAAGATCCTCAAAATCGCAACCCTTGATTTCGCACTGTTTTACCATTCTACCTACAATGGAATGCGCTTCTCTGAAAGGAATTCCCTGCTTAGCAAAATGCTCAGCAATATCTGTAGCGTTAAGGAAACCCTTAGAAAACTGCTTCTGGATCTCATCAACTCTGAATTCTGTTTTTTCAAGCATATTAGCGAAAATCTGGATGCTAGCCTTCCATGTATCGATGGCATCGAAAAGACTTTCCTTATCCTCCTGGAAGTCCTTGTTATATGCAAGAGGAGTGCCCTTCATTACTGTCAAAAGCTGCATCAGGTCACCGTAAACTCGGCCCACCTTGCCCCTCAGAAGCTCCGCCATATCAGGATTTTTCTTCTGAGGCATAATGCTACTTCCCGTGCAGTAGCTGTCATCTATGGCAATGTATGAGAATTCAGAGGAATTCCACCATACAAATTCCTCAGCCCATCTAGATAAGTGCATCATAGAAATTGATGCATCGCTCAAGAACTCCAGGCTGTAGTCCCTGTCGCTTACGCTATCCATAGCGTTTTCAGTAGGACCTGCGAAACCAAGAAGTTCAGATGTAAGGTATCTGTCGGTATTCAAAGTTGTTCCCGCCAAGGCACATGCGCCTAAAGGGTTTAAGTTCATGCGGTCGTAAGTATCCTGAAGGCGCTGAATGTCGCGCTTGAACATCTGGAAATACGCCATGAATATGAAGCCTACGGTGATTGGCTGTGCATGCTGAATATGCGTAAATCCTACAGTTAGACTCTCTGCATACTTTTCAGCTTTCTCAAGGATAATATCCTCAAGATAAATCAGTCTATCCATTATATTTCTAATCTCTTTTTTCAGATACAGTCTTGCATCTACCTGACACTGGTCGTTTCTACTTCTAGCTGTATGAAGTTTCTTGCCTACGTCGCCAATTTCTGCAATAAGCCTACTTTCAATTCCCATATGAATATCTTCATCATCAACGCCAAAAGCAATTTCACCGTTTCTAATTTTTTCTCTTATCTTTTCAAGGCCAGCAATGATCTGCGCCGCCTCTTCCTTGGTTACAATTCCCTGCTCTCCAAGCATTGTCACATGAGCAACGCTACCGTCAATATCTTCCTCAAACATTCTCTGATCAAAGAAAATGGATGCATTAAACTGCTTTACCAAACTATCCATCTCCTTCTCGAATCTTCCTCCCCATAAACTTGCCATCTAATTCCCTCCTATATCGATCATACAATCATTCATTTACCATTATCTTATATTATAAACACAGATTGTGCACAAAAAGCAAACACTTTTTTGGGTGCATAGCACAAATTTTCTTCCTCGTGCGTTCATGCCCCTCACGCTTGCCACAGACCACTCACGTGCCCCTCCATCAAAACTCCCAAAAATAAAACACCCTGCCACCGTTTTATCCATCCGGTCGCAGGGCGCGTTTACTGTTTTTCTGTGTGTTCACACTTTATGCGTTTACCGCAGCATCTGCGGTTTTCACATCAACTGAAGTTTCGGCATCCCCTTCTGTAGCTGCCACTTCTTACTCTCTCGCGATTCCTACTCTTCGCGAGCCTTATCCCCTTCGCAAGCGCATTCGCAGGCAACTTCCTCGCAAACGCATTCTTCGCTAGCGCTGTCATCGCAAGCTCCTGAGCACTCGCAAGCCGCATCGCAGTCACAGCATTCAACATCAACCTGAACGCCCTCTTCGGCCGCAATGGCTTTAATCTCTTCTCGCTCTTCGTCGGTCAAAGCTTCCAGAGGAATATCTACGCCTTCAACTTCTGCCTCTTCCTCATCATCCCCATTTGATAAGAAAATGTAAAGGCCAGCAGCAAGAATTGCACCCACAAGAGGTCCAATGATGAATACCCATACCTGAGTCAAAGCTTCTGTATTTTCTAAGGCCTGAACCAAAGCCGGTCCAAGTGATCTTGCAGGGTTTACAGAAGTTCCTGTGAAAGGTACACCTAAAAGATGTACTAGAGCTAAAGCTGCACCAATTGCTAGGCCAGCGACACTTTTCTTTTCAGGTGAATCTGTAACCTTCAGAACAACTGATACAAATACAAAAGTTAGTACAATTTCAAGAACAAGAGCTACAGCAATTCCAATGCCGAAAGTACTGGCATCATCGTAGCCGTTAGCGCCTAAGGTAGTTTTGCTGTTCACTAAGAAAGAAAGAAGTAACGCTCCACCTGTTGCACCTAGAATCTGCGCTACAACATATCCAACAAAGTCTTTCCCATTCATTCTTTTAGTAATAAACATTCCCAGTGAAACTGCAGGGTTTACATGAGCACCTGACACATCACCAAAAATATAAATAATAGCGGTTAAAGAAAGACCAAAAGCAACTGCAATTAATAAAGTTGTAAATGCTACAGGAAGCATTCCCATAGCGGAGAACATTGTGTTTGCCGCTACCGCACTTCCGCAACCAAATACAACGAGGATCGCAGTACCTATGAATTCAGCCACATATTTTTTCATAAGATTCCTCCTCTGATGATTTTGATATATTATTGTAAAATTTATTTATGCTACCTGTATATAGTACTTCCCCAATGTGTAGATTGCGTTAAGATAGTGCAAATTTCATCAAAACAATAGTTGATTGATCCAGGCTCTGCGCCGGCATTTCCCTATTCTAGGCCGCAGATGTCCTTAATCACCTGACCGCCGATAATTAGCCCCGCCACAGACGGCACGAAGCTGATGCTGCCCGGCGTTCTCGTTCCCGTGCGCACCGGTTCCTCCGTAGAAAACAAAACCTTTACATCCGCTATACCTCTTTTCCTCAGCTCCTTGCGAATAACCTTTGCTAGAGGGCACACGCTAGTTTTGCTAATGTCCGCAATGCGAAAGCCGGTAGGGTCCAGCTTATTTCCCGTGCCCATGGACGAAATGACCCTGACGCCTGAGGCCTTGGCGCGCTCGATGATTTCAAGTTTTGCCGCCACAGTATCCACGGCGTCAACAACGTAATCAAAACCCCCAAACTCCAGCTCATCCCCCGGCAAGAAAAACATTTCCAGGGCCTCAACCTTGCACCTTGGGTTAATTGACAAAATCCTGTCCTTCATAGCCTCAACCTTAGACTGGCCAAGATTATTATATGTAGCAATTATTTGCCTGTTAATATTGCTCTCGGCAACAGTGTCTCCATCCACAATGTGGATTTCCCCAACGCCAGCTCTTGCAAGGGCTTCACAGACGTGACCGCCGACTCCGCCAACGCCAAACACCAGAACCTTGGCACCAGCCAGCTTCCTAAGTCCTTCTTCGCCTATTAACATTTCAGTTCTATCTAAATAACACATCTTCTTAATTCTCCAATAATTCCATAAATTACGTCAGCCTTGTAGCCCTTTGATTGCAGGCGTCTGGCCACGCGACCAATTATTTTTTCCGAATAAGGTGTCTCTGCCCCTGCCATACGAATTACCCTCTGGGCTTCCTCCATGGCAAGGGATTTCTCGTCCAAGTCAAATTCTTCCTCGTCAAGGACGTCATCAACCACGAACTCACCTACGCCTAGCTCCCTTAGTTTCCTTGCAATTAGCGCCTTTCCGCGTCCGCGCCCCAGCTCTCTGCGCGCAAACATTCGGCAATATTCCTCATCGTCCAGGTAGTGCATAGTCTTAAATTCTTCCACTACCTCGTCAATTTCCCCTTTATCAAAACCTTCTCCCTCCAGGTACTTTCTCATTTCCCATACGGTCCTCGGCCTCGCTGAAAGTTTTCTTAAAGCTTTATCATATATATTCATCAATTTCTCCCCATGTATCTAAATTCAATCTAAGTCCTTTATCTCTTTTACCTTAGTAAGGACCATGTTCACCGGAGCCTTGGAACACAAAGCACTGGCGAAGTCATTTATATCGAAATTCACTTCTGCAAAGTATAAGATCTCGCCCTTCCAGCTAACCTCATCTAAAAGTCGTCCTTCATTATCGGCAAGGTCTGGTCGCTCGGCAAATATTCCTTCTCCTGTACATTTTGCAAATGCCTCCAGCCGCGTCCAAATTTTATAAAAAGCGTCAGCACAAGCTGTGGATCTTTCCACAATATATGTTCTCTCATTTTCAGTGAACATTCGCTGCGCCGTGCGCATATAGTTTTTTTCCTTTTTGTATTGCACATCCAGGCCTATTTCTGAGTCGCTAAATGCACAAGCCCATAAATCTTCACTGTGAGAAAGGGAAAAGTGCAAAGGAGAGTCAGAAAAATAAGGTTTACCATTCGAGTGAGTTTTGATAGCTATAGGTCTTGGAACGCCAAACTCATCGTTAATAGACGATGTACAATCCAGTACCATTTTATGGCCTTTTACTCCATGATAATACTCACCCTGATGCCAAAAAACAACAACCACCTGTCTTCTCACCTTCCTTTCATCATGCGTCTCAATGTATCTCAAAAATCGAAAAGCGTGATGACATTTTTACCATACCATCACGCTAAACTGGTTCTTTATTCTTCTTTGAGTCTGTCAATTACAAGTTCGTAACCACCTGCTCCGTATACCAGACATTTGTTAATTCTGCTAATTGTAGCAGTGGACGCCTTTGTTAGCTCCTCAATTTCGCTGTAAGTTTTCTTTTCAGCTAGCAGCTTTGCAACTTGCATTCTTTGTGTCATTGATCTTAATTCATTTATTGTACATACGTCCTCAAAGAATCTGTAACAGTCGTCTAAATCCTTAAGTAGCAGTACGGCCTCAAAAAATTCATCCATTACCTGGCTCTTGAATTTTGAATCGTATTCCATTTGGTGTTCTCCTTTCGTCGCTGTGCTATGTGTCAATATAGAGTCTAACACATCACAGCGATAAAGTCAAAAACCTTCACCAAAATTTCACAAATATTTTTTCTGAAACTTTATTTTCCAAATTTTACTTCAGCAAGGAAATTGCTTTTTTCAGCTGTAGATCAGTTTTGCTGTTTTTGGGCTGTTTCACAACGTAATCTGGTGTAATGCCTTTGTTATGGATGTGTTTGCCTTTTGGTGACAGATATTCCATCGTTGTCAGCTTAATGGATGACTGATCTTTAAGGATTTCCATTGTCTGAATTATACCCTTACCGAAGGTCTTGGTTCCAACGAGAGCTCCACCGTTATTCTCCTTAATTGCTCCGGCCAAAATCTCTGAAGTACTTGCAGAATCCCCGTTTACGAGAACTACGTACTTCATCTTTGTGCATTCGCCATCGGAGTTGTAGACCTGCTCTTTGCCATTTTTATCCACGGTTTTGGTAATTACGGCCTCTGGAAGAAGCATGTCAGCAATATTTATTCCCGCTTCAGCAACGCCCCCGCCATTACCTCTCAGATCAATTATCACACCTTTTAGGTTCTTGTTTTCCATCTTATTAAGGGCCTCCTCAAACTGCTTCTCGGTTCCCTTATCAAAACTCGAAATCAAGATATATCCATACTTCTTATTTATTACAGTGGCCCCAACGGAAGGATCCTCAATGGTTCCGCGAACCAACTTGGCGGTTTTGATCTCGCCGTCTCTCTCGAAAGTCACCTTAACTCGGCTGCCGAGCTCTCCTCTGAGGGCCGCTACAATCTTCTCGCTGTCGCTGTACTTCTTGCCGTCAACAGCCGTAATAACGTCGCCGGCCTTGATTCCAGCCGAGTCCGCCGGACTGTCCTCAATTACGCGTCCAACATTGTAGCGAGTCGGATCCTCCTTAGACTGACTGAAAACTATGCCGACCCCCGCAAATGTGCCGCTCAAGTATTCCGTCAGCTTCTTAGTTTCCTTAACGTTATAATATGCGGAATACTTGTCACCCAGAGAATCCACGAGCGCCTTGTAAACATTATCCATCTGCTCATCTTCGTCCACGTCCCACAGGTAAGTATTCTCAATGAGAGTCTGCAATTTATACAGTTTCTCATACTTTTCCGCTATTTTCTCATTCTCAGTATATTCCTTTTTGTTGACCAAAGTCACGCCCCCAAAAGTCATGAGCCCGTAACCGATTCCACACATTATCAAAGCCGTTGCAACTACTGTCGCAATTATGGATGCAACAAAACGGGATTTCTTGATTCTTATCATAGTTTCACCTTATTATTCAGCAGACTTTACAGACAATACCGTAGTCTGCAGGTACTCCTTGCCATTCCACGTCTGGGATTCCAGCGTCCCTACTATGGTAACACATTCGCCCCTATCTAGCAAGTCATCATATTGCTCTGCGTTCTTGAAAATCACGCATCTATGCTCCCTGCCGTTGTCCAAAATGACCGTAAAACGAGTGTACTGCCCGCTGCTTCCCATTTTGCCAACGCTTACAGGTTTGCCACGAAAAGCAAACACAGGCTGCGGGTTTTCTGCGCCAAAAGGCTCCAGCAGTTTCAACTCGCGCACCAGCTCCAGGGAAAAGTCCTCCGGTTCAAGCTCTGCCTCCGCCTCGACACTCTCTGCCATAAGCTCCGGCTCTTCCTCGATCAAAACTCTCAAGGACTTATTCAAGTTTTCCCTCAGCTGATCCACATTCTCCTTTTTCATAGAAAATCCACATGCTGCAGCGTGTCCACCGAATTTCTCAAATAAATCTTCGCTTTCCTTAAGCAGATCGTAAAGGTTAACTCCCGGAATACTTCTTCCAGTTCCCTTTACCATTCCATCGCCTATATTTGCAACGATAACAGTTGGCTTATAGTACTTTTCCTTTACCTTTCCTGCGACGATGCCTGTAATGCCCTCATGAGCATCTTCCAGTTCAATTACAAGGAAATTGTCTTTTGAATATTTTTCTTCAATCATCTGCTCACATTCCCTGAATGTAGCTTCTTGATGACTTTTTCTCATATTATTGAATTTTACAAGGGATTCGACGCTGCTCTTTGCCTCCTCGGCACTTTCTGCCATCATGACCTGAGCTGCAATCTTAGCGTGCTCCATTCTTCCTGCCGCGTTAATATGAGGAACAATTCCAAAGGAAATATTTCCCGAATTTATTTCGCCCTTTTTCAAGCTGATGCCTTCCATAAGGCTGCAAATTCCCGGTCTTTCTGTAAGATTCAGAAGTCTGATTCCATATTTTGCAAGGGTTCTGTTTTCGTCAACCAGGGGCACAATATCCCCAATTGTTCCGATTCCAACCACATCAAGCATCTTTGTAACCGCTGACTTTGGAAGGCCTGCAGTCATTGCAATTGCCTGGGCCAGCTTAAATGCCACGCCCACACCGGCTAACCTCTTAAATGGATATAGGCATCCTGGCTGCATAGGGTTGATTACAGGGCAGTCAGCAATTTTATCTGCAATAGTATGGTGGTCCGTTACTAAAACCTTCAGTCCCAATGACTTGGCATACTCTACTTCCTCATAGGAAACGCTTCCACAGTCGACAGTGACAATAAGGTCCACGTTGTCGGTTTTGATAGCGTCTATTGCCTTGCAGTTCAGGCCGTACCCTTCCGTAAAACGTGAGGGCAGGTAGTATGTGATGTTGTCGGTCAGGTATGAGAGAACCTCGCGCAAAACCGTCGTGGACGTAATGCCGTCGGCGTCGTAATCGCCATAAATGCAAATTCGCTGGCCTTCTTCTATGGCGGACAGTATTAAATCCACCCCTTCTTCCATGTTTAGAAGCAGGAATGGATCGTATGTTTTTTGAGGCTTGTCTGAGAGGAACTCTGAAATCTCAGAGTCCTCCACTATTCCTCTTTTATTTAATATTTCTTTGATTTTTGGATGTATATTCATTTGTCTCTTTCTTTATAGGTACCTTATAGGTATCCCATTGGGTTAACGTATTCGCCGTTAATTCTAACTTCAAAATGAACGTGCGGACCTGTTGACCAGCCTGTTGAACCAACGCTGGCGATTACCTGCCCCTTCTTTACGGTCTGTCCTGCGCTTACGCTCAGGGCGCTGTTATGTCCATACAATGTTGTGATTCCGCTTCCGTGGTCGATAATTACGGCATTACCATATCCGCCGTACCACTCAGCAAGGATTACAGTTCCGTCGTCTGCCGCATAAACCGGGTCGCCCATGCTTGCTCCAATGTCAATTCCTGTATGTCCTGTGTAAATACCTGTCAGCGGATGAATTCTTCCGCCGAATTCAGACGTAATCAATCTTGAATTTGTCGGCCAGCAAAATCTACCTGTACCGTGATACTTCTTATGAGAGCTCTGCAGATTTTTGATTACGCTGCTCAGCTGCTGTGCCTCAGCGTTCAAAGCATCCAGCTTTGCCTGCAACGACTGCTGTTTCTCGCTCAAAGCATCCTTCTTTTCTTGTGCCTTAGCCTTTTCTTCCTTCAGCTCTTCCTGTTCAACTTTCAGGACCTTTCTCTTCTGCTCCAGTTCTTCCTGTTGCTTCTGAAGAGTAGTTATTGTATCCTGGTCGTTTTTGTAAATTCGCTGAATCATCTCAACGTTGGACAAAAATTCCGACAGACTGTTGGACCCGAACAAAACATCCAGAAATCCAACGGACCCATTCTTATACATAACCCTAAGTCTCTTATTAAGGTTTTCTTCTGTTACTGCAATTTCCTTTTCAGTTTTCTGAATAGATGCAGTCGCCACCTTGATTTCCTCTAGCTTAGAGTTAATGCTAGCCTGAATCTTGTCGACTGCCGCCTGCTCTTCTTCAATCTGTGAAACCAGCTTTTCCATGCTAGCTTCTGCCTCAGCCTGCTTATTTTTTACATCTTCCAGCTCCTGCTTTTTCTCTGAAACTGTTGCACCGTAAACTAATCCAGCACTACAAAACGTAAAGATCATACATGCAGAAAGCACAATTACTGTTGACTTCCTTTTTAAGCTCTTTGTTTTCTCTTTGAATCCCATGATTTCTCCTTTCCCCATACAATTATGTTCTCAGGAATTTTCTCATTGAAATAATACTTCCGCAAGCTCCGATGCTAACTCCAATCGCCATGAAGATGCACACCAGATTTGACGCCAAATATGACGCCGGTACTAGCGGCGACGAGATAATCGTCATAACCTGTAGCCCAATAATATCAACGACCTTGGAGTATGCAAGGAATGTTATCAAAACAGCCACAAGTGATGAAATCACGCCGATTATAATTCCCTCCACAAGGAACGGTCCTCTAATGAACCAGTTGGTCGCGCCAATGTAGCTCATTATGGAAATCTCCTTGGCTCTGGCAAATACCGTCAACTTTATGGTATTCGACACTACTATCACTGATACAACTACAAGGAATGCCATAATTATCAAAGCCGTCAGCTGCAGGAAGTCCGTTACTTTTGTCAGCTTCTCTACAGTTTCCTTATAATATTTTACCCCCTCAACCCCATCAAGGTCTTTAGCATATTTGGTAATTTTGTTCGCACTTTCCAAATTCTTCACTGTTACAATTACTGAGCTTGGCAGTGGATTCTTGTTCAGGGAATCTAACAGATATCCGCTTTCTCCCCATCTTTCTTTCATTATTTTTAAAGCATCTTCTTTGCTTCTATACGCAACATCTTCTACATCCTTTTGTTTCATCAGCTGATCCATAACCTGCTGAACCTGTGCATCTGATGCCGAATCTTCCATAAATATTTCTACTTGTTCAAAGTCTGATTTAACCATTTCTGAAAAAAGGTTAACATTCACTGTTATTACAAAGAACAGTCCCAGAATTAGCATCATAGCCGTAATAGCACAAATTGATGCAAATCCCATTCCTTTGTTTCTTCCCAGCTGGCGGAATGCCTGCCGGATATTATAACTAATTGTTCTCATCCTCAGGCACCTCCTCACTATTGTTTTCTAGGCTAACGCCTTCCAGCTCTGCACGCAGACTAGCCATTTTTTTAAGCTCATCATCTAATTCATCTGTAGCCTCAGCCTCTGCGCCATCCGCTGCTTCGCTATCGCTTTCGTTTGCGCCAGCATTGTCCGCATCTGCATCGCTTTCACCTGCGTCACCTTTGTTTTCGGCATTGCCTGCATCATCTGCGTCTTCGCACTTGCCTGAATCAACATCGAACTCTGCAACTTCCTCGTCTACCCCCTCGGAATCTTCCGCATCATCCGCATCGTCAATTGCCGATTCGTTGTAATCCTCGTCTCCAATGTACCCATACTGCCCGAACTCGTCTCTGACGATATGGCCCGAATCGATTGCAACTACACGCTTCTGCATGCGGTCAACAATATCCTTGGCATGTGTTACCATCAAAATCGTAGTTCCCGATAGGTTAATCTGCTCAAGCAAATCCATGATTTCTGCCGCTGTGTCAGGGTCAAGGTTTCCTGTCGGCTCGTCGGCAATCAAAACAGTCGGCTTGTTAACAATTGCTCTTGCAATAGCAACTCTCTGCTGCTCACCTGCGGAAAGCTCATTAGGATACTTGTCCGCCTGATCCAAAATCCCCACAAGGCTCAAAACCTGTGGAACTTTCTTTCTTATCATTCTCTTTGGCTTGTGGAGAATTTCCATTGCAAACGCAACGTTCTCAAATACAGTTTTGTTCGGTAAAAGTCTGAAATCCTGCCAAACTATACCGATTCTTCTTCTAAGCTGCGGAACTTCTCGATTGCTAAGCTTGGTAACTTCCTTACCATTAACCTTAATGCTTCCCGAGTCCGCATTTATTTCCTTTAGTATCAGTTTTATAAAAGTGGATTTACCGGCACCACTTGGTCCAACAAGGAATACAAAGTCACCCTTGTTAATTCTTATGCTTGCATTTTCCAGACCAATGTTGCCATCATAAATCTTTGTTACATTATCAAATATAATCATATGGCGCCCCTTTGCCTATTATTTTCTATTAGTTTCTATTAACTGCATTAATGACATTAACGCCTTCGTTAATGTATGCTTTCGTTGCACAATAGCATCCAAATATGCTCTCATACATCGTTAATTATACTACAAATCCCATTAGAATTAAAGAAAAAACACCACATTTCTACTTGTGGTTTTCGTGTAGATTGAGTGCCATTTTTATGTCATGGTGGGCACTTCCTAGAGGTGCAGCTCGTCGAAGCATTGGTGGACATGCAGTGCGCCACCCAGCTACGCTGAGGTGCCCGGCCCGCTGAGGTGCGATCTGCCGGGTTCTATTAGATTCGTCCTTCGCTCGGCAGCAATCTGCCGTACCTCCCTCGATTTCATGCGTTATCCGGCAGATGGGTGCCGGCTTTCTGCCTATTTCATGAGATGCTCAGCACTTCCTTGCCGAGACAAGACTCTTAGAAATATTAGGTTTATAAATAAATTTTTCTATTTCCATCAATGGTCAGTGTAAGCCATTGCTAATTTGGAGGCTTCATTTTTCAGGTGTTGAGCAAAAGTAGCACCTAGCACTAAAAAATATTGTCCTGAAGAAAAAATAGCGCCAGCACTTGAGCTGACGCCATTTATTGATAAAATCATAGGCAATTTAGCGAATTACGACATAAAGCATGAGTCCAAAGACCATCCTGCGGTCCGCCGCACTCCGCGCCCTACGGTTCAACCCCGACTCGAGCCCGCCATCCGCCGGCCGCCAGCGCGCCTTACAGGCTCTTAACTGCCTTTACGATATCTGCGGCTGTCATGCCGTATTTTTCCTTAAGCTGATCTGGCTTTCCGGATTCACCGAAAGTGTCCTTCTGTCCAACCATTGCAACCTTGCAAGGAGCCTTCTGGCAAAGAACTTCAGCAACAGCGCCACCTAGGCCGCCGATTACAGAGTGTTCTTCAGCAGTAACGATTTTGCCGATTTCATTAGAAGCCTTCACGATGATTTCTTCATCAAGAGGCTTAATAGTATGCATGTCTATAACTCTAGCCTCGATGCCGTCAGCTGCAAGAGTTTCAGCAGCTTCCATAGCTTCGGCAACCATGATACCTGTTGCGATGATAGCTACGTCACCGCCTTCTCTAAGAACATTAGCCTTACCGATAGTGAACTCAGCATCTTCACCGTAGAAAACAGGAACAGCAGCTCTGCCAAGTCTTACATATGCAGGACCTTCAAAGTCAATAACCTTCTTAAGAAGTTTCTTTGCACTTACACCATCACAAGGGTTAACAACAGTCATGCCTGGGATAGTTCTCATAAGAGCAATATCTTCAAAAGTCTGGTGGCTGGCACCATCTTCACCTACAGTGATACCTGCGTGAGTAGCACAAATCTTTACATTTGCACCTGTATATCCAATTGAATTTCTAATAATTTCAAAAGCTCTGCCTGCAGCAAACATTGCGAAAGTAGAAGCGCAAACGGTTTTGCCAGAAAGAGCAATACCAGCAGCTACTGCATATAGGTTTTGTTCAGCGATTCCCATATTGAAGAATCTGTCCGTATAAGTCTGTCCGAATTTCTTTGTCATTGTTGACCCTGAAAGGTCAGCGTCCATAACCACTAAATTTGGGTTTTCAGCTCCGACTTCAACTAAAGTTTCACCGTAAGCTGCTCTTGTTGCAATCTTATCTGCCATTATAACTCACCTCCAAGTTCCTCTAATGCCTGTTCAGTCTGCTCATCTGAAGGAGCTTTGCCGTGCCATCCGGCGTTGTCTTCCATGAAAGAAACGCCTCTGCCCTTATGAGTGTGGGCAAGAATTGCAGTTGGCTTACCCTTGCATGCTCTAGCCTGATCAAAAGCATCAAAGATTTCTTCGAAGTTGTGACCATCGATTTCCACAACGTTCCATCCAAATGCCTTGAACTTTTCATCAATAGGTCTAACAGTCATAACGTCATCGTTTTTACCGTCGATCTGAAGACCGTTATTGTCAATAATTGCAACTAGGTTGTCAAGTCCATAGTGACCTGCAGCCATAGCAGCTTCCCAAACAAGACCTTCCTGAAGTTCGCCGTCACCAAGAAGAGTGTAAATTCTGCCTGGGTTTTTATCCATTTTATTGGCAATTGCCATACCTACACATACTGAGATTCCCTGTCCCAGTGAACCTGTGGACATTTCGATTCCCGGTACCTTATGCATATTAGGGTGTCCCTGGAATTTGCTTCCAAGCTTACGAAGAGTAAGTGTATCCTCTACAGGGAAGTAGCCTCTTTCAGCCAGAACTGCATACTGCACGGGCGCAGCGTGACCCTTAGAAAGTACGAACTTGTCACGGTTTTCCATCTTAGGATTTTCCGGATCAATATTCATTTCCTTAAAGTAAAGGGCTGTAACAATTTCCGCTGCTGAAAGCGAACCACCCGGATGTCCGGATCCAGCACTATGCACCATACGAATAATGTCCGTTCTGACCTTTCTGGCCAGATCTTCATACTGTTTAGTTTCCATTATTGTCCTCCATATTCACTACAAACACTATATCAAAACCCACTTCGGCTACCGCCAGTCCCCTCGCAGGACTTCCAAGTTCCTTCCGCAAAGAGCCTAGCCGACAATCTTCTTCAGCGCCAAAGGCAGGTTATCAACAATATCTCCGGCAATAAGCCCGTACTCACCTAGGCTTTCTGCCGCCAAATCCCCACTCATCCCGTGCAGAAAAACACCGGCCCTGGCCGCATCTCCGGCCTTTAGCCCCTGCCCTGCAAGGGACGCAATGATCCCGGTCAGAACATCTCCGGACCCTCCAGTCGCCATCCCAGGGTTTCCCGTCGTGTTAACGAAAGCCTCTTCCCTAGACACGGCAACCAAAGTATTTTCCCCTTTGATTACAGCCACGCAGCCAAACTTGTCCACCAGCATCTCCGCCAGCTCCTTCTTGGAAAACTCCGTCGGCCCGCGGTTCAAAAGCTCCGCCGCCAAAAGTCTTCCCGCCTCAACGGTATGCGGTGTCATAACAACTGCCTTTCCCTTAGCAGTTCTCTCCTGTACTAAAACCCACAGATCAGGATTTCCCGCCATCGTGTTCAGTCCATCCGCATCTATGATAATAGTTCCATCATATTTTTCAAGCACTTCCTCAAGAAGCTTTCTGGTTCTCTCACCCTTGCCCATCCCCGAGCCAATTGCCACAGAATCAAACTGGGCTAGATTGTCCTTCACGTCATCCCATTTCGTGCAGATAACCTCAGGCACAGAAATCTGGATTACGGGAAAATTCACCTCAGGCGTAACCAGTTTTACCAAACCACTTCCACATCGCATAGCTGCCTTTGATGTAAAAACAGCAGCACCTGCCATTCCTTCAGAGCCGCAGATTGCAAGAACTTTGCCGCAATCACCTTTGTGCAGGTTCCTTGGGCGCTTTTTAATAAGCTGGCTTAGGAAGTTTTGATCAGTTGTACCAACGATATTCATTGTGCGAACCTCCTACAGATGTAAGAACACTGACGCCATGGCGAAATAAATGGTCAATGCAACCATGTCCGAAACCGATGAAATCGCCGGGTTGGCAATTAAGGCAGGGTCCAGATTCATTTTCTTTACAATTAATGGAACCATGCTGCCTAGAATCTTGGCGAAGACTACAATTAAAAGCATTGCAGTACACACGGTCAGTGCAATTGCAGGGCTGTTTCCGTCCAGAAGACAGACTCTTCCGAAGTTGACTACGCTCAGCACACTGCCGACTAAAATTCCTATGCGGAATTCCTTCCACAAAACTTTCAAAACGTCGGATGTATCCACTTCGTTGGTTGCCAGACCACGAATAATCAGTGTTGCCGCCTGCGAGCCTGTGTTTCCGCCAGTTCCCATAAGCATTGGCATGTAAGCAACCAGGCAGATAATTTGTGACAATCTGCCTTCGAAGCTAGTAATAATCATTCCTGTAAAAATGTATGCTATCATTAGAATAAGTAGCCATGGTAAACGGTTAATGGCATGCTGCCAAACGGACATATCCAGGTAACCTTTGTCAGAGTTTTCCCAGTCGATGACACCGTTCATTCTTTCGATATCCTCTGTGGCCTCTTCTTCCATGACATCCAGGATGTCGTCGACTGTGATGATACCTACAAGTCGGTGCTCATTATCTACAACCGGCATAGCCAGGAAACCGTATTTTTTAAAGTCTTCAGAGACATCTTCCTGGTCATCGTAAACGTTTTCAAAGACGTAATCGGTTACCATGATGTCTTTAATTTTTGTGTCGTTGTCAGAAATTACAAGGGTACTCAGTGAAACGATACCGATAAGTTTTCGACCTGAGTCCTTAACGTAACATGTATAAACTGTTTCTGCGTCCATTCCTTCTTCTTTAATGTGTTCAAGGGCGCGCTGAACAGTCCAGTTTTTATTTAGACTTATGTAATCAGGTGTCATCAGACTTCCTGCACATGTGTCTGGGTAGTTTAAGAATGTGTTAATTAATTTTCGCTCATTCTTAGGAGTGTTTTCAAGGATTTGGCTTACAATATTGGCGGGGAGTTCTTCCAATACGTCAATCTTATCGTCGAAGTCAAGTTCGCTTACAATGTAGTCAAGTTCCTTATCTGTAATGGCGTTAATGATATTTACCTGTGTATCTGACGACAGCTCGGCAAATACTTCTACCGAAATGTCTTTGTGAAGAAGTCTGAACAAAATAATTGTCATATCGATATCTTTTTCTTCGCAGATTTCTTCCAGCATCTCAGCAATATCAACTGAATTGAACTTCAGCAGTTCATCACGTGCCTGGAAGTACTTCTTCTCGTCAAGCCATTCGTAGATTTTGTCTAGGGATTCTTCCATTAATTCTTCTGAATCCATTGGTATGTTGTCCATTTCAGAGTCCCCCTTCCCTTAAAAGTTTTCGACACTCAATTATATCGCAGATAGCCTTATTTTTCAACTTAATTCCCCTTAATATTCTTCGTTTTTTAGGCTTCTTTTCCTTCAAATAATATATCTCCTATCCCCCTTGACGAGAAATTAACAAAGTGTTATATTGAACTTAACGTATTACTTACGGTGATTATTTTTTTAATAAGAGGAGAGTAAAAGAAAATGGGCAAATTAGTAGAGCAGTATATTGCTATTGCTGAAAAAAAGAACCCCTGTGAACCTGAGTTCCTTCAGACAGTTGAAGAAGTACTTACATCAATCGAACCAGTGCTAGAAGCACATCCTGAATATGTTGAGGCTGGCCTGATTGAAAGATTAATCGAGCCTGAAAGAGGAATCAGCTTCAGAGTACCTTGGGTTGATGACAATGGTAAGGTACAGGTTAACAGAGGTTACAGATACGAATTTAACAGCGCTATCGGACCTTACAAAGGTGGTTTAAGATTTGCACCTAACGTATATCCCGGAATCATTAAATTCTTAGGATTCGAACAGATTTTCAAGAACAGCTTAACTGGACTTCCTATCGGTGGTGGTAAGGGTGGAGCTGACTTCGATCCAAATGGAAAATCTGACGGAGAAGTTATGCGTTTCTGCCAGGCTTTCATGAGCGAATTATTCAGACACATTGGACCTAACACAGACGTTCCAGCTGGAGACCTTGGTGTTGGTGCAAGAGAAATCGGTTACATGTTCGGTCAGTACAAGAAATTAGCTAACAGATACGAGGGCGTTTTGACAGGTAAAGGTCTTTCATACGGCGGCTTAAAGGGCAGAACTGAAGCTACAGGATACGGTATCGTATTCTTCGCAAGAGAAATGCTGAAAGCTAACGGTGAAGAACTTGCTGGTAAGACAGTAGCAGTTTCCGGATTCGGTAACGTTACATGGGGTACAGTTCAGAAGCTTAACCAGTTAGGCGCTAAGGTTATCACTATTTCAGGACCAGATGGATACATCTACGATCCAGATGGAGTTACTCCAGGCGAAAAAGAAGATTACCTACTTGAATTAAGAGGCTCCGGTAAGAACATCTGCGCACCTTATGCAGACAAGTTCCCAGGCGCTACATTCTATCCAGGCGAAAAACCTTGGGGCGTTAAGGCTGACTTATACATCCCTTGCGCAACTCAGAACGAAATCCACATGGCTGACGCTGAAGCTATGGTTGCCAACGGATGTAAGTTCCTTTGCGAAGGTTCAAACATGCCTACAACTAATGAAGCTATTAAGTACCTTCAGGAAAACGGTGTTATCGTTGGTCCATCTAAGGCAGCTAACGCTGGTGGCGTAGCTTGCTCATGTATCGAAATGGGGCAGAACGCTGGACACACTGTATTCTCACCTGCTCAGGTTTACGAACAGTTAGAAAGCATCATGGTTAACATCCACAAGAGCGCTGCAGACGCTGCAGAAAGATATGGCCTGGGCTACGACCTAGTTAAGGGCGCTAACATCGCAGGCTTTGAAAAGGTTGCAGAAGCTATGATGGCTCAGGGTGTGGTATAAGATATAACATTATATCGAAAGGCACCGCAGGTGTCCGCAAGGCTCAAGCCAAACGACACCGCTTAAAATTTAATATTGACGAATTGATGGCCGCGTGCATTGAGCACGCGGCCTTTTTATGTGCGCCAGGCCTGCCACGCCGCGCCCAGCCGGCGCCTGCTGCCACAGCCCGCCCCGCACCTGACCCTCTTCGGCAAGCGATAACATCGAGGGAACGCCGCCAACACTAGGCACGCGCCCGCGATTCATGAAAAATTGTGTATGTGGCCGGGCAAATGCCTTATTTCCCAATTTTTCAAAATTTGTACCGCGTAGCCTCATCAGTTGCGGTAAATTCTTGCAGTAAAATTGTATATATATGCCCTGTGAATTAATTTTTTCCAATTTCCGGCCATGTTTATCAGTTGTAATAGACTTCTTTATAAGGATCCCCTGGAGTTAAACAAGACTAACCCCGTGGTCAATTCCTCTAATTCTCTCTAAAAAATTGGTTTTATCACAAAGCTCGCCCTCATACCTGTCCTTCCCATATAAAAGACCGTGAAACATAATTGTTTCACGGTCTAATTTTCAATTATTTTCAATATGAGGCATTTGCCCGGCCGCTTCTGCGGTTCTTCACATTCATCGGTCGCGGTCTCCAGTTTCCTCATGTTCTTCTCATTCATCGGGCGCGGTTGCTAAGGGTTACTAGTGCACCCCCAGGCGTGCGGGTTCAGGGTTGTTCGGCGCACTGTGTTCAACGAGCCGCCTCCTCCCCCCCACCGAGCGCTACGACGTATGATAAATATCGCTCAGACGCTTGTATAGCGGCGACAGCTTGCCATAGATTTCCTTAAAGACATCATTGTATAGCTTCTCGTAAATGGCAGTTTCTCCCTTGCGTGGCTCGAACCGATCCTTCTGCTGAATCATAGCTTCAACAGCCTCTTCATAGGAATCGAAAACACCCATTCCTACAAAGGCGGCTAGGGCTGCGCCTACGCCAGTTGCCTCGAAGGACTGCGTTCTAATTACAGGAATGCCAAACATGTCCGCAGTGATTTGGCAGATTTCATCGCTTTGAGATCCGCCGCCACCTACAGTGATGGACTCAAATTTGTGACCTGATCTGCGTTCAATAAGCTTCAGGCCGTCCATAAGAGCGAAGTTTATGCCTTCAATAATTGCCCTGTAAATGTGGATTCTCGTGTGAACATCAGAAAATCCAATTATGGCACCGCGGGCCGTTGGCATAGTAATGTTAGGCGTGAAGTAAGGCTGGAATAATAGTCCCTCGCAGCCAGCAGGAATGCCTGCAAGTTCCTTGTTTAAAATTTCCTCGGCCGAAACACCAAGCTCCTTTGCCTTAACTTCTTCCTTGGCAGCAAATTCCTTTTTAAACCAGGAGATTAGCCAGTAGCCCCTGAAAATCTCGATTTCAGGGTTAAATTTCCCCGGAATCACAGCGGCATATGGCGGAATAAATCGCTCCGCTTCAAGATATTTGTCAGAGGTGTAGGTTATGGTGGCAGTGGTTCCAAGGCCTATGGCAGCCTTCTCCGGCGTCACACATCCAAGGCCCAAAATCTCGCAGGCCTTGTCCGAACCCGTTGCAATGACCGGCAGTCCAGCCCTCAATCCGCTGTCCCTGGCCATAGACTCCGTAATATATCCAAACACCTCGCCAGTTTCGGCAAGTTCGCAGATTTTCTCCTCCTCCACAGGAAAAACAGGCCGCGTCAAAGCCGACTTCTTCTGCCAATCCCTTCTCTTATTATCATAAGGAATGTGGCCAACCATGCTGGCTCTGGCGTCCTTCATTTCGCCGGTCAGCTTGTAAATCAAGTACCCACTTAGCAACAGATATTTGTCCGTTTGTGCCCAAACCTCAGGTTCGTTTTCCTTTATCCAGTTACAATGAGATTTCTTGTACTGAAGCTCCGCCGTTTTCTCCATTCCAACAGCCTTCAAAGCAATCTTCGAAGCTGTTGGGAACACAGGGCTGCCTGCAGCCAGGCGCTTATCAAGCCACAAAATGGACCTTCTCAAAGGCTTGCCGTCCTTGTCCACGCAGACAACGGTGTCCCTGATGGTAGTCACAGTTACAGCTTCAATCCTCTCCCATTGATCAGGATTCTTCTCCTTACATTTTCTGGCGGTTTCACAGATACACTCATAATAGTAGTCTGCATCCTGTTCCGCCCAGTCCAGGTCATCTGCATAATATGCCGGCTCATGGCTCATCTTTTCCTTCGCCAAAACCTGGCCAAAATTATTTACGAGCATAGTTCTACTGCTTTGAGTCCCCACATCAAAAACCAGTACTACATGTTCGTCCTTCATTTTTGCATCTCCTTTCGGAGCATCTAGGCACTCACGCTTCGCATAAGCACATGGCACTCACGCTTCGCATAAGCACATGGCACTCACGCTTCGCATAAGCACATGGCACTCTCGCTTCGCGTCAGCGGCCCAGCCTAGTGCACTGGCGCTTGCCTGCTATTTCAAAAAACGCTTCTCGTCTTCAGGTGTATCAAGGCCTAATGTTCCGCCAGGATTCATATTGTAATCCTTGTCGAAATAGTCTTTGAGAGCTTTGAACACGCCGTATTCAGTTTTGCCCAGACTGCCTTCAAGCCATGGGCCGAACATCTTTCCGATACCGTGGTGGTGGCTCATAGATGCGCCTGACTTCTGGATAGCGTCTAGAATAGTTGCGTGATATCTTCTGAATTCCTCAGCATCGTCCATCTTAGTGATGAAGATGAAGTAAAGGTTTGCACCCTGAGGGTAGCAGTGAGACATGTGAGTTGTAACAATTGTGTTAGGAAGCGCATGGCAAACTTCTCTTACATCCCTGTGCACCTGGCTCATGTTTGACCAGTTTACAGTGCATTCCAAAGTATCAGTTGTAACACCGAAGTCCATTAGAGTATCTCTCAGATAAGGGTCGTTAAATCTGCCCTTTTCCCAGCTCTTTGTAACGAAGGAAGTAAGGCTCATGCCACCAAACTGCTTAGCGATTCTCTTAATGTTTTTTGCAACGTTGTTTGAGAAACCTTTTTCACCGTCAGTAAATCCAAGGAACAAGCATCTTTCCATATCCTTGTAACCCTTGGAATTCAGCATCTTCCAAAGCGGAGTTTCGTCAACGTTATATAATCTAAGCATCAGGTTAGTTTCCTCAGGGTCAGACAGTCTGAATACTGAAGAAAAACCAGCTTCGCACTGCATCATCTCTCTCGCAGCTTTCTGCGCAGTTTCCCAGTCCTTAAAGATGTATGAGAAACGTTTTCTATTTTCCGGCATGTATCTGAAGACTTTCAGCGTAACCTCGGTCAAAACTCCAAAAGCGCCTTCGCCGCCCATCATAATCTGGTTCAGATTAGGTCCAGTTGCTTCCCTTGGGTAGCTGGAGGTTTTGATAACGCCGATAGGTGTTGCGTATTTCTGACCCATGACGATGTCTGTAATGCAACCGTAATATGTGCTGTTCTGGCCTGCGCCTCTTGTAACAACCCACCCGCCGACGCTGCTGTATTCGAAGGACTGTGGGAAGTGTCCACATGTATATTTTCTTGATGCGCCGAAGTTTGCAGGCGCGTTGTTTAAGGCTTCTTCAAGCTGTGGGCCTGACATTCCGCTCTGAACGGTAATTGTCTGGTCGATTTCGTTAAAGGAAATTACCTTATTGAAACGCTTTCTCATATCCAGGGAAATTCCGCCCTTAGTCGGCTCTACGCCTCTAGTTACAGAGCTTCCGCCGCCGTAAACGTAAAGAGGAATGTTGTGCAGAGTTGAGTATTCTACGATTTTTTCAACCTGCTCGGAAGTGTCTGGATAAACAACTACGTCAGGAAGCGAATCGATCTGACCGGCTCTAAGTCTGAGCGCATCGTAGCCTGTTTTGCCGTATGCAACAGCAAGTCTCGGATAATCTTCAGTAGTGATGAAGTCCTCGCCAACGATTTCTTTAAGTGCGTCGATATGCACCTGGTCAAGTTTTGATGGCATGTCAAGCTTAACTTCTTCCATGCCGATGCTGCCTGTATAATCCTTGAAATCCTCGTCAGTCATAACGAATCTTTCCTTCATCAGCTTGTAAAGGGATTCCTTCGGATACTTTACAAAATCAGGGTCGCCCCATCTAAAAATTGATCTGTAGCTGTTTGCTGGGGCCGGTGTCTTCACCCATTTAGGCTCAAAATCTACATATGGTTTATTGCTCATTTAACTTTCTCCTCTCAAAATATCGCTCGTCACAATAACGTCTACGCCAAGTCCAAGGACATTGCCGATAACCACGTCGCCTTCTCCCAGCCTATCCGCTAAAACCACCTTATTTATTTCTTCCATGCACTCTAACATCTTGTCCTTAGAAATCTCGTCGGAGGTTCTCACTGGCACCACCGGCGCCTCTTCAAAGACGCTTGCCACGCTGCTGCACAGGGTTCTCATTGGGTGCGTCATCTCCGAAATTGCGAAGGCCTCGCCCCTCACGCACCTGTGCCCAGTCACAATGAACTCGCCGTCCTGCTTCTCGATTCTCAGTTTGCAGCTGTTCGGACAAACTATGCATGTCATGTTTCTTACGTTTTTATCAAAACCTCCAGTCCCCACGCTTCCCACGCTGCTTGCAGTTTTTTCGGCTGCACCTGCCGCGCTTGCTTTTGCTTCACCGTTCGCGTTTTTTTCGGCTACGTCTGCTGCCTTGCCTGTTGCACCGCCCTTCGCGCCACCAACTGCCTTGCTTGAAAGCTTACCCTGGCTAAACTTGGCTGCGCCGCGTCCGGCCGTCTCGCCGTTCTTTGACACATAGTCAACCAAGTCGAAAACATGGTACGCATTGCCGCAGGAGAAAATTCCCTCAACATCGGTCATCATGTTTTCATCGCACACCGGTCCTCTAGTTCTGCCATCTATGGTAACGCCCAGTTCCTTGGCCACCTCATTTTCCGGAATCAATCCAACGGACAAGATCAAAGCGTCGCACTGAATAATTTCTTCCGTGCCCGCAACTGGCCTCATATTCTCGTCAACCTGGCTGATTTCAACGGCTGTAAGCCTGTCGTGACCAAAAACTCTAGTCACCGTATGTGAAAGCATCAGCGGGATATCAAAATCATCAAGGCACTGCACTATATTTCGCTCCAGACCAGACGGCGTTGGCTTCGCCTCATAGACACCAACAACCTCAGCACCCTCTAGCGTCAACCTTCTCGCCATAATCAGGCCGATATCACCGCTGCCGAGAATCACGCACTTCTTCGTCGGCATCTGCCCCAAAAGGTTCACATAATGCTGGGCAGTTCCCGCTGAGAACACTCCTGCCGGCCTCGTCCCGTGTATCAAAACCTGCTTAGCTGTCCTCTCTCTGCATCCTGTTGCAAGGACTACGCTCTTGGTTTTGCAATAGTCTAGGCCTTCCTCATTTACATATGTCAGCTCGTACTCGCCTTTGTCTTTCTTTATCTCCGTAACGAAGGTTGTCGTCATATAATCAATTCCCAGCTCGTAAAATTCCCTTATAAATTTCTGAGCATATTCTGGCCCTGAGAGTTTTTTTCCAAATCTCACAAGACCAAAACCATCATGTATGCACTGCTTCAGTACGCCTCCCAGTCTGGCTTCTCTTTCTATAAGAAGTACATCTGCATTGCATTTCTTAGCCTCTATGGCTGCTGAAAGTCCTGCAGGACCTCCACCTATTACAATTACATCATATTTTTTCATCTATTCAAACCTTCTCTGCTCTTACTTAATTTTACCATAGGTTATGACGCTGTCACTGTTGTTTTTATAGACTTCCTCTAACGGAATTTCTAGTTCTTCACTTATAATCTTGCTTACAAGTGGCATGCAGAATCCGCCCTGGCATCTGCCCATTCCCGGACGTACGCGCTTTTTCACGCCGTCTACTGAGCACACACCTAATGGTGAGCGAAGGGCATCTAGGATTTCTCCCTTACTGATTTCCTCGCATCTGCAGACGATTTTTCCGTAGTCTGGGTTTTCCTTAATCAAGGCAGCTCTCTCTTCCTTAGTGAGTTTTGATACCTTTGGGATACCCTTGCGGACTGGGTCGAAGTTGGCATTTGTGTGAATCTGCTCGCCGTGTGCTGCCAGTGTGTCCACGGCTAACTTTGCAACGTCAATGGCTACAACCGGTGCCGTCGTCAGCCCCGGCGACTGAATGCCGGCGCAGTGAATCAGGTTGTGGGTCTTTCGACCGGCCTCAATTACGTAATCCTCCTCGAAGGTCGCTGCTCTAACTCCTGTAAAATATGTGATTATATCGTTTTCGGACAGATCCTTCCATGTCTTCTTTTGCTTTTCAAATATATTGTCAATGGACTCCTGACGTGTCTCGAAATTTTCCTTTTCGTGAGTCTCTATTGCATCAGGACCGATGAGCAAGTTGTCGCTAACCGTATGGACGATTCCGCCACCCTTTGTGTGTGCATGGGCTCCGCCTAGGGTCTTCCACGAAGCAATAGTACCGAAACTTTTTCCTTTATTTTTATCTAAAATGGAATTGGTTCCGCGTCTTGGATGTATGGAGAAAAACCTATCTTTTGCCATTGCCGCAATATCTTCTGAAAAAACTCCCGCAGCGTTGATTACAAGCTTAGGGTAAATTGTGCCCCTATTTGTTTTTACGCTATTGATTTTCCCATTGGAAACATCCATATCCAGGACCGCTGTTTCTAAGGAAACTCTCGCGCCATTAGTGCACGCATTTTCTGCATATGCAATGGTCAACTCGTATGGGGAAACTGAACCCGCGTATGGATTGTAAAGGGCAAACTGGAAATCATCACTTAATGATGGCTCCATTTCCTTCATCTTTGCCTTGCTCAGAACCACTGTATCGTCAACTCCACAAAGGTGTTTTCTCTGGAATGCGAACATCTTAATTGGCAAATATAATTTCTTATCGAAAAAACCAACAAACTGCCCAACTCGCTTAAACGGCACGCTCAGCTCACTGCAAACCTGGTCGAACATTCTGTTTGCTTTTACCACATATTCCTGCTTCAATGTTCCCTTGCCCAGGTCCACTCCAGGATGAACTTCTCCATCATTTCTGCCTGACGCATGCAACGCCACATCTGCTTCCTTATCTACAAGTAGCACATCTAGTTTCCACTTCATCAGTTCTCTAGCAATTGAAGCTCCGGAAATTCCGCCGCCAATTATGAGCACATCAGGGTGTTCACCTTCCAGACTATTATCCCTGACTTTTGGCAATCTGATTTCCTCTTTTTCAAGGCCCTTTACCGTGGTGTTGTTTACAACATGGTAGCCGCCCGCGTGTCTGGCAATGGGTCCGCAGCCGCGTACTCTATTATGCCTGCGTCCTTCTGCCTGCGCACTGCTACCTGTGCCTTGATTCGTGTCGGCGTCTGACGCACAGTTGCCTTTACCGGCGCTAGTGCTAACTTCTGCGAACATGCTGCATAAATCCACAGCATCCTGCCAGGTGTCCAGGACTCCTTCAACAATTATTGATCTATCCTCAACATGCACGTTAACGCTTTCTCCGTATTTCTGCCGTGCATCTCTTAATGTATTATTTAGCTTTTTTTCTAGCTTCAAAAAATCATCTCCATTCCGTGAAACTGCTGTGGCACTTGTCACCCTTCCTTAGCGCCTGATCCCTGCTGTGCGCCATTGATGCGTACCGCCATGGCGCATGCTGGGGCACTTGCAATGCCTTGAATTCTACTAAGGTCTAACCCTCAATAGTCTGTAACTCCGCGCCTCCGCCCGTAGTCGGTCAATTAACCGACTATTTCTATACAAATATGATACCAAAATTCCTGTTTTCAGTCAACGAGAAAACATATATAATAGTATCTGATAGTGAGATCTATCATTTATGGCACATTTCAGGTTTATGACCTATCCAGTACCAAAAGATAGCACGTCTATTTGCGATACGAGGAAATTTTCAGGAATGATTTGGATATCTTTACATTTTTAAACATTATTATCGTCCTAAAATAAGAAAAACTTAGATATCAGGATACGCCAAATAAGTTTGGATGTTAAATAATGGGAATTTTCAGCTCTGATTGACTGGTACTTTTCATGATTTTGGTACTGTAGACTAGAAAATCATCAAATGTCCTAGAAATGATAGAATTGCCAACGCCCGCAACAAGGTTGCGTAGCAAACAAAATAGCACATAAACATAGGAGGACTTATGGCAGCCCCAAGAAAGGATAATGTAAAAGAATTAATAACGGAAGCATTGGAAAAACTTATGATTTCAAAGTCCTTTGCAGAGATTTCCACTTCAGAAATTGCAAGTGAAGCAGGGATTTCCAAAGGCACTCTTTATTATCACTTTAAAAGCAAAGACTCCATGCTTCTTTATATAATGGATAAATATTTAGATGAACAATGGCAGGAATTTATAGACTGGACATCCAACGCGGCTAAGGACACATCACTGCCGCGCTTGGTTATGTACGTTTTGCAGCGTGATACTAATGAAATCGATATGAGGATTCACTTCATATTTGAGGCTGTTTCAGGAAATGATCAATTAAAAGAAATGCTTAATGCGAGATATAGAAAATTCGCCAGCTTAATTGCGGAAAAAATTTCAGAACGTGCAATTTCTGAAGATTCCGACTTGGATCCGGAGTATATTGCATGGCTACTTCTAGTTATTTCAGATGGACTCTTGCTTCAAAAGCACTTGGGCAACAAGGACATCGACATTGAACGATTCATTGCTGATACAAAGAAAGTGGCCGAGCTTTTTGCAAAGTAGAAATTTACTGGATGTGTCACTAGCTTAAATTATCAGCAGCTACGGGTACAACTCGCTCTGCGAATTTCCTCAAGGATTAATCATACAACTGCATCAGACATTTATCATTACCCACATTCAACAACAGTTACGTCGATTGTGGGTAATTTTATCGGTTTTTGCCAGTTTTTAACACGACCGTTGCAGCAACAAGTGCCATTTCCCCTTAAAAATTATTGATTTTCGCCGGTCTAACAGAAAAATTGTACCCGTCGTCATCTCAGAATCCACTTTGTGACACATCCAGTAAAATTGTGGGCAGTCGCAGCCAAGCGCGCTTCCACAAAAAAAATCCCCGAAGCTATGCTTCGAGGATTTTTGAGTTTTTACTTCCATTTAATTGAATAGTAGCCACTAGATGCTTCATCGAGCTTCTGAACTTTAATCCAGTAAGTTCCTGGAGAAAGCACTTTCTGCTCTTTCTTGTTCACAATCGAATATAGACTTACATTTCTGACAGCATTTTCAGAATCGATTGTTCTAACAACTGATGAACCATTCTTGCTCACGATTGTGAACTTCAGGCCCTTTCCATTAGTCTTGCCAGAAAGTCTAATAGAAACCTTCTGAGCTTTGTTTACCCTGAACTTGTACCACTGGCACGTGCCGACTTTCTGCTTAGCAATAACGACACCTTCCTTTTCGGCTCTTCCTTTGAAAATCGAAACAGCTTTAGCCTTAGTGCTTCCACTCTCATTATCAATCTGTTCAAAAACAGCTGTGGGTAATTCGTCGCCCAATATGCCGTCCTTCACTACAAGATAATAAGTTCCAGCAGATACACCATAGCATGCAGTGTAATCCATTTCAGCGGTAATAGTCTGCCAGTCGTCACCAACTAGAGACTCTTTTTCGTAGTTTAAAAGCTTAGTGTCGTAGCTCAGTTCGACGTCCTCTTCACCAGCAGGGAAACTGATTTCAAGGTAACCTCTCTCCGAAACCACAACTTCGTAGCATGAGGAAGTAGAATCTTCAGATTCAACGGGAACCAGCTGAACTGACGGAGTATCAGTCGGCTCATCGTCAACCTCTTCGGCAAATACACTCTCCATGCCGCCAAAACTCATTGTCAAGGCAAGCACCAGAGAAAGCATCAAAGCCCAAAGTCTATGATTTTTCATTGCTATATGCTCCCTTTCTAAGTACCTCTTAAAAAACGACAATACGCTATTAAGTATTGTATACCAAGTGCCTGAAAAATCAAGCTTTTTTGCAAAAAACTCATGGCGAGTACCGCCTGCGATACGCAAAAGCATACCGCCTGCGATATCTCGCAAAGCGAGGTACCGCCTGTTACAACAGCTCTAGGAGCTCATCCTTACTCATACTCATTAAGCCGCCGGTGCTTTCGCTGAGGATTTCGTCTGCTAAGGCACTCTTGCTTTCCTGCATCTTAAGAATTTTTTCCTCAATTGAATTCTTAGCAATAAGCTTGTAGACAGAAACTTCCTTGGTCTGACCAATTCTGTGTGCACGGTCAGTGCCTGGTTTTGGGCAGCCAAATTCCACCATGGGTCAAAGTGGATGACAATGTCAGCGCCAGTTAAGTTTAGACCTGTTCCTCCTGCTTTTAGAGAAATCAAGAATACTGGGTTCTTATCCTTGTTAAAGCGTTTAACAAGGTTCACACGTTCTTCCTTCTTTGTCTCGCCAGTAATCTTGTAATAATCAATGCCCTCGCGCTGTAAATCCTCTTCCAAAAGTTCCAAAAGTGAACGGAAATGAGAGAACACAAGAACCTTGTGCTCACCATCAATGGCACTCTTCAACAATTCTATGCAAGCCTCACGTTTAGCCGATTCCCCGTCATAATTATCAAGACAAAGTGACGGATCGCAACATATCTGCCTTATCCTTGTGATTTCAGCCAAGATTGCAATCTTATTCTTGCGAAATGTTTCGTCATTTTGCCCTTCCAACATCTGCTTCATATGCACAACCTGTCCATCATAAAGCTTTTGCTGCTTGTCTAATAAGTGAACATAGCAAATTTCCTCATTCTTGTCAGGCAAATCATTGAGAACGTCCTGCTTCAAACGACGCAAAATAATACTCCAAAGCTCGCTCAGTCTGTTCTCAATAGGCGTACCAGTAAGGGCAAAACGAACCTTGCTGTTAATAGCCTTAACCGACTTAGCCGCCGCAGTAGTGTGATTTTTTACATACTGAGCCTCGTCAATAACTTGATGGGAGAACTCCTTTTCCCCATACAATAAAATATCACGTTTCAGCAAGTCATAAGAAGTTACTAAGACATCAACGTTCTCGGCATTCTCAATCTGTGCCTCACGCTCGCTCTTTGTCCCTGCAACGACATTGACAGAAAGCTCAGGCGCAAACTTCCCAAACTCTTCTCTCCAGTTATACACAAGCGATGCAGGCGTCACAATCAGCGCCGTGCCTATGCGCCCCTCTTCCTTCGCTGCGATCAAAACCGCTATCATCTGCAACGTCTTTCCAAGTCCCATATCATCAGCCAAGATGCCTCCGAAGCGATAATCTTCAACTGTTCTGAGCCACTTATATCCAAATTCCTGATAATTACGCAATGTACCCTGCAAAGCCTCTGGCACTTCCCTTTCCATACTTATGTCACGATACACACCATAAACCGGGGTCTGCATATTTTCGTCAGACGCCACTACAGGCTCAAGCCCAAAGAGTGAGTTTTGATGCTCGCCGTACCGAACCACAGGTTTGCAAGACATCACGCCATCCTCCGCATCAAGGAAGAATGTAAACTCCGCTTCAGGGGATAAGTTGCTTTCGATTATGTCGCCATCTACGATGCTGATCTCGGCGATTTCTTCCAGTTCAGGTAGCACGCGGTAATAGAATTCTGGCAGGTTGCGACGTCCGACAGTAAATCGAATCTCTTTGCTATGATTGTTTTCGCGCATCAAATCAAGTAGATTCAGCTTATCCTGGTCTGCGCGATTTAAATTTTTGTCGTTGAAAAAATATTTGTATTCTGTTCCGTCTACCATATTAGGGAGTTCGCCCCTAAGTATGATGCCGTCAAATTCCTCAGAAGGGCCCCAGACAGGTTCCATCTGAATCTCTATATCTGGACATTTTTCACAGCATCCCGCCATACCTTTAATTTTTTGGTTATTTCTTTTGCGGACAAATGGGAAGGTTTTTTCCTTCATCATATGAAAGAATGCATCTAGAGTTCTGCCATATAGAGGAAGTGTTCCCTTTAATTCTGGGTAATATAAGCCGGGGGTTTTGTTAAATTCCTCGTTATTCTCATTGTGTGACAAATAATAATATTGATCTGAAAAAAACGAAAAATTTTCACATCCCATCACACCACAAGCATTACTGACAAAAACATCTCTAGAAAATCTAACTTGCAGATTGCTTTCCCGGCCTTCATTATCGAGATATGTTCCCTCAGCTATGCATACTTTGAGTTCTCCATAAGAATCAGTTCTTTTGCTTCTTTCAGTGTATTCTCACCAATGAAAATCCCTTCAGTTATCTTATCTAAATTTAGGCTCTCAATAGAATCTCTGCCGACTACTATTTGAACATGATACATTGTGTGTCCAAATACACTATATTTGTACGTACTATGCCCTACCCGTTTCCTTCTTGCTACCTCCATTCCATAGGTTCTGCCTTCGGCATAGTAATCGTATCCTCTTTCCAGTATTTTGTGGCAAACAAGAATTTCCATCTAATATTCATTACTTTTTTCCCCATTACATTTCATTTACATCTCCACAACCAGCCCTGCATTTGCCAAATACAAGTATGCTTCCTTCACGGCCTTGCCCTTGCCCTTTTCAATGGCGTTGGCGTAAATTCGCAGCTGCTCGCCGTAAGTCTCGCGCAGGCGTGCAAACTCTTCCTCCTGAGATTTTGACGGATCAATCCAGTTGGTTTTGTAATCCACAAGCACATAACCGCCCTCTTCCTCAAAGAAGCAGTCAATAATACCCTGAACCAAAATTTCCTCGCCGTCGTGCTTCATTTTCAGCACAAACGGTTTCTCCCTCTCCAGCTTCCCTGATTTAGACGCCTCAGCCGCACGGTATCCCACGTCTGTCCCAAAGAAGTCCAAAATGTTTTTCAGCCACACTGCGCCAGCCTCCTCCTCGGTCAAAACCTCCAGAGCCACCATTTCCTCCACAGCTTCTTTCACATAAGCCATGCCTTCGTCCACAGCTCTGCCAAAGTCTAAATGCTCCATTATGCTATGGTAAACCAGTCCCTTTTCAGCAGCGCTAAGTTTGCGATCGGTGCCTAGGAAATTAGGCGCCTTTAGAGATACCTCACGCACATGCTCGGCGTCAGCTCCAGCGATTTCCCCATTACCGGCCTGGCGACGTAGCTTGTTCAGCTCCGTTACGGAATACTTCTGTTTCTCCAGGGTTGCCGCCTCGTAAGGATATGAATAATTTAGGCGGCGAAGGATTTCTGCGCGCTGCTCTTTGGAAAGAGTCTCGTCATCGAGAATATGCTCATCAATTACAGGCCTGCTGTTACGGTCCTCTTCACTATAAGTAAGGGCTGTTGCAGGTATGATGGTTTTGTTCGGGGTAAAGCCAACCATGCTAAGATAGTTTTTGTCGCCGATCTTAAAGCCAGCGTTGGCAGTGAAATCCTCAGTTTTACGCGAGGTGCCGACCATGTATAGAATGTCCTTAGCACGAGTCATTGCAACGTAAAGAATACGTTTTTCTTCGTCCACTTCCTCCTGCTTCACGCGGCGGGCGATGAGCTGCTGGACGAGAGTTTTTTTCAGCCACTTTTCCTCATAGTTTACAAGTGTCAGACCCAGACCCACGTCCTTGTGCATGGAAACGCCGGCCTCCATTTTAGTATAGTTGAGATTACGCCCCATACCGCAAACGATAACCATTGGAAATTCAAGGCCCTTACTCTTATGTATAGTCATAATTCGAACCAAATCGTCCTGCTCGCCAAGAAGCTTCACCTGGCCAATGTCCACCTTTTTCTCTTTAACCGTCTCAATATATCTGATGAAACCATATAGAGAAACCTGTCTGTCGCTGCTGAAGCTTTCCGCCTTGTCGACCAAAACCCTCAGATTTGCCTGTCTCTGTGCACCACCTGGCATACTACCCATCTGCATGTAATAGCCGGTTTCCGTAAGCAGCTTCCACAGGAAGTTTCCAAGAGGCATAGTCGCTGAAAGTTCCTTCCATTTTGTTATATCGTTAAGTGCCGATATACATTTTTCGCGCAAAATTTCGTTATGTCCCTCGCGGCTATAAGCTATGAAAGCATCACAATAAGAGCCTGTCTTGAACTGGGCCCTCACACGTGCAAGTTCAGAGGAACTGAAGTTAAAAATCTCTGAATGAAGCACGCTAATTAGAGGCACGTCCTGATGTCTGTTGTCGATTACGCTAAGCAAATTCAGGAAAACATTGATTTCCATAGTGTCAAAATACCCATCGCTGTCGTCAACAAAGGCATCGATTCCCCTGCTCTTCAATATGTTATAAAAAGTGCCTGCGTAATTTCTCACGCCTCTCATAAGTATTACAATGTCACGTTTTTCGAGAGGTCTCTCCACGCCTGCCTTGTGATCGTAGAAAGGCTTCCCTAAATGGTCTTCAATTATGTCGCAAACTTTAAGGGCCTCAATTTCTGTTTTATTCAGTTCCAAGATGCCAGGGTCCGCGTCAGCCATATTCTCAGTGTCCACAATAATTGTCTGCGGCATGTAATTATACGGTCCGTCGTAGTCGATGCCTGGATAAAGTCTGGCATCATCATCGTAGCCGTCCATAATTTCCTCAAAGATATCGTTAATGCCCTGAAGAATGGCTGACTTACTTCGGAAGTTTTGATTAAGGTCGATTTTCATGGACTTGTCAGCGTGAGAATATTCTTCATACTTTCGCTGGAAAATTTCCGGCTCCGCAAGTCTGAACTTGTAGATGCTCTGCTTGATATCGCCAACCATGAAAAGGTTGTCATCCCGCTTAATTCGCGAAATAATCTCCTCCTGCAGAACGTTGGTATCCTGGTACTCGTCGATGAAAATGTACTCAAACTTTTCCCTATAATAATTACTGACTTCTTCGTCCTCCAGAATCGACAATGCAAAATGCTCGATGTCGCCGAAATCCACCAGATTTTTCTCCGCCTTGGCAGCCATAAACCTTATATCAAAACCCACTAACAGCTCTCTCAAGGTCTCAGCTTCTGGCACCGTAGCATTCATGTCCTCAATGCTCTGGCGCAAAACCTCCCAATCCAGGTAATCGCCTACGCCCTTAGCCAGCTCTCTCGCCGTTTTTCCCAAATCCTGAACCTGCCCCTTGCAGTCAGCGTAGATTTCTTTTTCCTCTTTTTTAGCTGTAAGGCGGTCCGTTTCGAAATGCAAAATGGCGCCCTTCAAGTAGCTCATGTCCCCATCTCTACTAAAACCGTCCCAGGCCTCTTCCAAAGGCAAGATTTCTTTCTCATAAACTTTCTGACTGAGTCTGTCGAGGCCGTAGCCTGATAGAATTTCTTCCCTCCTTTTTACTGTTTCTAAGATTTCTTCTGCAGTTCTTAAAAGAATTGCGTTTATCTGTTTTTCTAATTGAGAACCTTCGTATTCCTCGGGAGTTCTTCTAAGTTCATCTATATTTTCATCTAGCCATTTCCAAGGATAAGGAAGTGCCTGAATGGAGTTATATATGTCGTCAATTATATTTCGAACCTTGCGCTGGTTTCTGCTTGAACTATATTTGTCCAGGAATTCATGGAAGGCAGGTTTTCCCTCTTCGAAGCACTCTTCCATAAGGTTGTCCATTGCATCTTCTTTAAGGATTGTCCTCTGAGAGTCATCACATATTGCAAAGTTTGGTTCAATGTCACGGTTGTAGAAGAAGGTTCGGATAATTTCTAGTGCAAAGGCATGGAATGTGCTGATGTTGGCTCTTGTCAACAGGTTTAGCTGCTCTCTTAATGCTGGTGCTTGCTCAGGATTTTCCTCTATTTCTTTGTATATGGCATTTCTGATTTTTTCTTTCATTTCGGCAGCTGCCGCGTTGGTAAAGGTTACTACCAGCATTCTGTCAATAGGCACGCCATCTTCTATAATCAGTCTCTTAATTCGCTCAACTAAAACAGCAGTCTTTCCAGATCCTGCTGCCGCCGCTACTAATATATTTGAATTTCTCGCTTCAATTGCCTGCTTTTGTTTATCAGTCCACTTCATTTTTGCCTGTTTCTCCTTGAAATTCTATGTTTAAGGTTTACGTATATCCTCTTCCCTTGATTATAACAAAAAATTTGATATAATGAAATCAATAATGATTAGTATACAGGAGGAAATCTAACGTGAGAAAAAAACCTACAATGCTTATGATTCTTGACGGCTACGGCATCAATGACAATCTAAGTGAAGCCAATGCCATCAGAAATGCATATAAACCAAATCTTGATAAAATCTTTGAAAAATACCCATGGACAAGGCTAAATGCCTCAGGCCTTGCTGTTGGTCTACCTGAAGGTCAAATGGGAAATTCAGAGGTTGGACACCTAAATATCGGTGCTGGAAGAATCGTTTATCAAGAATTAACTAGAATAACCAAGTCCATTGAGGACGGGGATTTCTTTGAGAATCCTGCTTTTAATGAAGCAATGGACCATGTCATTACCAATGACTCAGCTCTTCATCTTCTGGGGCTTCTTTCAGACGGAGGAGTGCACAGCCACATTTCACATCTGTTTGCTTTGATCGATATGGCGAAAAAGAAGGGTGTGAAGAAGGTCTTCATCCACTGTTTCCTTGACGGTCGTGACGTTCCGCCAAGGTGTGCAAACCAGTACATCACTGCGCTTCAGGAACACTTGAACCAGGTAGGAATCGGTGAAATTGCAACGATTTCCGGCCGTTATTACGCCATGGACAGGGACAATAGATGGGAAAGAGTTCAGCTTGCTTATGATGCAATGACACTTGGCCAGGGCATGGAGGCTGCAACTGGATGTGCCGCAGTGGACAGTGCCTACACTCGCGATGAAAACGACGAGTTTGTAAAGCCAACTGTTATCGACGGCGTAAATAGAACTGTAAACTCCGGCGACGCTATGGTAATGTTCAACTTCAGACCAGACAGAGCGAGAGAAATCACAAGAAGCTTTGTTGATAATGACTTTGCTGGTTTTGATAGAAAGAAGAAAATCGACAACCTTAAGTACGTGTGCATGACTAGATATGACGCTACTATGCCTAACGTCCTAGTTGCGTTCCCACCGGAAAAACTGTCAAATACTTTCGGTGACTACATCTCATCTTTAGGCCTGACTCAGCTTAGAATCGCCGAAACCGAAAAATATGCTCACGTAACTTTCTTCTTTAACGGTGGCGTAGAAGAACCTTGCAAGGGCGAGGACCGCATCCTTGTACCTTCTCCAAGCGTTGCAACTTACGACTTGCAGCCTGAAATGAGTGCCTTCACCGTAACTGAAAAAGTTCTTGAACAAATCGAATCCGACAAATATGACTGCATCATCTTAAACTTCGCCAACGCTGACATGGTAGGCCACACTGGCGTAATGGATGCAGCTGTTGCCGCCATCGAAGCTCTTGACAAATGCGTACCTCAAATCGTAGATGCAGTCCTTGCAAAAGGCGGCCAGATCCTTCTAACTGCAGACCACGGAAATGCCGACTGCATGATGGATAGCGAAGGCAATGTAGTTACAGCCCACTCCTTAAACCAGGTTCCGCTAGTATGGATTTCTGGCGACTCCGAGGGCCTCAAAGGCGCTGATGCCCTAGCTGATGGTGGCAAACTAGCTGACATCGCACCCACTATGCTAACCCTCATGGACCTTGAAATTCCAAAGGAAATGAACGGCGTTAGCTTGCTGAAATAATAGGCGGTGTGGCGGCGTTGTAAATGTTAATATAAAAATGCGTAGCAAATTCTATAGGGATTTACGCTCGCATCTCAATCAGACGATGCCAAATCTATCATTTCTGGCACATACAAGGGCTTTTGACTTGTCCAGTACCAAAAGTCCCGTTCTAAATGGCTTTTCGATGTTAAATGCGCATACATTATTTTACAGTTTCAAAGAATTTCAAAAAAGTTACCCCTTTTCGACGTTTTTTCACTCGAAAAGGGGTATTATTTTTATGATGCAATTTACATTAAATTCCAAATCAAGGTTTTCGACACTAATAGCGACCTCGCTTTGGTACTGGCGCATTCAAAATGTGCCAAATGTGCCAGAAATGATAGATTAATCCACGCCTGCGCCTGCTAACCTGATAGCTTAATTGACAGGTCACAAAATATCCGAGAAATTCTCCACCTTAAGAATCTTGTCCACATCATCTACAACCCTCATATTGCTGGCCTCCAGGTTATAGCAGCAGATAATTTTTTCCGCACTATAAGTCTTATCTCCATTTACAGCCTTCATCTTAAGCTTCACTTTTACCAGAGGATGATTTTCCTTCTCACCTGCATCGGAAAAAGTCAGGGAATCAATAGCAAATCCCATATATGCGCCCTTATCTATAGTCCAAATCGACGGACTAACTGAGCCATCTGTCTGCAAGGCGCCACAATAGTAAACCATCAAATATCCCTTGCCAGCATCTCCGGCCCTGGAATTCCAATCCACATCGGGTTTATTATATGCTGTAATATACATAGGCGCTCCGGATTTCCCATAGAAAGCCACCACCGGCGACTCTCCAGCTGCCAGATACACGTCACCCGCATACGCGTCAGACAGTTCCCCCGTAATGCGGTTCATAATGGTATCGCTAACCGACTGCACCGAAGCCACCTTGCTCACCTGCCCACCTACGCGAAAAGAGGTCAAAATCCCTGTGCACGTCATCATCGAAATCAGGCTGACAAGTATGACACAAACCAGCATCTCCGCAAGAGAAACACCCTTCTTGTTCTTCAGTTTTCCCAGGGTCTTAACGCCTAGCATCCTCCCAAGAATCCTCATATATCAAAACTCCCAGTCTCTATCTACTTATACTCGCTAAAATCATAAATGGCACTAGTATAGCTTCCATCGGCATTCTTATATTCGTGCTCATTTATCTTCACATTCATTGAAATATCCTTGCCATCTTCATCCGTAAATTTCAGGGCACCCTTGGTTTCAGCAGCCGCTCCAGCACCTGTTACAGTGCCCTTCCAGTAGTTTTCCAAAATAGCCTGGTTCTCTTTTTCCATATTTTCGCTAAGTTTCACCGTATTACACGCCTGAACAATTACATTGCCCAGCATTGTCAGCGCCAGCACAACGATGATAAAAGCACACAAAGTCTCCGCCAGCGTCGTCCCCTTAGAACTGCGCAGCTTCCTCTTTGAGCTCTCCCTTATGTCCGTTTTGCTAACGACTGTTTTCCCCATAGCATTTTTACCAAATAATCTCATGCCTATCTCATCTCCCCAGAGTATTTCCACCAGCTCATGCCATTTTCAAGTTCCCAACTATCAAAACTCGAAGTCAGGCTACAGCTTTCTGCTCCGCCTACGCCACTAACCTTTGCAGTAACCTTTACATAAAGAGTATTGTCACTGCTACCGCCTTCAGCGCTAGCTCCATCTTCGGATCCTTTCCATATGGTCATTTTCAAATCACACTTAGAGTAACTCTTCGGAAATTCAATAGGAGCATCCAAGTTGAAGGTTTTCGTCTCATTCCCAAGTTCATCATATATGTATTGCGAAATTTGATTGTTAACTGTAGCCGTATAAGTCTCGCCTCCAGTGCTTCCAGAGCTGTCCTTCGTTACAGTCACACCCTCTTCAATTTGCTTTTGAATCACCTGGCTAGCAGATGCCGCAGCAATCCTAGCCTGCTCCATCTGCACACTGCTACCAGCCTTCCTTGTCACAGCAGACATGGTCATGAAAAGAGAGAGGCAGGCCAGAGTAACAATCAATATCGTAACTAGCGCAATTACCATAGAACTGCCTTTTTTACTATTCAGTTTTCTCATCGGCCCACCTTCTTTCCGTTTTACTATTTAATCTTTATTAGTTTATTTATGAAGTCGCCATTGTTCACTGGATTTTCGCTTTCCCATTTTGTCAAATCAAACAGTTGGTTTTTTCTTGGCAATTCACTTGCGTATACCGCTCTAACAAATACGTGTAATTCAACGGTGCCTTTAGAGCCATAGTTGTACCATTCATCTGGAATCTCGCATGACCAAGACTCTGAAGGTACTAGATAGCTTGTGTGTAAAATCTGCGCTCCAGATGTACCCCCAACAAAGGCTACCATAACCTTGTAACCATAAGCGTCTTTGGTTTCTTTCCAAGTTGCCGATAGTTTTTTCCCGTTCTGAGATACGCCAATACCACTGACCTTCTTAGTTTCCTTTTCAGGTTGGCTACGCTTAAAGTAATCTTCTACATATCCGAGTCCGGATTTATAACTTTCCATGACGTTATACAACTCATTGCTAATATTAAAGCCTTCTGTTACTTCCTTGCTTTGATCCAAATCAAATTTCTTTAAATCCTCTATTGCCACTCCCGGTATAGTTTTTTCAAATACAGGGTTGTATATATTGTCCCATATCTTATAGCTTGAAAAAACATAGTCATCCGGGAATGTATATTTATGGATTCCAACAGGTAAGCCCTTCCTACCTAGCTCGTCAACTCTTGATTTGAAAGCAGTTTTTACACTTGCAGCAAGAGCCCATCCTCTTCTATATTGTCTGAGCCAAAAATTCTCAGACGATTTATCTTCACCTTCAAAAATCGACTCCATAGCCTTACTATAAAAATATGAATACCTCGGCTCATCATCTCCGGTTGTCAACTTGCTCACACTGCTTGGTCTAAAATCAAAACACTCAACCATGTCATTGAAATTGCTTGCAATTCCAGAAGCGTTGTTTTTGTCACCTGCATCTGCTCCACAAGTTGATTCACCGTAATTTCTGCATCTGAAAATGTTTTCCTGTCCGTTACTCTTGCCTAGAATTCCTCCAACAGTTGCGTTGCAATTAAGGCCTGTAGCTACTGCGTTGCCCTCTGATTTTACAGCGTTCTTGTTGAAGCTATCTGTGATAAACAAGTAATGAGCGCCGTTACCGCCAACAATTCCGCCTGCACCCTCTCCGGTGGTTTTGATTTCCCCGAAATTCTTGGATTCAGAAATAGTCGCAACAACTTCACCCTCATGCGCTACGCCACCGACAATTCCGCCGGCATATCGCTTGCCCTCAACTGATTCATGGTTCACGCACTTTGTTACAACAGCCTTCTGTGCCGAGATTTTACCGATTATACCACCGGCATATTCTGTTTCATTATTGCCGGTTTTGCCATTATTTACGCAGTCACTAACGGTCATATTATCTGACGAAACGCCTCCGGCAATTCCGCCTAGGTATTTAGCAATGCTAAGCTTTCCCTTATTTTCACAGTTCGTAATTGTGCCCGTGCCAGCGCTTGCATTTCCAACGATTCCTCCTGCGTACTGATTGCTCTCAACTTTACCATTGTTCACACATTCAGTTACAATAACGCTCTCCGAAGCCATAGTTCCGACAACTCCGCCAGCATTATCTTTGCTTGCGGTTACAGTCAGCCCCACGTCAGCGTCAAAACCAGTAATTACTGATCCAGTCACGCCTGCTGCTGTATTTCCAGTAGTTCCAATTGCTCCGCCTACAGAGTTTTTTCCAATTACAGTTCCAGTGACTGTAGTCTTAATAAATTTACCTTTTTCATCAGATGTATTGACAGAGCCACCACGATCCTGACCAACGATTCCACCAACATTGCTAGCATCACTTGCAGTTACATCAACCTTAACCTTTTCTAGCGCTGTGCTATTATCCGTAAAACTAATCTTTCCTGCGTATTTGGCATCCGTCAACTTAATATTATATGCTACGATTCCGCCAATGTTCTTAACATCAGAGCCTGTTCCACCTTCAACAGATACAGTTCCAAAATCTTTGTTAGTTACATTGATTGTTCCGTAATTTTCGGAAGCTATGCCTCCGGTTCCACTGCTGCCAACGACCTTATTACCACCAAATTTCGGATTCTTTACAGTTCCAAAATTAACACCACAAAGGCCACCAACTCTTTCAGTCTTTGCATCGGTAGTAGGGGCATATACAGTGCAACCTTCAATGGTTCCCTTATTGACTTCGCAAAGGCCACCAGTGTAGGTTCCACCCTTGACAGTACCCTCGTTTTTGCATGTCTTCAGTGTTGTATTTTCGCCGACGTATCCAATGATTCCGCCTACAAAACCATAACCGGAATTAGTCACCACTGATTCTGGCACATTATATAGTTGCGTTCCCTTAATCTTGCTAGTAACTTCAACCCATTCTGCCTTATTGGTAAGTTTGCCCATAGTCAACTTAGTATTGTCAGCATTATATCCGATAAATCCGCCTGAGAACACTCCACCCTTTATCTTTCCTGCTTCATCGCTAGTTGACGATATGACCATTTTGCCCTTCGTTAGGTTGCCATCTGCCACAACTTCAGAAGCTAGAAGTTCCATAACTCCTGCATAATCACCCTTATTGCTAAGGCTATCTGCGAGCTTCGTAAGTCCAGCTCTCAGCTCTGCTTTGCTAACAGATGTACTTCCTAACATCTTATTATATCCGATATATCCGCCGGCCACGCCTCCTCCTGCGGTGACGTTGGCTTTGATGGTTTTGTTCTTTACTTCTACTGAGCCGTTGCTGCGTAAGACATTTCCACCCATGAGACCGCCGACGCAGTATTTGCCCGTAACCGTAACTGCATTGCTGCTTTCAAGGTGTTGCGCTGTGTTAACAGAGCAATTTACGCCAACTAACCCGCCAACAAAACTTCCAGAGCCTTTGACTCTATATTTCTGTTCGTCAGAATGGTCGCAATTACCGTGGATAACCGCATCGGTATCATTATATCCTACGATTCCGCCAACAAAGCTTTTTCCGTCAACAGTCTCATTAGACTTAATGTTGTGATTATCTCCGTCGCCTAGAACACCTCCGTTATAGCCTGTCAAGCCACCTATGTAGTTCGTTCCAAGTATCTTGCGTTTAACAGATACAGAATTTACTGTCATTACAGTGCCAGCATTATATCCCGTTAAGCCACCAACATAATCTCCACCAGTGACTTTGCCTTCTAATGCCTCAATTCCAGAGTAAGCTAATTCTCCGCAATTGTATCCAATAACACCACCGGTATATTTTCCATCTGAATCGCCAGTAATTTTCCCATTAGCAAGCCAGTCTTTTATAGATGCAGTAGGATTTGACTCGTCAATTTCAAGCATTTTACCTGTTAGCTTGGTATACCAGTTATCACCATTGTCCAAAATCCACTGTGATAGAGTTTTACCTTCTACTTTTAGTGCACTCGAGCATCCAGCAACACCACCAACATAGTTTTTGCCTGCAACATTCGCCTCGCTGTTACCTGTACCTTCTGTTGCGACGGTCTGCATATCAACAATTCCAGTGAACATTCCAATGATTCCACCTACGTAGTTTCCACCTGTAATCAGACTATTCTTCTTGACTTTGCAACTGCTTTTTACCTGTCCGTTATAGCAGAATCCAACGATTCCACCTACGCAGTAGCCGTTTCTGTTTTTCTTTTGTTCGTCATTAACATATATAGGTTCGCTCTTACAATTTGTAATTGTAACTCCATAATCTCCAAGATGATTCTTGTCGTTCCCTGGTTTTGCAATCATTCCTGCAATTCCACCTATAAACGAAGATTCGGCATTCTTGCCTAAAACTACACCTTTATTTTCACATTCAGTAATAGTTAGACTCTTCTTTTCATTTTCCTTAAGAGTCAATCGGCCTAGAATTCCCCCTACAAGCTTACTACCGATTACAGTCGCCTCATTGTTTAGGGTTTGTAAAGCTTCAAAGCTCTTTTTATTCTCCCAAGCTCCTAGAATTCCTCCAACCTCTGTAGTACCTTCCACGGTACTTGCGTCGGATTTAATCTTATCAGCCTCATCGCGGGAATAAACAGATAAATTGTTTAAGGTCCCCTTGTCTATACCGCAAAATGCGCCTGTCTTCTCCTCACCTTTTACCTTAATATTTTCAAGGATTACCTTTGAAATCTTTCCGCTATTTTCAAGGAATAATCCTGTCGATTCTGTTTTGGCTGTGGATGTTGAGGTGGTTCCGGAAGTGCCCGAAGCCTTGATCCACTTATCGTTAGCATCCTTGTCGATTACAAGGTTTGAAATTCTGTAGCCCTTTCCGGATGATACATCTGACGTAACCACGGACTTCGCCCTCAGCCCTGTCAGCGAAGGAAAGGCAGCATCTTTTCCTGCCAAAATCTTATCCTGACTGTTCTCATAATTGCCTACGCAGATTTTCTGTCCAATTGTTCCAAAGGAAGCTGACAGTCCTGTGGTTTCGCCGCTCTTTATCACAGCCTCCGCGGAGTTTATTCCGTTAAACAGGTCAGGATCAATTGCATAGACATTACCCAGACTTGTGTCTCCTGCTGCCGTATTTTCTGTATCCGTGGTAATTGCAGTGGCTTTCTTCCAGCTAAATCCGCCGGTTAAAGCATACTCGTAATTAGCCGAAGGATTACGGCTTGCCGCAGTTTCCTCAAATCTCACATTGTACAAGTGTCTGGAAAGCCCAAGCTCAAACTTATGCTCAGCAGTAGTAGATTTTGCAAAAGCTCTATTTGCATCATTTGATTTTTCAACCTTAGTCGGCCTGTAATTGCCACCTATACCCTGCACTGTGCAGTAAACATTGTCGTGATCCTCGATTCCAAGACGGTAAATGCTAAAAGTATCATATAGGCCTGACACAAACTTACCCTTAGCAGGCACAGCTCCCGCCACAGACGCTGCATTCTTTGAATTCAAATACGATTTATACGCTGCCTGCTTGCTCTCTGATGCCACATTGAAATCAACGGCATCGAGAACCAAAGTAACCTTACCATCTGCATCAATCCACGCAGGGAAGGTCATGTATCTCTGCTCGCCTGCCTTGGATTTTCCGCCATCCTCATAGTATTTCGTCACTTCACAGTCCGCGATCAAAGCTCCCACAGCCGCAGTGGCTTCCGCCTTCTTCGTACTCTTCAGATCATAAACCTTGTTCTTCAGGGAAGTGCCCTTTTCCAGCTTATTCATGCGAATTCCAACAAGAGGTTTTTTCCCCTCTGTGTCCTTAGAGTCGTAAAGGAAAACCTCGTAAGTAAGCTTGGATGTAGCTGCGGGCATGCTTGTCTTAAATGAGAGATTCAGCGTCTCTTCGTTGTTTAGCTTTACATTTTCAAGCTTCGGGCTGCCGAGAAGCAAATCGCCGACCATGGCAAGATTACGCACGCCGTAGTAGCCAACCAGGCCGTTGTCCTTGCGGGCCGCCTTGGTTCTGTTAATCATATTGTATTCGGCTCCCACGTTATAGTTCAAGTTGGACTTGTCGCCCTTGCAGTAGAAAACAGAGTACACCAGGCCCTCTGACGCATCGAATTCAATGCATACGGAGCCATCCAAAAATGCTCTATCCTTTTCGTTGAAGCACTGTGAAAGCAAGTCGTAAAGTAGCTTGGCCTGAGGCTGATCGTTGTTAGCATCGTCGTCCAGATACTTGGCCCAATCCGCAGCCGTCGCCTTAAGGTAATAAACCTTGCGCTTCACGCTGCTGCCCAGACCCTTGTAGATTTCCTCGTAGGTCGTGCCCGTTTTCGCAACCTGTTTGAGGGTCTCACTTTCACCTTTATCATTGATGATTTCCAAAGTTATGTCAGCAAGAGTGAGTTTTGATAGAAGGTCGTCGTCCAAAGCACCACAATAAGCCTTGGTATTTTCGTCATCGGAAGCACTCCAATTCTTGAGGTTTTTTTCCACTGAGCCAAGGCTGTTTCCGGATTTCTGTGCTGATAGCTCGCTCTGAAAGGCCGTGTAAATGGTCTTTGCGGTTTCGTTATTGTAGTTAAATTCCGCCGTTTTCTGCCATGAAGTATAGGCCACAACCCCCACTGCCATCAAAATGCATAGAATCGCAATGGTGGCAAGAACTTCTATCAGTGAAAACCCTTTGTTCCTCTTATTACAATTGTCTTTTTTTCTCAATTGTTTAGTCATTACTCAATCCCATCGTTCCCAAAATTTTATCAAAACTTATTCAGCGTCCGCTTCGGATGTTTCCGCAGGAAGTCCCGCCTCGTCAGTGCATCCAACAACTGTCTCATAGAAAGTCGCCACTGCACTAACTGAAATTTCTCCATTATACACATTGCCGCTTTCGGAAGTGCACAAAACCTCCGTAAGCTTGCAGCGATACGGTCCGTCTTCTAGCCTATCCAAAATGCTTTCTGCTGAAGTATATCTATTCGTTGTAAACTGCAAAGTAAAGTTTCTGCGAATCTGGTTCCCCTCGCGGGTAATGCTATCAAAAGTAACAGAATAGCTCTGCGCATTCTGCAAAATATCATTTAACTGCTTGATTTCAGCCTTGCGGTTGTTGTAGCTTGGCATGTAATCCTTATCTGATGAAGTCATGTTCTCAAGTTGAAACTCCATCTTCTTAAGTGCCGCAACCTTTGCCTGCACCGCCTCTAGTTCAACCTGCAGGTTTGCTTCCTCCGCCTTAGCATTTGCAATAGTACTACGCACCGGCTCGTCAATAAATTTATAATATCCGATACCAATTATCAAAACCGCCAGAGCCAAAAGGAGTATTTTTTCTCTCATTGTGAAATCTCTACTCAAAACTTTCATATTCAACTACTCCCTTCCTCTAAAGTATATGGTTATCTGCGCCGTAACCCTGCCGCTAGTCTGCACTTCCGCTAATTCACCTGTAGCCGCCTTCTCTACGCTACAATAATCGACCATGCTCTGTTTTTCAACGTCCTGAACAATCTCGTTGATTCTCTGCAATGTGCTACCAACAACTACAACCTGAATCTGATTCTCGCTAATAGCCCAGCTGCTGATATTCAAGTGACTTAGAATTTCATCGTCTATCAGCTGCAGCATTTTCATTCTATCTGTCTGTGACAGTTCCTCAGCGGTCATATCCTCATAGGTATAGTGTGCATATTTATCAGCCACATCCCCATAGCTTTTAATTGTCTCATATCCTTCAGTCAGTTCCGCCTGCATAGAGTCCACGCGCCCCTGAGCATCAGATGCCGCCATAAGTCTATCAACAACAGCGAACTTTCCGATTAACGCCGCCACAATTATAATTACAATAATTGCAGGTAGCGCAACCTTCTTGTCAATAGGTTTCTGCCCAACGGCCATCAGGTTTATGCTTCTCTTGTACGGCATATGGCTTGGATTCACCTGATTCTTCTTATCCGAAGGTTTTTCACTTTTATTTCTACCAAAAACATTCTTAGCCAATTTCTTCACCTTCCTAATTTAATCCTGAGTTACGCCTACTGCCTGTACAAACAGGCTGACTCTTCCAAGCTTATCTCCGTCTGGAATCAGCTCCGCAGCACTGTGGACTTCCATCTCTAATCTTGTTTTGATAGTGTCCATAAGTGGTGGGATCTCCGCACCTCCGCCGCAAATCCAGCTATCGGATAAATCGCTGTCAGGGTGGTTGAAGGAGTAGAAGTTCACCGCACGAAGCATCTCAACGGCAATTCTATCGTACATGTCCTTGCATCTCTCATGGTTTTGACAGTCTTCGTGATTCTTGAGGAAGTATGTGTGCGCCAGATGAATGTCGACGTTGAAGATGTCGGCAACAATGTTTTCCATTTCGTGAAGTCCGTAGTCCAGCACCCTCGTAATCATGTGGCAATCGCCTCGGTACATGTCCATACCGATGCTGTTGTAACCCAGGTCAAGAACGCAGTATTCTCTTTTTCTGCGCACGCCCTCTGGGTCCATAAGCCTAATCAATGACGCATATCCGCTAACGTCGGGAGCGGCCTTCACAAGTTTCAGTCCTGCCTTTCTCAACAAATTGCTTCTCTCCTGCAGCATTTCCTTAGGAACCGCAACGGCGAAAAGGTCCATGGTTCCGCGCTCGCCTGTGCCCATTTCCAGCTCCTCAAGCGTGGACTGCATAGCGTAGTCGAAAACATAATTTTTCAGCTCGTCATTAATGTAGTCCTTAAATTCATAAGGTAAATTGTACTCAAGCTGCTCCACGCTCATCTGCGGCATGGTGATATTTCTCACGTACACACTTGGCCCATACACTGACAGCGCCGCGTCTCTGCACTTCATACCATTTGCCTTCATAGCCTCCCGAATCAAATCCGCCATAGCATCCGACGAAACAATTCTGCCATCAATCACAAGATTATCCGGCATCTCCACGCACACGGCATTCAAAATCTTCGTCCCATTGGTCAAAACCAACTTAAGGCAGTTCCCGCCTATATCTATTCCCAATAAATTTCTAGCCATCTTTTTCTCCTTAGATTCCTATTATTCCCATATACCACTGAACCGCCTGATCCCCAAACAGCAACATGATGCATGTCGCTGCCGCGATGGCCGGCCCAAAAGGTATTTGTTTTCCGTCGTTTTCTTCTTGATAATCGTCCTTGTTTTCTGTTGCACTTATCGATGCAATATCGCGGTCAACCTGGCGCCCGTCGCTTTCTTGATGCTGCTCCCTCGGGCACTCGCAGTCGCTCTTGCCCTTACGCGCCGCTGCAAACAGCAGTCCCAGCACACACGCCAGAATCAGTGCAAACATAGATCCAATCAAGCCCAGGTAAAGTCCCATTACCGCAAAAAGCTTGATATCGCCGCCGCCCAGGCTATCTCTCCCTAGTACCTTATCCATTATCAGGGATATGGCCAAAATGCCGTCCCCAATAATCAACGCCGCCAGTACATTCATGCCAATCCCATGCAGCCCGCCATATTCCTCGAAATCCAATGCCGCGCCTGCAATCCATGCAATGACCGCCACAATCAGACATCCATCCGGAATAATGAAGCTGTCCAAATCCACTAGCGCCAAACAAAACAAACAGCTAAGCAACACTAGGTTTCTTCCGCACATCACTGTCAAATCAAACTTCAACAAACATATAATGCACAGTATGGCAAATACACATTCTGTAATCGGGTACCTAGCTGAAACCTTTTCACCGCAGTACCTACAGCGCCCTTTCAGCAATACCCAGCTCAGCACCGGAACAAGGTCCATCGCTCTAAGCTCGTGTCCACATGCAGTGCACTTGCTTCGCCCCTTCACAAAGGATTCTCCCTGCGTAATTCTATATGCCACACAATTGAGGAAAGACCCAAGAGCCAGCCCCAGAATGCCTGCAATCAAAACGAAATATATAGTTATAAACTTATCATCATATATCGACAAAGCCACTTTCCCCCATCATGACATATATATCATTATTTTACCCCAAAACCGTTGATTTTTCAAGAAAAAATCAACGCTCGCACCAGGTCAGCGCCCCTGCTGCGCATATGCTCGCGCATCTAGCCACAGTGAACCTGCGAACTGCGCCTTTCTTCATGCACGCCCGCTACGAGCTACGGGACTCTTGCACCTTTTCCTCTGAAATCGCCGTGGCGTGCCAGATTTGGCATGATTTATGACAGTTGCCTATTTGGGTGCAGAAAAGTTACATGATTTGGATTTTTTAGGCGGTAGGGTGCGGGAATTTTACATGAATTCTAAAAAACAGGTAATTGGGTGCAAGCTTATTCGCTCAACGATGCAATATCGCCCTAGTCCCGCACCCATTATCTTCCAATTCTCGCACCCTATTTATGATTATCTGTCAATCGTGCCAAAATGGAATTTTTCTACACGCATTTATTTCCATTTTATTGTAATATATACCATCAGCTTGTTGCCTCTTGCACCCTGTGCCCCCTTTTTATAAAATCGCGTAAAAATTCCGCACCTTATTTCAAAAGAATAAGCGTTTGGCGCAAGGTCAACAAGTTCTAAAGCTATAGAAGGCAATTCACAAACCCACTTATTCCTTTGGTTTATATAAATTGTTTCCAACAATCATCATTCATTTTAAAAAGCACCTTTCGGAGAACTCCAATTGGTGCTATATATTTGCAGTATTTTGATGTTTATTTTCCCAGTTTCAGGTTACATTCGGTATGCCCTTTGTCGCAGACATAACTTATACTATATCCACTATCTTTGTTAAAGCTCACTGCGCATTTCCCAGTTTCCATGGATATCTTCTCTCCAGTCAATAGCGTAATGGATGTCCAATCATATGCAGGGTTTGAATGCCAATCTACCGGCACACTCGGGTTCTGTTTTTCCGTGGTCATGTAATCCACCTGCAGTTCTGCGTAATAAGCTCTTAGATTCGCCCAGTCTGTAGCTACCCGCGTCTTATGTAATTGGGCTGTAAAAATTGGAATTGCAATTGCAACCAGTACTGCGATAATTGCAACTACAATCAGCAATTCAGCTAATGTAAAACCATTTCTGTTCTTTTTCATTTTTCTCATAATTCTGCCCCTTTCGCGAAAATTTTTCCTTTATCACCTATATAACTCATGATGTATAAATACTCACGAAATAAATATCTTTTATATTATCCTATTTTTTTCTCCAAAAAGCAATATTTTTTCTTCATTTTGATGCCCATCTCATAACATGCCATTCTATTTCATTGACTTATCTTCTAGGTTCTTAATACCTGTCTTGTTCAGTTTTTCTATTGACATCAGTTGCGTTCTGGCAAGTTCTCTGAGTTCTATCATTCGTTTCATTTCTTCCTGCTTCCTTTCTAAAGGAGCCGAATTCGACCCCTTTAAAATTGGGATTGTGAATAGTCTCCCAAAGACCAAGGAATTCAATTGCATCTCTTACTCTTAGCCACTTTTTAACAACGCTTTTCGGTACATGCACATTTTTCACTTCCTCCAAAATAGAACCATCTAGCTACGAAAACCTCCTGCAAATTCAAAGGTTAACCCACGTTACCACACCTTTGATTCGTGTGAATATCAAAACTCCCTTAGCTCCAATATAGGCTCTCACCTCCAAGCCACTGCCCCGCAGTGGCTTGTTTTTTATCTCCAAAAGTGGTATCATATGTGTAGATTTACATCACAAAATCTAAAAACACACAAGGGAGAATTATCATGCATCAGAAGAAAGGCTTTACCCTTGCAAAACTTCTAATTGTAGTTGCTGTAATCGCTGTACTTATTGCAATTGCAATTCCAATTTTCACATCACAACTGGAAAAATCCAGAGAGTCCACCGACCTCGCCAACGTTCGCTCCGCCTATGCCGAGATTACGACCGAGGCAAACAGTGACGCAGACGGCGAAGGTATCAAAACCTACAGCCGTTCTATCGAGCTAAAGCAGAAAAAAGACTACTGGCAAAGTCCAATGCCGATTACCCTAGGCGGCATAAAATCTACTGACACAACTCATTGGAAGAATTATCCGAAAGCAGGTGGAACCTGCACCGTATCATACAGTTCTAAAAACGGAGTAATTATTGACTGGGATAATGCAAACTTTCCAATCCTTACAAATTACATGCACTACCTAACTGAAAATAAATCAAGCATAGAAGCCAGTGAGAGTTATGCAGGCTACTTAGTCAAAAATCCAGACGGAACCTATGAGATTAATGATCATCTATCAACAAGTGCATCACCTTCCCTCAGGCCATCGGGTGCGGTTGTATATGTCGAAAGCCGAGACGCAAAGTCATTTATCTTTAAGAACATAACCACAAACGCGTATACAACCTGGAGCTACGGTGATAAGTGGGATAGCGTAGTTTTTTATACTCCAGCGCCGTAGACTCGCAAGATTGCAAAAGTCATACGAAAACTAACCAAGCCGCCATCTCTGACGGCTTTTGCAATAATCACACATATTTTTATTTTGACTATAGAGATTGAGATTACTTAAAAATCTCCTTCATAATTCCATTCTCCATATCATCAATATTGTAGATATGCTCCATAACGTCAAAAGTCTCTCTAAGGTTGCCTCTTGCACTTTTCCATCCAATGCCATCTGTAAACCAAACAAAGCTAAAACCTTCAACGGAATCCGCTTCCTGTGAAAGCATCTTGTAGCTTCTGGCAGTTTCATTTAGTTTGGATCCACCTCCGGTATAGAAATTAGTTTCAATTGCATAGATTTTAGCCGGAGTTGCCACAACAAAGTCAAAGCGTTTGGCAGCCTTGCCCTCATTGGAAATCGCAGATAAATCCAATCCCCATTTCCTTTCTATGTCCACTAGATACATCTCCTTAAAATAGTCAACATTTCGTTCAAAACCTGCCGCTTCAATATGTCGCTCAACCAAGTCTTCCATCTGATGACCGCCTCGGTTCTTTCTTCCGTTAGAGTCTAGTCCTGTTTCAATGCCAAATGCATAATCCACTAGATTATTTAGAATGTGATTTTCAATCATATCAAATAATCCAGTTTTTCTCATGAATATCTTGTATTGCTCTACAGAATAATTCATGTTCTTAAAATTGTACAAGAATGCACCATCGTCATCCTGCGCATAAATTTCGCTTCCCCTTACCGCAAGCAGTAGCGGAATACACGATAAAGTCTCAGGATACCTCCCAACTATCCTTTCAAAATCTTCTTCGATTTGTTTTGAGCCTATAAGTGAATTCAAAATGTTTAATTCTACCTTAATCTTTTCTACATTACTTACAACTTTGTCAAAATCTATGTAGTAACTATAGCTTGAAATACTAGCTCTGAACTTCTCCAGCCACGCATCAAAATCTCTATTTTTCATGTTGTTCCATCTCCAGTCGTTTTCTTGTGATGTCTAAATATTCTTCCGCATTATCAATACCTATGAAAAATCGACTTAACCTATTGGCAACCACTCCCGTTGTTCCTGAACCACAGAATGGATCCAATATAATGTCTCCTGGTTTGGTGGAAGCTAAAATAATTCGTTCTAACAGGTATTCTGGCTTTTGCGTCGGGTGTTTTCCTGCTCTTTTTTCCGATGGTTTTGTTAGACTGCCCGTCCAAACGTCCTTCATCTGTTTGCCACCATTCTGTTCCTTCATCAAATCATAATTGAAATAATGCTTAGACTTCTTATCCGCTTTCTGCGCCCACAGTATAGTCTCCGTCGAGTGCGTAAAACACCTGCAAGCAAGGTTCGGCGGTGGATTTGTTTTCTGCCATGTAATATTGTTTATTATCTTGAAGCCCTCCTGTTCAAGAGCCATCCCAATCGAATATATATTATGCAATGTGCCGGAAATCCAAATGCTTCCATTAGGTTTCATAACCCGTTTACATCGCCTAATCCACATTCTGTTGAACTTGTGTTTATCAACTAATTGGGTTTGACCTTCGCTCAGCTTATCCCAGGATGCCTTATTAACAGAAACCATTCGTCCGCCTTTACACGAAATACCATCGTTGCTCAGGAAATAAGGTGGATCTGCGAATATCATATCTACACTTTCTTTCTTAATTCTAGGTAGAATCTTCATTGAGTCCCCTAGAACTAACTGTGAATTTGCGTCCTCATAAAAGAGTTCCTGATTTTTTCCAAGCAATCTTTCCATTTGCTACCCCATTAGTAATTGCAGATGATTACTTCTTCTCCTGTTCTATTAGAAGAATCAGAATTGATCATCCTTTTAACGCTAACTACATCTATTCTATACCCTTTGTTTTCATAAAGTTCATTAATGAATTCGGTGTTATGGTTTGTAAGCATACAATAACATCCTCTTCCAGTTAAGTCATCATACAGGTTAGCAAGTCTCACATGACTCTCAACATCAAAACCTTCTTTCGTATATGACTCAAACGTTGAGGGATTTAGCGGTGCATAAGGACTGTCTAAAAATACAAAATCTCCTTTTTGGGCGTCCTTGCAAGCCACCTCAAAGTCTCCTTGCAAAATTTTGATTTTTTTCAAGTACTCAGATACTGCCAGTATGGATTCCTCATCTATTGATTTCTTTCTGCTATTATTGTATGGGACATTAAATAAACCCTTACCATTAACTCGATACAGCCCGTTAAAGCAATGCTTATTGATAAATACAAATAAAGCTGCCATTTCAACATCTAACTCAGATTTCATTAGCTTATCATTATAGCGTTCTCTTAAATTGTAATAATAGTTTTTTCCATCTTCACTCATTTCCGAGTCTAACCGATTTATAGTCGCAATGAAATCCTCTGGCCTATTCGCAATTATTCTGTACGTATTAATCAAAGAAGCGTTTAAATCGTTAATTACGGCACAATCTGGCTGTATTCCAAACAATACTGCGCCTCCGCCTACAAAGGGCTCATAATAGTTATTATAGTTTAGAGGCATTCGTTCTGATATTCTATCCATTAACTGTCTCTTGCCACCTGCCCATTTTACAAATGGCACTACTTTTTTATTTATCATACATACCTCCAACTCTCTACATTTTATTTTATTATACGGGAAATTCGCTTTTTTCGCAACGCCAGCTTTGTCCTCTAGCGTCAAAACTCACTTGTAAAAAACGAAAATGTACTCATGTTCTAAAAGCAAAAAATCTCGTTCTATATTTGTCCATTTACTCGTAGATCTACAATTGTGTTGCTCTTTGATAATTATTTCCTTTGATTTAAAACCTGCATCTAAGAATGTATTCATCACTTGAAATCCCAGAGGAACTACGTTTCCTTTTCGCCTTTTATCTCCCATCATAACTGCACAACATTTACCATGTTTTAATACGCGATGCGCTTCCTTTGCAACCTCATCAATAGCTTCCAAAAAGTCTTGCTCATTAAATAACGAAAGATCTGCGCCGATATTATCACTATACTTTATTATGTCAGCATACGGCGGATGCGTGCAGATGAAATCGATGGACTCATCTCGAATAAACGATAAAGTTCTAGCATCACCATTTCTTACAACAATCCTTGAACTTGTTTCACATTCAAAATCCAAATTTTCTTTAGACAAGTCAACTGATTTCGGATTTACATCTACCCCTATAGCGTTACGATTTAATAATTTAGCTTCTACTAGCGTCGTTCCACTTCCCGAAAACTGCTCCAATACCCAGTCCCCAGGTTTCGAATAGCGTAGCATCAAATTTCTTGGGACATACGGTGACCAATTACCTCGATACTTTCCTGAATGTGTTGCCCATTTCCCCCGGTCTGGAAAAGACCAAATCGTTGTCTGCTCAGGAGTAAAATTTCTTGGTTGTAATTCTATGATTATCGCCCCCTTGGTTGTTTTGGAATCTAATACTACACCATCTAATATCAAAGGTCTATACCCACATTTTTTCGTTCTTTTAGAATAACAGCATCTGGATACAAAAAAATCCCTTCGAATTCAGAGGTTAACCCACATTACCACACCTATATCAAAAATTACAAGTGAGTATTATCATACATCAGAGAAAAGGCTTTACCCTTGACGAACCTTTAATAATAATCGCAGGCGTACCAACGTCCGCTCCGCCTATGCCGAGATTATGACCGACGCAAACAGCGACACAGACTGCGAAGGTATCAAAACCTACAGCCGTTCTATCGAGCTAAAGCAAAAAAAGACTACTGGCAAAGGCCAATGCCAATTACCCTAGGTGGCATAAAATCTACTGACAAAACTCATTGGAAGAATTATCCGAAAGCAGGTGGAACCTGCACCGTGACATACAATGCTAAAAATGGAGTAATCATTGACTGGGATAATGCAAACTTTCCAATCTTTACAAATTATATGCACTACCTAACTGAAAATAAATTAAGCATAGAAGACAGTGGAAGTTATGCAGGCTACTTAGTCAAAAAAATAGACGGAAGCTATGAGATTCATGATCATCTAGGAACAGGAGCAGGGCCTTACATCAAGCCACCTGGCGCGGTTGTATATGTCGAAAGCCTAGATGCAAAATCGTTTACCTTCAAGGATTTAAAAACAAACGCTTATACAACCTGGAGTTATGGTGACAAATGGGATAGCATAGTCTTTTATACCCCAGCGCCATAGACAAGCAAGATTGCAAAAGTCATATAAAATCAACCAAGCCGCCATCTCTGGCGGCTATTTCAATGCACTTATATTTCATTCATCTCAGATTCCATTCTCCATTCTATCATTTCTGGCACATTCGATACCATTCGCTCTCTCCAGTACCAAAACATCAAGATTCTCTGCCGCACGCTAATGGATTTTCCTAAGAATCCGCTTTATCAACAATATCAGCACTATCTATATTTCAAGACATTTCTATATTTACCATTATTCCCTATCAATTCTCGTTGTATCAAGGTATAAAATGCCATTCGCTTCCACTTTTTATGCATCGTATCGTATATGCATACGCAGCAAATTTCATCATTGGTACTGGGCACATCAAAATACCTCAAATGTTACCAAGAATGATAGATTTGCCATCCCTTAATGCCGATGCGTCCTTTCTTTATATGCAAGAAACCTGCAGTTTTAACCCATTTTCACTCTATGATATAGAAAAACCTTCGCCATCATCTTTGGCGAGGGTGCTTATCTAGTGGTGTGCTTGCCGAGCGCACCACATAAAAGAGCCTTCATTGTATTATGAAGGCCCTAAATTCAATATTTATTCTATTTTCTAGTTAAAATTCTTTGCATCTGTAACCAGGGTTGTGTCAATAGTAGGTGCTGTTCCTTCTGTGTTCACTGTAACATAAACTGGTTTGTCGTTTTTTGCATCTGTAATACTACTTAATGTTTTACCACCAATTTTAGCATCTTTGACGCCTTCACTTTTGAATCCCGCATCAGTTTGCACCATGTTAACTTTATATGTAACAGCCTTTTCGGTTTCTAATACCTCAACTGAAGCCTGTGCGTATGCAGCTCTGATGTTTGCAGCATCTGTAGCTTCTCTTGACTTTTCAAGCTGGCTAGTGAAAATCGGAATTGCAATCGCAACTAGTACTGCAATAATAGCTACAACAATCAATAATTCAGCTAAAGTAAAGCCTTTTCTATTATTCTTTCTCATACATAATTCCTTTCTCGATACTCAATAATTACGTTTCAGCTGTAAATGACACTTCTCCTGTAGCCGTAATGCTACATATCATTTTCTTTCCCTTAGTCTTCTTGAAGTTAGTATCGTTAACATCTTTATTTGCAATCTTAGTTCCATCTGGCATCTTGTCCCACTTATCGCTCTGCATTACAGCATCAGATGTAGCACTAGCAGCCTTATCACCACCATCCATGTAATTTACCATAGCCTGCGCATATGTAGCTCTGATATTAGCAGCATCTGTTGCCTGTCTTGACTTCTCTAACTGGCTAGTGAAAATAGGAATTGCAATCGCTACTAGTACTGCAATGATAGCCACTACGATTAGCAGTTCTGCTAATGTAAAACCTTTTTTGTTTTTCTTTGTCATTTTCATAGGTATCTCCCCTTCTTATAATTTAATCGCTATATATTATCTGGCTCTCCCCGGGAGGTTAAGCCTAATAACCAAATTAACATTTTCCAGCGCATCCACGCCCGTCCAGTGTTCTCACAGGATTTTTAGCGTTTCCAAGCTATCCAGCGCTTCCGCGCTTGCCTCGCAACTTCCCCGCGGGCCTATCCTACATAATACTATACATATTAAACATCGCCACGTAGACTGCAACTACGATGAATCCGGCAATGGCTGCCAGGATTACCAGGATGGTTGGCTCCATCTTGTTTAAGGCGTTTTGGATTGCCATTTCCAGTTCCGCGTCATAATAGGCGGAAATGGTTTTGAGCGTTTTTTCCAGTTCACCGGTGTCTTCGCCGACGGCTATCATGTCAACTAGGATATCTGGCATGTAGTCGGCCTCGCGCATGCTGCCACCCAGAGTCAAGCCCTGTTCGAGGCTAGCCGTAAGCTTTCCGGTTTCCTTGCTCATATAGTAATTGTCCAGAACACGGCTCGTAATGAGGACCGCCTTAGTTAAAGGAAGCCCTGCGCTAAGCATCATTGTAAGAGTGTTGGCAAATTGGCTTGCCGCATTAAGCCGGGATATATTACCCAGAACCGGCAATTTAAGCTGGAAACGTGCCATTTTTAGGCGACCACTCTCCGTATTACTATACAATTTTAAGATGATAAAAGCAAGCATAAATATTACCAAAATTGGCAATGCTGCTTTCTGGAAAAAGTAGGACATGGAAATTAGCATCCTCGTAATCAGCGGAAGCTCGCCTCCGTACTCCTCAAAGATATCGGTAAATGTAGGAACAACCTTGACCATTAGCACTATTACAACGACAATCGCAATCAAAATTACGAAAACCGGATAGGTCAGCGCCTGCTTAACCTTGCCCCTCATTTTCACCTGTTTGTCGTAATGCCTGTACATGCTCTCGAAGGATTTGTCCACATTACCCGACTCCTCGCCGGCCGAAATGGTTTCTACAAAAGTCTCGGGCAACAGCCCCTCGCCATGTTCAGCAAAACTAGCAGATAAAGTTCTTCCGCCCTTTACATCTTCAGCCACGCTAACGAGCAGCTTCTTCAGATGCTTGTCTGTAGTCTTGTCAGCAATAAGCTGAACCGTTCTGGCAACAGGGACTCCCGCATTTAGAATTATAGAAAACTGACTACACATCATAGTAAAAGCCTTGCGATTCAGCTTTGGCTTACTTATGTCCTTATGCAAAAGCCCTTCTTTCTCCTTAACTTCCGCCAGCTTAAGAACCACGTCACATTTACGCTTGATTCTGTCCGCCGCGTCCATCTCGTTAAAAGCCTCTATAATTCCGGAAACCTTCTCACCGTCATGAGAAATCGCCGTATATTTGTAAGTTTGCAGGGTACCTCACCCCTTTCCCCATATGAAATATATCATAAAAGTCAACTCAATCATTATGCACGCTGCTAAAAAGCATTCTTCTTAATGTATTCCGGATCGCTAGCATATTGAGTTGCCATGAATCTACTAATTTTTCGTGAAGCCACTAGCTTTACAAGAGCCTGATCCATAGTCTGACCGCCCATATCTGCGCTAGTCAGAATTGCATTGGAAATCTGCGGAGTTTTGCCCGTTCTAATGAGATTTCTAATGGCATCCGTAACCCTCATAACCTCGCAAGCAAGAACTCTGCCGCCGTCTCTGTCAGGCACCAGCTGCTGAGTAATAACCGCCTCCAGGCACATGGAAAGCTGCAATCTAATCTGATTCTGCATCCCCTCCGGAAAAACCTGAACCATACGGTCTATGGAGTCAGCCGCGCTACCGGTATGCAAAGTTCCGAAAACCAAGTGACCGGTTTCCGCCGCCATTATTGCCGTTTCAATAGTGTCACGGTCACGCATTTCTCCGATGAGAATTACGTCCGGGTCCTCACGCAAGCTGGCTCTCAGCCCCGACGCAAAAGACTCCGTATCCTTGCCCACCTCACGCTGATTAATAGCGCAAAGGTCCGGCTTGTATATGTACTCCACCGGGTCCTCCAGCGTCACAATGTGCGCCTTCCTGCTGTGGTTTATTTTGTCTATCAAAGCCGCCAGAGTCGTGGATTTTCCGCTTCCTGTCTCTCCCGTAACCAGCACAATTCCCTTATGTAAATCAGCCAGTTCAGGCACTGCAGGCGGAAGTCCTAGATTCTCAAGCTTCGGAATTTCTTCTCTTAGAAGTCTAATGGCAATGCTTGGAATTCCCTGCTGCTTAAATATATGTATACGACATCTGTTGTCTGCAAAAGTGTCAGCGCTATCCAGTTCCCCAACTTCTAAGAAATTATCATATTCCTTTCCCGCCAGTTCCTTTGCGTATTTCACGCAATCCTCTTCTGTAAGCACTTCCTCTGACATGTTTTCCAGACGACCTGTCAGTCTATATTTACGTGGTATTCCACAAATGAGATGGATGTCTGAGGCCCCTGCCTCCTTTGCCATCTCAACCATTTCAACTATACTTAGCATTTTTCGTTATTCCTCCATATTCACGACACGGAGAACCTCTTCGCTGGTGGTTTTGCCCGCCTTGACTAGGCGAATCGCGTTGTCCCTCAGTGAGACGAACGACGAACCCTCACCCGTGAGACTCTCTTCAATGACTTCTCGTGATGCTTTTTTGGATACTAAATCGCGAACCTTGCCGTTAATTTCCAGCATTTCGAAGACAGCGGTTCTGCCTCTGTATCCCGTGTTAAAGCAGTTAGGGCAGCCTGCACCTTTGTATAGCTTCAGTCCTTCTTCGCCCTCTAATCCCAGGTCTCTAAGCTCCTCTGCATCAGGTGTGTATGCCTTCTTGCAGTCCGGGCATATTTTTCTCAAAAGTCTCTGGGACACTACGCCTTTTACGGCGCTACCGATTAGATAGCTTTCGACACCAATGTCTTCCAGTCTCTCTATGGTGCCTAGAGCATCGTTTGTATGTATGGTGGACAGAACCATATGGCCCGTGATTGCTGCTCTCATAGCAATTTCAGCGGTTTCGCCATCACGGATTTCTCCCACTGCTATGATGTCCGGATCCTGTCTCAAAATTGACCTTAAACCATTCGCAAAGGTCATACCTGTTTTTTCATTTATCTGTACCTGGTTGATTCCTACAACGTTGTATTCCACTGGGTCTTCCAGGGTAACCAAATTTACTTCTGGTGTATTCAGCTCATTAATCATGGCATACATTGTAGTTGACTTACCGCTTCCAGTAGGTCCTACTATGAGGATAACTCCATTGCGGTGCTTAAGCAACTTGTTGAATTTTGCCTCGTCATCACCAGATAGCCCAAGTTCATTTTTCTTAACGCAGCCGCCTGTCTTATCTAACAGTCTTGCTACGATTTTTTCCCCATATATTGTAGGCAGTGTAGCCACACGAAGGTCGAGTTCTTTATCCTTCATGGTTACACTGAATCTTCCATCCTGCGGGACTCTTCTTTCCGTAATATCCATTCCACTCATTACCTTCCATCTGGAGATAACTGTGGCCTTAAATTCCCCTGGAATTCTAAGGATTTCTCTCATCATTCCGTCGATTCTCATTCTCACCCTCAGGTCATTTTCCTGTGGCTCTAAATGAATATCGCTGGCGCGCTCTGTAATTGCTCTCTCAATTAATGAGTTTACCAGTCTAATAGCCGGTGCGCTGTCCAAAACATCCTCGCCCAGCTGGTTGGACACAAAGGTCATATCCGTCTGGCTTCCTGAGCCTGCACTCATAGTTGACGAATCCCTCTTCATTTCCTCTATGGCCTTGGCTACACCTTCGTTTCCGTATAGCACTCTAATGGCTCTATCTACTGCCGACTCTGTTGCAACGACAGGGATTACCCTCTTATGTACGGCCTTTCTAACCTCTTCAAGGGCATAAAAATTCAGCGGGTCGCTCATTGCCAGATAGATTTCATCCCCCACAACCTTAACCGGCACAACTTGATACTGTTTCGCAATATTCTTCGGCACAGCGTTCGCCAGCTCAGTCGGTATATTCACTTTCGTCAGGTCAATCGCATCGATTCCCAGCTGCATAGTCAGCGCATCAATTAACTGCCCCTCTGTAATGATTCCATTGGTTATCAAAACCGACCCAAGTCGTTCCTTGGTCCCTTTCTGCAGCTCAAGCGCTCTTTCTAGCTGTTCCTCTGTAATTGTTCCCGCTGCTATAAGCAGCTCACCCAATCGTCTATATTTTGCCATATTTCAGCTTCGCCTTCTTTTGCTAGTTTTGATTTTTATGCACTTTTGTGCGTGTAATTGTACATTTTAGTTTACCATTTTTGAACAGCTAAGGCAAGAAAAAATGCCACCTATATAGATGACATTTTATATACTAACCCCTTTATTTGTAATTGCGAGCGCCAGCTATCTTGCACAACGCTTTTGTCTTCTGCGCTCTCTTTTTTCCAGGTAGTGCGCGCTCACCTGTCTAGTGCCTGCTTTCTCCAGCATGCGGTTCCAGGGCCCAAACCTTTTCTTTAGTTCGCCACTGTAAGATAAATCTTTCTTCGTCGGCTCTCTGCCATTTTCCTCGGCATATGTTCTAACAAGTTGCAATAACTCGTCATCGCTCATCCTGCTGTAGGTGCCGTATCTCTCCTCAGCTAACATTTGTAAACCTCCTCCCTAGCTAATGTGGTAGTGTGGATGATGAGTAGTGAATGGTAGAAAGTGAATAGTAGAATTTATGGAGACCTTGAAACATAAAGATACTAAAAAAACGATGACATAATTTCATCGCTTTTGGGTAAATTCTATAGGCGTTGTAAGTGCGGCTTTGCACCAAAAACTAACCGTGACGATATCACGGCTTTTGCCCTTTATGTTTTGTAGGTCTTCTGACTTATACATTCAGGATATTTGCATTATCCAACGCACTTGCTTCGCCTTCTCTCCGGGCCACTACAGCCCTTCCAATGACCGGTTTTCACCGCACATAAACCTACTTTTCAGTTTAGGATTATGTGGAATCAGTACTTTGTACATACAGCTACTAAGGAATTCTGCTTGTTAAAGCAGTCTATCCACGTGTCCGGGATTCTCACCCGATTCCCTTGTTCAGCGTTGAACAAGAATGCGTGTCCTAGAATTCAGTCGACGTATTCGGCAGCTTGCTTGCTACCATATTTTCTGCATTCTGCGGGTCGCGCATTTGCCACAAAAGCTATTTTCTTTTAATTCAATTGTTTAATAATTTATTTATCTAGTCAATAACCTAGTTGTTTACGACAACTTATATATTATCATTTGAGCACCAAATATTCAATGTTTTTTTGAGCCGAGGTGATATAATGCTGTATATTTCCTGTGTTTATACATGAAAATTGCATGCTTTTGTGTCGGATACACATTCGGCAAAGATAACAATAAGTCACAAAAATAACCGCCTTACAGTGATACAATCACGAGGCGGTTATTGCTTGTATTGATTATTTTTTGTGACCTATATCAGACCCAAGATATCTTCTTTAGGTCTTGCACCTACTGCCTTGTTGACAACTTCGCCATCTTTCATTACCACAAGCATCGGGATGCTCATTACGCCAAACTGAATTGAAAGTTCTGGCTGCTCGTCAACATTGATTTTTCCAACCTTAATGTCGGATCTTTCCTCAGCGATTTCATCTACAATAGGGCTAACCATTTGGCAAGGTCCGCACCATGTTGCCCAGAAATCCAACAAAACTGTCTTATCAGATTTCAAAACTTCCTGCTCAAAATTTTCTTTTGTAATATTTATAACTGCCATTTCTAGTTCCTCCTTTTAACATTTGCTTTATTTCGTTTTTTCTAAATTTTGTTTTATAGGTCATATTACTTTATATGACCTCTCACACATCGCTTTCCTAATATATTTCTCAATGTGTTTCTCATTGCATTTCCTTTTGCAATTACCTAAGTTTATTCTAGTTAACTGTATTATACCCAGTTTTCAGAACTTAAACATTTCATTAGTTGCCAATTCTTGGCAAAATAAATGATGCAATCAACCCAATAATTACAGCTGGAAATACCAGAGATGCTAGGCCTGCAGCAAGCATAATAAAAAAAGTGGCTGGCAAGAACATAACAAATAGTATTGCCTTCATAATCCCCCAGGTTGCTTTAAATGCAAGTGACAAAAGGTTAAACCCTAAAACTATAATCCCTATGACACATAATGTAAGCATATTCATTCCCCCTAGTTTTTCATAATCTCTCAGATTGCTACTGTTTTTCAGTCTATGATAACACTTCTCAAAAGATTTTCAAGTTATTTCTTAAATCTTTTCTCATTGCAATCCTCAAAGACTTTCTCATTGCAATCAGCTACAATGTCTTCACTACTTTTTCTCTGGCATAGCGCTAATGAGCAAATATATAATTCCCAATATCACTATACTGCCTGCCATAATAGCTACCATCATTCCGGTTCCAACAACTGAGCCATTAAATGTTGGATTGCAGTCCAGCGAATCGGCAATTCCGCTTACTACTTCTTTGGGAAGACCTTCGTCGCCCATTGCATCTAGAACACCTCTAAGCATGTGATTTTTAAGAAGTGCGGTTCCATAGGTTCCCGGCAAACAGCTAAGTACTTTTTGGAGTCCGCTACCAAAGCTTGAAATAGGCATGTAGGCACCGCAAATAAAACCATATCCGGCGCTTACAATTGTTCCAACTGCGGACATCTGGCCCTGTGTTTTTAATGGATAGCAAATTATGCTAGACAGTACTGTGCCGAACAAAACAAGCAGAACTATATCTATAACAAGAAGTACAATATCACCTGCTGAAAGATACCACCCCATCTTCCAAACATATCCCAAACATAAAGCAAGTGCAAGAAAGTTAATCATAAGGGAATTAATTACTGTAGAAAGAAAGTACCCTATGTATATCTCCGTTTTTTTAATAGGTGAAATGTCAAAATCCTTCCTCGCTCCGCTGGCTCTATCAGAAACCATAGTAAGATTTACACAGAAAGTAACGGTAACACAGCACACAGCAAGCAAAGCCGCTGCCAGTTGCGCTGCAACGGTTCCATCAATTAGTGACTCCGAAATGCATATAGATTTCGGGATATTACTCATAAAAGAATCTTTGTATACATTTGCCAGGAAGGTTCCGTAAAGCACAATGAGAATTAACGGAGTTATCATAGAAGATATGAACATACCCTTGTCCCTGAGGAAAAGTTTTCTGTTTCTATTTATCAAAACCACCAAAGTTCTCATTATTTTTCACCCCCTAATGTTCTTCCTGTTACTGCCAAAAATACATCGTCCATACCACCTTTTACTATTTCGTAATCCCTAAAAATTCCGGGATATTTAATGATTAACTCCGTAGCTTCCTTCGGGTTTTTAACGGCCAATTTATATCCATCACGTATTTTCTCATATGCAATATCGAGTTTCTCTACCTCTTTTAGCGTAACTCCGTACAGTGAAATATAGTCCTTAACATATGCATTTTTCAACTCATACGGAGTCCCTTCCGCAACAATTCTACCGTGGTCGATAATCACAACAAAACCTGCAGCCGCGGCTTCTTCCATATAATGCGTTGTCAAAAATACCGTTAAGTTTTCCTTCTTCCTAAGTCCATCTATTATTGCCCAAATCAGCTTCCTGGTCTGCGGATCAAGCCCCGTCGTTGGTTCATCAAGTATTAGAAGCTCCGGTCTGTGGATAAGTGCCCTTGCAATGTCCAGCCTCCTCCTCTGTCCGCCGGATAGTTTTCCCACAGGCCTGTTGATAAATTCGCTTAAGTCGAAAATCTCAATAAGTTCCTCAATCCTTTTCTCAAAAGCTTTACCTGTTATTCCATACATAGCTGCCCTGCATTTCAGGTTTTCCATCCCCGTTAAAGGCTTGTCCAAAACGCTGTCTTGAAAAACGACGCCTATCATTTTCTTTATGTCTTGGCTATTCTTCTTCACATCAAAACCGCCAACCCTAATCTCACCACTATCGGGCGCCAGTTGGCTACAAATCATTGAAATTGTCGTACTTTTGCCAGCTCCGTTAACACCTAAAAATGCAAAAAATTCCCCTGTCTTTACTCTGAAACTTAGGTTGTCAACTGCCTTTACATCGCCAAAGGTTTTGCTAAGATTGTCAATTTCAATTATGTTATCATCATAATTCTCATAACTGTTCTCAAAGCCTTTCTCATTGTCCAGCATATTTTTCCCCCTATTAATAACTCATAACTTCCAACTTCGTAACATTAAATAACTTGAAACTTTCTTAAAAATGCCTTCTCTTCCTTTTTCATTATCACGCAAAAATTCACCTTCGTCAAGATTCCGTATTTACATAAAATTCTAAGTTTTCTCAATTTAAATCAGCGTTGCACTAAATCCCATGCCCAGTCGTCAACCCACTTGCACGCATAATTATAAAACATAGATGCCGCCTTAGAAAGCAATTTCCTGTTTCTACAAGCAATTCCCAAATCACGATAGCCAGGTGGATCCAATGGAACGGTTGCAATTCTGCGGTTGAAACCCTGCAACATCATAATTGACATCAAGCTCATTCCAAGGCCCTGCTCAACCATTGCTACAACAGCGTGATCGTCACTTTCAATAAAACTTGCATCCAGGTTAATTCTGTTTTGATCGAGAATGGCAGTTATCTCGTCCTCCACCCCTTCGTTCAGGGAAATGTAGGGGAGCTCTGGGAGTTTTGATACGGGGAATTTCTCCAGACCGGCGTTAGTGTCGTTCTCTGCGAAAATCCCCACAATGGGATCGCGGTAGAGGAAGTCCGAATCGAGGTCGCTAGCCGTCGGGTAGGCAACAAAACCCACATCCACTCGGCCGTCCGCAACCCAGCTGACAATCTGCGCATCTGTGCCATGAAGAAGTTCGAAGCGAATGCCCGGAAAATCCTCACGGAAGCTTTTTATCATGCCCGGTAGCCACTGTGCAGACACACTATTGAATGTGCCAATTCTTATAAGCCCTTCTCTAAGGCCGTTGATTTCTCCCACTCTTTCCTGCAATCTGCGCTGGTCATGAAGTATGGTTCTTATGTATGGTAAAATTAGCTCTCCCTCGGCGGTTAGCTTTACACCATTTCTCCCTCTTATCAATAGTTGTAGATTTAATTCATTTTCCAAGGCGTTAATTGCTCGTGTTAAGCCGGACTGGGTGTAACCTAGCTCCTCGGCAGCCTGAGTCATAGTGCCGGTTTCAACGGTTTTTATCAAAGCCTCGTACTGTGTTATATTCATTTGGCAATCCTTTCTATGACTATTACTCATGGAAACTATGAGTAACTTGCGTTTTACGAATACATATTTTGTATTGTATACTTGGGGTACAATGAAGTCAATAAATTAGTAGAATAAATTAGATTTGGAGGTTTTGATATGTTTACAAAAGCGATTACGAAAAAGCCTTGCAAGGCACTCATTGATGGAATTTCAACAGGTCAGTTTTGTGAGGGAACGCCTGACTATGAGGCGGCTGTAAAGCAGCATGACAACTATGTGGAAACGTTGCGCCAGCTAGGTTTGGAGGTTACAGATCTTGAGGCAGACGAGAGATTCCCGGATTCATGTTTTGTTGAAGATCCCGCAGTTGTAATGGAAGGCTGCGCCGTTATCACCAACCCGGCGAGAGATTCAAGAAATGGAGAAAAATACGAAATCATCAAAACAATCAGAAAATTTTATGACGATTCGCAGATTTTCCATATTGAAGTGCCTGGCACCATGGAGGGCGGCGACGTTATGTTAGTTGACAAACACTTCTATGTTGGACTTTCCGATAGAACCAACGAAGAGGGTGCCAAGCAGTTTAGCGACATCGTGTCAAAGTTTGGCTATACCACTACAACCGTCCCAGTTACTGAAGGTCTGCACCTTAAGGACTTTGCGGTTTACCTGGAAAATAACAATATTTTAGTCACATCGGTTATGAACGATGAACCTGCTTTTAAGGACTTTAACCGTTTCGTTGTTGATCCCGACGAGCTCTACGCCATCAACAGTCTGAACATCAACGGCACAGTCCTCGTTCCCGCAGGTCATCCTAAAACTCAGAAAATTATCGAAAACCTGGGCTACCCAGTCATCCTAATTGACACAACTGAGTTCAAGAAAATCGATGGAAGCTTGACTTGCTTGTCGTTGAGATTCTAATACGTTAAAGAATAATAACGACATATCTGGCAGATCTGAATATCTAGCATGTCTTTAACATGTCTCTAACATGTCTGCCGGATTTGGTTGGCTTTTCGGCAGGCCCGGCGCCGCCCTTACAGGCGTACGCCGGCCTTTTGGATTCGCTTCTTTAAGATGGGGCCCGCTACCATTGCGATTACAATTTTAGCGATATCCCCAGGAATGAATGGGAAAACGCACATGCCTAGTGCGGCTGCCACATCAGACTTCATAACTACGCAGAACCACGCGGTTCCAAAGGCATAGCATACTGCAGTTCCAACGACCATTGCAATAAAGTGAAGAATGCGGCTTCCGCTCTTTTCAATTGCCAAACCTGCAATAATTGCCATAGGTATAAAACCGATAATATATCCCCCTGTTGGCCCAAGGAGCTTAGCAAAACCGCCCGTAAATCCTGAAAAAACAGGCACGCCTACGATTCCGATAATAAGGTAAACAATATAACTTACAGTTCCCATCTTCCATCCCAGCAAATATAGTGCAAAGTAAATTGCCAGGTTTGTCAGAGAGATCGGAACCGGCCCGATTGGAACTGACATAGGAGCCAGCACGCATGTAACTGCAGTCATTAGAGCAGTTACTGTGAGCATGTAAGTTTTGTTGTTAACCTTCACGTTCTTGTTCATAGTTTTATTTATTGATCCGTTCATTACCTAATACCTCTCATAATATCTCATGCATTAAATCTCGTAACCCAATTTTTTCATCATCCTAACATCTTCGGCGATTCCTGTGCCAGTTGTGGTCAGCATGTCACCTGTGATTGCGGAATTCGCTCCCGAGCGGAACAAAATCTTTCCGCCGCCTGGAAATCTCTTTCTTCCTGCAGCAATTCGAACCAAAGCTGTCGGATTCAAATAACGGAAAATTGCCACAGTTCTCAAAATATCTTCGTCAGAAATCGGTCTCAAACCTTCAAATGGCGTGCCAGCAATAGGCTGCAAAATATTCAGCGGAATAGAGTCAACTCCTAGCTCCGCCAAGCTCAAAGCCATCTCGATTCTATCTTCCCAGGTCTCGCCCATTCCAATGATTCCGCCAGAGCAAACCTGCAAACCCGCCTCCTGGGCATGCAAAATATTCTCCAGTTTTTCCTCATAGGTATGGGTCGTGCAAACCTGTGGGAAATACCTCTTCGACGTCTCGATGTTGCAATGACAACGGTCAACTCCCGCTGCCTTCATTCGCTTAAACTCTTCCACTGTCTGCAATCCGTGGGATGCACACAATTTAAGGCCAGTCTCTTTCCTCAGGGTTTCATAGGCGATCAAAGCCGACTCAAGGGCCTCGCCTTTCAAACTTCTACCCGAAGTCACTATTGAATAGCGATGAACCCCTGCAGCTTCATTTCTTTTAGCGTGCTCAAGAATTTCTTCCGTGCTTATAAATCCGTATTCCTGTGCACCTGTTTTGTAGTGACAGGACTGTGCACAAAACTTACAGTCTTCGCTACATCTTCCGCTCATTCCATTGACAATTGTACAAAGGTCTGCTTTGTTGCCGCAGAATTTTTTTCTAATTTCATCGGCGCCGTTGCAAAGTTCTTCTAAATCCGCTTTTAACAGAATTGACAGGTCGTCATTTCGGGTTAAGCGCGAGCCCGAAATGATGGAATCAGTGAGTTTTGATAGCTGTTCGTCGTAGTGCACGCCTGGAACACGAAGACTGATTTCGCCGGAGTATAGGCTTTCGCGAAGGCCGTCCTCGAACTCGACCACCAGGCGGCAGTCGTGATCAACATCTAGAACCGTTGCGTTGCGCGACTTTTCGCCGTTGACAACCTTCACGTCCATGCCTATTACGAAGCTGCGATTTCTGTAATCGTCCACGTAACTTTCGTCACCGTTTTGGCTGAATTTATTGTAAATTTCCATAAACGAATTTAGGAATTCCGCTGTCAGCCGGTTTTTACCGTCGCTCTCTGCCTCGCGAAAAACAGCCCCAGCCACACTTTTCACATCTTCTGGGAAACCACCTTTTGGCGGAAACACATTGATTCCGATGCCCAAAACAGCATATTCCAAACTTCCATCTTCCAAATTAAATGATGCCTCTGTCAAAATTCCGCAAACTTTTTTGCCGCGAACGTAAACGTCATTAACCCACTTGATTTCAGCCTTTTCGCCAGACACCTTCTCGATTGCGCGACATACTGCAACTGCCGCCATAGTCGTAAGCTTCACAGCATTCTGTGGGCTGAAGTTCTTCGGTCTCAAAACCAGGCTCATGTACACTCCAGTGCCTGCAGGCGAGTAAAATGCACGTCCCATGCGTCCTCGGCCCTTGGTCTGGCTCCCCGCAACAACAGTGTATCCATCTGGTGCACCTGCAGTCGCCTTCTCCCTTGCAACTACATTTGTTGAATCCACCTCTGAAAGCACATTAAGCGTCACCTTCGCATTACCGTTACGGCCAGCGCCTGCCTCGTCGCCGACGCCCACTGCGTCCCTCAGGTATTTCTCGATGCCTTGCGCTGACAAAATATCTGTATCCGTCGCCAAGCTATAACCCTTATTTCTAACAGCCTCAATCTTGTAACCTTCATTCTTCAAGCTTTGAACTGCCTTCCAAACCGCAGTCCTTGAAATTCCAAGCTTCTCGGCAATTTCCTCTCCAGAAAAATAACTTCCTTTATTTTTTTCAAACAACTCAAGGAGCTGGTCCCTGGTTCCTCTTGCATTACCCATTTTCATTCCTTCTTTTATTAATATTTTCGTCATCTGAAATGTTACCACATGCCAGCGGTCATTGTCAACCTCATTTATTTTTCAGGTTAACTCCAAGTCAACATCTACTCTTTTCGAAGTTTACAATTATAGAGGTTCGTTAAACATCTATAACTACAGCTATCTAATTCCGCCCACGTGCTCTCACCACAAAAAAAGCCATGCGCTTCACACGCAAGGCCCTTTAACTCATATCGTTTCCTTATGCAATTTCTTTTGCTCATACATAACAGCATCAGCAATTTTCAAAATTTCCTCCACCGAATGATTTTCAGTAGCTGTCTCAATTTCCACAATGCCATAGCTAAAATTCATAGCATAAGGCTTACCGACGTCCATGGCAATAGCTACGCCAGCGAACTCGGCCTGAGCCTTGTTCATTTTATCAGCGACTATGTCTTTAGGACAGTTTGGGAAGACCAGGCAGAATTCGTCGCCGCCGATGCGGGCGAAAATGTCAGTCTTTCTAATATAGTTTTTAATGGTTTTCACAAAGGTCTTTATATACCAATCGCCTTCGGCGTGGCCGAAGGTGTCGTTTACGTGCTTCAGGTGATCTAGGTCGCAATAGCAGAAAGTGAGTTTTGATGGCTCGTGCATTAATTGATCCGCCTTGCGGAAGAAATAGTAACGGTTTCCTATACCTGTAAGCCTGTCGGCATTGGCAATTTCGTTGATGAGCTTTTTTTTCTCACGCTCCAGCTCGACCTCCTTTTTCAGCGAGGCTTCGCGGTCGCTCAGCTGCTTCGTCATGGTGTTGAAGGCCTCTGAGAACTCACCAAGAAAAGATACCTTTTGGCTGTAATCGCCCTTGGCAACCTGTTTTGCCTGCCAAGTCAGGTGGTTCAGGTTTGAATGGATGGTTTTCAGATTTTCGCACAGAAAATTTTCCCTTGACGGCGGCTCAACTGACAAGTTACCGCTGGACAGGGCCGCAGAATACTCTTTCAGTTCGGTCACGGTCTGCTCAAGGAACTGCATGCCCATTCCAAGTTTTTTGAACGATTCGTCCAACTCGTCTATGTCTATTGTTTTTATTTCTGTATCATAGAGAATGCTTCTTAAGTATTCATACAAAATATCGCTATTTCTATTTCCCATAAACTCACCTCTTTCAGTTTCCCTACTTTTTCAGAATTTTCCCGGCGCGCATCTGCTGCGTCAGCGGGTTTTCCATACGCTTACTTGCAGTCCACATGGAAGCGGCAAACCCTGTCGCCTGTAGCCCAGCAGTCTACTTCAACAGCGGTGTATTCTCTGCCGGAATAAGTGGAAAGGACTCCGGAAATAAAGCCTTCGTCGTAGTTGCACACTGTCTCGCCAAGAACCGGTAATCCTGAGCAATCAGCGTCCTCAGACACAGTCAAAATAATGCGACCGGTCTCCTCTTCAATCCTCTCAATTCGCAGAACGCCAATCTTCAGGTTTCCCATAGTTCTCTGCAATTCGCTAATAAACGAATCCAAAGGCTGTTCCAAATTCAACAAAGTTTTCGCAAAATATGCTCCGGCCCTGTAGCCAGCACTGCGGAAAATGTCCACCTGCTCCTCACGGCCAAAACGCTGCACCAACTCCTCCATGACCGAATACTCCATCATTCTGTACACGATTACCGGCAGCTCCTCGCCTAAGTTCCCACGACTGCCCTTTTCGTACTTCATGTAATCCTCAAAGTCCAATTTCTTTGAATCCTGCATAAAAATATTCACATTTTCTTTCTTATCCACGAGTGTCTCTCCTCCCACAATTAATCATTTCCTAAAAATGTCTATCAAAACTCCCAGCGCCTCGCCCCTCGCTGCTCGACACGCTTCGCGTGCCCCAGCGCCTTATTCTTCCCTAATGGTAAAATGCGCCACAATTGTCAAAACAGCGCTAAGTATTAGCTCAGTATAATAGCTTAAACCTCTGCTTAAAATCATACCCGGTAATAAGAATTTCACACCAAAAACAGGGACAAAAATAGTCAAAAATAATTTTTCTGTAATACCCATTCCGCCTGGTAATGGTAGCATATCAACGGATATAGATATTACCGCCTGCAACATTACAATGGTGAAAACCGAGAAGTCGTCAAGGCCAAAAGCCCTGTAAACAAAATACGTTGAAAGGAAAAGTGCAATTCTCTGCGCAAAAGTGATAAGCAGAACGTGAATTATCACTTCCTTCTTTTCCTTGAAATATGAGGCTGACTCCCTGTACTTTACCATAGCCGATTCCAATTTGTTGTGAATGCTCTCCTTGTAGCGCACTAAGTGCATCTTCTCCAGAGCCACAAGCCCCCAATTTATAAGCTTCTTAGCCAGCGTTGGATCAAAAACAAGAATCAGCATAAGCGCCACGCATCCCACATTTAGGAAAATCCCCAAACAAAATACCGGCATTATTCCCATAAGATACTTATGAATAAAGCCCTGACCGAAGATTATCAGCGCCACCCCGATCAAAACCAACACAGCCTTATAGGTAATCGTGATTACCATAAGGACAATAGTTGAGATTGGAATCGGAATGTTTTTACGTTTCATATAGTAAACCTGCGCCGGCTGACCTCCCGATGCAGACGGCGTTATGCAGCTGAAGAAAAATCCTACAGATGAAAAAAGAAAACAAGTCCACTTTTTCAAATGGATTTTCAAGGTCCCCATCATATAGTGGATAATAATTGATTCTCCCCATATAAAAAATACAACGCATGCTACGGCCGGTAGCAGGTATATGTCATTTACTTGTTTAATTATTGCAATGCTCTCTCCCAGGTCCTCTCCATGAAAAACGCCATAAAGGGTTCCCACGAAAATAACCAAAAGAAAAAGCACTTCCCAAAAATACTTTTTTTTACCTTCCATCATCGCACCATTTCTATTTATCGCTATTCTTATTATTTTAGATAATTAACAGGCTTCTTGTCAATAGCGAGACAGCTAAATTAAGAAATATCTTTGCCAAGTTAAGAAAAGGGTTCAGACGGCTTGTATCTGCCGTCTGTGACCCAGTTTAATTTTCTTCACAGTGACCGCGGTCACCTATATATGAAGTTACGCTTCAGTCTCTGCTGGTTTTGATGTTGAACCAAAGAGAACCTTGAATCCGTCGATTGCTAAGATTACGACTAGTACGAGAATTGGTACGATTAGTGCGCACTGCAGACCCTCGACGATTGCTGTTCCCTGGCCGGCCATCAGAAGCTTGGTGTTGCTTATAAACTTAAGAACTAGGGCGGAGCCTGAAGTTACTAGCATGAAGAACATTGGGATGTAGAACATGCTGTGCTTGCGGCCCTGTCTCTTCAGCCAGCAAGCTACTGCCAGGAACGCAGGAACTGCTACTAGCTGGTTGCATGCGCCGAACAGTGCCCAGATTCTTGTGTATCCAGCAACGGTCAGAAGTGCTGCTGCACCAATGGTAACAAGTGTTGCCACATACATATTGCTTAAGATGCTTGGCGAACCATCTTTTTTAGTTGCAAACATTTCCTGGAATAGGAATCTGCCAAGACGTGTTGCAGTGTCCAATGAAGTCAGGGCAAATGCTGAAATTGCAAGCATCAAAATAGTTGTAGCTGTGTGCTCTGGAAAACCAATTTTTCCTAGCATGGATGAAATGCCGAAAGCAAAAACCTGTGGCGGAGTCATTCCTGCCCAACTGTCCATAGATGCGCTACCTACTGCAATCAAAGCGATTACGGCCAAAACGCACTCAATTAGCATGGAACCATAACCTATAGCCTTTGCGTCGCCTTCGCTGGAAATCTGCTTGGATGTTGTTCCTGATGAAATCAAGCTGTGGAAACCGGAAATTGCTCCGCATGCAACTGTTACAAACAGGAATGGGAACATGCTGCCAATTGAGCTGTTCCAGCCTGTGAAACCCTGAAGTTCCATAGACGGATTAGTGAACAGAATTCCAACAGCTGACGCTATAATCATGAAATAAAGTAGGAAACTGTTCAGGTAATCTCTTGGCTGAAGCAGAATCCAAACCGGTGCAACTGATGCAACGAAAATGTATACAAATACCACGATTAACCATGTTGTCTTTGTTAGATAAACCGGACACACAAGGCCGATGCCGATGCAAACAACCAAAAGTGCCACGCCTACAATTGTGTTAACAAGCAGGTGATTTGATCTTCTGTTGAAAAGACCGAAGCCCACTGCTAATGGAATAAATAAGGTTGAAGCTGTTGCAACTGAACCGTTTGCGGCAACTGTGCCACCCTCTGCGTTGAAGCCGGCGAAGGTGCCCGCAACGATGTCTGCAAATGCAGCCACTACCAGTATCAAAACCAACCAAGCGAAAACTGTGAAGCACAGTTTTGTTCTATGGCTGATATTTACTTCAATAATTTCTCCCAAAGATTTTCCCTTATGACGGATTGATGCAAACAGTGAACTGAAGTCCTGCACTGCTCCGAAGAAAATTCCTCCGATTACAATCCACAAAAATACAGGGATCCATCCGAAAACTGCTGCCTGAATAGGTCCGTTAATTGGGCCTGCTCCTGCAATTGATGAAAAATGGTGACCTAGTAGCACAGCTCTCTTTGCTGGCACATAGTCGACTCCGTCTTCCATTTCGTAAGCCGGAGTTTTTCTCTTAGGGTCTACACCCCATGATTTCGCAAGGTATGATCCGTAAGTTACATATGCAATTACGAACACAGCAATGGAAATCAATAGTAGCATTACACTGCTCATGTTTATAAATCCTCCTAATGATAAAATATAATATCCTATCCAACCAGGCGCTTGAAGGCTTTTTTCAAGTCTGCTGCTGCCCGATTGGTGATGACAGTTTTGTCCGCTGTGGACATGAGAACGAGGCGTGTGTCCATGTATCCGCGGATGTTAAATTTGTAGGTTTTGTTAAATTTGTACGATTTCACGGCCTTGGCAAATTCACTATCCAAGGGTTTATCGGTTATCAAAACCACCGTAATGTATGAATACATATGATTTGCCGGCGGGTACTTTTCTCCATGTCTGACTAACTCCGGCTCAATGGTTTCCTTAAGCAGCTTGTCCAGGTGATTCAGGTAGTCTTTTGCCTTTGATGCTGACTCGTCGCAGGCGAGATTGCCTGCGTCAACGTCATTGCAACCATCCAGCACATCAACGAAAAGGTGCTCCTGACAGTTTGCCTCCCAAAGTTTCGCCTTTTTCGAGAGAACATAACGCGAGTTATCTACGTTAAAGTGTCCGTAAAGAGGAAACTCTTTGGCATCGCCAGTGCCGCAAGTGCCGCCACGATCTGTGCCGCCGGTGCTGCCGACTATGTAATTTTCCTCAAGGTCGAAGGTTGAAGCATAAAAGCGTTTCAGCCTTTCTATAAACTTTTCTTTAGTCATTTTGTTTCTTTCTATAGTTTTTTATCTTATTTTTTGTTGTCTACAACAATTTTATAAGTTCTGTTTACTAGGATACTCTTTTTCCCTAACAATGTCAAGGCAGAAAATCGAATACGGCGTTGCTATTTATAAAGCTGCGCCGTATACACCAATAAATTTCTTATAAAAATCTACTGCCAGATGAATTTTTTCCTTCTTATCCGAGCAATGGGGAAATGGCCAGCATTCCTACAGCTCCATAGTAAAAAACTAGCACACCTGCGCCAAGACATTTTGGCTTTATCTTGCAAAAGTATTTATGTGAAAGGATACCGTCAGATATCATAAAGCACAAAGCTCCAAGGCCCATTACCATTGCACTTGCGCTTCCATCGCAATTAAGCAATGCATCAATTCCCATGCCTCCACATAGTCCAACTATAACTGCATAGATGCATATGGAAATAAAATTATTCCCGTAGTCAAAGTATTTTTTCAATGCTGTAGCCGTAAAAACAGTATAGGCCAGCATCGCAAGTGGCGCCAGTATCCAACAGAAGCCTACATGCAAACCCAGCATTTTACCAAATTCCATCATTATAATCACATGACCTATTGTAAATGCTACCACTCCTAGTGGAAACTGGGGACTCCGAAGTTCATTATCGATTTCATGTAAGTGGTAAACCAGTCGTGGGATTCCCTTCCTGTTGTTTTTTTGCGATAATGGTATCGTAAAAAGTTGAAAAAGTTGGCGCCAACTTTTCACACTAAACACGACAGGAGGAACACACAAT